>Ga0080013_1000146_pt1 | contig 97753 bp, 123 predicted proteins | sample ETNvirenome_6_85_FD_69236 | JGI IMG/M metagenome (GOLD analysis project Ga0080013, IMG submission 69236) | Marine viral communities from the Pacific Ocean - ETNP_6_85 (SPADES assembly) (version 2) | ecosystem: Environmental > Aquatic > Marine > Oceanic | place: Pacific Ocean | collected 2013-06-19
GGTTCCGAGAATATTCAAATAAAATTAAATTATTTTTCAAGGCGTGCAAACGCCAGCATCAATCAGGGATTTCGCCATTCGTCCAAACGAGCCTTGCAGCGTCCAGGCCAAGCCGGTGTCGATGAGATGCTGCCACGCCTCGATAAGTGTTTCCTCATCCTGACATTCGATAAATCCTTCCGCAATTCCAACTGCTTCATAATCACCCATTATTTATTCTCTCCAGATTACTTTTTTCAAGTCTATAAATTTTTCCATCGACGAGGACTTTATAATATCTCATATAAAAAAAGTCTCCATCTTTTCCATACTTCATCGAGTCTGATTTTTTTTCACGGCTAACGATAAATCCAATTTTATCTTCAAGCCCAGGCTGAACCGCCCCGCCTCTGACGCGAACCAAATCACCAACCTTTATCACTCCACCTCCAGCAATACCGTGCCATTGTGAAAGCCACCGTGTGTTTTTTGCTTGTTACGCGCTGTGTTCACCACCGCATCCCACTCCAGATTGTTCAAGTAACAAAACGCTTTGACAACCTCCAGCATGTCTGCCGCCTCCTCATAACAGGGGTTATCAACGAATTCGCCAACCTCTTCGCGCATCTTAGCCGATAGCTTTGCGATGTGTTCGTCTTCACCGAAAACCGTGCGACACTTGCAGGTGCGCCCGTCTTGTTCAATAATTTGTGGAATAAAATCTCTAACCAATTTCATAAATTTCTCTCACGATATAAAAAATAATCCAGGCAAACATAATTAAAAATGCTTCAGCCATTCTCATCGTCCAAGTGCATGTCGAGCGCATGCACAAAAGCATATGAGAAAATAAAACTATAAACAACAGCAGCAAAAATCATTACTTTACCTCTTCGACGTTGCGCCAATATTCGGATGCCATTCGTATCGACCGACCAAGAGCAGGCACATAAATCTCATGTCGGTATTCGTAATCAGAGTCAGGATTCTCCTTTGGGCGCCTGCACACATAGATGACTGGCTTGTTAGAGAACGCCCCTTGACGGAGATACTGCTCTCTGTTTAGTTCCCTGGGTCTGCGGCTCTCAAAATGCTCATGTCTGTCTTGAAATTGGTTATAGCGCACAAAGATATACCCATCCTTTGGGCGCAAAAGCATCCCCGGCTTTAATTCACTGGCTCTCATCTCTTCCCCTTGTGCTTGACCTTGCGGCTATATACCTTCTTGCCCTTGTGCTTTCCAGCACCGGAGCGCAGGAAGCCAGCGAGGTGTACCACCGAAGGGCGTGATACTTTCTTTTTAGAATTCTTCATGTCTCCATACCCTATCGGCAAATTGTTTTGTGTAGCGAAGTCCACCAACGTCTTCCAGATTTAAGTCTCCGCTCTCAACATCGTCACGAATTTGTTTTGCAAAAGCGCGAAGCACCTTGATAAACGGAATTCTGCTAAATGATATATCGTTGGTGCTGTACTTGGCAGCATATTGACTCGGCATCAACTCGCTAAGATATTCGCGCTCAAGGTGTTTCGCGATGCGAACTGCTGCCGCAAGTCCTTTGGGGTCTTCAGTGTCTAATACGATTACAGTCTTCATAATTGTCTATAGATTCAACTTCATCGCCAGGAACCACAATCTCACGTAAATATACGTTGCAACCCTTTGGTTTCCAGCTTTTCAAAAGTATAAGTCTAACTCCTCCCCATCCATCAAAAATTTTAGTAATCAAGGCGACTCGACCTGAACGTGTGTGCAGGCACAACTGACCAACCACGATACCATCCTTAATTAATGACTGCTCCATAGACGTATGTAGTCATAGATTTATTCAAAAAAAATTAAACTTTTTCAATATTAAAATTCAAAGGGTTGATTATCAGATTATCAGCCTCGGCATCACTACCGAGCAACACTTGTGGCAGGAAGACAATTCCATCAAATATTTTTGTATCTGTCGCGACACACAAAGGATGGCTGTTTTCCTCATTAAACTTTTTAACGCAATCGCGCCGCCACTTCGCCAAATCACGGGTCTTTGAGAAAACATTTCCACAATAGGCAACAATCAAAACTTTGCTGTCGGTATCTCGCTTCTTATGCCACGCGCCATGAAGATTATTCTGACTGATAGCGGTCATGCTCTCTGCAAAATAAATTGTGTAGCCCATGTCAGTCTCGCCACTGCGACTAACGCTAAACCCCCATGGGTTAATCTTGCTAAACCACTCCGCTGCCTTCTTCTTGGTCGGATAATTCTTAAACTTCCTCTGTCCGGTAAAAATTCCAGACTTCAAAACTTTTGCCGCGACAGCTTTTGCACGATAAGTAGAAATGTGCTTAATGTTATCGCGGATATACTTAGTCAATACCTCCGGGGTAATCTTTGATAGGTCAGTGCCAAGGACGTGATCTTGCGTAACCAACCCTGTGAATGCCTGTACATAGTCATCGGTATCGCAGTTCATAGATGGTTGTCGCGTGTTCTCATTCAACTGCCAAAGAACTCGGTCAGGTCGCGAGGTAAAATTAACCTCTTCAAAACCATAGGCCGCTTTGATGGTGGTGTGCTCCTGTCCATTGGATTCATCACGTAGAATTTCCTTGCTAATATAGCGATGCACGCCAGCATTCAGCCGAAAATAGTTTTCTGAAACCTTAGATACAGTTGCTGGGGTTGATTGCCCATTCTTGCGAATAGAGTCTGTGATATCGGCTATGTGATCTTTGTTTTCGCCAGCAGTTCTGACCTGATCCTCGATGTGTGAAATCTCGATAAAATTGAGAGGAATGTCATGGACATACTTTTCATCAAAATCAGGATACTTAGCCTTATATTGTTGATATTGTTCTGGGTTCACAATAATCTCCTTTTTTAGTAATCGTGTAATAAACGTGTGCGATTCGTATTTATTCAAAAAAAATTAAACTTTTTGAATTTCTGGTTTTGGACCACCGGAAAGCAGTTTTAGTTCATTGTTGGGTATCCACCATGCATCGCCACTATGAATCACACGAATTTGGCTCTGCCTCCATCCGGCTTCAATGACGATAGCGTAAGACCTCGTTCTCTTATCGGGAGAAGTAAAGTAAAATTCTTTAATCGCGACCAAATCGCCTTCCTCAAGAATCATTCAACGCCTCTGCAATATCTTGCACAGTAACGGGCTTAACCTTCTTCCTCTGCGCCTTCATCAACTTTCTGTATCGCGAGGTCTTGTGCTCACAAATTGAGATATTTGTGATGCCGATATTCGTATACCTGCGTAGTGCTTCCTTGGCGGCCATATATGATGCTGGTCTTGTTAAGATTCGCTCCTTTGCAACAAAGGCAGGCTCGCCCTTGTCTTTGTCTCCGATTCTAACATCAACCTTGCTTACATAATACTTCATTTATAACCTCCACTTCGTCTTCATAAACTATAGCTAATCCACCATCAACACCTTGAACGTGGATTGTTAATTCTCTCGGTACTGTCTGCATGGACTCTTCAATGCTTAAAACGACAGCTAAATCGTCCATGCCCCCGGAGTACTCAGGGTCCAGGCGTATCAAATCGCCTACCCTAGTCTTCGTCATTATCGTACTTCCATTCAATGTATTTCCAATAAAGTATATCGAAGATACTATAACCACAAAGCACAATTAGCGTAAAAACACCAACCGAACCAATTATCGCCAGCAAATCTATCATAAACTACTCCACTCATTAATTTTATCGTCAATATATATTTTCACATCAGCAAAGAACTGAGGATTATCAGCGAGGCAGGAAATGACAAAATAAACACCGCATATCAGAAGAGTGTATTTAATAAGCGTATTCACAAGTCCCTCCTTTTGTTTGACAATACATAGACGAAACGCACTTCAATATATTCAATATTTATTGAAATTAAATTTGTGGCTCTCCGCACCTCAACTCAGTCACGCCATCAATGATCTGGGCGTAAAACAAATCGCCCTCTGCAATTTCGCATGGAAAAAGCTCTATCGGCATGTCTGCCTCGTAACTTTCTGGTCCGTCCGTTGTGAAGATAACGTGTGCTATTCCATTTTCAATCATATCGACTGACCCAATACAAAACAAACTGGCAATAATTGCCATATAATTATACATTTTATTTCCTTTTATTTTTTATTAAAAAACACTTTAACGTGGCCGATTGGCACTTTTAACACCATTAGCCGCCAGCCCATCCATTTCGCCGGGAACTTATTACGAAAACTTTGTTCCATCATTACATTTGTGTCTTCTACTTCCACGACTGCCATAATGTGCTCGCCACCGTCATCAGAATGAAAAGCCACCGTGAACGCACCCGACCAGTTATCGGCGATATGCTGCATTAAAGATTTTTTAGCCTCCTCTTTGGAGGCTTTCTTGTCGTTCCAAAAGATGCTTGCCATTATGCACTAACATTCTCAAGGTCTTGCTTGAGCGCACTGACCAACAAAAAAGATTGGATGTTTTGCTGGCGCACCAACTTCGCAGCTTCAAACGATTGAGGCGATTCGTACCGCGCACTCAAAAATTCATCCGTCTGCTTCTGCATGGTTTCAATCGTCTTCCATGCCATTGTTGAATACTGAAGATTGGACGCGAACATGACGGCACCGTCAATAGCCTTTTCAAGCGGCGTGAGGTCTTCTTGCAGTTGTTGGAAATCTTCTGATGAGAATGTTAGCATTTTTGTTCCTGCTCTTTTGGATTGTGCCTTTTTCGGCTTAACCTGTTCCCTCTTTGGTTCAGGTATACTCTGACGTGTGGGCGCCAGATTTATTCGATTATTTATAAAAAAATCTGGTTCTTCAGTTTTTAACTTGGTCATTAGGAAACTCAATAACCTTTTCAAAATCTGCATCGTTGTCCTCAAACGGTGTGGAGGTTGATTGGGAATCTTCCAAAAATTCTATAAGATAATTGCGCTGCTGACGAATGTTCTTAATAGTTTTAATCAGGCGCAACTCTTCAAAAGATAAAGCAGCAATCTGATTTCTAATCACTTGTAGAATATTGGAGTATTTCTCATCATCCATAAAAGTAATTAGGTCTTCGCGACAGAAATCTCTCTATCATAATCGTCTTCAAGTCGAACGACATCATCAAGTTCAGGTGTGCTAACCTCAAACAAACGAGCATCCTGATTGCAGTAGGCGCAGAATCTATGAACTGTTCCAGGCGTGATGTGATATGCGTCACCCCTTCGTAAAATCATTGTTTGTGAATCTGGGTCTTCTCCTATTTCAACCTGCAATCGACCCTCCATGACAAAGATAGTCTCATCTTTTACCTTATGAAACTGTTTAGACAGTCGATGACCTTCTTTAATATGCAAGATTTTTCCTACATATCTCTCATTGTGGGCAAAAATAGTCTCGCTGCCCCACGGTTTATTCACATGAATTGTATCAAATTTTGGCATTTATCCTCCATAAATATTTTGTTCGCCATCCTCAAACGTAATAATTGTTTTGTTTGCCGGATGGGGATGCACATGAACCTTCAAAAAATCTTCCATCGAATCGAATATCGCGATACCACCTCGCGGTGGTGGGTATAGCCAGTGAACCATGCACTGTCCGGTCCCCATTAGCGCACCCTCGATAACAACACCCTCTCCCGACACCCCAGTTTCATCAAGCTGGCGGCATACCGTAAAGGTGCGAATTCCTTGCGGCGCCAGCTTCTCCGGTGGCTTGGGCTTTAAGTCAATCTCTGCATGACTTTGCTCTGAATCTTTATCAGACATTTAGATACCCTCCAAAAGTACAACAATATATAGTATAACACAAAGCCTATATATTGTCAAGGTGAATTATTGGTGGTACGCGGGAGAACCCATATGTCATCGTTCATGCCACCAAATTCATTTTCAAGACGCGAGATACATTCGCATGTCGAGTTTGAAACAGATTTCATTCTGTTGCCAGATGTGCTGCATGATGCCTCGCACTGTTGAATTGTTTCAGAGTCTAAACTGCAAGATGAAACGTAAAGGCATAGAAAAACTGTCAAACAAATATACAAAACGCATTTTGCGACACCTGACGCGATCGCCTTTAATGCTTTATCTTCTGGGTCAATGTCTAATCTTTGTCCACGATTGTCTCCTGGCGTTCCAGACGAGTCTATTGGTCGCTGTGTCATATATGTTCCTATCGGTTTGTGGTACTGGATGGGTGAAGCCCATAACATCCGGTTCTATTATATCACAATTATAGTCGTTATTTAGCAGATTGTCAACCGTTTCATTAAGTTTCTTTATTCTTTTCGATTCTTTGTGTATCATGACTCCAGACACTACATAATAAACGCCAAATAATACACAGCAAACGTATGCAATCAAAAATATGTTGTGCGGCAACCTACACCTCTCTCTTAGTAAATAGCCAGTAAATCGCAATTCCTACAACAGCAGCCAAATCCATCAATAAAATATATGTGCCGCAATCTACCATCAATCTCGGCCTTTATTTTTATTTTGGTCATGAATTACCTGATTCATAAATCTTTTCATCTCATAATTTAATACTTGAACTCTGTATGTTTCATTTTTTTTATATTCTGAATATCTGTACATTACAAACCCATACATGCATCCAATCATCAATAAACTAATTCCGAGAAATTCCACACTTTACCCTCCTACGCGCCAGTGTCCAACCCAGTATCGCCGGTATCGCTGCCTCCTGACGGGAAATAGCGGTATCCGACCTCTACCAAGTCATTCGCGCTCGGTATTACCGTAAAGTAAATAGTGTTATCGGAGGAAGAATACGTCCAGTCATAATTTAATGAACCATTTATAAAAACTCTTATTGATTCTTCGATGGGTTCGTGAGTCAAAGTGATGTCTTCGTGTGGCTCCAACCTTGAGGCTGCATCTACTACACCAGCCGACCAATCTTCAGAGCAAACATCAACAATTTGTCCCGCAAAATGATTTGTAGCTTCAATGTATCTATCTCCAGTGTGTGCAGATGAAGTATTACATAGCGACTCAGAAGGATCTAAATTAACGATACTTGATAAGAAAACCGAACCGCTACGCAATCCCTGATACCAAGACACAAACCCGTCCACTGTTGGAAAATGATCATCGCTCTGCTCTTCTTCGTCAGATACAAATACCACCAGCAGAGCCGCATCATAACGAAGCCACGTTTGAGCATAGGTGTTATTGACGAGGTATTCATAAGATGCATCAAAACCTTCTTCTCGGTGACCCCTGCCCATATTATAATACATGCTCTCCGCATCAGCGATATCGTCGCCAGGAACAAGCGGAAATTGAGATTCTATAGAAGCATACGAGGGATCGTTCGTCATCATCGCCAATCGCCAGCCGCTCGCTGGGAGCGCCGAAAGCATCGCCCCTATCCCTGCCAACAATTGTTCATCATAGCGATTCATTGAGCCAGAAGTGTCAATAACCCAAAGAATATCAACGCCATCGACCGATTGGGGTTGAACAAAAGAGTCAATCCATATCTCGCCAGGATCGGTAGGAACCTCGACCTCTATGTAGACTGGTACTTCCACCTCTTCGTAAACTGTTTCATGAATCGTCTCTACTACAGTCTCAGTACCGGTGCCAACAACATAATAATCCATGCTCGTGCAGCCAGTTACAAAAAGTATTGAGATCAAAATCGCAATAATTCTTTTTGCTGCTCCGCCAAACATAGTTTATCAACCCTCCAATAGACCCTCTATCTCTTCAACACTAACGCCCCAGATCGGAGAAACATACACAATATTTTCCTGCAATTGCGGTCCAAAAATACCCCTCTCAACATCCAGTGCGACCAAGACGCCAATGTATCGACCTCGACTGTCGAACACTCCGGAGCCAGATGACCCCATCCATGCATAGGATTGCATGATCACAAATCCAGTCCCATCGTCAATGCCCGCTAGCGTGCCCTGGAGGGTTAATGGCTCTGTGTGGTGGTGATTGCCGGGGAAACCTGTATATAGCACACCCAAGCCCTCATCGGCTTGTGCAGGGCGAATTGGACTGAGCCTAGCAGCATCGACTGTTCGCATCTTTGGCACCAACAATACACATATATCACGGTCAGGGCTACTGTAGATCATTGTTCCAGCAACCATCTCACCGGACTGGCTCTGAACCATGGCCCCTTCGATTCTTGGATCATCGTATACGTGATATGCTGTGATCACAATGTGGGATCCCTTATGCTCAAAGTAAGTGCCAGAACCTCTGACTACCCTGGAGCCGCGTATAGTGCCCCAGACCACTACAGCCGATTCCTTTGACATTCTTATAGTTCGCGCCTGCCTCAATGACGTAGGCACAGTATCACTAACAGCTTCGCCGATGTCGGCTCCACTAGTATTCGTATCTATATTTATGGCGCTCGGAGTTTGCGGAACTGGCGTACATGCCGTGAACATAAACAACACAACCAGCCAAGAAAAAACCCTACGCGCTTGACCGATAATATTGCTTAACACATCCAAGCCCTCCATTAGTAACTATGGAGGAATTTATGAAATCAGTAAAAAATCATAAATTATTTGCAAATATTAAAATTTCTTTCGCTTTGTCGAAGTCCTCGGTTTCCCTGGAATATTCATTATATAGCTTATACTCATAGCCAGCATACGCATCGAAGACTTCATCATTTAGCTCATATAGAAGTAGCCAATTTTTTCTACCCATCAGCATCTTACGCAGCTTCACATGGTCTATACGCGACTCCTCCAATGGCACTGGAGTCGCACTATGTATTCGGGATGAATATTTAGAAAAAGGACAACATATCAAGAACTTATCCTCAAAATAATTAGCCGCATCAATGTAGTCATCAGAGTGACTCACAATAAAATTTTGTAACTTAAAGTTGGCTAGATGTTCCAGTGCTCGATCATTAAATAGTGGATGGTTTTCCATATATTTGCCACACGAAATCAGTCCACCGATCGCAGATCTATTCAGAACATAAAACATGGCAGCACTGACAAACGGATCATGTTGACTGTTCCTTCTTTCTTGTATTTGGACAAATATTTCTTCATCGTCCAGTAGTGCGCTGAGTTCATTGGCCATCAGTGCCACTCGCGCCGGATCGTGAGCGACACAAACCCAAAACCTATATAATTCAATATTGTGAGTTATGGCGCGTACATTAATATCTCTACTAGACACATCTAACTCAAGAGAGCCGCCTGTCAAGAACAGAGATATTATTTCATCAACATGACGTGGTACATGTGGCAAGAGTATACTTGCAGCTTTTGGCTTATCATTCGGATACCGTAGTGGAGTCATCGGGCTCAATACTACATCCCTCCTCGCCACATTCTGCCGTATCTTCTCCTGTGGATTCGTCATCATCTTCTACCAAGCCTAATTCTACAAACCTTTTTCTCAGATCGGTATAGCCCCCGATTAATGTCTCTTCACCGGACGGCGAGACTTCAATGACGATTGGAACGGTGTCCCACTTATATTTCATTTTCAGATCGCGGCGATAGTCTAAAGCCTGATCCAATAGCGTGATTGCATACTGCATGCCAGATTCGTTTATCATATTAATTGCTTTAACGCACCACGGGCAATAGCCGGTGACATATATTAAATAATAATTATTCATTTTATCCCTTCAGTAGTGTTCTTGTAGACAAATTTAATTTTCCCTCGACGGTGGAAGGGCAGCCAACAACAATAACGTCAAGTCCTGTCGAGCCACGATTCATTTGAACTTTTGTAAATTTCTGCCTTGTGTCGAGGTCACCGGGCAATTTTCCTTCTTGCAATAACTGTAATGTGTGATAATCCTCTCTAAGACAGACAACGTGTTCAGGATTAACAAATATCTCTTTTAAGGTGTATCCGGCACCGTTAATAACATTTGATGATTTACTTACTTCAATTAATTTCACGATTGACATCTTTCTCTCCATATATGTCAGTATTTTTTACGAACCAGCTTTCGCCATTATATAATATTTCACAATATCCGTCACCCAGTTGATGAGCGGCTGATTTTACAATCAATACATTTTTTGGTTTTAAAGTTTTTTTATATCGTTTGATGGCGCCGCCTTCACCAACTTTCAGCATCATGACCTCTGCCGGTATGAAGGCTAAATCACCAGCTTTCCACGGTACGATCATTCAAATCCGCCAGCATCATCAGCAAAACCTTTAACTTCAGTGGCCACTGATGCAATTTTTCTACGAAGCTGGTCGGTTAAATCTTTGGGGTTGATGTGTCCAGACGGGTGTTCCGACTGTTTTTCATGCGAGTGATGCAGCCTCATCGCCTCCTCGGGGCTAGCCATAGGAGCGTGGTCACCGTGGCTGGTTGCCTCTATTGTCTGTTCGGGGTTCGCTATGACCTGTTGATAGCCGATCATAATTCTCATGCAATCGTCAAGACGATGATCCAGATCCAACAAAATTTCACGATAATCGGATATGATCTTGATCGAATCAACAAAATTATTATTTCCAATCATTTCCTTAGCTGTTGATATGATTGGAACACTGTTAAGCCCATCAACGACGCAACCTGCATCATCTAAAGCCCTGCTGATATGATCGGGCACGTCTTCTAAGTCAACAGAAAACTGAATATTAACTCTCATTTAATCTCCAAATATAATATAGTTTAAGTTAATTGTTAAATATTTTTAAGCGGAAAATAAAATATTCCATACCGACATGGTTGCCAAACCAATTAGGGCACTAACCATAATCCATGTCACTTTTGAGGATGTTTCTTTCCACGCTTCCAGTGAGCGCAATCTAGCATAAATGCCCTGATCAGGATTATAAACTGCTTCCTTTATTTTTGATATGTCAGTGGCCATGACTTTCATGTCCTCTTTGACGACATCTATCCCATCCATCATTCGCTGGATGTTACTTTCAAGCCGTAGTATGGCTTCGCTTAAATCTCGTTCGGAATCGGACATGGTATACTTAACTAGTTCGGGCTATTGCTATTTCTCAACAATTGCGTAATTTGTTGTTAGCAGCGTTCCCGCAACTGAAACCGCGTTTCTTAACGCGGAGCATACAACCTTGGTCGGGTCAATGATGCCAGCCTCAAACATGTCAACAAACGTATTGGTCTTGAAATCCCAACCTTTTTCAAAAGAGCACTCGGGACATTGAATGTATGACATCACGACATCGTATGAAGTGTTACAATTATCGGCTAGCTGCGATATTGGGGCAGCTAAAGCATCACGAATGATCTCGGCGCCGATCTTTTCATTATGAGTCTCGATGCCATCAATCCTTAATCGACTTAACCGGCGCGCCTTCACTAGCGCAGTGCCCCCGCCGGGAAGCAGACCGTCAAGCTGCGCAGATCGTACCGCTTCCAATGCGTCCTCGATTCGATGCCTCTTCTCTGTTGCCTCTACTTCAGTTGGCGCGCCGACGCGAATGACAGCAACGCCGCTAGCTAGTCTCGTTATTCTCTGCTGGACTCTTTCGCACGCAGCAAGATCGTCGTTCGCGGTAATCTCCTCTTTAAGAGCCTCAATCCTTTCATCGACGAGTTCAAAATTTGCATTACCGCCCACAATAGTTGTTCCGGTCTTGGTACATTCGATTGAGTTTGCAGTACCTAAATGCTCAAGTCTGGTATCACTCAACTTCATTCCAGATTCACGGGAAACAAACTTCGCATTTACCGAAAGCGCCAAATCGTTTAATAGGTTTCTTCGCTCCTCGCCGTAATATGGCGCCTTGATTGCGGCAACCTTTAGCGTTCCGCGCATCGCGTTCATAATCATAGCTGCTAGTGCTTGTTCTTCAATTTCTTCCGCGATAAAAACAAGCGGCTTAGATTCTCTAGCAGCCACCTCAAGTATCGGTAAGATTTCTTCGACTAGTGAAATCTTGTGATCGGTTACGAGAATTAAAGGCTGGTCGTGCTGCATGGTGCCACGGCGTTTATCAGTGACAAATGCACCAGCGCGGAAGCCAGCAGGAAATGTAAAACCTTCAGTAATATCTAATACCGTTTCACTTGAATTAGATTCCTCAATTGTAATAGCTCCGTCGCGACCAACTCTATCGACAGCCATGGCCACCATCTCACCAATAGTCGTATCGTTGTTTGCAGAAATGGTCGCGACATGTCTAATGTCGTCCATGCTTTCAATGGGCTTTGAATATTCTTTTAAGGTATTTATGATCTCATCAGTGTATGCATCCATGCCGCGCTTGATAGAAACGGCTGGTACACCGGCTACGATATACATCTGAGCCTTTCTCATAATGGCACGGGCCAATATGGTCGATGTAGTAGTACCATCGCCGGCATCATTGTTTGTTTGTATTGCCGCTTGCTTAATAATCTGCGCCCCTGCATTCATGAAAGGGTCGTCCAAGTGGACGAATCGCGCCACCGTAACACCATCTTTCGTCACAAATGCATCTTTACCTTTCTCTTGCAAAATAACATTTAAACCACGCGGTCCATAGGTAGATGCGACGTTATCAGCTAATACATCAACGCCTTCCAGAACTTTCCTCTTCAACGATTCTTTAGAATCGAAATCCATTTCATGTGACAATTTACACCTCTTTGTATTAATATAATCTGTTTTTGATTATTTGTCAAGTTGTTTTTTCGATGTAGTATCGAATATTTTATTTAATGTCGCCCACTTCTCTAGCCGTCTTCGTGGCGGTTTCGCCGGCAGTAACACCAGCCTTGCCAGAACCTTCAGGATCTTTTAGTCCGGTGGCAAAGAAAGTATTGAGTTGTTCTGCCATCGCCTGCATGTTTTCAAAAACCGCAAACACTTCGTTCATCACATCGTTGCGAACTTTATCCAACACCTTCTGGACCGCTGGTGCGCCAATCTCAATATCTGCAACAGGAGGGAATGCTGCCTTGCCTTTCCCGCCCTCAATTTCACCTTTCGTTCCTAATTTCTTAGCTATCTTGTCACCGATTTCCCATTTTTCAGTGGTGAGGTAACCTCTTGTATTTCTAATGGCAATTGCCCTTTTAGCAGCGCCTAGACTGTCGCTGCCCAGCGCATCGTACCATTCAATTAATCTGGATGCGTCCGACTCCCATTCAATATTATTGATGGCGTCCGTAAAGGCATCAATTTTCTTAAGATACCCATCTTTAAACTCGATCCACCATTGATCAATCACCTCGATAAGTTGTTTGGCATTTATGGCGACCTCGGATCCTTCCAAAGCGGTTTCGAGATCTCTTCTTATAGATTTACGATTACCGCTTTCGGGATTGCGGTTCAAGATATATGTCTGAAATCTCTGGGGTGGATCCTTCTTGCTGTTATTCTCTTGGGACAACAAGGTGGTCGAATAAAGTTCTTTCAATTTATTCATTATGGCTAACGATTGATCGTCGTTTAGTTCGATCTCTTTTAACTTGGGAGCTAACGACGCTTTCATACCAAGATCGGCGTGATTCACCATCTGGTCTACTATTTCTTCAATTGCTTTTCTAGAGTCGTCAGCCCTCATTGGGATCGGGCCGCCTTCCTTCGTAGACAGCGAGGGGACACCTTGTTCGGATCCGTCCCAGGCGCTTAGTTCTTCCATTAAGTGCTTGGCGCTCATGATAGCGAGCGTCCCGTGCTTGCTTTGAGACATAGTTCTAAACATATTCTCTCGTGTGATGTCAAATTCATAAAATCGAATCTTCCCGTGAAGTTCTCGCTGATCAGCAGCCCTCCTTTCTTTTTTGTCCATCGGCGTCCACGCATCTTTGCCAGTCTCATCTGGCTTGTAAGAGCCAAATTCTTTTGTGCAAACAACATATTTCATGCCACCGCCTAAAAACTCAGGATTGCTACTGACCCAAGATGCATGATCAGACTTCGGATTAATCATGTCATTACACAAATCGCGATAACTTCCACCAACCTTTAGCTGTCCCTCGGTGTACAACTTCAAACTGATCGGAATTCCATCGCCAGTTACGAAGTCGGCAATAGTTGAATCACCTTCTTGTGCGGCGGGGATTTGCTCGCCGCCCATCAATGCTGCCAGAAATGCTTCAAAATTAAAACCAGCAGCCGACGCATTAAAGTTGGTAATAGCCATAGTAAGCGATTTATAGAACACCAAGTGAGACATAACATCTGAGATGTATTCTTTTATCCTCATCTTATCTTCTGGTGGGTCGGGAAAGCCAGCGTTCATCGCGGCAGTTACATTATTCAACTTCTCCTGCATGGTGGAGCCTTGAATTCTTTTCAAGAAATCCTCCAATTGACTGCGCTGGGTTTGACCTTGGGCGCCCTTCTCGTTATTAGCCCAGCCAAGCTCAGAAATGGGAAGGTATGGAATCTCTTTGATAGTGTAGGTTCTGGCAGCAAGTTTCTTTTCTTCTTCTTCGGATAGTTGCTGTACGTCCTCGACGGGAGACTGTTGGGCGCCAAACAAATCAATTGCCTTCTCCACTTCCTCAAATAAAGTTTTTAGTGATAATTGCTCTGAATCAGAAAGAAATTTATCTATCGCCTCATTTAATTTTTGCATCTAGCAGCCCTCAAAATCTTTTTCTTCGAGCAAAGTATAACTATAATATTTACCCCAATGCGATTCGGACCGATGGATTAGTTTCATGAAGTCATTGAAATCACTACTAGTTTTGAAAACTTGACAGCCGGCACTCCATTTGTGAACGATTGAAGAGTCAGTTCCAGCTTTGTGAATATTAATCCCAAAGTGTCCTTCAATTATTGTATCTGGATCCATGTCAAGTATTTCATCTTTGTCTCGATCGCGATATATCTTGATTGGATTTTTTCCTCTTTGCACCAATGCCTCGTAGGTGTAATGAGTCCCTCTTTTGTACGCCGATCTATATTGGCCCGGCACAACGATTGCCGTACCATTGACGTTCATAGGGTTTTTTAAATAATATGTACCGGGATCAGTCGTGATTCTATATAATCTAACTTCCCACTCTCTTGAAGAGTTCCGATACACAACATACATACTATCATCAAACTTGTTTGCTTTCGCAATATCGCTGCGAACTCCAATAATATTTAAATTCCACGCTTTCTTTTTATAGTCAAAGAAGGCGTATCCCTTTTTCTCCATTATACATTGTAGCTGCTGTGCTAACAATCTCGCTGCAGCTCCGGTTATTTTTGCCATTGTATGTTTCCTCGCTTTATATAATTATGTCAGCAATACCGTATTCGACCGCTTCCTGTGCAGTTAAATAAACATTAACTTTTCGTTCTAACATTTTTTTAATCTGTCGTGTCGTCATCTTTGTTTCGGTTGCCAATGCTTTAATGTACCGCTCTTGTGTGTGGCGCAGTTCATCCATCTCATTTTCAAGATTATGGAGCGCGCCGGCGTTACCGGCGATGACACTGTGAATCATGACGCGGCAGTGCTCGCCTATCTCTCTCTTCCCCTTGGCGCCGCATGCCAATAGCAATACCCCAGCAGACATTACTTTCCCTAAGCCGCGTGTAATGATGTCACAATCCTTGCTAACTTGTCTAACAATATCATATACTGCAAACATTTCGTCTGCGGATCCACCATACGTTGATAAAATTAGTTCGATGGGGCGACTGATGGTGATCAATTCCGATTCCTCATCCTTTGGATCAGATAGCGTTACCTGTTCGCGATTGCGATGGAGCAGCAGCAAAGAGTAAACTAACTCTGCACATTTTTCTTCATCGATCTCGCCGAATACGCCAATGGTTCTGAATTCATCTTCGGTATTATCTTGGTTGCCGACCACAATTATGGTCTTCTTCTCTTCTGGTACTTCGTTTGTCTTTTTATCTTTAGGCATTATTTGTTTTCCTGTAAATATTTCATAGCACTATCCCAGTCGTGGAACTTTAAACCTCCACGCGCAATCAATGGATACGAAACAATTATCTTCCTGATACATGCTTCTTTCCAATCGTTCATCGTCTTGTCATATACTGTCTGTGAGTGTGAGATGGTTTTATCGGTGATGCCGAGATCTCTCATTTCTTTGGTTTTCAGGGCTCTGATGAAAGCCACATCCTCGGACATAACTAACGATATGTACAAGCAATCAAGAATCATCTGTCTGCACAATATCATTGTACGTCCCAAGCGCAAAAAAGATGAAAATGTTTTGTGTGTAATATATCCAAACACAAAGCAAATCAGTCCAATTAAGTATATATTCATGATCCGTCCAAAAAAATACCACGGCCGCAACCGTGGTATTATACTAACATGATATCCAGTATCATTTAAGCTTAATTATTTGCCGCTAGCGATTCTATTAGCGATCTTTTCAGCTAGTGATTCTAGCTTCTTATTTTTTCTCTGACGACGAGATTCGTTGACGAGTCGAGTAGCTACGCGCTTGATAACGGCATCAACAATATCGCCCTCTTCAAGCACTTCGATACCTTCATTGTTCAACGCTTCCATCAGTTCATCTTCTGCGCCCATTTCTACGGCGGCTGGCTCTGCATCATCGACGGGAACTTCATCGCCCAGTTCGTCTTCTGCATCCAGTTCGTCTTCTCCCTCGCCAACAGCAGCCGCAATCTTTTCCATCGCAGGCAGCGCATCGGCTACTCTCTGTGCATCTTCGGATGAAAGAACGACTTCGCCATCGGCTTCAGCTTCCATGTCGGGGGCTGGTACGTCCATGGCATCGTCCATCGGGTCGGCGTCGAGGTCACCGCCTACTGGATCGGCGCTCTCATCTTCATCGCGGTCACCGTACATACCTTCCTCCAGTGCAGGCAGGTTTGCTAGCTGCTGAAAGCGACGAATTTGTGTCTCATTAAGAATTTTCTTGCTCATGTTAGTAATCTCCCAAATAATGTAAACTTATAAGCTGTTTATAAATAGTCAGTGAAACCATTAATGGCTTTTTTAAAATAAAAAGTCTTTCATGATCGGTCTTAATTTTTTAATTTTAAGTAGTGCTCGATCTTGAATTTGTTTTACCCTGACAAGACTTAAATTTTCCCTGGCTGCTACTTCCTTGAGGGTGAGGGATCCGTGACGATCAACAGTTACGAATGTGCAATTTAAATCTTCAGCAAATGGTTGCCAATATCGACAAGTTTTTTTATTACATTTTTTATTTTTGCTAACGCAGTCACTAGCACATTTCCTCATAAATCGGGGTGCTCCTGTGCTATTAGATCAAAGATGTTGTCTCTTTCATCCTCATCAATAATAAACTTTTGCATTGTTTTGCGACCTTTTTGTATTAATTTTTGTGAATTTTGTATTTTTGTTTTACTTTGAATAATGTTTGATTCTCGATAATCATCAATATACGATAGAATTAATTCATTCTTCGATATATAGCCGGTGACCATAGCACGAAAAAATTCAGACTGCGACATGTCATCGTGATCCAACCTGATTTTCAATTCAACATGTCTTGCTTCGGTATCATAAAAGACGACACGCTTGACATCATCCCCGCCCATCAATATCTCATTTTGATATGGGTATCACTTTCAAGCTGTGAGGCTTGTGTCTGCCTGATAAACTGCGCTTTGGCACGAAATTCGGCCAGAGTCCTAGCACCACTGTACGACAAGCCGCTTCTAATGCCACGCTTAAGCTCATTTAGTATATCGCCAGCGTGCCCCTTGTACGGAATAGAGGTTGAAACCCCCTCAAGCGATGAGGCTGCGCCCCGCCAATCCTTTTGTGCCTCTTTCGATGCCATACCGCGATAGGTCTTTAATTTGTGTCCATCGTTATAAAATATTTCACCCGGTGATTGTGCCGTACCAGCCAACAATGATCCAACAATAACAAAATCAGCACCAGCAGCCAGAGCTTTAACAATGTCGCCAGAATTTTTGATACCTCCATCTGCAATAATTTTAGCGTTTCGGCTTGTTTGGGCACATTCGATCACCGATTGTAATGTCGGTACACCGTGCCCTGTTTGAACCCTCGTTGAGCAAATCGAACCACCACCTATACCCACACGAATACTATCTGCGCCCCAATCAGCCAAATCATTGAACGCCCTAAGCGTTGCAACGTTCCCAGCCATGATGTGCGGATCATCTCCGAAAGTATTTTTCAACACTTCAAGCGCATAACGCATCATTGAGTGGTGTCCGTGTGCCACATCCACGCACAGCACCTTGGCCCCCGCCTTAGTCAGTTCAATTGCACGCTCTAAAAAGTCACCGGTCACACCGATTGCAGCGCCAACGTTTTCGGCGTTGTTTGCACGAACAGACCTGCGTACTAGGCTAGCCTGTTCTTCAATCGTATTATATCTATGTACAATTCCCAGGCCACCGTATTTGCTCATGGTGTTCGCCATAGAAGTTTCAGTAACAGTGTCCATTGGTGCAGAAATTACCGGCATAGTAAATTTAATATCGGATAAGTTATTGCCAATATCAATTTCCTTTCGTGAGTCAATATCTGAATATTGTGGCACTAACAATAAATCGTCGAAACATAGTGATTCTCTATTCTGCATTGTTGAATAAATCCTCGTGTCTATAGGTGACATGAATGCCTGGAATCAATAGAATCAGGCACGATTCCTCATCGTCTCGGTTTGCATGAATATTCTTCCATGCAATATCTCTATCATTTGAGTCATCAACCATGTGTGTTACAAGCTGTCCACCGCTTGATTGAAATATAGCCGTATACGTCATCGAGTTCTTCTATCAAGCTCTTCGACACCCTCTTGAAGTAGGGTGACATCACGGTGCGCAAGCTTCTTGAAAGCTACAAGCTCGTGATTGGTTCGCTTAAGCTCGTCGGTAACTTCGATAAGTTTAAGTCGTAGCTTAGTGACATCATCGCGAAGCTTCTTGATGCTCTCTTCATTAGTTTTAGTCGTCATTTTTTTCTCCATATGTTTGAATAACGTTGATTGCTTTTTGCCAACAATCAGGGCAATATAATCTTACTATATTTTCTTTCTCTCTTACAACAACATTCCACGATTTTACCATTTCTTTATCTTTCTTGTCAAATGGTTTTATGCACGCGGAACACTCATCCGGCATCTGCTCAAACAGAAAAATTTTCTCGGAAAGTTCTTTGTTTCCATCTTTCTTTGCTGCCTGCGCTGCTGCTCTCCTCTGCTTCCTATTCACCGGTACTCCCTAGGGCGCCATCGCCCCGGTCGCTAATCGTAATTGGATACCAATCATAAAGATCGCCCGATGCTGTTTCAATGGCTCTGAACGACACCACCGGTATCATCACCAACTGAGCAATCTTTGTGCCCTTCGCGACGAATTGATCTTCGTTACCGATATTGTGAATATTGACAAAAACCTCCCCATCATAGCCTGAATCAATCACGCAAGCGCCAACAATTAAACTACGCTTTGATGCCAAGCTAGAACGGTTTTTGACCTCAAGCATATAGCCATGTGGCACACCGAAACGAAGTCCGGTCGGCAGGATAACACTGTCTCCAGGCTTTAAATTTCGACCCACCTCTTGTGGGGCCTGTGGACAGTAATATACATCTAGCCCAGCATCAGATGGGTGCCCCCTGGTAGGAGGCAGCACATCTGGGCGCACCCTACTGTATTCAAGTAGCATTGACGCCTGGACTCTTTGCTTTGCGAAGCAGGCTATACATATCATAGAGATCATCCAGATCATCGCCACTCTTCATCAGTCGGTACGCCTTAACAGCGAGACTAATTTCATCACGGGTCAGCCATCCATTCTCTTGGTACGACTTCTTAAGATCTCGACGTTGGTCCTTGTACGGCTCCATCGCTTCCTCTAAAGTCTTTAGCTGCTTGATATATTCAACAAGCATAAGCTCTTTTTCATTTTGTTCGTTCATCTATGCCTCCCTTGACATGTTGTATAAATGAGTGGTGAAATTTCTGAACGTGTATTCCAAACTTGACGCCATAAATGGTAGAATTCTCATTAATTGAAACAATCAATCCGATATTGTGTTTTGATGTCCGATTGAGAAAGCCCACCCTAACTAAGTCGCCAAGCTTGTAAACCATTCGATCTTTATACATTATAACCTTATACGATCATTCTGTCAAGGATTATTCGAAATTAAAATCAACTTTAACATCGAAAGAAAACTTAGGAACGCGTAATTGGCTGGCCAACTTATGTTTCATGCACTCACCTGCATCGAGAAACCAATCAGCGTGACCCTTCTGGTGGACTATCTTTAGAAAATAATCTTCTTTCTTTCCACAGTTTCTTGCCATCATCTTGTATACAATTTTATTAAGACGATCAGTTTCCTCGGCGCTGGCTTTGATTTCCTCGACCTTTCCTCTGTCCATGGATGACACGTCATGAATCATAACAGTGGCATTTGGATCCATGAAGCGCATGCCCTTTGCTCCAAAAGAGAACAAGATAGCACCGCACGACATAGCTTTGCCCTCGATAATCGTAGCAACAGGCAGTTCTGCATGTTCAATCTCTGATATCATCGCCATTAGCGAGTAGACCTGACCACCGTATGAATCGATTACGATCGGAATAACCGGCTGTCCCGTGTTGTGAGCATCGCTCATTTTCTCAGAAAAATCTTGGGCAGATTTTTCATCAAACTTATTTACACGAATGATCACAGGTGCTCGATTTAGTTCGCACTTGCTGATCAATGGGTCTTTTGAATATGTAATTTTCATCCTAGTAACCTAAAGTTGTGTCGAATCGAGCGTGTTGAAAATCCCCACTGAGGATCAAAATCAAGTTTTGCAAGATACGGACGATTAATGTGAATCATGTCTCTTTCGGGGCGAACACCCCAGCATTTAATTTTTGTAAGCGAACTGGTTGAATCGATAACTTCAACAATCCAATATGTCTTTCCATTCTTTGTCTTCTTTGGTATTATATCACGCGGGATAAACCAAGTCAACTGCAAGTCTGGGTCATATTCAGAAATTGGTGGAACATATTTGCTGCTTAGCTTTCTTAATACCTCCTCGGTGACAACTCGATCTAATGGAAAAATACCAGTTAAATCAACAAGGTATTGAATCTTATCCTCCTCGGAGAAATCGCCTTCAGCTTTAGACACTTCGATATTGTCAGCGAACTGTTTTAGATTACGCGGTCGTTCAACAGCCACGCTATACCAGAAGTGCTTCAGTCCTGTGAACCTGTCATCCATCAAGCAAGTCAATGCCTCCGATCGGATCAGTACGTCCAAACATTTTTTATTCAGCTTTGAATAGCTAATCTCCTCATGGAATAAAAATTCTTCAACCGTGTTGAAAGGACGGTGATTAATAATCTGCTCAATCGCCTTTTCACCCAAGCCCTTGATCGAACTCAGCGGTTGGATCAAGGTCAGTCCATCGTCGGAAATTTCCCATACAGGTCCAGAGGTATTGATATCGACAGATTGGATATCAAATTTGTGCTTCCTGGCAATATTAATTGCCTTCTCTTTCCTGCTCTCAGGCTCCTTGTCAAGAAATGCCGCCATCCACTCCGATGGATAGTAATTCATTAGCCATGCACATTGGAACGACAAGATTGAATATGAAACAGCGTGTGATTTATTAAAACCATACCCAGAGAAATACTCAAAAGTGTCCCATAGTTTTTGGGAATCCACTTTTTGCATACCCTTTTCGCTGCAGCCTTGCATAAACTTTTCATAAATCTTCGTCTTCGCCTCATTGCCCTTGCCTGTTCCCTTTTTAGTAAGTAGCTTACGAAGCAGGTTACCTTCATCGAGGCTCAGATCTTTTCCTAGCTTGTGTGCCAACAGTGCAATTTGTTCTTGGAAGATCAAGAATCCGTATGTCTCCTCTGTAATCTCTTGCACCTCATCGGACAAGTATCTAATATATTGCGGAGATTCCTTGGCTTCGACAAATTGTTTATCAACATCTGCACTCAAGGGTCCAGGGCGATAGATCGAAGTGATGGCTGAGATATCGATTAGACTGGTTGGCTTTGCCAGCTTACAGAAGTCTTGAGCACCACCCTCAGTGAACTGAAAGATACCTGCCCACTTCCCAGTATGAAATATATTTTTATACACTTCCTGATCATCGAGATCTATGGAGTCGGGATGCAAGTATTGGTTATAATAGTCTCGCACATGTGCAAAAGTTGGATCCTCGACACCATGATGGCGGCGAAGCACATGTTCGATACAACCTTCGATCATACGCAGCGTTGACAAGCCTAGGATATCAAACTTGATGAACCCCATCGGCTCAAGGTGTCGGACATTCTGCCCCTCACTCCACGGTGTCTGACGCACGCCGCCGGAATTAATCAGTGGCATGTGCTGGTCTAGGTTCTCGGCAACCACCACGCCGCCTGCATGCCGAGAGCACGATCGAACCTGACCGTACAGAGCCTCAACGTGCGTCTTGACATGAGGATACTTTCTGAGGAAAGCTTGGAGTGTTGTACTGAATTCCATGACCTCTTCAAAGGTTGGATTGTATACTCCAGCCTTGATGCCGTGCTTCTTCTTTGCCGGCGCCTTGGCTTCATGGAGCATGCGACCGGTAACAGCGTTCACTTCTGTAAACGGAATTCCATAAAACTTTGAAATATCCTTGATGAGCGAACGAAGCTGAAGAGTATTCCAGTTTGAAATCGGCGCAACAGTATCCTCGCCCCATTCCTCGATGAGCATCTCCTTGAGCGTCATCGGGTCAGCAACATCGTAATCGATGTCTGGATAGTCTGTCGCGTCGGAACGCAAGAACCGAGAGAACAGAAGTCCATATTTAATTGGATCGATCTGTGTAATTCCCAGTGCATACGCAACCAGTGAGCCGGCAGCAGAACCGCGGCCTGGACCGGTTAACATGTTATCTGCGGCTCGATCAGAAATAGCCTTCATGGTAAGAAAGTATTTGCTGAACCCTCTGTCATCGATGACATGTAGCTCATGTTTCAAGCGATCGATGTACTCCTGATTTGTATGCAAATTCAACGACTTAAGACCATCGATGCTCAGCCCCGTTAATGCCTGTGTTGCCGTCAGGTTTGCTGGCACCACAAAGTCAGGCAGGCGCACAGTGTTATCGGGATAAAAGGTCGCGACCCTTTCGTGTGCAATCCTGTGAGTCTCCGTGATAGAATTCATCACTACGTCATCATCGTACTCCACGCCACATCCCGCAGAATAATTTTTATACGACTCCCACATTTGATCGCCATTCTTCGGATATAATTCATAGCCGATCGCCTCGGTCCCAGCCGGAAGGTCTGTGTCTTCATAGTCAGGCTTGCTCTTACCAAGCCAACCTAGACGCTTATATAGTTCACGATCTCTCCATGCATCGGGATTGGGATAGTGACTGTCGGCTGTGGAAATCAGCTTGATTCCAAACTCCTCATGCATCTTGATGATGTACTGGTTTAGCTCATGTTGTTCGGGAATGTTATTCCATTGTAGCTCTCCATACCATCGATCGCCGAAGATATCCATCATCCTGCGTGTTGTCTCGCGCATGGCACCTAAGACAGCCTCTGCCCCATTCTCCCGGTTCTCCCAGTAGTTTCCGGCGTATACCCCGCCTAGGCAAGCCGACGCAGCAATCACGCCCTCAGAGTATTTGTCGAGCAGATCGTAATCCATGCGAGGATACCGATAATAATTCTCTGCCTTATAGCTTTCTGAAATGAGCTTGAAAATATTATTCAGCCCAGTTTGATTTTGAGCTAAAAGAATAAGATGACGACGACGATTAAGAATACTTTTAATCGCTTTTTTGCTTGCGTCTTCGTCTTCGATTGTTGCACCTGATTGGTCCTCCTTGGCGTTGCCGCGGCGCTTCTTTTTATCCTCCATGACTTTTTCATAGTCACCTCGCCACTCTTCGATAGAGGGGATGAAATACGCCTCGCATCCATAAATAGGCTTGAAGTTCTTGCCAGCCGCTTGCATCTTCTTTGCATGCAGCACTTGATACGCCAAGCCGTTCATGTTTCCATGATCAGTTAATGCCAGTGCATCGGATCCGTTTTCATAAGCAAAATTCATATGCTCTTGTGGATAACCCATGGCATCAAAGATGGAACCAGCGACACTGTGGGCATGCAGCCCAACGAATGGTATACTATTCATCTACTGCTGACTCGGCCAAGGGAACTGCAGAATCATTGTATGCTTCGATCTCCCTGTTGATCCTAATGATCATGCCCTCTTCGACGAGCGTGAGCTGAACGTCGTGGGTGCTAACTAGCACAGCCAACTCTACATGCCTCGATGTAATATAATCTGTGATGGCAACCTTTAGCTCCTCCCCAGTTAAATATATTGTTTTAATATCAGTCTGTTTCATTATCTTCTCCTATAGGGTTAAATTCTCGATACTTAATTAAAAACTCGGTAGGTCGTATTATCCTACCTCTGTGTGTCGATCCAATAAAAGCACAGTAGCCCTCCCATGAATCAACATTGTGATACCATGGTAATTCGCCAACCACCGCATCTTCTAATATAGCACAATTAAATATTTTGTCAAGCGAAAAATGGCGCGCCGAGTATCTTTTTTCTATTGGAAGTTTCTTAGTTGCATACTTGCCGTCAATTAGTTCTGATCCATCCCACATTCCCGTACCTTCGCTCCTTATAACCCTACGGAAGCGAACATAGTCCTTCCCAGTAAAAGTGAATCCGAGATATTCCCCATCAACGATCGTGTTTCCTTCATAGCTCAAGTAAAATGGATTTTGTGAGGAAATGTCTTTACGATATCCTCTTATTAATTCTGGCTCGTATACTCCATATGGGAAAGATACATAATATTTATTTGGCGTTAGCCATTTGCTAATTTTTGCCCCAATCTTAAAAGCTGTGACTGCACCATGAAGCACGCTCCAGCCTAAGCAGTCTCTCTTGTCCCTGTCTTTTGGATGTATTGGAACGTAGTATATCGGTATCGTCTTACGAGATTCTGATGGGCGAGGATCAAATACGCGTCCGTACCAAATTGGATCGTAAACGTACTCGCCAATCCTATGTCTGATCAGCGGCGAAACATCATCGTTGCATACAATCCATATTGTTTCACAGCCAGCATATGCACATTCTATAACCGACCTCTCAACAGCGGTATAGTTCGGCGCTAGCGGCATAAGACAATCGGACCAATCGAAATTAAAATCCAATGGCTGGCCAGCGACGGGGATAATTCCAGCAAGATGAAATGCATGCTGGCTCTTTTGTTTAGGCGCTAGCATTAATGAAATACTTTAAAAGCTTTTGAATATAGTGGTTATCAGTGGTGTTGTATTGCTTCAACAACTCTTCGTCAGTCAATCCCATAATTTTAACATTCTCGTATGGAGATGTCAGTTGTCTGATGTTCTGGATTTCTCTTTTTGCTGCTTCAACTTTGATAGAATAATATCGATATAGGTTTGGATTATTCGTGTCGCGACCGTTGCGGCGACCCTTTATGCCATTTTGTTTCATCAGGTCTTCAACAGCAAATCTTGCATATGTATCTGAATAATTAAAATCATCTAATTGATCTTTTGTCAGATAGGAGATAGCGACTAAATCTTTTTTATTGTGAGCGCCATCGATCCGATCAGACGGATAAAAATATACATGCTTGACAAAATCTGATATATTGTTTATTAAATCATACTGGTGATTCATTCCAGAGCGCACATTCATCCAGTCTAAAACTTTATACAGGTGACTAGCCTCTGATCTTATTCCTTGCAGGTTATCATCAGAAAAGACCACCAGTTCATTAAATTTAAATCTAACAAATCTTGAATATTCAGTAGAAACTTTTAAAGTGTTTTGATCTTCAAGCCGGATCGAGACGGCTTTGTCAGAGAGAGGCATCAAGCCGGCGTATGAAAGAAGGTAAATCAGTCTGCCCCAAACATAGTCTTTAGGCACTCCGACGAGGCAGCTACCACTACCTGTAAAAATGCTGGTGGTTTTTGTGCCGAAGCCCAACTCATCAAAATTAGTATTCAACCCGAAGCGCTCAAAAAACTTTGGCTTTTCAATGTCGGTAAAAATGACCGGCAAATTATTAAAATAAGAATAAAGCAGAGCGACGACGCTGCTTCCGATCACTATCTTATCATGTTCATATACATGACCCTTCAACTCAACTCCGTGGTTTATATTCGAAGGCACGTTTTATGGCTTTCTTGAACTTGGCAGAAATCCCATAATCATCGATTTCTGCCAGCTTAATGAATCTATACTTATCATGTTCTGAGCTAAGCTTTATTTGTCCAGGCGGCAGATCGACCTTATAGTATGATACGTCTGTGATCATAAATAAGTCACGATGCGTCACATCTTTTAAAATCAGGCTGGTTTCTTCATATACCTCTCTGATCAAGCCATCGATAGGATCTTCACCGACAATCAAATGACCGCCGGGTAGGTCCCATTGGCCAATATATTTCTCGTTCTCTGATACCCGCATAACGAGGAATCTTCCGGTCTTGCTGATCATAACAGCTTTCACGACTTTATCTGAATCTATTTCTTTTTTAATCACTATTTTCATCTACTTTAAAACGATATCCTAAATAACAAAGAGTGCCGGACATAAAAGCTACGGCAACCATCTGTGCGCTTCCAAGTGCTACGCCAAAACCAACCAATGGTATATTAATTCCTATACCAACCAAACATATTTTCCTAATAAATGAAAGCTTCACATAATTAAATAGTTACAAAGTTGGCTATCCCGTACTCCTTGCAATAACATAATTCTCAAGTATCACAGTGTATGTCTTGCCGCGATACAGCACGCTCTCGATCATTGTAGAGTCAACAATGTAATCGTTACCTCGGATTAACTCTCCGATAGAATTACAATCGGCAGCAAAATCAACTAATCGCACAGAGGCATATCTTTGTTTTTTAGGCTTGTACTCTTCGGGCAGCAATATTCCATGGGAACCACCCTCGACGGCTTCGTCCTCAACTTGCTGAATTAAAAGATGTCGATTCATTGGTTTTAATTGCATTATCAATCAGTCCTTTGTGAGTGTCATACTCACGATAAGTTAAAAATGTCCACTCTCTTTTATCGCAATGTTTGCAAAAAAATGATATGGCGATATTGTTACCCAGCTTCGCCTCGACCGTGCCGGTTGGGAGCCAAAAATGCTGCTTCCCGTTCGGGCAACGACCCTCTGCTAGATGCCTGGGCAATAAATGATTTAATTTCATAATACCTCACAGTGTGCAACTCTCCCCATCACAAAATTTCGTGCCGCTTCCGGCAGTTTCTGTTTCAAACTTTGTAACTGGGGTAATTTTTTTAATCATACTTTTATACTTTGATTTTGTTATCGGTTCATACGGTGCTTGTTCGTATCCAGTCTCTTCGAACTTCAAAAATGATACGGCTTTCAATCTTGTCTCATACATTTCTAGCGCATCTTTGATTTGTGGACCTTCCTCTGGTTTAAACGAGATCGTGACGGATACCGAATTGTCAGCCCAATAGTGTTGATACTGTGCCGCAATTTCTAATTGCTCCCACATCGAGGCGTCTCTCTTACCTTTGGTAAAATAAGGCTCGTGAATTGGAAATTCAACAACCGAAGTGTTAGGAGAGTATTTATCGTCTTCTACATTATAACCGCTTTTAATCAAGGTGTCAAGTAAATTTAAAGTTTTTGAGAATCTAATTCTACGAATATAATATTCGTCCTCCGGGAAATGTATCCCTGGAGTTGATCCGTTCAACAGAGACACAGTTCCAGATGGCTTGATGCTTGTCATCCTAACTGATCGAGGGATACATAGCCAGTCAGAATATTCTTCGTCAAGCTGCTGGACGTGTTGATAAGCTCTGTCACACCAGTTATAAACCTCTCGCTTGCCAAATTTATTAAACGCCTGAATTACTCCCGATTGTGATAATCCGATGCGACGGTTTTTTAACATGATAGCGTTGGTTTCCGGCCAATGAGTGTTGACCAGCGTAACTGTCTTTCCATACAAATAGGCAATCTTTAGTGTTCTCAAATAATCTTCATACGAGTCGTGCTTCGCTGGATAAGTCTCCACAAGACAGCATAACTCAGCGTCTTCAAGCTGCTGCTCCACGCATGGGTTAAAGCCCATGACATTCTTATCATCGTCTCTCGGAGGGTCTTTAAATCTACCACGGGTTCTCGCATTGTTCAGCCAAATATATCCTGGCTCGCCGTTATGCTGGCTCTGATCGGCATGCCAACTATAATCCATGCCGACCTCCGCAACAAAAGAATTGTTTGATCCCCAGCGATGGTGATATAATTTTTTCTCATCATTCTTCATTGTCAAATAAGACCTATCATCATGATCGCCCAGTGCCAGTGCTGCGGATCTCCGCACATTTCCAGCGACAACACACCTTCCAATAAGATTTTCTGTATCTACGATATCAACAGATGTAATTTCTTCATCTATTCTTTCGTCATAAAGGTTGATCAGGTTCTGATGCAGTTCCATCAACGGGTCAGGTCCGCTGGACGTGCCGCCGAAGCCGCGAATTGGGGCGCCCAAGGGACGTATCTTGCTATAATCAAACTTTGGAACCTTCGCACCTCGGAGATACCCATCCAATAAAATTCTGACAGATTCAACCCAACCTTCGCGGCTGTCGGAAATAACAAAGACATCATCAGTCCAGGCTGGCTGCTTGATGGTTAATGATGCGGCGCCCTTAGTATCGAAGCCAACTCCAATACCAACCATTAATGCATCCATAATCCAAGAAAATAAATATCCACCTTTCGATGCTAATTCTTTTGTGGAACGAAATGCACAATTAAACAGTCCAGCACCGGTGCGCTCATCAACAAACTTGGTCCCCATCATCCACAGCCCACGACCGGGAGGAGTCCACTTAAGATGAAAAAGCCTATCGTATGCCTCTTTTGCAGTTCTTTGAGCCTTGGCATCGTTCCATTCAAGCCCAAGAAAAGAAACATGGCGCTTCTGGATAGTAAACATTCCCTCGATAACGCGGCGGCAAGTCTGGTGCCACTCCTCAGTGCCAGCAAGAGACGGATCAGATTCGCTTAGGCGTCGTGCGTAGGTTCTTTTGAATGTGACATATCCGACCGGACCCCATGGTACTTCTTTTTCTCTATACTGATCAATAAAAACTTCGGATAACCGAAATCTTCTCACTGTGCTGGCATCGTTATTTAAATTCATTTGTTCTTCCTATCCTTTTTATATTTTTTATATTTTTCTCTTAATGATTTTGCTTCTTCCTTGGCTGAGTTTTCAATTACCGAAGCCGGCGTATCGCCATTAGATGGCAACACCTTGATCTTTACATTCGAAGTATCCATAAATATCGGGTAGATGATTCCGTCTGGACCATTTCTGTTTTTTGCAACGAATATTCTTCCGCTGTTGGCTGTCTTATCATCAATAGTTCGCGACACGGAAAAGATAAAATCCGCGACAAAACATTTATTGAACGCTTCACTGATTGACTCCATTGTAATCACTTCAGCGTTTAAGCCAGAGCGGTTTGTTTGAGATGCTGTCCAGATTGGACACTTGAATTCTTGAGCGATTGCTCGCATCTCTTCATAAATAGATTCTAATTCGTTTCGTTTCTCTCTTTGCATAGAAATTGGTCGCAATAAATCGCCATAATCAACTATCACCAGACCCGGGTCACTGCCTCTTTTTCTAAGCTTTTCTAAGTGGTTACGAATGGTTTTTGTGCTCGCAGATTTGGTTGGATATTCTTTAATTATTAGTTTACCCGGTAAATTTTTGACCGCTTCATAGATATTGTCTTTAAATGTATGCAAGTCGGATAATGGATATCCAGTAATACAACTATCATATCGGCTAGCCACTACTGTATCGCCCAGTTCTAGGGTATAGTGTACCACTGTTTTACCGTCCTTTACAGCCTGGGATCCAAGATGCACAAGCACCATAGACTTGCCGGCTCCAGTGGGCGCGATAACGACTCCAAGCTCGCCTTTGCCTAGTCCGCTTTTACAAATATCATCGATCGCGGTCCAGCCGGTGCTGCAGGGATTTCTGGTTTTAATTTTGAATCTTTCTTCAAAATCTATCAAATAATCATGACCAAAATTGTTATCGCTACCAAGGATTAGTGCGTTATTGATTTCTTTGGAGATTTCGTCAAAAGAAAGTTTCTCTAGAAGCGGCACACACTTAAGCATAGATTCTTTAATTTTTTGCTTTCTGCAAAAATCAAGAGAGGTTTCTTTGATATATTCTTTACCATCTACTTCCGTTTTATAAATTCTTGCAAAATAATCCCTTACTTGCCTCTGTGTCGCCTCATTCTCATTGCCAATCTCGGCGCGGAATATTGTCAACATCAACTTATAAGTTGGATGCGTTCCATATTTCAAGCGATATTGAATTATCTTTTTGACGAACAGTTGAAGATATTTCAATTCGAGAAAATTAATATCAAAAACCTCAGAGATCTGATCCGCAAAGGGTCGATCCTCCAAAATTAATTGACACAAGCCCTCTTGGAAGGATTTACCATACCTTCCAAAGTCAGCACGTTCTTTCATATAAGCCCCGATATTTTAATGCCTAGTATAATATAGCCTGATTTGATCTATTTGTCAAGGAGAATCTTCGTCAGGATCGCAAGTCTCTGGCTCACATGCCTCTGGCAAATCTTCCAAGTCTTCCTCGGGGATCTCTATCTCAATTCTGTCGAAAATGTATTCACTTTCAACCTCAGTGTTCTTTGTGGCGCAGCCACATAGTAATAATAATAAAGCTCTCATTTAATTTTAATCCTTATGCCTCTCCGCTTTCTAGCGGGGGCGCACTCTAGCATATCCGAAACTTCCTTGTTCTCGCCCATAGTGCCCATTACCCGCTGCACCTGCTGGTCAAGTTCTTCTTCTTTTTGCGGCAATTCCATTTCTTCAGGGGTAAGCGGTGTTAGATCTGGCTCGTAGCGAAAAGGACTGCCCTTGGCTACGGCATGTGGGGCACCATAATATCTGCGTGCTTTTGTCACTTCCCAGACCCAATTGTGAGGATAGCCTGGGGTTTGCTCAAAAATGCCCTCATCGCCTGTTATCATTCGCGTATAGTGCCCCTCACCATCATAAATTGTTTTAGTCGTACCTTTGTCCATCGGCTCAAGATATTCTTCGACGGCAGCCAGTCTCTCCATCTTATCCATATTTGGCCAGTTTTTCCGAATAAAGTCAATCACAGCCATAGCCCCAGGAAGATCTCTCATACTTGGGTCAGTTTGGATGCTGCCAATTAACCTTTGGGCGTTTTCACCATCATATTGCTTTTCGTGCTCTGCTTGAACTCTGGCAACCGCTGCGTCAATCATTTTTGTCGTTGTCATCTGCATCGCTTTGTGAATCAAATCAACATGTTTGTCAACAAATCTTACAAATTTAAATGTACCGTCCAAATCTTCTCTGGATTGGGTTTGCTTTGCGTAAATTCTAAAGCTGTAATGTATGATTGGGTTCGAAGTATAAAGGGAGCCGGTCTCGGAAGTCCAGTTAGTTGGTCCAACAACTCGCACTCTTATTCTCGTGTCCTCGGCAAAGTTCACGCCCTTGAAGGCTGGTCTTTTGTACTCATCGCCAAAGGCTAGCTCCAACTGATTCACTGCATATCCATTAGCCTCTTCTTCTAATTGCTTGACATGCTTCAAGAACTCAGTTTTGAATTGTGATGTATGAAGATCAATTGCTTGTCTTCTTTGGGTTACGGATTCGCCAGCTTCTCTGAACTTGCCGGATGGAGTAAAGGTTGTAAACCCTGGCACAAGCTGTCCTCCACCGAGAACGTCAGGTATAAACACGTTTTTGATAAAGTCGGTGGCATCAATTTTTCTTGGTATCTTATTAATTGGAAACTCAACACCCGTTGATATGACCGCACTTGGAGAATCGCCCATATCGGTACCCATTAAAGTAAATAATACCTCGCCATCTGGATCGTCTTCGTCTTCTCCAACAACAATAAAATTCTTTAACTCGTCTTCAATTTCTTCGACCTCTTCTCTTGTGTCGTCCCATGGGCTGGGCGCAAGATAGATATCGTTTACCAAGGCTCTTCGAATTTTCTCGTGAATAGTTTCCCAGGAGCCCTCGCATTCTTTAAGCTCTTCGATAAAGTGTTCGAACTCGTCTACCTCGTAGGTGTTGGGCTCAAAAAGAACATTGAATTCCACCTCAAGAACTGCGTAGCCTTGACCAATCGGCGAACCTCGCTCATTGGTATCTGGGTATTCTGTGCGAACATGCCAGCTCATTCCATCAATTGAGGAATATAGACGACCTTCGAAGCCAGCTTCGATAAGATTGGCTAAGTTTCTAATTTGATCTTTATGAGTTTGATTTACGGCTGAATGTGGAAACATAAATTCTGGTATTGAATACTCGCCGTCTTCTGCATATTCTCCTGGATATGGGTGTCCACCGCGCGCAAAATTAACTAGTTCCCACTTCTTCCAGTTTGTTTTAAAGTCCATCATAACGCTAGCGCCGCCGCTAATACTTGGCTGCTCCTCATGATAATCATCAACATGCGCAGAGGCTTGAAAATGCTCTAAAGTATTGCTGGCAAGATCGTTCAATTCTTCAACTCTTTCATTGTATACATCGTAAAGGTTTGGACCCTCGTCGCTAGTGTCGTGTTTAAAATTATAATAATTGTAGCCGTCGTATCCTGATCGCTCTAGCATTTCCTCGCCAGCCTCTTTAAAGAACTCATCAAACAGTTCACCGTCTTTAGTGTCCTCCCAGGATCCGCCATGTCTTATAATGTCTTGCTCTCTGGGAAACTCTACCTGTCGTTCTTCTTCGGGTGGACCCTCGTCAATAAAGATATCTTTTTGCTGATCCCACGACCATTTTCGAACTGCCTCAACAAATCCTGGGGGGTGTGCTCCATAAGTTGCCATCTCTGGTATGGCAAAAGTCTCATCTGTGGATTGGTCATAATATTTTCTTAGTCTGACGCGGGACTGTGCGATGATCCCTTTCACGTCTCTATCTCTATCTCTGAAAATTTCTTGTGTATCAAAATCGCCTATATCTCTCAAATCCTCGGGCTCGTGTTCGTCACCTGTAACTAGCGACCATTCCTTGCCGGCTCGGGCAGCGCTAACTGCATCATGAAACGCTTGATATGTCAGCTGATCTTTGGCTGTGCTGGGGAGATCTTCAACATCTCGTCTGGTGGTTGGATTGAGCCGATCCTTGAGCGCATCGACACCAAATTCAAACAACTCGCGATTATTTAACTGCTTAACCAGAGAGCTATAAAATTTTGGATTCTTGATTGCGTGTTTTCTAATAAATTCTTCTGCCTTTTGCTTGGCAAATTTTTCTGATATATCGAACGCAGCTTCGGGATCGTCTGCGGTGTCGTACTCTGAATATAATCCCGCCAGCAAATCTTTATAGTGTTCTTCTTTAACCAAATATGCAATTGGGCCATGTCCTTTTGCTTCTGCGACAGCGCATTTGAAATAACTATTTTGAGGACTGTGGCAAGATTGAATGGCGCCAATGTCACTCATTCGCAAAACGTCGATTGGATGACGAGTGAGGACAACCATGTAACTTGTTGCATCGCCCGACATTAGACCTTCTATTTCTTTATAATTCTCATCTTTTGTATAGTATGTTTGTCGTCTCTGCCACCAGTTGAGAAGGTCGGGATCAAGCTTTTTCTCTTTTATAAGCTTTTGCATAAGTTTAGCCATGCCGCGTCTATCTTTTTTCTGAATTGTCTCGCCCTTGCGTGGACCAGCAGGAATCGTAAAATCATATACCTTTTCGAATTCGATGTCAGCAACAGTTATTTCAGTTTCATACTCCTCGCCTGTTCCCAGGCGGCGCTTCTTTTGTTTTACTCGTCTACGGTTGAAGTAGCGATTGTCATAGAACTCCAAAGAGTCGCCAGGGATCTGGTAGCCCTCTTTCCTTATCACTGATACAACGGTTTTTAGATTTTTAGCATCATCTGTGTCGAGCGGGAATGCAAGGCGCATTTTTCCGCCAAAGAGGTCATCAAAAGAGTAGTCATAGGGTCCAGCCTGCGCCATCCACTTACGAATTGCACTGGATTGTTCATCAGATACTTCGTTAAGAACTTTTATGTATCGTTCTCGGAGAAGCTTGTGCTTGTCCGCAGATTTCTCTTTGAGGCAAAATCGATTCCAATTTTCAAATATTTGTTTCATTTCGTAAACCTTTCATAATAAATAGTTGCAACTTAACAACGTATCTGCTGTAAGCTATAATTATCTCCAGATTTAATGACTTTGTAGACCACTAATTCAAAATCGTCTGGCTTAATCTCAACAAGAGCGCCACTGTTGCAAACTTTGGCAAGAACGTCATCAATGTTTCTCTGCGAATCTTCATAATATTCTATGCGGTGAATATTTGACTTTCCATCGCTCATAATTTTATTTCGCATCATGGCGACCATCACATCACCCTTTGACTCGCCTTCAGTCGCAATTGGTCGAACTCGGCTAGAATCAATGCCAATTTGTTGAATATAGTCCAATATTGGCCCCAGCGAGTTGCCACGTCGGGCAGTCATGACGTATGTCTTAGAATCGTCTGAAAATTGCTTCATAATGTCGGTTACGACTGTTATTTCTTCTGGGTCTTTGACAATTGAGAAGTCGCTCAAATCAATTTTATAGCCAAGTTTTCTTAAATCGTCAACAGGATCATATGATTGTGCGCCCTCTTTTTCTGCTGCTTGATTCATGTATTGCTCAAATTCTTTTTGACCACTGAGTACTGCAGTCGAACCATCTGGAGCTTTAACGCGAACCTCTGACGTGGTGTGGGCAATTGTCTCGTCAAAATCAAAGATACGCAGCGTGGTGATGGGCTCCTCCATCTCCTCGCTGATAAATTTCCGCCAATTTTCAAATAAGAGTTTCATTCTGTATCCTCGTATTCTTCTTTAGATCTTTCGGCCAAAAGCTTTACCTCAACAATTCCTCTAGAGTCCCAAATGCAACCAGAGGCAACATCCCAGCCATAATACCAATCTGCGGACATTCGAGCATGCGACTGATAAGGACAAATTTCAATTCCACTATAGCCGGCATCTTGTATCGCTTTCCAGTCCATCACTTCATCACCGAAGCGCCCTGGTCGAAGAAAATTTTCCTGAAGCCAGTCAAATTCGTCAGCATTTGTAATGCGCAAAACATCATCACCCAACACAACTTCATATAAATAATTAGATTCCTCTATCCAATGGGGCATTTCATATTTAGCCCAATCAACCCAATCATCACCACAGGAATACCATAATCCTTGAGGTTTTTTCGAGAAGCTTTGAGGCGTTTGCTGTGCTACATTTCGGAACTCGGTATAAGGCTCTTTTGATATAAAAAGTTTTTCTTCAGGTTGCATATGGTGACCCAGGAATTCGCTCTGCTCCGTTAGAAGATATTGGCGCCAATTTTCAAATAGGAGTTTCATGTTCGATCTATAAACCTCCCCAATTCTATTAATTTATTTAATGTTGTTGGCTGCTTTGTATATCTTTTACTTAAAGGGCTGTCAACCCAGTTGCCTTGATATGCGTCCATAGGTGGATCAAAACCAACATCTACGGCTTGATCGCTAGTGGCGGCGATATCTTGTGCACAATTGTCTACTTCAATTTCAGGCGTGAGGACACTAGCAATGTTATCAAGCTGATGACTACCTACGTCACCACGTCTGTTCAAATAATAATCCCAAACTGCACGGGCATGACCTGAGACCTCTTCTCGATCTGCTATAAGACCGTTTCCGTTCATCGTTGCGTATTCCATTGCCACGTCATATAAAAGCGGACCCCACTTATCAACTGCTGAAGAATACTTTACCTGCCATGCATTATCACAAGGACCATCTATCTCCTCAAATCCGGCTGGTGTTATGAGAATTTCTCCTGAAACTGCGTACTTAGGGTAATCAAGCGCGTATGGTTCGCCGCGCCTGTCTGCACTAGCATAAACAAATTCTATACCCTCGCCAAAAGATGGTCTAGCCATAATGTACAAATCAATGGTTTCCTCACCCATAAGATCATCAACCGTCATTGCTGCTTCGGTTAATAAATACTTCCGCCAATTTTCCATTAATAATTTCACCCTGCACCTCCAAACATTCTCTTAAACGCTTCTGGGGTTTCTGGATTGTCTAGATCTAAGATTTTTGCTTTTACATTAAGGTTCTCATATATTCCGCGGCTAAACAATCCGAGATCAACGATAACAAAATCTTTAGTATCCGGCCGCCTCATAACGTTATTTATATGCACATCTTTCGGCTTCCATTGCTTATCTTGCATAAAATATTTCATAGCACTCAGCAAACCCTCAGCCTCGGGGAACAATACACTTGTTTTAGGAAGACCGCCGGAGGTCCAGGTGTCATATTGATCTTCATCTTCTTCAGGCTGATGAACGGGAATAATTTGTTTATCAAAGTAATATCGAACAGTATCTCTTAGCGCCCTCCAAAAAGCTCTAGAGATCGCAGGGCTTTGAAAAGTAAGTGCTCCTACTACGGCACCATAGATCGTATTTATTAGCTCGTCAACATCTGAATGTGGTGATTGAGTTGCTGCGTTTACGGCAACACTCGTAATTTCTGAATATTGTTCTGGAGTTAATCTCATTTGATCTAAAATTCTATTGTGTTCTATAGCTTTCTCAACTATCTCGGCTACTGCTTCAGGATCTTTTAAGATCTTTTCTGGTTTTTTAGATGCCGTTGGCGCATCTTGCGCAGCGAAAAGCTCTTGTGCTGTTTGTGGATCGAGAGGCTCAAGCAACTCCATTAAAATTATAGTGCTGCCGCCACCAGTTATAAATTGTTTAACATCTGGCAAATACTTGGCATATTCTTCCGACATAAAAGCTTTTTCTTCCATAGCAAACTTATAGTTTTCTATCTCGCGCTTGCTTTCATCTGACACAACTTTGGCAGCTGATCTTTCGCCTGTTCTGTTATTCTCGACTTCATAGACCACACCAAAAGCGCCTCTACCAAGTTCTCTGCGAACAGAGAAGCCCATAGACTCTAAAAGTGCCTTGGCATCTTTTTGTCGATTTTGTTTCTTAAGAAGGTGCGGCGGTTTAGCGCCAGTTGCGTCTGTTTCTTCATTTACATACTTTCGCCAATTTTCCATTAAGAGTTTCATTTTGGAATCACCACGGCCCACTTCCCTTCCCATTGAGGCGCCGGCGGAACATCGCCTCTTCCTGGCCATGCGCTTAAAATAGAATAGGCACGCCCATCCTCTACTGCCCGGGCGACCTGTTCTTTTACATCATCGGGCACATATTCTAGACTGTCAGTAGGGCGTATCACAACAGATAGCTTGTCTTGTAAAAAAGACTCAAGCGGCTTTGATGTGACAACCGCCGGCACCATAATCTCTCCGCTGCGGTCCTCTTTTGCCACTTCGGTCATCTCTGCATCTGGCAAAGCAAGAGCCTCATCCATAGGAAGAACTAAGTCGTACCCAACACCGGGAACTCCAATAGTATATACCGCCTGATCCGGATTTACATCAATCGCAGCAACTGCATCTCCCACTTGCGCAAGATCAAAGTCGGCAAAAATCGAGCCCTTTCCTGGCTCCTTGTGACCTCGCTCTATATGACCCTTTGCCCAATCAGAAAAAATAATCACATTTCCATTTTGAGATGTAAGTAAATCTGTAACTTCCGTCAATAAATACTTCCGCCAATTTTCCATTAAGAGTTTCATTTATAGCTTCTCCCAGGTTGGATAAGCCGTTGTATCTCCAGAAATGGCGCCAAAAGTTCCATGATTGCCATATCCTGAATAATCTTTAACAGTGATTCCACTACCTTCATCAAATTTCCAATATCCTACAAGACCCTTCCCCCAGAGCGCGCGGCTTGACATATCTAGCGTTCTCCTGTTGGCGCTATATGCTTTTGCAACCCAAGAGGTCCGTATTGTGCAAGTGCTTCTAAAATTTGTTCCATTCATATTGCCTCCTATATAAAAATGAAAATCTGAAAAATTTACCGACAAAAAAATTTGACGAATTCGAATATTTCAATTGCGTTCCCCTCAGCCGCCGGGCGGTGCGCTTTTTGATCGATCGTATGACGGCTTCTCCGTATAAGAGCTAGCAGTGTGCTTGCCCTTGCCTTTGCCGATCAGTCTGATCTTCATTCTCTTGTGTTTTGCCTTAACTTTTTTCTGGAACGGTTCGGTCTGTTCTGCAACAGAAACTGTTGGACTGCCAAGCATTATTTTTAATTCAGCTTCGTGACCGCCAAGCGCCCTGCGATACCACCCTTGATACTCAGGATGTTTGCCTTCGGGGTGGGCGCCAAGCCATTGAATTGGCTTGCCGGGTCCAAGAATCTTTTGCACCACCTCTGGATTGTCGACATACGCGACACCACTGCTGATCATAATGTCTGCAATTCTTTTTGACATCTCGGCATAATATCCAGGCTTGTTGAGCAACTCAACAGTCTTCGCAATGTAATAACCCTTGCTTCTCTTTTGCCCATCGTGACCAGCGGCAGTCATTTTGGTACCGCCAGTCTTTTTCTTTCCGACCCTCAACACATCAGGTTGGGGATCTTCGTCCCAGTCCATCGCGAGCCAGTCGTCGTGATCAGAGGGCACAGAGCTTGGAGAATCGAAATCAAAGTGTCCACCAATTGGTCCGTATGCAGTATCAATCAGAGCGTATAATTCATCCGTTAAGTCTACGTTTTCTGAATCATGCGCTATATCAGCCGGGGGAACATCAATCCATTCGCCCTTTTCGGCCTCATAATCTGCAAAAACTTTTTCGCTTATATACTTTCGCCAATTTTCAAGTAGGAGTTTCATGCTTCACCTCCGAGATCAAACATAACCAACTCCTCTCTACCGTTTCTATTGACAAAACCATAATTAGCCGGATTAGTGTCAAGAAACTCAGGTTCTATATCAATAAAATCAGCAGCAGAATGAAGATCGGCAAGAAATTCTGTGGCCAAGTCGTATTGTTCGTCGGATATTTTGTCAGATAGGCATTCTTCTCCGCGACCGGCGCACTGGATTGCTTCGTAACGAGCATCGTTATCAATATCATAAATGCCTTTAGAATTACCATATGGAACAATATATTCCATCTTAATTTTTCCATCCTGTACATCTAACACATTTGCTACACCCCGAATGTTTTGACCAACTGCCCTTTTGTAAATTTCCAGATCTGGGTTATCAAGTGGTAAAGATTTGATATAAAACTCACCCTCCTGCTGGCCAGTAGGATTGAATTCATTCAAATACTTTCGCCAATTTTCAAGTAGGAGTTTCATTCGCCACCCACCCAATCTTTTATAAAGTCGTAAGCATGTACATACTTGTCATACCCCATGGATGGCAAGCGCCGCGATTGCAGCATCGAACTCCTTTGCGCGGGTGTTTTTGTGTGAAGACTATAATAAGCATAGTCCTTAAGATTGTGCATAGAATCAATCCAATTGTGATACCCATCTATAACTTCTTGCTCTTCTTCAGGCTCTTCTGGCGGATCCGAAATTTCAGGCTTTCCCTGTGGTTGTATACGGCGCATAGCTTGGGCTCTAAACTCTTCGTCGCTAAGCTCTCTTTCCGTCAAAAACTTTCGCCAGTCTTCTATTAATTTATCCATTACATTGTTTCCTTATCTCTGGCTTCTTGTTTTCTAAATACTTTATCATCGAACACACATCGGTTCCACAGGGAGGATCGAAAAACGGCAAAATGGCATGCACTAACTGAGCCAGTGATGCCATTGATAGCCTTAATGATAGCTTAGCAGCTACAAGACAATGTTGCAGGTATGTTTCACCGACAGAGTTCGGATGTTCAGTAAACAGTTTCATTATTATACCTCAATACAATAATTAGTCTTTTTCTGCCGAAATCCTCCGCATTATTTGGATAAGATCTGACCAATCCCACGTTCCAAACCCGTCCTTGATCATCATTCCCTTCATTTCGGTTAAATTAAACAATTGATCTGCCTCTTCGATAGCGTATTTTACCTGTTGCTTGGCATTGTAAGACAGGGAGGGAGAATAAAGCTGCATCATCTTATAGTTATGTTCGATAACGTCTTCGTTCTCCACGATGCTGTCAAATATTTTAAGATTGCTGTCAATCTCGTCACAATAATTAACAACCTCATCAATCGTGTAACTTTTTTCTTCTGATAGAAACGGAAGACGCTTCTTAATTGTTGGCAAACCAACGCCTCTGATGCCGGGCAAGTTGTCGGACTTATCGCCGGCGATGGCGCGAGCCAAAGCCATATTATTGGGGTGAATATTAAACTCCTCAACAATTCTTTTCTTATTCATGATCTGTTTCTGAATCGGTCGGTATACAACAGTCTCATCGTCACAAAGTTGGAAAAAATCTTTATCGCTGGAAACGATCACCTTCTGCCAGCCGTCAAAGTATGGCAAATTCGCTGCGTATGCAATAACATCATCAGCTTCGATATCTGGCAGCAACAATTGTGACACTGGCATTTGATTTAGGTATTCTACCAAGCGTGTCTGTTGCCAAATTTTATTTTCAAGCTCTTCGCTCTCGGAAAGATTTCTGATGGAGCGATTGAGGCGAATAGGCTTCCTTCCCGCCTTGTAATTCTTGTCCATTTGCTTGCGCTTGCGAGAACCGCCTGGACCATCCCAAGCAATCACGATTCGATCGGGTTTAGTCTCACGAATCTGCTTTTGCAAAATTTTCATGAATCCCATCACACCACCAATCGGCTGTCCGTTGGTGGATAAACTAGGATCAACAATATACGCTCTGAAATACATGTTCAGAGCATCAACAATCAATACTCTTTTCATTTGTTCTCCACCAATATGGTGCTTGTGTTTTCCACTTTGCAAAGTGGGATTTTTCGCCGCGATAGTATGCACGGTACGCTGTGATTGGACACTCATTTTTATATTCCTCTGGCATTGCTTGTGCGAACGGTGTCAAACGAACGCATGAAAGGTTAATATTGGAGTCGCGACACCACTTGATGACACGCTCGCTCTTGTGGACTTTACCATATCGTTTGGTATATTCAGAACACAAAGCTAGCCCATGACTCACCAACCAGTTCCAATTAGCTCGGGACTCGCCGGCCCAAATCGTGCACGGGTGCTTCTTGTGAGTTGGGCGATACGGTGTGTCACAGCCATGTGATGCTATAACGGTACATAGCATCTGTGCTGTCTCCAAGATCATCTTAATGACATGCTTGTCGCACATCATCTCTGCCGCAACTTGCGGATCATGATGTAATACGAAAATATTCATAGCTTGTATACTCCTACTTCCTTATCGTTGATTGTGTACACAACTTTTTTAACGCCGACATGACGAAGCACTTCTTCGCACATCTCGCACGGCTTTGAAATCTTCATGTTGCCAAGCTTTCCAACTCTGGCGACATATATCGTACTACCGCGTGTGACTGATCGGTCCAACCCTAATATACACCCAAGCTCGGCATGATGTGTTGCATGCCCGCAATTACGTTTGCGGAAACGACCGCCGAAGCGCGCATAACTGTTCTTGTTAGCAGAAACATTAATTACATTATTGCCACGAACAAGCACCGCACCGTGACGATAGTCATCAAAGTCCGATGTTTGTGCCACTCTGTATGCCAAGTCGATAAATCGCTTGATACGTCCGGTCACTTCCTGTCTAGACATAAAAATCCCCTCCAGCTATACTAATATAACATGCGGAGGGGGCAAAAGTCAAGAACTTTTTTTAACGTCTAGGCGTTGACCTACGTTGCCAATGTCCAGGCACCCAATGTCGATTGCGTCCGTGTCCAGCCCAGTGCCCGGGCACCCAGACCGAACTAGTGGAAGGTGCCGGCGTATATGTGTGTGGCGGACCATGACGATACGGTCGTCGATGCACACCGTGCGTCGGGTGGCGCCAATAACCGCGAACGTATACGCCACGGTGCCAACGTGCAGGTACCCAATGCCAGCCAATTGTAACTGTTACAGTCGGTGCTGGTGTTGTGGTTCTGGTCGGTGGTGGCCGACTGTGCGCGGTTGCACAACCAAGCGCAAAAATAAGTGAAATTACTCTAAGCATCATTACCTCCTTCTTCATAAAAAGATGCTGCGTCTCCTTCTCTCTTGTCAAACTTCTTTACTACTTCCTCGTCCATGATTTCAATGACTCTTTGTCTGAAATCTTCCTCTTGCATACAATCAATCCACTTTGACGGCTGAAACTTCTTCACCTTTCCGCCTCCCATGTCTAGTGTATACCAAGCACCAGAAGAAGTCAACTTATCTGATGACTTGATTGCATCAAACCAGCTCTCTTCATCTTGAATGCCAATCTCTTCTCCCCATAAAATTTTGAAATTACATTGTCGTCCTTGTGTGCCAAAGCGAGACTTTTCTAGTTTCACCTTGACCTCCGATCCAATTCTGAAGCCGTTAGGGTCGGTGATAAAGCTAGCCTTTGCCTTGCGCCCAGTAAGCCAGACGCGCAGCGAATAAGCGTAGATCATAGCCTTGCCACCAGGGGTGACATAGGGGGTCGTTAGCACTTCAGACGGAGATCTTGTAATATTTGTCTTCAACTGATTTAGTACAAGAAATGTTGACTGGCTGTTTGCAATAGGCACTGTCAGCTTAGACATTCCCTTAGCGAGAATTCGTGCCTTGACAGCCATCGATGACTGAGGATTAAAATCACCCTCAATATCTGAGATCGCTGGCGTCAGTGCCAATGAATCCCAAATAAACAGCATACGATTATCATTCGAACCCAGCAACTCTTCGATCGTCTCCAGCACAAATTCAACAGATGACGCCTGTACATATAGAAGCGCCTCTAAGTCGCAACCAGCGCGTCGGAGAAATGTTGGGTCAATCGCAGATTCAGAATCAAAATAAACTACGTCGATCCCCATGTTCTGGGCATTAGCAGCAACCTGTGCTGCCATGAAACTCTTTCCAGTGGCTTCTAGTCCAGCGATTTCAACAATTTTTCCGATCGGTACGCCAGCCAATCGACCGCGACAGATGATCGAGTCAAGCCATCGCGATCCAGTAGGAATCCAATCCTTGACAGCAGTCGGGTTGTCTTCTGTAAGATTATGTGCAACGTTGTGCCCTGCCTTCTTATTAATTAGTTTACGCATCTCGGCAATCGACAGCTTGCCGGCATTTGACTTTCTAGTTCTTGCCATTTACCCTCCCGGTAATTTAGATAATCATTATATTTAATATAACACAAAATGATCCACCTGTCCAGAGGTTTTTCATTCAGGGGAATATATTTTTTTCATTGCTCTTGCAAAATCCGTCTCTGCGGTATCAACAAACTTACCACGCAGAGCGGCGGTGTATGAATATTTGCCTTTTTGATGATATTTAATTCTAAAAACAATATAACATTCTTTAAGCGCCTCTGAAAGAGACATGAGAACACCGGTAGAAGAAAGCGAGTATACATCGTCTCCTAAAATAATATATTCATCGCCTTTCTTGCTATAATAATCTTGGATAAGGTGTGGAGAAACAGGAATTCTTGCTACGTCTCCGCTTAGGCTCTTCTCTCTTGGTCTCCCCAGTGCTGAAGCCCAAAATTCTGTTGCCAGTTCAGTGGATAAATTTGGCCCTGGCGGGAAAGGGTTCCCCTTTGGAGTTACTTGGCTATCCAGTGTGTCTTTGATCTCAGAAAATATGATTTTAATCACCTCATTCTTAAGACCAGTGGCTTGGATCCAACCAGCAGCTGGATCATAGGAAGCCCTAAACTGTCCAAAATCAATTCTGGATCCTTTGCTTGTTTTAACTTCATAAGTATCTACAATTTTGCCGGCAGCGTTCTTTACAACAACGTCGCTTCCCCAGCCTGCACCGCCCTCGGCGGTGGCGATTAGTTCCAGCGCATTGTTTTCAAAATAAACGTTCATTGCTGCAGCGATTTGGACCTCATACGCAGCCCCCTTGAGCGCAACGTTGAGTGATTCAGAGACGTAGTTACGCCAGCCTTCCATTATCGGTTTCATTTGCATCACCCTATAATTAGTATTTCGGAGGAGGATCCCATCGTTTTTTTACCAATATTCTTCATTCCGTATGCCCACTTTGCTTCTATAATCTTACGATCACAGTACAAATCACGGATTTCTTTACAGTCGTTGTATGACATGACCCAATCTGTTCGATCGGACAAAAGCTCATAAAGTTTCTGGTGGTCGAAGCCGGAATGTAACTGTCCGTTCACCCCATACAAAGAATTTTGACTACCTTGAAGCAGATACGGGGGATCAAGATATAAAAACGCCTTGGGATGCCACAATATCGCGTACTCAAAATCAGCATAATCGACTCTGAAGTTTTGAGCTTTGAAGTCTCTTATTCTCTGTACAGAGGACTCGGTAAATCTTGCGTATGACGCTCTCTCGGACCACCCGCCACTAAATGTAGCGCCAGAGAAGCTGGCGCGATTGATAGCGTAATATTTTGCTGCTCTCTCATAAGAAAACATGAAAGTTTCTATCTTCAAATCTTCACGATACTGATGGAACGAATCCTTGGAGCAGCCAGTTACAGTATCTCCGTTTCTGATTGTATACTGCTCTCGTAATCTCTCTACTTCATCGGCCAATCTATTATTATCACCACACAGACCCTGCCAAAACCACACAAGTTGTTTCATCTTGTCGTAACCAACAACCTCGGTACCTCTGTTAGCCACCGCCAACTCAACCGATCCCCCGCCAAAGAACGGAGAACACAGTCGAGGAACGTCTTCGGGAATGTGCGGTAAGATATACTTAACCGCTCGGGATTTCCCGCCAGGATATCGCAAAGGTGTTTTCATTTACTTCGCTGCGTTAATTTGAACGACCTTTGATGCCTCTTCGTCTAGTGCTTTCTTAGCTTTCTCAACATCAGACTTAGTAAGGAGCTTGCCGGAATTAACTCCCTTGATCTGTCCCAGTGCAAACGCATGGTCATAAAAGTTATACTTTTTCTCTACCGCTCCAAGCTTCTTGAAAGCTGTTAGTTGAGCTTCGTAAAGCTTGCTTACGCTGCGCGCCGCCGTGAAAAATACACAAATTGCCTTTTTAGATTCGGTGCCATACTCTTTGTTAACAATGATTGTTCCTAAGTCTTTTTCGATGTTACTGCCGGAAGTGCTCTTAGAATGAATAATATACTTATTGTGTTCTAAGCCCTTATCTGAAGACCAATTGTCAACAATGTCAGGGATGTCGCTTTGCTCTAGCAATTTGCGAACCATTGCCCAACGCTTGGCTTGAACCTTCCAACAAACAATTCCAGCACTTTGCTGTTTGCGTTCGTTATAAATTTCGGTAACCCAGCCGCTAACTGTTGAGCGAGTTCTTGAGTTTCTCACCATGTCATAAACTTCGTCAATCAAAGCAGTCTTAAATGCCTTAGACGACTGATTGGCCGCGGTAGCGATCTCTTCTCGGATGTATTCCTTGATCTCTTCTGGGTCCGACCCAGAGTGAGGGAGGTGATCATTCATTTTATTCTGAAAGAACGTCCTTTTGCGCCCGACAAGCTCGACCAGAGCTTTATCCACAATAATAAAGTGTGGCACATCAATCTTTGTATCATCATCGGATGCCTCAACATCTTCGCTAATAATGATACGGCTATTTCCATCCACAGTCTGAGCTTCATAGGTACTGTGTGGATTAAAATCTTTAAGACTAACCACCTCCTCGTCAATACCGATACTTTGAATCGATTGATATTTCTGGGTGTAGTTGGTTGAACCGATTGACTTTTTTCTGACTTGGCGTAATTCAAACTTTGCTGACAGGCGCCTATCTGTGTCATGATAAGCCTCATGATAAAAGTCTTCAGTTTTGTCTATTTGAAAAATAATCTTTCCATAAAACTGATTTTTTTCATCCTCAACGCAATCTCTGTTCTTGATTGATTGAACCAAGTGCATAATAGTCTTTCTTTCTTGAATCTTCTTTCTTGTAGACATGCGCCTTCTCCTATAAAATTTAAAAAGCAGCAGACTTTTTACCGGTCTGCCAGCGGCTTTGCTTCACTCAGCAACGACAGCGGTGTCGTCGCCAGTGTCTTCATCAGCGTCTCCGCAACCACTCATTAGAGCGCATGCGGCGATTAGTACAGCGTACTTCATAATCCCTCCTTTGGAAAAAGGTTGGGGCACCTGATAACCCTGTGCCCCCCTGTGGGCTTCTCCACTACTTGCCTAGCAGTTCGTTAAATGCTGCATCGACACTGTTAACCTCATTCTTTGCACTATTGTTATACAGTACAGTTTCATGAGATCGACTCTCGGTACTCTCGTCGTCAGAGAGGAACGCGTCTAGCATGTTTTCTACATCTTGCGTCGATAGACGATCAAAAAGAGTAGAAAATTCTGGAATAGCATCCAACACGCCAGGGACACGCTCTGAGTCTTCCAAGAGCGGAGAAGTATGACGACGCGGCTTAAGCGTGGTTTGCGGATAAGCACCGGGCTTGGAGGGCTTAGTGTATGTTAGTGTGATATCCGTTCCACTCTCAATGTCAGTAATGTCGCCATAGTCTGGATCTAGGATATAACCTAGAAGTAGCTCATAAGCAGTCTTTCCATACCCCCAGACGCGGGCACCTGCTTCCTCTTCACCACGTACCACAACGGGGCTGAAGAATCGCTGTCTTGAAAACAAGCTCTTAGCTAGCTTCTTGCTTTCAAAGTCGTCGTTTTCGACGCCCTCGCGCCATAGTTGCGATGCAAAGTCGCATACCGGGCAGCGGTCGCCGTAGTTTCTCTTGGGACACAAGAATCCGCGATTCTTGCCTAGGTTATAGTGAAACCACATCTCCTTAAGCGGATCGCCATCGTGAGTTGGGACGATGCGGATGTCCTGTGTTCCTTCGTTTGGCTTCCAGAAAGCGGAATTTCCATTGTTTCCTTCGCCTTTTAATGAAGCGAGCTTTGCTCGCATCTTTTCCATATCAATTGCCATTATTTTTGTCCTTTTGCCATTTTCGGCTATAGTAAGCAAGGCTAATTTCCCTTACTTCTGATATTAATATAACATTGTTTGTACCCTGTGTCAAGCATTATTTTTTATTTTTGTATAAAAGATGTGCTGGCGACAACAAAGTTGTAATTCTCTTCATATTCGGTCTGGTATATACCAAACGCTGCCTTAGATTGGGTGCGACCTTCCTCCTGTGTAACAGACTTGGTTTTTATTTGATCTGTTATTTTTCGAAACAATTGGCCGTCTTCTTCTAAAGCTTGTTTAGGTACTCCATAATAATACATCAACTCGCGTGCGTTTTCAAGTGGAAAAAACAATTTTTCTTCATTTTTTTCTTGATCAAAAATTCCAAACGTGGATATCCTGCAGCTTTCAATGGACGTTGAAAATGTACTTATAATCGACTTTGAAAACCTGAAGACATTTATCATATGAAACGTCGATACGATTGTTTCATTTAACTTATCGTAATAATTTAATATTGGCGCATCACCGTAAACATCTTGCACGCAGAAGTTGCTAACAATATACATTCTAGAAAACAGTCCGGACCTAGCATATTCTTGTAAAATATTATATGCCACTTTGTTTCGCAGTACAGACATGTACCCCAACAAATCGATATCAGGCAAAACATATAAAATTTCAATATTGCAGTGACTAATTTCTTTTAATATGCGCAGCGAAGCACCAGATATTTTTCCGGCGCCAGAAACGACAAACAAGACTTCACCACTTACATTTTTAAGAAAGTTTTTAAGCGATGGACACCTTTCCTCGTAGTCTTCAACACTGGCTTGCTCTGGCATAGCGTATATGCCGTTCTTTTTAAGACCCTGGAGCCCCACATCGATCTTGTATATATTGTATTGAGGGTATTGCGCAAATTTATCAGCAATGTTACACCCGGCAGCGCCTAAGCCAACAACATTCAACTCACACCTCTTTGCCACCCTTGTGGGTCTGTAGGTGCGAGTGTTTTGCAGACCTTCTCAATATTAATTTCGCGTCGAGATAGTCTCTATAAGATATTTCATCTTGGGCGCCCTGCTCATATGTCCAAACTATCATTTCGGCGCGCGTTTGGTCTGAATATTGCTCCTCTTCTGGACTTACCGGTGTTCGGGGTGCCACAAGCTTTTCATACTCTTGCTCTTCGGGAGAGCCGGGCTCAATTTTTGGGGGCGCCTGTGAAGGTTTTGGTGGAAACTGTTTTCCCGCAAGCGCCAACAACTCTTTATTGTTCAAATAGGAAATTGGATCGTGGCTCTTTCTAGGCTTTAGAGGATCTTCTCCCGGGAAGTCAACTACCTCTCCCTCTTTGATCGACATTTTCTTATCATAAGCATCGTGGTTAAGTTGACTTAGTTTGAGCAAATATTTATTCCGTCGAAGAGCCTTAAATGCAATATTTTCGACAGAGTATTCGCCTTCGCCTTCTAGCCCAATTGATCTAAATCTTTTTATTTTCTTTCTAAGGTACTTTGCAGCTGCGAGAGCTTCGTCATATTTCCCTTCATCGAATAAGCCCTGTGCCCTATCAATCTGGTCCATTAGAGATAGTGCTTTCTTCTTCACATTCTCAGAATCAATCTCGGCGTGGGCTCTTTTAGGCATAGTGAGCCACTCGTCTTGCATAACAGAATAAACACCAGTAGATACGTGTGGTTCATCTGTGTCTTGGACGTATATCTCAACTTCAAACCCACGAATCATGATATCGTGCTTTATGTTCCACAGTGCTTTACGAGCGTTAAAAAATTCCCTAACCATATCAATGTCATGATCTATATCTCTAAAATTGATCATGATGTGTAAATCAATATCGGAATAAATAGACCAATTATAATTGGCCAAAGAGCCTGTTATTGTGATGTCCTCAAAGTTGGTACTAGGAAGCCCAAGTTCCTCAAAAAAATCCTCCGCGATCTTAACTAATCTGTCACGGATATCTTGAGGCAAATCGTCGGATCCCTCCGCCCAAACCTCTCTATTCAAGTCATCCTGAATTTCAAATGATGACAGATCAACCTTTTTTAAACTAGCCTCCGAAATATTCTTCCGCCAGTTTTCAAATATACGCTTCATAATTTAGCCCTTTCTTATAATTAGTTATTTGCAGCGGTTAATCGCCCTCATAAAAATCTTTTGTTTCGTCATCGCCGGCTACAATTTCAACAGCCGGCTTGGGAGATCCATATTTGTGTTTGACTTTTTGGCTCAGGGGGATAGCCTCACCGTCTCCATCGATGCGCACGAAGGTCATGTCGGTCGTTAGAACAGTTCGCTGGGAGCCGTTGTACACGCTATGGCGGCGGGCTTCCAAGTGAATTGTAATTGATCTATTTCCAACACCACGGACCTCGCCATAAATCTTGATGATTTGTCCTGGGCGGACGGGCTTGTTGAAAACAACTTCCGAAATCTTCTTTGTCACCATTCTTGGCGTGTCGCATGCCTGACATGCAAAAATTGCGCCGGCTTCATCCAGCCATGCTAGCATGGTGCCACCGAATAGGCTGCCGTGATAGCCGACGTTCGCAGCCTTGCAAAAGTGTGTTGATATAAGTTCCATAGTAGTTCTAAATAGTGTTTTTAAAGCTTTAAATTATATAATTTACCAAAATTCTTGCCGGCCTTTACACTAGTTTGAAAATTCCCCAGATCGGTATCCGAAAATATCTTCTTAATCTCGGGAATCAAATGCTTCTCATCATCTGTCATGTCCAACACGATCGAATCATGTACACATAGAGCAATATGCGATTTGCGATTTTCTAAAAATCTATTGACCTTTATCATCTGTTGTAATAGCACATCGCTAAATGTACTTTGGATGATATAGGACATTGAATGGTGCTTATCAGCCTTTATAACACGGTCATAGGGCGTCCGGACGTATTCGCCGTCCCAATACTTAGATCGAATCTCGGAGCGCTTGTAGACCCTCTCAGCCTCCTTACATTCGGATTTTGAATTATACATCCATGCGAAGATCCTTTTTTTAGCCTCATCTCTATCGCAGCCGCCATACAAGTTTTTTGCATTCCACTTATGAACGTCGATTGTCGGCTGTTCTTCTCCAGAAAGGGACAAGACTGTCCTTAACTCTGCTGCATTATAATCGAATTCTACAAACCAATCATTTGCTGGGTTCAGAACCACTCGATATTCTCTTGGCATAGTTAGAATTGGCACTGACCCCGCTTCGTTTGTCAGGCGACCAGTTTTAGTACCGAATATATTATACTTGCAATAAGGCTCTAAATTGTTAATAAGTCTAATAAACTTTCTGCAACTTGTACTGTAATACTTGTCGCGCAGTTTCGAAGTGTCGATATCAAGCTTGCGGCAATTAATATCAGCAACCAGCTTTGTCAAGTCAACCAAAAAATCATAATTTTTGGGCTTCTCATATGTATCTAAGACGTGCTTTGTGACCTTGTTCTTTATCTCGCAGTATTCAAGCAAAAATTCTTCCGGAACGAGATCGTAAAAACAATGATCATTCAATGAAATCTTTCCGAGTTGGAACGATCTTAGGTATGCCTTTAGTTTCTTGGTAGCCGCGCTTAAGTCTTCTATAAGATTGTCTGGACAAACTTGGGTTAGGTTTTTTCCTCCGCAGTATAGCTTTGCATACTCAACATCTTTGTCTTTTAAAAACTGCGAATATTCCCAAGTGGCAGACAAGTTGTCAGGGACAGAACCAAACAAAAGACTGCCATCATGATACAGTCCAACGCACTTGCCTTTGTTGTCTAATGATTGAAAAAGCATGAATCACCTAATATCCACCCATACCGCCGACACCACCGCGGGTTGGGCGACTTCCAGGCGTCCTTCGTACAGTCTGGTGCCGGCGCTTTGGAGACAATGAAGCCTTATTTGCGAGTGGGTCTGTTTGCAAACTCTCCGGACTTTCGTCTGCAGCTGCGTCAGCGCTCTCATAAGTGGCACTATTAGTATATGCGTCTCTGGTCTGCTTAACAATTTTATCATATTGGGGGCTACTTCCCTCTAAGTGCTGATCCATTGCAATAGTTTGACGGCCGGCATTACTGCCGGGTGGCAAGTCACCGGGTCCGCTGTACCAATCTTCTCCTTGGATCCAGTTTCCGCCGACGTGTTCAACATTTTTATAATACAGTCTGGCTAGTGCTCGTAGTGCCACAGAACCATGCCTATTGAGCATTTTAAGTCTAGATTGTCCATACTTATTATTTAACATGGCGCTCCTTCTTTTAATATCTATCGGCGAGAGGCGATCAACTTCTCTGTAAGTCGGATCTCGCAATCGCCGCAACCTTCTATTCATTGTATCACGTTTTCTAGTTTTTGCAATATCTTTTTGACTAATTCTGTTAAAAATAGGCAGTTGATCCTCTTCCAAGTGCTCTTCGAACTTAAGCCTCTTGACGAGCTTTTCATGGAGCGTGCCGCCCAGCCTGATAAATCTGAAATGTGCGTCCACATAATTCTCTATGTATTCTGGCGATTTTATCGCATACAAATTTCTGATATTTTTTATTAATATATCGTACTCTTGAGCATCAAGTTGACTGCTCTCTTCGATGTTCCTAACCATCGCATAATACTCTAACCAGTACGCGTCATCATATGCTTCATCAATCTCGGATCTCTTAACTAATTTTCTCCTCTTTGTTCGGAGCCCAACCGGTTTGAATACCCCCGATGTGTCTGTACCATATACAGGCTCAGAAGTCTTTGGTCTAGATCTAGCATATGAGTTGTATGAATCAACCAAAAACTTTTTTAACATAAGATAGTCATCTTTGTAGGCAGGATTATAAGCAATATCAAAAAATACTTCTAGATTTGCAGTCCCTCTTTCCCTCATCAACTCCGTCATGCTGGGGCTAGCCAAATCTGCGACCAATTTCCATGGTATATGCTTGTCAATTGAAAATCCGTGCTTAACTGCGCAACTCATAAAAAGCTCATAAGCGGGATCATCGATGAATTGATCAATTTTCTTCTGGTCCGTTCCGCAATTCAAATCTGAAACCGATAGCGCTAAACCAGAATTAAACGTGCTAGTTAAATTGCTCTTGATGTATGCAATTCTCGTAATGGGAACTTTCCGTCCGATCAGTTTGGCATAATCTAAGAACAAAGAAGCAAATTTTTTAAAACTGCATGTACTGTTTGTGTTAAACGTATTCACAATATACTTGACAAACCCATCGTAAACTAATTTTTGGTGTTTTTGATGCGCTCTTGATACTGGCGTATATGCTTTATAGACGCGGAGATTTCTCAAATAAGGGCTGCGAGCCTTAATATTTTCACAGCCGCAAGCATATTCATAACACCTAACGAATCGGTACCAAGCCTCAGATACAAAATAAACTGCCTGTAGAGGTTTATTGTCCTTCGTTCGTACCAATGAAGACAATGTTCTGCTAGGTGTTGCATATTTTATGTAGCTATTTTGGGATTGCATGACATGTGACGGGACGCGGGAGCCAGACTTATCTATCTTGCTTCTTAAAATAACACAATTGCCTTTATGATCCATCTTACCATAAAAAGCTCTGTCTCCAGTTCGATAATCTTTTGTTGGTTTTGGGCTATTGAGGTCGGCGCCGAAGCCGGTACCCTGTGGCACGTCAGTCCTCTGCAAACCATGCAGGGCATACTCATCATTAAGAATTTCCCACGCCACAATATCATACTTCTTTCTAGAATAGTAAAGTTCTCTAGAAGATCTCATGTTGTTCGCGCCAGTGAACTTTCTCATCCAAGCCATTTATTTATTCTCCTCTGTCCTTCTCTTATATAAGTATCTCGTTTTCTTATAATTTACTGAAAGTCGTCCTTATTGCCCGTGATATAGATCATGGGGGTGTGACATCCCCATTGTTGGGGGGCTCATAATCATCCGGATCGACATAATTTTCTTCGCAGTCGTCGCCGATAGTCCAGGCGTCGTCGGTGCAGGACGACTGTTCCCATGGTCCCTTATACCATGCATCTTCTGCTGCAAGATAAGTATCGATCGAAGAATCACAGTTGGTATCATCTTCTTGCCCTATCAGGCGACCTCTGCGTGGATCATTAGGCCAGCCAGATTGAACCCACTTGCAATGAATATCTGTCTGGTATTTGCCGGGCTCGATCTTATTTTTAACTTTTGTGATCTGGTGATAGCCTCCAAATCCTAGTAAAAAAGCCATTGAATCTGGGTTATACGGTCTGCCCATACTTTCTCCCAAAGCCAGCGGATCAATAAAGCAGATAGTACCTGGGAATATCCTTGGCATGCCATACAAAGATATGTCAACGTCATATGGTTCGCGTAACTGTGACATTCCATCAAAACCTTCTCTGAAGAATCTTGCCTCTTTGACGCCCTTCATGTCAGTTTTATTAAATTTTATAGTTTTTACCGGTCCGCGGGGGGCACCAATTCCAAACCAATAAACACCTCTGTTCTGATCATCCATCTTGTTGCCCACAAGTTGACCCGACCACGAAGAGCCAGCGGTTACAATAACATATTTATAATACTTGTCGCGACAAAGAATTGCATTCTTATATTGTAACTCATCAACAAAGGTAGCCAACAATGGATATCTTAAGTCAGCTCTTTCTACATTTGGATAAGTGATCCTGTCCGAATATATTCTAGCATTTGGAATACCCCGGGAAATATGCCACGGTTCCGGGGGGTTAGCCCAATCATCGGGGTCGCTACGCTCGCAGCCCTGCCCTTTAAACGCGCCGTTCATTGCTTTTTCGAAAATCTCCAATCTATCCGTGGGCAGCGGATCACCACTCTCGCCAATCACCTCTTCTGCCATAAGATATGACGTACTAAAAATGGCTTTTTGTTTTACAGTTCCGCCGAAGCAATAATCCGAATCATTAAGAACTCTGATTATCAGATCATTGATCGCCTCTCTCAGAAATGCCATGAATGGCCAACGGGCTTCCTGTTTTGCCAAAACTTTTTGCATGAACCAGTCAATAAAATAGTTTACAGATATTGGTACATCAGCTAAATTAACTTGGAAAGTCTGTTGGGTAATCGGATCTATTAGATCAATCGGTCCTAATACGACCCTAGATTTATAGAGCTTTTCTGCTTGGTTTTTCGATCTATTGCCAGTTGAAAAATTACTTTCGGCTGTTTGTTCCAATCTCTCCAACGCTGCGTGTAGCAAATCTCCCATATAAAACCAATTCATGGTTGTGCATTGACCGGGACCGTCCGACTCAGCGATGTCATAGTCCGACGAGGTATTACCAAACATAGTTAAGTGTTCAAGGGCGTCATTATTTTCAGTAAATCCGCCCGCAGAATCAATTCTATCCTCTATTTCTCCAACAACGTCTCTACGACCATCAGATATCGGACCGGAGTTGCTTGTACCATCGTTGTCCACGCACCATCCTTCAGGTGGGTTGGCGCTTAGCTGTTTCGTTAGCCATTCTTGGGCACCGTCATAGAAAAAAGGTCCATCATTGACAAACATATCTACTTCAGAAAACGGTATTGATAATGTATAAATTCTAGACTGTCGACAGGATCTTTCAATGCCCTGATTACCACCGCCCTCATACCCCTTGCCATTGATCCAGCCGGCAGAACCCTCTAAAGTATTAATCAAAGACATATATGCCTCTTGTTTTTCTATATCTATTTCTTTTTGGTGTTCTTTCTTAACTTCTGCAACTGTGTCGGCGTCACATGTATCTTCAGCTAACTCAAGACGATCCGCCCTCTCCTCTCTTGCTATAGCAATTTCTTCTGTTAATAAAATATCTGCAGCTGCAGGATCACCAAAGTTCGATTCAATATAAGCTTTATATTCCACAGTAAATGTCACAGTTGCATCTTCATTAATATCAAAAGTGTGATCAATAATTGTTAAATACAGAGTGACAAAAGATTCCTCGATGGCCATTCTTTGCCCCTTGGTGAAGACGGGATCAGTATCAGATTCTGGCGGTATCGCCCAGCCAATGTGGGCGCGCAATCTATAAGGATGTGATGGCTTTTGATCATCAGGATCAACATCCTCGGGGGCGTCGGGATTACTAGAGCCGTCAGGGTTAACGCTAGCCTCTTGTTCGGCTTCCTGAGATCCTGATCGCATAGCCAGTTCTGCATATTTAAATGGATAATACATGGGCATGCCGGAATCATCTTCCGCCCAGGCTGGTCGTTCGCGAATAATGTCCTCAAAAGATTGGAAATGCATAACCAATTTTGCATTAATGTCGGTTCTTGCAGAAACTGGGTTGTTTCCAACATAATCCCATGTAAAGCTTTTTATTCCGGCCATGCCGCGGGCAAATTCAGAACTCGCGTAATAGTCTTCCGGATAAGTCTTTATATCTATTATACCAGAGCTATCCAAGCCTACATAATCACCAAGTGGGGTATTGTAAAACGGAACTTCAACTGCATGTGTGCAATCGCCAGAAAGAACCTGCATGCGGCGCTGGCGGGTGCGCCTTCTGTCTTCGTCAGATTCACCGGGAAGATTTGGGGCGCGCCGGGCACGACCCATGGCTCCCAATTCGGCGGTCGGAGCGGAGCCATCAGCACACTCCCCTGTATCGGGATTAAAGGGGCGCTTATCGGCAGGACACGGGTCGGCCTCGTACCCATCCTGCTGGCGTCTCCGACCGGCAGGAGGTACGAGCCCGTGGGCGCGAGAGCTATGCTCCGGAATATCAATAACTTTAAACAATCTTATTGTTGGCACCAATAAACTTTGCTGATCGGGAGTCAATTCAAACCAATGCTGTACAATACTGTGTCCAGTTAAAAGATTAACTAGCGTATTCGATTCCCCCTGCAGTACAGATATAGCTTTAGTCCTATACTTCTCGTCCTGATGTACACCTGCCCACCAATAATGCGGATCGAGACGCTGGTTGAATGTTGCAAATTCTTGTATGTTTGCCAGCAAAAAGCACTGCTCTTTCAATCTAGTTCTTTTCGCGAAATCATCTTCCGCGATCGCTTCGGCGCCGCCATATGGCTGATTTCCAGTGCCACTCTCATCGATCACACCCGGCGCATCTTGGGTGAGATCTCCGGAGCCTGTAGCCAACTCATGAAGGTCATTGCCTATTTCACTAGCTAGTTCTAACTGCTCAGTTACCTGATTGGCATCCATATTGTTGTCAATGCTGCCGAATGCACCGGGGCCCATCGTATCGGCGTCATTGACCTCGGCCATTCGTGTGATTTCAGCTGTCGACAGAGGACGCTGAACGGGGGGGAGGCTGGTATCGTAGTTGCCATCCGAATTTACCCCGGGCGTGGTGATCACGGCGGGAACCAACCACACTTGTTTTCCGTCCTCTTGAAAGGCGGTAGCTCGGAAGGGATGGCGCTGGTCGCCTGGAGAAACCTGACATCTATCCAGCTGGACTCCCCCGCCTGTCTCGGAATTCTCTCCGGAGTCGAGGCTGAGTGCGCTTGAACCTTGGCATGGGCTCTCAGTCAGTGCTTGGTGATAAGAACCGGCTTCATAGTTCGGGGTCGCTAATGCATCTAAGGGCGCGTCGGATCCATCGGAATATACTGCGCGGACACCCGGCTGTGGGGAAGCATATTGATCTTGGAACGGCTGTCCTGCCGAAGACCAGTCGTCAGTATCGTAATAAACCGGTACCGGATTGCCGCTACCGTCATCGATACCATATGTCCAACTGTCGTTGTTGTGTCCCTCCATATATCTACGGATTTGTTCTTCATCTGCGGAATTCGGTTCGGGGGCGCCTAAACCCATGATAATTCTCCTTGAAACTTTAACCTAAAAATATATTTAACGACCGTTGCGATTCTCATAAATTGACAACACATCTCCCAGTGGAGAAGGGATAAAAATTTTATTCCCAGGTCTAAGGTGGGCTTCAGTTGGTATTTGATTAAACCAAGCAATAACCCACCAGTAAGAAGGATCTCCATAAGCCTTGCTAGCCAGCTTCCAATAAGAATCTGAAATCTTCCAGTAGTGTGCGTATGCTTTTAAGCGGATGCGATCGTTTATAGTGGGATAAGTCAGTGTAGGCGTAGCATAATGCCTGACCCTACCGCGGTGGGTGTTATTTGAAGTCAATTGCCGACCTGTGCCGGTGCCTTTTTCATATCTAGATGCCATTTTATTCTCCTTTATTATAATACAAAACTGTGATTAATTTTAACACCAACCTCATCAATTATCGGTGTCATATGTTTCTATCGTATGCGTTAACATGCCTTGTTGATCGATTCTGTTTTGTACTGACTCGTGCGTCCACCCATCGCCCGTGGGTGTGCGGAAATCGAAATCGCCCGGGACATCCGCCCACTCAGCGGTCCGTTCTTGCAGCCCGAACGGGGTGTGACCGATGGCGCCTTCGGTGGTCCAATGGGGAACACGAGATGTCGTAGTCGTCGAGGACTGTCCACGTTCCGGGTCGAAGATCGCACAGGGTGTAGCCGGGTTGCTGCAATCAACTTGACCTTCTTGTTCTTGCTCTCGCTGACCTTGACCTGTTGGAGTAGGTTCATCACTATCGTGACATGGAGCATCGGGGTCTTCCGGATTGCAGCCGGGATCGGGGTCGTCTTCAGGGCAGGGAACTGAGCCGTGTGGTCCGCAAATCACATCCCGGATGGCTTCGATATCGTCGCCGCGGGCGATGCCTTTCGATCTTTGATCAGCCGGCATATTGTGAGAAAGTATGTTATCGCTCAAATAGTTTTGAACCACATCGATCGTGAAGTTGTAGACTGTTGCTGCCTCTGGCATTTCCTCGATTAATTTTATCTTATCAGTAGTCAAGGCGCCGCCTTCGAAGACAAAGACCTTATCGCCTACAGATGCGTCCTCAATTACCAACTCAAACCCGGGTCTGTCCAAATCCCAGAGGGGGTGATCTGCTGAACATGTAATTTCATAGTCTTTCTCCGTGACAACTCTTCTAATATTATTTCTAAAAAATGAATGTGTCGCTAAAACATCAAAATACCCGAAGGCTTTATCAACAAAATTATAAGTATAAACTTTGTCTTCGGTCGTGATTTCTTCCGCTGGTATAAGACCGCGGTCTGTGTTTATTAAAGTTCCTGCCACAACGCAGCCGCGGGTCTGCTCGGTGGTTTCGTCCTCTGTGCGAGTCGTTGGAGGGGGCACGGAGGGGTCATCGTCACCGCGGCAGCAGTCTGGGTGATTAGGCGGTCGAACGGAGCCGTCCTCTGCCTCGCATCCGTTTGGAGCATCACAGGGAATGAGTCCGATATCGTAAGTGTTATCAGCAGGCGGAGGAATCCGGTCGTTATCGTCGAAGCCGCAGTCAGGGTCTCTTGTCGGATCACATGGCCGTTCGAGGGTCGTTCGCCCGGGTGGTCCACCGGTGGGGGGGGGACCGCCGCCGCAATCTCCAACAGGGCAGGGATCGTTCCGCGAGTCAGTACTGGAGGCGCCGTGCCTATAGGAGCATCCCTGATCGATACCATATGGATAGACGGATGCATCGCCGATGGATCCAATCTCTCTGATGACATCTGCATTTCCGTCGTAGAGGTTTCCCCAGGACCCAATCCAAGCTATTGCGTGATCATCGCGACCACCTCCTGACCATCCAAGAATATTTTCATGCAATACGCCAAACTCCAAAGTGATAGACCAAACTTTTGGATACAGTGCAGAGACGCCTGGACCCTCTACCATACCCTCATCAAGATCAGGCGTGCAAGATAGGGACTTTATGACACCTAGCAGCCCCTTTGGACCGTAAACCGCCTCGTCCAACTGAGTTGCAGGATATTGATCGCCGCCGCTTTGGGTGGAGTGCTGGTCATGCCTATTTCCCATTATTAGGTTGGCGAATTTAATTCTGACGAGTGGTCCCTTTGAGACGGTAGTTGCTAATTCTGGTCCATCGCTGTAATAATATGGATACTGTAATTTAATTAATTTTTGAATGTTGCACATATTATGAACTGCTTCGCCATAACTTGCAGCAACAGTCTTGAAGCCCAAGCTGATGCTTCGACCGGTCGATCTCCATGTATAAATTGGGTCGCTGCGTCCAAAAACTTGCTCACCTGACCAATCGCTAGTCCAGTTATCGGAGTAATTTGTCAGATATGGCTTAAACGCAGCTAAATTGGCTCGATTGGAGCCCTGAATAACGCCTTGAAATTCAATCGTAAAATTTCTACTATCGGCATACGCATCCGACAGATCAAGATATTCGTTTTCAACAACTTCCCACCATGAATGTGCTGGCATATTATCTGTACCTCTCTGTATATAAGTATGCTAGAATCTAAAAATACCAGTAAGAGTGTTTTCTTGCTCTTCCGCAGAAATTGTCCTGATTCTTTCATCCAACTGTTCATTGCCAATGTGCACCTGCACAGTCATCTCTATTGGTCTCGCTTCGGGTGCCGGCGCTTCACCTTCGCCGCCTTCGCCACCGCCACCGCCGCGGAGAGCTTCAAGAAGCTCAGCGCCGCCTACCTTAAGCAAGCCTGTCAATGCAACAGTTTTTGCTGCCGGCAACTCATCAATCGCAGCGACCATTCTTTCTATCTCATCTGCAACTGCCGTCAGCGTTTCATACTCAATACTAGCCATCCCCTGTGCAAAGGATGCAATTGCTTCTAAGTCTGCAGTCTTGATCAGTGCCAAGCTCAACGCCAGGGCGCCCATTCCGACAGCAAAAACAATCAAACCGACGCCGGCAATAAAGAAGAAAAGCGCTGCTGATATTGTTGCTAATGCAAATTCACTAAACAGTGCTATTTTTTCTGGATTTATGTTGTTCATCAGCGCTTCCACGCCGATAGCCATAAAGTTAATTCCTATTCCCGCCACCATCACAGCGGCACCCATGACAAACATAGCCTTAGCAAAAGCCATCATAGCAAGACCGGCTGCGACAGCAAGCCCAGTGTACACCAGTGCTGCTATAATTCCAACAAATATCGCAAATGCAATACCAAAACCAATCAAAGCCATGCTAAAAGTATTTAACTGTTCTGGATTTAAATTGCCAATTGCCGTAGCCAACTGTGCAAAACCTTCTGCCATCAATCCTATACCCGCTGCAGCAATTCCAATCGCGACACCAATTAAAAAGAGGGCGCCGGCTATTATCATAATTCCTAATGCAACTTTGGGATTGCCTGCCATTTTTCCCAAAAAGACCAGCGCAATTGCAAAAAATATAAATGTCCCAACCAACACGTATAAGGCCGTATTAAAAGCTTGCAGCTGCTCTGGGTTTAGCTGAGCCATTGAGTCTGCCAATTGCGCAAAACCGGTTGTAGCTAAATACACGCCATAACCGATCATTACTATGGCGGCGCCCAATGCCAACAGTATCGGGATAACTTTTTGATTAACTTTATCTAATATTTTTAAAGCGATTGCTAGTAAAACCATAGCTGCAGCTAGCTTGATAATCCCTTCAAGGAAGTTACTAGCCATTTGCCATATGAACAAAAGAAATACGATGACGCCGATGGCAATCGCCCACTTCCGCCATGCTTTAGAATTGAGTTCCGCTCCAGCGGCGGACATGGCTTGTGCGACCGACAATACCATCAAAGTGGTTCTCAATGCAACCAAGGCAGGGATGGCGAATTTGATAATAGTTGACATCTCTGCTAGCGCGCCGACAAAACTAACTGCCGCTTCTGCTAATTTGATGAAATCTTCAGAGTGCTCTGCCAATATCGCCATAAGCTTTTGTTGCACATCCATTGCCGCAGCTGCAGCCTCTTGTTGCTTCACTAGCTCTTCTGCACTCATTTCTGTTGAGCCGGCAAACTGATCCATGTTCCCCGACATAAGCATGGCTAGTTCGCCAACGTCTTTAAGCCCCATGGCTTCGGCTAAGGCGATCCTCTCATAGTAGCCCATGGACTCCCAACTCAATCCAGCCTGATCGACGGCATCCTTCATCATTCTCAAGCGTTCGGTTGGATCAGTAACCGTCATCATGTCCAAACTATTTAAGTAATCACCGCCCAATATGGCATTTAGGCTACCGACAGATTCGGCAGCGCCTTCGAAGGTGTCAAATTTTCCTGTAATATCAAGCAGTCTTTGCGTTTCTATACCTGTTGCTTTTGCAGCAGCAGCAAGATCCTTAAATACCTCGACGCCCTGATCTCCGAATTTGGCTAGAACGGGACCAGCGGCAGCGAAATCTTTAACCATTGTTGCTGGCAATACGCCCATGTCTTTCGCTACGGCAGTCAATTCGTTGGTCGCGTCCATAGCGGCTTCGGTACCGAGTCCCAACATTTTTGTACTAACTTCTATGGATGCAGAATAATCATCATTTGCGACACCAACCTTTTCAAGCAGCGCTGCCTGCTCTGTCAATCTATTTTGCATTGTGCCACTCAATGCTGAAAACTGTGACATGTTTGCAAACAATGATCCAAATGCAGCTGCATTGTCTTCCATCGTTACGCCAAATTGATTGTTTGCGTAATATAATTCGGTTAATTGTCCCCTATATTTATCTGCGGTGCCGGTCGCTTTATTAAAGCTCGCTACAGCTTTGTCGTTCGCTATAGCAATATTAAAAGCATTTATTGCAAGTCCGATCAATATTTCATCAAGCGCTTTATTAGCAATTTTTAGAAGATTACCATTTTGAGCTGCTTTTTTAAAAGACCCCGCTATCTCTGCTATGGCATTGTCCGATTGGGTGATCTTTGCTATAAAACTTTCAAGAGCGCTTGTGTCTCCTGCCAGATCATCAAACCAATCGTCCATTGTCTCGCCAAGGGACTTCATGGCGCCGGCTGCTTTTTTAGCTGCTTTTTCTGTGTCTTTTAACGCGTCCTTAGCATCGGCAAGCTCATCGATAAGATCTGCAAAGGCTGCAGAGTTCTTGTCCGTTTGCGAAGCGAGTAGTTCCAACGCCTTAACGTGCTTCTCTGCTGCCTGCCGCTCTGCTTCGGCAGCTTCTGCATTAAGCTGTCTGATTTCAGCGAGATCGGAAGTTGCTTTTGCCGACTCTTTTTTGACGTGCGCGAGTTTTCTATGTTGTTCGGCTAACTCTTCTAGCTCGCCGGCTTCTTTTATATAATCTCGTGCCACAACGCGCTATCTCCTATTCAATTGGCCAAGGAAGTTCGGTCGCTCTCTCGAATTTTTTAACCACCATGTCCAACATTGCCTTCGCTCTGGCTGTTCGCGGGTGATCTGGACCATACTCATTATATAGCCTAATATGTTCCTTTTCTGCCTCTAGAGCCTTAACATATGCTCTTACCTCTTCTGGTTTGCCAACAATTCTTACTTCGCCGGCGGAGACATCTGCGTCGGATTCACCAACGAGGGCGCCAAGCATTTCTTTGCCGTACATTCTCTTTAAAACCCATTTTGTCAAGCCTCCAAACATCCTCAAAAAGACTTCATTTAGACTCTTATCTTTCATTTTTTCAAAGTCTATAACATATGGGTTTATTTTCTCTTCGTGTAAATCGGACATGCAAGTTCCTCCAGCATATAGTAAATAGTTACTTTATGCAAAAAAAGGCTGAAGAGTTATCCCTTCAACCTTACATCTTTGGTGTATTTGGGGTGCCCATGCCGCCCAGCATGTGCTGAGTCTGTGAAGTAAGCTCGTGCGTATTACCGCCCTTACCACCTTTTGATGCTTTGTCTATTTGTTCTTTTTCATCTGCTAGTTGCTTGGCTAGTCGTTTGACAAACCAATTGCGCAGACCAACAGGCAAGTTATAAGCCTCGATGAAGCTCCAATTGCCAACATATTTTAAATAAAAAAACTGTTCATATATGTTCGCCATATATTCATCGGTCAGGCCAAAAAAAGTCCGCTGTAAACGGAACCTCCAATGCCTGCTCATGACCACATTCGGAACATTCAAACATTTGTGTTAGATCAACGTTTGGTGAGGCTTTCTTATAAATATTTCTCAAATGGCGAGAATCTCTCGCTGGCAGGACGCTAATAAATCTCCTGATCGTAGCAACACTATTATCGCCGTTAACAGAGACAATCATTCTGCTTAGTTGGTGGGTGACACTAACGTCTGGATTTTTCTTTTTCTTGGATTTCATGGACTTGGTGATTTGATCTTCATCGCGCCCTGTCATGAATCTTGTCTCTAAGTCTACACCGGTTGTTGGCAATTTAACCATCAACGTTCCATGGTCAGTCATAAATGAACTGTCATCCTCTATGGACCCTTCTTTCGTTTCGCCTTCTAGTAGATTAAAAGTAAACTCAACATTCTCTAAACAGGCAGGGCAACCAATTCTTGTTTGGTATTCCGGACCATATCCAGAAATTCTAGCTGCAACAATAATTGCATTCTTGTCGCCAACTAGTAGAGACTCTAGTTTAATATTTTTGTCAACGATTATGTTACTCATAAATCTTTGCAATGCAACTCCCTGCTTCAGCAAAGTTCTTGAAGTTAATATATCTTCATCTTTTGCTGTCATATGACGGATTTCAATATTCTCTTTCATATACAGGGGATGATTTTCTGGGTAATACTTGCCTTTTGATGGCAATTCGACAAATTCTGTTGGTACTACAAAATTTAACGTTTGGTTTGTCGCCTGTGGGGGCGGTTCGGCGCCACTTGATTGGTTTGCGCCCATTCTATCTTCATTGTTTCTTCTTGACAAATTACACCTCTCTTTGTTTTATTGTCATTGTTTTTTAAAATCACCCATCATCCGATGTTCTCGTCAATGATGCCATCGAGAACTGCGATGTCGGTGGATTCTATAGTGGACTTTTGACCGGGCTCTTGAACAGGATCCGGTGGTGCCGGCGTATAGGAAACGCCGCAAGCGCCGCCATTGGCGTATATGTCGCGATTTGGATAATGATTTCGGGATGGCTGCGCGGTTGAGTCGAAAGAATCCTGACCATTCCACCATGCCATTCGTGCTCGCTGGTTCATCTCAGAATTGAGATCCGTCGCGGGATAAGGCGTTCCGCCGACTGCGACGACTGCCCAGTCATAACAAATTGTCAATTCTATTTCCATAAAATCGTTATTATCGTAACTTAATTTTCCAAAATTGGCTTCCTTTATCCATGCGTTGTGCAATTGCCATTCTTCCAGGGCGCGCCCGCAGGAGTCCAATTGCCAAATCTTGACCTGTCCTAATGATGCCACGGCTGCAGCTTTTGTAACAGTAGTATAGGGTTCTTCATTGAGATCCAAGATCATTTCGTCCAGCACTCTCTCCAAACCGGCGACCATCGTCGATATCGCCGCCCGGTCGCCGGTCGGATCGGTGGGGCTCCGATTCGTCTGCTTGGTGTTAGCGTTATAGAAGTCATTGCCATAGCCAGCCATGCCGCCGGCGTCTTCAAGGTACCTACCAACAAGTTCTGGTACAGAAGGGCAATCAGTGTCAACAAGGACGATCTTGACATCACTCCATGTTACAGTTTTGGGATATTTAAAAGTTTTATTAATCATCTTGTGCTCTGATGATTCTATGCTAAATGCAGGCTTATCAAATGATTTTGCATACCACAAATATTCGGGCAAGCCTTGTGCCCGGGTTGCGTTCAAGCCAGTTCCCCCTAAAAAATTTCCTAGCTTTGCTATAAACCTATATGGTCTCTTTGGCTCGGCAAAGGGGGTAAACTGGTCGTGTGGATCGGTCCAAAATGACATTTAAAAAAAACCTATATTAATAAATATATAGAAGTTAACTTGATCCACCCTCAAGTCCGAAGAACCCCTCGCCGGTCGTCGCGCCGAGGACTGCGCCCGAGTCTCCCAGCTGGGCCCAATCATAACGAAGAACGATATCGATTGTTGATAGATCCTCGCTATCATAGTCTAAGGCAGAGGGCTTAACCTCTTTAATCCAGGCTTGATTTAGTCTCCAATGCTCGACCACTGCACCATCTGAATCAATCTGAAACAAGTTGACAGCACCCAAGGCTACAGAAGCTTTTGATTTTCCGACTGTTTCGAGCAGTGGGTTCGCGGCGGTGCCGGGGGCCGCTGGTCTGATAGGGATTTTATATCCTGAATTCTCCATCATCTCGGATAATCCTGAAACTGCATCGGGATCTGCGGGGTCAACGATCGTGGCAGTAATTTCATTCCAAGTAATTTTACCGGGAAAATAAAACGTGTGCATAAGATACTTATGTTCCGATTCGCTCAAGCTAAAGGTTGGCTTATCGCACTTCTTCGCGTACCAAACAACGCTTGTGTCATTTCCAGACCCATGCGTAACATCGCCGCCCATCGCGGCTCCTAATTGGGTGATCTGCAGAACCCATCTATATGATCTTTTTGGATCTTTATCTTCTTTGCCGTCATATGCTGTCCAGAATGCCATCTAATTTATCTCCTTCAATATTATATAGTCATTTCGTTTTTTTTTATAGTTTAATCTTCGAACGAAGCGCCAGATCTTGAGATAACAAAATCAATCGCAATGAATTCAATTGATCTTGCGGGTTTCAAGAAGATCTTAGCATAAAGGACATTCTGATCAACCAAGTCAGGTGTCGTTGTGGTTTCGTCTAGTATCAGTTTGTATTCAGTGATACCAAGTCTAGACTGTACCGATGTAAGGAAGGGGTTAACCAAAGCCTTAAATCTTTCCCAAGTCGCTGGTACGTTCTGGTCGAACAATACCCTGGTTGAAAGGCGAGAAATCTGCTTCTTCAGGTAGATCATCAAGCGACGAACATTAATCCGGTCCAAAGCGGATCTTTGAACTTGAAGTGTTTTCTGTCCGAAGATCACGATTCCTTCTGCTGGGAATTTTGCGATTGGGTTGATGTTGGATTCATACAAATCATCCCTATCTTGCTGAGATAGTCTCTCCGTGATGCCGACAACTGGTAGTCCAGCAGCGCCTTCGGTAAGACCGCCCCTATTAAAGCCAGCTGGTGCAAACCAGATCTCAGATCTACGTTCGGACCCTGCCATCGTACCTAGCGCAACAACGCTTGGAGGTACCCATACTGACCGGTCGGCCGAGGTATCCATGATTCTTACCCATGGATAGTATGTGCAACCATAGCTTGAATTTAAAGCTCTATTCTTAAGATTGCTAATTACTGTGGCAACATCTCCTCTTCTGGTTTCAACATCATTTGTAGTTTCAGTCTTTGGCACGTAACCGCCATCAAGGTCGATAATTGCTAAAGCATCAGCGCGATTTTCGCACATTTGAATCATATGGCTTGTAAGCGTGGTATTTGTCAATCCAGGCACAGTTAAAATATTCATCTCCACATATTCGGGATCAGCAACAGTATCAATTGCGCGCTTAATTGTATTATATGCGTAATTGCTATACTCATTACCGGAAGAAAGTTTAGTGTTTCTAAACGGCTCCATCTCTCTAATGTCTAGACCGTCGCGACCGCCATAGAACACCGTTGTGAAGCGATTATACCCCATATCCAAGAGTGCATCGTAACTAGCACTAGTGCATGAGTGACCTTGCTGTCTAGATCCAGACATGTAGTATGCCGTTGTGCTCTCGTTTGTCACAACATCATCCAAAGTGAAGACATAAGAGTGCTCGGTCTCTTCAGTGGAAGATACAGGCACGAAACTACTGATTTCAGCAGCCAGCGGTCTTACGTGGTCAACAACACTCTGATCATATACAGTGCTTGTTGCCGATTTCATTGTTTGAACGCCGAAGTAAGCCTTCTTAGCATCGGTAAGGAATCCATCAGAAGCTGACAGTCTTAGTCTCAAGCTTGGGAAGATAACAGAAGCGGTTAGTTGCACCCCAGGAGATCCAACATAAGCAATGTTGTTATCACCACCGGAGCTTCCATCCATTCCTGGGCGGTTTGATCCCTTGCCGCTATCGCCTTCATATGGCATTGCAATTGCGCCATGACCCTTGACGAAAACGTTGTGGTCCATGGAATTGTCTTGACCACCAGTGAAGTTTGTATTTGTGAACCAAGGTCCAGCACCACCACCGTCAACACACGTAACAGTCGTGTTTCCACTGGACCCACCTGTTGCTTGGGTAACAGTTACCACTGCGTCAGTTGCGGTTGCTGAGAAAAGAGTATGATAATTAATAGCTGTTGCAATCAACGTTGCTTGAGCGGACACGCTAGCGCCATTGTGTTGAGCAGACAACGTAGCACCACTAGTTTCAGCAGCTGTGGGAGTGGCGGAATCACTGAATGTTAACGTGACCGTTGTTGCATTGGTGCTTATTAATGTAATTGTATCGCTATCTTCAATAAAGCCCTCGTTCGCAACAGTTATTGTTGCTGTGGCTGCTACTGTGTCGCCCTCGCCTTGATCTGCTTTGTTGTTTGATTCCACAGGAGCGAGACCGGATCGATATACACCACCAAGTAGCGGACGAACCTGACGACCATTACTTTCTGCAGATGCGGAAAGCAGACTGAAGCCAGAATATCTAAGTGGACCTTTGCAACCGAATGGAAGAAGGCTTCTTTCGGATGCAGCGTTGTCAACATCCTCGTTCATAACAACTCGGATATAAAATGAATTGTTTGGCCAATCGCCGTAAGTTCTGTGTCTTCTCTCGGTATCATCCCATTGCACATACTGAGTACCAATTCTTCTAGCAATATAGTTTGGAGAACTGGGGTTAAGATTTAGTCTTGTAAATCTTTCCACTACAGCTGTAGCTTCGTCTCTGTCTGAGAGTCTTCTCAAAACTACATCGAATGTACCATAAGGATCGTAATCGGGAATTTCGGACTTCTTGATATTCTCAATTGACACCTTGAAGCGCGTCTGGATCCACTCACCATGATCCAAGCCAACCAGCTTGAACAGTTCTACTGCCCGGGACTTGTCTAGAGCATCGTAAGATGCAAAGTCCGTGCTAGTATCCTGAGAGATGAAGTATCCAGTTTCAGAATTCTGGAATGCTCCCTTTTGATAGTGGTGTCCGACAGAACCGCTCTCGATTGCGAGAACCATTCCGTATGACTTATCCTTAGTATCGGCAGTAGATCCAAGTATTTCTTCAATATGAGAATCGTAAGTTTCACCAAGCCAGTACACTTCAAGGTTAGCTGCTTGGGTAACTGTTGAGTTTGTCTTAACAGGATTGGTGTTGAACACCTTTCTAACGTACTTCTCAGAAGTAGAATCAAAATTAAATAATTGATTTTTCTTGATGTTACCGGAAGAATCCTTGATCAGAACTCTATATTCCTTACTCGCGCCACCATAGACCATTGCGGCTGAACCAGAGATTAGCTTTGACCCTGCGGTACTATTTCGTGTGCCTCGGAGGACACCACTAAGCTCAAGGCTGTACCCATTGGTCAAATACCAAATAGCAGCTAAGGCGCCGGTGCATGCGGTAGTGTGAGATGCGGATTGGAACATGAATAATCCATATGCACCATCATTAGAGGAGACGGTAGTGTTTGGTCCATCACCAGTTGACCAACCTGCCATACCAGCTGGGTCAGCCCCTGTTGAGGTCTGATCAGCGTGTTGTGTTCCAAGCGTGCGAATCATCGTTACTGGTCCGACGCCAGCGCGCAAATACGCTCTTGCAGCATAAGCCGCATACATCGGTCCGGAGGCCAATCCTGGGGATCTCCAGGCGTCTCCTGCGGTCAAGTTTGGACCAGGGCTAGGGGTGCCAAAAATTTCAACGAAATCTCGGAACGATTGGACCCTTATTGGTCGCATTGCGGGACCGCGCTTAGTTCTACCAATAATAACGGGACCGACCTCTAGACCCTCTCTTGGTAGGAAGGAATTATCAATTTCATTAAGAAATATCCCAGGCGATACGAATTTAAACCTTCTAATTGACATGCTTGTAATTCTCCTTAAAAACTTCTAGTTGCATATATTAAAAATATACCTATTTTCGTATAGTAAATAGTTGCGGATTTATCCAAAAACCATTTACTCTTTATAAAAACGATCTTTGCGCGCAACTTTAATTGCGCCCATGGCTTCTTCAACCTCATCCATCATAATAACCCTTTCTCTGGGCATTCTAATTTGAACAAAGTTTTCTCTTCTGACAACCTTTGGAGTTTCCTGATTTTTGTCTGCTCCAATCAAGTGTCCCAAAACTCGTATATCGATGGTGGTCTCGAAAGATCTTTCATCCTCGCCCATATCGGCAACTGCATTGTTTTGTCCAAAATCTTTAGGAAGAAATCCTTCATACCTGTGATTGTCGTAGGAAAGCCTAAAATTGTTAATTTGTCCAGTATTTACAATGAATGGTGTTAAAATCTCATTTATCTGCTGATGGTATTCTGCCTTTATCTTGACACTATAGGTAACATTGATATAAACCGGCAATGGTATGGTTATTGTTTCATAAACAACTTTTTTATTCTTTCGAGGAAAGTATAATTGCCCATGACCAACAGTTGTTTCACCAATTGGACCTCGTTTTTTTGCAGAATCGACAGCGGCATAGTTAGCTGTTTTTTCTTGCTGGATTCTTCTGGAGATTGTTATCTCGCCTCCACGATATCTACGAGATGGGTCGGAGCCCCAAGAAAATGGTACATGTGAAGTTACTTTGCCCGACATTGTTGAGTCCTTGACAATCGAAGTTCTCTCCAAAGTGATCAAAGGAAGTTTTAATACGCCATTTTTGTCTCTCAAGTTTTTATCATTTTTAATCTGAAATGCTCTTTCTGCTGAAACCCAGATAACTGGGACTTTATTCCAACCTTTTTGGGTTGTCGAGAATATATTCAAATGTTCATCGATCCATTGGTGAAATGCCCTATCTATTGTCTCAAGCGTTGATGGCGTGATGATTTCATTGCGCGCACGACCGAGAGTTTTATCGTAAATGTTGGGATCTTTGGATTCAATCTGTCTAGGGTCTCGGCCAAATCTCGTCGCATCGGTATCAAATGGATATCCATCCTCATCTAAGCCTCCAGTGCCGCCTAAAGTCGGAGATGTGCCTACGCTAGATAGGTTTTCGTATGGATCGTCACTAGGTGGCATCAAATAATCCCTCTCTTGCTCTTATGCATTTAGCTGAAATCTCGTGCTTGTGGTCAACCTGTCCAAACAGCTGTTTTGGCTCAGCCAAAGTAACTATCTCATAGTATATATCGCCATATAAAACGAAATCGCCTTCTCGTACAAATAAATCTTGATCCTCTGTCAATCTTCTTTTATGAAAGTGTATGACGATAGAAGCTTCTTTGTCTAAACCAATATTTGATGTAAATTTTGTTTGGATGCCTTCATATTCAACCAAAGCATATACGCGGACCGGTGGTAAAAAAGTTTTTTGTATGGCTTCGCCGTATAATGAATGATAATTGGTAAATTCTGGGTCGATCGGATAATACAGCACCTGCTGTCCAATCACCCTCTCAATTAACTCATCATTGACTTGCTTTACAAGGTTGCGCTCCTTCTCTCCCAAGAATAGCGGAGAGGGCGGCGCGTCTGGCTGCTTCCATTTGTCGTCATCACCCATTCATTTATCCTACAAAAATTCCAAGCGGAACATTAGCCATAATTTTATTTGTCGCATCAACCAATTCTTGATCCTGCTTAATGAGGTCGTTATATTCCATCTCAGACAACATCGTTTTAAGTTCTTCTCGCAACTTGTCTTGTTCAGATTGCCCCTGAGTAATAAGATCTGAACCATTCAAGGTTACGGATTCCCCAGGTATTGGAATTGTGCTAAATTTACTTCTAACTTGTCCAAGCATCTCCTTCGTTAGTGCAAGGGCGAATCGCCTAATCCACTGCTTACCAATTGAATTGATATTTTTATATGGTACGTTGGCGAACGGCAGGGTATTCATATTATTGATACCATCAACCCCCTCAGTATAGTCGCTAGCATCTTCCCACACATCCGTAGGAATAGAAAAATTAAACCAAAAATAATCTGGGGCGTGGCTGCTGGGAATTGGGAATATTCTTAGCTTATTTCCGCCCTTTATTTCATAAGAATAGTGCGATGTTCTTGTATATATGCTATCTTCATAGGCCATGGCTTGCATTTTGTTTTGCCACGTTGGTATTAACTCAAATGTCGCATCATCTGCAAACTGCCCATAAGTAGAATAATTTCCAACAACGCCAATTCCGCCATAATAGCCATAAAATCGCCACATTGCTCTCGGTGTTTTGTAATATACTTTCCTAACAACGATCTTCTTAAGCAGGCTGGCGCCGGCTGCGGCGTCTGGGTGCACCTTTAGCTTTCCTTTGAAAAGAACGGCATCTCCCGTAGCTGCATCGGAATTATTCGAAGCAGCATCTACTACAATTTGTTGTAAATCGTAGTCTTGTTGGTTTTTAACTGTTTTGAACGATGCAGAGTATTCAGGTATTGAGCCGCCGACGCTAGCTTCCGCGCCGATAGCCTCAGTCACTCTTCTGGCATACTGAAATTCGAATCTGGGATATTTAAGGGCAACGTGTGTTCCGGTCAGCGCTGTTTTTAGGGGACCAGCTTTTAAATTTCCGCCATGATCGAACGTGCCAGTGGTATTTCCGAGTGCATCTGACAAAACATTTTTTGCTTGATGCAAATTAACTAGATATGAATATTCTAGCGTAGCTTCCTGATAAGCCGCATAAACATTATCTGTTTTTAATTCGATATCTAAGACATCCCCGCCTAACTTTCTATAAGTATAGGCGACCTGCATCGAGGCGCCTGCAAGAAAGTCGGCGTCGTCGCCATAAACGTTAAAAGGTAAAGATGCTGAAATTTCGCCCGTCGTACCAGTTGCAGGCAATATTACCTTGCTCATCTGGCTGACGGGCTGTAAAGTAGGTTGAGACATACATATGGTCCTCCGCTACTATAATTAGTTTGCTACATCAGTTGTAGAAGTTGTTTTTTATTCTTGTCGCGACTCAGCTGTCGGAATCAGCTTTTTTTTGCCTTCTTTGGGGCAGGCTTCTTACGAGAACGAGTTTTTTTAACCAAATTGCGTGCGCGGTCTAGAGGCGATTCCTCGACCTCTTTGACCTCAACCGCTGGAGATGGTGCTGGTTCCGGTTCGGGCTCCGCTACGACCTCTACAACAGGTTCTGGGGCAGGTTCTGGGGCTACCACGACTTGCTCGATTACTGGCTCTGGCTTAACCGGCGTAGCTTCTTCGCGGCCGCGGATCCCGTATTTTCGTGAATATTTGTTTACTAATTTTCGGCTTGTTAAAGCTCTTCTTTTTCTACCCATGATAACCTCCTGTGTTATATAATAAATAGTTCTTAAATTACAAAAAACCCCCTTCCAATCGGTTGGGGGTTTTAAATATATACTAAATTTAAATATTAGTCGTCAGCGGTTGTTCCAGCAGCACCAACAAGATGCACAGTGCTGACTTGCGTGGCGATATGTCCGCTGAGATGCCAGTTGGTACCATCACACATAATATGCAAGTGAAGCCCTTCTGCCGATTGAGCAACAGAACCATCAACAGTTATCGATGATATGCCGTTAAATGCATCTACAGTACTATTAGCTGCCAATGTAATAATGCCGCCATAAATATCAGCACCATCTTCGGCAGTCTGAAGGATAAAGTCAGCATCATCATCAGAAGCAACCGTAAAGCAAAAATCATAAAATACGCCTGCACTAGTGCTAGTTGCAGGAAGACTATATGTAAGATTATTGTCCACAGTTGACATATCAACCGTAAAAAGCGTACCGGATTCGCCAGCAGTAAGTGTCCTTGATGCCGCAGAAGCGTTAGTAACAGCCTCAACTAGTCTCTTCTGACCTTTGAAAGTTGTCCCAGCCCCCCAATCAATATCTCTCTTTAAATTCTCTAGTAATGCCTCGACTCTCGCGAGGCCAATTCTTTTTGTTCCCATAGTTAAAAACCCTCCTTTTATAATCATGTCCCTGCATTGGTTTATTTCAGCAATACCAGGGGGCAGTTCTAAGTCTACCCGATAACTTTGGTTTGAACTTTCGTTCACCTATAAGTAGTTTATTAAAAAAGAAAGCCTCCACCATTCGGTGGAGGCTTTGCAATTATTTGATTACTCAGTTATTGGTTAGCTAGTTGCGCCAGCCTCACCGCTGAGTCCGCGTACAACTACTAGACCATACATATCAGACCGAACCATCTGCTTAGCGTAGCGGGTCATGACTCCCTTGCGGGGCACGAAGTCCTCTACACCGAAGATAGTAGGTGTGACCTGTAGCGGCACATAGGGTGCGTATACATAGCCGCTTTCAAGGAAGCTTCCACCCATACGTCCGACGAGAACTAGGTTCCGTGGGAAGTAAGGATCGACGTAAACGTCCCACTTCTTAGAAAGGCTACCAGCCTTAACAGCACCGATGGTACCTCTATCAGAGTCGGCAGTAACGCTAGCTCGGAATCCACTAGTGAACTCAAGGATGTTAGCAACTTCGGGTGATGTCACGACGAAGTTTGCTCCACCTCTCAAGGTCTTGCGGTGAATTCTAGCTGACACGTCATTGATCGTCTCTGCGAGAGTCTCATACCACTCGGAAACCGTACCGGTGAAGTCAGGGGCAGCAGAGCTAGCACCAATTTCAGCACCAGTTTCGCGGTTAACGAATAGACCAGGGGAGCGTGACCAGTAAAGTGTACCGGCTGTACCACCTCGGACTAGATCGTTAAGAATTTCGCGATCGATTTCAAGAGCGATCTGCTCAGAAAGAATCTGAGTAAGCTCGACCTCGGCGTCTAGGTTGTGATAAGCATTAAGATCTTGTCCCAACTCAGGTGTCCACTTAGCTTTGAGCTTCTTGGTCTGAGCGGTAACAGCGATGCTGTCAACCTTAATGTCGATCTCAGGAATCTGAGCTTCATGCTCTAGAGCCCACTCGGTTGCACCGACGACGGAACCAATGGCTCCACCAGCCTGGAATTTATCAACCAATGGGAAATCTACCATAATAGATCCTGAAAGTCCAGAGCTGCTCGCGGCACCAGAACTGTGTAGAATGAACTGCCCTTTGGTACCAACGAACGTCATTAGAATATGACTATTGGGTGCGGCAGGGTCAGGTCTGGTCAAACGACGAATTATACGTGTCGTTTGATCGTTTGGCATAGCTGCAGCTAAACCGTTGGCGTGTCTAGCCGTACCCCCCCAACTAGAAGCTGAGAATGCTGTAAGATTATCAAAATCAGCATAATCAAACTGTGAACCAGTGACGGGAATTGACATTACCAATGCACTAAGAGTAGCAGAACCAGAAGCAACACCGGAAGCAAGATCCAATAGATCCGGATCGTAGTTTAGAAGCTTCTTTTGTCCTTCGACTAGACCTTCATCTAGGGCAATACCACCGGTCGCATATGTAATGGTTGATGCGTCGATACCTTCTGAGGATCCAGTTGGTGAGGCATAAATTCCACCGAATGTGTAGGGACCACCACTGTCCTGTCCACGGTTTGCCTCGGATGTACCCATACCGTTTCTACGACCGGATAGGGTAACACCACCTGTGATTTCTGAACCGACGACACCACCACCATAGATGGATGTGTCTGCCTGCTGATCGAAACGACTAGTGGCTGTGCCAGTACCAAGGTTGGGACTGTACTTGAAGTCTAGGAAGAAGATCAGACCAGAGGGTAAACTCATGGGCTGAACGCTAACTAGATCATTAGCGAGGAGTCCTCCGAAAACGCGACGGACGATAGGGAAAGCAACGGAAGCGAAACCTTCAACATCACCGGCGGCCATCTGAGAAGACTCACGAAGTAGCTCTTTAGCCTGATTTTCAAGCAATCGAGCCATAGATTGACGAGAGTTGTCACGTTCGATACCCTCAAGAAGTCCAGTACGTTCCCACTTTTCAAGTAGAGCGTGACCTTCTTTCTTAAGATCTCTGTTGACAATGCCCTCGGTTAATTTTTCGAGAATTGACATAATATTTTTGTCTCCTTTGTGATTTATATTATTTTTTATTGATTCCTGCAAGCAATTGCATTCTTTCTAAGAAAGGGTTGCGTTGCTCGCTACTAGACCTACGCCTAGCATGTAGAGATGAAGGACGGGAAACGGCTTCGCTCAATGATTTTGGACCGGTAGGCTTGCTACGAGTTCCCACTGTGCTTTGAAGGGTTTCATAAATGACCTTCGCTTCTTCTACGGAACCGACTTTAGAAATAGCTTCGACAATTTTGGTTTTTTGTCGCTCATTCAAGGAGACACTACTCAAAACACGGTTCGTGTAAAGTAATTTAGCGTTAATTACGCCAAGCTCTTCAGCTTTACTCTTCATTTCGAAGATAATAGATCTTAATCTATCATTTTCTTTTTTAGATTCTTCGAGTTCTTGGGCTGCTTTATGCATAGCCTCATATTTTTCTTTATATTCGGTGCTCTGTCTTCTAGCTAGCTCAAGCTCTTCTGCAAAATCGATATCAGCAGTTGGTGTTGCTAGCCAGCCATTTTTAACGGGCTTGGTATCAACGACCAACTCTTCAACAATATCAGCGATATTGTCGATGTTGATTTCTTCTTCCTCTAAGCTGTCTTTTTCGTGACATTTGCCCGTAGTAGGGTCAAAATAGCCAGGACAGTCATCTTCCATACCGCCAGCATCTCGTTCGTTAATTCCTTCTTCGCTTAAAAGATTATAAATTAATTCTTCGTCTATCTCAATGCCCTCTTGTAGCTCTTCATCTTCAAATTCATGCATAAGCTCCTCTTCTGGCATTGGTTCGCCGGCTGGCAATTCAGCAGCCATTGTGCGAAGATCGTCGATACTGAACTCAACTGGTTCATCTTTTTCAGGGCAAGGGCAAAGATCATGTCCTTCCAGCGCTCCTTCTGGGATGTCGACATCCACGTCTGCTGCTGGTTCGGCAGCTAGGGGATCCATTGCCATCGGGTCGACAGCAAGGGGATCCTCCTCTTCTGGCTGTTCCAAAAGTGTTTCAACAGCCTTTTTCACTTCGGGCGCATATTTCTCAATAATTGCGGCTTCCGCATTTTTAATTGCGGCTTCTTTTAATGCGGTAGCATCGATAATAGCTTGTTCTAGCATTGAGGACATAGAAAGTCTCCTAATATAAAATTACACATCTGTAATTAGTATACAGAAAGTCTAAAATCCGGATTTTATTAGGTGTTGGTATCGTATTCGAATACAACAGTAATGTTGACCTCGTTAGCTGCAGCTGCAAACTGCGTCGAAAGAGCAATTACGTCTCCCGCGCTAAAGTGTGAGGATCCAGAAAATGCAACCGTCTCTGTGGTATGTGCGCTAGCGAGATCAACAACAGCTTGCTCGTTTGTACCTGTTGTTGAGGGTCTTTCTGTACCGTCAGTAGCCTTATACAACCTTATGATCGAGGGGTTTCCTGCTGCTGATTCGGTCCTTATCAGAATCTTGGCTATTCTACCATCAAAAGGCACAATAAATCTTTCACCCTGGCTAGCATCACCGGAGTTTTCTGTGGGATTCCGATCCATCGGGACAAAACGTTCGTCTGTCCCATTATAATCATAGTTAAAGTGGTCGTAATAAAGTATTTTACCTCTCAGCGATCCTGCGAACGTTGCGCTACCATTTGGATTCAAGACTGCGGCATCATTAATTTGCAATGAAGAACCTGTAATGCCGACAGCGCCAGAGATTGCGCCTGAGACGTGTATGCTGTTCTCAAAATATGCTTTGCCAACAATATTCGCATCACCAGAAGATGATAAAGTAGTTTGCCCTGCGATGCCTCCAGCCAAAGACAACTTTCCACCACCATTTATAAAAGCTTGCCCGTTTGATTGCAGGCGAATTCCCTTGGTGCCACCATCGTTTATGGCTATATTATTAAAATGACCATAAGATGCAGTCACACCAGCAGAAGCCGTCACTCCAGCAGCAGTTGAGACGGCGCCCGTGACATTTAATACACCCTCTAAAGTAGATGCGCCAACAATGTTAAGATCTCCAGAGCCAGAAATTTCTCCAGTGACGAAAATCGGCCAAGCAAAATTGGCTTTTGTTGCATCGCCATCAAGTTGCAAAACATTCGTGGTGTCCACGCGCAACATTATGTCCTTGTCCCCGTCTTCTTGTCTAATAAAGAAGTGTTCTGCTGAATTAAGATAAATTGCAGCTTTATCGGCGCCGTCATTTTCAAAAACGATCTCTCTAGAGTCGCCGTCTGCCTTCGCAATTCTTAAAACTTCAATTCCGGTATTTGCAAAATGTGCTCCTCCGGAAACACTTAGTAAGTTTTCTATATAAGTTTTACCAACGATGTTAACGTCACCAGAAGCTGATAAACAAGTTGTGTCGGCGGCGCCGCCCATTATTGCCAACATTCCGCTTCCAAGTAATTGGATACTCTTCGTACCACCTTGGTTCACTGCGATATTATTTACGAATGCATATGAAGAGCTAACACCAGCAGATGCTGTCAAGCCAGCAGCCGTTGTAACTGCGCCGGTGACATGCAATGTGCTCTCAAGTGTTGCCGCGCCAACGATATTAAGATCGCCAGATGCGGAGACCTCGCCGTCAACGACAACTCTACCTCCTACGGGGTCTAAAGTAATATCTCCATCAATAGCAAATGTAAGATCAGCAGCAGCAGCATCATCATCAACCGTTGTGATTGTGGTTGCGCCATGGGTGGTGGTTTGAATCTGGAAATAATCGCCAACATCGGCTGAGCTTTCAATCCTAAGATCGGTACCGCCATCTTCGCAGTCAATGACGATTCCGAAGTTGATATCGCCGCCTCCAGCTTCAAACCTTGCTGCTTGGGCGATTCCAGTGCCGTTTGTTCCGCCTTGTGCGTTGATAAGCGCGCCGAATACTAAGCTATCGCCGGCATCAGCAGCGTGCGTAAGCGTTGGGGTGACATGCAAGCCATACATGTAGTTGGCACCGTTGGTGGCTGTGGTATTATCCATGTCAACCTTGACACCATATATGGTGTTGTTTGACGTGCTATTGCCGGTCTTATCAAGATCTATACTTAGTCCGGTTACTGTCGTTGCATCAGTGTCTGAGTGATCCTTGTTTATCGCCACGTCTCCTACTGTCGTAAGCGTCGTTCCATCGAATCTCAGGTTAGCTTCGCCGTTTAGGGCATCGCTAGAACTAAATGTTGCAATCCTGTTATCCGCGCCGTTGGCAACTGCCGATACAGTACTACTGCCCCCTGCTAACAAATTAGTTGCAGTTCCAGCGGAATCTTTAAAATAAAGTTTTGTTGTTCCAGAATCATCAGCAACGTAAAGTCGTCCCTTATTAGATGCTGGATTTCCAGGCGCCGTCATTTCTGTAATTTCAAAATAACCAGTTGTAGCTAAAACTCCAGCACGCAAGTGCATATTGTGTGTTCCACCGTCATTAATTCCTAACTTGTTTAAATCTTGATATGAAGCGCTGATACCAGTAGAGGCTGTTACGCCAGCGGCAGTGCTAATTGCACCTGTAACGTTTAACACACCCTCCAATGTGGCGGCGCCAACAATATTAAGAACACCAGATCCTGAGATCTCATTAGTCACGGCCATCTTGCCACCAAAAAATGAGGTTCCATCGGCTTGCAAACGAATGCTGTTGGTGCCGCCATCATTAACACCTATATTATTAAAGTGTCCATAAGAGGCACTAACACCAGCAGACGCAGTGACGCCGGCTGCGGTTGTGATTGCGCCAGAGACGTGCATTGCGCTCTCAATAACAGCAGAGCTAGTTAAATTACCAGCAATTGCAAGATTTCCTTCACCACTTCCGCTGAGCCATGTAAATGCCCCAGCGTCTCCCATTCTAATTGGCATTGTTCACTTCCTTTATTTATTCAACCTCTTCGGTAACGAATCTGAACTTCTTGCCGGTTCTCTTATTGATCAAGAAGAGGTCATCCTCGCCCTCCTGAATTGTATAAGATCCCCAAGTGCCATCAACTTCGTTTCCGCCGCCTCTGGACTCATTTGAAAGGTGTAAGTCTCCAGTGTAGATGTTTCGCCATCTATTTCCGGTGGCGCCGATATCGTAAGTGTTATCAGCAGCAGGATATATATGTCCGGTATTCGTGATGTTGCCATTGGCATTTAAATGAATTGTATCATTAACTCGGAATGATGAGCCGGTTATTCCAGTGGCGCCCGAAACCGTGCTAGCGAATACTGCAGCACCAGTAACATTCAAGGTGTTCTCCATGTAGGTTTTGCCGACAATGTTGACATCACCAGAAGCTGATAAACATGTTGTATCGGCGGCGCCGCCCATTATTGCCAACATTCCGCTTCCAAGCAATTGGATACTCTTCGTACCACCTTGATTGACGCCCAGATTGTTAACAAAAGCATAAGAAGAACTAACACCAGCAGATGCTGTCAAGCCGGCTGCGGTAGTAATTGCGCCAGTAACATTTAGAGTGCTTTCAAGAGTTGCTTGACCAACAATGTTTAATTCACCGGATGAAGAAACATTGGTCAGGGCGAAAGCACCAGAAACATTCAACGAGCCTTCAATAAATGTATTACCAACAACGTTAACATCACCAGACGCTGATAAGCATGTTGTACCAGCTGCACCACCGCCGACAGTCAATACTCCACCGCCGCCCATAATCAATTGACCATTTGGCTGCAAGCGGATACTTTTTGTACCACCATCGTTGATGGCTAAATTATTATAATGCCCATATGAGGCGGTCACACCAGCAGATGCTGTCAAGCCAGCAGCCGTTGTAACTGCGCCTGTGATATGCAATGTGCTTTCAAGTGTTGCCGCACCAACAATGTTGAGCACGCCAGACCCTGAAATCTCATCAGAGACGGTCATCTTGCCGCCGAAGAGGGAAGTACCATCTGCCTGTAGACGAATGCTCTTGGTGCCGCCGTCATTGACGCCCAGATTGTTAACAAAAGCATAAGAAGAGCTAACACCAGCAGATGCTGTCAAGCCAGCAGCCGTTGTAATTGCGCCGGTGACGTTTAAGACGCCTTCCAGTGTTGCAGCGCCAACAACATTAAGCACTCCTGATCCAGAAATCTCTCCAGCAACAGCAAGCACGGATCCATCGAATGTTAGATTGGCTTCACCGTTTAAAGCGTCACTTGAGCTAAATGTTGCAACTCTGTTATCTGAGCCGTTTGCAACTGCCGAAACGGCGCCGCTGCCCTCAGCCAACAAGTTAGTGGCTGTGCCAGCAGAATCCTTGAAATATAGTTTTGTTGTTCCGGAATCATCTGCAACATAGATTCGACCCTTGTTGGATGCTGGACTTCCAGGCGCCGTCATTTCTGAAACTTCAAAATAGCCAGTGTTTATCATAACGCCGGCGCCTAGGGCTATATTATGTGTTCCACCATCATTGATCCCCAATGTATTATAATTACCATAAGCACCACTGACACCCAAAGACGCTGAAATACCAGCTGCAGTGCTGATAGCGCCGGTAACATTTAAGGTGCTTTCAAGCGTTGCAGCGCCCACGATGTTAAGCACGCCGGATCCAGAAATCTCGTTAGTGACTGCCATCTTGCCACCAAAGAATGATGTCCCATCGGCTTGCAAGCGGATGCTATTAGTACCACCATCATTGACTGCCAAATTATTATAATGACCGTAAGAGGCGCTAACACCAGCCGAAGCAGTTAAGCCAGCAGCCGTTGTAATTGCACCTGTAACATTTAGAACGTTTTCGAGAGTTGCTTGTCCAACAATATTTAATTCACCGGATGAAGAAACATTGGTCAGAGCGAAAGCGCCGGAAGTATTGATAGCCCCTTCAACAAAAAGGTTACCAACAATGTTAACATCGCCAGAGGCAGATACACATGTGGTGCCAGCTGCTCCTCCTGCAACAACAACTGTCCCATCACCATTGAGACGAATACTCTTGGTGCCGCCGTCGTTGATAGCTAAATTATTATAATGCCCGTAAGAAGCACTAACACCAGTTGATCCTGTAACGCCCGCAGCAGTCGATATTGCTCCGGAGACTTCATACGCTGTCTCTATTACCGTTGAGGCCGTAATATTACCTACAATGCTTAGGTTACCCTCACCGCTACCACTTAGCCACGTAAAAGCTCCACTATCACCAAATCTAACGCCCATTATAAACCCTCCCTAGTCAATGCGCTCCATCAAAATCTTATATCTATGACCAGTTTTGTTGTTGGTCAAAGATAAGTAGTCGGGTTCCTCGATAATAGTCCAGTCGCCGCGATCATTTTTCAAATGAAGGTCGCCTGTATAAATATTTCTCCAGCGGGATGCTGCAGCGCCAAGATCGTAAGTATTATCAGCGGCGGGATATATGTGTGCAACATTAGTAATATTTCCATTTGCATTTAATTCTATAGTGTCATTAATTGTTAGCGAGGACCCAGTGATCCCAACTGCTCCAGAAATTGCACCTGAAACATGAAGAGTGTTTTCAAAAAAGCCCTTACCAACAACATTGATATCACCAGAAGCTGATAGACAAGTTGTATCGGCTGCAGACCCAAGGATCTCGATTACTCCATTTCCTTTGAGTTTAATATTCTTCGTTCCGCCACCATTAATTTGCAAGCGATTCAAAAGACCATAAGATGAACTGACTCCAACAGAAGCAGTCAACCCGGCAGCAGTTGTAATCGCGCCTGTAACGTTGAGTGTGCTTTCCAGTGTCGTAGCGCCAACAATATTTAATGGACCAGATCCAGAAATTTCTCCTGTACCTTTAAGTTTAATGTTGTTGGTGCCACCACCATTGATTTGCAAGCGATTTAGTAAACCATAAGATGAACTAACGCCAACCGAAGCAGTTAGTCCGGCGGCTGTTGTGATAGCACCCGTAACATTTAAAGTATTTTCAAAGAAGCCCTTACCAACAACATTAATATCGCCAGAAGCTGATAAACAAGTTCGATCGGCTGCGGAGCCTTCAATGGCGAGTATGCCGTTTCCTTTAAGCTTGATCCCTCTTGTGCCGCCGCCATTAATTTGCAAGCGATTTAGAAGACCGTAAGATGAGCTAATTCCGACAGAAGCTGTTAAGCCGGCGGCGGTTGTGATTGCGCCGGTAACATGCAATGTGCTTTCAAGCGTGGCAGCGCCAACGATGTTTAAAGGACCGGAACCAGAAATTTCTCCTGTTCCCAAGAGTCTTGCTGAGTTTGTGCCGCCATTGTTGGCATACAAGTTGAGAAAGTTAACATCATTGGACCCAGAGATTGAATGAACTTTAGTAATTTTTCCATTAGCATTTAATTCTATAGTGTCATTGATTGTTAATGAAGATCCGGTAATTCCAACCGCGCCAGAAACTGCTCCAGAAACATGTAATGTACTCTCTAATGTTGCAGCGCCAACAATATTTAGTGGTCCGGACCCTGAAAGTTCTCCGGTAAACTTATGGGTATCTCCCGAAGAGTTGCCAAAAGTATTTGAGCCTAGATAGTTTGTACTCTCATAGGTAATCGTCTCAAGCTTATAAGAACGGATTGTGCCACTGACATCTAAAGTACCAGTTACTCTTAATACATGAGTGTCTGCATCGCCGGTGCCAGTGTCCCACATAAGACGCTGACTACCCGTGACGGACTTGTGACCAGCGCTATATAATACCGAACCAGTCGGGCTTCCATAAGAAGTTACAACAATATTGTCACAATCGATATAAGCCCACGAAAAATCAGCCATTTAAACACCCTTTGAATTGATATTTAGAAAGAAGTACATGCTGCTCTGATAACCATGTCGTTAAGAGACCCGTCATGAGCGAAAGCGATCCTATCAATTCCGTGAATTGGCACAACCACCATGAACTTGCCATTAACTGTTGTCCACTTGGCCTCAACCCACATGTCGTTGGTTGTTGCTGCAGACGAACCGTTACCCGCGAGGCGTCCGTATGGCAAATAAAGTTTTGACCAAGCACCAAAAGCATAATTATACGCATAAATGGTCACTGTGTCATCCGTTCCATCATTTTCAATCTGGAGGTGAAGGTAGTGTTGATTCTCGGTGATGTACCCATTGACGCCAGCTGCAGTTGTGGCTAAGTTGTCGTCTAGATCGCCGGCGGCGACAGCCGTAACAGTGATGGCTGTCATCTTGACATTTTTGCCCTGGTCACCTCCGTACTGTACAGATCCGTTTCCCCACCCATACTTCTCAGTGATTGGACCAGGGTCTTTTAGCTCTTTTGGTCGCCGGGTTCTACCCCAACTATCAAAATGTCCAGCTTTTGATCCGCTGGCCTCGCTCTGCCACATATTTCGATAGCGACTTTTGTCGCCCATTCCGTCTCCGATTGCCATACTGTTCTCCTTTCACAAAAAACTAATAATAATTAGTCATCAATTCCTATTATTTCTCTTTTGCCTCTTTTTTAATTTAGCGGCATCCCTCTCACGCTGTCGCTGAGCTTTTTCACTTTTCAGCTTTCTGCGGACAGATGGTTTCTCATATCTCTGACGATCACGGAATTTCTCAACAATTTTTTCTTTTTTTGCTTTTTTAATAAAACGTCTAATTAATCTTTCTGCTGGTTCTCTCGGTCTAGACTTAACCGAGAAATTAATACTTTTCATCTTTACCTTCTATAGAAATTTGTTCCATTTACCTGCGGCTAAATTCATGATGCCATTTATATTTACACCCGGGTCTCGCGGGTCTGTGTCTGATAATGGGCTGTGTGGCGCGGGCGATCGACCCGAAGTCGTTCCGGCGTCTGCCATTGGCTGTACGTCTTCAAAAAGATTCACACCATTGTAGGCGCCTTTGCCAATAGAGTCCATTAACTGTTTTCTTGATTCACTAATTCTTGAACTAGTCGTATCATTGGTTATATTAAACAGGCGCTCTTGCTTGGTTGGTTCTGTCTTTTGTTCAACAATCGTAGCTGATCCCATTCCTCTGACCACCTCAGACACAACACTAGATAAAACACCTTCCTCTAAAATAACCTCCTTGATACACTCTTTGATCAAGGGTTTTAAAATTTGTTTTAATTCTGTTTTCTTCATTTATCATCCAATATCGAATTTAAAGCGCGATTAATACGGTCGGCTTTAGTAAAAACCTTATTTTCTTTTGCTTCTTTAATCATAAAAGCGTTTGGGGTTGAAGGCTCAGATACAAAATCAAAACAGATTAACTGAAAGTCATCTTCAACGATTGTACGCCCCTGACTCTCGCTAACAGATCCGAGACCTCTGGAAGAGATTCCCAATTTGACACCATCATTCACAAGTTCTTGTAAGATTTTTCCTGATGGTGTATTGAGAACTTGCACTTTTCCCATAACATTGGGACCATCCCACCATACGTCCGTTACCATGTGGGAGGCATTCTTTAAATTAATTACAGAATCGTCGGGATGGTCTAGTTCGCCAAGGGCTCTTCTTTCTTTTACGAGTTTTGAATAATTCTTCATCTCTCGCTCTAAGATAGCCATAGGATAAACTCTTTTATTTCCGTTCTCCTTTTCAGCCTCTTGGAGCTTTCCGGACAAAATCATGCCGCCGTTTACCACAAACCTCTTTTCCTCTTCGGTTAAAAGATCTTGACAAACGCCGCCTTCGCATAGCTCATAATATTCTCGTAAAAGCTTCTTTGCCATTATTTGTCCTTCTTCTCATCACAATAGCCATGCCACCCACGAGACCCGTCAAAGCCCTCCATGCCGTGCTCCATCCACTTGCCTTTGCACTTCGCTTTTTTCTGCGCAAGAGAATCAGCGCCGCCGGCGGGCTGATCGTGTGGGCCTGTTGCATACTCTTCGAGTGGCTCATCTTTAATCTCTTTTAAAGCTGCTTCCAACTCTTCTTTGATAATATCTCTTAATTGTGTTTTTGTAATTTTCATTTTATTGTTCCTTAAAGCGGGCGCTACCCGCATGAGCTAAGAGCCCTTGCAGCAACGACGAACGGGCTGAAGACGCCATTTACTTGTCCAGTGGTTGTCCATTATGTACTCCTATTTGAAATCCGTTATCGCAGAACAAAACATTAAAAATGTATGATGTTCCTGAAGATAGCCAGCCGCAAATCAAAAAATTTGCGAGACTATAGTCAAATGTAAATAGTTCTGTAAAACCATTTATGCCACACAAAAACACGCCAACCCAAAAGCCCATACACATCGGACAATGAAAAAGCTCTCCGAAACCGTTGAGCCAATCTTTAGGTGGTCTGATTTTGTTAAAAATTGTGCCGTAAACTATGATCTGTGTTAAACCATACGCGGCTAAAATAAACCAAATTAATTCCATGTTACACCATTAGTAAGAATATAATGAAGAAAGTCCATAAACATCTCGGACATACCCGGGTTTTAGCGATCCCTTTTCTGCTTCTTGTGGAACCTCGCCAAGCTCTGTTGATTCCTTAGAACTTGGGTGCAATAGGTTGTCTTTGTTCATGTCGGCATATGCATCTGTAAAGTCAAAATTGACGCGCTCTTCATCAATAAAATCAGAAATATTTATTATGGCTAGTTTGTATGCGTCTAATTCATCATTCTCATAAATAACTGCTTCTAGTGATCCATATATATTACCACCTCTAATAGTTGCAGTATCTACAATCCCCTTTGTACGCAAATGGTCAAAGAGTCTATTCTGGGCGCCATAAACTTCGTCGCTAACAAGATTCTTTGCAAAAGCAACAACCTTTTTGGCCCCGGGCATTAAAACAATATCAATATTGTTGTGATCAAAAATCATAATGTCACCATTTAAACTTTTTCTGGCGTTCATATTAAGGACGACGGGCTTGCCGCCTTCGGCGCCTTCGACTTCGACCTGTTGATCTCGTATTGTAACTCTAACTGGCATCTGACTGAACTTCCCTGACAAGATCTTGAATTTTTAACATTTTAATTAACATTTGATCGTCGATTTGCCTCTCCCTAAATCCTTCCAATAGCGAAAGTACATTCTTGGTTTTGCCAGACATATCACTATCGCTCTTAATGTCATCGCTATCGAGCGAGTCTGAAATAATCTGCTTAAGACGACCCAACTCTTCATTCATAAATATTTTCAATTCTAAGCCATTGTCCATAAATGAGGTAATATATTTATTTAGCAACTCCTTTTGTTCGGATATCAAGTACCCTGAGTATTTTTTATTGAACTTCTCAACAAAGGTTTTATATACGAGATTATCAATTGGCTGTAGCTTGCTTGAGTCTGCAACGGTCTCTTTGCTAAGGTTGTCTAGAATTTTCTTTTCGAGGAGCACTCTATCCTTCACCGGTGTTTTGTCTGAAAACATTTGTGAGATTGTGGCTAGATTTTTGTAATTTGGAACAAAATTAGAAAAAACATTTTTAGTTAGCGTTTTATTCATGTCGTTTATAACTTTAGACTGTTGATCAAAAATGTCTTGATGATCCAAAGACAAATAAACTCTCTTAACTTCATTCAACATCTTTTCTGCGGTTCCGGTGTCTAAGCCTCTTGTTTCGACAAGAACCTTGTACAAATCGACCTCTTCTTTTAGCACATTGCCTTCGCCAAAGTATTGTTTCATAATATTTGAAATTTTTGCAATACCGTCTTTATCGCTCGCAACAACAGCTTTTGTCATCTCATTGATCAAAGTTTCATATAAAAATGCTGTATTTCTTTTCTTATTATGCCTCTTTCTTTTCATCTTTTGACTCCATATTGTTTTTTACTTCTAAGTTTTTAATCAAAGCCCGCATCTCTTGGTTTATTTCAAATAATCTCTCTTCTGCAAAGCTATCATTTATAGAATAATTAGATTGCTTGCTCTCGTAAATCCTACTTGCTTTTGCCAGTCCTTTAAATTCTTGGGGGGCGGCGCCCCAAATAGTTCTTGAGGACACCTCTGGCGAGGCGGCTCTCTTCATATTTTTAAGTCTTCCGCCCTTGCTATAGCTAACCGGCTTGGTCTGTGTTTTGCCTTTCCAGCCCGGGCGAGTATACGTTTCACCCGGCTTGGGATCGCGATTTCCCGGCGGTTCGGCTAGCAACATTGTGTCGTCTTCGACGGGGGCTTCTTCGCCTCCCAATTCTTCACCACCCAACTCTTCGCCGCCGAGATCTCCTTCTAGATCACCACCAAGATCGCCTAAGTCGCCACCTAAGTCACCACCTAAGTCACCACCTAAGCCGCCGGCTTCCGCGCCGGCGCCCTCTGCTGCTGCAGCTTCCAACGCTGCGTCGTGACGCTTATCATAAAACATTTCACGCTGATTGCGGAGGAACTCTTCTTCGGAGAGATGAAGCAAATTTTGTGCGATCCACCGACGACTAAAAAACCCTTCAGTGGCGCCGGTGGCAATATCAAATTTCGCTTTCCAGTGCTCAAGATCCTGCATCTCTGAAATCTTTGATGGATTGTTGAGAGACAGCTTGAAGCTTAATAAGTCATCGCCGCGATACCCAATCGTATAAAGGTGAATGATAGCCATCTTTTCCAACTCGGCAATTACAACTCTCTGTAGCCTCTGAATTGTTCTGGCAAAACGAATGTCTTTTTGTGCGAGCGTCGTCTTGTCTTCGTCGGCGCCTTCGCCGCGTGACAAATAAGACTGCGGCACTTTCAGAGCAGAAAATAATTTATCTCGAAGATATTTAATATCGTCTATTTCCGTATTGTTTGTTCCGCCGCCAAGATTTTCAATTCTAGAATTTTGTCCTGCTCGGACAGGAATAAAGTAATCCTCTTCGACCGACAGCGGATTGTAGCGCAAGTCAACGCGACCCGTATCAGGATCAAGAACTTGATTACGCTTCATCTGTGTCACAATCTTTTGCATATATTGCTCTACATCATTAGGAGAAACAGAGCCAACATCAATATAGAAGACTCTGCGTTCCGGAGATCTAATAACACGATAAGCCATCATTGCATCTTCCATCAGAATCAACTGGCGCCAGATTCTACGGGCGGGCTCCAAAACTGAACTGCCATATGGAATATATTTATCGTTTCCTAAAACTCGAAAATGGCCAATTTGCCAATTTTCAAAAGTCATTCCAGCGGAATTCCATTGATATTGGACATAATTTGGATTTGTCTTATCCTCGCCTTCTAGACGCTCGATCTCGCTGACCGGCAAGGATATCGCCGACTTAATACCAAAACTCTCGTCAATATCGAGATACAAGAAGAAGTCTCCATACTTGCACATAGTCCTGCACCATCCAAAAAGATTTGTCTCAATATTAATCACTTTGTAGAACAACGTGTGTAACACAGTCTTAATCTCTTCGTTTGAGCAACGTATTCTCAACAATTCAGATAAGTCAGATGAAGTGGTCATTTCATCAGCATAGATATCAAGCGTGGACGCTATCTCTGGTGTGTACTCCATTTGATCAAAGTCAACATATCTCTCCATTCTTCTCTGGTTTGCAATCGCATTTGTCGCAATTACGCTTAATGGGTCATATTGGCTTCTTTTAAATTGTTGACCACTAGCACTCTTAAAGGTGCTGGAGTATTTGTCTAAGTGTTTCTTCCTTATCCTACGCCCAGATTGCGTTTTATAATTAATGATCGGTCCAGAAAATAATCGAGTGAGCCTCTTAAAAAGCTCTGATTCTTGGTTTCTGGGATTCTTCTTGTTAGCCATTATTTATCCTTTTAGTAGCCAAAGAAACTCTTTGTTCTCTCTTTGTTTGGCAGCTGCCTTGTCTTTTAGCGCATTACTTTTATTATAATTTTTCATACCGGGAATTGTAGTATCAAAACTCTTGTTTGTGTATATCATTGATCCTAAAAATGCCTTATTGTACTCAAGGTCTCTTTGGCTGATTTGAAGAGCTGTGTCGCGGATCCAGCATCCAATTGCCAAAGCCATCACTAAATCATCGTTATAACTTCGCATTGCTTGTGGTTTCCCGTTATGCCAGATAAATGTCTTTAACTCATTTACTAACCTTGATGAATACACAGTAATTAGTTTATTTCTTATGAATTCTTCTAATTTTGCAATTATTAAAGGTCTTGTCTTTGATGAGTTTGTAAATCCCGCTACGGCACTGTTCATGCCTTCTGCCTGATATTGATCTACATATTCATGTGTTGACTTAATTGAATAATAAATATTCTCATATTCCATCTCTGTCAACTTTGTTAAAACAGTGTGTCCGATACTATTGTTTTCAACAACCAATAAGCAATTCCCGTACTCTCTTCCAACTTCATTTAACATGTTAGCAAACACGTCCGGAGATAATTTTCCCTGATATTCTGCAACTGTCTCCATTGTCTCAAGCTTCAAGATGTGAAAAACAGAATAATCTTTTCCATCGCCGCGGGCAACGTCAGCCACCATCAAATAAGAGTTTTCAGGCTTATACTCTTCCCAAATCCAAAAGTTGCGATCAAACCCCGTTTTATGACGAGGTTCGTGTGTAGTCTCCAGCATTCTTTTTAAATCATCAGGATGGACCACTGTGTCGCCTGACGTATTAAAGTTACATTCCAGCTCTTGCGCTATTTGCCGGCGAGACATGTTGCGAGTTTCTTTTTCAAACCACTCTTGATCACGATCCGGATGCACATCCCATGAAAGGCGTGTTGGATAAAAATCATTATTGCTTTGCTCAGATTCGACGTATGTCTTGTGAAACCAGTTTCCCACACCGTTGGGAGTCGATAATGCGATACATCGACCACCAGTTGATAGCGTGGGATATAGACCGGTCCACAGGTCATCTAAACCCTCGATGTGCGCGGCCTCATCGAGAACCAACAAAGATAGAGCCTCAGAACGACCGGCATCTCCAGAGGTCGAAGATGCCTTTATTTGCGAACCGTTTGTTAATTCAAATGACGTTCTGTTGTCAATCTTTATCTCTGCTATTTTTAACCATGGCGGCAGATTCTTCATAATATTCTTAACCTTTTTAACCAAGTTTCCAGCAGTGCTGAATTTTGTTGCCATGACAAGAATGTTCTTATCTTTGTGAAATAACATCATCCAAACAATATAGCCCGCAGTAATGGTAGAAATACCAAGCTGGCGAGCTTTTAAAATCACATTGAAGCGATAATCATTAAAATCTTTAAGCAATTGTGTCTGAAAGTCGTATGTCTTAAAGGCTATGCTTCCATGCATCGGATGGGAAATTCTTGCATAATTGTTTAGGAAATATGTTGGGTCTCTTCCACAAGCCACAATTTCCTTAACTGTTTGTTTTTTAGACAGTTGATACGACATATCATTTTATTTTTCTTTCTTGGGGGCGCGCCAGCCTGCACCGGAGCCGTCCCATCCACCCTGTTCAATAAATTTTCTCCATCCTTCTGGGCTTGAACCGGGTGGGCTATCCTGTTTCGAGGAACCACCATAAGTGTTCGCTACATCATCCATTCCGCCAATCTTATAATATCCGATTGCCATAACTTGTACCCTTACTCTAGAAATGTGCTCCACTCGCACGTAGGTCTCGTCATGTGATGTTAATGATAACGTATTTTTCGTAATTTTTTTATACTCTTTTTTCAAAAACTTGGCGACATCTCCAATCATTTTAGACATTTCGTTTTCCAAATTCTGACTATAGATATCTTTCAGCTTCATTTCAGACGAATATGTTATACAAAGAATGTTTCCATGAAATTTAATACCAAAGCCATCAACTACACGCTGATCGATGATCGGGTTGCCTTCTTCTCTCTTGAGTCCTATTTTTCTAATATCGCCATCGGCGGAAAATGATTCTAGGTGCGCGCCATCATAACCATTTGCAGCTGCTTGTGCGATTCCTCTAACGATTTCTAAAGTTGTTGGCATTATTTTTCTCCTTTTTCTGGCTTGTTGGGGCGCCACCCTGATAGCCACCTTTCCTCTCTGCCATCAACATATTTTACAAAACATTCATAACAACATTCGAATTTTGAGATACAAACATCGTCTTTAACGTTAAGTGTATATTTATTGCAACTAGAGCAAGGTTTATTTGATTCTTTATTAATTAGTTTTTTAGAAACAAAAAAACCATTATGTTCGATTTTCTCTGCAGATGATTCGGCTTTTTGAAGTTTTTCTTGAAACTTTCTTACTTGTTCGATATAATCTTTCTCTTTTTCCTCGTCCCAGTTGCCTCTGGGATTTTGGATTGTTTCTTTTCCATACTTCTTGGCAATTGCCTTTTCAACTGCGGCTAGTTTATTTAACTCTTTGTCGCTCATCTCAATTTACCATGGAAGGATCAACTATAAAATCAAAACTTATATATCTATCATTGTGTAGTTTTTCAATAAAATCAGAGTATGTTTTTGTACTATCAAAAACTATAGTCGAGACGACACAACCGCCAGTTGGCTTTCCAACACAAAAAGTAATCACTGGTTCGTGACTGTCTGTAGAGCCCATCACAGAGACAAAACCTTCCATGTCTTCAACCGAAGATCCAAAAGGAATCGTAAGCATCAGTCTTGCACCCAAGTCAATTTGCCTCTTGAACAACGTTTGTGGGGTTTCTTCTGGAACTGGAACTGCGAAAGTCATGAGTACTCCTAATCTGTTAGCTCAGCCGTTGCATACATTATTCCGATAGATGTTGCAATTCCGGCGACGACACCGCCGGCAAACATCCAAGCGGTACGGCGATTTGGATGCTTGCCAATCAAATCTTGAAGACGTGTAATTTCGTCATCCTTTAACAAGTTCATTGCATCATACCTCTCTTGTAAACCATCGTACCGAATTTGAAAACGATCTAAGTCAAGCTGGTGTTGTGCTGCCTGAAGATCTAGCTGATACTGTGTTTGTAGTTCGCACTCTTCTTCGGCAGTTTCTCTGTTTACGATTAGCTCGGATACAGCCTCGTAATTAAAAAGCTTACCATCAAAGGGCGCAGGGTCGCCTTCTTGTAAATCCGTAAATTGCGGATCAGCGTTAGCAGTAATTGGTATGTATAGACCAATAAGAATTGCTAGTTTTTTCATTTATGCCTCAACAATATTATAACATTAATCATACTGTTTTTATAGGAATAGTGCTCCAATTGCTCCGTATAACATCATTCCCATAATAAATGCACTCATGCCAAGAATTCCTAATATCTTCAAAAGCTCTAAATCGCTTATGCCTTTCTTAAAAAGATATCGTGAAAGTTTTCTTAGCATTTTTTACACCTTTTCAAAACCAAATTCATCTTCAATCAATTTATCCAAATCGTCCGGAGAAGAATCCAGAAGTTCTTTTAATCTTTTCTTCTCTTTACTATTTAGTTTTCTTTTTTCTTTCAAGTGGTCTTTTTCTATCTTCTCGACAGTATTTCTGTAGTTTTCGTCTGCTTCTGCGCGTCGTAGCTCTTCTTTCTCGTAACTTTCGCTCAAAGCGTCAATCTGATTCTTATAGCTTTCTTGTGCGATCTTTAATGATTCGCCAACCACTTTCTTGTCTCTTCTTAATAAAAGAGCAACAAGCAAGGACAATACAACAATACTGGCAATCTGCCAGTTTTTCTTTATCCAAAGCCAAGCTTTTGACAGCTGCAGTTTGATAAGTCGCCAGGACATATTACTCTTCCTCTGGCAATTCCATATCGGACAACCTATCTTGAGCCGCTTGAAGGTCTGATTCGTCCGGATCTTCCAGTAGTCTGGAGATTTCGTTTCTCAACTCTTCCAAGTCTACTGTTGCAGCATTTAATTCGGCCGCTCTGACTTCAGCGCTTTCTTCATCTGAGTCTGCTCCAAGCTGATTAATTGGCGCGTCTGGATCGTAATCGCCCTCTTCCGCTTCGGCTATTTGCCTTTTTTTGCCGCTCATATAATTCATCACAGAAGATAAATAATCTTGAGCCTTTGTGATCTTGGACTCTACCCACTCTTCAAGATTGCTATCTTTCGATATCATGCCCTGCAGGTTCTTAGCCAATTCTTCAGTTCGGTACAGCTGGTTGATTGCCATTGAGCCTTCGCCATGACTCTCAAAATCATGAGGAGGAAAGGAAGCCCAGTCCGTGCCCATCATGCTAGCCTTGATTTCTTCAAGTTGTTCGCCATCGTCAACAGCATTGTGCTCCTCCAGTGTTTCTAGAAAGAGTGCCAATAATTTTAACTGCGAGGATCCAATTCTACGAAATTCCCCAGCAGCTGCGGCTTGAGCGGCTTCGGATAACTGATTAATCAAGCGCCTTTTGATCTGACCAATTTCTAATCCGCCATACCCACGAACCAAAACTTCTGCATCATCGGGAGTGGCACTGTCGTCCTGAGACGTGGCGTAAAGAGGGTTTCCCTCATCATCGTATTTTACTTCTAACACGCTCTTCAATTCTTCTTTAATAATCTGTTTAAGTTGTGATTTTGTGATTTTCATCTGTGGGATCCCCTCAATCTCTGTTCCGGAGATGCCATTGGTCCAATTTTAGCTGCAGCATCTCTCATTAGCTTATTAAACATTTGCGGGTCTTCTTGTACGATATTCTCGATGACGCCAACAGCGTCATCCCAATCTCCAGGCAAAGAATCTGCGAAAGATTGCAGGGCGCCCCCTTGACGAATCATGGTTTTAAGTTGTTGTCTCTGTGTGGCAGAGTCTTGACTTGCTAAATCAGCTAAACCTTCTAGCTCGTCAGGTACTCGGTCGCCGCTAGTAACAGCACGCATTAACTGAGTCAAAAATCCTCTTACATCATATTGCTCAACAAATCCTTCAAGCTCTTTTGTTCTTTTAGCCTTACTTCCAAGTCCAAAAAGACCCTCATCAAGACCGTACATAGCCTCTAGATATCTCATTATTTCCGACCTAAGTTCCGGTGGAACCCCAAGATCAGACATTGTTCGTACATATCTATGAGGAGCGCCAACAGTGCGAGCGTACCCTTGTTCAGTTGCAATGGCTTCTAGCCGCTGCCACAACTCTTTAGCTTCAGGGCTCAATCTTTCGTAAGCTGCATCTGCACGGGCGCCCTCGCTCAAGACAACCTTAAGTTCTTCTTTGATAATTTGTCTAAGTTGTGATTTTGTAATCTTCATTTTCTATCCAATCTTTCTTTTAATTTGCCCAGTGAATCCATCACTTTATTATAACCACCACGAAGGCGGTCTCTGCACCAAGAAGCGCCCCCTAAGATCCAGTCTCTGGCTGTGTTCCAAAGATCCGAAACCATTTCGCTTAGCTGATCCCAAGCCAAATCTAAGATGTCCAAAACTAATTTAAGTGGAGCACTCAAAACACGCAAGAGCGGGTGCTTTTCTCTACGAAGCAGTAGCCACGCTAGCAACACTCCTACCAACAATCCTTCTAATCTAGGTGCTTCTACGTGCAAATGATAGAGAATCTCCCAGCAAAATGTTGCAACCAAGGCAACCAAGCCATGAGCCCAACTCAATAGACCTCCAACTAATTCTAAAACTGACTGTAACATTATAAAACCTCCGTGTTATTTGCACCCATCTGGCAGATGTGATGTTAATGTTTCCTTATAAATATTCAGCGACGGCTGATTCCACTCGATTTGTGGACAATAAGTTTCATGATCTTTCTGATCTTGTAAATATAATTCTAATGCTCTAGCATCTCGCTCCATCTCGGATAAGTCTACTTGTATCTGGTTAGCCTTATCCGACAAGGTGGAAAAGAGAATCCCAAGAAATAGAACTACAGCCTTCATCTTGTCACTATATCTTCGATTCTATCAAGTATGCTTCTGACATGGGCAAGATCGCTCTCGACTCTGATTAACGTTCTAGTTGCCTCTTCTTGCTCATCAACTTGTTCTTCAAGATCTGCAACCTGTCGCTCTAAATCGCCAACGTCATTTCGCAGTTGAGAAACCTCTACGTTCACGGACCATACCCAACCAGCAAGAGGCATGATAATTGCCCCTAATGCGATTGTAAATATTTTCCACAAATCTGGCTTCATCGATATTCCTTCCACCTTTCCAATCCGTCTTTGATGGCTTTTACTACGGCTTTAAAATCGGCCTCGTCATCGAGCCATAGCTGCGTGGCGATCGCTTCGGCAAAAACATCACCGGGCGCGCCTTTTTCAAAAAGCTTGTCGAAGGGCCCAACAGCTGGCTCGTCCATTGGTGGCTCTTCCGCTGTTGCATATTCTTCCAAAGGGATGCCGTGCTTCGTAAGGCATTTGTTATAGGGAGCTTCAGGATCTTTACTATCGGCTCCTTCTAAGTGCTTGCACTTATCGTGAGCATCCATATTATCCTGCCACTGACTTTCGTCAAGAGCCTTCTCAAGTTCTTCCTTGATAATCTGTTTAAGTTCTGTTTCTGTAATTTTCATTTCAACCTCCGTGACGATACGCCTTCATCATATCAACAACTGATTGACCACCGATATACACAACGGCAATTAAGCCCCATGTTTCAGAATCGAGGGTCGAAAAAGTCATCAATCCGGTGGCTGTTAAGAACACCAATAACTTTCGGGATATCGCCTTTTGTAATAATCTATCTAATAAACTTCGCTGCAGTTCGGACATGTTAAATCCTCCTGCATATAAATAGTTTATTGATTTACAAAAGCATACCCGTTTTTTCTCTCAATATCAATAGTCATGTCAACAATGTCTTTGAGCGCATCCATATGCGAGATCAACAAGACTGTATTGAAATACGATTTAATAATATCCAAAATACTAACAAAGCCTTGGAGGTTTTCTGGATCTAGTGCTGTTCCAGGCTCATCAAGGATGAATATATCGCCTTTTGGAAGATTAGAAACAGAAAGCAATGATAGTCGAATGGCCATAGCAGCGATTGTCTTTTCTGCTCCCGATCCCATTTCAAGCGGTCGAGCATCATGATTCGGATGTTTAATAAAGATATTCAAGCGCTTGCCGTCATCATCAAAAAACACTTCAAATTCAACAATGTTTGCGAGAACCTTTGCAATCTCTTCATTGATTACTGGCAATTTCTTCTTAATGATATCATATGCGATTCCATTAGAGTGCATACAGCGCATGTAAAGATCGTAAGCCGAATATTCTTCTCTAAGATTGTTTCTCTCATTTTTTTGTTCGATAAGGTACTCAAGTCTCTGCTCCAAAGATCCATGATCCTTATAAAGCTCCATGATCTTATTTTCACATCTCTTAAAGGCTTGAGTTTCGCGCTTAATATTTTTTGCCAACAATTGTTGCTGCCGTGTTAGCTCTTCTAGATTTTCGATCGCTTCTTTGTTCTGCTCATATTCGGACAACTTTTCTTGAAGCTTTTCAAGATCGACTTTTGTTCGTTCAACAACAGACGAGTTTCGCTCAATCTTTAGATTCAAGTCAGCTATATTGCTGCTAAGCTCCGTCTTTCTTGTTAGCAGTTGTTGGTATTTTTGTAAATGCTCGTTAACTTTTTCTGGGTTAAGGTGAATCAACTCCTCTTGGAATATTACCTTCTTCTCCTCAATAGTGGATATCTCATCCTCATTCACTGGCAACATTGCTGTTGCAACATGTGCATCTTTGATAAACTTACAAGAAGGAAACGAACTACCACAAGGAATCCCATCAAGAAGTTGGCACTTTTTCTTATTTCGCCCGTATTCTTCTTGCTTGGAAGACAGAGCGCTTTCTAGCTGCGCAACTGTTTCGATTAAGTGGTCGATCTTTTCTTTCTTGGAATTTACAGAGTCAAGATCAAAAATATCAACAAATTCAGAGATCTTCTGATACAAGGCTTCTTGTTCTTTTCTGTCAGATTTGTAGTCACTGTTTTGCGCCAACAATGAAACAATTTGATTTTTCTTTGAGCGAATATTGCCTTGCACATTTATGACATTAATAATTTCAGCGGGAATCGATTCGATCTTATTTGTTGTGTTAGCTAGCTCTTGATTCAGAACAGCAATCTCAGACTGAATGTTTTCGCACTTTTGTTTTTGAACATTAAGAATCTCTTTGTTTTCTTGAAGTTGCTCTCTTGCAGACGCAATATCTTCATCGTATTCTTTTCCCTCTAATCTCCGTAGGGCGCCCTTAAGATCGGTACTATCCTCTTTTGCTAGTTTGAACTTTTGATCAAAAATATCTAAATCTAGAAACTTTGCGAGAATCTCCTTTCGCTTTGTCGAGCCCTCCTTTACAAAAGACAATGAGTCAAGTTGGGAAGACATTGCTGTTAACAAGAAATCGTCAAGCGTCCCAAACTTCTTGCGAATGTTTTTGTCTGTATCATTTCTTGTGAGCCCGTTATGGCTAATATTTTCGTCCATAACTCGATCGTTGGCATAAAAATCAAGATCAGTTTTGGCCTCAAGCGTCTCCTCGCCCTTCAATCGCTTAACGTATTTCTCGGAAGTTCTTTCAATGGCATAAACTTTATTGTTGACCTCTATCTCAACTTTTCCAGTTGCAGATTCTTGATTTTGATTTATAACATTAAGATTCTTTCGCTCCTTCTTGGATGTTGAGTTAAACATGGTGTAAAGAATCGCATCAATAACGCTGCTCTTACCAGAATAATTCTTTCCAAATATACCAACAATGCCATTGAGCCTGGAGAAATCAATTTTATTTCCTTCTCCGTAGTTGAATAGATTGTCCCACTCAAAACTCTTTAGCTTCCAGTTGATGTTTCTCGATACTTCTTCGTTTTCCTCAGCAATCTTGTTATACTTTTCATTAAGCCTAATCACTCTTTCAAGTAAGCTGCTTTCAACTTCATAATCTTTAAGATACTCTTCAATAAATTCCTGTTGTACGACAAGATCACGCAAATCTTCTTGAAACAGGCTTACTGTCAATTCCTCGACGCTCCCCCTTTCGCCGGCGGCTCGATTCAGAAACGCAATACTTTCTGGCTTGAAACGATATTTTGCAGTGTTCACTGCTTTTTTCATAACATCTAGCGGTAGATTGTTGTTGCTAACAAGGCGTAGGCGTGCA
>Ga0080013_1000147_pt1 | contig 97651 bp, 123 predicted proteins | sample ETNvirenome_6_85_FD_69236 | JGI IMG/M metagenome (GOLD analysis project Ga0080013, IMG submission 69236) | Marine viral communities from the Pacific Ocean - ETNP_6_85 (SPADES assembly) (version 2) | ecosystem: Environmental > Aquatic > Marine > Oceanic | place: Pacific Ocean | collected 2013-06-19
GGAGTCCGCTCCCTTCCCTTCGCGGGCGGTGAGGCACGGGGCAGTCTCGTTGACGAGCAGGCCGATATCCATCGCGCCGGCCCGAAGGGGTGGTGTGTGCTTGTCGCTGTACTTCAGCGTGCATTTGGCCGGGTCCGACCCCGTGTGTGCATGGAATGCCGCAGCTACAGGTCCAACTTCTGCTGCAGGCTTTCCTTCTGCGACGAGGTGACCGGCTTGTGCCTGGTTGTCGTCTGGGCCACATGTTCCAACGCCAGTCGCAGTAAGCGCGGAAGCTCCCTTCCTCGAGCCCGGGCGCGCCGCAGGATCCCCCTGCAGGCTTTCGCCGAGAGGTAGTAGCGCTTCGGCACTGGCCCATCCCAGAGCACGTCCGTGAGCGATGACAAACACACGTCGTCTGCGTTGGGGTACTCCGAAATAGACGGCATTGAGGGTGCGAAGTACGACTCGTCGTTCGGGTCCATCAACCAGACACGCGCGCTCCCACCGCTGTCCTCGTGCCGGAACGAGGGGGGCACCACATCCAGCCAGCGCTCCCAGGAAGCATCCGAGCGCGTTGTCGGGGGTGTTGAGGATTCCGGGGACGTTTTCCCAGACGCAGACGACGGGGGGTCGCCCATCAGCAAGTCGAAGATGGTCGATTGCGTTGGCAAGTTTCACGTACTCCAGCGCGAGGTTTCCTCGCTCATCAGACAGCGACCCGCGCAGGCCGGCTACGGAAAACGCCTGACACGGTGTGCCGCCCACCAGGATGTCGGCCTCGAGCAGAAGCTCGGCGGGCCATGATCTCCAGGCCGTCATGTCGCCCAGGTTCGGGACATCGGGCCAGCGGTGAGCCAGCACGGCCGATGGGAATTTCTCGACTTCTGCAAATGCCACGGGCTCCCACTTCAGCGGCTCCCACGCCAGCGATGCGGCCTCGACGCCGCTGCAGACGGAGAGGTACTTCACCGCGCCCACCGTCGTAGCGCCGCCAGCGCGTAGGCCTCACGCCGGTCGCTGCCGTTGTACGCCTCGAAGACGCGAGCGGGTCGCCAGCCGAACTTGATGGCCTTGGCCCGCAGCACCTTGACGCCCCACCGCAGACCGACGCGGGGAACGCGTAGCTCGGAGCAGGACGGGGTTGGGCCACGGCCCAGTCGGGTATTTCCCCACAGGGGATGAGGAACTACCTGAGCTGGACCGCAGCCCGTTCCGTTGTACGGAGGGAAAACGGACCAGGTGCCCGCTGTCTCCGTACCCCAGATCGCAGACATCGCCCGTATGCAGTCGGCGTCCCGCGGTCGCTCGCGGGGGCCTTCGCCGCACGCCTGCACCAGAAGGTGGGCTCGGTGGTCGATGTCGAACCAGTCGCACGACGTGATGTCGCACGCGCCCTGGTTCAGAAGGATGGTGGTGGCGAGGAGGATCACGGAGCCGGGTGCTCTGCGAGGAACGCCTCGACGCCGGCGAAGACCGGGATGCCGAGGGTCTTGGCAAGCTCGACCTCGCGATCGGAGCCCGGGCTGTCGCCGGGGAGCCGCACCATCGCGTCACAGACCTCGATCCACTGGAAGTCCCACTCCATCCAGCGCTCGTAGCTCTGCGGCACCATCATGTGCGCCACGAAGGACGCGTGCGGGATGAACGGGGCGTGCCCGGCCTCCATGAGCTTCATCCCTTCGCGGATGGCGTTCATGCAGTTGTCCAGGCGTACGCCCGCTCCCATCGGCCCGGCGACGTAGACTCTCACTCGGCGTCCTTCGCGGCCTGCGCTGCGATCTCTGCCTCCTCGGCGGCGATAGCGTCCTTCTCGGCCTTGCTGAGCTTCTTGCCCTTCTTGGGATGCTCATCGACCACGTCGGCCTCGATGACCCACTCTGCGCTGCCCTCGGCGGTCATGCCGGTGACGACGGTGGAGTCGAACGACTCGGCCCGCATGAACTCGGCGCTCTTGGGCAGGTACTTCGCCAGGCGTCGGACCACGGTCTTGCGCGCCATCTCCTCGGGGTGGGTCGTCCACGGGGACTTGTTGGGCGACCGGGACTTGCTCAGCTGGTGCTCACGCACGTCCTCGATCTGCGCCCGGCTCATCACCTCGACCACCGTGGCGATCGTGTCGCCGGTCGCCATCGCCCAGACGTGGGTCAACGGGGCCGTGCTGAACGCGGGCTTGTGGGTGAGTTGGCGGTCGGGGTTGCCCCAGTCCACGTCGAACTCGTCGCCCTCACGGACGATGCGCGGCGGGTGGATCGTGATGCCAGCCCGGCGGGCAAGCTCCACGTAGCCCTGGTAGCCGATGATGACCGTGACCTCTTTGCCGTACGGGATGAGGTGGATCTGCTGGCCCACGCCCGGCTCGAGGCCAAACTGCGCGCACTCCATCAGCGCCCCGAGCAGCGAGACCGGCGTGCATTGCATCAGTTTGGGCGTGCGCCGCAGCGCCGTCATGCAGATGCGGTTGAACCGATCCGTGCGGAGGTGAGTCGGCAGCGCCGCCGCCAGCTGGGTGGACATGCTCTTCACGAGGGCCCCCACGTTCCCGGCCCTCATGGCCTCCTGCGGAGTGGGTTTGCGCTGCTGTAAGGCGGATGAGTTCATCGACTTCGCTCCTTCCCGGTGATGTGTCTCCACGCTCTACCGGAGTAAATGCTTCGCACCGTTTCGAACTTGACTCCCCTCACCGCAACTTCACCCCATGCACCGCGGCCTGGGCGACCACCGCGGCTCTCACCGCTTCCGGGCCCGGCCTCCACTCCCTCGGCTTCGCGGCCTGGCTCCAGGCCCCCTGCTTTTGCGGCTTGTGCAGAAAACACTTCGATCCGTACTCCGCGGCGCGTGGGCAGGGGTCGCCTGCTTCGAGGTAGCCATCGGCCCGACACAGAGTGCTCGTGCACTTCATACCAGCACCATCCCGTACGCCAGCACCGCCAGCCCTCCGAAGATGGCGCCCCCGGCGAAGTGCAGCAGGCGCGTGACGACCGGGCTCTGCTGCTCGGCTCTCACGCAGGCCTCTTCGGCGACGAGCAGGGCCTCTCTCGCCTCGGCGCTGGTCAGCAGGACTCGCCTTGCATCGTGGTAGGTCATTTGGCCGCCTTCGTTCGCACCTGAAGATTCCCCCATTTGTTGGTCTTCACCGTCACGACTCGCCCCGCGATCGGCTCCGATGTTCCTTCGCCGCCCATGTGAGCCAACAGCTTTGCTTTGGCCCAGCCTTCCACGGCCTCGGCCTGTTTCCGGTCCGCCGCTGCTTCCTCGAGGGTCTTCACCACATGTGCCGCTTCGGCCTCGTCCAGGGTGACCCTGTTGCCGGCCTCGACCGCCTTCTGCACGTGCTCCAGTTGGGTGCCCAAAACGATGTGCGGGGGCGTCCGCGCCTCGATCATCGCCCACGTCTCGGTGACGGATCTTGCGATCCAGTCGCAGACCGCGTCGTCTCGGTGGATCCTGAACAGCGACAACCGGCTGCCCCACGCCAAAATCGCCAGGACCCACGAGTCCCCGCCGCAGCAGAGGAGGCTGGATTGGACCTGGACCTCATAGCCCAGAGGGATCCCGTGATCCTCGCCCGGAAAGACATCGGTGATCGGACCTTCGCCGCTCGCCCTCGGGACCTTGTCCCCCGACATCGAGGTGGTCTTGATCTCCATGCCCTCGCGCCGGCCGTTCTGGTGCAGCAGCCAGGCGTCGGGCGTAGCGGCCAGAGGCAGCGTCGAATGCCGGTACCGCGTCAGGCCGTTCATTTCGTGGCTCAACTCGAGCTCGTCGGCAGCCCACTGTGCGACGGACGGCTCCAGGTACCTTCCCGCTTTCATTTTTTCGTTGTCGAAGGGCTCCTCGCCGAAGACCTTCTTCGCGTACAGCGAGTATCGGTTGCCGTACTGACCCACGGGACTGCCCTCGGCGTCCTGCAGGCAATCGATGGCTTCGGATGCCCCGCAGTCATCCCCGCGACTCGCCAGCCAGTCCTCCCTGGTCGCGTACGTCTGAACGAGGGGCTCCAGTTTCCGCGTGTCCGGGTGCATCCCGTCGCGAAACGGATCTTCGGGGAAAAGGCCGACATCGGGACTCGAGCCCGACCAACCACCTCCAGGGCGGTTCTCCACGACCGACGCCGAGGTATCCCCCGCCGCGAGTTCGTGGCCATCCCCGCTCGCGAGCACGGGGTGAAGCCCACCAGCGGGCCCTGTCGGCGTAACGAGAGGGGCGGGCGTTGTTGTCACCGCATCCCCGCCGTCCTGTGCACCCGGAACTTCCAGGGCCTCGGCATGCCGGGAGCCCTGAGCGGACCCCCGGCCGGGGCTCGAACCCGCTGAGGGAGGCTCTGCCCTTTCGGGACTCCTCCGTGCCTGTGCATCGCGCTTCGCCAACACCTGCGCCGCCCACCCCTTCAAGGGCAGGCTGCAGCCGCCCTTGTCCGCCACGATGCCCTTCTCCCACCCGATGAAGGCGCCGTGCTCGGCTGCGGTCATCATGAGGAAAGAGCGCTCGTCGTCGGTGTAGGGCGGCGGGACCATGCTCACCGCCGCGAAGGCCTCGGGCTCTTCTTCGGCCGCTCGTGCCTGCATCCCATCGGGTGCCACAGCAGTCTCCTCCTCGGAGGTATTCGGTCTGTCGTCCTCGTCCCGCGTCCGCAGGAACCCCTCGCAGTGAACGCAAACCACCAGGTTCGTCGCCACCGGCTTGCCGCAGTGCGGGCACTCCTCGGCCGGCAGGGGCGTGTACTGCACCTTCAGCTTGTCCAGCGTCACGAGGATCTCGCGGCGGCGCTGGAGGGGCGGCTGGACCCGGAGCAGGGCCACGTGGCCTTCGCGGCGGGCCACCACCTGGTGTGTGGACGCTCGCCTCGAGTGCAGCCAAAAAGACGGCGAGGCCCAGTCGTCCACGGTCTCGGTTGCGATGTCGGGCTCGAAGGCGCTCATTCCGCCTCCCTCGCCGCGAACATGTGTCGATACGTCGTCGCGAGGACGTCGTCGAGCATGGCCTTCAGCCCCTCCACGGTTTCTGAGCGCCAGCGCTCCACCGGAGGCTTCCAGCCGAGCTCCTCCGCGGCCGTCATCCACACGACGGCGAACCGGGCGTGCTCTGCCGACTTGGTGATGTTCCACGACGCGTGCTCGAGCAGCCGCGCGACGACGCACTCGGCGTCCCGGGGTGGAACGTCGGACCATTTCAGGATGCTCATTCCGCGCTCCTCTCGAAGCCGAGGCCTGCGAGGAATTGTCGGGCTTCGATGACCCGGTCGAGCATGCGGCCGGCGCCGCCGCCGGGGTCGTCGGCGACCTGCCAGCGGTCCCACGCCGCGACGAGCCCCGCCAGCACGCTCACGATTTCGAGAGCCTTCGTCCGCGGCACAGAGTCGTCCTCGGCCAGCACGTCGGCGGCGCGGCGGAGGGACTCAGCGATGAAAGCGTCATCCGCGAGCTCTGGCGCGTGCTCGAAGTCGCCCTCGATCTCAACCTGAAGGTCCCCGCCCGAACTGAAGGTCAGCGTAACGCTACCTACCTCGGCCGCCGGGTTACGCCGAGGGAAAGTGATTACGTTGCTGAGCATCACAGCAGCGTCCCCTGGATCGACCCGGCGTCCTTGATGACGAGCCGCTCCCTCTTGTAGCGCTTGACGACGAGCTCGAGGCATTCGCCGTACGTCAGAAACGGCAATTGTGTGCGGTACATCATCCCGTCGCGCCACCAGTTCGTGCTGTCCATGCTGCTGCGTGCTTTTGTGCCAGCGCCAGCGAGTGTTGCAGTTCGACGCTGTGCATTTGCCCGTAGGTCCAGCGTGTGCTGGTTCGTTGGACGAGGCCCCATGTCAGCATAGAAGTTGGCGAACTTTTGCCATCGGCCGCAGACCCGTATGCCGCGCCCGCCGTGGCGGTGAAAGGCCCGGTAGTTCGGGCTGCTGCACCTTCGCCGCATGTTACGCCAAGCGTTGTGCTCAGGGGATCCCTTTTTAGGAAGGACAATCTTGTGTAGCGTTTGGTTCATCGGTCCGGGCCTCCATCCCGCATCGTAGGGGTCGGCAGCGAGTTCACGCTCGCGCCGGCTCCGACCTTAGCACGCTCATCCCCAGATGAAGCCGAGTTCTTCGGAAAGTCCGGCTCGCCTAGCAAGTTCGACAAGTGCAGCCGCGCCCTGGACAGCCACGACTCCGTTGCCTGTCGCTCGAAGGGCATGGACTCGGTCAGGCACCAGTACGTTGGCCACCCCATCAGCCAGCTCACAAAGAGCGGGTTCAGCCTCGGTCGATGCTCCTTCCATTCGTCGAATCCAGGCTCGCCGGGTTTCGGCTCTGGAGAATTTTGGAAGGGCAGGGGCGAGGTGGGGATAGACCTCGAGCAGATCTCCCCACCCACGCCAGCCCCGTCCGGGGGGGAAGAGAGGACCTGGTCCTCCAGTCGACCGCTTTCCCGGCCCAGGCCTTCGGCTCGGCGCTGCACTGCCTCCTGGCTCGGCAACTCCCCCATTATCCCATCCGCGCACCTCGGCGTGCCCCAGTCCCTCGTCAGCGCCGCGTCCGTCAGCGTGTCGCCTTTTGCGCCTCCCGATCCGCCGAACAGGCCCCGCTGAGAAACCCCGGAGTTCCTCGCTGCCTTCGCGTCCGTCGTCACCGCTGTCGGCCACAGCCGCTCCGCCGCCTCGTCCAGCGAGTCCATGCTCCGATCCCGCTTGTCCGGATCCATCGAGCCCTTGTGGTCCCGCGCCGCCGCCGTGGGCCACATGACCGTTGCGCCGCCCAGCATGTCGCGTGCCTGTTCGTCGAGGTTCCGGCGGATCTCGATGGTCCCGTCCGCGTTCAGCGTCGACGTCCGCGCCTCCGGGCACGCCACCGGCGTCCGACAGTGCTCCGGCAGGTACGCCGCGTTTCCAGGCGATGCACCACCAGCGGTCGCGCCGGTGCGGGGCACCCACCGTGCTCGCTCGTAGACAGAGCCACTCCGCATCGAACCCGCTGCGGGCCAGTTCTCCGAGTACCTCTCCATGTCCGCGAACAGTGAGAGCTGCGACGTTCTCCAGGATGACGTATCGGGCTCCCACGTCGCGAACAATTTCCATGAGGCGGAAGAAGAGCCCGCTTTTTTCGCCTTCGATCCCCGCCTGGTTGCCGACGTGCGAGATGTCGGTACACGGGAAGCCTCCGACCACTGCATCGATCTGGCCGCGCAGATGGCGTGATGGGAAGGATCGAACGTCAGACCAGACAGGCGCTTCATCCAGGGAGCCCGCTTCCATGCGCGCTCTAAGGACGGCGGCTGCGAACATTTCCCCTTCCAGGTAAGCCACAGCCCTTGCTCGAGGGCAAATGAGGCGTAGGGCGAGATCGAGTCCTCCGACTCCGGAGAACAGCGACAGAACTCGCAGGGGACGTGCAGCCACATCAAACCACCTTCGACATGAGTTCGTTCACCAGGGGCTCCATGTCGAAGAACACGGGGATCCCCATCTGCTTCGCGAACTCGACCTCGCGATCAGCGCCCGGGCTGTGACCCGGCAGACGCAGCAGGGCGTGGCACACCTTCAAGAAGGCGAAGTCGTACTCCATCCACCGCTCGTACGTCTGCGGCGCGTGCATGTGCATCAGGTAGCACGAGTGCGGGACGAACGGCTGGAAGCCATTGCCCATCAACTCCGTGGCGGCGGCGAAGGCGACCCTGGCGTTGACCAGCGTGTCTCCGTGCGTGATTGGCCCTGCGACGTAGACTCTCAATTCCTCACCTTCCTCGTGACTTCGCCGCAGACATCGCAGCGCATGTAAACGTGTCCTCGGTACGGAGACAGCCAGCACTCGCACCTCTCGCACCAGCGAGTGTTGGTATGGACCGCCCACTCGTTCGACCCGATGGGCCACCGGAGGTCCAGCAGGGGCTGTTCCACCTATCCCACCCCGTCCACAATCTGCAGCGGCTCCTGCGACGGCTCGCCCACCGCCAGGCCGCCGTCTTCGTCCGTCAGCAGCAGGCCGGCCTCGAGGAACTGGTCGATCAGCGCCCTCGCCTGGATCCCGTCCTCGGTCACGCCTGTCTCGTCGAACAGGCCCAGCCGCACCAGCACGTCCCGCACGTTCGGCGGCTCCAACTCCTCCGGCCAGCAGCGGATGGAGTCGACGATGGACGCGCACAGGTCCGCCTGCCTCGTCGCCCGCGCCACGAGCAGGGCCTTGAAGAACCGCCGGTCCAGCTTCACGCCATCTGCGCGGTTCCTCTTCGACCACTTCAGTTCCCGGTCGATCCCGCACCGGATGAGCTCCGCAGCGGACAGCCCGGACCGTGCCGACTCCAGCTTCAGACCCTCGTCCTGCTCCGGCGTGATGTAGACCGTGGTCGCCACCTTGCGCCGCCGCTTCAAAGGGGCCTCCGGTTCAGTAGCGCCTGCAGGGCTGTTTCGACGGCCTCGTCGGCCTGGAGGCGGACCTTCTCGGCCATCGCGTCGAAGTCGCCGCCCTTCACCTCCTCGCGGGGGATCCGGAACTGGAAGTAGCAGGCGTAGTCGTCGTCGTGCGTCAACTGCCACGGAAATGCGCGCCGTCGTTTCATGAGAGCCCTCCTCCTTCGTAAGCAATCCTCGCCCCGTCCTGCAGGCCCAGCGCGTAGCCGACGAAGCCTCGCTCCTCCGCCTCGCGAGCCAGGGCCATGATGTCGGCCACGGCTTTCGAGCGGTCGTCGGTCGTCCCCGCCAGGACCTCGGCCATGAACTGGCCCTGGTCGAACCGCCGGGACTTCACCGTCATCAACTCGCCGCCCGCAAGGCGCCGACATCGGTTGATCTCGTCGACGGTGCTCTGCGCCTGAGCCATCAGGTTGTCGTCGTGTCGTGACCAGGTCATCTCGCCCCCATGTTGCAAAACCTCGTGAACTGCCCGTCGAAGCCCACGCGAACCGTCGTCGTGGGTCCGTTCCTCTGCTTCAGCAGAACCAACTCCGCGATCCCCGGCTCCTCGCTGTCTTCGTCGTAGTACTCGTCGCGGTACACGCCCAGAACGAGGTCGGCGTCCTGCTCTATCGACCCGCTCTCGCGCAGATCGGACAGCATCGGACGCTTGTCTGTCCGCTCCTCGCACTTCCGGTTCAGCTGTGAAAGCGTCATCACCGGACAGTCGAGTTCCTTCGCCAGTTCCTTCAGTCCGCGCGACATCTCGCTGATCTGCTGCTCTCTCGGCAGCCGCGCCGACGACGGCCGCATCAACTGCAGGTAGTCGATGACGACGAGGCCGATCTTCTTGACCTGTAGCGCCAGCCGCCGACACGAGGCCCGGATCTTCGCCAGCGTCTGGCCGGCGGCGTCCTCGATGTACAGCGGGAGGTTCCGCAGCCGCTGACGGGCCTGCTCGAGCGCCAACAGTGCGGTCTGGTCGCACGTCGCGGCCCGGATGAGCCCCAGCCGGACCTCCATCTCGGCGGACGCCAGCCGGAACAGGATGTCGCGGGTCTGCATCTCGAAGTTGAAGATCGCGACGGGCAGACCGGCTCCGGCGACGTTACGAGCGATGGCGCAGGCCAGCGCGCTCTTCCCCATCCCGGGCCGGGCGCACACGATCCACTGCTCACCGCCATGCATGCCCGTGGTGGCGTCATCGACGGCGTTGAACCCCGTACGGATCCCCGGCGGCTTCCCGTGCTTGCACATGTCCCGCAGGCTCGACATCGCTTCGTCCATCGCGGGACCGATCTGCACGAGGTCCGGCGTCGACCGGTGAGCCAGCAGCGAGAACACGTCCCGGTCGATGTGCTCCATCAACTCGGGGGTCTTGATCTTCGGGTCGTAGGCCATGCCCGACAGATCCGTAAGCGTCTTCGCCGCGTCACGCCGCTGGGCGTAGGACCGGACGATGTCGCAGTTGGCCTCGAAGCCCCAACGGTCACGTCCCCAGTTGGCGAGGACGCCGGCGAGGTAGGTGCGGTCGATCGCCGGCTTCCGGCCCCGGAGCGCCTCTGACAGCGTCGTCACCGTCACCGTTCGACCCTGCTCCTGAAGCCGCCGGAGGGCCCCCCAGAGCACGCGATTGCGCTGATCGTAGAACTCGGTGTCTCCGAGGTCGTGCAGCAGCGCGAGGTCCGGGTGGGAGATTCCGGCGCCGACGACGCGGAGTTCTGCCTCTTCGTTCCAGAGGGTAGGGGGCGGTGGGGCTGCGCTCACAGGAGCACCATCTGCCGATCGAGGCTGCACGAGCGGAGGTCGTAGGTCACGCGGCTTCACCCTTCCAAATACTCACGCTCTTGAGCGCCTCAGCACCCCATGGGTACTGCTGCCAGGTCTCCGGGGGGCCCCAGAGGAAGATCAGGTGTTTGACCCACCCGGGCTTTCGATCGCGCAGAATCTTGCTGGTGCGGTTACGGAGGACGATCTCCCGGCGGACGGGGTCGTCGATGTTTTTGATGAATGCGAGATGGGCTAAGAGGGGGTCGGTTCCGGTCTTCCCGGGCCTCCCCTGTCGTGCGAAGCCGAGGTACTCCTCGAAGTTGGTCTTCCACATCAGCGTCTTCAGCCCGTAGTCGCCCTCGTGAAGTTTACGAGCTCTCTGATGCTTGCAGGCGAAATACCAATCGAAGACCTCGCGGACGGCGTCCGCCCCGTGCTCCTGGACCTTCGCCTTGATCTTCGGACCCCACGTTCCCCAGGAAAGCCTCTGCCCCTTCCGCTGGTTCCAGTCCTCCAGGAGTTGCCTCGAAAGAACCACCACGTCTGCGACAGCAGACTCCCCTCCGGAAGGAGTCCCCGAAGGGAGCAGCGTCCGCTGTTGTTTGTTTTCTTTGGTACTTTCTTTTTTTAACTCTGAGGTGGAAACCGGCGCGGGCGCTACGTGATCATTACTATGCGTGGAACCGAAGTCCGCTCTGAGTCCGCTCTGAGTCCGCTCTGAGTCCGAAACCGAACAAAATTCGGCTGGCAGTACCACGGTTTTGCGGTCCGCCTTGAGTCCGCAGTGAGTCCGCAGTGAGTCCAGAAGGCGGTATCTGGAGCGCTTGTCGGGGGCCAGTGGGTAGAGCAACTCGCGCGGCATCGTGTCGGTCCCGTTCTGGCGGCACCAGTCGGAGATCGCGGAGAGCAGGCCCCTGGCCGCAAGTCCGGCTTTGAGCAGGCGTGGATCAGACCAGTCCATCAGGCTGCGGTCGGGATTTCTGTTCGGGTGTCCCAGATGACGTCGGCGGGAGCCACGCCATAGAAGCGACACAATTTGTCCCTGCTCTTGGGCATGGGAACCTGGCCGGACTCCCACCGGCTCACCAGTGCCTGATCGACGTCGAGTGTCGCCGCCACCACCTTTTGTGGGATGCCGCGAGAACTCCGAATGGCTCTCAAAGTCATGCGCACGGTTCTAACCTCCGATGCTTTTTGAAGTCAAGAAGAAGGGGAGGCTTTTTTCCGGCTCACTTGCCGTACCCCGACACCGCGCCCCACCGTCCTTCGTTCTTCATGCGGCGGCCGTCCCGCTTCAGCTCATTACGGACGTCGTTGAGCCGCCGCACACCGGGATGCCCGGCCGGGGGGCACATCGTCGCGCCGTACCGGACCAGGTAGTGGAGGATCGCGATCTGGTCCTCGCTCATAGACGACCTCCTGCGGCCGTTTGGCTGGCGTGAAGCCATAACCCCTCCAACGCCATACATGCCTCGTGCTGCCCGCTGGAATGCGCGCCGCAGGTTCGGCAGGTTATGCCCGTGCCTGTGAACGGTTCGTGGGAATGAGGCCGGGAGAGTGCCCGGCGCACCGCTCGGAAGGCTGCTCGGGCTCTTGTTCGGCTCATCCGCACACCAGTTTCACCACACGTCCCCCAGCTCTGTCACGGACACCTCGACATGTGGCGATTCTTCCCGCCAGGATCCAGCGGAGTCCCGGATCATCCGGGCGGCAAATTTAGTCGCACTCATCCGGACGATCTGCCCGTCGTCCTTCCAGGCGATCCCGTCGAGTGCGTCCGCCACGGCCTTGACACAGTTGTCCAGGTCCGGCCGCGTCGACTTCCACATGCGCCGGTCGCCGTACTTCGGCCAGTCGGTCCCCTTCAGGATGTGCGCCTGCGCTTTGGTTCGCGGGAACACGCACACGACGCCGAACACTATTGGACCCGTCAGCGGCGCACTGAAGTGCGGAGCCGCGAACACGGCTACCTGTGATTCCCACAAGCGCGTCTTGTTCGGCGTATACGCATGCCCTGCCCGGGTCACGCGCGGCCGCGCCTTGCCGACCGGGATGCCAGGGATCGTGAAGCGCACAGTCATGCCATGATCCGCCGCAGCCGCTGCGCCGGCCCCAGAAACAGGACCACGCGCAGCAGCCAGTCGGCGAGGGGCGTCAGGGTCTTTGTCATCTGGCACCCCGAGCAGGAGCCCCACGCCCGGCGGCTGGCCCGGAATGCTCTTCGAGGAGAGGAGCCGCCGCCGGGGAGGGTTCAGGGGATCTGTTGGGGATCGTCACGAGGAGATGGTTGCAGCGATTTTGCGTCCGTGTCAACTAACTGTTTGACAATTGGTAAAAACAGCCGGATGATCCGACCATGCACATCGGAATCAGAGCAAACGAGGCGCTAGTAGAAGAACTGAAGGCCGTGACGCTGCTGATGCAGCGCACGACGACCTCGACCGCCGGCAAGGTGACCCGTTCGCAGGTGTGCAGATACGCGCTGGCGGAAGGGCTCAAAGTACTGCGGAGGCGCACGGGCGTGGCCGATTCCGAGCGCCAACAGTGAGAGGCGTCAAAGTCAAACAGGCCCGCCGGGCGCGTTCCCAGATCGCAGGGTGCCGATGTCCGGCGGCTTGGCTCAGTCGCTGAAATGCCCCGAGATGACACGACATGCGGTGAGACCCTCGACGAGCGCCTCGTTTACACCGGCACGCACATCCCGGATCCGCTGCGCGATGTGATCGTCCTGGGGCTCACTTCGGGGAAGCCGCCCGCCGGCAACAAGTGGTATCCCCGAGACCACAACGGCGTGTGGGCCCTCGGTTGGAGCGAGGACGCCTGGATCCAACGTATCGCCCGCTGGCGATACGCTACGGGTCATGATCGTGACCATGAGTAACAGGAATCGATTGACCCTGCTCTATACGGGCGAAGGCTTGTCGGTGCGCGTGCCGTGGTGGGTCGTGACCCGCATGGCGATCAGGTGGCGTGTCGGGGGAGAGTTCAATGGGCAGCAGATGGTAGCGCAGGTCGCTGACCTGCTGGAGGCTGCTGAGCAGTCTGGCGGGCACGACTGGGATGGTGACGACGGGCACAGCTTGGTTCAGTTCATTGACCTCGATGTCATCAGTGTGTTCACGCTGCTTCGCGGCATGGACACGCTGGCCTGTGAGATCAACGGTACTGAGACGGTACTGGAGCCGTTCGACCCGCGTTACGCGAACCGGAAGTGGCTTCCCACCGAGCCGGGGTCGCACACTGTGAACCGTGAGCGGCTGTACTATTGCTTGAAGGCAATCGCCCTCACCGCCCGCGAGCACCTGAGCCGCGTGCAAGTAGACGCTCGCGACGTGTTCCGAAACCCGGGGCGGGATCGTCGGAGCGGCGCTGCGTGCGTTTCTGGCGGGGAAGGAGTGACCTACGCCCTGCTCGCCGAGCTGGCCACCGAGGGCTTCCACGTCCGATTCCGAGACTTTGGTGGTGTCGAGCTCAGCTACACGCGCCGAGACGGAGGATGGACTCCGAGAGGGGCCTACTGGGCGGCGTGGCCGGCCGAGAACGATCTGTGCGCCTGGCTGGAGGCGGCCCTGCGGGAGGTGCGGCTGCGGAAGCGGTTCGAGCAGGCGCCGAACCACAGCACACACGACAACCGGTGGTGGCCATGGCTGGCGCGGCATTGGGAGGAGGGGTGAAGCCGGCACCGGCTGGCCAGCACTTATGCCGTATCCCACAAAAAGAAATCATTTTTGGTTGCAATGTCTCGCCAGAGGTGAGACTATGTAGATGTCGACGGGCGGTTGGAGCCGCCAGCGCCGACAGAAATCGGCTGAAAAGGAGCCAACCTCATGGAGAGCCACACAGTCAACCTCACTTCTGACGAAATCGAGGACATCCGCTTTGCGCTCGCACGGCTGGCAGACAGCAACGAGGGGTTCTGCGAGGCGAACGTGCTCGCACTCGCAGACCGGACAGCGCTCATCAAACAAGCCAACCGCATGCGGCGCTTGGCACGGAACATCACCAGACAGCGATAGCGACCATGTAGATGTCGACGGGCGGTTGGAGCCGCCAGCGCCGACAGAAATCGGCTGAAAAGGAGCCAACCTCATGACCACCATTATCACAGTCAGCGATTACCACGCCGTTCCCAATCCGACAGAGCGGTTCCTTGCGACCGCACGAGCCCGCAGCGTCGATGTCCAGTGCACCGAGCATGAGTACCCCACCGCCCTCGACTTCACCGACCTCACCGACAATGAGGCTCACGCTATCGCTCGCGAAGACGCGGGACTGCTCTTCTGGGTGTACCGCTCTTCTGAGCGCGACAACTGCGATCTCTGCAAGACGCCCCTGAGCGCCGACGACACATGCCCCAACTGCGGCGTGTACCACGGCGACGAGTGCCCCGGATGTGGTCAGCGCGGCTACCACGCCGACCCGTGCGATCGCATCGAAACGACGGGCAACTCGTCGATCCCTTGAGAGACCACACCATCACGATCCGGACCAGCGCCGCCGTAGTGGCGGCGCTGAAGGACCACGCGGAGGCCGAGGGTCTCCGCAGCGCGTCCGGCGCAGCCCACGCGCTGCTCGAGTCGTGGACGAACAGCGCAGCCCACATCTACACCGTCGGCCGTCCCGGCTACGAGCCGTTCGACGAGGTGTGCACCGTGCATCTCGCGCGCGAGTCGGCACGAGAGGCCGGCGCGCAGGGACTGGATGGCGTGGTCATCACGCGCGACGACGGGCAACTCGTCGATCCCTAGCCGCAGTCCTCGCGCACGAGGTCTCCGGTCTTCGCGGTGAGCCGCGTCACGGCCAGCCCGGCCACGCCCTGAGTGATCAGCTCTTTGATCAGGTGCAGGAAGGCGGCGTGGTCATCGTTGTCGAGCAGATCGACCGCGACACCCACCACCGCGTCCAGCACGTCGTTGACGAGGTCCTCGTTCATTTCAGGCCCAGGCACTTCGACAGTGCCGGCCCCGGCTTGTCGTATGTGATGCATTGCCGTTCTTTTCCGTCGCAGGTGGCGCAAATGGTGCGCCCGCCGGCGGCATGGAGCGCGGCGTTCGGATGGCTCTTCACGACGAAGTTTGCGACCTCGCACGTTCCGCACCCCACGCACAGGATGATGATCAGGCTCGACACCAGGCCCGTGGCAACGGCTTTCCAGAAACCCATCGGCTTGTCCTTCTTCCCCGACTTGCTGTCTTTCAAGACGATCTCCTTAGGCGGTGGGGCGCTCACGTGCCCTCACCCGCAGACTCGGCCGGCGCAGGGGGCTCGGGCACGGTGTAGTCCCGCACGAGTTTCATCGTCGATGTGTTCTCTACCAGGGCCTGTTCGAGCGCGTCCATCCGCGATGTCATCTGGTCGACCTTATCGGGCAGCACGAGCAGCGCCTCGACGGTCGACGCCGCTTTCTGCGCGTAGTAGCCGCCCGAGGTGAGAGCGAACGCAACGATGACGTACAGGATCCGGTCGATCAGGGCGCCCCGGATCATCGGGGCCCGGGCAACCGGAGGGGACTCCTCGCGATCGGCCTGGAGTGCGGAGAGGATTGCTTTTGCGAGGTCTTCTTTCGACACCGGGTCCTCCTGGACAGTGATGCTCGAGTTGCTGGTGTTTCGATCGAGACACGACCCGATGGCTTCGTCACTTTCTGAATGTTGTGGAAGATCTCTCACGAGTTGGCCCTCACCCAGTCACGAACCCATCGAGTCTTTGCCTCCGATCCGCGTAGGTGGCGCAGGCTCCAAAATCGCGCGAGCTCGACGCCGATGTCTCTGCACGCGTCGAGCTGCAGCGTCATCGCTCGCTGCGTGCTGTGGCCCCCGGCGCCCTTCAGTCGGTACGCGGGGACCCCCATCACCCTGCGGCACCTCCGAGCACCGTATCGGGGCTCCCACAGCCGCAGGGCGGTCTTCTGGATCCGACCGGGGAACAGGTGCTGCCCCTTCCATCGGTTGGTCCCGTAGGCCTGGGCGCAGACGTAGTCCGCGTCAGCAGCCACCAGACCGAACTTGTCGTGCGGGGTGTAGACGATCGCGTTGGCGCCGCGGGCGAAGTCCCTGCTGTAGGCCCGGTGGGACCGCATGTGGGCGGCGTACTCCTCGCGTGCCCCCTTCGTCCGTGCGCGGGTCCACGGCTCCTCGATGTCGTCCTCCACCGCCCACACGGGCAGCGCCGCCGCCAGGGGGAAAAGATCGGTCAGCATCCCGTTGGCCCAGCCCAACGAGGGGACCACCCAGGTCATGAGGCTGACCTCGAGCCCCGCGTCGTGGAACAGCCTCACGGCGGTCTCGATCTTCTTGTGAGGCGCCAGGAGGTGCCAAGACTTGTTCTTGTAGGCGTTGTTAACAACGCAGCCTAACTCAGATAAGCCACAGGCTAACGCGGCATCGAGGTCCCTGCTTGGGTCCTTGAATACGGAGGACTCCGCCCAGGCTCCGACCTTCACACCAGCGGCCCCCCGATGAACTGCGGGTTGCCGTTCACCGTGACTGCATCGTGCCCGTTCCCGCTGGAATCCCTCACATCGCCCGCCGCAACGGCGCCGCTACCCCGCAGCTTCCACCAGGCTCGTTCACCGCCGAGCAGAACATCGCCGGCCGTATACAGCGACAGCACCTCCGCTGCGCTGAGCACACGATCGAATATTCGGATGCCGCTCACCGGGTTGTCCAGAATCAGGCCGGGGACGCCTCGGTTGCCGATCCGCACGTCCTCGGAGACCACCGTTGACCCGGCGCCGTATGACGAGGACGGCAGGAATTCCGCCAGCACCTGGGGCGCAGAGTCGAGGTAGCAGCCAAACGCACTCAACGCGTCAGATCCGTCGCACGTCCACACGACGTGCTGCCACGGCAGAGGCGCGGTAGCAGTACCGACGACCTTCAGCCGGTATCCTCCGGTCGTGCTCCGCGAGTAGAACAGAAGATCGGCCGTATTGTGCAGGGCTCCGATCCCCGGGCCGGCCCCGCTGATCCGCGTCCAGATCCCCCCGTCGCCGGAGGTCTTGATTTCGATCCAAAACGAGATACTAAACGGATTGCCGTTGAGGTTGAACTCGAGATCCGATGGCTGCCCGAAAAGGATCTCGTCGCTCGTGCCGTCGAAGTCCACCGCCCCGCGCGTGGGATGGTGCACCCCATCGCGGGCCTGAAGGATCTCTACTCCGGCCAGGCCACTCAGCTTTGACGCACGCGCCAGCATCAGACGACCGGAGAGTTGTCGCTGTAGCTTCCGCTATCGGCGAAGTTGGTCGTGTTCCAGGCCTTCACCTTCACGACGAAGGGGCCCGACGTTCCGAGGACCCCCGCGTCCTCGGTCACGGTGATCTTCAGCGTCGGGTTCTTGGAGGTCACCAGCCACTCCTCGTTTTCGGCGCCCTCCACGGTTCGGGGATCGAAGCCGGCCACCGGGACCAGGGTGCCGTCGACGTCCTCTGACTCGATGGTGATCTCCATGGTGTCGTCCACCTGGTTGTCGAACCGGATCTGCCAGGTGTCGCAGAACTGGTCGGTCGGAGGCGTAAAGCGGTGGAACTTGCCGGAGTCCCCGAGGAGCCAGGTGCACTTCTCCTTGAAGACCGTGCCATGGTTGAAATTGCGCATCAGGACTCCTTCTTCGTGGGCTTCTTCTTACCACCGGCCTTGCTTTTCGGCCGCCAGCTTTTCGATGTTTTCGATGTTTTCGATGTTTTCGATGTTTTCGGCTTCGGCTTCGGCTTCGGCTTCGGCTTCGGCTTCGCCAGCGGAGGCGGGGGCGTCGTCTCGTAGGCCTCGTTCTCCGGCGTGACCGGGTCGTCGGCCACGAACCTGCCCTTCGTGTCGTGAGCGCGCGGGTACTTCTCGGCCCGCGCCTGCTTCACGGTCTCCTCGCACAGCTTCCCGGTGGGCACGATCCCGTGCGACCGCTGCCACTGCTTCACTGCCTGCCGATCGGACCACCCGGTGGCCCCGAAGTCAGAGAGCTCGAGTCCCGCCTGTTTGTATTCGGTGCGCCTGCTCACTCTTCCTCCTACTCGTCGTCCTCGGGCACGTACTCGTCGTCCCCGGGCACGTACTCGTCGTCCTTGATGATGACCGATCCCGGTTTTGCCGGCTTCTTGATCTTCGGCCTGTTCGCCTCGCGCAGGTATTCCTCAGCCGATGGGCCCAGGCCAGACCCTCCGCCGCCCTTCCCGGCTCGCAGCGCCTCCCACTCGTCTCTGAAGCGCTGGACCGATGCCTTGATCGTCGCCCTGATCTCTTTGATCTGGTACTTCCGCTCGGAGATGTCCGTGTCCAGCGCCTCGATCGCTTCTTTGTCGCCCGTCTCGATGGCGTGCTCGAACTTCCGTTCGATGATCTTCAGGGCCTGTTTCATGCGGCGGGTCGCGCCGCTGGTGAACGCCCGTGTCAACCCTTTGAAGTAGCGGTCGGCGCCCTTTTGCACGTCGACTGGCCTGAACGTGTGCCCGACCATCGCGTGGATCATGACGTCCAGTTCGTTCCGGGCGCCCTCTTCGGAGTTGAGATCTCCCCAGCCCCGACCCGAGAGGTTGTAACTCAAGGTCCCCGTGGTGGCCTTGTAGCCCAGGGTGGCGCGGATCAATCTCCAGACCGAGCCGGGAAGCATGCCGGGCGCCACCGCCTTCGTGATGTCCACCGCGTCGGAGTTCTTGTTCCAGCCCTTGTCCTGCATGGCCGCCAGCCAATCGATGGCCACGCCGCCGTCTATCCCTGCGAGCGTGAGCGCGTCGGCGAGGCGACCTTCGTATCCTGCCTTCGATCGCAGCGCGGCCTCTCTGGCGACCCGAAGTTCGCGGTACAGGCCGGGGTCGTATTCGGGAGTTCCCCTCCGGTTCAGGCTGGTGAGCAGCGGGTCGTCCTCCAGCCCGCGCTCCTCCAACATTTCCATGTACTCCTCGATGTTGGGGGCCATGGTCGAGTGGTATACCGCGCCGAAAAGCCGCATCATGCGCCGGCCCGGATCGAGCACGTCGACAGATCCTATGTCCATGACCTGCATGAGCCCCGGGTTCTCAGTCCATCGACGAATCGATGGCCGCACGTCCCTCGGGTTGAACGACACGAGCTCCCTCGCCACGTCGTCGCCCTCCTCTGATTGCAGGATCGCATTGGACGCGTACTTGCCGACGTTGATCAGTCGAGCCGCCTCCCGCTTCGCCCGGCGAGCGCTGATCGCCGGGGAGTTGGTCTTCTTCATGCCCGTCAGATCGGAAAACAGCCGGGCCATCAGGCCCTTCGTCGGGTGCACCGCCTTCAGCGTCCACGTCACGAACGGGGACGCCGCCATGACCATCGGCTGGGACTTGATCCAGTTGGTGTAGCGACCGACATGGCCGTAGTCGAACAGGATTGCGTTGGCCTCCGAGGCCATGGCGCGCACCTGAATGTCAACCACTTGCTCCGGCGTCAGAGGCTTGACCTCGGCCCCGCGCTTGATCCCCAACTCTCCGCTTTCCATGCGAACGATTTCGGCGGTGGCGTGCTCCCCGACCTGGTACGTGATGGACTTCCCCTTCTCCAGCACCGCCAGGTCGCCACTCTGTGTCTGGAAGCCCCGCCACGCCTTTTGGAGTTTCCCGGTCTGGTCGCCGAGGTTGTAGGCCTTGCCGTGCGTGTCCAGGATTTTCTCGCCAAACTTCTCGACTCTCGCCAACCTCTCGATCAGCCAGTGGGTGGACCCCGGGTTGAAAATTGACCCGGGGTTCATGATCTCCATCTCTGCGGCCAGCAGCGTCGAATCCAACAACCCTGCCTGCTCGACCGATTGCATGAACCTCAACTGCGTGCCGGACAGGTCCCCCGGGCTGTTCTTGAACTTGTCCACCATGTCCCAGGCGGCGTATTTCTCCTTGGTCCACATGGCGAACCGACCTTCCTGAATGGCGTAGTGGTAGCCCTCGCCCGTCAGGTTGTTGAGAATGGCGCTGGGGTTGTGAATCGTGTACTGGCGTTTGATGTAGTTCATCACGCGCTGCACGATCTTCGTCGATGACACGGCCGCGTCGGCGGCTACCTGCCCGAGGATCCGGTCGTGGACCTTTCGGCGGATCCACGCGCGCTTGGACAGCCACGGACTGCCGTACCAGTCGGCCACCTTCGCGTCGAATTTCACGTACCCCGGCGGGGGCTCGGGCGGTGGGCTGCCTTTTGCGACTTCGGGCTGCAGAACGATCGGGGACCCCTCCTTCCCGATCCACTGCGGCAGCATCTCTTTGCGCGCCATCTTGGCGGACTCCATCTTGCCCATCGGGTCGTTCGGGTACCGTGCCCGAGCCTCGGCCAGTGCGTCACGCGCAGACTGCACGTCCTTCGCGGCGGTGTCTCGCTCGCCTTGCCGTTTCCGAGTTCCTTCTTCGGCCTTCAGTCTGGCAGCCTCGACTCTCTCGTTTGCCTTCAGTCTGGCAGCCTCGACCTGGGCCTGGCTCGTGTAGGCGTCGGTGCGCAGGGCCGAGTCTTCGGCCAACTGCCCCCGTAGATCAGCGTTCCACGCCTCCAGCTCGGCTACGCCCTCACGGTGTACGTCCCATGTCTCGGAGATCACGTCGCGCTTGCCCTGAGCGGCTTCGATCGCCTCCGGCTTGGGCAGGGCCGCCCGTACGGCCTCTTCCGCCGCCTTCACACGAGCTTCGGCACGTTTGACGCCCGATCCGACTTTGGCGCCGGGCTCGACGCCTCCGAGTTCTTCGAGGAGCGCCTCCAGTTTCGCCTGCCAACGGGTCAGGCGGAGCATCTCTTTGATCTGGTTCTTGGGCGTCCCCGTGTCCCTGGCGATCTTCGCAACGCCCTCACCGGGGACCTTCGGCTCACCGGCCACCTCCCGCTTTACCATCGACCCGACCCGAGCCACCGCTTCGCGCGGCTTCTTCGATCCAGAGTCGATGAGGCTCTTCGCCCTGCGCGGCAGTTCTGCGTTGACCTCGTCCAGTGCCTTCTGCGCGAACGCAGGGGAGTCGGTCGGAGGCGTACCTTTCTTCTTGGACCCCAGTGCCTTCTCGACCACGACACCGCGCCGCTCGTGCAGGTTCTTGCGAGCTGCCGTCGTCGCAACATCGTCCCCTGCTGCCGCGGTCTGTTCGTACGTCTCTTTGGCCTTGTTCAGGTTGTCGAGGGCGTCCTCTCCGAGGCCTGTGCGGTGAGCCACGTCCTTGTCTCTGCCCGGCGTTCGCCTTGCCTCGTCCATCGCCGCTGTGGCCTCCCTGTGACGCTTCATGGCCGCGCGGGTCGCCGGGGTATCGCCTGCTTCCAGGGCCGCCAACTCTTTCTCTGCGCGAACCAATTCCTGGCGTACAGCCTTGGCTCGCCATCGAGCACGGGCGAGTTGCTCGCCCACCGCAGTTTTGCTCGTCAACATTTCTCCGGCGAGCGGATCGGGCTCGGGGATCGCGTCCCGTTTTTCCTGTGCCTTCGCTACTCGCTCTTCGCCGGCCGCTCGGGTCTTCGTCACACGCTCTTCGCCCGACTTGCGTGACTTTGCAACCCGCTTGTCGGCCCGCTCGAGTCCTCGCCGCTCCTTTTCCAGCGTGCGCTGGGCTTCTACCTGCTGGGCCGATGGCGTCCCCTTCTCACGGATCTTCGAAGCGCCGTACCGGGAGCCGACCTGTCCCAATTCGTAGGCATATTCCGGCGACATCCGCTCGGCTTCGACTGCAATGCGACCATCGTCCAGCCTGGTGACCGGGTTCCCGGCTTTCTCTTCCAGCCATCTACCAAACTCCCGCTTCGTCCCGACGATGAAGTCTTCCAACACCCCGATGCCGTCCGGAGTCTTCTGCAGTTCGCGGCCTGTCTTCGACGGATCCTTCATAGATCGTGGCAGGAGTTTCTTCACCGCGGCGTCATACGGAGCGAGAACCGACTCGGGGACCCCCGCGGCCCGGGCTGCGCCGCGCATGACGCGGAACATGGGGACCAGGACCATCAGGGACTCGATTGGGTGAGTCTCGATCGTGTTCAGGTTGCCGTTGCCGAAGTCTTCGGCAATCAGGCTGAGATGAGAAACGACCGCGGGGACCAGGCCGCGGGTCACGTCGCCGGCCTCGTTCCACTGTTGGCTGGCCCACTTCCAGAGCCCTTCGAGCTGTTCCATGGTGCCCGCGTCGACGTCGTAGCCCTCTACGTGATCGGCCGGAGTGTCTCGTGTTCCGATGATGTCGACGCCCATGCCGACCACGGTTTCGGCCACCCGCAATGTGCTGTCGGAGATCCGCTCGAACAGGTTGGCGTCCTCGCGAATGAGGTCGTCCACACGGTGGCGCATGTGCTCTCTTGCCTCGCCGAAGCGGCCGAGGTTGTACTCCTCGAACTCGCTGGCGGGGATCTCGACGCCGAACGGCGACAGCGGCAGGTTCATGAGTCGCCGGCTGCCGCCAAGAGCCACGGCCAGAGGTGGCTTGGCGGAGTCCACGACCGCCCCAGCCGCCCGGAACGGTAGCGCCGCGACGGTCTTCGCGATTTCCGCCGCGCCCGCGGCGTCGTCGTGATAAATGGGCATGTAGTCCGTTCCGCGCACCATCGGATCATGACTTCTGGTCGCCCGCTCCAGCGGGGTGGCGTTGTGCATGGTTCTTGCTGCCGCAGCCTCCGCGCCAGCGACGTTTTGTGCAGTCGTCTCCCACTCGGTGCCTGCCGTCTGAGCCTCGCCGGTGGTCGGATCGACGGGGAACGTGCGGGTGCCCTCCTCTCGCCGCCGGGCGTCCTGCTGCTGTTGTCGTTGCTGTTGCTGGAGGCGCTCACGCCCCCGTGCGGTGCTTGCCTCCTGGAACTGCGCCCGGGCCTCTTCGTACTCTTCGGGCGTTGGTGGTGTCGAGCCGAAAGGCGGGAGTGACGATCCCGATGTCTGGAAAGACAGGTCTTTCCACGCCTCCGGGGCCGGGGATCCGGTGGGCCTGTGCTCAGCCGGGGCATCCCACGCGGCCTGGGGATCACGGATCCCCAGCCTCTTCATCTCCGCAGCGAAGGTGGCCCAGTCGACCCCCTGCTTTCGCGCTGCCGTCCACGCCTCTCCCACCGTGGGCGGTCGAACGTCCACGCGACCTCCGGGGCCGGCCATCGTCGGCCTGTGCCAGCCGGCGGGGGCCGCAACGGGAGTCGGGGGGGTGGGTTGCCGAACGACCGGCGCCGTCCCGGTCGGTGGCGCGCCCATCACCGGCTGTGACCAGTCCACGGTGTTCGCGTCGATCCCGTACTCGTTGCGCAGCGCCGCCTCGAATTCGTCCATGGACCATCCGCCGGCCGAGGCTTTTTGCCAGGCCTCGGACACCGAAGAATAGCTTCCGGCGATCGGGCCGTCGCCGATGGTCGGGTCGATGCTCATCAGTCGATGCCTGTCTTCCCGCGGGCTTTGAGTTCGACGCGCAGCTTGCTGAAAACCGCTTTGTCGACGGCGCCCATGCCAGACGTAAAGGCGTTGAATGCGTCGTCTTCCATCCCTCCTACGATGTGCAGTCCAACGTCAATCATGTCCTTCTCGCCCAGCGACCCGCTTTCCAGGGCCTCGTATTGCCTCACTGCCGCCTGCGCCTTTTTCTGCTCACCGACGAGCGCCGCCAACTGCTTCCGTAGCCCCGCCAGGTACTTCGCACGCAACTGGGTTGACGCTGCCACCTTGCCCTCGTTGACGGCAATGGCGGTGTCCAATCGTTGCTGGGCAGTATCGATCTGGCCCCGAAGAGCGCGTTCTCGATTGGCCTGCTGAGTGTCGGCGGAACGAGCCTGGTTGGTCGCCGCGGTACGGGCGCGGGCCAGTTCCCGTCGCCGGGCCGACAGAGCCCTGCGAAAGTCGGCCGACGACTTGAACGGCGAAGAGGGCGAGTTGTAGGTACTGGCATCATCCCCGTCCATTGCCTCCAGGGCGGTTACCTGGTCCTGGAGTACGTTGACAGCCACGGCCGAAGCAGCCTGGGGGCCGCGACCCTGGAGATCCTTCAGTTGCTGACTCAGTGCTTTGACCTTGGCCTGCAACGGAGCGGTGGCCTGCTTTGGGATTGGCCCGCCGCCCTGTGCAGCCGTTACCGCCTGGCGGGCCGCGGTAATCTTTGCGTCGAAAGCATCCAACGCCGCGCGTGCCTGCGGAAGGCTGCGTACGGCCGAGCCGAACCTGACCTCGGCGGCGGCGGCGCGGCCTCGCAGGGTTTTGATCAGTTCTTTCGTCTCGTAACGCTCGCCTTTTCCGCGGCCCCTTCCTCGTCCGATGCCACGTCGCATCTTCATCACGATCTTGTTGAGTCGGCCGCCGAGGTTGGTTGCCCGGTCGATCCCGACCTGTTGCGTGTTGCTGCGGTTCACGTAGTCCGTGAGCAGGCGACTGGCTTTCATCCAGCGGGCCACCTTCATGTCATGGTCTGATTTCAACCGACGCTGGGCGCGACTGCGGATCAACGAGTACTCGGCCGGCCCCACGGGCTTTGCGGCCTTCGGTCCAATCTGCATGGCCCGCTGCACCGCAGCATCGGTACCATCGTCTCCACTGATCAGCCCGCGCAGACTCTTTGGACGGATCCCGCTGACCTGACGGCTGGAGACCAGCCCCATGAGCCACTCCCGCCGCCGCGGGTCTCGCTCGTTCGCGAGTTGGATGTACACTTCGTTGAGCGTTCGCGGCGTGGATTTCGGCGCAGCGTCTTCCGGCTCCTGCGACTTCTGGTAGGACAGCATCATGCCCTGCAGGTACTCGTCAGCGGTCTTCGCCGGTTTCAACGTGTCCTGAAGCGCCTGCTGCACCAACGTGATGTCGGAGTCCTGAAACTTCAGGTGCGTGGCGTGGCGGCGGAATGCCTCGGAGGAGGCCAGTTGCGCAAGGGCCTTCATGTCCCCGGCCTTTGCCGCTCGTTGGAAGGATGCAGCGAAGTCCGGAACGGTCGCATCTGGAGCCGCAGAAACCGGCGGAGCGGTCGGAGCGACAGCCGGCGGAGGTGCGGCGGTCGGCGGCACCGGGGCCTGCTGAACGACGATCGGGCGGGGATAGGCCTCGTTCGCAGCAGCGGGCGCAGCGAGCTGGTCTCTCGTTCCAGCCGGCGCCGGTGGTCTGCGAGACTCCACCAGTTGTCGGGCCAGGTCCGGCCCCAGTTGCCGCAGGGCCTCCTTCATGCCGTCTCGGTCGTTTCTCTGCCGGTAGACATCGTAGCCCGCCACTGCGGCTTTTTGTGCCGGGGTGAGGCTTCGAAGGGTTCGGAGGGGCAGGCGTTGAAATTGGGGCGCTGGTTCGGTCCATCGCGCCTCGTGCCGAGGCGAAGCCTCTTCGGGCGGCCGGGGCCCTTCGGGCGGCCGGGGCCCTTCGCCGCCCTTGCCTGCGATCGGCGGCCCCTCGAACGGAGCGGTCGGGTCCTCCGGCGTCCGGTCCGAGGTCTTCGATCCGAACAGGCCCAGAAGGGCGGGCTCCGCGATCCCCACCAGCCTCTGCCCGGTGTCCAGGATCTCCCCGAACTCCTGCAGGGACGCGCGCCGCTGATCACGCCGCGACGGCTCGGACAACTCCCGCCGCATCTGCCGCTGCTTCTCGGCCTCTGCACGGGCAATGAGCCGATCGAACTCGTTGTTGCGCGGTTGGCGGCGTGGGGGTCGAATGAGTGCCATCAGCCGAGCGCCTTTCTGCCCATGCTGAAGGGCACGAACCAGTCGTACCACTCAGACGAACCGCCCTGCGCATCCCCTCCCCAGTACTCGCCGTACTCGGCCGCCATCTTGCGCTCCCAGTAAGCTTTGATCTCCGGCTCGGTGATCTGGTCGACGATTCCCCGCATCTCGCTCGCCTGCTTCGCCAGCACGTCCGACTCGAACGTGTACCAGGTGTCCTGGTTGGCGTTCTTGATCGACTGCCATTGCGCCTGGATCTCCTTGCTGTGCATGGCGATCAGGTCGTCGCTTGACGGGCGGTCCAGACGCGCGGTCGCCAGGTCTCCGGCGAGCTGCTCCACCATCAACTCGGCCTCGGACCGCGTCAACTTCGCGTTGGCCAGGTCTTCGTCGATCTGAGACATGCGGCTGAGGATCTGCTCTTCTGCCACCATCGCCGCCTGTGTGCCTGCCATTGCGCCACCAGCGGTCGCTCCCATGCCGCCCGCACCGAACTGCCCGTAGACGGGCGCCAGGGCTCGCGCAGAAGCACCACGGAGCACACCCGGTGTCGTCTTCTTCGTTTCGGTCAGGTCGGAGATGGCCTCGTCGTAGATCCCAAGGCTGCTCTGGGCCTTCTGGTGCGACCGCTCCTTCGACTTGATCACGTCGTCGATCGCCGCGAGGTCTTCGTAGTATCGGCCGCTCTTGCCGAGGCCTTCGAATTCTTCAGCCATGTCTCATCTCCCGTCCGTCAGGAAGCGTCTTCCGCACAGGATAATATACGCGCCCTGATATCCGATGATTGTTTGCGCTGCGGTCAGATTGGTGAAGCCTGCCGCGCCCTGTGCGTATGGGTCGTCGGCGACGATCCGCCATCTCACCTCCAGCCACTGCTCCCCGCCTGCACATGTGGGGAAGGCACCGGCGGCCGGAAAGCCCGTGCCCAGGTTGCTGCGCGACTGACCCTCGATCGGCCAGTTCAACTTTCCGGCCGCCGCGCCCATGCCGCTACCACAGAAAATGGGCTTGCCGCTGTCTTCGCCCCATCCCTCGCCCGTGTCTCCCGCCGGGTAGACGAGGGGGATCTGGTAAATCTCCCACGACACATTCTCGTCCACGATCCCCCCGTTGAAGGGCACGCCCGTCAATTTCGGCGCGGCGTGGAACGGGTAGGTCCAGCGGTCGATCAGGCTTTGGCTGACGGGGTTTCCGGGCAGATCGCCCCACTTCTGTACGAACTGGAGCCTTCCGAGCTGGTCGTGGGACAGGTGGTCTCCCACCATCCCCGAGCCCATGATCAAGCCGATGTCGTGGGACAGGCCCGGCTGTGCGTCCTGCGACGTCATCACGCTCTTCTGCCAGTTGACGCAGGCGAACGCGTGGTGAATTTCGATCGGGAACGGCAGAGGCACGATCCGGCGACTCATGGCCGGATCGGTGTCTGTGTTGCCCAGAGGCAGAGTGCGTGGGGCCCCGAAGATCCGGCCGGGGTTCCCGCCCTGCACCCCCACCGAAGGGGTGGCCGCTTTAACGATTCCGTTGTGCGGGTTCTGCCACAACGGAATCGTGATCAGCGAGTAGCAGGAGTCGACCTCCAACGCTTCTCGCCCCGGTGGCATGCAGCGACGACTGAGCCCGCCCTTCAGTTTCTCTCGCAGTTTCCGGTCCAGCGCCGTCATGGCGGTGTTGATCCCGTCTGCCGAGTCGGCGTCGATCGGGGTCCCCGCGGCGGGCTGGGCGATGTTCAGGTCGATCTCGCCGGTCGCGGCCTCGTTGATCCGGGGCTGGTTCTGCACCGGGTTCGTCGGGACCCGGCGCCGCCAGCCCGTCGACTGAACCTCCGTCCGCATCTTCAGCGCGAGCTGCACGTTGACCACGGCGTAGTCGTCGCGAGGCCCGATCGCCGGAGTGTCGGAGCCGAGGTTCGGGTAGAGAAGCGCCGTCATGTAGGATTTCTTCGGGTTCAGGCGCAATCCGATCCCATCTCGGGTGAACGGGTTGCGGCGGCCGTCGCCTACCCCGAACGTCGTGCCATCGATCTCCATCCTGAACACGGCGCGCTCGGGAAACCAGTGCGGGTGATAGTTCTCGTGCTGCATGCCCGGGTAGCGCGCGTACAGCGTGGTCTTCGGCGGGATGTCGATCAGCGGGGTCTTCTCCCAGATCACGATCTCCACGTCGTACCTCGACAGCGAGTCGAAGTGCATGTGTCCGCTGCGCTCGTCGGCGTCGACCCCTCCAGCCCCCACGTCTTGCCACTTGCCGGCCAGGACAGCGCCTTCCCGCCGCTGATCGAACGAGTACACGATCTCGTCCAGCACGACGGCTGGCGGATCTTCCGCGTCGAAGTGCTCCTGTAGCGGCGGAAGCATCAGTGGCACGCAAACGCCGCCCGGGCTTTCGCTCAGGGTGTAGACCCCGTCGTGGTAGTTGGCGATCTCCGAGTCGATGTAGGGCCACGTGAAGTGTGCGGTGAATGGCGCGGTGGGGGTTGCCAGGTTGTCGGCGTTCACTTTGCCGTCTTCCAAATCGGCCTCGATCCCCAGCAGCCCTGTTCTGGGCGCGGCGGCCTGACCGTACACGTGCTCGCGATGAAGCTTCGTGCCGCGCGCCATCTTCGTGCGTGTCACGTCGCTCATTTGAGAAGCTCCAGCGCGGTGAGGCCCAGGTGGTACGTCTGGTGCTCCCAGGGGAACTCTTCCCCGGACGCGTCGTTCCAAGCCCCGTCTACGTCCCAGAGTGTCCGATTGTAGAAGGGCAAAATCACCGCGAACCGAACCTGAGCGAACTCGGGGAGCGGCACGTTCAGATCCGACAGCCGAACGAGCAGCCCGTCCACCGGGCCGTTCAGGGCCTGCGGGTTGGTCAGATCGACTCCTGCCATGGCCCTGAACTCCCGCCCGTCTGCCCGCCAGTCGAAGTAGTTGATCTCCAGGTCGTCCAGCGCCGCTTTGTTGCGCCCGAGGTCCGAGGCAACCTGCATCTGCACCACGATGTCCGAGACCCAGTCCTCGGCGCTGTTCGTGATCTGCGTGGCCGGAGACCGGCTCGACGGTGGCCCCGGAAGATTGGGGTACTCGAACGAGTTGTCGTAGGGCACGCGACCGCCCGTGCCGGTCTCCAGCACGAGGCAGATCTCATCGATGATCGTCGGGTCACTGAAGCCCAGCGCGGTGGTCCAGGCATACTGACGTGTCGAGGCTCGGTATGCCGGGTCGATGGCGGTGACGTCGTGCCCCTTCGTCCGCCACGGGTTCTTGCCTTCCTCGTCGTACGATCCGGTGAGCGTGACCGCGTGGGCCAGCGTGTCCTCGTTGTAGACGTCCACGAAGGGCAGCTTGGTGGAGTACTGGTCTTCTCCCCCCACGGGGATCGTCAACTCGTCCTTACGCGGAGGCTCGAACCCCAGCACGTACGTCTGAGGCAGCCACCGGGTCGCGACGTCGCCACGGGTGTACGCGCCGTGGCGAGCGATGTAGTCCTGCATCGTGGAGTCGAGCAGCAATCCGTCGACCGACACCCCATCGGCGTGCTGCTTTTTGGTGTACCTGCGGATCGAAGGTCGGAACTCGACCGGCGGCGGGTTGAACCCCATCAGGTGGTCTCCCCGGCGCCGACTGTGTAGTTGATGTGGGCCACGCCGCTGCTTCGGTGGCAGGCTGTGATGAAGGCATCTCCCGCGACTCCCGCGTTGTTCACGTGCGCCGCATCGCGAAAGAGGCACGAGACGAAGTGAGCCTTCGTGCCCGCCACCATGGTGATCTCCTGTTCGAAGATGCACCGCTCGAACATGGCCGCGCCGTCCGCAGTAGCGGCGATGGCCACGGCAGCGGTGAAGATGAACCCGACGACGAAGCACGGGGCGTCGATGGTGGCTCCCGCGATTCGCGCCGGCGGCCGGGCCACCAGGTGAGACCACGGCTTCGTGATCGTGGTCTGCGGGTGGGACTCCCCCTGCCTCGTTTCGGTCAGGGTGAAGCCGTTGTCGGTCAGGCGGTCCTCGCTCACCGCCTCGGTGGGCTGCACCACCCTCCCGTCCAGCCGGGAGTTGTGATGCCGCGTGCGGCGGTCCTCCTGCTCCAGCCTTCCGGCTCCGATCGTGTTCGGCTCGACGCGTGGTCTCATCGGTTACGACCCCGCCGTGTCGTGTTGCCGATCAGTCGAAGCAGGGCCTTTGCAGACTCGAAAGTGAGTGTCGCGGCGCGGTTCATCATGTGGCCGAACAGGGTCACCCGAACCGTCGATCCCTTCACCGAGGTCGACACGATGTGCTCGGACACCTCATCGGAGCCGACGAGCTCGTGCGCCACCATGGCCGGATCGGCCGGATCACCCCACACCGGCTCGGTCGTCCCTCCGTAGGCGTTGGGCTCGTACGATGCGGTCGCGCTGTTCCACAGGCGGGTTCGGACCCCCTCCCTGCTGGGGATCTGACGCACTGCGTCGGGCAGGCTCGGGTCCACGTAGTCGCTGCCGTCGTAGTCGATGATTTGCGCCATCACGTCTTTGCGATCGGAGCCGAACACGAAGTTGATCAGCCGCGCCGGCCAGGCGGCCCACCCCTGCGTCCCGCTGTCGAGGTCGACTCCAGCCCCGCGGCTGCGGACCGTCGTTCGGACCCCTCGGAGCTTCAGCTTCTGCGCCCCCTTCGGATCGATCGGGGGGCTGCGGAAGGCCCAGTCGACGGGCTGCGCCACGTTGTTCTTCCGACGCCGTCCGTTGCCGACGTCGGAATCGAACGGCACCCGGTGGGGCACGTCCTCCAGGTAGAAGCGGGTGTCGCGTCGGATCATGACGCCCGCCAGTCCCACGGGGACCCGCGCCCCGTTCCAGATCTGAGGGAAGGAGAAGTTGAGGTCCCAGTCGACCAGGGCGGTCACGTCCTGCGTCGTGACGGCTGATCGCAATCGACGCATCGGGATGTAGAACAGGGTGTTGTGCTGGTAGGGGATCAACCCGAGCCCGGGCTGGGCGTCCCACGTGCCGCCGGGGATCCCAGGCGCGGACCCGTTGAACTGGATCCGCAGCTCCATCCCGTCCTTGTCCGGAACCACGCCGTCGTAGACCTGGGCCTCTCGGAAGTTGGCTGCATCGGGCGTCGAGCCCACCCCCATGGCGTATCCGTCGATCGAGTGCAGTCGCTCGGGTGGGAACTCCAGGCAGAGTTCGGAATCTACTGTCGAGTAGTTTCCTGCCAGCAGCGTTCTGAGCACCGGCTGCCAATGGTCGTTGGCGAAGCGCACGATCAGCTCGAACGACGTGAAGGGCAGCGACTGCTCCTGGCCGAACTCGGGGACGATCGTGACCGGGAAGAACCAGTCCTCGTACCGTGTGTCGTCGGGCGAGGCCGGGTTGCTCTGCTGATCCGGCGACATCTGGTAGGTCCAGTTGTCGGGCACCCGGATCGGCGCATGGATGTAGAACCGGGTGCTGTCGTTGTGGTCGGCCAGGTAGTGGACCCACCCCATGCCCCCGCGGTCGTCCTCGGCGTCGATGCTGCGGTCGAGCGCTCCTCCGCGGCCGTACTCGAGCAGGTAGGCGCTGTGCAACTTCAGATCGGACCAGTCGCGGTCGATTTGCGTGTCCTGCGACAAATCCTGCGTGTCCAGGCCTCCGACCAGCACGAGGCGATCGTCGGTGGCGGCCAGGCGCGGCTCTGTGATCCGGGCCTCGATACCGACCCGCGGAGTTCCGCCGCTCACGCTGACCAGCGATTCCCACGACCATACGGACCAGCCTTCGGATCGCACCAGCGCCATGCGCTGCCCGGGCTGTACCAGCAGCAACAGGTCCAGTTCCGGATAGACCACCAGATGCGCGCCCTTCGGATCGAAGGAGTATTGGTGCTGAGGCTGCTCGGGTGCCGTCAGATCGTTGTGGCCGGCGGCTGCGTAGTAGGCGGTCAGCGGGTGATCGATTCGGTACCGGAAGAACTCGTCCACCCCGGGGTCACTGATCTTCTTGATCTGCAGGTTCCCCATGGTGCTGTATAGCCCGTTTCGATCACACCAGGTCAGCACCTGTCGATCGACGTCCGCGCAGTTCGGGTTGGTGCAGCCCACGGTGTCCGACAGCACGACGATCCGCGCCGATGTGATCACGGTGTCGTCGGGCACGTCCACGTACATCGTCCGCGTGTCGGTGAAGACGTACAGGGCCCCGTTGAACTCCCGCACACAGGTGATCCGCTCGTTCGTGAAGAACGCCAGCTCGTTGGCCTGCATCACCGCGGCCGGGAACCCGACGTCGCTGAACAGCAGGGACCGACCCACCACGTAGATCGTGCGGCCCAGCGCTTCGGCGTGGTACGCGAAGTCCACCTGCTGCAGGTTGGCGTTGTCGAGGTACGCGAACCCGTCTTCGAAGGCGCTGTTGCCTCGGAACGCCATCCGCTTGGCCAGCGACGATTCCCCGTACGGCCGGGAGTAGGCGTTCCGGTTGGCGTTGTCGATCTGTCGGTTCCGCGGCTTGCCGAACACCGCCGGGCGGTAGAGCCAGGCTCCGATCGCAGGAACTCCGAAGATCATCGACCCCCGGATGGCCGTGAAGAAGGGCTCGTCGCCGGCCGGGTGATCGACTGCCTCGACCCACTGCTCGTAGTCGTGGATCCCGCCGATACCTCCCCCACCCCGCTCCGCAGTCTCGTGCGTGGCGTGGTGTTTCCACATCGGAGTCGACTCGGAGTCGACCAGATCGGACGTGTGCAGGTGCAGGGGCTCTTCCCACCGGGCGTCGGTGTCCAGGTCGTACACGCTCAGGACGTACAGACGACCCTCGGTGGGCGTCGTGTCCTCCGGAGAGTCGGCGGTCTCCCCGGTGTAGACCCGCGCCTCGAGCAGCGTCAGGTGCTGTGTGTGCCCGAAGTTGGTCTCCAGCAGCGCGCTGCCGATCACCCGCCTGTAGCCCCACTCGGCGTCGGCCCACGCGTCGGGGCTGCCGTCGTCCACCGGCCGGGCCAGCGTCGTGTCGAACTGGGTGACCTGGCCGAACCCACTGCGGACGCACCAGCGGCCTCCGCGCTGATACATGTTGAGCGCGAACCCGTTCGACACGGGACCTTCGGCGACCAGGCCGGGGGCCTCCCGCAGGAGTTCCACTTCCTCGTATGGGACCACCTAGTTCCCCCGGCCGCCGGAGGCAGAGGAGGGCACGCGGGCAACATACCTGGGGCCACTGAAATCGGTCTGCTGCAGGAACTCGCGGAAGCCCGCCATCCGCATCTGCAGCCTGCTGATCAGCGCGGGGTTCTCGGCCACGTCCGTGATGGCGTAGTTGGAGTACGCGAGCAGGGCGATGATGTCGTGCCACTGCCCCATGTCGTCCAGGAACACGCCGGTCGCGGGCGTCAGTACGCTCACCCACGTGGGATCGAAAACCGCGCCTCCGATCCCGACGGACTGCTGTTCCGTGTAGTGAAGCCGCATCGTGCCGTCGACCGACTTGGGGAACCACAGCTCGTCCCCTCGCAGGAAGTAGGCATACCCCCCGTTGCGCAGAGCCTCGAAACTGCTCACGGGCTCGAGGTCGACGCGCGCCGTCACCGTCTCGATGTTGAGCAGTGCCGCCATGCGAGGTACGGGGGTTCCTGCGTCGTTGGGCTGCTCTCCCATGATCGAGGGGGTGCCGGCGCCCGCGGGAGACACCCCGGCCTGCGTCAGGTCGTACACCTGGTAGTCGCCGACCAGCGCACTGACGTCGATCTCCCGCGTCGTGGAGTAGTACCAGGGGAGCACCTGATTGACCGTGTTGCGGAACTCCGCGTACGCCTGGAGCAGATCCAGCGCCACGTCGGCTGCGAGCAGCGCGGTAGCGTCGGGCTCGTCCGTGTAGCGGCGGTACAGCGCGGCGATGGCGTCTGTTTTCACTGGACACCTCCCCGCATGCTAGGATGGGTACGCGCAGCGAAGGGGCTGGCAGGCCCCCGCACGCGCTGACCGACCGAACCTAAAAAGGAGGCTCGATGGCTGAGATCCAAGATAACACTGAAGCAGAGCGCCAAGCATGGGCTTCTATGAAGAAGCGATGCAACAACCCCCGCGCGCACAACTACCGACATTACGGAGGGAGGGGCATCCAGATATGCCCCGAGTGGAATGCCAGGGACGGCTTCCAACGGTTCCTGCAAGACATGGGCAAGCGCCCAACTCCTGCCCATTCGTTGGACCGCATCGACAATGAGGGAAATTACACACCCGATAATTGCCGTTGGGCTACGCCGATCCAGCAAGGTCGAAACCGCCGCAACAACGTCGTTCTGGAACATGAGGGCCAAGCGGCCACTATGGCGGAGTGGGCCGAACGAACGGGTCTTAGTAAGACCTGCATTCATCACAGACTCAAGAGCGGGTGGTCCGTCGAAGACGCTCTCACGAAGCCAGTCGCTAAAACGATCACCGCCAACGGTCACACCCGCACTGTGGCCGAATGGGCTCGTGTCAGCGGGGTGAAGTTGGCTACGATCTACTACCGCCTGTATGCGGGGTGGAGCCCGGAGGAAATCGTTTCTCCACACGGCCGCAATCACTGAGGGCCTCCACCGAGGCCGTTCAACGCACCCAGCCGAATTCCTCCGCGTTTGTTCGCCATAGGCTCCTCGTTGAGGAGCGAGGCCGCCCCGGCGGCCTCCTGCCGTTCGCCTGCCATCTGGGCAACAGCCTCTGCTGTTTGCTGCTCGCCGAGCCTGGATTGAGGCGCGACCGCCGCCGCCGCCATCTGTTGCGGCCCTCCCATGGGGGCCACCGGCCAGACCAGTTGGTCGACCTGCATGCGCGCCGCCTTTTCGGGGTCACCTCTCGTGATGAGTGCGGCAAAGACATCGCGAACATAATCTTGGCGGTCTTCGGCCAACTTGTAGAAGTCGTCCGATCGGAGGAATTCGTTGAACACTTCCACGAAGGCTGCGAGATCGTCTGACTCGAACACCTCCACAGTGGTTCCAGGCTTCCCATAAGCAATCGCCTTCAGCACGTCGTGTGCGTGAGACATCTGAGCCGCATACTTCACGAACTGCGTGCTGGTCTCGTGCGTCTCCAGTCGGCGCAGGGCCTCCTGCGGGGTGATCATCTGCGCCTGCAGCATGTCGAGCGTCTTCTGGTCCCGGTCCTGGATCTCGTCGCGGAACATGGAGCCCGCTTCGATGTAGACCTCCGGCGTCTGCTGCAGATGCGTCTTCTGCAGCTCGCGGTACATGACGGAGCCCATCGTGTCCATCATGCGGACCATCATGCTCTCGTCCATGTTCTCGCGCGTCAGGATCACGGCGTCGTTTCCGGCCTCCTCGACCGCCTTGATGATCCCCTCCTGGGTGAGCTGCAACTGCGACGAGTCGCGGGCCCCCAACGCGCGGATGGCCTCACCGGAGTGAACGCCCACCGAGCGCTTGCCCAGGCTCACGGAGTGAACACCGGCGATGTCGTGCATCTCCGACAGCAGCCGCGCCACGGACTCGACGACGTAGCCGGGCAACGGGGCCGCCTGCAACTGCTTTGGCTCTCTGGCCGCGCCGTTGTAGTAGATCTTCTCGCCGGGGCGGTTGGTGAACGAGCTCGACGGGATCCCCGCGTTCTTCGGGATGAGCATCTTCGGGTTGCCCATCAGCTCGACGTTCCCTTCGATCTGCGCCCGCGTCCGGTTGTACAGCCACTGGGGCTCGATCAGCGGGTAGATCAGCGACAGCGGCCACAGGCGCAACGGCATCGGCGTGTAACCGACGATCCGGATCGGGATGTTGCCGCGGTTGGCGGTCGCCTCGATCGGACTCTTGCCCTTCCACAGGACCGCGTTCTTCGTGGTCATTGCGTGCGTGCCGTCGCGCCAGTAGGTCTCGAACCACTCGACCCGCTTCAGCGATCCCGACATCGTCGAGTAGGGCCGTCCGAACATGCGCTTGTCGGTGGGATCGACCTCCACGCAGGCGTCGATGACGTCTTTGTGCTTCGGCCAGGTCTTCTTCAGCGCCGCCTTCGTCGAATAGCGACGGATCGTGATCAGGTCGCTTTCGTCCCAGTCCTCACACCCCGACTCCGCGAACAGGTTGAACGGGTCCACCGCCTCGGAGACCGCGCATTTCTTACCCGGATCCCAGTAGGTGTGAATGCCGCTCAAACCGCACGTCAGCAGCAGCCCCGTCATCTTCTGGACGATGTAGGGCAGGCGGACGTTGAGCCAGTGGTTGCGCACCACCAGATTCGTCATCTGCGCCTTGATCAGGTCCTCGGTCGACGGGGACGCGGGGATCGAAGACGTGCCGGGGTAGTTCACGATGAACCGGGACGCGATGTTCCGGTAGATCAGCAACAGGTGGTTGATCGTGACCTGTCGGGTGCGTCCCGCTTCGGCGAGGTATCGCTCCGACGTCGTGTCCCAGCGGATGTGCTGGCGGCCCTCGAGGTACAGCAGCGACAGCGCCCACCGCCGCTTGTCGGTGATCTTGGTGTCGTCCGACTCGCTGACGTGGCGGGCGATCCTTCCGGGGTCTACGGTGGCCATCTAGCGCGGGCCCTCCTGCGTCGGATCCTGCCACTGGCCGCCGCCCTGTACGGGAGCCTCCCAGCGCTTCGCCATCGGGTTCCACTTCGGCCGGCCCGTCATGTAGACGCGGCTGCCGCCGGGGCCCGAGGCCACGTGCTCTGAGCGGGGGTCGTCGTCCAGGCGGTTGCGTTGTGGCTCGGGTGCTGGCGCTGGCGCTGGCAGTGCGGGCTGTCGTTCGTGCGGTGCAACCTCGGGCGGGTTGGTCCTGTACGCGGCGGCGGGCATCTCGGCCCACCAGTTCTCCGGCTTGGTTGTTCCAGCCTGGTGCAGCATCTGAACGACAGCCGCATACGCTTCTGGCGAAGGGCGAAAGCCCTTGTTCATTGGGGCGTTGTGGAACACCCGGTCGGCCAATGCATCGACGGCCTGGTCACTGCCTGCGTCTACTTTCCCGGTAGCGATGGCGTATTGCATTCGGCGGATGGCCGCTTCCAGCTCGTCGGGATTGTCCTCGCGTGCCGACACCGCCGGCGGCACCGGCAGCCACGAGCCATCGGGCATCTTGACCAGGTCCCACTCCCCTGCGGGGGTGTCGCCTTCTGCCGGCACGAGCGGATCGCTCATCCGCGCAGCCCCGATCCCGGGCGCATCAGCCCCCGCTGGAACGCCGCCTGCAGCCCCGGATCATTCAGCCGGGGCATGCGCCCCCCGGCGCCCTGCTGTGGGGCCTTCAGCGGTTTCGGGGTGGGCTTTCGTGCCGCCTTCTTCGTTGCGTTCAGGTACTCGGGATAGGGGTGGGCGCCTTTCGCGCGGGCGTCGTCCACGTCGCCGCCACCCACCAGGCGGCCGACCGCCGCAGCTACGCCGGGGTCGATGTCCGGGGCCGCGGAACTCAGACCCCTGCCGAACTCCTCGGAGGGCAGCCCGGCCACGCCCGTGGCGATCCCCATGGCGCCCTCGGTTTCCTTCCCGCTGCCTTCGAGGATGTTGCCGACGCCCGTGCCGATGGCTCCGCCGGCCGCAGCGCCGGGGGCTCCGCCGTAGATCGAACCAACGACGGAGCCGGCGGCCCCGAGGATCGGAGCCAACCACCCGGCCTCTTCCGCCTCTGCTCGGCGGATCGCCTCAGCGACTTTCTGCTGTTCCTGAAGGGCTGCCGAACGCGCGCGCCAATTCTCGAAGGCCATGGGGGATCACCTCAAGCCGCTCGCGGCGTCCATGATGTCGATTACTTCGGAGGGGGACGGCTCGGCCAGTCCGGAAGCCGCCATCTCCAACATCTCTGCGGGGGAGATCTCCCGCGCTCTCCGGCTCCACTGCCGCTCGGCGTTCACGCGTGTCCAGGCCCAGAACGCGAACCACACGTTGAGGTTCACGATCGTCAGAGCAGCGCACACACCGAGCAGCAATGTCACCACGGAGTTCTAGATCTCCAGCCCGGCGATCACGCCGTTGCAGTTCGGCGCCACGCACACGAGGTTGTAGTACCACTTGAGCGTGAACTCGTACGCGTCGCGGTCCTGAACGCGCGACAGCACGGCCCCGTCCTTCTGCATGAAGTGCATGCCCCGGTTGCCGCGCTCGGCGACCCGCCAGGAATCCCGCTTCAGGCCGATCCAGTGACCCGAGGCCACATGGCGGGAGACGTACACCGGGGTGCCGCCGAACCCGAGCCCACCGCCGCCCGACATCTGCTTGTTGCCGTCGATCGCGAACCCCTGGTCCAGCCCACCGGGCTTGCCGCGGTTGGTGAAGTCCGTCTGGATCGTGCCCACCGACAGCGCCACGTACTTCGAGCGCTGCTTCACCGAGGTGAGCCAGCAGTCGACCTCTTCGCCCGCCTTGTCGAAGATCCGGTCCCGGCACTCCTGGAGGTGATCCGCCAGGTCCAACGGCAGCCGCACGCCCGCCGGGGCCGCCGGGGCACCCGCCGGGATCGCCAGCGTCGAAAAGCCCGTGGCCTGCATCGACTCGAAACCACCCGCCGTCGCGGCGCTGATCCCGAAGGGCGCCACCAGGCCGAGGTTCGAGTAGACACCCAGAGACTCGTGGTTGAGCCCGACCTGGTTCACGTCCGACATCACCACCGCGGGGCCGATGATCTCCACGGCGTAGACGTCGCCGGCCTCCAGCGTGGCCGCCGCGCCCCAGTCGCCAGCGCCGACACCGGCGCTGGTGTTGAGCCCTTCGTCCAGGGTGATGGTCCCGGCTGCTTTGTCCGCGGCGCTGATCCCCTGGCCGGCCGCCAGCACGGGGCTGGTGGCTCCACCGGGGTGGACCAGCTTGTCCGAGAAGCGGATCAGTCGGATCTCCAGCGGGGCGGCGATGGCCAGCAGATCGTTGATCCGATCGAAGTCGCCGTCGAACAGCCAGTCGTCGGGGGCGCCCGCCACCGACAACGCATTCTGTTCGTACATGAAGCCGATCACGGTGCCGCCGGAGACCATCGCCCGGTTCGACGCGTTCTTGACGTCCTTCTTCAGCATGTTCATCTCGGCTTCGGTGTCGTCGATGACCGAGTCATCGTCCCCGAACGCCTCGATGGCCTCGCCGTCGATCTCGCCGCGACCGTACAGCCGCTCCGCGAGCACCTCCATGTGCTCCCAGCCCTGGACCCCGGCCGTGGGCAGCGTGCCGTTGCCCGAGAAGTGGACCCCGGAGTTACGGGCGACGTGGATGGCGATCCGAACGAGCCGGCCACGCCACGAGAACGATCCCTTCTCGAAGAGGCGGAAAACGTCCACCTCGTTGTTCAGAGATTCGATGACCTCGTCGATCACGTGCTCTTTGAGCAGCGCGTCGAGGGTCGTGAGATTGGCAGTTGCCATGGTGGCTTCCTCCTATTTGGAGGGCGCGGCGGAGATCCGTTCTACCGGATCATTCCCAATGCCCGGCGCACCCTGTCGAACCCGGATTCCCCATCGATCCGATCCGGCTTCGCCGCAGTGCTCGGCGCGTTGGCCGAGGTCCGCGGTCGAGGCGGCACGGAAGGATCGGGCTCGCTGTCCACGGCGGAAGACTTCAGACGGGCGATCTCCGCTTCCAACTCGGCAACTCGGGTCGAGTGCTTCGCGGTGGCGGCTTCGTTCCGTTCGTCTTCGCGCGCCTGGATTGCGCGTCCGACCTCCATCAGATCCTGATTGGGGTACATGCGGGCCACGGACTGCAGCTGGTCTGCGGTCACGTCGGGAAACTCTTCGACGGCACGGGAAATCTGACTCGAGACGGTGTCTTCGCGGCGCATGCCGGTCAGACGCTCCACCTGTTGGGACAGACCCCGAAGCTGCTTCGCCATGGCCAACTCGGCCCGGCTCGGCTGGGGCGTCTCGTCGTCCGGGGCATCGCCCAGGATCTCGTTCAGCCACACTTCGTCGGCGTCGATTTCTGTTTCCTCCGGTGTCGCAGGCTGCTCGCCGCGACCCTTCAGAAGCGCCTCCATCCGGCTGCTGACTTCCCTGCTGACCCGAAGGTCCCGCTCCATTTCCTCGATCCTGGAGTCGCGTGCTGCGACTCCTTTCTTCAGATCGCGGAACTGATCACGGGTGCGCTTGTAGGTTTTGTAGGGAACTCGGTGGCCTTCTTTCGGCTCCTCGTCCACGAGCTCGTTGTCGGAGGGGGACGGATCCTCCGGGGTGTCCTGCGAGTCGTCCGGCGCAGGTTCCGGGGTGGGTGCCTCGGGCTCCGGCTCCGGATCGGGCACAGCCTCGAACTGCACCCCCTCCTCTTCCGTTGCCTCGGGCGTGGGCGGATCCTCCGGTGTCGGTGCGCCCCTGGAACGTCTCTGCTCCAGTGATGCTTCCCGTAACGCGTTGAATCCACTCATGGGCGTCATGTTGAAGGGGGAACAATTTGATTGTCAAGACACACATGCACGACATGCATGGGGTCATGCACGAAATCGACAGACTGGGTTCCCCCCAAAGACTACTGCGGTAAACCCGTGACCGGCCCCGGCCGCGGCTTGTCGGCGGCGAAATCCCAGTCTTTCCCCGTTCGGGTCTCGTACCAGAGCATCTCCTGGAAGGAAGAGGGGACGCCGCCGGGCTGGCCCTGAACCTCGGCGATCACCGCTTCGACCTGGTCCAGGCCCATCACCATCTGAGCGCCCGCCGTCACCATGTCGTCGTAGTGTCCATCGGAGGCCTCCGGCTTGCCGTCCTCCCGGTACTCGAAGGTCCGCATCTCCCATTTCAGCCGCGGATCGACCGGATCGTAGAACCCCTGTGTGAACAGGTCGTTCAGCCGCGCCAGCATCACCGGCCGCGTCTTCCCGTTGGTGTCCCAGCCCAGCTTCTCCACCAGCTTCTGACCGCGCTTCTCCATCTCGGAGCGGCACCACAGGTGATCGTACTGCTGCTCTTCGAACCACCCCTGTACCGCCAGGCCGTAGCCGCCGGTGACTTCGATCACCGCCAGCGCCCGGTAGCGGGACACCAGGGCATACGCCTCGCGCGCGAACTCCAGCGGAGCCATCCCTTCGACCCGAAGGGTTGCCACCGTTCGGATCCGCTTCGGATCGGTGATGTCGCCAATCACCACCGTCGACCGGTCCAACCTCGAGCCGCTGCCGGTGTCGACCCCCGCCGAGTACACCGCGAACTTCTTCGGCTCTTCGAACACCTCGAGCCCGTGCCGGCCGTGATCCCGCGCCGAAGCGATCACCTCCCGAGTGAAGAACAGGTCCCCGGCCGTGATCCACGCGAGTTCTTCGGTGGTCGGGTATGCCTGGTTGAAGGTGTTCTGGTTGTTCCCACACTTCGTCCGCAGCGTGTGGGCGTACCAGTAGGCGCGGTGCAGCGGGAGCTTGTGCCGTTTGATGAAGCGCAGCTCGTGATCGAAGAATGCCCGGCCCTTCGGCAGTATCGCCTCGTCGACCCCCACCGGTCGGGGCGGAGGCTCGGAGCGAACGTACGTAGGCTCGTCCAGCCACGAGATGAAGTGCTTGAAGTAGCCGTTGTCGTCAGTCCAGATCCCATAGGCCCGGTTCTGCCCGATAGAGGTGGTCTCCGCGACGAAGTATCCGCCGGGCGTCAGCGTCTGCAGCAGCGCCTCGATTGCCTGGTCCATCTTCTTCCAGCGCGCGAACTCGGTGCCGTGGATGACGTTCCACGTGGTGCCGGCGCCCATGTCCGATCCCGCAGTCGTCACCCGGATCCGGCCGCCGTGATCGAAGCGGATCTCCCGCAGGTTGGAGCGCACCAGCTTCCGCTTCAAAAAACTCGGGAGGTGGAAGTAGAAGCGGTCGTAGATCTGAAAGATCTCCTCCGCGGTCTCCCGGTTGTGGGCGATCACCAGCACCCGCTTCTTCAGAAACAGCGCCATCCAGAAGAACAGCGCCGCCATCCCGGTCGTGATCCCGATCTGCCGGCCCTTGAGGATGTAGACCCAGCGGTGCTTCAGCACGAGCTGGATGGCCTCGATTTGCTTGTCCTTCAGCGGGAAGCGGAGCAGCCCGTCCTCTTTCGTGAGGATCCACAGCCACCGCCGGCAGAAGTACAAAAACACCTTCGCGCACTTGACGATCTCGCCGCGGATTTTGGCGGGTAGCGCCACTTCAGCCGTCGTCCACCAGGGTGAGCGGAGACTCGAGGTCGTCGACCTCGGCGAGGGCGTCGAGCATGTCGTCGCCTTCGTCGCCGGAGTCCTTCATCAACTTGCGCAGCATGTCCAGGCCGTTCAACTTCGCCTGCGCGCGGCTCGCGTACGGGCCATCGGGATCGTCCGCCGGCGTTTCGTACACCACGTGGAGGATCATGTCCTCCAGATCGCGACACGTGAGGCGCCGCCCTTCCGCTCGGAGGGTTTCGATCAGTGCGTCGAGGTCTTCGGGTTTGTCGGGTCCTGCCATCACACTCTCCAGTCGTTGGCTACTTCCAGCATGCGCTCCTGGAACGCGAGCACCGCCTTTTTCCACGCCCGCGGCCCGGTTCCGGTGATCGCCAGGGCCTCCCCGATCGACATGTAGCCGATCAGGTACGCGGTGATGATCGGATCTTCTTCGATCGCCAGCCGGAGCAGCGACCGCGTCACGATCCGTTCGTGTGCGTGTGCTCGACGACAGCCGTGGCGGTTCCAGTCCGATCCACCCCCGAGCGCTGCGTCGATCCGCATCGCCATCCCCGGGCCCTGCTCGATGAGCACCTCCCGGGCGCGCAGCCGCGCCTGCTTGCTGAGCAGATTCATCGCCTCGTACCGCGCGCTCTCCGGATTGATCGGGAGGTTGGCCTTCACGAGACGGTGCATCAAATCGGAGATGTACTCGTCCAACAGGCCCAGCGCCTGCATGGTGGCGACGTATTTCTGCATCTGAGGCATGGCGCAGACGATCCGGGTGACGCAGGCCGGGTGCATGCACGGGCGGCGCTCAGCGGTCTTGTACCGCCACCCGTGATGCTCGCAGGGCTCTACCCCGTCGATCTGGATGTTGCGGCCGGGCTGCCCCATTGCACCATGAACCGCTGCAGGGCGGCCTCTCGTTGGGGTTTGCGATGTCCGGCGTGCAGGGTCTCGTGCAGGGCTCGAAGCGCCGAGTGCACCCCCCGGGCGAACCGCACTGCCATTGGATCGTGTTGGGCGTCGTGATCATCGGGCATCGCGGCCAGAACCGCGACCGACTCGTGCTCGAGTACCCCGGCCACGAACCCGCCGAACACCGCCCGGGCCGCCGTGTGCCGCACCCCGAGGTGCCTGGCGTGGGCAAAGTGTCCCTCGAGGGCTATCGCCTCCTGCAGCACAATCCCAACCAACCCCCGGAACGCCTCCCGCTGCGGGTCGGTTCCGCCGCCGTGCTCGTCGGTCACCTCGGCAAGCTCGCGCATCTGGTCGCTCACCGAGCCCATGAACTCCACAATCAACTGCTCCATGACCGCGGCGTCTTCGCGGCGCGCGGCGGTACGCTTCGTCTTCTTCTCCCAGCGCAGCCTCGCCTTCGCCTTCTTCGAGCGCGCCATCAGACTTTCACTAACTGGTGGCGCTTGCGCACCGATCGAATGTTCCCGGCGATGGGGACGAATCGATAGCCCCGCCGGCTGGCGTCGTCCATCAGCAGCAGTTGGGCTTCGATCACCTGGGCGGGGGTGAGTTTCGCGTAATCGCACACATTGGCCAGTGCACGTTGGGCCGAAGGGTGCATGTGAGACGGGTCGATCCCTTCAGCCGGGGCTCGAGGCGCCTCCATCTCGGTTCTGATCCGTTGCAGTTCGGTCAGCTCGGTGTCGAGGTGCGCCACCTCTGTGGTCGTCAACCACTTCGCCATGGCCACGGCTTGTCGCTTCGGCGGGTAGGCCAGCCACAGGCAACGATCGAAGGGCTTTTTGACCTTCAGAAAGTCGTTGATCGGGATCCACACACTACAACGAAACACGATTGCGATCGGGGGCTTTGGGTTCGCCATGCATGACAGCATGGCACAGGGTCACGGGTTTTGTGAAGGAAACGGCTACAGGTCAATCCCAGAGCAGCGCGGCAATCCGCCCCGCGTCGTCGCGCCGTGCGTCGTCATAAATGATGGTCGTTTCCGGCTTTGCGTGTCGCGCGAACCGCTGCACTGAGCGGATGTCGCCGCCGGTCAGATCCAGCGCACGCGTCGTTGCCGAATGCCGAAGAGCATGCGCCCCGCGCGACTTCACCCCGGCCGCAGCACAGGCCCGGCGCACCACCTCGTACACCGCGGCCCCGGACATCGGCCTGCCCTTCCCTGCGCGATCCAGGCGACAGAACAGCGGCGCAGAGGCACCGATCAGCAGGGGGTGCACGTCGAGCCACGCCTCCACGGCCCCGAGAACGGGCTCAGGGGCCGTCAGGAGCCGTCTGTCGTCGTCGCCCTTGCCCAGAACGTCTATCCGCCCGTCGCGGACGTCTCCGACCCGTAGAGATGCAACCTCGGCCCGCCTCAGGGCCAGACCGTACGCGACCCGCACCAGGGCGCTGTCTCTGGCGCCCATCTGATCCGCGGCCGCCACGATCCGCTGTACGTCTGCGGGCGGATACCCGGCCGTATCCCTGTGCGCCCTGGCCTTCAACCCGCGCACGTCCAGCTGCCAACCGATGATTCCCACGTGGCAGGCCAGCCGGCAGAGGGATCGAAGGGCGGCGAGAGCGCGGTTGATGGTAGCCGGCGACAGGCCGCGCTCTTTGCTCAGGTGGTCTCGATACGCCAGGACCGTACGACGGGCGGTGAGGTAGCCACCGGCAAAGAGTGCAGCGGTGGCCGGCCCGGGATCCGATCCGCTCCACTGAGCGAACCGGGCCAGCTCGCCGGAGTAGGCCCGACGCGTGGTCTCCTTCGAGACCGAAGCGATCCAGTCACTCGCCAGCCCCGAAGCAGCAACAACCACTGATCCGCTGCGATACACCGTGACGTCGCTCATAGTTCCATCTCCCGCAGGAGTCGCGCCCGAACGAGCTCAGCGCGACTCCCGCCGTAGTGAAGGTTGGCCAGGCCCTGTTCGACGTCGGGACAGTCCCGGCCGAACACGTGGCGCGCGTAGGACAGCACGAACCGACTCGGAGGGCTCCCCCCCGGCCTGTCGCGGCAGGCGTCGTACCAGCTTTGGATCGTCATGGTCCGCACCATCAGCACCGAGGCCGCCCGCCGTCGCGACAGGCCGGCCCCGTCGATCAGGGCGCAGATCTCCTGCGCGGGCGTCATTCGTTCACCTCCTCGAAATTCGCTCGGAGTTCTTCGCTGGTCGCCACCCCGGTCCAGGCCATCACCCCGCGCTCCGGTCTGCAGTCCGTGCAGACATCCCCCCGGCGCTCTTCTCCGGGCGTCAGGTCTTCGCCGCATTTCTGACACGGGGTGGGAGCATCCGGGCACCCGGGGCGATGGCCGGACCGGGATCGGCAGGTTCCGCAACTCACGAGCGGCACACCACGCACTCAGGCACGTCCTCTCGCATGGCCAGGCGGATGGCGCATGCCAGGCATCGGCCGGCCCAACGGTGCCTGTTGACGGTCTCCCAGGGGAGACAGTGGCCGCAGTAGCCTTCGACGCTCCACGCCTCGCGCGCGGCTTGGGGCGTGCACAGGCAGCCGTGCCCCGGGGACGAGCCGGTGATTCCGTTGCCGAGCAGTTCGATTGCGATGCCGAGGCTTCGTGTGAAGGGGTTCATACGTCGATGTTGACGAGCCATGCGGCGGCTGTGTTGGGACCGACGCGGGGGAAGATGGCGATCAGCGTGTCGATGCGCTCGTCCTCGGGGAGTTCGTCGAGCGTGTCGAACCAGTTGGCTACGGAGCCGTGTGTCCTGCGGAGCTGAAGGAAGGTCTGAGCGTTCAGGATCACCGCCCATCGTTTCATCCGGTTGCGGATGATGCCTTTGTCGGTGAGGAAGCGCTGGCTGGGCGTGGAGGGCATCAGCGCGATCTGGTCGATGTTCCAGTCGTAGAAGAATCGGGTGATGTCGTTCCAGCGGTTGGCGACGACCTCGTTGCTGCTGAAGCCGGACTCGAAGAGGGCGAGTGCCAGGGCTTCGAAGAGGCGGGAGTCGGTGTCGTCGGCGTCGTCGTTGGACGACTCCCACACCAGCTCGCTGTCGGCATATTCGTAGTGAAGTTCGTGGACCTGTGCCAGTCCGTATCGGTGGGCGTGGTGGATGGCAGCCTGCATGGTGGCGAAGCCGGAGCCGTCGGGCTGCTGGTCGGCGGCGGTCGCGTGGTAGCGGTAGATGGTGCTCATGGTTTGTCTCGCGGGGTTGTGGGGATGCGGTCGGGTTGTTGGAAGGCGAGGATGGTGAAGGCGGCGCGGTAAAGGGCGGCGCAGGCCGGGTGGAAGTCGTTCATGGTTGTGGCGGGTACGGGGACGTCGAGGTCGAGGTTTTCGCGTTCCAGGACCAGCAACCACCCGGCAGTGGGCGACCAGACGTGAACGTGGCTGACGCCGCGAAGAACGCTGACGCGCAGGACGTGTCGGCGGTCGTAGCGCAGGACGTGCTCGTAGAAGATTCTGGAGCCGTTCGGTCGTCGCTCGATGAGTGCTTCTAGGTGCATGGCGCCTCGGGTGAGTCGGCTTTGGGATAGGGGTTGTCCTGGAACCAGTGCTTTCGCCGCTGGTCGAGTCGCCAGGTGTAGCGGTGGTTCCCGGGGTGTCTGACGCGCCGCGTCAACTTCATGAGCCAGTAGTTCAGCCAGGCGGCGTTGGACTCGGGGTGGTCGGCGCCGAAGGCTTCGAGCTGCGCGGCGGCGTAGCGCCATCCGCGATCGCCTTTGCGAATCTTGCTCGCGGCGCGGTCGCTGAAGACGGTGCCGTCGGGCAGGACGCGCAGGGTGCGGGCTGTGGCGCGTCCGTCGTAGGCGGCGTTGTGGGCCTGATAGATGGTGCCGATGTGTCCCGGTTTTACGAGTCGGCCGTCGGATGTTTCCCGTGAAACGGGGTCGCTGAATGCGAGTATTCCCCGAAATTCCCCGCGGAGGGCGGCGAAACAACGACCCAGGAACCAGGTCTCGCCGTTGGCGGGAACGTCGTCGAGGAGGACAAACCGTCCGAGTTCGAGGTGGTCGTTGGCGTGGCCGCCGAATTGGTTGGTGAGCACGTCGGCGCGGCAGGGCATGGAGAAAACGGCCACGCCGACCATGGTGTCGTGACGGTATAGGCCGAAGCGTTTGCGAGCGGCGGGGTAGCTGCCGCTGTAGTGGTGTTTTTGGACAAAGGCGCGGGCCTCGTTGTCGCCGGGAATCGGAGCGACGGCATAGTGGGTGGTGGTGATGCACTCGCCTGCGGGCCGGTAGGAGTCGCGGCGGCGGTTCCAGCGTTGGCAGAGGTCCATTTGCATCAGTCGAGGTTGATGGCGTGGCAGGCGCCGACCAGGCGGCGGTAGGCGTCGCGGACGTCGTCGTATTCGACGTGGTCGTGGGGGTCGCGCGGGGTGTCGCTGGTGTCGCTGGTGTCGATGCGAAGGTATTCGACGAAGGAGATGCATTCGGTGTGTGCGTCGCCGGGGTCGTATTCGAGGACGAGGGTGATTCGGAAGTTGGGCTGGTTCATGGGGCGAGCTCTAGGTCGCGCACGTGTTGTGCGGCTTTGTGGTGGTTGCTGGCGCATTCGGCGGCGAGCCAGTAGTCGGTGTTGTCGACGCAGACTGCCCAGCCGGTAATGCGTTCGTGAAAGTCCAGGTGTTTGTGGACCACGTAGGTCTTCTTGAGCAGGCGGATGGTGCGGGTCGTGTGGGTGGCGTGCGTCGTGTACATGAGCCTCAGTGATAGCAGTGCTAGTGCGGAATTGGAATGGTGGCGAAGCCGCGGGTTCGGATTTCCTCGATCAGTTCCATGGTCTGGTAGTCGGCGAGCGGGCGCCGGGGGTCTTGCCGGGACAGCTGGCCGGGGTCGGACGGAGGACGGGGGTAGCAACGTGTGGTGGCATGGTTCATGGCGGTTTCGGCGTCGGGCCACGGCTGAACGATGATGGTCCCGGCATCGTTGTTGGCGATGCGCAGCGTGACGATGGTGCAGTACCAGCGTTTGTAGATGCGGTTGCGGCCGGTGTCGTCGTCGCCTGCGAATTCCCATGCGGTGCCGGGGGCGATGCTGGGGTGGTCGCCTTTGCGCATGTTCGAGGGCGTGTCGCGCGGGAGGTGGTAGTGACCGTGGATTCCGTCTCGGCGGAGAAAGCGCCGGGTAGGGGGATCAGCGCGGTTGTCTGCGGGGACGATCTGCGCGGCCCAATTGCCTCGGCGGGACGCGGGGTTCCAGACGGGGCTGTTGAGGATGCGGTGGTTTTGAACGTAGAGGGTGTGTGGGTCGGCTCGGGGTGGTGAGGGTGGTGGTGCGGCGGCTGGCGGATCGCCGTCGTACCAGTTGAAGTCGTCAACCATTGGTGGGCTCCGAGAAGAGGTCGTGCTGTTTGGGACGTGCTCGTTGGGCGCGTTCGGCCAAGTCGGCGCGGAAGTCGTCCATGCGTTCGGCGAAGGTGCGAGTGTCGGGTTCGTGGATGGGCCAGGCGTCACTGGTGGGGACGTTGGTTTTCGAAGGCAGTCGGCGGGTGGGGACGGTTACCAGGTTGGGCTGAAAGGGTTCAGCGAGTGTTACGCGGAGTAGGCGGGGGCCGCCTTCCATCTGTTTACGGAAGTAGGTGGGGTGGCGGATGCGGGCGAAGTTCCAGGCGTTTTCGAGGGTGTGGAAGCGGAGCAACTCGGGGTGGTCGGGGTTGACGATGGTTTGCCATGGGGCGCGGGAGTTGAGGCGAGCGCGGATGGCGTGGGGTTCGGCGGTGGTTCGGCGTTGAACGGCCCACTGGTGGTTGTCGGCGCGCGGCATGCAATGGAGACAGTCGAGGCGCAGGCAGCCGTAGGTCGTGCCCTGGGCGAAGCAGACGGTGGGCTCGGTGACGATGATCATGGCGTGTCGTGTGCTGCGATGTCGCGGCATGCCTGGTAGGCGTGTTGCCATTTGGAGTCGCCGATCCCGGTCATGCCGGTCAGCCAGGCGATCTGGTATGCGACGAGTCGGATGATCGGGTGTTGGCGGACGAGGTCGGTGGATCCACCGGCGTCGTGGATTTGGCCTTGGAAGCGGGAGAGGGAGAGGGCGAGGGCGCCGGGGTTGCACGCGGATTGTGAGTCGAGAGCGCGTTGGTAGTCGCGGCGGGTGAAGGGGTCCTGGTAGCTCATGGAGTGGCCTCGGTGAGGAGCACGTGCGGGTCGTCTTCGGTCAGGCCGGGGCAGGACCAGTCGACTTTGCGGCCGTCGAAGATGTCGACGGTGAGGTGCTTGGGGAGTTTGGTTTGGAGTTTGTCGAGCAGGCCGGGGGCGCAGCTGGCGCAGACAACGGAGTGGAAGGGGATGCGCCGGGCGGTGGCGCTGGTGTCGGTGACGGTGATCTCGACGGCACGTGCGCAGTCGAGGATGGAGCCGCCGCAGCCCTTGAGGGGGCAGAACATTTGCATGCCGGTGAAGCCACGCATGGCTTCGGCTTCGATGTGGATTGTGAGCGAACTAATCATTGAGGGTCTCCTGGCAGTGACGGGTGAAGTCATCGTGGTGGTGTGAGCACATGGCAGCTCCGCGGTGGAGTTGGTGGATGGCTGAGTGGATGGCGAAGTTGGGGCAGGCGTGGCTGAAGGCGTCGAGGCGGAGTTCGCGGCCGCGGAGGGCGTATCCGAGGACTTCGGCGAGGTATGCGCTGGTGGATGGGCCCTGGTAGGGGATGTTGGTGTCGGGGTCGACGCCTGTGTAGATGGGGCGGCGATCGCCTGCGAAGTGAAAGACGATTTTGCGGACGAAGTCCGTGCGGGCGTTGTCGTCCAGTTTGTCGACGATGCGGAGTAGGCGGCTGATGTTCATTTAGAAGGCCTCCACGGGGACCCAGTCGGGGTAGATGCCGTGGGTGATGCACCAGACGTCGGTGGCGTCCGTGTCATGTTCGGCGATGATGGTTTTGAGTTTGGCCCAGAGAACCCGAACGTTCTCTTGGCTGCCGATGTAGAGGTCGAGGATGCTGTTGTGCCAGTGGGCTTGGAGCCGCCATTGGTCGGAATTGGCTTCGGGTCCGCGCCCGCGGTCGCTGTGTCGGGTAATGAGCATGGGCTGGAAGAGCGGGACCAGGGTGTTGCCGGTGTGGTCTTCGAGAAAGATCATGTTGTCTCCGGGGTTGTGATGTTCATGTCTGTTCCAGGTGGCAGTGGCGATTTGGGTGCATCAGTTTTTCGAGTGGGGTGAGATTTCGGCAGAGGAAGCCGCGTTCGACTGCGAGTTTTTCGCGGTTTTTGTGGGGGAAGTAGTCCTGGATGTCGTGGCCGCTGGGACGCTTGCATGGGGAGCCGGGGGGTTGGTGGCAGGTTGGGCAGTCAACCAGGGCGACGGCGGCGTGGTAGCCGCTGTATTCGATGCCGCAGTTGGCGCAATAGAAGTGGGCTTTGAGCATTTACGTTGTCTTCGGGATGAGTCCGAGTTCGCGTGCGAGCTCGGGTGGGTCGAAGGTGTCGCGAGGGGCGCCGAGGGTTGGCGAGAAGGCGATCAGGTTGTTGTCGCGGAGGAAGCAGAGGCGGCAGCGCTGGCAGTTGATCCAACGGCGGAGGTTGTGCGGGCAGCGTGTGATGCGGCGGCCAAGGTGTTGTTCGAGGACTTTGAGGTGGTCGAAGGGCCAGGTGATGACGCCGCCGTCGTCGGCGTGAGCGCTGAGGCGGAAGTGGATCCCGTGGTCCATGAGTCGGTTGCGCCAGTCGCCGTGGGGGACGTGGGCGTAACCGAAGGCGACTTTGGTGTCGGGCGGGAGGCGAAGCCGTCGTTTGATTTGGGTGACGATGCCGTCGAGATCGCGGGTGCCGGTGAGGCAGTCGATGTATTGCCAGTCGAGTTCTCCGTCGAGCCAGAGGCCGCCGGTGACGTGGAGTCGGGCTTTGCGGGGTGGGTAGGTGCGTTGAGCGTGGAAGATGCACGCGGTGGCGGCGACGGCGGCGGGGTACCAACCGGGGGTGGCCTTGTTGTTGTGCTTGCGAAGGTTGCCCTTGTTGCTCATGCAGCTGGCGTTGCCGGTGCGGTGGTGTCCTTTGAGGTGGGCGCAGCTGGGCGGGCAGTTCTCGGGGTAGCTGCGGTGGGTCGCGGGGCCGGCGACCTTCTGGTTGTCGACGCCCATGGGATTGCATTCGCCTGCGATGCGGCGGGCCTGAAGTCGTACGTCGTTGAAACGGTAGACGTCAGCGAAGCCGTCCAGCAGGGCGGGAACGGTGTCGCGGAGAAACTGGGTGACTGTCATTTGGCTTTGGCCTTTTTCTTGCGGGGTTTCTTTGGGGGTTGGTCGGCGAGGGCGTCGGGAAACATGCAGCCGGCGGTGCGCGCTCGCGCGCCTTTCTCGGCTGTCCAGCGAAGGGAGAAGGGACCGCGGTGTTCGGGCTGCTCCTGAGTGGTGGGGTCCGGCAGGTTGTCGGAGCAGTGGTGATCGTCACCCGGGTTGCGACTCCAATAGTCGGAAGTGGTGGGGTCTTCGGGGATGCCTGCGAGGTGCTTGAAGCCGCAGCTCGCGCAGGCGACGGTGCCGGGGGGCAGTTGTTGCTTGAGCCATTTCTGGCGCTGAGGGATCCCTTTGCTTTGGAGGGGAAGGTGGATCCGTGTGGTGGGCTGGAAGGCCTGGATGGCTGCGGTGAGTGCTTCGGCGTAGTCCTTTCCGGCGAGGATGACGACGTCGGAGACTTTGGGGAGGATCCAGCGGGAGAGGTATCCGCTGGTGACGTTGATCCAGCGTTCGAGTTGGTCGTCGTCGAGGTCGCTGAGTTTGAGGTTGTAGTCGTAGATGGGGTTGCGGACTTCGAGGATGCCGTAGCAGGCCGAGGCGATCCGCATGTGCGCTTCGTAGTCGGGGACGCAGCTTCGGACGTAGGCGTGTGCCAGGCGGAAGAGTGTGCTTTTCGAGTAGCGGAGCTCGGCGGGCATGGTGTGGAGGCTGGGCAGCTTGGCGGCGGAGCAGCCGATGATGAAGCGGGATTCGCCGAACCAGTTCATGGGGGCGCGCAGGCTGCATCGGTTGCAGAGCCCGTCGGCGTAGCGGGTGGGGTCGTCGTGGCAGAGGCTGCACGTGCCGCGGCTGCGTTCGCGCTTGAGTGCGTTGGTGCACGCGTAGCATGCGGTGCCGCGCTTCTCGACGGTGTTGATGCAGTGGACCGGGTAGTAGTGGGTCTGTCCTTCGTCGTCGGTGTGGTGTGCCTGTTTGGAGCGGCCGCAGTAGTACGACGCGTTCTGGTGGGGTCGTGTGTGGTGAATGTTCAAGCGGCCTCCTTGAGCCGTAGGCGGTGGGTGGTTTCGGCGTGCCAGGCGCGTTCGGCGAGGACGAGGGGCGGTTCGGTCGTGGTGGCACCGTGGCGTTGAAGGACGTGTTGGGCGAAGGCGCGGGCGTCGTCGATGTCGAAAATGCTGTAGTAGCCACGGCCGGTTTCGAGGACGACGAGCCAGCGGTCCCAGACGGTTGCGAGTTGTCGCTGTGCGTCGTGGTCGAGTTCGAGGGGGTCGGCGTCTTCGCTTTCAAGTAGCGCGCAGGCGCGGTGGTAGGCGGTGTCGACGTACTCGGTGATCATGGCGTCGAGGTCCTCGGCGAGGCGGTAGACGCCGATGGCGTAGAGGTGCTCGCAGGCACCGAGTGCGCGTTGGAGAAGCTGTTGGTTCAATGCGCTACCTGCAGGTCGCGGTAGCACTCCAGGTAGCGAAGGCCGGTGGCGCCCCATTCGTCGCGGACCTGGGGGTATTCGTTGCCCAGGGCGTGGGCCTCGATGGCGAGCATGAGGTAGTAGTCGGCTCCGTGTGTGGGCTGGTGCGACGGTTGCCAAATGCCGAGCGGGGTGCCGTTCTGGGCGCGAACGGGGGGGAGGATCGGAAGGAGGGTGGTCAGCTCTGCGGTGAAGCGGTCCCAGGTGGGAAATGTTTTGAGGGGCGTGAACGAAATCGCGCCCTGTGTCTCCTGTCTTGTTTTCCGGGCCGGTCCCGTCCGAAGCCGCGCTACGGCGTAGGCTGTGAGCGCGAGCGCGATGGTGATGCTGACGATTGCCGTGGGCATTAGTTCCTCCGTGTGCGTTTCGGGCCTCATTGGGCTCGACAAAAAAAGCGGCGGCCTCCTCGTTGTTCGCGAGGCGACCGCCGCTTGGGGTGGGGAGTCGGGCGTTTTGTCGGGGGCTACTTGCTGCGCTTGGCGCGCTTCTTGGCCTTGGGCTCGGGCACGTCGACGGTGGTGTCGGCCAGCTCGGCCTCGGCCAACTCGGCGTTGAGCTGGTCCACGTCGAAGCTGGTGTCGGGCTCGGGCAGCGCGGCCGCGTAACCGCCGGTGGTGGGCTGCATCGGGGCGGCGTCGGGGTTCGCGATGTAGTCCGCGTCAATGACGACGCCGTCGAAGGTGGTGAGGGGCTCGATGCGCGGGGTGCGGTTGTTCTTCGTGGCGGTGTCGATGCGGGTCTTCATGTCGTCGCAGAAGGTCATGTACGCCCAGTCGACCAGGCGCGGGTCGGTGTGCCCGTTGAGCAGGATGACGCGCGCGCGGATGGTCTGGATGCGGTGCTCGATGGACGCGAACTTCTGCTTGCGGTTCTGGGTCCAGCCGGTGGTCTCCACCAGTTGCTTCTGCACGATCCGCAGCGAGCCGAAGCAGACCTGGTCGAAGCCCGCGAAGAGGGTGGCACCCACCATGCCGATGTGGAGCGCGCAGTCGACCGCGGCCTGGCGACGGGCGGCGTCGAGGGCCTGGTAGAGCGCGTGCAGCGTGATGACGACGGCGGACAAGCCGCGGGCCTGGTCGAGGTTCAGGTCGTCGAGCGGCACGGGCGTGTTGCGGCGCTGGAAGTTGTTGTTGCGGGGCGAGGTCTGCGTGTTGGCGTTTGCCATGGGGTAGCTCCCTTGAAGCTTGGTAGTGAGGTCTGCGATGCCTCGAAGTCGTCGTGAGGCTGCTTTCGCTGATTCCCGGCTTCCCAGTTGCCCGAGCGTCGTGAATCGGCGAAGCCGAGAGGGGGCGCAACCCCTTCTTTCTCCCATGCCTCACCCGGTGGAACCCTTCCTTGTCGGCTCTTCGCTCTACTGTGGTGTGCGACCAAAAAAGGGGACGCCGCCGTGACGGAGGAGGGGCTCGTCGTTCCCTCCCCCGCCAGCTGGGCGGCGCTTAGCTGGTCTCGATGTTGAGCCGGTGGTTGATGTCGTGGCGGTCTTTGGGGACCCAGAGCTGCTTGCGCTCGGTGGCGATGGCCTCGCGGACGTAGCGGCGGAGCTTGCGTTTGCCGCGGGCGCTGGTCTCGTCGTCCCAGCTGACGATGGCGTATCGTCCGTGGAAGCCGTGGATCAGGCCGGGTCGCCCGGTCTCGGCGTGTTCGCAGTACACGTCTTCGTTGGTGGCGCAGTCGGTGTCGGAGGAGCCGTGCCACCACTGCCGCTGCATGGTCGCCCAGTGGCCGCGTCTGTAGTCGGGGTTGGTGACGAGTCGGTAGGCCTGTTGTCCGGCGTTGGGGCCTTTGCGGATGATGACCGGGTTGCCGTGTCGGTCGTAGCGGGGCTCGCGCAGCTTGGGCTGGCCGCCGTAGCTCGGGAGCCAGCGCACGCGCAGGTCGAGGTGTTCTGGCAGATCTCCGACCGGGCCCATGAGCATGGTGTCGACGCCGGGGTCTCGGGCTCCACCCTGGCAGATGCAGTCGGGGCGGTCGGTGGCGAGGCCGTCGTCGTTGTAGAGCATGTCGATGTCGACGGGGCCGAAGTGGGTTTCGAACTTGTCGAGGGCGCGCTCGAGCCGGTGTTGTGCGGAGATGGCTTTCGCCTGGAGCTTGTCGTAGCGGGCAGCAGCTCGTTTGTTCGCAGGGCGACCGGAGTCGAGTTGCTCCGAGTAGCTGAGCGTGGCTTTGTCAGCGCGGAGGATGTCGCTCTTGAGGCCACGGTAGACGCACTCCTCGTGGTGCCAGGCCGGGAACGGGCACATGGCGAGGTGCGCGTCGTGTTTGACTTCGACCCAGCGGCCGATGGTGCAGTCGGGCCGTCGGCACCAGCAGTTGGTACGGTCGCCGAGTTCGTCGTTGCGGTTGACGCGGCCTTCGTCGGCGAGCTCGTCGTCGCGGTAGGGCGCGAGTGCAGCGATCGGGTTGGGCTCTTCTTCGACCGGGCACGTGCAGTCCCAGGCGATGTGGACGAGGTGCGGGCAGTTGGCGCGGTGGATGCGGGTAGTCATTGGGCTCTCCTTAGAAGTCGATGGTGTGCGTGGTGGGGATGACATCGCCTTCGTCGTTCTCGGTGAGGCCGAGGGCGTGCATGGCGCGGCGGGCGAGTTCGGCTTGCATTTTGCGGCGCGCGAGGGGGTGGACCTCTTGTCGCGTGATCAGCCAGGCCAGGTCTTCGTCGCAGGTGTCGGCGTAACGGTTGATGTCGAAGATGTCTTGAGCGTGCATGTAGCCTCCGTGTCCCCTGTTTGGGAGCTTCGAGTTGTTGATGCTTGGCCGCCATCACGCAGACCGAGCGCACGGAGGCGCCGGGCGGTACTGCCCTGACTTGTCCAGCTCAACCGATGTGGGGGAGGCGTCTTTGTGGGCGCGCGATAGCGCGTCCCGCGCAGCAAGCGATAGCGCAGCAAGGGGCGTCAGCAGAAAGTCGGCGGAGGAACGTCTGTTGTGCTTGACCAGTCACCTCGCAGCAAGCGGTAGCGCAGCAAGAGGCCCCATGGGGGCAGGGCGTGATAGTCACGGCCCAGCAACAACTCGGAGCAGGAAGTAGATTAGGGAGCCAGGCAGGGGGTTGGTGTCGCAGGCGAGGGCTCGTCCCGAGCACTGTCACCCCTGCCGTGCGACCGGGGCATTCAGCACGGCTTGAGCGGAGGCGTCACGACGCCGCCGGAGCGGCTTGGTTGTCGTTTGTTCGCCAGGTGTTGGACTCTGACCAGTACTGAGGTGACCGGGTCAGCTTCCTTCCTTGTTTTCTCTTTGCATCCGGCGAGCCCTGTCCTGAGCCCCGAGGGCTCCGCCCCTCGCCCCGCAACATGCGTGGAGCACTCGAAGGAGGGGTGTCACCGCCGACGGAGAAGCGAAGCGCAACGACGACCGACGGAGCATTGACTCCCCGACGCCGTGTGCTTGGGCTCGCCGCAGCGGGCTAGTTGAGTGGGAGGCTGTCGCCGCAGAGGACGAGGATGCGCTGGTGGCCTGCGAGGGCTTCTTTGCGGGTGTAGTAGCGGTCCATCCAGCCGTCGTGGCCGCCTTCGAAGACCATGGTTTCGTAGAGAATGGGGGGGCCGTCGTCGAAGCCGTGGTTGCAGCCGAGGAAGACGGTGGAGACTTCTCCGTCGCGGATGGCGTGGCGGGCGAGCACGCGTTGGTCGTGGTGTTCTTTCATCCACGTGGCCCAGAGGAGGGCGTCCGCGCATTCGACGGGGCGGCCGTCGTCGGTGAGGACGAATAGGTAGTTCGGTGGTGTCGGGAGCATCAGTGGAGGCTCATGCGCCAGGCTTCGATGTATTCGAGTAGCGGGAGTGCGTCGTGGTACGGCTCGTCGGGCGCGACGGTGAGTGTGGTGATGTCGCGGGTGGTGAGGCGGAAGTCGTACGTGATGATGAGCGCGGGGTGCTCTGCTCCGCTGAAGGCGATGTGGTTTGCGTGGAAGTCTTCGGGCAGGACGAAGGCCCAGACGTCGTCCGCAGGGTTGGGGTTGATGACTGCTTCGGGGAACAGTTCGGCCATGGGTTTGTATCCGGCGGCGCGGAGGTGCTCGGGTTTGGGGGTTTTGACTTTGTTGCCGTGCTGGTTGAGGTCGAGGGTGAGCGTTGGGACGGTGCGATCGGGGATCGCGTGGCCGGACGCGGCGTGGCTGGCGATGTGGTGGAGCATGGCGCGGCGTGTGCGCGTGGGGTGGTTGCGGCGCAGTTGGCGTAAGCCGGGCGGCGTCGGGAGCGGTGGCCGGAAGAGGCAGTTCTCGCACACGAGTCGGCCATGGACGTGTTCGTAGATGTAGATGTCACCTTCGCTGAAGCGTGCGTAGCTCATGAGTCGTGGTCCAGGAGGGCGGTGTCGATCTCGGCGGTGTGCTGGTCGAGCCGACTGATGAGGCTGGAGACGTGGCTCGCGAGCTTGTCGATCACGAAGAAGTGGTAGATGGCGAAGCCCAGGAAGGTGAGGCTGACGCCTGCGAAGGACTGGAAGGCGAGGCTTGTGAGGTACGCCGAAACCAGGGCGACGGGTAGGAGGTTCGTTGGCATGGCGAGATAGTAGCAGTGCTATCAAGCGGGAGCACTGGGTTAAATGGGAAGGCCCCCGGCCGAAGCCGAGGGCGTTGAGGTTAGAAGTCGGGGTAGTCGTCGAGGTGGAAGGCGGGCAGGAGGTTTCGGGCGTCGCAGCTGGCCTGTTGGAGGTCGTAGGGGAAGCCCTCCAGCTCGATGGCGGCCCAGGCGTGCGCCTCTTCGGGCGAGTCGAAGACCGCGTAGACGTCGCAGTGGTAGCCGGTTTCGCGGCCGGCTTCGTCGAAGATGGGGACGTCGCAGGACTCCAGGAAGTAGCGGAGGGGGCGGTGAGTGTAGTGAGTCTCGAACATGGGGGGGCTCCTTAGCAGTTGGGCGTGTTGGTGATGGCGCCGAGGGTGTAGCTGGCGAGCGTGATGGCGATGGCGATGGCGTAGGCGGTAATGAAGGTCATGGGGTAGCTCCTTGGTCTTGCGCAGTGAGCGCGTGTGGTTGGGGTCAATGGCAGAGCATGCGAGGGGAGCGGAGCGAGCCGTGCCCGAGGGCCGGAAGGTTCGGTGAGCATTTTGTGTGAGCGTTAGCGAGCCGAGAGCAAGCGCAGCGCAGCCGAGGGGACAGAAAAGCGGAGGCGACACCTTGCAGGGTGAGCGTAGCGAACGGACCCGGAGGGACGCATTGCTACAGTGGCGGACCAATCACACAGCAGCAGCAGCACACGAGCGTAGCGAGTTCAGTTGCCCCGCCTGGCCGATAGGCCGCGGGGTGTTCGGCGGCAGCTATCGCGGAGTGGGAAAGCAGTGGGAAAGCAGTGGGAAAGCAGTGGGAAAGCAGTGGGAAGCGGGAAAGTAGTGGGGGAGCGGGGCGAGCCGAGTGCGGGAGCGGGAAGGGGATATGAGTTGGACTCGAACCAACAACGGCGCGAACGCCATCAGCTTTCAAGGCTGGTGCTCTACCAATTGAGCGATCATTGCGTGTGCGCTCATGCGAGGGGGCTCGCCCCGCTGTGGGCTTAGACGCGCGTGCTCGGGTTATCTGACGAGAAGGTGAGCAGACGCAGCCCACGGGGTTGTGCGCGGCAGGGGACCACGTCCGTCAACGGGGAGCGACGACGGGAGGCTGCGCCCGCTCGTGTGCGGTCAGCCGGTGGCAACGTCTTGTGCGGATGCGCTGAGTTCTTTGTAGTAGCGGCGTGCGACCTTGCTCTGCTCGGAGAGCGCGGAGAAGGTCTGTGGGAGCCGGTCGGTGTGTGGCTTCACGGATACCTGTAGCCACGGCTTGAGCGCGTGCCAGCCCTCGGCGAGCAGCGTGACGGGTGTGACCCCGATGGTGGCCGCGAGTGCTTCGAGCTTGCGGAGCCAGTAGCTGGTGATGGGGAGCAGGGCCTCGGGTGCTTCGCTGTGTCCGAAGCCGGGGAAGCGGGTCTGCTTGACGGGGCAGGTGCGTACGGACTCGGCAATCTGCGGGTCCATCCAGCGCACGACGCAGGCAGCGGCGAAGTCCATGGTGCCGCACAGGGGCAGACCACGGCGGTCGCACAGCTGCTTGATCTCGAATGCGAGGAAGTCGGTGAGTGCCAGGTGCTCGGTGCGGTCGATGCGCGCCCACTTGCTGTCGGTGGTCCCGTTGGTCTTGTCAGTGGCGCCAGCGGATTCGCCACGGGCGTTGTGTTTCTTCGTGGATTTCTTGCGGCCGGCCATGTGAGTCCCCCGGTGAGTAGCGGTGCTATCATAGGGCAGCTCGCCCGCTGATGCCAACGATACGCGCACGCACGCGCGAGGGAGAGGACGTGGCAGTACCCAAGCGCAAGCGCGAGGAGCAGCCGCAGGATCGGCTCGGCACGCAGAAGGAAATGATTCGGGAGATCGAGTCGGACGAGGTCGACCACAAGCGTTTGGCCCAGCTGGCTGCACGCGATGTCATCCTCGCAGTCGCCAACGAGCACGACTACCGGAACACGTCGGCGCTCGCGATAACGTACGAGCGGCTGCAGACGATGCTCATCAAGGGAGAGCAGTCGCGCGATACCAAGCATGACGAGGTGTGGGCTCAGCTGTTGGCCGAGTCAGGCCCGAACGCTGCACTGCGCGCCAGTAGTGGTCAGACCATAGCCAAGGAGCGGGCGGAGGGGCTGGTCCTGAGTGAAGCTAGGGCTGTCCCCCAGCATCCCAATTCTATTCCCTCGGCCATGGTGCATCGGATCGTGTCGCTGTATCGCGGAGGGTGGAAGAAGTCGGACATCGTGCGCGTGACGAGCACGTCGGAGCAGACGGTTTCGAAGTACGTGAGGCGTCATGTGACTGAGGGGCACGAGTTGCCTCCTCTTCCTACGGACTGAGGGGGGGGGTGCTGCTTTTCCGGCCGGTCGGCATGCGACAGCGTTGGTTGCGACGCGGGGGGGGGATCGGCAAGAGGGGGGTGGAGGGGGGTTCCCTGACAGGATGGCTGCCCCCCACACATATTCCGGCAGGGTGAGAAGTTTGCTAGCAGTGCGACCTGTGCTACTACTGGAAGTAAGTACGGACAGTGATGACCTGTTGAAGGATTCGAGGAGTTGCGAGTGAGCGACATCGATGGCGGCGAGTCAAGTTTGTTGGATTCGATGCCCCTTGGCGGGGTGTCGATGCTTCTGAGCCTGGGCGGCGAGGGCTCGATGCGAGTTTGGATCGTGGAGCCCGACGAGGAGGTTGCGGTGCCTGAGGGTTTCACGCAGGCGGCGTGGCTCGAAGAGCGCGGACGCATCGTGGCGAAGCAGTGCGCGGGTGCGTTGCAGCGGATGCTGACGTCGCCAGCGGGCGAGTTCCCGGTGATGCAGGTGCCGTTCGCGGAGCTGATGGAAGGCTCGATGCGTGCAGGTTTGGAAGAGTTGGCAGCGGCTTTGGAAGAGTTGGCAGCGGCTCAGAAGTAACAGAAGTGAACGGTCTGTTGACAACTCTGTTGATAGCAGTGGTATGGTCGCAATCCTTGAGAGGACAGCCCTGGGGCTTAGCTGTGGGAAGTCCTTATTGTGACGAGGCGTTGGCTGGTTGGGTCGCGCCCGTCTGAATTTGGACGCAGTTCGGGCCGCGATGTGGGGTCCGGGTGCGAGTTGGACGTAGGAGTAGACGTTGCAAGTCAACGTAGGCGGTGGGGTTTGCGAAGTCGGATCAGGCGCGTTGGTTGCCGGTCAGTCAGCCGCTCGGCCGAAGGGGCTTGGGCCCCTCCGCCCGATCGGCTTCGTTCCCTGGTACATGAGTGGGATCCGAAGCTGTGTTTTGAGGGTAGCATACGTGTCAACTTCGCGAGACAGCGTTTTCGTGAAACGCCCTATGGCGTACAGCAGGTCCGTTCTGTGACCGCTGGTGGCGGCGAAGAGGCTGCTCGATTCTTCGTGTTGGATGGACAGGTGGTGGTGCAGACGTCGTGGGTGCGCTGGGCGCGCGAAGCGGAAGAAGCGATGGGGACCGAGGAGTGGCGCGTGGCGTACACGCGGTTGGAGGAGTTGTACGTGAGCACGGTGTTCACGGGCATTCCCGACGTGCGTGGCGTGGTGCGTGGTGATCCGGAGCCGCTGGTGTTCGAGACGGGTCTGTTCCGCTGTGACGGCGGTGGCCTGGTGGACGTGCTGGGTCGTTGGCCCAGCTGGGAAGCTGCTGAGCGGGCGCATGCGCTGGCTGTGGCGGCGGTACGAGAGGAGCAGGGGAATGAGTGATCTGATTGGTCAGATGGACCTGGAGATCCGCGCGCAACATGCGCTGTTTCGTGAGTCTGAGGCGAAGCTGAGGAAGCTGCTGGCGGCGCGGGACATTCTGGCGGGTGTGTACGGCGCCGACGAGTTGGTGCTCGAAGGCGTGTTGTCGGAGTTGCAGCTGTCGAAGGGGAAGACCCGACGCGGCGAGATGTGGAACGTGCGCGGTCTGGTGCTGGCGTTTGCGAAGGCGGAGGGGACCGATTTCAAGCGGGGTGCGTTCCTGAAGGAGCATCCGAAGGTCTCGCCGAACACGTTGAAGCTGGTGTTGGGGCAGATGGTGGAGGAGGGCGTGCTCGACCGGCCTTTGGGGGAGCCCGCGGGGACGTATCGGCTGTATACGCCGTGGCCTCCGCCGGGGTTCGAGGAGCCGTGGGACGAGCCCGTCGTGCCCGAGCCGAAGCCGAAGGTGGAGCCGAAGCCGAAGGTGGAGGAGCCGGAACCCCGGAACGGCGTCGAGGTGGAGGACCGTCCAGCTGCGGTGCAGGTGGTGGCGGCAGGGATCGTGGATGCGCAGAAGGGCGTCCGTGGAGGGTTCCCGTCGTCTGGATGGATGCCGCCTGAGCCGCTGGAGCAAGGTAGCGATCAGGTGACGAAGCGGCTGGGGCGGGAGTTGTTCCGGTTGATGGTCGAGGCGTGGGGTGGAGCTGCTTCACGTGGTGAGATCGAGAAGATCAGCCCGCGCGGCAAGACGGCTACGTCGAGCTGGGCGAAGGGGTGCATCGAGGCGGGCGAGGTGGTGCGTTACGAGCACGGTTCGTACCGGCTGACGACGACGTCGCTCGATGATGCGAAGGCGATGCTGGAAGAGCGCGGGGTGTCGATGCACCAGCGCGAACAGCTGCGGACTGCTGCGCGCCATGCGGCGGGTATGGGCGACCTGGACCGGGCTACCCGGGCGGCGATTCTGCGGTTTGCGAAGACTCAGACGCTGGCGTGGAATCGGAAGAGCCTGGTGCAGGCGGAGCCGGTCGTGACGGTGCATCGTGCGGCCAAGGTGTTGGCGGCGATGTTGGAGGAGGGCGTGCTGGCGCGTCCGGACACCGAGGGCGTCAACCACCTGTATATGCTGGCGGCGAAGCCCTTGCCGGTGAAGGCCGAGGTGGAGAAGCCGGTCCCGGCAGATTTTCAGGAGCGGGCTTCGCGTGGCGGCAGGACCGCGAAGGGAGAGGGGTTCTGGGCGAAGCTGGAGCCGTGGCTGCGTGAGCGGCTTGGGCAGGAGGTGACGCTGCGGGAGATCTACGAGCACTTCGAGGAGGTGCCGAAGGGGACCGCGTCGGGGATTATCCACTACGCGGTGAAGTACGGGCGGCTGACGCGACCGGCGAAGGGGCGCTACCGGGTTCCTTTGGAGTTCGAGGGGCTGGCTGGGCTGACGCCGGGGTCGGAGTACCGAACGACGCTTGGACGGCTGGTCGAGGCGTTCAAGAAGGCGAAGACGATGACGATGGACCTGGTGGCGGCGTCCCGCGCTGTGCGGCGGGAGCCCGGGCAGGTTCGTGCTGTGGTGTCGAAGAAGTCGTCTGGTTTTCAGCTGAAGGGTGGGTTCATCACCTGGCTGGAGCCGGATTTGGAGCCGCCTGGCGAGAAAGCGGCGAAGCCGGAGCCGGAAGAGGCTAAGCCCACGCCGGTGGTCAAGGCGGCGCCGGAGGTGCGGGCTGAGCAGCCGAGAGCGTCTGTGGCGACTCGTGTGGGGAAGGGGCGCTCGGTCAAGCACCGGAAGCGGAGTCGCGGTGATCTGGCTGCGGACGTGATCCGTCGCAATCTCGGGCTGAAGGACAAGACGGGCGTGAAGACGCCGCGGGTGACGAGCCATGCGTTGGATCGGTATCGGATGCACTATCCGAACAGCCAGCGGTCGCATCTGTTGAAGGCTATCGATGCGGGCCGCTGGATTGACGGGAGCGTGGCTCGAGTTCTCGCCGGGCGAAAGTGGGACACGTACAAAGAGCAGAGGAACCGTTATGTGGTGGGCGCGGCGCGGCGGGGCATGTTCGTGATTCTGGACCAGCACGACGGGTCGCAGGTGGTGATCACGTATCTGCGGTTCGATGGTGAGCAGCAAAACTTCGCGGTCACGTACTGCGGCGCGGGGATGTCGGCGTAGCGATGCCGAGGGCTGTGAGCGTGGTGATCGTGTGCAATTCCCTCGAAGAGGCGATTTGGCTGGTGTCGGATCTGGCGGAGGACGTGCTTCCGGAGGTTCGGGTGGATCAGCACACCGAGGTGGCTGGGGAGGAGATTCTCCTGGCGAGTGGTCGGTGGAGCCGGGTTCGACCGGCGGCGTACGAGGACGTCGCCGATGAAGCCTGCTGGCGTGTGCTTTTGCTCGGGCGATTTGAGCGACGAGGGACGGGTCGTTTGGAAGTTTACGGGCGTTTGGAGAGTCGGGGAGGAGTGCTTCGTGGACGAGTTGCAGGGGTCGGAGTCGCCTCGCCGTGAGTGAGACGGAGTACCGGAACGACGGGCATGTGGTGTTGCGCGGAACGCAAACGGGTCGCTGCGTGGTGAGGCCCGGGGGGGAGCGCGTTCGAGGCTACGTGAAGGAGCAGCTCGCGCAGCGGGCGCACGTGACGGAGCAGCTGGCAGCGGACAGGGAGCCGCCCGTGTGCCGGAAGTGTGTGGGTCGGGCGCCGGGGTGTTGCTATCAGCTGGTGACGTCGAGCCTGCTGGAGGCGGTGCTGATTATGTCTGTGGAGCGTGAGCTGGTTCTGGCCAATTGGGAGCGCGTGGTGCAGCAGGCCGCGAGGGAAGAGCAGTCACTGAGGGCGTATCCGGGGGATCCGGCGCAGGGCGCGGCGCGGCATTTCTGGGGGAATGGGACACCGTGTGTGTTTTTGACCCCGGAGGGGCGCTGTGGCGTGTATCGGTCGCGTCCGTGGGCCTGCGTGGTCTATGCGGTCGTAGAGCCGTCTCGGCCGAGTCATTGCGGAGCAGAGGCTCAGACGAAGGTGGTCAAGTACGACACCGAGGAGTTCTTCATGCGGAAGCAGATGGACCTGGCGCAAGAGGCCCAGCTGAACAACGTGCCAGTGATGTTTGCGCCGGGGCTGGCGACGGTGATGCTGCTGGCGCGGCAGATGGTGGTGGGGGCGGGTTGATCTACTCGAAGTCGACGAAGCCGCCCATCTTGCGACGGATCAGCTCGGCGGCAGCGCGTCGGGCGTCCTGGGCGTCGGGCTTGCCGTAGCGACCTGAGCCCTGGGGCTTGGTGCTCGGGCCGCGGGGCGGGCGTGTGGGTTTGCGGTCGCGCAGCCGGTCGTCACCGAGGTCGCGGTTCTTGGGGTTGGCGGTCGGGCGACCGCTGTCGTCGAGTGATTCCCACAGCTTTTCGGACGTGAATCGTGGGTCGGTTGGCGGTGCGTGGCTTCCGCGGACGGGCCCTGAGTCCCCGCTCGGCATAGCTTTGAGCATGTCGCGCTCGGCGGCGTTGGGGCCGTCGTAACCGTCGGGCCGGAACCCGATCCGGTCGTTTTTGAGCAGCTCAGCAGCTTTGCTGGTGGGGTCGTCGTTGGGTGGGGGGATTTCGTCCATCCACGTGGGCGGCTCGTCGATGCTGGGCTGGTTGGCATCGACGCCCATGCGGTCGCGCAACTCGTCGTTTACATCGAGTGCTTCTCCGCGGCCTTCGTGGGGGTCGAGGCCGAGATCGTCGATGTCGGATTCGCTGGGGAGGCGGTCACGAGTGCTGAGCTCGTCGTACGCGCCGGGTCCGAATTGTTCGTCGAAGCCGCCGCGTCCCCTGTTTGGGGGGGCGTCGAACAGTGCGGCGCGGGGATCCGGGTTGAAGGGTCGGGGCCCTGGCGGGGGCGGCATGTCGCTTGCGGCTGCGCCGACGTCGAAGTCCTGGGGCAGGTCACGGTCGAGTGCGGCGGCTTTGCGACGGCGGTTCCATTTGGAGAATTTTTGTGCGCCTTTTGCGCCGGCGTAGGCTGTGCCGGCTCCCAGCAGCAGACTGAGGGCGTCGAGTGGGGTGTGTTCGAAGGTAGCGCGCGGATCGGCGAGCGTGGTGGCGGCGAGATCGCCAGTTTCTTTGGTCATGGCGCCGCCAAGCATGCCGATGTCGGAGGCTCGTTCGACGGGTGTCTTGTCCGAGTTCATCCAGCCGAGGCCCATGTGGGCGGCGTTTTTGAGGTCGCTGGGCATGGCGAGCAGCTGCTTGAGCGCCTCGTCGCCGCCTTTGGCGGCCCAATCGGGGCTGGCCTGCTTGGCCTTGATGGGACCGAGCGCATCCATTGTCTCCTTGAAGGAGTCTCCGAAGGCGTCTTGCGTTCCAATGAGGCCGCGGGCGGGCTCGTACAGCTCTGCCAGGTAGCGGGCGACGTGGTCGCCCATCTGCATGGGGCGCAGGTCGCTGCCACCGCGGTTTCGGACGTGTCGGATGCTGTGTGGGGGCATCGATTACTCCTTGGTCAAGTCCGTGAATGACACCGTGGTGGATTGGAAGTAGTCCGCCATGGCCTCGCTGATGAGGGCGGCGGCACCTTCGGTTGCGAGCGCTTTCAGGTGTGCGATCCATGTGTGGGCTTCGTCTACTTCGAGGTGGTCGAGGGCCATGGTCGTGAGCACGTCGATAGCGATGAGAGCGGCTTCGTCGGCGTCCATGTTTAGAAGCAGGCTTCCAGGCAGGCTGGCGGTTTGTCGACGTCCATCGTGACCTTTTTGGGTCCGCACTTGAGCACGTAGCGGCGTGCAGGGGCGGGCCTGGCCGGGTGGTCGTGTCGTTCGATGGCGATGGTCGCGCAGCTGGTGGCCGCGCAACCGGGAGCCGTGAGACAGATGATGAAGCAGATGATGAGGGCTCGGATCATTCGCTGGGCTCCGCGGGCTTGTCGAACATGGGGCCGGTGGTTACGGCGCGGAGCACCACGATTGCGACTCCTACGATGACGCCTGCTTTGGCGTCGATCATGGTGCCGTCGATGGCCTGTAGACCGGCGAGAACGGCGACGAGTATGCCGAAGGCGATCGTCTTGTAGCCTTTCATTTGTTGTGCCTCCGAAGACGGTCGATGACGTCTTTGACCTTGTCTTTGGGCGGGCAAGGGGGGCAGTTGGGGTGTGGTTGTGCGCCGGGAGTGTACCGTGCAACGGGGGCGCCCGGGGGCCGACGGGCTTCTCGGTCCAGGAGGATTTTGACCTCGGTGACGAGGTCGGGCACCTCACCCAGCGCCTGCTTGAGTTCGCCTATTTGAATTTCGTGGTAGCGCAGCTCGCTGGCGTGGGAGGCCAGGGTGGCGGCGGTCCAGACCAGCGGCGGAGCGCACAGGCCGACGATGGCGAGCACGATTTGTATCCAGGCTTTCACGTCGAGGGGGCGTCCGTTCGTGTTCATGCGTTTGCTTCCTGCGTGTTGCGGGTGAGTCGGGTGAGGGCGTCACCGGAGAGCCAGTTGACGTCACATTTTCCTTTGACGCCGGGAACGCTGGCTGAGCCGCTGTACTGCCAAACGGACCATTCGTCCCATGGGCTGACGCTGTTGGTGGGCTCGACGTCCCCCTTGTAGCGTGCCCACCAGAGGGGGTTGCGGGTGAGTTGAAGGATGCTGTCGCGGGATGCGCTTTGTGCGTACAGCTGGTACGCCCATTTGGCGGTGTACATGAGCACGGGCATCTGGAAACGGGGTCGTACGACGTTGTTCCAGTCGTTCATCCAGTCGACGTTGTACTGGTCGTCGTGCTTGAGCCCCTTTTCGAAGTCGTTGGCGGGGGCCAGATCGAAGTTGTGGAGGCCGACGGCTTTGCAGGCTTCGAGGAAGTGGGTGGCTTCGCGTTCGGCATCGCGTTTGCTCGAGTTGGTGTCGGGTCGGCTGAAGTGGTAGGCGCCGACGAAGAGGCCTGCGCTCTTCGCGCCGTAGAAGCGGGAGCGCCAGCCTTTGTTGACGTGGGTGCGGCCTTCCGTGACCTTGATCCACACGGCGATCACGCCGGAGGCGGCTACAGCCTCCCAATCGATGTCGCCCTGGTAGGCTGATACGTCGATGGCAGCGTGGACGGGGATGCAGAGGCGTCCGAGGGTTTCGGGCCCAGCGGCTCCGTCGACGCCGAGGCAGTGCGTGGTTTGGTATTCGCGGACAGCGGCTTCGGTCAGGTTCCCGAAACTGCCGTCGACGGAGAGTTCGCCGAGTGTCCGCTGGAGGCGGGCTACTTCCTGCCCTTTGTCTCCGTTGCGGAGAATGTAGGCGAAGGTGCTCATGCGGCGAGCGCGGCCCGTGCGATGTCGGCAAACTCGCCGTGGCTTTTGGACGCCTTCCAGACCTTGTCGGTGAGGTCATCCGGGTCGAATCCGTGCTCGTAAAGGGTGTCGTCGAGGTCCATTTTGCGGCCCTTGGTGTTGGTGAGCCAGTCGGCGACGGCGGCGGTGAGAGCTTGGAGCGGGGTGGGGGTCGGAGTCGCAGCTGCGAGCACGGCGGTCCGCAGGGGACCGCGGACGGTTCCGGACCCGCAGTGGAAGCCGTGGTCGGCGCAGAATGCCTGGAGTGTGCGGTAGCCAAGGCTCGCCAGCGCTTCGTCGAGGGTCATCATGGGGCGCTCCTTACGCGACAGCCGTGTTGTCGTAGTCGGCGTTTTCGTCGACGTAGGCGCTTTCGCTCCACGCTTTGACCTTGATGAGGACGTCCCCGGCAGCGAGTGTGCCGCTGCCCTCGGTCACGGTGACGACGAGCGAGGGGTTGCGGGATTCGAAGACGACCTCTTGGCCAGCGCTGAGTGCGACGTTCAGCGGGCTGACGCTGATGACCTCGGCGTCGTCGCCCGCTTCGTCGCGGGCGTCGATTTTGATGACCATGGTGCCGTCGTCTGCTTCGTTGACGGCGCGTACCTGCCAGTGGGTGGGCGGGACGTTGCCGCCGCCACCCGATCCGGCGGAGACCTGTCCGGCTTCGTTGGTGGCGGCGATTTCACCCTCGGTTTTCCGTGGGCTGAAGACGAAGGATTTGGTGGTGTCGCCACCACTGAAAGTGGCCTGTGCCTGCCAGGCTGTCCCTTTGTACATCGCCATTGGATGCGCTCCTTACGGTGCCGACCGGGGCGTTGGTGCGCCCAGGTTGTGGTGGTATTCCGCGAGTCGGCGAGCCTCTTGGAGAGATTCGTCGATCATCTTGGTTAGCGCCGCTAGCGCTGCGGGACGGTCGGTGGGGTGTGCGTCGATGAAGACGCGAGCGTACTCTCGCATTTCGAAGGCGAAGGGGATACGAGTATCGCGTTTGGCGCCCTTGAGGCGTTCGGCGAAAGGGTTGATGTTGGCGAGCAGTCGGCGGACGCGGGGGACTGCCCTCTTCATCTTTTCGGCGTCACGGATGGCGGTGAGCTCAGGGTCTTGTTTGGCGTCGGTGTTGATGCCTCGGGCCATGGAGCGGGTGATCCCGATGGTGTTGTCTACGTCGCGTTCGAGCGACGGCAATTCCCGGGTGAAGTTGCGGGCGTGGCGCAGTGTCGCCATTACGTCGCTGTCGGGGCGTCCTTTGATGCCGAAGAATTCGGCGGTGAGCTGGCGTCCGGTCACGCGAGTGCCGCGGTAGTCGGGCTCCTGATTGAACCAGGCATGCAACTTTCGGTAGAAGCGACCGCCGTCGATACGGGTGGCGGGCTCGTCGGGGAGGCCGATGCGCCTGAGCCAGCCGGGCTCGACTATTTCGGGCGGCAGCTCGCGATCGCCTTCGTATCGTTCGCCTTCACGGGGGCGGGTGGTGTCAGAAGCCTTCGGAATGTCGAGGCCGAAGATGTCGCCGAGGCCGCTGATTGCGTCGCCGACGGTTTCGGCGGTGTCGGTGAGCGAGGGCGTGAGCGGGCTGAGCCAGCTTTGAATCACGTGCTCGATGCTTTTGGCGGCAGCGTGGCCGGGGATGGTGGATTTCTGGTCGTAAACGTCGCCGCCGAAGTAGAGCTTCTCGTTGAAGAGAGTCTCCAGAATGGGGGTGGTGATCGGGTTTCCGGCGAATTGGCCGAGGTAGTGCAGCAGTTTCTGGTCGAGGCTGTAGCCTTCGTCGTCGGGGTGAAGGGCGATGTCGAATGGCATGAGTGCGCCGAGGTAGGCGAACCAGTATTCGGGGTCTTTCACGCCGTCGTGCGTTCGCATGTCGCCCAGGCCTGTGTCGCCGACTCCCCAAAGCGCGGGGTGAAAGGCGAGTCCGGCGACAGCTCGGGTGCGCTCCCAGAAGGGACGGTCACGCTCGCGTGTGCGTGCGTATTCGAGCGCGTCCTGTTCCTGCTGTTGGGTGGCGTCGGGGCCGAACATGGCTTCGCCAGCGAAGGAGGCGTTCAAAGACTCGTGCAGCGAGAGGAGCAGGTTGGCGCGACCGGGTGCCTGGCGGAGCCATCGCTGGATGAGCGGGATGGCGCGGGCGGTGAACGCCATGAACGGTTGGCCGGCTGCGTAGAAGATGGGCGTGGCGCTTTTTCCGGCACGGGCCCAATGGACGGGGTTGTAGGGCTGGCGGAGCACCTGGACCCAGCCGGGGACCGCTTCGTAGTCGATGAAGCCGTTGCGGACCAGATCGACCTTTTGTTGGCGTGTGAGCGGGGTTTGCGACTGCTTGTGCTGCTTGTAGAGGTCGTCGAAGGCGGTGCCCTTGAGGGCTTTGTGGCCGTGAGATTCCAGCTTGTAGGCGAATGCAGTGCGGAAGACGTCGTCGAGGGCGCCGTAGAAGTCGCCGATGGTGTCCCAAATCTCGCCGACGGCGCGTTTGGCGGCGCGGGGGATGCGGGTTGGGCTGAGTGCCTGGGCTTTCGAAATGGCCTGACCGTGGCGGGTTTTGCCGCTGATCAACTCGTTGAAAAGGTCGAGAAAGCCGTTCAGGGGGCCTGCGGCTGAGCCGAGTGCGCCACGCATGGAGCTGGCCATGCGGTTGTTGACCTCGGAGCCGTACCAGGTGCCGTCGAGGTAGCCATCTTTGATGATGCGCTTGTGCTTGCGGCTTTTGCGGTCGGGGTGGCGCATCACGTCGCGGATGGCCTCGTAGAAAAAGCGGGCGTTGCGCGGATCCCAAATGCTCATGCCCATGGCAGGAGCAAATACGAGGACGTTACTGAGCAGATTGCGGAAAGTGGTCACGGGCGCGGCGACGGTCTGCATACCTTTCCAGAGGCGTACGGCGCGTGAGGGCCATGTGTGTGCCTGGGCGCGGACCTTTTCGAGGTTCAGCAGCTCGTGGACGATGTCGGCGTCGACCCATTTGCCGCTGAGGTCGCCGTGCTTTTTGGGCACCTGCTCTTTTGGGATCCCGAGTTCGCGGGCGCGGCGGTCGATAGCCGGGTTCATGGGCTCGTCGGGGAGTTGCTCGTAGTGTCCGCGGCGTTCGGGGTGGCGGGCCATCAGGTCGGCGTGTTCGCGGGCCGTGAGTACGTATTCGCCTGCCCCCTCGCGGGCGAGGCGGTTTTTGGCGGCGGTCTGCTGCACCTGGTAGGACCAGTCGGCCATTGCGTCGGCCTCGGCTTTGATGTCGCGGGACATGCCGTGGCGGCGTTCTGCGGTCTCGATGTGGGTGTTCCCCGAGCGGCGGGTGTTCTCCATCATGCGAGTGCCTTCGACCTGCATGGGAAGCCGTTCGGTGCCGCCGGTGCGGTCGGGGCGGTTGCGGTGAGTCAGCGCATCGCGTGCGCGCGTGAGGAGACCGGGCTTGGGGACCGGGGCGCCGTAGACCTCTGGCCAGAAGAGGCGGAGGGCGGTCGTGGGGTCGAGCACCATGCCGTTTTTGGCGGATTGGCGGGCGAGGATCAGTGCGCGTTGTGCCAGTGGGCGGCCGAGGTCGTTGACCAGGAGTGTTTTTTCCACCACCTGGGCAGCGAGCAGAGCGTCCTGGCGTCCGTGAATACGTTCGATCGTGCCGTTCTCGACGGCTCGCTTGAGGGCATCGATGCCGTTCTGGCCCCATTTGGCGCGGCCTTCGCGCGACAGACCCCAGCTGGCGGAACCGGGGTCGAATTCGACCAGGTTTCGACCATGCACCTTGTCGAAAATGGGGCTGTGCTCCATGTGCATGAATTCGCGGACGGTTGGGAGGGCGTCAGGGTTCTCTTTGGCGAGCTTGTTGACGAGGTCGTGTAGGACCATGTCGAAGCGCCGCGCGGTGCCACGTGTTTCGCGGGTGATGTTGCGGAACATGGCCGGGATGCGCTTGGCCTGTTCCAGCCACATCCAGCGTTGGCCGGCAGCGTTCGGGTTGTCGATGAGGTGTCGACGCGCGTAGATGGCCAGCGCGTCGAAGGGGACCATCCACGGAGCAGTGCCCATGCTGGCGGCGATCGAGGCGATGTCGAAGCGTCCGTCGGTGGCCACGAGGGCGCGGATTCGGGCTTCCTGGGCTTCCAGGCGGAGAACGTCGACGGCCATTTTGCCGTTCTGGCCGATCCCCTCGGGGTCCATTGCTTCAAGACGGGCTGCGAGCTGCTCGGCGCGGGTTACGAGTGCGGCCTGGCTGGTGCGTTCGGGGTGACTGAGCGTTCGATCGCCGCGTCGGGTGGCGGCTGCGAAGTCGCCCGTGGCCTGATCGTGGGGTCGAACGCGGAGTTCGGTGTCCAGCGCATTCAGCTGGTCGCGAATGTCGACGAGTTCGCGCCAGGTGGCGCTGTGTGTGGAACCGGCGGTGCTGGTTTTGGCTGCTGCGGTGCCACGCGCTTCCAGTTGGGTTGCGATTGCGTCGATCGCAGCGGCGTCGAGCTGGCGAGGGTTGGGCGCGGGCGTATGCTGCGGCGCGCTGGGCTGTGCCGAGTCCATTTGCTGGGCAAGGGCTTCTGCGCGGGCGATTGCGTGCTGTGCGGAGCCGATTTCGCCGTCGTCGAGGTGTTTGCGGACGTCGGCGAGGTGTTCGCGCATCTGTCCGTCGCGATCTTTTAGGCGTTGGGCCCCGGAGGACTGTCCCTGACCGGATCGGGCGTCTACGCGGCCCAGCGAGGCGTTTTCGGCGACTGTTGCGGTTTCACCGCGGACGATTTCGCCGTGAATCCGGTTTCGGTCGGCGATTGCGGTGCGGTAGGCCCCGCCGTGGGTGTCACCGAGCGGGAAGTCGGGCGCGAGGCCCGCGTTTTCGGCCTGCCACGTGCGTAGTTTGCTTTGGAGGGCGTGACGGGCCCACAGACCGACGGCCATGAGCCCCGCGGGGTCGTCCTGCCACAGCTTGAGCGGGTCTTTGACGGCTTCGACGTGGTAACGGGCCATGTGGCCGGTGGCACCGAGGGTGTCGTCGGCGAGGTCTTCGGGTGTGCGTTCGAAGTCGCCGAGGGCGGTGCCGGCGTGGTGGATCAGCTGAAAGGGGGCGAGCGCCAGTCCGACGAGTGAGCGGGGGAAGTTGATTGCGCCCTCGGTCAGAGGGTTGTCGGTGGCGGATTTGAAGTCCTCGGCCTTGCTGTCGCCGGTCCACGTGTTGCCGATGTCGTCGATCTGCGCCCATTTGGCGAAGCGTTCGGCCCATGCTTCGAGCGGCATGGTGGGCAGCTCGTTGTCGGGAGTCCACGGGCCGTCGGGGTCTTTCAGGTAGACGTTGGCTGCGATTTTTTCGCCGGTGTGGGCGAGGGTTTGGCCCAGCCGCAGCGGAACGCGCCATGATTTGTGGAGGAATTCCTCGGCGATGTTCGGGTCGCTGGCGAACGTTTTGCGTTCGCCCTGGGGGGTTATTTCGTCAGAGCCTTCGGTGATGCTGGTGACGTCGCCGCGGGACAGGCCGGGGAACCAGCCGCCGTAGAGGTCGAAGCCCAGGTCGCTGCCGTCGTGGTGTTGGTTGATGCGGTCTTTGTATTTGTTGCGGAGGTCGTGGTGGACCTTGCTGCGACTGGCCGGGGTTTCTTCGGCTGTGCCGGGGGGACGGTAGTAGTAGAGCTCACGGCGCGGGTCGTCGGAGGGTGCGTCGTCGGACGGGTAGTCCGCCCACGGGAGCGGGTTGGTGATGGTGCCAGCTGTGGGCGTGTATCCGGGTTCCGGTTTGCCGTCGCGGGTGATTGCTTCTTGGATGGCCTTGTATTTGGGCTCGTAGGCTTTGCGGGCACGTTCGTTGGCGACGTGTTTTTGCGCGGCCTGCGCGGACCATTTGTAGTTGCGTTGTGCGAGCCCAGAGGGGGTGGTGTCCAGCGCTTCCGACTGGCGGCGGGCTTCTTCGCGCTTCTGTTCGAAGGTCTCGAACGCGAGGGTCCAGGGATCACCCATGTCAGGCGCCGATCATCCGCTGCATCAGCTGTGCGCGCTGGGGCGGAGTCAGGTTGGGTTGGTTGGCGATGTGCAGGAAGAGCTGTGCGTATTCGGCCGGTACGCCGATGCTGGTCGGATCGACCTGGGCGCGGTGTTCGAAGTTCTCGATCAGCCAGTCGTCGTCGGGGTGTGCGGGCTTCAGGTGCTCGGCGTCGAATTGGTCCTGGAGGATCGCTTTGATGGCTTTGGAGCCGCGGATATCGACCTTGGAGGAGCGGCGGTAGGCATCGTAAATACGGGGCAGGTGTGTGGCCCAGAGGCTTTTCAGGTTGTTTTGTTCGAGTTTGATTGCGTCATCGACGCTGAGAGTGTTCGCGAGTTTCGCGGCGGCGAAGTACGGGCGGGCCTGCGCCATTTTGGCCGTTACGCCGCGAGGGAGTTTGGCCGTGATGGTCACGGGCTCGTCGGCGAGGTGTCCGCGGTAGACGGAGCGGGCGTGTGCCTCCAGCAGGTCGAGCGGGACCATGACGCCGTTTACGTTTAGCTTTTTGCCCTGGACGGGGTGCTGCTCGGTCATGCGTTTGAGCAGCGAGGCGACGATGCGGTCGTTGCGAGCGTTGGGGTTCAGCTCGGTGCGGAGTTTGCTCCGGAGCTGCTCGGAAAGTTTCCGGTATTTGTCGCCGTTTTGGCGGCGGAGCGTGGGGTTGTTTCGGGCTTCGCGGATTCCGCCTTCTTCGGTGGTGATGTCGGTGCGGCCTTTGACGAGGCCGTTGGTCACGGTTTCGATGTCCTGTTTGTATTGCTCCAGACCGGCTGTCCAGGCGGGTGTTCCGGGCTTCGGGCGGCGTGTCGCCCAGTGTTTTTGGACGTGGGCCAGGCGTGAGGCGGCTTCCAGGATTGGTTTGCGGTCGTTGCCCTCGGGGATGAGCCGGTGCGGGTAACGCAGGAGCATTTCGTTGTGGAGGTGTGAAGTTGGGTCGAAACGGTCGTCTGCGCCGCGGAATTCGTAATATTTGGCGGCTTTGGCGGAGAGGGTTGCCGTGTTGGCGAGCTGAATGGAGTTGGCGTAGCCGTCGTCGCCGAATGCCTGGGGCGGGCGGGGTGGCGGCGGTGGTGGCGGCTTGTAACGCCGAGTGCGGCCTGCGGCGGCAGCGCGAATGCGGGCTTCCTGCTGGGCTTTGATGTCAGCGCGGTTCTGGTCGATCAGCGCTTTGAGTCCGAGGTACTCCTGCTCGGACATGGGAACGATTGCGGTGCCGGGGAGGCTGTTGGCCTCGGCCCACTCCTGTGTGGACCCCTTTTTGGGGACGTAGTTGTAGTTGTCGATGGCGTCCTGGAGTCGGACCATTTTCAGCTTGGCGCGAGAGAGTCGGGTCCATTTGCCGTCGTGGGCGGCTGCGACGACGTCGTTGCTGGCGAGGTGGCTGACGACGCGGGCCTCGTACTCGTGGAGTCGCTGAGCGCGGCGGTTACCTTCGATCTTGTTGCTGTTGCGGAGGTTGGAAGCCTGCGCGTTTTTGAGCCCTTCGGTGCTTCGCTGGTTGGCGATTGTGCGCTGGGACGCTTCCCATTGGGCCCCGGCGGCGGGGTCGGCCCAGCGGGGCCCGTCGTAGCGGGAGCGAGGCTTGGCGTGGCCGGTCGGCGCTTCGGGGTGACGCGGTTGTGGGGTGCTGTCGGCGATGAACCGATCGTTCTGGTGGCGTTTGGGGAGGGCTCCGGAGAGACCCGCGCCGAATTCGGCTTTGGGGATCGCGCGCAGTCGGTCGATGGTTGTTTCGTTGGGTCCGCTGATCACGCGGCTTTCGGGGTCGTAACGGAGGCGCTCTTTGGGGTCGTGCGTTGCGAGGGCGCGGCGTTGGGCGCTGGTGTAGTCGTTCAGCGGCGGGTCGAGGCGTCCGCGGCGCGGAGTGCGGTCTTCGAGATAGGGCTCAGGGCGGCGGGGTGTCGCGTTGGGCGCTCGGAGGGCGTCGTCGGCCTGCTGTGAGCGGTAGGCGGGCAGCTCTTCGGGCTTGGCGGTGCTGCCGTGTTGAATGTCGAGGTACGGCTTTTGGTTGCTGTGTTTGTAGGCTTCCGAGGCGAGGGCCCCGCCGGTGTTGACGACGCCAGCAACCAGCTGGTTGACGACGGAGTTGCGCAGGCGTTTGTCGGCGAGCTCGCGCTCGAGTTCCATGCGCTCTTTGTTCATCTGAAGGTCGGCGCGGTTGCGCGCGAGCTGTGTCAGATAGCCGCTGGTGCCGTAGCTGGGAATTCCGGACATCAGGCCTCCGGCGTGTTGGCGTAGGTGACCCACAGAATGTGTTGGAATTCAGGTCCGAGTGCGGCCCATTCCTTGTCGTCGTAGGGGGCGTTGGGCGGCGATTTGGCGTAGAGCCCGGTGTCGGGGTTGTAGGCCGTATTGAGTTCCCAATAGGCGTGCTGCTGCTCTTTGGACAGCTCGGCCCAGTATTTGCCGCCGGGGTAGTGCGGGGGCTGGGACGGGTGCTCTTTGGGGGGAACCCAGTTGCCGTCTTCGTCGTTGTAGCCGTCGTTGGGGCCAGCGTCTTCCTGTGGATCACCCTCGGGGATGGTGTCGTCGTCGTCTTCGAAGTCGCCGGAAATGCCGACGCTCTTGGGTGTGCCGTCTTCGTTGGCACCCCAACTGCTGGTGTCGATGACGGTGCCGTCGGGGAGGAGGTTCTGAAGGGCGCTGCCCTTGAGCCCCTGCTGGGACATGATGAAGGCGTTGAGCAGGGCGTTCCAGTCGTTGGATTTCTCGTCCTGGTCCTGCTGGTGTCCGAATTTGTCCTGTTCGAGGTCGTGCATTTCCTCGAAGATCGCCATCTTCTGCTCTTCGCTGAGCATGTGGCCGTAGAGGCTGGCGACGGTCTTCAGCTCGTTCAGCCGCTCTTCGATGGCGAGCTGCTCGTTCTTGAAGTGAATGTCGTTGACCTGGGCTTGTGCCTGGCTGTCGACGGCACCGAATCCGGAGCCGACGAGGCCGGATGCGCCGAAGCCGCGAGCGCCCATCTGCTGGGAGAGGTTCGCTTTGGCCTGTGCGGCGGCTTTCGTGACCATGTCCTCCTGGCCGGCGAGTGCTTCGTCGGTCAGTCCGTAGTCTCCGGTGCCAGTCAGGGCCTCGTGGAGGGCCCACTCGGCGTCGGTCTTCGTGGTGTCATCGTCGGTTTCGTGCGGGTTCGCGTCGTGGTCGTGTGGATCGGGTCCATCGTCGATGTCACTGGTTTCGCCGTCGCCAGGCTGGCCACCGGCCAGGGCGTCGAGGAAGTTGATGAGATCGATGTTCTGGGGGTTGTTCCAGCCGTAGAAGGGCGAGTCGGGCTCGTCGGTCGGATCGGCTGCGCCGAGGATGTCGATGTCGACGGGGAGGTCGAATTTCCACGGGGCGAGGGGGTCGGAGTCGGAACCGTCGCCTGCGGGGTCGGAGTCGGGGCCGGGTCCGGAGTAGCTGTTGGGGTCGCTACCGTAACCGTAGTTGCTTCCGGCGCCGGGTAGCGGGACGGCGGTGCCAGCGTCGGGGTTGGGGTTTTGTGGTGATCCGGGGTCGTCCGGGGTCTCAGGGGGGCCTCCGGAAAACTGGTCTGCGATGACCGGAGCCTGGTACTGCGGCTGCTGGTGTGGGGTCTGCCAGCCGAGGTTTTGCTGCGGCTGCGGCTGGGTCTGGGGAGGCCCGAAGCCGGTGCCCGGCTGGGGTTGTTGACCGAAGCTTGGCATGGTCGGGGGCGGCTGTGCCGGGGACTGGGCTTGCGGTTGGGGCTGGAAACCCTGTGTGCTGTTGCGCAGCTGTTGTGCGGCTGCCTGGCGGGGGTGCGCCTGTGGGCGGGGTTGTGCAGGCTGCTGGCGTCTGGGTTGTGCGGGTTTGGGCTGCGGTGCGCGCGGAGCTGTGGCGGTCTGCGGTGTGGGGGGTGCGCCGTTCGCACGTTTCTTTGCGGCCTGCGCGAGCAGGTTGCCGCCCCGACCGGGGGCTTGCGGTTGCGGACGCTGCATGCCGCCGCCGCGGGGGCTGTATCCGTTTTTGTACATCATGGTGCGGTGTCGTCCACGAGAAGGGCTTTGCAGGTGATGACGATCGTGAAGTCGGTGACGGTGTCGCCGCCGCCGCCGGTGGCTTCGGTGAGCTTGATGAAGCAGGTGTCGCCAGCCGAGAGGCTCGACTCCAGGAAGTCCGTGGTCGTCACTGCGGTGTCGTCGGCGACTGTTTCGAAGGCGGTGGCCTGATCGATGATCGCGGTGGCGGCGCCTTTGATCCACTCGCACTTGACGGTGCCGCCGCTGGCGCTGCTGCCGTGGGCGAGCGAGACCTCCAGTGGGATGAGGGTCATGCCGGTCGGCACCTGCCAGCGCGGAAAGGATTTGGTTGCGGCGGACGTGAGCGTTGCGACGTACGTGATCGGGATGACGAAGCGGGCGCAGTTCGTCGTGAGGTTCGTGGTGTCGAGGGTGGCCGACCACGTCACGATCGTCGCGAAGTTTGTGTTTACCTCAGCTGGGTCGGCTGTAGCGCCGCCAGAGAAGCTGTTGGGTATTGTAAGGGCTCCCAATCAATTTCCAGCCTGGGCGGGCTCGGGTTGGGCGTAAAGGCACAATAGCACAGCGATTGTCAACGGCGTTAGTTGATGCGTTGTGCGCCTGCGTTCAGCTGGACGGCGGAGTCTGGGACGTTGTTCAGGCCGAAGATGTCGATGACGTCGGTGGCTACGTTGGTGCAGCTGTTTCCGATGAACGTGGAGTAGGTGACGGTGTTGGGGGCCAGGATGGCGTCTGAGCCGGTGAAGGTGGGGAATGTGTTGTGGCTGACGTCCATGGTGTTGGACGTCCCGGTAAACTCGATTGCGGCCCCGGTGGTGCGCGCGGTGATGCGGTTTCGGCGAATGTAGCGCTGGTTGCCGTTGCCGAAGTTCAGGGCCTGAAAGCAGTCGACGAATTCGCAGTCTTCGATGGTGATCCAGGCGGTGTTCGTGGTGATCGCGGCGAAGGTGGTCGCTGCATCTTCGATGCGAAGGCCGCGGAGGGTGACGTTGCGAGCTGTGATTTGAAGCATCGAGGCGGTGTCGGCGGTGGTGGTGCGCTTGAAGGTGGCGACCCCACGTCCGTCGATGACGAGGCCCCCGCGGCTGATGTCGAAGCCGCCTGCGGGGAAGTACCAGGTGCCCTCGGTGAGGGTGATGTGCAGGGGGTCGGGGTGTAGCAGCGTGGGGTCGCGACCGGCGTGGCCCTGGTTGATCAGCCATCTGAGCGATTGGTTGGGGCGTCCGATCAGGCCCAGGTCGTGGGTGCGTGTGGACGCGGCCTCGGCGAGTTGGGATAGCCCGCGTTGGGGCATCGTGGCCGGGTAACGGCGGAGGGGAACGGGGTTGCGTGTGGGCCGGCCGTTGCTCATCGGGTGCTACCGGAGTCGGTTTCGACGCTGATGCAACTGAGGTGAACGAGGGGAGCTCGGGCTTCGTCGTCGGCGTCGTCGAGGAATCCGACGCGGAGCCAGCGCCCTTGACCTGAGGCTTCGACGCGGGACGCGAACGTGTCGACGTGCTCCCAGGAGCCGCCGGTGGCGCCGTCGTGCCACGTCATGTCGTTCCAGAAGTTGCCGTTGGAGGGCGACGGGTGCAGCTTGACGTCGCCTTGTTTGGAAAGGGTGCTGGTGTTGTGTGCGGCGTTTTCGCTTTCGACGATGTATTGCGGCGGGTCGGTCAGAAGGCTGGAGTCGCCCTTGCTGAGAATGTGGAGGCGAATGTCCTTGGCGCGCAGGACGTGGTCGTTGTGCTTGAAGAGGCGTCCGGTCACGTAGGCGACGGGGATGCCTTTGGCGTCGGTGTCGTTCCCGTCGCGAATGTAGGAGCCGTAACGTTGCAGCTCGCCGATGGAGTTGGTGGAGAAGATGCGTTCTGGGCCGTGGGCCTGATGTCGTATGGAAACGGCGTTGACCATGCAGCTGGCGGCGTCACCGTTGGTGCGGTCGGCGGGGCGCATGGTGTACAGCGACCAGGCCTGTAGGACGTAGTCGAAGACGAGGGTCCAACAGCGGGCATTGAGCGTTCGGCTGTTCGTGTCGATGCTCCACCAGATCTGGTTGGCCTCCTGATAGTGGACGGCAGCTGTGCGGTGCATCGTGTTGTGGTTGATGTGAGGGGGCCACGCGATGTCTTCTGCGAGCGTTTGCATTGCCCAGGGGAGCTGAGTTTTGCCGAAGCGGCCCGTCCAGATGGCGTCGATGGGGCTGCTGAGCTTGGCTACTTCGCCCGCCTGGGACAGTGAGTACACACCGTTGCGGCCCATGAAGAAAAGTTGGCCCGCTGCCTGGATGATGCTGTGTGGGCTGACGCATCCGACGGTGGCGTTCACCTTGTGCAGAGCGAAGGTTTCGTCGGTGCCGCCGGTCATGAAGTAGATGGCGCTGACGGTGAAGACCACGAGGTTTTCGGCGAAGCTGACGAGCCCCGTCACTTCCTCGAGTTCTTCGACGGCGAAGAAGTGGTGCGCCTGCACGGCGGCCCAATCGAATTCGTCGCTGTATGTGACGACGTGAGGGCCGCGGGCCAGCGTGAAGCGTTCTCCGTCGCTGTCGGAGATGTAGGCTTCTTTGACGAGGATCTGGTCATCTTCGAGCGGGTTGCTCAGGCGGGTCTTTGCAGTGCGGCCCCACCCGGCCTGGTAGAGGCGTCCCTGATGTTCGGTGGTGATCCAGCCGCGCGGGGTGGAGTTGGCGTAGGCGAAGTTGACGCTGTTCAGGCGAATGGTGTCGCCGCCGTTGGACACCGTGTCCATGTCGACGCGGCGCAGGAACAGTTCCGGGTCGTTCGGATCGAAGATGTACAGCCCGCACGTCGTGGCGATCCACGTGACGAAGCGGGCGTCGTTGGTGGCGGTGGGGATGGTGCCGTTGACCATGGTGCAGCGGAAATTCCGGGTGGGGATTTCGCCGAATTCGTCCGTGAGGTCTTGGGTGGTCGAGTGGAGTATGTCGCCGTTCAGGTCGAAGAGCGTGAAGTGAATGTCGTGCGTCGTGGCGATCGCGCCGATCAGCAGGATGAATTCACGCCCGTTCGGGTCGTGGGTGACGTGGAGGTAGCCGCCGAGGGCCTGGCCGGTCGAGAGCACCTCGAAGCCGTAGCGGGGAGCTGCGTCACCGGCGTGGAAGTCGACGTTGATCGCGATGTCGCAGTGCTTGTCGGTTTGGAGCGAGTCGCGCCAGTCGAGTCCGTGAAACGGGCCGGCGATGGGCGTGGGTCGGCGGCGTGCTGCGCTGGGCATCAGCCGCTCCGGCGGGTGATGACGCGGCGCGGGCGTTGGATGGTGCGGGTGTTCGCGGTGCCTTCCAGTTGCATTTCGGTCTCGGCCCACAGCTGTTGGACGATGGGGTTGTCGCCGTCCTGCTTGGCGTTCATCAGCCAGGCGAGGCGGTAGGCGACGGCGTCACCCCAGGCTTCAGCCTTGCCGTTCAGCACTTCGTCGTTGGGATCGTCGTCGCTTGTGTCGTGCTTCAGTTCGAGGGGCTTCGGGATCCACGCGATTTCGATGGTGCGTCCGTTGCCGGGTGTGGGAGCCACGTAGAACCGATCGCCCTGGAGGCAGTAGTAGGTGGTGGACCAGTTGCCAAGGGACGATGCCTGGCGGTGGCGCTGCGAGCGCTCGGTGAAGCGCATGGGTAGCCAGTCCCACGGGCGGTTGCTGTTGCTGACGGCGCCGCTGGTTGGCTTCTCGACGACGGCGAGGATTTTGTAGGGCTCTTCGCCCAGCCCGTTGGGTGCGGCGTCGGTGATCGTGAGGAAGTCCGCGTTGGATGGGACGCTGACGTCGGTGACGCTCAGGAACAACTCGGGGTTGGTTTTGATGAGCTTCCGGTAGACATACAGGTTAGCCTGGTTGATCCAGCGGGTCTGCTCGGCGTCGGACCAGTAGTCGTTGGTCTCGGCGTCGAGCAGGTCTTTGGCGAGCTGCTTGACGTCTTTGACCGTGTAGACCGGGATCGGGGTCGTGGTCGCTGCCATGGCTTAGGCCGCTTTGGGCTTGCGTCGGCCACGGTCGACGGAGCGGATCGCGCCGATCCGTCCCTTGCGAGGCATGTTCCAGGTGCCGAGGCTGTCTGCGTATTTCTTGAAGGGCTCCCATGCTTCCTTGGCGCGGTCGCGGAAGGTGCTCTTGATGCGCTCAGCGGCGGTCAACTCGTCGAGCTCGTGTATGTCGAGAGCCTCGGCGATGGCGTTGGCGCGGTTGTACGTGTCGCACTTCTGGAGGAAGGGGATCACCCGCGCGTCGGCGACGTGGATTGGCGTTCCGGTGTCGTCGTCGACGAGGTGTTTCCAGACCACGGGGACCATCTCCTGATGGCAGCGTTCCTTCTGGAAGTAGTGCGACACGACGGTGCGGAGGCAGAGTCGCGCGAGAACCCAGCAGCCGCCCGATCCGTCTGGATTTTCGGCCTGCGAGTCCCAGCCGACCAGTAGGCGATCGTCGTGAAGCGCCTGTTGCAGTCGGCGTGAGTGCGGGTTCCGCCAGCGGATGCGGCGGGACCGCTTGTATCGGTCCTCGCTGATCTGCATGTCTTACGCGCTCTGCTCCTGGAAGCGGTCGCCGTCGGTGCCGAAGTCGGAGTTGGGCAGCTTGCCGTCGCGGCCTCCGGTGAAGCGCTCGTTGAAGCTGATCTCGATACCGAGAAGGCCGAGGTCGCTGATGTTGGCGTCGGCGGAGTCCATTTCGAGGGAGAAGGCGAGATAGGCCGAGTCTTCGCCGAAGTTCGAGGCGAGGATCACGCCGTTGGAACCGCCGGTGCCGCCCAGGGCGACCTCGATCTGGTTGGCGGTGCCGGTGGTCGTGTAGTCGCCGGTGCTGGTGAAGAAGCCGGTGTCGAGTGCGGTCGAGGGCGCGGCGATGGCGTCGCCGATGGCGAAGACGTCGAAAAGGCCCTTCCAGTCGACGAAGTCAGCGGCGTCGGAGGAGTCGCTGACCCACACGGGACGGATCTGAATGTCCTGAGTGAGATCCCAGTTAGTGGGGATGCCCATGAAGTGGCTGACGATGTCTCCGTCGTTGACCATGTCGGCGACCACGATGCCGGTGTGTGCCCACTCGACGAGTCCGCCAGCTGTGCCGGTGTCCGCCGCGGTGGCATCGACAGCCTTCATGATGGAAGGATCGGTGTTACGCGCGTTGGCTGAGCTGTTGTTGCTGATGGCGTACGAGGCCAGGTTGTACGCGGGGATGAAGAGACGGCCGAAGCGGCTTTTGATGTTGAAATTGTCGATCACGGGATGCTCCTTGCGAAGTTGCCCACCGCTCGCGTGGGCACGGTTTTACCCCCCGTCGCGCCGAACGGGGATACCAGGCTTGGGACCGTGAGGGGCGCATCCCGTGTGTGGGTAGAAGGTGACTCGGAGGGGGCGAGCCGAGCCCGCCCGGATCGACCGCCCCCTCCTCGTCAGGGCGTTTGTGTCGCCCGTAGCCCCTACCCCAGTAGGTCACGGACGCGCCCATTTGCGATTACTGCGGCGTGATCAGCGTCGACGAGTTGATGGCGATGTCGTCGAGGAGCCCGTGGGCGTTGCGCTTGGTCACGAGCAACTCCAGAATCGCTCCGAACGCGGCCTCGAAGTCGGCCTTGTTCGTCACGCGGGAGAGCACCGCGCCGTCGTCGTCGAGCCACCGGAATTTGTCCTGGTAGCCGATCTTGATGGCTTTCAGATCGAGGAAGTACAGCTTGTTCAGGAAGCAGTGCCGGTCGCTGACGATGGGCACGTCCATCTTGCCGTTGTTCCAGGTGAGGAAGCTGCGGACGAAGCCGCCCTTGAATTTCAGGGGGACGTAGCGGACGTCCCCCTCCATCAGCTTCTTGACCTCGCGCACGGCGCTGTTGTGGCCCGTGATGTAGTTCGGCCGGGTTCCCGATTTCTCGTTGATCCCGTCGATCATCGCGTCCATCAGCTCGTGACTGAGGTTGCGGTTGGTGCCGCTGTTGCCGTTGACGTGCGAGGTCCACGTGGTGTTCGCGGACACGTCGATGCCCTGGAAGTCGTCCACGTTGGCGTCGTCGTCCACGCACCAGGTCAGGCCCGTGAGCTCTTCGCGGTAGGAGACGAAGCTGCTGTCACCGACCGTGAGGACGGCGGTGGCATCCCAGGAGGGGACGGTGGTGTGGACGGCGTCCCACGTCATGGTGAACGTGGTCCGGCTGTCGACGCTGGCCACCTGGCCGAAGGCGAACGCGGTGTCGTCGCCGGTTGCGGTGGTGAGGTCTCCGGCGGCGCCGACGCTGGAGCCGGTAACGCCGTTGGCGGTCGCGGAGTCGAGCGCGTTGTCGCCGAGTCGCAACTTCATTCCGGCGTGGACGAAGTGGGTGTCGGTGACGGTCACGGTGGTCGTGGTGGCACCGGCTGCGGAGCACTCGGCGATGACGCCGGTGATGTACTCGTTGGCGTTGGTGACGGTCGACAGGGTGTCGATGTTCAGACCGTGCAGTTGGCGGTTCAGCGAGTGCATCAGCTCCAACGACAGGTCGCGCATTTCGGCGTCCATGGCGTCGGCGAACGCGGCTTTGTCGCCCTTGGAAGCGGTCATGACGCGGTTCGACAGCTGGATGCGACCGTAGATCTCTTTCGGGACCACGGTGGCTTTGCGGCGTGTCTGGTTTCCGGCGGTCGGAAGCAGAGCGGACTCGGCGACGGCGCCGACGCCACCGCTGCGTCCGGTGTGGACCGGCCAGATGAGGCCGCTACCGGCGATCTTGCACTCGGAACCGGCCTCCTTGAGCGCGTCGAAGAGAACGACCTCTTCGTTGAGGATCGATTCGAGAGCGGGTCCGTAGTATTCCTTGAGGACCGCGCTGAAGGTTGATGTGGTGACGGACATGGTTTAGCTGCTCCTGATTAGCGGTTGACCAGCCGGTCGAACAGCTCCACAGTCGCCTCGCGTGCTTCATCCAGAGAGTTGACCTCACGGTGTTCTACCAGGCCGGTCTGACCGCTCGGCATGAGCGATCGGGACGGCGGAGCAGCTGGGCGCTGCTGCGCGGCGTGGTAGTCCATTGCGCGTTTCGAAAACCAGTCGTGGCTGCTCTTGGCGAGAGCGCGGACGTTGGCCCGCGGGTTCGCCAGAATGCCGTCGAGCACCTGTTCGGGGACGAGGTAGGGATACTCCGCGCGTGCGGCTTGTATCTCGCTCTCGATCCGGGTCCGTTCGGATGCGACCTGGAAGTCGTGCCAGCGCTTCTCCTGGGCTTTGAGCTGTGCCTGTTGGCGATTGATCAGGTCTTCGTGAGAGCTGAGCTTCTCGCTGAGCCGCTGTTCGATGGGATCGACCCATTCCTCAGTGGCTGCTGGTGGCGCGGCAGCTGGTTGGTCCTGGAGTTTTTGAAGGTGAGGCTGAACCTGCTGGAAGTAGTTCGCGGCTGTCTGTAGCTGCTGCTCGAGCGTCCGGTTGCGTGCCTCCAACTGCTCTGAGCGCGTGCGCTCGCCTTGCAGTTGGGTGCGGGACTCGTGAAAGCGCGAGTAGGGGACCGGGCCCTCGTCGTTACCCTGCTCCGACCCGATGTCGCTCGGGCTGGCGTGTGCGGGGTGGGTAGCGACAGTTGGCTCGGTCGAAGGAGCAGCCGGCGGCGCTGCGGATGGAGCAGCAGCAGGTGCCGCGCTCTCGCCCGTTGATACGACCTCGAATGGTGCGTCGTCTGCCATGGATGGCTTCCTATGGTCCGTGTCGTGGTGCCTTACGAGTTGACGCCGCGACTACCCACGGCTGTCCTACGAACGGTAGCGGAGCTATCAGTGGGGTGTCAACCGTGTCCTTTTGCGGATAGCAGAAAGTGGACATCTATGGGGTGCGCGCTAGCGTTTGTAAGCGGAGAGAGGCTGGCCGAGGAAGGAGCCGGTGCCGGGGCCGCTGATGACGTATTTGTCTTTGGGCTTTTTGGTCGGCGCGGGGGGACGGGTCTCGGGTCGGATGGTCTTGAAGGAGTCGCGTAGTTGTTGTGTAGCGTCGTTGGTGGGATCGGGTGTGGGGTCGAGGAAGTCTGCGGGAGGGCGTTCGGAGTTGCCGTGTTGGAGTTGGCGGAGGATCTCCTGAAACATAGCGGTGCGATCGGGCTTGGGCGCGGGTTGGCCGTCGGGGGCGTTGTTGCCGTGGACGGTGTCGTGAAAGAGGGCCGCGATGTTGCCGTAGGTGTCAGCGCTGGGCTTGTGGGCGCCGTACCAGTTCGTGTTGACGACGTCGTCTACGTGACGGTCGAGGGCGAGGTCGTCTACCTCGAAGCGTTGTGTGGATAGTTCTCGTTGTTTTTCGCGGAGGGCCTGGATGAAGGGATCGGACTCCTGCTGGCCTCGCTGGGCGAAGGCTTTGAAGGGGTTGCCCATCTAGTAGCCCTGTTCGAAGTAGGGCACGCCGGGACCGTGCGGCCCCTGATTGGGATAGGTTTCGGGCATGTTGGGGACCGGAGGCTGGGCGGTGCCCATCGGCGCGGGTGCGACCGGCATTTGCGGGGGCATCGGCGGCTGGCCTCCCATTGCCTGCATCTGGGCGGCCATCATGTCTTCGGGGGCCATCCCGAAGGGGTCGACGGGTGGTCCCGGTTGGGGTGGGGGCTGCATGCCGGGTTGCGGGGGTTCACCGGGCATTGCGTCGGGAGGCAGCTGGTCGCCGATGAGGTGTCGCCACCAGGGGACGCCCTGCTCATTTTGCGAGGCGTAGTAGTAGTGCCAGGCGAGGTGGTCTTCGAGGCGTTTCTGGGCGTCAGGGGACAGAAGTCGGTATTCCACAGAGAGCATGAAATCCCGCAAAACGTCGATGTGGACGTCATGCGATTCCCAAGGCCTGGGCTCGACGGGGTCGCCGTCGATGAGGAGGGTGATCTCCTCTCGCGCCGCCTGGCGGTCTCGGTTGTTGTCTCCATAGACGGCGTCCATTTCGCCGAATTCCAGCATTTTGCGGGCGCGGCTCTGCGTGGTGGGGTCGCTGGGATCGCCCAAAATTCCCTGCTGGAAGTATTGGACGATTTGTTCCCTGCGGAATGAGATATGGCGGGGCAGTGAGCTGTTTGGAGTTACCCGTACGTCGGTACTTCTAATGTATGAGCGGTGGAAGGCGATGGCCTCGATCGCGCCGTTGGCACCCATGGTGCGCAGCGTTTTCTCGATGGTCATGTAGTCGCGCCAGTAGCGGAGCAGTCGGGAGGCGAGTTGTTTGACGCCGATCTCGTATTCGCGGACGAGCGGGCCCAGGAGGGTGGCTTCGAGGTCCGTGGCCATGCCGATGGTTCGACCGGAGAGGCCGCTGGGGATGCGACCACGGGCGAGGTCGCTGACGCCAGCGAGGGTCCAGATGTGTTCGATGGCTTCCTGGGCGATCAGTCCGTGCTCGGGGCTGAGCGGCGGGGGGCTGACCGGACGCGGGGGCGGCTTGCTGGGATCGTAGGGGATGATCTCCCCCGGTTCGTCGCTGATGAAGTCGCCGGGGACGCTGCCCTCGGCGACGAGCCATTTGGGGGACGCCATTAGGTTGGCGTTCTCGATGCGCTGCGACGATTTCTTGTTCAACTCCTTTTGGGGAGCGATGAGATCGCGAACGGAGCCTTCGCCGGGGAGGCGCCCGGGCACCGGCTTGTGTCGGATGATGATGAACGGCAGTTCGTTGTGTGGGAGGTAATCGGCCTCTTCGAGGAGGACGTTGCCAGCGACGACGGCGTAGTAGCCGCGCGGGTGTCGGGGGCTGGGGCGTTCGAAGTATTCGACGACCTTGACGCGGTCGACGAGTGCATCCTGGCCTGCTTCCTGACCGCGGAAGGTGGCGAGGATCTGGGCTGCGTAGTTGTCAGCTGTCCAGCGGTTCTGAGGCTGGACGTAGTGGCCGCGATCGGGCCAGCCGTTGCGCACCTCGTCGATGTGCATGCTGGTTTCGTGGAAGGCCCAGCGAATGTGCTCGGAGTCCTTTCCGCCTGGATCCCAGCCAAACTCCATGATGGTGATGGCTTCGACGCGGGGCCCGCCGGTCTTTTTGTAGGTGGGCTTGGCGTCTTCGGGAATGCGGTCGGCGTACAGTTCGGCGGCGCGGGCTTCGGGGTCGCCGGGCTGGACGACATACTCGTCGCCGCGTTCGGGATCCCAATAGGTCTTCAGCACGCCGGTGCCGGTGACGAAGGCCAGTTGGATGGCCTCGGTGAGTACGCCCTGGACGTTGTAGGTGTCCCATACGTGGTCCAGGAGATGGTCGCAGGCGCGGGCAGCGTCCTGGTCGGCTTCGTCGGTGGTGGCCGGAAGGCAGGTGACGGCTGGGCGGTTTTCGGTGGTGCGGGCGACGAGGGTGTCGACGGCGGCGCGGGTGTAGTTCAGGCTCATTCGGACGCGCCAGTCCTCCTGCTCCAGCTCTTCGAGGCGTCCGGCGAAGTCGTTCCAGTGGACGTAGTGTTTGCCGGTGTAGAAGGCCAGGGAGAGCCATGCTTCGCGGAGCACTTCGCGTTTGGCGCGATTGGCGGTGTCTACCTGCTTCATGACGTATTCGAGCGCGGAGGACTGCTTCTCGGTGGGGCGGTAGTCGCTGTCGTCCCGATGCGCGTGCTGGTCGTATTCCGCGTAAGCGGAACGGATGGCGGAGTCGGTCATGGGTTAGCGACCTGCCTGGCTGGCGGTTCGTTTGCCCTTGAGGAGCAAGCTCGCGATCTGAGCGGGGGAGAGGAAGCGGTTGTTCTTGCCGAGTGTGACCTTGGGTTGGGGCTCGGCGAGGTTGGGAGCGGTTGGGGAGGAGGTGTTGGTGACACCGCTGCGCATCTGTCGGGCCGCGAGGCGGGTGAGCTCGGAGGAGTCGAGATCGGGGTGGCGTCCGGAGGATTGCTCGCGAGTGTATTCGTCGAAGGCGTTGTAGGCCGCGGGTCCGCCGCGGAGTCGCTGCTCTGCGTTCATGTACTGAGGAATGGGCATCAGTAGGCCCCCCGGTAGCGGTCGCGAAGCGATTGGGCCGCGCTGAGCCGGACGTCGGGGGAGTTGTCGAGCTGAGCGAGCGGGCTGGAGGAGGAGCTGCCGGGGGTGAAGGCGTCCCGGTAGGAGGGTGGGGTGGGTGTTTGCCCCGGCATCGCGACCTGTGGTTGCAGCTTGGGCTTGGGCGGCGTCGGCGGGGTAGCAGGGGTGCTGGCGGCACCGCCGAAGAGGGCTCCGAGAATACTGCCGATGGCGGCGACCGCTGCGCCGACGGGGCCCGTGGCCCCGGCGATGGCGGCACCGGCGGTCCCGAGGGCGCCACCGATTCCGGCTCCGGTGTTGGTGCGGTCGACACCCGCTGTCCCGGGCTTACCGCCGTCGTTGGTCGGGAAGTGGTGGGTGAAATTAGGGACGGCCACGGCCACGCCTCCGTTCGCGAAGGGTGTCCTCGAAACGGTCCTGGTGGAGCGTTCGGAAGAGATCCCATTCGCGGTCAGGGGCGAGCCTGGTTTCTGGCGTCGGGGTAGACGTCTGGCGGTTTCGGGGCGGGTGAAACCGTGCGCCGAGCAGGTAGCCGATGGCTATCCCGGCAAAGAGCGTGAGGAGCAGCGCGGTCATACGCGGCTCCCCAGGTGCCGGTCGCGGCGCGTGTTACTGCGTCGACGGCGGGCAAATCTATCATGGGTGCCGGGACGTTTGCGTGTCAACGGCTTACGTGTGACGGGTGGACCGAGTTCGCGGTCGAGGAAGAGGGCGAGCGCTGTCGCCATGATGGCGTCGTCGTGTTTGTCGGCCATGTGTGTGGGTTTGCCGTTCGCGTCGTAGACGTAGGTGGTGCATTCCTGCCAGAACCGGCGGTCGGGATCGGTGAAGGTGTCGTTGCGGATGGCGTCGGCCAGATGGTCGATGGCGATCTGTCGTGTGCGGCGGTTGGTGATGAAGCCATACATGTCGGCCCAGTTGTTTCCGGCGCGAACGGTGCGTCCGCTGTCTCGTCGGTAGAGGCGGCGGTAGCCGGTGTCGAGGATGGCGCGAACGGTGGCCCAGCCGTGCTGGTTGCCCTCGGGGATGATGTAGGCGCCGCCGTATTTGCGGGCGACGTGAACGGCTTGCTGGCCGAGCGATTGCGGGTCGGTGTAGCCGTAGAACGTGGCGACGAAGTCGCGGGCGTGACGGTCCCATACGCGGATGGCGGCGTAGTCGCCGTGGGTGACACCGGCTGCGGAGTCGGTCGCGACGATGTAGTCGTGAGTGGGGTCGGGCTCGACGTGGAATTGCCATTCGTCGCCCATGGGGTCGAGAACGAGGTTGCCGTCGTCGTCGTGGTGAAGTCGCCCACCGAAGGCGGTGTCGTCGGGCGGCGGCTGGCGCAGGTGCTGGAGGATGCGGTGCTGGTCGAAGACGGTGCGTCCGGACGTGACGAAAGCGACCTGCCAGCTGATGGGGAATTCCTGATCGAAGCGGTCGAGGTCGTTGCGGAATTTGGAGCGTAGGGTGCGTATGGACCAGGCGGTCTCACCGGCGGTGAGCTGGTGTGCGATGGCGCGTTCGAGCCAAATCTGGGGGTAGTTCAGGCGGGTGGCGCAGCGCTTGGCACCGGCCAGATCGTCGTTCGAGGCGCGGTGCAGCATTTCGTCGTGGGTGCGGGCGATGTCGTCGCGGACGGTGAGGTTGTATTTGGGCACGCCCTGGTAGCTGAAGAAGAAGGGTTTCCAAAGGCCCCCGATGGGGTGGCTTTCGACGGCGTCGGTGTAGCGCTGAAAGAAGGAGCCGGCTGCGCCGCCGCTCGTTGATTCGATGAAGACAGCTGTGCCGTCTACGTCCTGTAGTGGGGAGAGGCTGGCCTGGAGGACGTCTTCAGCGCTGGTCGTGGACCGGCTGCGGTCCCACAGTCCCAACTCGGAAATGTGAAAGGCGGAGGGGGTGTCGCCACGGGCGGCTTCGGTGGAGCCCTGTGTGACGGCTTCCAGCATCGAACCGCGGTCCTTCCAGTACAGGCCGTTGCCGCTGACGGATGCGGCGCAGCGGTCGATGATGGCGGTGGGGAGCTCGCGGTTGAAGATGCGCGCGATCTCGGCGATGCGGTTGGTGCTCTTCTGGAGGTGGGCCACAACCTGAGCGCGTACGTGCTCGAAGAAGATGCACTGGTGGTAGAGCCAGGCTTCGAAGAAGGTCGAGAAGCCGAGTTGGCGGCACTTGGCGATGATGATGCGGATCGGCATCTGCGCGCGTTGGCAGTGCTCGATGTACTGAAGAACGGCTTCCTGGTACTCGTTCAGCTCGAAGGGAACGAGTTGCCAGCGTCCGTCGCGAAGTACGCGGATCTTCAGGCACGTTCGCGCGAAGAAGCGGAAGTCGTATTTGCAGCGATTCCAGAATGCTGCGCGGGAGTTGTCGGACAGAAACGGACAGCCTTGGGCGGGCTGTTGGGTGCAGTATAGCGGAGGTCAGCCTGCGTAGAGGTTGTGACCGATGGTCCCGAGCACGAGCAGCGTTGCGAGTGTCCACAGAACGAGCACGGAAATGTGCGGCACCGTGCGCCGAGGGGGCGGCTTGGGCGGCAGCACGGGACCGCGGTAGGGGCGGAAGACGTTCACCCGAGTGTCTCGGCGGTTTGCCGGAGCTGTTGCTGGGCGTTGCGAAGGGTGTTGCGTGCGGCGTCGCCGGTGGCGTCCTGCGGGAGTTGGCTTTCGAGCTGTTGCAGGGTCTGTCGGACGACGAAGAAGCCACGGCGGGCGTCGTTGAGTCGGGTGTCGGCGTTGGTCATGTCTGGGGGGCGTCCTTGTTGTTGCAGATGGGGCAGGGGACGTAGACGACGCACGGATAGCGTCCGCGTCGTTCGGCGGAGGCCTGTTGTGTCGGGGGGGCCTGGACGGTGCCCAGGCCGTGGCAACGGTGGCAGTCAGCGGACACGTTCACCTCGTTCCGCGGGACAGCGGGTGCATTTGACGACGGAAACGACGCCGGTTTCGGCGTTGCGGATCCATGGGGCGAAGTCGTGGTAGCCCTTTTTGCAGAGGCGGGAGAACCACCAGCGGAGGAGCCACTCCATCAAGCGCCGACCGCGGGCGGGATGACCTCGCCGGTGTCGGGGTCGACCTCTTCGACGGTGATCGGCTCGGGGAGCAGGTCGATGACGGGGGCGTCGGCGTTGCCGTAGACGGTCTCGTCGATGGCGGCGGCGTGTTGGAGCTTGGCCGACGCCGGGAGCATTTTGCTCAGTCGGCGGACGACGGTCTTCTTGGCCATTTCGACGTAGTTGGTCTGCCAGGGGTTCTGGCGGTTGCTGGTGAGCTGACTCGCGCCGATCTGGTCGATCTCGTCGCGGGTCATGACGTCCAGCCATTTCCATTTGTCTCCGTCGCCGTCGGTGGCGCGGCACCAGACGTAGGTGAGTTCGGCGCTGCGTCGTTTGCGGTTGTGGATGATGGGCTGATCGGGGCTGGAGGGCTGTTCGCGCCAGTCGTCGCCTTCGTACACCGGAACGGGGACGTGGATGGTGACGCCAGCGTTGCGCGCGATCTCGACGTAGCCGCGGAAGCCGATGATGAGCTTGCACTCGCGGCCGTATGGGACCAGGTGGATCTGCTGGGCAGCGCCGGGTTCGAGTCCGAGCTGGGCAACTTCCATGAGTGCGGCGAGGAGGCTGGCCTCGTCGCACTTGAACAGCTTGGGGTTCTTGCGAAAGTCGGTCGCCAGCAATCGCTCGAAGCGGTCAGCGTCCTTGCGGAGGCGAGCCGGGAGGCTGCGTTGCAGCTGTGCCGACACCGACGTGATCAGCGCGTTGGGGTTGCGCTGTTGGATTGCGGTTCGCGGATTCAGGTTGTTTTGGTCGAGCAGTCCCATGTGGTCCTCTTATTTGATGCGGAAGGTGCGAACGCCGTGGCGGTTCGCCTTCCAGGTGAAGGAGCGCTCACCGGCTTCGCCGATGGTGCTGTCGTGTGCGGCGAGGGCGTGGCAGAGCTGGCCGCTGAGCCAGTCGTAGGCCGCGCTGGCTTCCTTGCGGGCCTTTTGGGCCGTGAGGCAGGCGTCGGCGATGGCAGCGAGTTCGCGCAGGTTGACGGGCTCGTTGGCCAGGTCGGGGTTCAGCGCTGAGAGTTGTTTCCGTGGATCGTTGTCGGCGCGGGATGGCTTGGGCACGACGTTGGGGACGACGTGATCGCACCAGAAGGCGCGGGCAGCTGTGTAGAGCAGCAGCTGGTCGTCGTGGTCCGCCATGACGCGGTAGACGCGGTGGTCGTAACCGTCGATGAGGACGGCGACGAGCCAGCGGTCGACGCCGCTGACCATCATGGACCACTGTGCCTGGCAGTAGGGATCCATGGGGATGATGCAGTCAGCGCCGACGGTGCGGATCGTGCCGTTGGTGTTGGGCCAGTCGCTGCGTTTGCGGCCCGAAGTGTTCTTGATTTCCAGATGGGTGGGTGCGGCGACACGGGGGTCGTGGAGCAGCCCGTCGGGCGAGCAGGCCATCCATGTGATGTCGGTGCGCTGGTTGGGGCACAACTCGAGGCTTTCGTAGCGTACGCCCTCGCCGAGCATAATCGCGGTGGCTTCGCCGATCGCGGCTTCGAGGTGGCGTCCCCAAAACAGGTGGTCGTTGTCGTTCATCGACTCGTGGCGGCGCGAGTAGGCCGTCAGCTGACCGCCGTAGCGGGACAGATCGGTGATGAGCGCGACCTCGCTGGCGCCGATGATGGTACGGCGCCAGACGAGCCAGTTCTCTCGGGAGGTGAATCGGCGCTGCCGATGAGGCCCGGAGAGCGGGTCCGGCAGGGCGGGGATGATGTTGGCTTCGTTATACACGGGGGTCGTCGTCCTTGGGGTGTCGTGGGTCGCCGCCACAGTTGGGGCAGCCGAGTTCGTCGGAGCGCCCGCGGTAGCAGCATTGTTTGCAGTCGATGAGGATCTCGTTGGGGCCGTTGATGTGCTGGTACGGATCGGTGCGTCGTCCGTGATCGACGGGCTGGTCGTGTCTGTGAGGCGGTGGGCAGCGTGGACACCAGTTGTCGTCGGAGTAGCCGGTGTAGCCGCAGTTGGCGCAGGTGCCGTGGGTGAAGCCCATTTCGTCGGCGAGCTCGCGTCGGAGTTCGGGCGTGAAACGTGAGAGCTGGCTCAGGCGGCGGGACATGTGGCTCTCCGTGGTGGATTGACAAAAAAGGGGGTCATAGGAGTCCGTCCAGCAGCGCGTCGGCGATCCACAGCGCGTCGGCTTCGTTGTCGTCGGGCGTCCAGTCGTCTGGACTGCTCTCGCGCCAGCGGTGCTGTGCGGTTTCGATCATGAGTGGTTTGCCGGCGTTGCCTTTGCCGGTGGCGTGGCGTTTCACGGTGGCGACGGGGGCGCCGCAGCACGGGGTGTTCAGTCGCTCGCACTGCGCGGTGAGCATGCCGGTGATCGCGCCGTAGACGTGTGCGGCATCGACACCTTTGTGTTTTGCGACCTCTTCGATGGCGACACAGGGGTCTTTGAAGGTCTGGAGCAGGTCGGAGAAGTGCGCTGCCAGGCGAACAAGGTACATGCCGCTGCCTTCGAGGCGATTGCCACGCAGGCCCCATGTGCCGCTGGCGACTCGGTTGCCGTCGCGGTCGAGCACGGCCCATCCGCAGTGGAGGCCGGGGTCGATCCCGATGTAGTGGCGGGGTGTCATGCGGTGCCGCCCATCCCGGTGCTGGTGACGATCTGCCTGAGCGTGTGGCAGCAGAACGGGGCGGTGGTGGGTGTCAGCTGGAGTGCGCGGCCACGCGCGACGAAGGCGGTGGTGCCGTGGGCGCAGGCCAGGTACAGGCCGCTGCCGTCTTTGGACGGGGCGACCCGGCAGTTGGGCTTGGTGCTCGGGGCGATCATGGGCTGATCCGTGCGGGGTTCATGGTGTCGAGTTGGAGGCGCAGCTCGTCCCAGCCGCGTCCGGAGTCGCCCGGTTGGCCCATGAGAATGACGGTCTTGCCTTCGAGACGGGCGATGTGCTGGGTGAGCGAGATGCGCTGGTAGGGGGTCAGGCGCATGTCGACGTGACCGAAGGCGACGATTGGGGCGGTGTTGTAGCCCTCCCAGGTGTCGACGCTGCGGGTGGGGGCTTTGCGCGCGTCGTGGTAGCGAGCGGCGATGTTGTGCGTTTCCATGAGCGTTTGTGTGAGGAGCAGTCCCGCTTCGAGGGCGCGAACGGGTGCGGCGAGGATGACGATCCACTGAGGAAGCGAACGGGTGGTCAGCTCGTAGAGCGACGGGTGAAACTGTCGGTAGTCGCGGCGCTGAATGGAGGACGGGAAGTTGACCTCGTGGTGCAGCGCGTGGTCGCACCTCGCGGTCCATGTTCGGCCCCGGTCGTCGGTGGTTATGATCCAGTTGGTGTCGTTGCAGCGGTCGCAATCGTGCCGTACCGGGTCGCGGTTGGTTGGTGGCGGGGGTGGAGGCATCTGGTCGGAGATCGGTTTCATGGGGCGGTTCCTTCGTATTCGGCCCAGGCGTCTTTGACCTCGTCGGCGCCGGGGGCGGTGGTGTCGGTGCGGGGTCGGGTCTTGGCCTCGGCCTCGGCTTTGAATCGGGGGATCAGGTCCATGGGGTTGTTGTTGCGGCCGTCTCCGAAGATCCATCCGGGCCGGAGGAGCTTGTCGCCCCACCGACCTTCGACGTCGCGCCACCTGGCGTTGGTGGCGAGGTAGTCCAGGATGGTGGTGAGTGTGGCGACCGGCTCCCATTGGGACTCCTGGCAGGCGACCACGGCCATTTCGACGTAGATTGCGCAGCTGCCGTAGGGGGCCTCGGAGTAGCCCTGCTGGGCCCGGATGCGGTTGTAGTGGGTCAGGACGTCGCGGGCGGCAGCGGTGCCTCCGGTGGATGCGTTCATTTGAGCGATCGCCCCCAACGAGGTGCGGGGTGTTTCGAGCGTGACGCGGGACGCGTGTCCCCCTCCCCCTCCTTCTCCTTTTCCTCCTCCTCCTCCTCCTCCCCCTCCAGCGCGCGCGCGGGGGGACGGGATTTTTCCCGTCTGAGGCGAAGGGGGAGCAGTGGCACGTTCAACTGAACCGGAAGTTTCCGGATCGGGACCGAAAGTTTCCGGTTTGGAACGGAGAAAATCCGGTACGTCGAGCGGCTCGTCGGGGATTCCGGCGGGGAGCGGGAGCGTGAGTTTGGCGCGTTTGTGGATCCGCTGGTGTCGCTGGAAGGTCACGACGATCGCGAGCTGTTCGCCGCGGTCGGTCTCGTAGGGGTAGAGCAACCCCTGCTCGGTGAGTTCGCGCATGACCTCGGCCACGTCGTTGTGAGGCAGGTCGTCGTACATGAATGCGTGGGCCTTGATGTAGCGGGGGTTCCAACGCAGCGCGCCGGAGTCTTCTGCGAGGTTCCAGGACGCGATGAAGAGCAGGCGGGCGCGGGGCGTCAGCTGTCCTACGATCTCGTCAGCCCAAAAATCGGGCTTGATTGAGCGGATCCGGGGCATTCCTTCTCCAAGCGGACGTACCGATCCCGTCCTGCGGGCGGCGGGTGGGGTAGGTCAGCTGGCGGTGCCCCGTCGTGGGGCGGGTTTTAGTCGGTGTCGTCCGTCCCGAGTCCGTAGTCCTCGGGCAACGGGGGCAGGTTCTCGTCGAGGAGGCGTGTCACCAGCTCGTTTTTGGAACGAACGGTGAGGTCCGCTCGCGCCGCGGCATCGATGCGCTGATCGATCTGCTGCGGGAAGCGGTAGTTGCGCTGAACGATGTTCCCTGACTCCATTGTGGGATGAACGATAGCAGCGCTATCTGGGGTGGACAAGTGTGGAATGTCGATATGCGCGGGTTCGCCTGTGGGCATGTTGTGGAGGGGTGCGGTGAGCGCATGTTGGAGGTTCTGCACAAGTTGTTGAATTCGTGCGACGACCAGCGGAGGGAGACTGTGGATGGTGGGTTGGAGGGAAATTCCCTCCGGAGTCCGGTGTGCCGCCAGGCGCCCCTCGATGAACGCGGCGAGCGTCACCAGGGCGTTCGCCTGGGGGGGCAACTGCCCTCCCTCCCATCGCGCAAGCGTTTTAGGGGTCATCTGGAGGCTCGCGGCCAACTCCTTCCTGGTGAGGCGTGCGGCCTCTCTGGCTTCGCGAAGGCGGGCGAAAATCATCATGTTGGCAATCCCTGCTAAGGTGATAGTAGGACTACGATATCACGGGTTTCTAACTGTGGGAAAACTGTGGAGCGGGAATGCAAGTGGACAGCGGTGGGGTGTTTACGGTTGACGGCGACCCCGTGGAGCCGCGATGTTGAAGGCATGCCCGTGCCGGAAAAATTGACAGACGCAGAGATTGAAGCGATCGCCGAACGTGTGTTTGGTAAACTGGTCGGCCGGCTGTTGAATCCTGCGGTGGACGAGGAGTCCGCGCAGGTCGCGGCTGTGCGTGAGGCGCGTCGAGCCGCCGAACAGGACATCGTGGGCGGTCGTGCCGCCCGTGCGGCGCAGCGGAAGGCGCGGCGTCCCGGCGGTTAGTCGAGTTCGAGCATCGCGAAGCGGTTGTCGATGCGACGGCCGGGGAGTGGCTGTTCCTCCTTCAGTTCGAGCACGGCGTCGGGCGCGCTTTCGTGAATGTAGTGTCGGCGCGTGGTGGTGACGTTGGTTCCGTGTCCCATTTCGAGCGCGAGCTCGTGGTCGGAGAGTCCATCCAGTGATTTGAGCGTGGCGTAGGTGTTGCGCAAGCCGTGGGGGCAGACGCGGGCGACGTCGGCGTGTGCGCAGGTGCGCGCGACGAGTCGTCCCAGCCAGGTGCGATCGTGTGGTTCGCCTGTTTCGGGGCTGGGCGGAGGGGTGTCCGTGGGGCTTACGAGGGTTTTCTGCTCGGGCCCTTCGAAGGTGACGATGCCTGCTTTGCGCATGCCGCGGAGCATGGGGTAGACGCAGTCGCGGGTGGTCTGCATTTCGGCGGTCGTGGCGCGGACGATGTCGGGACGGAGCATGGGCCCGTTCCGGAGCAGCATTCGGTAGATCGCCTGCTTGATGGCGGAGTGGCGGAATTTGGTGCGTTGGTTGTGAGGCATGAGGAACCCGTTCGGGTGGCGCTGAACGAGGTTCTTCAGTGCGGGGACGAGCAACGAGGGCATGTGCAGTTCGCGCCAGCTGTCTTCGCTCTTCGGGGTCCAGTGCGGTGGCTTGGGGTGGCAGCGACACGGGGGCTTGTCGCCCTGGATCCAGATCACGCGGTGAACGAAGTCGACGTCGGGGGCCGTGAGGTGGCGCAACTCTCCGCTGCGGATCCCGGTGAGCAGCGGCAGCGCGGCAGCCACGCGAACGACGGGATCGGGATGGGTCAGGGCGGTCAGCGCGTAGGTGCGGGGCTCTTCGCCGCGGAGGATGGGCTTGCGCCGGTTGACGGCGTTGCGGTTGGCTTTGGTCTTGTGTGACCAGGGCAGTGCTCGCAGGTCCGAGCATTCGATGGCGTCGGCGGTCTCCTGACGCAGGTCGCGTTGGAGCAGGCCGATCGCACGCCAGTGATCGATGACGCGCAGCGTCATTTCCCAGCATCCCTTTTTGGTGGCCATGGCGATGGTGGAGTCGAGCAGGACGTCCAGGTACATCATGGTGTGACGGGCGCGCAGGGTGCTGACGGGGATGCGGTGGAAGAGATTGAGGAAGCGCGCGGCCATGGTTCGGTAGCTGGCCAGCGAGTCGGCTTGAATGTCGCGTGCCTGGAGGGACAGCTCGTAGCGGTCCCAGGCGTGGGCGACGGTGACGCTGGGGTCGTTGGCCACGACCAGCTTCTTGGCGTGGTCGAAGTGGGCCTGGGCGACGACGGGATCGCGGGTTTTGCAGGGGATGCGGTAGCGTTCGCCGCCCTCCCACAGCACGTAGTAGTAGTTGCCGTTCTCGTGGTAGGGGGCGTCGCCGACGACGCGGTCGCCTTTCTTTTTGCGGGGCATGGGCGGGCTCCGGGGTCAGGGCTTGTGTTCCGTGAACCGTTCCGCGGGAACGATTCGGGCGTCGAAAGTAGTGGGGATCATTGGCGGCTGCAAGCGGGCATCGAAATCATGAGTATTGAGCAGGCCAGTGATTACAGCTAGTTAGCAGACGTTTTGTTCCGGGCCTGCCAGGCGGAGTCGAAGGTCGCCCCGCGCTCCGGTCTGCAGTCCGTGCAGACATCCCCCCGGCGCTCTTCTCCGGGCGTCAGGTCTTCGCCGCATTTCTGACACGGGGTGGGAGCATCCGGGCACCCGGGGCGATGGCCGGACC
>Ga0080013_1000150_pt1 | contig 97360 bp, 108 predicted proteins | sample ETNvirenome_6_85_FD_69236 | JGI IMG/M metagenome (GOLD analysis project Ga0080013, IMG submission 69236) | Marine viral communities from the Pacific Ocean - ETNP_6_85 (SPADES assembly) (version 2) | ecosystem: Environmental > Aquatic > Marine > Oceanic | place: Pacific Ocean | collected 2013-06-19
GAGGTTGTATTAAAAAGAGTCCAAAGCACAGCATCAACAATACTACTCTTCCCAGAATAGTTCTTCCCAAAGATCCCTGTAATCCCATTAAGATCGTCAAAGGTGACACTGTTTCCTTCTCCATAATTAAATAGGTTGTCAAATTCAAAGCTGGTTAATTTCCAATTCACATTACGAGAAATGTCGTCATTGTCTTCGACCACTTTCTTGTATTTACGATTAAGTTCATACACCCTCTCCATCGTAGAGGCGTCTACCTGAAAATCTTTCAGATACTCGTCCATCAACTCTTCTTGGATGTTGATGTCTCGCAAGTTCTCAGTCTTGAGTGTGTCGGTGATTTCAGTTACGTCCCCACGCTGGCCAGCAGCACGATTAAGGAACGTTACAACTTCCGGCTTAAACCGGTGCTTCGCAATATCGATGGCGCGCTTCATAATATTAAGCGGCAGATTATTGTGACTTACGATACGAAGGCGGGCGCCCTCCGGGACATTCGCTCCCTTGGGCATGCGGCCTTTCGGCGTGAGTTCCAGTGTAATGAACGGCTTCGGATTCTTGAACACAGCCGGCTCGACGTCCCAATCGTCCTTTGATTGAATATCCCAAATAAGAATACCCTTGTCGTTGGTCTCCCCGTGGTTCTGCTGTACGGTGCTGCCGGCATACCAGATACGACCAGCCTTGTCAAGAATTTGACGACGATGAATATCACCAAGCATTGAAAAATCAAATCCATCAAAAATCTCCATCGTGTCTTCGCCATTCAACATAACCCATCCAACATCCGTCTTACAGTTGCTGATGGATCCGTGGTAAAGGGCGATGTTAATCTTGCTTGGATCGGTTGGCTTAATCCAATTGTCACGATCGAAGACCGATAGAACATTCAAACAGAACTTATCGTCAATGTTCGTTTCTCCCGAATCCTTCAATAAGTGAAGATTGGGGTTGTCAAGTGCATTAAAAATTGGTGTCAAAGCATCTTGACGGCTACTGTTCTTCAGATTACCATCATGGTTTCCTAAAATTGCATACGTGGGTGCAATGTTGGCCAAATTCTCAAAGAATTGTGCACACAATTCCACATACTCTGGTGAGATTTGTGTCTTGGTGTGAGCTACGTCGCCAGTATGAACAATATAATCAATGTCTTCTTCGCGCAGCTTTTCATATAGTTGCTCAAAAATGACTCGATATTCGTAATGATACTTTAAATTTTTAATGTGAGTATCGCTAATATGAGCAAACTTCACATGTCCTCCGATTAATTAATATAGGGCATACCAAAACATGAATGTAGTATTATAGGCAGGATAAATGTGCCAAAACACACGCCAATTTCAAAACAAACTACTCTCACGAACGTATCTACAATATAATACATTTTGCCCTCATGTATTAATATACCATGTCCCTATTGACTATGCAAGTAATTTCTTTCGATTTTTGTAATTTTTCCAAGTAATTTTATTTTCTTTCAGGCTCGCCTTGAGCTTTTTAAACTCTTCTCGGTTGGAACCAAAACCATAATAATACTTTTTATATAACTCTTCTTTCGTCATCCCACTTACCGGCAATATATAATCATCAGGAATTTCGTCAAAAGGAATGTAAACTATATTCTGCAAACTATAGGAACCATCGGAATCTTTATACACAGAACTTGGCATCATCGGAACGTTGCTCCGAAAAGCATGCATTCCAGCCTCGCTCGCATCAGTGAACGGATATGTGTCAACTGGGAAATCTTGAAAAAATGTTTCCGCACTTGTGCCCGGGTTCCCTCTTTGATGTGTGTAGTGCTTGGCGAGCGCATCTTCATCAGACGCCGAATCAAGAATATCGCGATCAACATCATATTGCGGAGATCCAGTTCTTTTGTCGGAGAGTGCCTGCTGAGCGACTGACCAATCCGGAGGCAAGATGGCTTCAGATGGATTGTCTGGGTTATTCGGAAGCGGACCATCAAGGCCACTTTTGTCTTTATCGGTGCCGGCTTCCCATGACCATGAGTCAATCGCATTCACAAGTCGCTCAATCTCAGAGGCGCCTTTGTCCATTGTCGATGTCTTTTCGAGGCCGGCCTCGATAGCGGCTGCATTATCTGCTGCTAGCATATCCTCGTAATCGCTAACTTGTCCTCCGAGGGTTCCAGCCACCGCACCCAGTGCGCCGGCACCTATTGCAGCATCACGAATCTTTTTTTTGGTGGCCTTCCATTTTGCAGCATTCCAATCAGCGTCTATAGCTTCAGAGATTACTCTCTCCATTTCTTGATCGATATACATATCCAAGAGCTGAGATTCGCCAAGAATCCCATACACGCCTTGTAGAAAACCATCTTTGACCTCGGCAGCTAATCTGTCTCTGATTACCTCCGGAATAATATTGTTACGGGCAACCGTTTCGATGGTCCTCCCTAACCACTTTGCTTGTCTTTTCAGTTCTTCGCGAGGGGGGTCACCCATAACGCTACTTCGTCGACCGTCTAAAAACGCGTCAACTGCCATGGCATCAGATGGTCCACCTCTAGTAGTGGTATCAACTCTCTCATTAGGAAGCTCATCAATCTCGCTCAACATGCGCTCTATTGTTTTGTTAGCAATTTTTAAATTCTCTGTAGCTTCATTGTAATAACTTTCATTAATCGGTCCTTCGGCAGCTTTGACATGTTTAGCGTATTCTCTAACAATATCTGCCAACTCTTTAAGTGCCGGTTGTTCTCGCACAGGTATTCCGTAAACGCTCCTACTTCTAAAGACTTCGGTTCCCTTTTGTATAATGGCTGCTGTCACATCAAACATTAACTGTAGGGCGCGCGCCACTTCGTTCAGATCGTCTCTCGTGCCTCTATATCTGACCTTTTTCTTATCATCTGTTCTGCGAGTGTCCATTGCCGATAGGCGTGCCTCAAGGTCTTCTAATGAAGACTCAGCTAATCGATTTGAGATTTCTTCTAAAATAATTTCTCTTAATCTTTTTGGAGTTATCTTCATGCTACCCCTTCGATGCATGAAAGGCATCAAGAATCTCTTCGCAATGTGAGTGAGAATCACACTTGCGCCAAACACCGCCCTTCTTATTATTGAGGATCACCCAACCATCTTTACGTTTTCGGATACATCCTTTGTCTGTATCTGCGCAGCCTTTGCCATCTTCTGTCAATACTGCATCAAGTTCTTCTTTGATTATGTCTTTAAGTTCTTTCTTTGTGATTTTCATTTTTTATACCGCCGATAGTAAATCTAGCAGTAAATAGTTGTCTCTATCGATAAAGGATGCGCTTTTCTTTCTTTCCTCAAAGACTTCTCTCGGCATCGAACCTACGTCTTCGTAGCCGGATACATCGATTTTATGAAGCTCGATATCGTATTCCAGCAACATCTTAATAATCCGGCGCTCTTTTTCGGCTGCGTCTGGATCGAGCGCGACATAGACGGGTGTGTCGTTTCGTACAATCTTTCGTAATAACTCTGACCCGGACCTAAGTGTTGAACCCAATATAGGAACAGCATTTCCTGCGACCAATGCATCAAAAACTCCTTCGACCAATACTAGATCTGAATTCCAGTCAATAAATAGTTCATTAAACACTATATCTTTCGATGCTTTTGGGTTTTTATACTTATAGGAGTCTCCAGTATAGGATCTCGCAATAAAGTAGCTACAATCGCCATCTTCGTCGAAAGAAGGTATAATAACCCTATTGCGATATTCTCCGCTGAAGCAAAAGCCGATCTTCCACTTAAGAATATCGGCTTTTGTTATTCCTCGCGAATATAAATACTTTTGTGCATATAACCCTGTTGCTGGGATTTTGTTAGAGCTAAGGCTCACAAACTCTTCCGGAAGATCTATCTTTGTCGTGTCTTTTTCAGGGCCTCGTTCCACAAATAAGTCAGCAAATCTTTCAAGATCTGTCCGGTTCGATATTCCGTCCCATTTCTGTAATTGCAGATAAGTACCAAAACGCCTAATAACACGCCTAATATTGCGACCATGATAATCACAAATCCAACATTTAAAAACATTCTTATCGATATTAATAGAGAATTTACGTTTGTGATGATTACATGACGGACACCTAAATAGTAATTCACTACCTTTGTCCGCATAATTTCCAAATGCCTCATAAAGGATCTTCTTTGCTTCTCTTTTGTTCATGTGCCCTCATAAAGAGTTTAACATAAAATCATGCCGTAGTCAAGAAAAACAGCCCCGGAGGGCTGTTTTATTAACGTCTTTTACGAAGTCTTCTATTGCGACGGCGCTTCGAGCCTAGCTTTCTGCGGCGGCGCGCTTTAGAGTGGGGAGCCTTTCTACTCATCGGCCGATGGGGCCTCTGGGGTTGACAACTCTGGATTTGGTTCAGTTCCATAATTTGTCACTAGCTCAATTTCAAAATTAAGCTCCTTTCCGGCAAGGGGGTGGTTCATATCTAGAGTGGCTATCTCTTCGCTTTGATCAACTTCCGTGATGCGCGCAACAAACGGGCCCGTTGGGCCGTTTCCGCGGATCATTCCACCCACCTCAATATCTATATCTCCAAACTCTTGAAGAGGTACTTTCCTTGTCGCCTCCGAGCGATGAGGGCCATAGGCCTCTTCGGGGGCTACCGTAATGGTTTTCTTTTCTCCGTGTGACATGCCCACGACTGCTGCGCTAAAGCCGGCGATCATACGTCGGTCGCCAACTGTAAAGCTCAGCGGGGCTTCTCGGGACCACGAATTATCAAATTCGGTTCCATCATTGAAGGTTCCTTTATAATGCACTTGAACGTTGTGCCCAACTTCTACTTTCATTTTTTCTCCTATTTGTAATGAAAAGACTCACATAAAAGATAACACAGACAATAAGCTGTGTCAAGTTTTATTTCTTTGTTTTTTGGTATTTTAACCCGATATCTTCACCCATGCTGACCAAAGTATGGGAACCGCGAGCCAGTGCAAGCACAGAAGCCACGCAACTGGAATTCCAGTATAAAAAATCGGGTTAATGTGTTTTCCCATTAATGCAAACAATACCGGAAATAAGATATCTTCTATTATTTCCCATCCCACAATTATAATAACTAACGCAACGCCATGTTCCTTTAGGGTGTCTAAAAGAACTTGAGGTCTTAAATGAGTTAGCTTGTGGGCGATTCGCTCTTTAATCCAGTTCCACATTCTTCTCAACTATCTCTCCTGCTTTCGCAACGATAATGGCATCAGCACGATCGTACGATTCTGGTTTTGGGTTTCCAAATTTGGTATACTCAATATGGAAGGCCGGCTCATTATCGACAAGGTGTTTTAAGACGACCTCCTTGGCCTTCTCTCCTCTTGGGATGCGTATGCCGGCCTTCTTGCGGGCAGAGGATGCAGAAATGTATTGTGGCTCAATCTCAAACAATTCATATATAAGCCACGACACGATCCCATTAAAAGTCATTAATGCTGAAAGCGTTTTTGCTGATGATTTTCCTCTCATAAACATGTGTAAGGGCTGTTCAATATAAATATGCTGAATCGGATGTGGTGACTCTCCCCAGCCGCCAGAATCTTGATCCAGTTGATAATTTTCAAATAAATCTTCAATAAAATTCTTTATAATGCCCGCCTTATTAAAGATACCTTTGTGTTTTCTTAAGTCTACGGAGCTATAATGCAATAATTGACCATCGCCAACCACCGCAAACCCAGTAATACTAGTTGAAATATCTATTCCTAAAACCACAAATTGTCCTATATATCCATTTTTAATTTAAACGATAAATCTTTATCTTCTTCTTTTAAGATGGGCACTGGCAACGTAGCAATGCCAATTAAATTTCTGTCTTTATCATACACTGTAACCTTTGAAATGTATACTTGTCTTTTAAAACTTTCTTCATAGCCCGGAAAACTGGAACTGCGTGTATTCTTAATAAGGCGCGCGGGATTTTCCTCGAATGCGTGAGAGGAAGTAAAGTGAATCTGGTCTTGGTTGTACTTCAAAAACGTGGGGTTGTTAGAATAATTGGCGGCGCCGCGCTTAGCATGAGCATACAAAGTAATTACTTGGGTGGCAGTCGTCCCCTCAAAGCTTAAACCAAAGGAGGCTCTTTCAAACCTAGCGGCCGCTGTCGACATTTGAATACCATCGCGACAGCCTGCGCCCCAGTAAATCCAGCGGCCATAATCGGCCGTGGCGCCGCCTGAACCCGTAAGACCCATGGTGTCGGCTGTCAGCTGCCACGAACCGGTTAAAAGTACAAACCCTTCATTATATAAAATAACTCCAGCTACAGAACCAGAGCCGGTGGAGCCGGCGGGACCAATTTGGATAAGTTCTCCGTTTTCTTTTGGATCGGCCAACTCTGCTGCTATTGATCCTGTATAATACCACTTCAGGGACACAGTTCCCGGCTTAATCTTGCTACCGTAAAAAATAGAAGGAATTTGAATAAGATTCAACCTTTGTGTATCCTTGTTTCCATAGTGTGAAACGGGAAGATGATGTGTGCTCAGCACCCCATACAAAGAGAGCATGTTCCTTAGCGAATAATATTGCATGTTATGGGTGCAAGTTTTCTTGGCAGTTTGATTGTTTCTAGACTTAGAGGAACCAGAAGCGCGCTGAATAAAGGTGCGTCGAATGGTTGTTTCTTGCGGATAACTACTTGTTATCTTGTTTCCGTATGCAAATTCGTTTTCATAGCTTTCTCCATCATACGCTCCTGTAACGCTAAGGCTCACTCTTGTGCTGTTTTTTGACAAGTAGGGGTATATTAGAGGGTTGGCGCCCCATGATGAAGTCGTTTCTAGACTAGAGCCGGGCAAACGATCGATGTTATATTCATAAAGATTCGCTCTTCCGGTCTTGGTCATGTAAACGTTACCGGGACTAGCAGAAGCGGACTGAAACTGTCCTAATTGGCGGCCGCGATCGTTGTAATATATCTGGGCTTTTTCAATAAAAAACTCACACCGAGGGTGAGCTTTTAGAGTGTTAATACGAATATCGTTTTTGCCGAACTTACGGTAAGGCATTTTAGTAATCCAATCTGACTCTGATTACCAATTCGTTATCAATACTCTTTCGGAGGGGCTCAGATAATTTAGCAACAGCCAACAGTTCATTCTGTTGGTTGTACAACCCTACCGTTGTCACATAGGCTATGGGAGGATCGGAAGCCACATTTTTAACTCTAATTTTGCTATCTTTCAAATATGTTGGATTCGAACTATAGTTAAATTTATTTGTAGGGGCTCTACAGAAATAAATTGTTGAGTTAATTTCAGTAGTATTGTTGAAGCTAATATTTTTAATTCTGTGACGTAATCCGTCAATGGTACCAGATATTGACGCGGACTGCATCGCTTGCTTGGTATTGTATGTGGTTGCGGTGCCAGGGCTGGGTCTTGTAATTTTATAGAAATCCCTCGTAGGTCGCGTTGTGCCCGTAATCTGAAAGATTGATGAGCTTAGGACCACAACGCCCGCCTGATAGAACACTGCGCCGTATCCGGGTTGGGCCGGACCCAAATCGGAGCGATAAAGAATTCCGTAGTCTCCGCCGTCTCCGCTCGCTACACCATCACCATTTACTCTGGCATCTCGATCAGTCAAAGTCATGGCTTTACTTCCAAAAGGATCTGCCCATGAACCGCTGCCGAGAGTGATACTAAAGGTGTTCTTCTTGATTTCATCTTTCACTAAAAGCCTAGACAAAGTGAGGATAAACACATCTTTCATTTGTCCTTGCAGATCTAATTTTAAATCGTTCTCAAAAGGCCTTACCACTCCAGTTGAGCCAGAATATCCCAAAAGAACCTGTGCAAACTCATTGTACATGTTGTTCTTCTTGGACATCATGGCTACGGCAGAAGATGAAAGGTTAGACTTTGACGACATACCAAAAGTAGCATCAAACAGATGGTTGGCCGACGAACTTAGAACTGGGTAGTCGTATACTGACTGAAACATTCCGTGCGTATAGTTCTTTACATTTGTGTCATTCGGGAATGTGCCATAGGTTCCACTTAAAATCGTGCCCGAACAAGGTATAACCTCGTGCAGCATTGTTCTTGTCGTGGTGGTGTCCGTGGCCGGGTTTATTGTTTCATAACTTTTAACTGGCATTAATTTACTCCATTTATTCCTTTTGCGTTATTCGAATTGCAATTTGTTCGGTGATTCCGGTCGATCCCACAATCTTAACTGTGGTGTCTATATAGCTATAGGTGCCCGCACAGCCTGCGATAGTTTGGGCTGTTTTGCCATGTCTTTTATAGTCAGCAGTCGACAAAACTTTCACATCAAAATTCAAGGCCGTCACCGATGCTCGGGGGCCCGCAATTGCTGAAGTGTCCGTGTCAGGAATTTTGTCCATTGTGCGCTTAAAGACATTATTATTAAGTGATTTCACGCGGGCGGCCGAATGATTACGCAAAATGGAATCTCTAATTGCAGGAAGATTGTTTTTAAGCCTCATTTGAATCTGAGCAGTGCCGGAGCCGCCGTTATTATTGAAATGATCGCCCGATCGGGGGCCTAATACATTATTTATAAATCGAGTATCCACATAGACATCAAAACTTGATTCTTGGAGACCTTGTGCAACGACGTATGTGCTTTTATTGGCTGCAGTTGCTGCCATGGTAGAGTTGTTAAGGCCGGTTTCCAGCAACAGGTGCGTGCCATTCTGCTGGCCGGCTTGTAGAACTTTTCTATCACCGCCGGATGTAGCTCCCCCAAAGCCGGCAATCAAAGCGTTCGCAGTAGAGCCGTCGTTTACCGCCAAATAATAAATCTTTTTTTGTGGCAACAACGTGTTGGCTACCTTTCCGTTAATCACCATTTGGGGCATATACAATAAATTAGAATTCGCATATGTTATCAATCCATTATTAATTGAGGAATTCTGGGTAGTCGCCTGCATAACCGGAGTCTGCAATATTTTTAAATCGTAATATGCGCTTCCCGAGGCATTGTTTTTATCATATAGCTTGTAATCAATCTCGTCATCACCAAGAGCAAACTTAACAATTCTAAAATTACCCGTAGCCATACGTCGGCGGCCGCGCTCCGTAAGAACTGCGTCTAAAATAATATCACCTGAGTTGTCTAATAAAGCCATTAATTTACCTCTTCAATAAAATAATTAGTAATTTTTGTACAAAAAGAGTATACCATACCAATTATTTCTTTTTAAATTATGCTCCTGAATACCTGATTATGCGCAAGGGCACTTGGAGTCTGGAGTTTGTAGTGCCTCCATATATATAAATAGTCGTATCTATATAATCGAACTTACTAGATGGCAATTCACTGAAAACAATTTTGTCGATTTCTCCAAACTTCTTATATCGGAAGTCGCGGGTGCCGCTTGAGTTGATTTTCAATTCATTATCCACCACCACATTCAACGCCACAACGGAACCCCTCGGACCCTTAAGGGCAGAAAGATTAGTGACAGAGGAGACCCCCTCCTCATCATAAAGTAGATTAGGAATGGCCGCGGCCACATACGTAGCAAAGGAAGCAAACTCATTCTCTAAAGAAATTGGCACAACCTCCTGTAACGTTTCAAAATTGATTTGGGCTGTGCGATTGCTGGATCCAATTGCCTGAGCTGGACCTTTAAATTTAGATGTGATTTTGGCGGTTGCAATTTGTGAAATAATTCGATTATCTGCATTAATGAAAAAATCTCTATCCAATAAAAACTTTTTCAGAATATAATCTCGACGAGTTTGTAAAGTTGGTATTGGATCAATGCCACCTTCTGTGGGTGGTATATCTTGATTTATGCCGCTTTCAATCACAATTTTACAATTTTCTAAATTGCTGCTTTCTAAGAACTTGAACCCACTTATGGTGCGAAGTTTTTGAGTTGTCTCCGAATTAACTGAAACATAATAAACATAATCTTTTTTGGTGGGGGATATCCCTAATTTTTCATTTAAAACTAATTCCGGCAAATATTCAATATGGGCATGAATATCTGGCTCCATCGCGGCGATCTCCGTGTCTGTTAAATATAGAACCCCGGAATCATATGAATTGAGGCCGTACTGTATATTTTTAAGACGATCCCCGTATGCCTCTAAAGAGTATGTATTCAACAGGGCCGGCCGATATGAGTCGCTTGTAGATGCCGACAAAGCATTGAACAGAGAGTAGTCTATTTCGTCGTCTCCTAATGAAAATTTGGAAACCTTAAGCTTGCCCCTTGCGAGAAGCTTGCGGCCCTTTTCGGTCAATATCGCATTGATTACAATAGAATCGGTTGTTTTAAGAAATGCCATATTTTAACTCTCCTCCTCGGGTGTTGGCGGCAAGAGGGTCTCCGTTACTGAAGTTCGATCTTCTCGGTGCAGGTTGTATCTAACATTGAGATCTAATTTCTTGCCGGTCTTTTTGGATGTGAGGCGAATTTTAAATCGGCGGCCCCATACCTTGTGGTCAACTAATCCTACCACAAGATTATCTAGTTGTGAACCAGCAGTTTTTTCAAAATCAACATTTGATGAATCAAAAGAAGTATGAACAGCAGTCGGGGCCAACTGTAGCAGTTTTTTAAATGTCTCTGTGGTTTCGTTATGTCGATCTGGGACGAAATCAGCCGAATTTAGTTCATCAAACAAGGAATAAACATATCCGCCGTCGTCTACTAACTCCGCTATTATAATTGGAGATACTGGTCCGGGCATTCTATTTTCGTTCAGGAGCCTCAAAAGATAATAATACGGTGTATTTGTGGAAATCTTGTCGGCAGCGACATAATTACCAAAATTAAACTCATTGTCGTCGGGTATTCTTAAGTCTATTGTGCTGGCTAACTTGTTGTCAAAACTATTAAACGATGTCGGCTTCTGAGTAGTCTTATATATCTCCACATACCGAGCGGGGGATTCTGACCACTGGGTGATATTTTCTGTCTCAAACATACAACGTGAATGAAGATAGTCGAGCTTTAACTGGTTATCTTCGCTACTGATTGTGATTGGCCACGGTCTTTCACAAAAGCTTTCTGCAGCAATATCAAACCCAATTCGTTTGCTATCGTCAATAAACTGGAACGGTATCGCACTCAAAGAATTGGGAGGACTATCGAGTACTTTCAAAGTTTTTGAAAAAAGAGGCACCTCTATTATTTTTATACAAGGCTCTATAAATAAGTGATAATCAGCCAATTGGGGCCATCTAGATATGTCCTGTTGAGCTGTGGACCATGTGTTAAACTCTGAGAGAGAGGTGTATATTAGCCCTTCCGGATCTTTGGTGCCTGTGCTGCTAATAGTAAACAGTTGATCGGCATGCTCTAGGGTATCAGCATTGTAAAACTGAAGGCAATAAAAATCTGGCCTGTCTGTTACGGGTGTTGCGTCCATAAAATCATTTCGATCGTGATCAAACACTGTGCCAATTTGTTTGGTGAGGCGCAAATCACCATAGCGATATTTATAACATAGCACCGATACATATGCATAGGCCTGATATGTATAATCTTTCCCATATTTGACTTGAGAATCGATCAGTGACATCGTGTCCGGTGCCGTAGGTGCATTAAACATCCAAAATTTTTGAAGTATTTCTGGGCTGGAGGCGCCAGCAGTCGGAGTTCCAGCGGATTTTTCTATCTTATAGGCCACCACTCCCTGTTCTCTATATTCTGGGTTGATCAGGTGTGTCAGAATATCTCTCGTTACATCATCCGATAGATCAGGATCGCCGGTACTTCGTAAATCATATTCGTGCAATTGTTGGGTTAGCGGTCGCATGAGGTCCGAGAGATAATCTACGCTTCGATCCAGCGCTTGCAATAGATTTTGGTTATCAGAAAATCTATAAAGAGTGTTGTCACTATATGTTGACTTATGTTCGGGGCGGGACTGACCGATAAACACATAATTTTCGTTAAGAGTTGAATCGTGGGCATTGTGCGCATAGGTTAAAAATTTTAACCAATCAAAACTTTTCAAGGCCACCTGGCTTGTATCCGATATTCCTGTTGCGGTTGAATATTTTTCAATGGCATAATCGTGTGAGTTGAACGGAATATCTTCTATTAATCCCTCGTCCAAATCTTTAAGCAATTCTAAAAATTTAGCTGAGAAGTCTGCATGATAAATAATATCGCGGACTTGGTTCCTCCATGGAGGCGCGAGGGTTGGACCATATACTCCATAGCCATCGTCAGGGAACATCTCAAAATCACCGATTGTATTAAATGCACTATACCCCCACGTTTCTCCTTCGTCTGGCGTTATCTCGGAGCGCTCATTGACGTATCGATGTCTAGGAAAGGTAATGGAAATATTATACATATCTGTAAGTCTTTCTTCGTTAGTCTCGGTAACCACATCAGGCAGAATGAGGCGCCGATTAATCGCATCATTTTCCAGCGTTGAACTCTCTCCATATCCATCTTCTGCATGTGGATCAAAATACCATTGATCGAACATTATATTTTCTTGATAGGTGCTTACGGCTGTCGCTGTATCTTGTGTTTTGGGCGCCAATAGAAAGGATTCTCCGTAGTATTGATTTCGCTCTAAAGGCACCGTTTTGTACCAGTCCTCATAGGGAAGATAATACTGATATAATATCTCTTTTTGAGGCGACATATTGTCGCGTTCAAGGTCGGCCAACTCCCACATGTCTGTGGCGGGATCAATAAGCGGTGCATAATGTTCTACAAAGTCCCTCATCACATATGCATTGACAAGATTTCTTTCGTGTGTCATGTCTGCCCAATTTTGATATGCCTGGAGATAGCGGTTGTAGTCAAAATAATTGCTTCTAATATCGTAAATATCTGTTTCTTCGTTATCGGTTGCTTTCTTATACTTGGTTGAATAATAAGTAGTAAGGTTAAAAGCACACTGATAGTATACTCGGCTCGAGTCAATCAGGGGGGAATATAGTTCGTCGCCCCATGCACCTCCGCTAAAATACGTCTGCCAAAACTTGTCTCCTTTCGTGTTGTCAACATCTGCATAGAGGCGCACTGGAATTTTAAAATTGGGTACTACTGTGTTGTTGTTTATTTTGGTCATCATCGCCGGATTAACTTCCAGCTTGTATATGAACTCGCTACTGGCTGGGTCGACTCTTAAATTAACCGTGTCGTATCCTCTCAGATCGGCTTCGTCGTCGGCGGAGGCTACTTCCTCGAGGGCCAATTCATTAATTTCAATGGTAGCTGGTAGGACCTCTGCAGATTCTTCGGATGTCGGGAGATCAACATACCAATAATTGCCCAGCGCGGTTCTGAGAGGATCCTGGTTCACCATTACATCGGTACGTACAAACTTATATGATGGCATTAATATGTCTCTCCCATAGAAGTCGATGGTGTGCTATCGGCTGAGGTTGATGTGGTGGGGCTCGAAGGTGGTGAGGCGGCTTGGTTGGTTGTCCCAACAATGGCGCTTAGAATTTGTGGCTTGATTTCGCGAGCAGCCTGCATTTTTGTTTTATATTCCCTTGGGAGGGTTTCTTCTACTATCTCAGACTCAATAAGGGCCGTGTAGAAATCCAAATATTCATTGGCTCGACCTATCGAAAGTTCGGTTGTCTCATAGCGGATCCCCAGTGCTTTGGTAAAAGCCAGACCGGAAGTGGAGCCGGCGCCCCCAGTTCCTGAAGCATATCCAGATCCATAAAGTACTATCGCAGGATCACGAAATTCCATGGTGACCGTGTCTTCTTCTACTTCGTAATAACCATGTTCCGCATGCGGCCATGGCATCTGAGCTATTTGGTCTCGGAAAAAGGCCGTTCCGGCCGGCGCATCGGTCTCCATCCAGCCACTTACGCCATCATCTTCGGTGACGTCACCTAAAAGATCGTAAGGTTCTCCAGCATACTCAGTCGCCGTCAGGCTCTTAAGAATGTAAGACTCGCCGTCGAGAGGTCCATAATAGTCATGAGTGAAAACGCCACCCAGTGACTTAAGCTTGGGTATCGTACCGAACGTGTAGGTGGCCGGTGCCTCGTTGTCTTCCTCGTCTTGGGGGCCACCATCTTCCTCGTTGTCGAATGTATCTCCCCCGGCAGAGCAGAGATCTTTCCAATAGTAACAACTCGTCCATCGCTGGCGGAACATATGTTTGCAGTAAAAAAGCGCTGTGTGGAGGGACTCGCGGCCATATACCTCATGCGCGCCCTCACTAACGAGCGCGGTGGTTATACCGCTCATGGCGTCAATACCGTATTTCCACGCATTTGTGTAATAATTCCTAAATGAGGGCCATGACCCAGCCTGGTTGTTGTCGGCCGTGGCGCTGATCATGGCGCGATGAGGACCATCGGTACCTCCAGTGAGACCATCTGGAAGTTCGGCATGCCAAAGTTTTTGGCCGTACGGCCGGTCGTCGGGGGCAAGGAATCCATAGTATGCGCTTTCGGACGAATATCTAAATCGATCCTGCGTATCTAGAAACCCTACGTGATATTGAGAAACTGAATAGTCAACCCCATCATAAGTAACGTTGGCCGGCAATATATAAGTGTCCGGGTTGTCGCCGAGGACTGTTCTTGGAATTCCAATCATGGCCAACGTCATGCATTTTATTGTTGATTCGTAGGGCACGTCGGCGGCGAAGAGCGCACTGTGTTCATCGGATCCGTGGTCTTCCTCGAAGGCGCCCATGATGTCGAGTGTTCCGCCGAGAGAATATAATGATTTGTATAGACCATTGGGCGGAGCGGGCTCCACACCCTTAACTGCACTCTCTCCGTCGGGAGCCACCCAATAATATTCAACATCCATATGCTCGGTGAAGGTGTATTCGCCAGTGGCGGAGGTAGCGGCATGCCTCATTTTCGCTAGCTTTAGATCGTCCTCCATCGATAACATGAATTTTACATCCCACGGGCCGCCATTGAGCGATTCGAAAACCGCCAAATCATTAATGCCTAATGCCGCTAAAGGAGTATGGGACGAATCCATAACATATGTAAAATCTCCAGTGGTACCGCCACCGATATCGCCATAAGTCCTAGCGTAGCTACTTTCGGGGGTACCAACGCCGCTTCCATCGTATTCACTAGTGTCCCACGGCTTACGTCCCATTTTATACTCCCAATCTTTGTTGCGGTGAAATGTTTATCACCGATAATTTCGTCTCGCCTATTTGTTCGCCGGCACTCCGGTATGATACCATACATGAGACGCCAGTTTCGGCGACCGAATTCAAGGACGAAGCTGCTGGCTGGCCGGCGCTGTTGCCCATATTGGCATTAATTTCTGAAACTTGTTTGGCGCTAATATCTTCATCTAAATTATAGAAGGGATCCTCGGAATCTGGAAATTTGTCCGGAGCTTCAACTTGGTGGCCGCTGGAATTGTTTATATCCGGATCTTGTATGTTGGGGTTATCAATTTCTTCAGAATTGTTGGCACTTGGTTCATCTTGAAAAGAAAAGTTTTCCCCCATATCTAAGACCGGGTCAACATTGGCTGCAATCAGAAATTCTATGCCTATTGTTGCGGCTGTCGTTTGCGAAACGGAACCGAGGCCCTGCAAATCTAACAATCTCTGTGTTTTTTGTAGGCTCTTTTGTTCGCCGGTGCCGGTCAAAATTTGGCCCGACTCTGTTATTGTTACACTGGCCGCGTCGAGGCGATCAGACCTTTTGGGGCCCCGTCTTCGTTTTTGAATTCTTGACATGCTCTCTTTCCTTGTTATTATAATTAGAATAAATTTAAAAAATAAACATCTACGATTTTATAGATTTAGCGCACTATAGCCAGATTGCGATAGTTATCCCACTCAAATGTGCCTGTGAAGGGGGCAGCGCTGAAAGCCCCTGTTGGTCCTTCTGGTCGGAAACTGAGCCAATTATCGAGCCCGGTTGAGTATGGGCCCTCGGCCAGTTCGCTGTCGATGTCTCGCTCTGGCTCTCCGCCGAAAAAGTCGGTGCCGCCGGCGCCATAGACGGCTTTTTTTGGAATCTCGATCATCAAACCATCGAGTATGCCGGCGAGTTCACCGCTGTGTTCGGGACTCCCCTCGTGTGTGGAGCCCAATAATTCATCTCTGGTGAAGGAATCCAAACGGACAATCTCACCGCCGGATCCGCCCGTGATACTGGGATATGTCAGACCTTCGGGGACAAACATTAGCCGAATTCCCTCTTCGTCAGTCCATCCGTCGACGCCGGGCCCAGCGGAATGATCCTCCCAGCCAATAACGCCATGGCGGAAGGTAGAATCTAATTCGCCCCAGTCAATTACAGTTGGAGTACGGCTAAACCTCGGATCCAGGATGCCGTAGGGATGAGGTGTCGCGAAGCCTATTGCCAACCAAGAGCCGTCACTGTTGTTAATATAGACCTTATATCTGTCGTTCGTGTGCGGGGGGCCCGACGAATTCCCAACAGTTAGATATATTTGATCGTCGTACAATGCAACAGGATGAACGCTATCAGTAAAGCCTACAGTGTCATCTTCATATGCATTTAGTAAATAATTTCCATAGATAGGTTGATCGATTGGGATTCGATTGCTGAAAGAAAGATCCTCCACGCATGAAGTTATATCCTCCCACGCGGTCTCTGAGGCTGGATCAACTCCGGCCATTTCGCATGCGCGATTAAATACGGGGCTCTCCTCATGGCCGAGATCACAGAATTCTTCAAACCCCCCATCAAGACTAGATGGCTTCAAAAGTCTCAAATAAAGCTGATACCGGCAATTAAATTCTCGGAGGCTTTCAAGATTTCCTTCTTCTGGGGAAATTGTTTTTACAATTTTGAGGACGTCTGATTTAATAATTTCTCTAAGCTCCGCGTCTGAGTATCCTCCAGATTCCCAAGCATCTGATGCAGCAGTTTGATAAAGAAGTTCGCGCAATAAAACTGCAATAAGCGCTGCTCTCACCCACTGTTTTGAATCCCCTGTAGGGTATCTTTCAGCCATAGCGTCCACAAAAAACTGATTAAAATGGTTGGTGATATTATTGAAACTACAAAATTCTTCAGCAAAAAGATAATAGTCGTAAAAATGCAGGTATTGTTCTTTCACCCACGGATAGAATATTTCAGTATACCACCTTAAGGTGTGGTCTTCGACCTCAACAGTCATAAAATATGTGGTATTAGGATAACCACCATTGAGAGCCTCAAGGGCTCGTATACGATTGGCATCCTCTTTATATAGGGTATTGTAATAGGCTATATCGTCGTCCATCATGTCCTTGTACTGAAAACACATAAGCCTATATCCATTACGTATACGTAGATTTCGATCTATGGCAAGATCCATGGGGTGGCCTGAGAGGTTATATTCATAGGTGGTTGTGGTGACGCCATCTTCTTCGGTGGTCACTGCCATCTTTATGGACGGAGCGGCATATCCATAAAATAATAGGGTTTGCATATTCAGCGATTCATCACCACCGGCGCCATCATATCCGCCGGTACCCACGTAGGCGTTCGGATCAACAGCCGTATCAACAGGCACATAGCTCAACCAAGAATAGCGCGGGGTGGCTCCCCGGGTGTAATTAATCAACGCGTCGGAATAGGTTGAGTGGCCGTCGCCGTCGGCATCAAATCGGGTCTCGCGTGCGCTGCACATTGGAATAAAATATCCCTTATTGTCGGCACCACCATCGAAGCCGGAATTTGTCATGATACATGTGTCACTTCGGGGATAAATTGCACCTTGAGGGGCGTCTCTATCGGGTGTTATCTCGTGTTGGACCCACATATTTGTGCTAAATGTTGTTGTATTCTGGGTGTATTCACTGATTGCATCGGGGGCTGTGTCTGTATAATCGCCTACGCCGCTGTGACCTCCGTCGGCGTTTAGTCCCAATTCTACTCTTCTCATGACGACGTTCTTGACAGGGAAATATTTATACGGTATTCTCATTCGGAAATACCTTCCCAGCAAGTTTAACCTAAACACATGAGAGATCAGCGACTGGGTTGAGAGGGCCTTTTCCCATTCAAACCACCAAGTCCCTTCGTTGCGTACGGCGATGTTAAGATTGATGTCGCTACCTTGAGCACCTGTCACCCAGTAATCATGAAGAAAAACATCTTGCCAGAACTTGGCCCCCGAGTCGGACGAAGAATTGCTCATCACATATGGATCAAAGAGATCCATCATTCCAGCGCCACCATCACCGCCGCCATCATCACCTCTAAACAATTGCCACGCATCTCCACCGGGTGTGTCGACAATTCCTCGATGATATGCAATATATGCGGCTGTCTGGGCCCACTCTCTGATCTGAGTCTCTGTAAACCCAAGACCCAGCCAATAGTCCATACGAGATTGCATGCTCTCGAAAATATCATTATATAAGTCCATATAATCACTGGTGACTCCCGTACCATAGCTCCACATGCCGTCGGGATCGGGGCCGCCTGTGTCGATTTGGTGTTCGAATGCCTGACGTGACATTTCAGCCCACAGGCTCGGTATAAAATCATCTCCAATGCGGTCAAAGGCTGCCCACGTTAAGGCTCCAGAACCATCGAGGGGTCCGGACGGATGCGGAGGGGTATACCAACCAGCAACCTTGGCGCGGTAGTCTGTTACTATGCCGACGCGGGCCAGTCTCTTTAGAACTCTTCTTTGCACTCCTATTCGCGTTGTAAGGGACGACAACAGGCTCAATAAATCTCTATAAAACCACCCCGAAGGAGTAGATGGGCCGCGGGGAGCGTAAGTTTGGCGATAAAGGGAAATCTGGGTTAAGAGATTGACATCTGTTGCATATAAATTTAGTATGTTTGATAATTTCTCAAGATTTTCCTTCAAGTCGTTATCTGCCTCTGCTCTAACAGAGTAGTGTCCCAAAAGTGAGTTAAAAGAATCTATAATCTCTGTTTGACCAACTGGGGTCTTTACATAATACTTTCCGTTTAAATTTTGAATTGGGACATCATCGTAGGGCTCATTGTTGTCGGCATGCTCCCACAATTCCATATATTGAGTGGGGACCGTATTGTTTTCTAAAACGTGTTCATATGAAATATTACCAAAATAATTATTAAATAACGAGCGAGAAGAGTCATGCAAAAACTCATCCACTGCTCGTGTGGGGCGCTCATCGTCGTCAATGAGATCTACGTCAATTCCAATGGTACCAATAAAATAAGTATTATGTCTATTCAAGCGGAACGTTGTGGTTCCGTCCAGCTGGTACGCAAACGACATTTTAATCCCACTGATTTGAACCAATTCGTTTCCTTCTTCATCGTAAACGTTTTGTATCCAAAATTCGGCGCCATATGGGTTCGCATCCGGGGTGGATGTGTCTGAATCCAAATCTGATTTTATCAACAAATCTCTTAAAGGGATTTTATAGTATAGCTGCTGTACGTGATCGTCGGCGTCAGCGTGACTTGTCTCCGCGCCAGTAAAAAATGATAAGTAAAAGCCTATATGGGACCTTAACCAAGATTTTTTCATGTTCACATAGCCATTCTCATAAGCCTCCCCAAAACGAAATTCAAGTTCTTCAGTGCCACCGGGATAATGCAGCATTTTTGTAGGCAAAAGATCACCATATTCTGTATATGCGCCCTCAACATCATATGTTGCAGTGTTGGCCCACGGACCGTCGGGACCCAATTCACCATAAAATAGATAGTGCCACACACAACCAGGATCTTCAAGACCGGCGAGAATTTCATCTTTGCTCGCATAACGATATCCATAAGGATCTCCGCCGGCGAAGTACGCTTCGGAAGCTGTGGGCCAGCTTCCATCCGCATTCAGGAATATGTGGTTGTGCCATTTGTCTGCGAATATCTGCTTTAGGCGGCCTATTATTATCTCGTACGATGGCGAGTCGGAACTAAAGTCGGACCACCATCTCATTTCGCTAGCTGAAAATAATTCAAATAAATCCTTGAGGTAAAGATCCTTTTGGGTAATAGCCTCGTTTATACTTGGAACATTGTTTATCCATCCGTAAAGACATAAATCTCCTAAGTATTCTTCAATATAGGCCGCAGGATCGTTTAATTCTTTAGATTTTGTAAGATTAATATTAAGAGTAACGTCAATCATAAGATCATCACTACTCGCTGGGCCGGTAGCGCCGTCAGGATCATCTTCTCGATTTCTGACTGCAATATTACTAATAAAAACGCTAGGGAGATATTTTCCAAAAGCTCTATCTCCATTAAGGCTTAAGTTAATTTTTGACATTATTCAATTTCCTCTAAATCCTCACACAGGTCTTCGGTGTAGATTTCTTCATCACCGGCTGCACAAATCTCTGGTACTGTAACTGAACCATAAATATCAAAATATTCAGGATCTGTTTCGTCCTCACATTCAAAATCGATATCAATATAATAGGACTCTTTATTAAATATATTAGCACATTGACATCCAATTTTCTGGTTAATGCTATCGTCAGTTTGCACCTCAAACCAATATTCTACAGCATGTTGGTCAATTTCTGTAGTATAATCTTCTACTGGGTTTGAATATTTCATAATTCCATCTATGATTTGGGGCGTTTTCTTCTCAAAATACTTGCGTGTCAAAATCATTGGGCCGTTAACGCAGCGCTTAATTCCGGGTGTTGTTGAATCTTTGCATTTGTATCCCGCGGGACACGCGCTTGTGCAGATATCTCCGGGCGAGACCATCTCCTCCGGATCAGAGGGTCCGATTGCGTCGATTTCAAAAACTTCAATTTCAAAATTTTCACTTAAAAGTTCAGTGTTTACTTCGCTTAAATATAAAACTAAATCATCCGGCTCAAGCCTTAGCACATTCCCGTCAGCAAATTGTGCTGTTGATTCTACAACCGTTCGAACCTCTTCTGCAAAGATCGCACTTTCTGGCGTTGTTGCAACAACCTTATAATTCATTTCTACATCCAGCTGTGGAATTTCATATTCTCTGCTTGTGAAGGTGGTATCTGAGCCAATGTAGTACTGACGAGTATCCCTGCTAGAGATATGGGTTATTTCCCCTTGGCATGTGACCGCCTTCCAGGCCGGGGCCGCTTGGGTTGTTTCTCCTTCAAAATAGGCATCACCAATGCATGAATCAAAACTAAAGACATCCGGATCGGGAACGTTCAATGTCGGATTAATGTCGAAATCAAACATCGAAGTAAATCGCATTTTATATACAAGGGTGAAGTAATCGTCCTCATGGCTGCCAGAGCCCTCCCCAGCTGATACGGCGGCCTCGGCGGCTAAGACATCGGAGCCCGCAATCATCTCAGCAAAACTCTTTGTCGCGAATCGATCGGTCCAATCCCGCATCCACACCCAGTCGACGTCGGAGGCTTTGGAGTAAGAGAGACCACCCTTGGCAAATTCTAGGATAGAGTCTTTCGTCCCCTCTGTGAAGCCGTAGAAGCTCGAGTCAGAAGGATCATGGCCATACCATGAATACCAACGGTACTCGTATCCGGCGTAAGAGTTATTCAAATCGGAAGGAGGGGACGAGTTTTCAATCTCATAGAAAAACGTGATACCCTCCAAATAAGAAGTTTCCTGCTTAATTCGAGTGTGGATTTCATTTTGTTTTTCAGTAAAACCCGCATATTGGCTATCATATATGACCCCATTATCAAAAAAGGAATAATATGCCGGCTCAAGGCCGCCTATAGACAATTTGTATTTTCCGTAAGGAGTTAGTTGAAAATCTATAGCTTGTTCTTTTTTGTTAAGAAATTTTGCCATTCTTGTTGCCCATTATCCTTTTTTTGGTTTCTTGAGGAGTATATCCACGTCCATTTTAATTAGCTCTACGAACGATAAATAATCATAAGGCCAGTTATAGGCAATATCGTATTCTCGCTTTTGCTCCGGAGCAATATTGGTTATCTGAGTTGTGGCGCCACCGATCTGATCTGGTACCAAATCGTAATAATCAGTCTTAGCTCTCTGTTTGACTTTAAATACCATCCAACGCAAGTCTGAATTGTTGAGAACCTTTGCATTTATAAGTTCGTTATTTCCTAAATTATGATTAATAGAGCTATGTTGGAAACTTAATTTTCTGTAGTCTCTGGGTGCCAGATTTTGCCAAATATAAGATAAATCGTCTCTATCAAACTCATATTTAAATTCAAAAACATACATAGCCACAGGATCAACATTGGGGTTATTTACAAAATCAAATTGAGGTGGAAATACATAATTTTCTATCGCTTGTCGCAACTTGCGAATTGAGGCGCCGGCAACTGATAACGAATCGCCCTCTCGTGTACCAATTTTATCTTTCATTGCGGCACGGAAGCGCTTCTTAGGAATAGAAATGAACTTCTTTTGCTTAAATCGGTAGGGTGACCCTATGCTGGCGGATGCCTCTCCGACTGTCCTGTGTGTTCCAATATAGGGAATCGCCACGATTGCCTCTTTTACAACCATTTTTTCTTTCAATTCTCCTAATCTTGCGGAAGAGTTATCCCTTTCAAATCCACATAAAGTAGATAAAGATTTAACATGGCGATGAAGCCCCACACCATTGGCCGTTGCGCTCTTATCATAATTATTGTATACGCTATCTTCCAAAAGAACCTTATAGTGCGTTTTGAGCCATTGCTGGGGGATATCTCCAATCTCCATAAACACTCCGACCTCCGGTTGGTGGGGAATCGTGCCGAATTGGTGCCACATGCCTCGAGGAACAGAGGCAGATCCATAGATGGGAAGCGTGTAAGTTCCGCTAGCTTCACTAATTCCACGGAGGCCCTTGTCTGTGAAGTTTAGCATCGGGGTTTCCCATTTGGGCTTAATAATCCACTTTTTGCCCACTGATTTGTTTGTGTTAGATATGACATTCCCAAATTTGTCTGTTTTTTGCTCCAGGACTCTTTCTACACCGAACATGTTTAAGCACCCCGATACTTGCATGGAATTCACATTGATCCTAAATCCATCGTAAACCGAAGGGATAGTTTTATCCCCAAGGGGTGTGGCGCCCTGGAAATTGATCTGAGACGCACTGAAGACTGGGATTAGCGTTGGCATCTTTGAGTCGGCGACTGCAGGGGCTGGTGTTGGGAAGCCAGCATCAAATCTCCAATAATAAGTCTTCGTCTCAGCTAACACTCTCTCAAGATCGTAAGGAATACTGGCGCTGGGTCTAAAAACTAAATCCACCCACGCTTCGCCGTTTTGATATGGTGGCGTGAAGGCTGGGTTGTGGCCATTAAAGCTATCTCGTGCGGCCCTATTCCACAGGTTGGATGCAGCTATAGAGCCAGTCGGGCGCCCGGCGCAGGATGGACCAAAAGCAGTCGGACGAGAGTACATGGTAAAGGTCTCTTTGAAGACGGTACTTCTTTGCGGGTCTTGAGGAATGGGATAACTATTCTGTGCTTTTGTGCCTTGGTTCGTAGTCGTTCTCGCTCCATGTTGGGTATAATAGGAATCATTACCAGTAGTACCAAAAGAATCATATTCTTCAGTATACAGTCTCTTTCCGTTGTGTGACCTTCGAAGTTTAACTCTGGCCATATATACTTCGCCTTTAGAGAACTTCAATTCATCCGTAACTGTTTTTGATTTAAGTTCGGTAAGTGTTGAACCTCGCAAGAAAAATTCTCCAGAAGCTCCAAAAAAGTTGCGGGCCATTTTCGTATAGACTCCATCACTCATGTTATCTATGGAGGCTGAGGGGGGATCTACTTTTTGGCCGGCCGGCGTTACAGCTTTGGCAAAGCTAAATTCTGTGTTTGACTCATTGTCAATAAACGAAAGTTGTGCCATATACTTTTGAGGCTCAATGATCGTTTCAAATGGAAGCCTTACATCCCAGAAGCTACCACCAGAGAACCCAACATCGGCCGCAGTTGCTCTGGAGCCTGTTATTCCCAAGGCGTATGCGTATGGGAGGGTCCCGGAGGCCGCGGCGCCACAACCATACTGTTTGCGCAATATCTTTGTGCCATCTAAGACAACCGGGTAATCGACCGCTAATCCCGACTTAATTGAATTGTAAAGGATTCCGGGCGAGAACAGGGGATTAGTAAGAGGCTTGAGCATACCACCCACACTATTGAAAACATTCTTTCCATAATAATTCGAATTAATGTTTTTGATGGCAATGCTTTTTTGGAAAGATTTGGCCCATTGTTCCACCAACTGGACTGTTCTCTGGGCGGGGTAGAATCCCTTATATGGGTTGTATTTAATGGCAGCGCTGCAGTTTAGTCGTATCTCTTTTGCGTTCAAAATAGTGGCAGCCTTGATTCCTAAAAACCCTTCCAAGAAGTCTGTGTTTGAAAAGTCTTTATAGAAATTCTTCTGAGAACTGCTATATTGTGTCCCGGGAATGCTAAATGTGTCAAATTTGGTTCTGTTGGCGATTCCATATTTCAGATAATCTTCCGCATTATCGCTAATTCTAAATTCCGGTATCACTGCATAACCGCGGGCTTTAAGTTTGATATCGGCAACATACGCATCATAATCGTTGAACCACGGATTTGAGCCAGACGGAGAAAAAACGGGCCTCTTGTTGACTACGTTAATGATTCCCGCTTGTGAGCCGGCTTCCCATTTGGCTTCGCCAGCCAAAGTCTTTACTTGGAGGCTACTGTTGAACGGGTTGCCTCCGATCGCTGATAATTGTCCACCATACCAACCACATGGTGCCTCGGGGCCTTGTGGAGAAGTCACCGAATACGGTGATCCTAAATCATGCTTGCGAGCGTAGAGGGCGCCCGGATACATGTTTTGGCCAGTTGAATTGTTTCCGGGCGCAGTAATATAGGCAAAGTAAGTGTTCTGAAGCTCGCCAGCTTTGGTATCATCCTTGTTGAAGTTGGCATTACTGGTGATGATGGAGGATCTTGTGAGAAAGTTTACTGGAGCATCCAGAACCCAGCTGCTCTGTTTGACATTAATTCCAAATGAGTTGTTAAACGTATCCCCAACTGTAATCCGATCGGTCAGCTTGTTTCGCCAAAATAAGTTATCATACCCATTTCTGCGCGCAGATCGAGATACCGCCTCATTGCGCATTGATGGAAAAATGTTCTGAGTGTACATAATCCAATTAAGTGTTGTGTTGCGACGAACAGAATTTTGAACTAACATACCCAATGGGGAATAAGAGTTTAAGGGGGAGAGTTTTGTTAGGTTATTCAATTCTGCACTATTGAAAAATATGCGCTGGTTAGTGTAGGTTATCTTGTATGTGGTTGGATAGCGACTTACACCAGTCGTCTGTGATGGTCTTCGGTGGGTCATATGGACCACCGAGGGGCGACCCTTAAAGGAAACCGGAGGCAAATCATACGTGGCTATTGGAGACTCTGGGCCGGCCATCGTGCTTATTTTGTTCGTTCGCTGTTCATTAATTAGAATTGGATGATCTGCTTGTCTGGTTCTGTTCCATGTCCATGAGTAGGTAGCACCACGTTTTGTAAGCAAGTTGTTTAGATAAAATGGCTTTTTGGCGGTGGGTACTGATGATATTAGCGTAGTGTTAAAGTACTTATTGTTGTTTTTGCCGGATCTTCCGGGATATCCCACAGTGTTGGTGGAGGCCGAAATCGGCTCATCTATAACCAAGTTTATGCGTCCGATTGGCTGATAGTATTTGTTGATCGTGGTTTGAGAGCGACTTACAAAATTAAAGAAGGGGATGAGGTTCGGTGTCACTGTTCGATACGGCATCAAATCATAGTGTCGATTCTTTTGAAATCCGGAATAGCGCATATCGCTTGGGTCTTTGAGTGCTCGGTCAATCCACATGTATTGACGTGAGGCACGAGGGATTTGGTGTTGTACATATGCATTATCGTACACCATTTCGGTGACTGAACTATCTGTCAGGCTGGGGCGCTCTTTATTGTTTCGATGAATTTTGTGGAACCCGGGGAGCTGATCGTAGCTGGCTCCGGGACCGAAAATAGTATCTGTCTTAGATGCGTCATAAAGCGCTTGAGCCTCTTTCGACTCTAAAATTGAATTCCAAACTGCAACATCGGCAAGTTGTCCTTCCCATGTTCTGTCGTCATTGTGGTTGTTGCCTATGTAGGCTTGTTGAGTAACGATGCCGTAATACGCGCCGGTAGCAGTACCGGAGGCTAGTGAGGACACCACCTTTACCCCATTCACATAGAATACGGGCAGATTAGCAGAATCATTCGCATCATAAGCAACCATTATATGGGCCCATGTGTTTAAAGAAATTGCATTAATACCAGTTTTCCATCGAACCGTATTATTGCCGTTCCATTTTGCTTGGAAATTAACTGCATAGTCTGAATCTATTCTAAAGCTAATGTCTCCGGAGCCAAAATCAATAATTCGACCATTGCCCCCTTCGCCGGGGCCCGTGGGGTAAACCCATGCAGCAAACGTCATTTTTTGTGTTGAACCGGATGCCGTATCATTTCCAATAATTGCATCCCAAGTTGCGGCAGAACCTATAACAGAGCGGTCGTTGGAGCCATCAAATGTACAGCTTCCAAGTTGAATCATTTCGCTCGGATACAAAATACTACTGAAGCCCGGGCGATCTGAGGCCGCTGCGAAAGTGCCGTCGCGACCGTTCCCGCTGCTGTCTATCGCGTCTCCGCTTGCTGACATATTCGTGTTAAGACGCCACCACCCTTGTAAATATGGGGCGGAACGATAAATTTTAGCCTCCTCATATCCAACAAAAGGGTGCGTCAGGTTGTATGTCACCCTGTTCGCGTTCGACGGGAACGCTCTTGAGTCGCGGCCGAAACGAGCAGTATGGCGCGCCCAATGAGGAGACAGGCCATAATCTTTTCCATGAATATCGAATATTCGCGAAGTAGATAGGGTCCCGCCTACCTTCTCTGAGATAGTGTAAGCCGGGGCTTGCCAAGGGCGCAGAACATTCAAATTGCGATATGTGACACAGTTATAGGGGGAAAATTCGGACGCTCGGAAATCTAAGTATCCCACGGTCATTGTCTCTATTCCGCCGGGAGCAGAAAATCTATTTGTAATGATTGTGTCGTTAGTGGTGTTGCTTAGGTAACTGGTATCATACTCATCTATAAACTTGAAGTGCTTCTCGGAAGTGCGTCGGCTGTCTAACAGTGTTCTTACATTTGTTGTGTGCCTAACTGTTGTCAATACACTAGGCAACACTGGCTGCTGTTCTATAAACTGGCGGGGGTTTGCAGAGGCACCAAAAGAGTGTAAAACTTCATAATTATATCGATAGTTCCCCAGAGTTGTCTTGTTCGCAGAATTTAGAATGTTAATATTGCGAATATTAACGGGTCTCTTTGTCGTAAGATCGCGATACATGTTAGCTTTTTGATAGGGGGCGTAAGGGTATCCTCTTTCTCCCTTGGCGACCTTTAACCAAGAAGGGGGGTAGTCGGGCCCAACCATACCAATAGCGCCTGGAATGCCGCTTGGGTGGTTGTTATTCGCGGTGCCGAGAAGAATGCGCCATGCTTCAGGCCTGTTTTTGGGCGAATCAGCACCATCGTTGAGAGGCACATGTCGCGATTGGAGACCTCCAACAACGGCATCTGTATAGGGGCCTTGCATTGGAACTTCCATTAGCTGTCCATATACGTCATTGTGCAGGTTCGTTAATTCAATTCCCATTTTGGTTCGCTGCTGGACATTCTTGTTATATCCAGTATCACAAGATGAACTAAAGATACTAAAGGGAAACCCCATGGTGGTCTTAACGTTTGAGTATCCCAAAGAATCTTCCCAGTCGCGGCCGTGCTGGATCTTTAAGACTCTTCTTTCCTTCTTCATTTGCTTTTTGGCCTCAGTCTCCTTGAGTCCCTTGGCTGGCTTAAAGTTGGTTACTTCCACAGCATCGGCCTTAAAAGCAACTAAAACATTTTCAGGAACGAACTTGCCACCAGCAGTATTTACGGGGCCGGCTGGACGCAAGGCATTCAAAGTATAATGAATATCCTTAGATGGCTGGAAATTTGAACCACCGTGGATTGCTTCTGGGCGCTTCACACTAAAGGGGGCCTCTCCCACAATACGGTGGTTTTTTGGCTTCAAGCGATTAAGCTTGTTGTAGTCATAGGTGGTACCGTCTATAAGACTCACCTTGAGTGGGCGCTTTGATGAGGAATAATGTGGCGCCGAGTTAACCACATCTCTAAATTTATTACGCTGGGCGTCTACTATCGCGTCCCCGGAAGAAATCTCTTTATCACTTCGATTGGCTCGTTCAAACCAGTAAGCTACATTTTTATTGGTGGGGCGCGGGGAATCCGGAGTGGGCGATAGCAAATCTGCCGCAGATTCGATCCAAGATTCGTGACCAACCATAACTGCTTCTGGTTCTGGCTTTTCATCATAAATAATCTTAAGTCGAGATTGGTACTTGTTTCTCTCTAATACATGACTTTCGACCAAGTTCATCACATCGGGAACAAACTCTGCTGAAGCTGGCACCAATTGTGAAATTATTTCACTAATGGCGCTGTCGAACCATTTATAATAAGAAATATATTTTTCAATTTCGGTAACCTTTGTTACTCTTTGGAAAAATGCATTGCGCAGCTTCTCCATTTCTTTATACTGCATTCTATATCGATTAACTGGGGCGCCGATCAGCGTGTGAAAGTCGGTTACTCCAGCCAAGAAATCTAACATTTCCTCAGAAATGGCATTGTAGATGCTTTTCTCAATGGAATATACATAATTGGGAACTATTTCTTCACGCCTTAAATTGGGAAACAGTACATCTTCATTAGAAAATGTCTGAATCATGTCCGAAGAAACTGCTTGTTCGGGATCTATAAATCTATAGGTATTTATATCCTTTCTAATAACTGCTTTGTCGGATAAGGCACTAAATCCGGCGGCGCGGCCTGGATGCTTGTATCCTGTAATTCGGCCGGCCCAACCATAGTTGGAACGATTTCGCACAGAACCGGAAGAAAAGTCTTGAACTTTAAATGTGCCGGCACCATTAGAGGAAGTTACATTGCCAAAATTCCAATCAAGTGCCAGAGTGTTTCGATTTAGAATATCTTGATTAAGAGTGCCACTAAGAGTGTCGGATCCGAGTCGACTCAGGGGCGAAATTGGGCTCATAGAACCAGAAATACCTGCATTCTCAAAATCCAAAGCATGCTGTCTTAAATCTTCCGTTTCGAGATACCGGGTCCAAAATCTGAGTGATGACACTAACATATCACTTCGATGTTGAATTTCTCCAGTAACATTCTTTCTTTTTGCACCCACAAATAATCTCTTCCATGCACCAATGAGTTTTTGACCAACCGATGCATCGAGCGCCTGTTTCACTGAGAATGTGTTGAAAGTCTCTTGAGTTATGGGATTTATCCCAGCAAAAACTAAGTCATACTTGGAGCCGGAAGTAAGTCGAGTAGCAAGCGGATAGGTTTGAGGTTTTACGCGCACGGATAAGTTCCACGGAGAGTTGTTATATACTTCCGGAAACACACTCGTTGTGAGGTTTAAGGTAACACCGGGTATGGACGACGACAATCTAAAATAGGCGTCTCGGGAGCCGGCTTTTGGTCTGACAACCTGTACGTTAAAGTTGGCATAATCTGCTGCAGCTGCCACATTGTTTAGGTTATCGCCGCGTACTGCACCTGCGTTTTTATGATCAACTGTGACAGAGCCAAAAATTGAACATTGATTAAAGTTTGGAGTACGAACAAAAATGGTGTGTTCATTGTTATAATATGGAAAAATGACATTAGCTTCACAAGTAAAACCATACGGCCTCTGGAGAGAATTGCCGGGGATGGCTCCCACAGAATCGGTTTCGGTAGATAGGGCCTTCTGGTATATAACGGCCCGGGCGTGCTCTCTCACATTAAAGTTGGCGCACTTGTCTCGAAGCCTGTTAAGTTGTAAGTTGTTCTTAAGAACAAACTCTTCATTGTTGGAATTTATGGTTAAGCGTAATAGCTTATCATCGACGTTGAAGCAGCGGAAAACATTCCTGATAGATCGTTCGGTACCTTTGCTCTTAAAAATATCAGTTAAGTTATTGTAAAGATTGATATAAATTAAATTCTTGGTGTTATGTAAATCATTCTCAAAAAGCCTGTCGTTATTACGATTTAAGAACCTCTCCATAACGGTTGCATCAATAAATATTTCTGGAGAATATAGGCCCAGCGATTGTGGCAAGTGTTTAGCAAAAGTTATGGGAGTAGCAGAAGCACTCGGATAACTCAATTGTCTTAACTTTGGAAGTTCCGCAATTTGTAGATATAACTTGTCGAAATATGCGCCCATAATATGAGAAATATACATTAAATCTGTGTTTTGTGTTTCGCCATATTGATCGAGAACCCATCCGGGAACTAGCGAGACTAAGGATGCGTTATTCCCATAGTCATACGACGAGCCCGTGGTCTCTAGATCTTTACCCAAACTGAGCACTTTCGGGTGGTTAGGGTGGATAATTGGATCTTTATATTCTTTTATGGCTGCGTTACTGAGCACCATCGCCGAGCCTGTATTTCTAGAATCGCTCGAATATCCTTTCCACACCCCATTAGTTACTCGACCAGCATAATCCAAGACAATTCGATCGGTTGCCGTTTGGCCTGTAATTCCTTCGTTAAATTTATAGTAGACGCCCAAGGTAGTGTTGGACGTGTCGCTATTTACTCCGCCGCGAACTTGACTAAACCATTTCTGCCCTATTTGCTTGGGCGTTCTTGCGGTTTTCCAATATCGAAATTCATCTATAGAACCGCTTAACTTGCCGGCGCCGGCTGACGCTACGGAGCCCGAGGGGGATGTGATGAGAGCACCAATTCTTGCCATGGCTCCCTTAGAGTTGAGTTGGGTTATCTTCGTATAGGTTTTATTGTATTTGGAGGCATAGTATATCGCCTTGATTTCATCAGCAGTGAGAATCTTATTCCAAATAGCAATATCAGCAAGGTTGCCCTCCCAAGCAGCATCTGCAGTCTGCTTGTTTCCTATATAACAATCACTGGCAGTAATCCCTCTCCAATCGCCTGTTGGGGTTGTGTCTTCCGTGATAGATTGCGCAATTCCATTAATATATAACACAGGATCGCTGCCCGGCGCCGAACCACCACCGCTATAACTAACTGCAACATGTATCCATTCATTTAATGTAATAGTTGAGGTGGCAGTATGCCACCTTCCATTAGAGCCGCCGTCCCAATGGGTACGAAAATATAAGCGATTAGTATTGGACGTGTAAAATTGGATTGCGCCGGTACCACCAAATTGTACGATACGGCCTTTGTCGCTGTCTCCGCCATGGCCAGTCTTGTAAATCCATGCCGAAATCGTCATTTGTGAAGTTCCGCCGGGTGCATTACCAATAATCGTATTCCAGTATTCGTGATCGCCAACATCGACTCCGTCGACTGCATCTCCACCAAATGTGTTAGAGTTTGCTTGAATATAGGATGTGGGAGTGGATACTGGTGAGGGGTAGCCCGGGCGAGCAGTGGCGGAATCAAACTTTCCAGTAACGCCCTTTCCGCTAGAGTCTGCACATTCTCCAGTACTGGAAACGTCAGTGTTTAATTTCCACCATCCTTGAAGATTATTGGCAGATGAATACTCATACGAAGCGGTCGTTGCTCTGAAGCTCGACGAAAGAGAGTATTTATTCCACGCATGCGCGTCGTTCTCTATTCCGTTAACATATAGTTTGGCGCCCAGAACACTTCCCGTGTTCAGCATTCGAATTGCATAGTGATTCCATGAGCCCGTGGAGGCTTGTAGTGCTGCTTTTCCTATGTTAATTGTATTCTTGTTAGTGACGGAGCCGGATTGTACCGTTAACAAAAACGGCCGATCCTCGCCAGACGCCGTCATTTCAACCGTCAGGCGCCCATATTTAGCGCTAGACACTGCTTCGTTATTCCACCAATCAAAGATTACTTGCTTGTGTGTCTTAGATCGCGGTAGATATCCTTTTTTAAGCCAAAATTCAATTGTTGTTCCATTATCAAAATTAGCCCGAAGATTTGAAGTACGTGTGCCTTTTCCATAAGTAGGCGGCAGGTTGCTGCTTTTATATGGATCTTCTTCGTAAACGTTTGAATCAGAGCGCTTATCGCTATATGCATTGGGCAACAAACTCTTAAGTGAGAGATCTGTTGCACTTCCCGTGCCGGGGCCGCCCTTAAATTGAATATACTCTTGCGTGGTGGGGATACCATACCCATCGGTGCGGCCGCTAGTGGTATATGTGCCGGGAGAAATGGTTCCATAACCATTGGTCCGCGGATACCGACTGTCTAAGATATATTGCTCAATGTCCAAGCAGCCATTAAAAAACTTATTTATCTCCGCATCTGAACCATCATATGGATAATAATCCAATATTCGACTCATTGCCGACTTGTAATATAAGCGAGCGGACCCAAATTTAGCAAAATTTTCTGGATTGGAATAATCTACTTGCGGAACATACTGCTGCTGTCTCTTTTCGATTTGTTGCGCATTTGCAGCTGACTCAACCTCGTCAAAAGCCTCTTGTTGGGTTGTGTTACTTACATAATTTTCAGTTTTATTGCTAGCTTCAAATAGCTTTTTAATGCTCATTCTTGTTCACTCTAAAATTAAATTCTTCCGTTTGTTCTTGCCATGAGCCCAATTCCGGATCATAGAATGCAAATTTGAATGTATACTCAAATCCGGGCTGTAGAATAGCCATGTCAAAGTTGAAGTAATTTCCAGATACATCATAGGATAACCCTGTTGCAAAGTCGCTACCTGTATTGTGGGGGATTACTTCTAGGTTGTCCATGGTACGGATAACACGATAAGAAGCGCTCATAATTGTTGTTGAGAGCGGGTTGCTGTTTGCTTTTGTGTAAATGGTTGGATCCCAATATTTATCTCGAATATACAAATTAAATCTAGCATTCTGGCTGCGCAAATAAGAATTTTTCATATTAGTAATATTGAGGTAATAAACTGGCTCGCGCGCTGATTGGTGTGGTTTTAATACGTGCGGAGCAATTGTTCCTGTGAAGAAGCGGTTTGAGCCCCTGTACCATGCGTCGTAAATAGTGCTAATAGTTTTACCAGCAGATTTGGTAACACACACAGATGCCGTGTAAATACCGCGCTTGTAGTAGCCGCCCGTAATTGCAGTTCTCGTTTTTGATGCGCTTGATGCAAGCTTGGAGCCGGGAACATGCATCTGCAGTGGTGTCGAGAACGGCTTTGTGTTGTCTTTTGAGCCCGAATATAGGCTGACATAAAGCTTGCCTGTGCCAACAGAAGGTATGTTCCTCAAGCGCCCTCGTACATAGTTGTACAAATATAAGGTATTTAAATTATCTCGGCCGGTGGCAACCGAGCTGCTAAAGTAGAAATCTCCACGGTCATCTTTGCGTACAGAATTCCAACGAGCCTCAATGCATGGGCGCTTAAAGAAGTATTGTGAGCCACGAGCGAAAAACCTCTTAGTATAGTAAGATTTCTTGGCGCCATTATAGTTTTTAATGACATTTGAATCGGCCGTCACTTGTGCCTTAGATGCGCTAGCCTCATAGCTTGCCGAAAGCCTAACTCCTACTCCGTATTTCTTAGTAGTACCAGCAGCCCAGCGCTCAACAAGCTTTGTGATGTCTATTTCAACATCTCCCAAACCAGAAGAAAACCTTTGTGTAAAGGTTAATCCTTTTTTGGAGGCGCCCGAGCGGCCGCCTGCCAGATAATCGCCACCAACGTTCCTCCATGGGCCAACGCCAGAGCCGCTAGTAGTGGTGGACACTATCAATTCTGAATCTGTTAAGGTGGCATCACGGGCAGTGGCGGTGACCTTTCCGCCAATCTTGTTGGTTGTCTGCGTGGTTCCCACCGGGGACGATGCGGATGCCGCCGTAATGTTGGCGCTGCTAGACAGAACGGCTAACTTAAATCGGTTAGAGAATTCGGCAACGGTTGATAGTCCTTCGATGTTTACCTTTACTTCGTCTGGGGCAACGTTCGGGGCTGAGCCGCCGCCGTCGTAAAACCAAAAAGCATATTTCTTGCGATAAGAATCATATAAGGTAACGTATTTGCCCTGCAAATCAGCCGCCGTTGTTGTAACAAATTGTACCTTGCTCACCTCTTTGTCTCCGAGGTTTCCAGCATTTATCCAGTTAGAGCCGGTACCGTTTTTAGTTAAGTCGGAATAGTTTTCAAGATCAAGGCCGTCGCCCTCTTGCCAACTATGTGACACTGGCTGCACAACAAGCTTAAAATCGCGCGGTACTGTCTTCGACGACTTGGCGGAAAACAGGCGTAAATAAAATTTAACACTTCCGCTACCCGGTAAATTGCCTGCTGACCGGTCTGACGTAATTTTTGATACCGGAAAGTTCATAAGGACTCTCGATAATTCTTGAGAGGCCGTGGGGGGTGCGCTCTGGCGGCCGTAAATAGAGTAAATCTCTAAGATATCGGCTTGGCCAGCATTAGATCCGGTACCCCTAGTTGATAAATTAGATTGATATGTGCTTACAATAGTATTGTCTGCATTTGCTTTATAGCGCTTGATTGCCATGGTTTATCGAGCCTTTCCTGTTATGTCGGTGGAGGGGTACTTAAGTTCAACAATCGCATTCTGTGGAATAATTAACTGATCGCCCGCGGGTGATAAATTACTATTAATGTCTATTGTTGCACTAGAATAATCAACGCCTGTCTTGCAATATACTCTTACTTTCAAAACATCCAAAACTCCTGCTACGCCTCCAAGAATTTGATATACATCGCTGATTGAAAAGCTTTCTCCGATAAAAAACCCGCTTTCATATGAGCCAGCTAGTGCGTCAATACAAGCATCAATGGTGGAATATTTATCAGTGCCGGAGATTACTCTTATCGAGAATTCAATTCCCAAATTAATAATGTACGGATTTAAAATATCAATGGTATCATTAATCATTCTATACTGATTAAGCCATGTTTTTAAATTATTTTTAATAGCTGCGTTTGTTTGTATAAGACTACCAAAGGGATCTTCTGATATCACATACAGATTAAGATTTCTTTTTTGAGAATCCGGATCACGCTGGGCCGAGACTCTCTTAATGGAGCCAAATTTGGCCGGCATTCTATAGCACAAATTCTCATAATCTGCTTGGGTTACTGCTCGGTTTTGTGTCGGGAATGTGTCAAACACTCTCTGCTTTACTTCAGCCGAGTTTGGAATTGAAACTTCGCCCACTATTGGCACTTCGTTGTCCACTTCTAGTGATCCTTCCACTAAACTTACTTTTGAGGCATTTAGTTCATCTATACTTTTTCCGAAACTAAAGTGGGAGGTGTTTACTGTGGTGAGCTGACCTACTGCTAAGTTTGAGTTGCCGGGATTTGTCATGCGGCCTGTGACAATTAGAGTGGTATTCTGCGGTACGGTACCTAGGCTTTCGTTTTGGCTTAATCTCGTAGGGTCAAACGTTAAGGATGTGGTATATGTTTTTCCATATACATCCATGGCCACCGATTGCGGATCCGCTACTTCTAGTGTTGCATTTTCTTTTCCACTACCAAATTGCAAGTATGTGTCGCGAGTGTCTCTTTCAACTACAAACTTGCGAGATACCACATATGGCTTCAACACTGATGGAACATTGTCTTTCTTGTAGTTCATATTTGGAAGCTCTTTGTAGATCATATCTTGCGCCAAATACTCTACTTCGAAATATTCATTACCATCTGTATCAAAAACAGAAATAATCTCTGAAAGGTTGGGGGTGGCCATTCTCACGCGAAGAAACTTCTGAAAGGCGCCAATCTTTACTCTGTCTGTGACAAACTGGCCCGAAACCACAGTTCCGAACGCTTTTATAGCATAGTGTGTTGGGGCGCCAGTCGTCGTATCGGTTCTTCCAACTGCTACAGTATTAGCTGGAGCGGCAAAATCTACATTTTCTATTAGTGTATAACTTAAGCCCGTAGTTGAAGAAAACTGAGTGCCTCTTTTCAAGATGGGGATATAAGCCGTGTCGGGCCCAATGCCGGTTGTGCTGGCTGGTACTAATATGAAAAGTGCCACGGGACCATATGTTGAGGGGCGACCGGTGTATTTGTAGCCCAAGGCGCGCCCATGGCGTAAGATGTTGTTAAATTGATATGCTGTATCTAAAAACGACTCATTGACATTATAGTCCAAATAAAACGATAATTGGTCTCCGACATAAGAAACCGCATCCACCATCAAAGAGGCAAAGGATGCTTCACTAAAATCTTGAAAAGAATCTGGGTATAGTCGCTCAGCCAATTCAAGAAGATCATCTCTAATTGAACTAAAGTCCCTACTAGTATAGTTGATGGGTACTATTTTCTTTTGATTGTCGGCCATTTAGATTCCCCTTCCTTAAATAGTGATTTCTAACAAATCGCGTACGCCAATGCTCGGAATTGAATAAGTAAGCTGGATTCCCAAAGTATTTCTATCTATGTTGTCCGTGCTTCGATCAAATAGGATATCTTGAATAGTGACTACCGGGAGGTATAGGCTTACTTGTTCCCGTATATTATTTTCAATATCAACCAAAACGGAACTGTTATAATTTTCAAACAGATAGGTCTTTATGCCCACTCCGAATTCTGGTTCCATGACTCTTTCTCCGGGCGTCGTTAAAATTATCATTTTTAGATTTTGGGATATTAAAGTTTGAAAATCTTTAATCATCGTATATCCATCTACATCATTTCTGGTAATTGGTAATTTAACTCCTAATGAGGCCATGTTTTTTTGTTCCTAAAATAAGTAGGCGTTTATTCACATTTAATCACGCTTTGGGCACATCTTGCCGTTGGCATCATATGGATTATCGCGGATCTTACGCTTTTGCCACCATGGCATTAACCCGGCAGCAGGACTTGGCATCATGCGTGCCTTGAGGTTTCGGAGCCAAATTGTTACCGGGTTGTCTCCCCTATCGAGCAAATCATCTCCGGGACGATAATCGCGTGAGTTATAATAAGTTCTAAAAAGTCTCTTGATGCGGGAGCGGCAGTTTCTCAACAATATGCGATCCCAATTATCCCACTCAACAACAAAGAGACCGATGCCCTTGGAATCTTGACGATCACTATAGTGGGTCCAGCCTTCATTGCCCGAAACTCCTGACTCATCTTTGTCAATCTTGGTAAATAACACTTTGATTGGGTCGTCACTGCCGCCGTTAAACATGTTATATAGCCACCCTCCTCCATCGGGAGGATCGTAAGTTTCCTCCCACACATCTTTTTTAATGAAGGCAAAGCTCCCGGGTTTCGCTTCAATAGCGGGACAGCGGATGGAGGTCCCGGGGTCGCCCGGGCCGTAGTTGTTGGGTTCGCCATTGTTTGACGTGCTTCCGAGCCAATCGTTCCGGGCGCCCTCATCCGCATACATGAGGCCCGGAACAAAAGAATATATACCATCGGTCATACTGCCCAAGAAGCCGCCGCCGGCCTTGACTTTTAAGGCCGTGTCATAATCGCCCTTTCCAACAGTAACTTCTCCAACCGAAGAAAGAAAGGCCATATCGTTATACATTGCTAGCGTGGCCGTCACCTTTTTATAGGGGAATATGTAGCTCGTCATCAGCCTATATTGGGGATTCTGTTTAAGATTTTGTAAGAGGCAGTGAAGCAGCTTGCTGTTTGCTTCTAATTTTCGGAATTGTGCTACCTTAAGATCCAATGCGTCAATTTCCACAGAAGCAATCTCGGTCTTTCCACTATATGTGTAATAAAAGTTGAGACCGTACCTTATCGGCATTTCTCCCCTAAAACCAACCATCTGGGGCTCAAGGCCATAGCCCTCATCGGTAGAGTAGATGGGCTCTACGCTTGAGGGGAACGCCTCAGTTAGTGTTAGATCGGAAGGCTTTGACTGAATTTGTTGTATGGCGAGATCTTGAGAAAATTTGTTACCATTGATACTGATGTATTTCTCGATTGCAAACGGTTTTGAAGCGCCGCCGTCACTAGGTGCATCCCCTAGATCCGGGACGTCTCCGATCGGAATAGGGGTTTTCTCGGTAGTGGGTGAAGGAGCGCCCGTGGCGGAATCAAGGAGAGCATTTTGATAATTGGTAACCACCTCCACTGTGCTAACTTGTACAAGCTCTGCAACTGGTGTTAGTAAGTCTTGTACGACCTCTTCTGATTGGAATTCGCCGGCCACATATATCACATCTCCTGCTTCGTCAGTTTCTCCATGATAATATCCCACATATTCATCTCCGCGCTCAAATCCATTTTCGGGATCTAGATCTTCATAAACCCTAAAGACGCCTCCGGATGTATAATAGGGCCCGGGCCATTCCGCACCGGTGGCCTCGGGATCGGGTGTATCTGGCGTCGGAAGACCACTTGGAACTTCTATGATGTTTGGGCCCAAAAATTTAAGTGAACTTCCGCCGCACTTATGTTGAAAGATGTAATAATCTAAGTCAAATATTTCTGGATTAAATCCTTCGGCTCTCATATTCATTACCATCTTTTCGCCCATAATGGTAAGCTCTCGATTAATTAATTTCTGAAGTAATAATTTTGCATGCTCTTCCACGGACTGCACCGCTTCGAGGCTCTTGGATTCTCTGTATCCCTCAAGAGTTTGAAACCAGCCCGCATCTCCCGCTTTTTTGGCTGCCCAAAGTCCTGGAATATTTTGCGTAACAGTCTCTCCGTCGCTATTCCTGAAAGTTCTCGATTCGTCTGTCATTCCCGGATGAGCGTAATCGGTTTGAAGGTTATTAATTGCATCAAAAGCCCCCTGCAGGTGGCCTCCGGGAGGCGGGGTGGGCATCTCTCCGGCCTGCACCAGAAAGTTATAGCATTCAACGGATTGTTCCAGAAATGCGTACCAGAACTCATCATCTTTAAACACATTAAATGTTTCCCAGAGAGCCATCTGAACATCCCTAAAATCTTCTTCCATTCTTTCCAAAATGTAGGCTGCGTAAATTGTGCTAAAATTTTCCGGGAATCTAGGCATGATCGCGGAAAAAGTTCCCATAGCCTTGAAAAAGTGAGTCGCAGCATAAACCCGAATAGATGCGAGAATCAACCCATACATAGATGTTTTAGCGGAGCGCGGCAAAATTCTTGAGAAGGGCACTTCACGAATGCATGTCAAATCTTCGCCGAGGCGCGGATCCTCGGACATTGTGGGATAGACTCGATCCATAAACTCTTTTATCTCATCAAAATTAATAAGATCGGTTGTGTGTGGCTTACACGGTGTTGTGTTGGGGAAGAACACGTTAATGAATCCCATCCAGCCATCATATTTAATAGGCTTCACATAAAGAGGGGGGCTTGTATAACGGCCGCCAAACTTGGAAGGATCTAGATAGATAACCCGCGCGTCTTCTGGTTGGTCGCGCTCGGTGGCCAAAAATTGATCATAACTTATGCCCAAAATCATATCTTCGTTGGTAATACTGCGTGAGGCACCATCGGGGGTCTCTAGACCAAGATGTGGGCCGGCGGCTGCATATGCAATAAATTCGCCGTCAATATCAACACCGTATTCGAGATCCGACGGCCGAAGCCAATCGTAGTCTGCGCCATATTTCCAGCCGGCTCGAAGTTTCCACTCGTCATTGGAGTCCTTGCCTCCGATTCGTGCACAAAAATCTTTATAAAGTTCCGTCACCATGGTGTCGTAATCCGTCTTTAAGGCGGCGTCGGCAGTGGCGCCCAGCATGTCAGCTAAGAGATAAATTTGGGGCATATACGTTTTTGGTTCATCCATACAACTCGAAAATTGAGGATAATTAGCGCCATTTAGTCCTGTGTCATCTGGGTTCGGGAATTGATATATTCCTTGTCTTCTGACGGGGGATTGGTGAAATACGTCCAGAGTATCATCCACAGCTAAAAACTCGAATTCCCTACTTCTCAATATGTTGGGATCGTCGGAGTCCGAGTTGTCCGCGCATGCATTATTGACCACTTTTTGTTTCGAGTCCGTAAACCAGCCAGCAACAAGATTTACCAGTGCTTGGAGGGCCCACCCAACTACAGGAACCATTTCAATCCAGTTTGGAAGATCAACAATGTCTGCCTTCTCAAATTCATCACCGACATGCTCAGACAGAGGGCTGGCATAATCACAATCGAGATTGATTTTCTCTACGATTTGGACCCTCATGTTATCATCGAATCTATTAACCCATTTCTTTTTGTCTTCGTTGTATCCATAATCTGAAAAATAACAGCAAAGATCAAACCCATAACTCCACCCGAAGGGTTCATATGCATTGCCGTCCGACGTGATAATATCGGCCATATCGTCGCCCATATTACTTCCTCTGCCACACCCTTTTCGTTGTCCTGCTGCGTTGTCTCGGAAATCAAGGGCAATGTCGGCGCCTTCTTTTTGATATTCACCGGCGCTACCGTCATATCGCCCCTTGCGCGGTTGGCGTGTGACAAAAACGGCGCCTTTGCCATCCTCCCAATTCGGGTTTTCATATTCGGTGTCTGCGCGCAATTTGGTATTATAGCCGAAATCGGGAATACGAACCAAGTCCACCCCTCCAGCCATTGCGCTAAAATCCATAGCCTTAAAGGTAACTGCAAATGTGGCGGCTCCCTCCATTTCATTATGGGAGTCAAATACTAAATTATTAGAAAGATCTGTTCCTCCTTGATTGGCGACGGAGCCTCCGCTCTCCATTCCCGGCGCACGGATTCGCTGATCACCCATGTCGCCGGCATTCATAAACTGCCTCATAAGCCACTCACCAACATAGTAAGGGAATTGGCCTTGCTGCTTCTGGAATCCCTTCTCGCGCTGAGCAAAGGACCAAAAGCCGGTTGCCGGCTGGCCGCCATTCTTTTCATTGGCGGCAAAATCCACGTACGACTTCATGTTAAAGCTCTTTCGGTGGTGGTTAGTGAGGGGGTTGCCCATAGTATCCGAAAGGACCATGTTCATAAAGCCCCATGATTCATCGCCCGTTAGAAAGCCTCCGTTGCCCATCATATCCTTTCCATATTCTATCTTAAGGATATCCATATCACCACCTCTGACTGAACTAGCAACGGCCACCTGCGGGGGGCCCTCATATGGAATAAGTCCGTCGTCGCAGCCCGGCTGGCCTACAATATCTGGCATAAACTGTCGAGCGTACTGTTCTAATCCTTGTTCACTTAAGTTGGCGAGGTCTTCTAGGTCTTCCATCATCTCATCTCGCATATCGCAAAACATTTGATGACATTCTTCCTCTGTTGCTCTCCCGGCCAGCATACTGCATCGTAATGCCTTGAAGTTCTCAATCTGTTGAGGGGTTGCACAAAGACTTGGGTTTGCCGGCATTTCTGGGCCCCCTTCGGTCACAATCTCCCCCATAACTTCGCGGTATTCCATCGGCATTAAGTTACCAATATTAGCAAAAAAGCGAGAGATGGTTGACTTATTCGGGAGACTGGGTCTAAATTGCGGATATTCGTATGTGAGAATCTGTTCTGTGATCTCAATGAAATCGTCACTTGGGTTGCCTAAGAAGGCATTCACCAATTCTTCTCTAGTCACGGCCGCGGATAGATCTGCTCCGAATTGCATCGTTGTCTCAGGGTTGGCCATTGCCTCTGCCCCAAGGCCAAGCTGGGCCATAATGTCTTGAATCGTCAAGGCAACCTGCTCATCATCGGCGTCAGGGCCACAAATTGAATCCTTGATAATCTCTTTAAACTGTCTTCCATCGTTGGTGGCAATTGATTTGCCTATGTCGCCGGCGATACCAACGGCACTACAGAGCGCGTTTCCTAAAATTTCACAAATCTTTACCATAAGGTTAATCAACACTATGGCTATGATCTGTTTAATAAGAAATTTTACAGCGTCCCAGATTCCTTTGGTAATATCAGCCCAGCTGGAAAACCACTCGAAAGGGTTTTCCATGTGGATCCATTTGATTTCTTTCAAATTTCGACAAAATGGAAGACCAATTGATTTGATAAAATCATCAATGCCCGGGTTAAAAAGAGGGGGCATGGGACAATCAAGAAGCGCGATGATGGAGCCTACGATCTCGGCGCCCGGGAACTTATTAAGCTCGTCCAATAAGGCCATAAAGTTCTCGCTATAAACTTCTAAGATGGCGCCCACGTATAAGTGTAGAATATCATTAGCCGGCGGGTCTTGGGGAGTGGCACCGGGACCTAAATCATTTTGGGGCATTATGGTTCTATCTTCCTGAACTCCCCCTCCTCCGACTTGGTTGTTTGGGGTTAAGCCTGGGCCGCCTTGACCTTGATCTCGTTGCGATTTAGACCATGGCATAGCGCTGTAAACATCACCCGGCGCTTTTACGAACAATCCCCATGGCATAAACTTGCCCTCATACTCGGTTCCTGGTTTGCCCGTGAAAGAATATTTGGTGGCGCCCCAAGCGGCATTAGCGGCTGGTCGCACTACTTCGGCGCCACCGGTGCCATAGAATGGAGAGTCAGCCTCTCCCATCCCCCAGTCATCACTTTCCACCGCTGCGGCAACCTTATCTTCGATCTCTTTTCTCTTCTCTGGTGGCAGATTGTCCAAGAGGCTTGATAAGTTTTCAAGATTCATATTCTCTAGAGCACTTTTAACCAAGGTTCTCATGGCATCTTGGAAGTTCATCCCCTTCAAGAGACACTCAATAGCGCCGTTGAGAAGATCTAATAATCCACACCATTTAAGTCTTTGAAAGCCAAATTCCCACAAATCTCCCATGCGCTGCATAGCGGGGCCGTATTTTGTGGTCGATATCGCAACCATGGCGCACATACGCACAAAAGCTTGGTCCGATTGCGCCAGCTTTTTAAATGCCTGCATTTGGGCCATTCCATAAATTTCAGCAATATTAGCTTCTGTGAATTCCTCGTACCCAATCCCAAGGAGTGCGTCATCCCGTCGGGTTTCTTCGGCCTCGTCGCGACAAATAGATTTACGCCATCGCCATGCGATGGCATCGCCCAGATTGAAAATATCATTTAAAATATCTTGACCTAAATCCTTGCCCTCGTTCTCCAAAGCGTTCGCCAGACAGCTTCCTATGGCTTCATCGCGATTTAAAGCATCTGCATAAGCGGCCCCATCGGTGTTCAAATAAACTGTGGGATATGTGTATTGGGAAATATACTCTTCCCACGGAATCTGCTGTCGGGCTTGAATGGCCTGATCCATTTCATAAAGCTGGGCAAAATATGCTGTGGCTGTTGGGGAGTTCCAGCCCGGCTGGGTCTTTAAGTTTGCGCAAGTTCTCTTGTTGAAGTGAACTGGTTTATTTCCACACATCACGCTGTAAATTTTAAAATTGACCAATTCGTAATTGTGGAACTTAAACGACAGGCGCGTGACACGATCTTTGCCAAGATCGTCCCAGAAGTCCCCGGCCTTGCCAGCACCAAGGCCAGTAATTTGATAACCCTTGCCATGCAGAAAAGCTTCTAGGTTGTTACCCATTTGAGATAAGATACCGCCACCAAAACCAACATCTCCATAGGGCTCTAAATCAAAAAACGTCTCGTCCTCAAGGCGCTTCAGGGTACCCTCACCTAATTGCTGGTACATGACTGAGAACCGGTAATAAAGATCTAAGGCTTTGCTCACCCTAATAAGCATTGTGCTAAGCAGATCTGCTTCCATCTCCACTTCAATGGTGCCCGGCTCATCTTCTCCGGAATCATCTTCTTCATCGGGGCCGGCCGGCGGAATATTGTTTAAGACGTCAAAGGGCACACCATATAACAATTTGAGGCGGCTACCATTTTTGTCGCTTAACCAAAATTTTTCATGAATAAGTGCATCTTTAACTTTCTTTTTGGTTTCATCATCTATTAATTTGGGGCCGCCAACTTCTTGAGGGGCTGTCAACAGCATACTCTCTGCAACCTCATCTTCGAATTCAAGCCATTTTCCCTCAAGGGTGGCCGCGAACCGATCGTTCGATACAGCCGTTGTAGACGGATAGGGGGTCACTTTTGTCATTTGAATGTGACATTTCTTTTGATTTAAGAATGGCTCATCGATATCCCGCTTCTTCCATGGCGGATTAATTGCCCGAGGGTTGGGGATACACGGAAGCTTACATGGGGCTGCCTTTTGTTGAATTAAATCATCGCAAACATCAATAAGTCCGTCGCGATCAAAATCTTGATATTTTAAATACTTAGAATCACCCATGTATTCTTATTTCCTTTGTTATGTTGTCCATACGTTAGGACTTAATATATATCGCGGTGCGTGATGTGTTACATAGTTCTGTTCCCACATCGTACCCTTCACTCGCGATGACCACAGAGCCTGCAGCACGAAAGTCAAGGCTCCTTGGCCGGCGACTGGGCCGGCGGTTGCAACCCAGGGCCTAAGAGCATCAACAGAGTTGATGGCATTGTATCCCGTCTGTATGAGGGCCAAATTATAGACAGCTGACCAAATAGTGCCGATGAAACTATACAACTCCCTTAAGGCAATCACAACGTTGTGGCCCTTGGGTATGGGCTGCAGGTATGCAATCTGATCCCATGGGTTCTTTATGCCGCCATAAGTCACATGAGCATCGCTATAGTTTCCGGCTATCAATTGAATTGTGGGACCTATCGGAGTCGGACCGCCGCGTGAGTTTGGCTCGCCATGCTTGCCAACCCCCTGAATACTGTCGCCACGTCCCGTAACAATTTTTAAACTATTATTGGCAAAAAGGCGAACATCATCCGCTTTAATTCCCACCGCCGAACCAATATAGCCCAGACTTTTTGTGGGCCGGCCGGGAACACCCGAAGCGAGGCCCATATTTTTATCCATATCTGTTAGTTGACTAATATACACGCGCGCGGCATCTACTGCAAATAGGTTGCCGGCATATGTTCCAGGCTTGAGGCCTTTGCCGCCGCGGGCACCGGTGCCGCGACCAACAACCAAATCGATAGTGGCAGAAGGTATCCCTTGGGCGCCTTGTCCATCAACCAAAGTACTGGGGCGATCCGAGCCAAGAACAATCCACGAATCGTGATGCGCGATCACCGATGAGTTTGGTGCAATTTTAAAATTTAATTCTTTAATGGGCACAATCGTGTGATAGAGTCCACTATTTTGTGGAATCATTTTAAGATTGCTAGGTTTCCCGGTATTCGATTTTGGTTTTATTTTCTCATTTACCGTGGGAACTTCGGGATCGGGGTTGACAAACGCTGGCGTCGTTTTACCAGTAAGTGACATATATTCTCCTTATGTCTATAAATATCAAAAAAAACGGTTTTTGTTAAATATACCTTAAAATACTTATAAATTATGTATCAAAAAAATCAAGGTTCTGGGAATCTATTATCCACGCGGGTCACAGGCTTCTTATCTCGAACTGGGCCCTTGGGGCCCGTGGGGGGCGGATGTGGAGCCAGCGGCTTGTGTGTGGGCGCCGGAGGCGTGTTTACGAGCGGGGGCGTCCACACCCCACTGCCAGTATGAGCTGTGGCGGTGCCGCTTGTGATTGAAGAAGCCGTTGTGAGTCCTTCTGAAAATTTGGCGGGGATTGTTACGTGCCAATGTTCGTTGTACCCGTCTCCGGCGACGTTTCGCTCCCAGTAGTGGCCACTTTTCTTCCAGCGCTCCTTTTTCTCAGCATGTATGGAGCCACCCAGATCTTCTATTGCAGTTTGTAGAGCAACCAATTGTTCGGCTTTTTTGAAGCCGGCTGTGGCAATGTCTACTGCCTTCCCGGCCGTGTGACCAAGGCCGCCTCCCTTTTGGCGCGACATGAAGTCAGAGACTGCCTTTGACCAGAGCGGGAGGGCGCTGGGATCAGTGCCGTAGCCTAAAAGTAGATCTTTCGTACCCCCCCACCAACCATAATTGTTATTAAACTCGGCCACATCATCTTTCGCGATTTTCATCATTTGGAACGCCTGTTCTTTTATTGTGCGTACACCGCTAGTCACAGTAACCTCGGTAATTATGGGGGCCCCTTTGGAGTCCACCTTGTTATTCAATACTGTCTCCAAGGCTGTTAAAAACTCTATTTGTCCTTTATAAAAGTTAAGGCTGTCCTTGGCAGATACTACTACCTTAAGAGTTGTCAATTTGTAAATTGTGTCCGTCGATGCTTCTTCAAACTTATAAAAATCTTTGACTAAATTATTGCACTTAAGATCTGAGACCATGGTTGCGGCCGATGCATTTCGAGCCACAAGGCGAATAAATTTTCCCACCTGTAAATCATAAGAAAATACGTTCTTTTTTAATTCAACCTCGACAATATCTCCAGGGCCGACAGACGTATAGTGGCCATTCAGGCTTCCTAATTGAATAAAATCTGTATGTTGTGCAATTGCTGATAATGCCTCTGGCGCGTTAGCGTCAGCGACCGAAAGAGCACACGGGTCTGGTAGAAACATGTGTGGCGAATGATCACCAAGAATTCTCGCTTTAAACTTGTTTTTAAGCCCTTTTCCCATAGTTGGGCCTGTGTAGGGGCTACCATACCCTTCGGCCTCCACATCAGTAAGAGCCGTGGTTGGAGTTAGGCAAATTGCTATAAACCTATTGGTGCCACCATAAGCATCAAAGTCCAGCCCGTCTCTCATAGATTCTTTTAACAAATCCAGAGCTTCGCTGTTGCTAGCGAAATCACTCCAATCTAAAAATCTCTTAGTCATTCTGGGCGGTGTCCTGAATTAAATCAAACAAATTGTCTTTGTCGTCTTGCGATAATTCAAAGGAGGCTTCCGCATTCTTCTGTTTAATGTTTATAAGCTTGACTAATTGTTCATTTGAGCGCTGCATTGTCTCTATGTGCTTTGCAGCCACAGGGCTCAGGCTACGATTGTTTTCAGAGTCCGAGGCAATCTGATTTGCTATCTCATTTAGAAACTCACGAGCCATTTTTCGATCGTTTCGAATGTTATCGAGAGCTTCTCCAACTAAGGTATTCAAATCATCTTTACTCATACGTCGCCATTCTCCCAACTAGTCTTAAAAACTCCATATTTTTTCCTAAACTTCTTTAAAGAATTAACAATTTGTTTTGTGTTTAATCCGGTTATCTCTCGCAAGTATAGGTAAATAGCCTTTTTGTTAAAAATTTCAATATCCTCCTTCGACTCAAAAAGAATATTTATGGCTTTATAGACTCTCAAGTCGTTCTCTTTCATTTGAGATGAGTCCCAAGATTTCAATTCGTCATAAAATGAATTCCAAAATTCCTCTTCTTCGCGATCGGAGACATAAGATTTTTCTGTCGAAAGATATTGCTCTTCATATTTTTTCGCAATATTGTCATAATCGACTTCTCTCCGTTGGCGTTTCTGTTGTTTCTTTACTTTGTGAATAAACCAATTCTTAGTTATGACTGAAAAATAAGAAAAGGCCTTAGAGCCCTTACTTTGGTCATATTTGTCCAATATGGTCATTAACCATATTTTGCACTCGTCTCGCAAATAATCTATGTTGGGCAAGTTGTTAAATTTGTAAGTATAAACAATCTTGTCCACCATTTCATTAAATGCAGGTTGGATATATTTTACGTAAAGCTCTGTTTTTTCTTGCTTGCAGCCTGATTTGGCATATCTTACAATGGCATCTTCATGCACTTGAGTAAAATAATGATTTTTACGACGCTTCGATTTCCTCTTCTTGAGGGGCGCCTTCTTGATTTGTGTCATATGATTCTTCTTCTGTAAGTGAGTATATGTACTCAAAAGTCTCAAGTTGTTCATTGAACGACACCGCATGTTCCATTAAACCTTGCAATGTTTGATCTCCATAAAACATCTCTAACTCGTATACTTCTTTTGCGTGTGTGGCGAAAGCATTAACCATGTCTTGCAGATCTCCCAGTTCTTCAGAAACTGACAAGAGTTGCACTATTGCTGACCTCGCATACACAAAGACGACCACATTGAAAACCAAGGAGAGCATTCCCACACACAATAATATTATTTCTAGCTTACTCATGCTCTTCTTTCCTAGCTTCTTTCTTCAAATCTTCTAAAATTTCTTTGTTATCTTCAATATATTTTTTAGTCATCGTTCCTGCTTGTTCAGTCTTTTTTCTTTTCTTGGAGACTATCGGCTTTGTAAGAAGTTTTTGAATGTTGTCTTCTCCACATAAGATACATTCTTCCTGTTTGTCTTTCCAAGAATGTATTGCGATAAATTCCTTTTCACAATCATCGCATTTGTAGCGATATCGTGGCATTATCTCACCATCTTGGTGAGGTCTTCTTCTGAAATTGGTTCACTGTTGGATAATCTAACAGTTGGAGGGTTAAGCACCACCAACCCATCTTCTCCATCAGCTAATTCAAAACCTTTCAATATTGGAACAATATCAAGCTCATTGAGCAATGATTCTTGAAGGGCCATCATCACAGCACCGAGGGCCTGATTTGATAACTTAAATTGTTGCAATTGACTTTCTTCACTCATTTTATTCTCCTTTCTTGGACACAGCGTCCTTAATGTTTAACCAGTCGTGATTCTTTCTCACTTCTAGATTTTTATTCCAAGCTGCTTTTAACAAAAGCGGTTGGACTTCCTTTGTTTCAAAATATTTTATAAACGCGTTGATATCTTTGGGGAAACATTTTCCTCCAAAGCCGTAACTGCCATCGTGACCTGGGACATCAATGTGTGAGTTGCCAATTCGACCATCAGTTAAAAATCCGGACATAATATCTTTCCAGTTTAAGGCGTCATGGTGAGCAACTTGTCTCATTTCATTCATAAAAGAGACTTTTGTGGCAAAAAAGCAGTTGCACATGTATTTTATAAACTCGGCCGACTTGGTATCGGTCTTAATAATTTGTGTTATAGGGAATCTATCTCGATACAATCCCTCTACTCGGGCGCATAATGCCGGGGATCCACCCAACACGATTCGAGAAGCATTAATGAACTCTATCCTTGCAGCGCGCTCAGTCAAAAACTCAGGATTAAATACAATATTCAAGTTGGGATAGCGTTCAATATATGTCTGCGTAGTGCCGGGCACAATTGTAGATTTTAAAATAATAATATTGTCGCGTCGTCGGTTGATGGAACTTATTTCTTCCATGACCCCATCCAAGATGTCAAGACTTATAGTACCATCAGATGTGGACTCCATGGGCGTGGGGACTCCAACAAAAATAAATTCGCTATCATTAATAACCTTATCTAAAGGATCCACGGCGCGTCGAGGGTCCTTGTCGTATATTGATATATCTGCGTGTAATGCAAATCCCGCAGCAATTGCAGAACCTACAAATCCATTCCCAATTATTCCAACTTTCTTCATGTTTTTTCTCCTATCCAGTTTTTATATTGTTGATAAACATAATCAGCCGAGGGGTGCCAGTCATGCTCTCCCAAAAATAAAATCGGTGTCTTGTGAGGGTTCCAATTTTCAGTGTATCGGGGATGGTTGTACATTATAGACCACACTACATGCGGGGTGCCACATAAGCTAGCTAAATGCATAGGCCCGGATGATGGACCAAAACAACACTCAGCATTACTCAATACGCCAATTACTTTGTCCATTGGGATATCTCTTAGATCATCTGTTCCGGGGATCCACCCTGAAGATTTTCGCGTTCCGATGCAGGCTATTGTCTTATCCTCTTGTTTTAGCAATTTCAATAATTTTATCCATTTACTAATTGACCAATTGTCTTCTTTTCTCAAAGGCCGATCTCGTATGTGAAAGATGTAATCATACTTTCTAAACTCAACTTTGTTTTTAAATATAACATACTTCGGTTTGATCTTTAAATTGCCAAAGCTCATCTCTTCTGAGTGGTGTGTCATTGGAGGATGGCCTATTTTTCGGGCGGGGAGCCATGTTATTGATTTGTCTTTAAGATCTACTTTGTTTTCTTCAAGGATTTCATTAAAAAGGGCGCCATCAATTTTAACATTCGGCATGAAAAACATATCAGGCACTCCATCATTTCTATCATAAGCGATCACTTTCTTGGCAAAGTCAACATAAAGGTGTCTTGAATTCTTTCTAGTAATACAGATTGTCTCATCAAAATGTTCTGATAGGGCGCGAACATAGCCTTGCCATGCAAACAGTTCCCAACCAAACTCTCCGAGCCATGGGCCCGCTATTAATACGGTTTTATTCTTTTTCATATCCAAACAACTCAAAAATAAGCCTATCCTTGTGGGCAACAAGCTCTAAAGCTTCGGCATCATAGTAGTCTCTATAGTGCATATGTGTGCTTGTATGTATTCGATCGGCGGTCAGGATTGCTTCCTTGGCCGCGGTATCTATCCCAATATTGTTTTCGACTACATTTACAAAGTTCGCGGCGAGATCGTCGGTCTTAATAAAGTTTATGTCTCCCAAAACAACATCCTTGGAAGTCAGATTTTTATAACTATAGACCTCAGCTGCGTAACAAAATAACATGCGATAGGAGTAGGGGCCGATATCCATTTGAGATAAAATGCTAAAATTTAAATCATGATAAACTTTATAATTCAATGTTAAAAACTTCTTAATCCATTCAGAGAAATTATTCGTATCTTCAAATGTTTCTCGGAAAAAGGAGCCCTCATCATTCACATGATTGTGATACAGGGACACATACCAACTATAAGGATTGCGGACGGAACCCACAATTAATTTACCCTTATCTTGCTCGTCAATATCAGTATAGCCATTGTGTTCGGGACGTATATTGACGGCATTCATATGCTGCTCCATCATGTGTTTTATGAACGTCCCTCCGCATTTCTGGAGATGTATAAAAATCATATCATCATTTACTATCATTGTATATTCCTTCTGAAGATTATGTTCGATTCCATTCCGGCAACAGGCTCATATCCCAGATTACCCAAGAGTGTGGCCATCTCATCATTATCAATTTTGGGATATTCTATACACAGCACCCATGGTAGGGGATCAGTTATTTTCCATGTTCTCAACACATGTAATTCATGACCCTCAATATCCAGCACCATAGCGCCGACTTCTTTAATGTTGTGTTCGCGCAACAAAGAGGAGTAGGTTCTCACTGCAACCTCTTGGGAAATGCACTCTCTTCCTTGCTCTTCCCAGTATTCAGGAGGATATTCTATAGAACCTCCTCCGCCCAACTTGCCGCGGCCGCGATCTGTTGGGACTGAGAAGGTTGTTGTTCCGTTGTCGGCTCCAAGCGCATAATTTAGATTAAGGCTCCTTGGGCGATTTCGCTTAAGTTCTTCAAAGCAATAAGGATTTGCTTCAATGTTAATGCATTTCCATTTCATAAATTCATACATAAGGCCAATCGAGTTGTGAATTCCATCGTTGGCGCCACACTCAATAAAAGTGGTGGGAATATTATTGGGCATAAACTCAACCATAATGCCAGCAGTGACGATATCGCATTTATCGTAAGGGGGCGGTAATTTTATGTCAGGCACTTCTATCATTTTATCATAGTCCATGAGACGTCTCCGGCGATGAGTCTGCGGCGCAGGAACCATTAGGGGAAATGTAAGTTATTGCACTTTTCCACTCTGGAATTTTTTGAATTCTATGCTTAATTGCATGTAGATCCGAGTCGAGGTGAAGAAATATCAGAATTGGGTCAACTCTTAAGCTGGCGGCCGCAAAAGAAAGCAGTCCTTGGGGAGCGGCAAATGCCGAGCTGCCGCGGATAACATTCAGACACTCCGCTATTGTGGTCTTGTTTCGTAAATCAATGATCTTGTCTGTGCTCCAGTGTTCTGGTGGTTTGAACTCTTCCGAATCGGTCCCAACTAATACAGTTGAGACCGAATTGTCTAGTCTTTCTAAGTCATCGTTGCTCAACACACGATGAGCTTGATTTACTCCTGAACGCAGTTGCACTACATTGTATGGCTCTGCCGGCACTAAATGTGACACGTCGGGCAAATCAAAGTCTGGGTATGCGGTGTAGCGCTCATTGTCTCGCAGATGGCCATAGATAAACTCGTGATTGCCCGGATGTGCCAACGGGTGCACCCTCACATTTCCCAGCAAAGAGAATACCTCTGCTATTTTTGGGTAAATGTGTGTGTGGACAGTGAAGTGGTGTATGTTCAATACATCAACCTGGCATAATTTTAAAACAATCATGTAAGCATCGCCAAGTGTTCCTCTTGTGTAAACATGAGGGAGAACAGGTCGATAAAAAATAGGCAACAGATTGCCCAACTCGGTTGCAAAAAATTCCACTATTTTGGCATTATTCTTAAAAAAGCCATTAAAATTTATATCTAAATCTCGAAAAAGATTTATTTGAGGAGCTAATTGATCTCCATATCTACCTTTTTGGTAACGATTCCTGTTATTCTTCTGAAACCCTTCAAATGACTTTGGAGCAATACCCAAAAATGAGCTAAGAAAAGTTGCAACTGCGTGAGGATTTTGAATTAGGCTTTCAAGGCGTACGAACTCAACTCTCCCTTGATATGCTTGGGTAAGTTGAGACATTATCAAATAAAGATCCTTTATTGCTTGTACGGCTGCTTCTGGAACTCCATCGTCTGATACATTTTCAGTTACCTTGTCTCCCCCATGAGAGGCGGGCTGTCCTCTTACCACTTTAGATAAACAGTTGTCGATAGGATGCCGTACGGCAAACAAGATCTTTAAATCAGGATATTGATTTAACTTACGCCGGATTGAATTATAGGTAAACGTTTTATGATCGATGGTTAATTTGGTGCCATAATTTTCGGGCAAGTTTCTATTAAAAAACTCTCTATCTTCCACTTCTTCAGTGAAATTTATATCACTAATTTTTTTGACAAATTCGGTCAGCAAGTTGGTTCCGCCGCGGCCGGTGCCGCTAATTAACACTCTCATTTTATTCCTCTTAATAATTCCATTTTTGATTTTTATCTATAATGATTAGATAACATGCTTGATTCAACTCTCGATCGCGCGCCTTCGTGCGTATTTTCTGAATTGAACAATAGTAGGGACCCGACATTATAAGAAATTCCTTAATGTCTTTAAAATGATCTTTGGGTTCATCCGCCCAAAAATTAGCATGACCCTTTGGGGGTGGGCGTGGATCATTGAAGGACTCTCCCCAAGGAATGGTGATTATAAGTCTTCTTTCGGCTAACTTCATCAAATTATCAAATGCTGCTCTATAATTTGGTACATGCTCGAGTACTTCGGCGCAAATAACATTTTCATATGCTTGTTTAGGAAACGTACTTAAATCAAAAATATTACAGTTATGAATAGTAATATTTTCTATTCCCCACTCTTTGCGTTGTTTTTCAAAATCATATTTTTCTGCTTCTGGTAGATAATCGGTCGACGTTACCTCGTATCCCATTTCCAAGAGTGCTCGATCTTTCTTACAATTGCCAGATCCAACTATTAAAACTTCCTTTTTGCTCTTGTAGTGTGGAAGAGAATCTATAATTATCGCATGTCGAGGATCAATGCCGTTTTCATCCAAGTGGCTTCTGTCAGTCACTTTTCCTCCAGTTGGTATAGATAGTCCGTATGGGGTACACCGTCAGTTTCCCAGTTTTTGAAAATCTCCTTTTCAACAAATCCTTGAGATTTCAAATAATCGCACAATATTTCCATTTTAAATTCATAAAAATGATATTCTTCATAATGCTTTTGTAGTGCCTCTAAATTTCCTTTTTCCGGGATCCTTATATGAACTACGCCGCCGGGTTTTAAAATATCTTTGGCATGCGCAATGGTTTGAGCTATATCGTGAGTATGTTCTAAAGTGTTCCACAAAACAACTGCATCATAAGCATTACTTTCTAATTCTATATCTTCAAAAAATTGATAATGAATGTCTAAGTCATAATTTTGCTTGGCCCATTTTACTGCTGCAATGCTAACGTCATTCCCTTCCACTTCCCAGCCGCGCTCTTGTGCGGCTTTCATTACGAAGCCGCTTGCAGCGCCCACGTCAAAGAGACGCCCTGGAGATACATATTTTTCAATTTTTTGTAATTGTTCATCAGCTTTTGACATTCTGCGTTCGGGGCCTCCAGGGCGCGTGCACGCTGAAAGGAGCATGTTTTGCAAAATACCCTTTAGGGCTGACTTGCTTTGCATTTCTTCTTTGATATAGAGGCCGCAGCCGCCACACTGGACCATATCTTCGTGTGCATGGGTCATTTCTGTGCTATTGCACAAGCAGCAAGTTATTTTATTAGACATGTAACCCCCGTTCAGCTTTAGCTAAAAACAACATATTATAAAAGCGCCTTGCGGAGTCATCGCCCACAATAAATTCAAAATTAAATTTCGCCAAGAAATCCCTCAATTCATACCTTGTAGGCTCTCCGGCGCGGCGGACGGTGCCTTCTTTGGTACACTCCAAATAAACACCCTTAACTCGTCCTGATGCTAATAGGTTCTCAGCACCCTTGAGCGCCAGCAGTTCCGAACCCTCTATATCCATCCATAAAAAAACATCTTCCGGAAACCCACAAAGCTCGTCTACTATATCTAACGGAAGACATACCGAAGGGTGACTACCGATCACTTTAACATTATGCGCGTCGACCCATTCTTCCTCTGCGCTTAAGTAACTAGATTTTCCAGATTTGGCGTACATATTTATTGGAGCTATTTGCGGTAACTGCAAAATGCCTATAGGCAGCAGAATGCCCTGATAATCTTTTAAGCGATCGAAGTAAACCACAGGATTTGGCTCAAAGCCAATAAATGTAGTTTCAGGAGATTGCGTTTTCCAAATATCGCTTTCAATATGGGGCCAAGGACCAACGCCGCAGTCATATACAGTATTTACTTGTAAATTTCTCTTTCTTAATTCTGTTAAGATATTATATACCTCTTCCAGTTGAGACTGGATTGAATCTTCTGCCAGCCACTGGGCCCTTCTTTTGAAGGGTTGATAAATATCCTTGGGGGCGCCGCGAATAATATTTATTGTCTTTTTAGCCATCTTTCGCTCTCCTTTATTCTTTTAACTAAATCTTGATTATGGGGCCACACCTTTCTATCTGGTGTTCCATAGTTGACCACATCTATTTCTAATCCCATGGCATCGCAAGCATGCACAAACACAGATGACGATATCACCCGATGTGATGCGCGCTTGAGAAGCGCAAAAGTATAACGAATGTCTTCCCATTGCATGTAATTTTCTCCGGTGTATCCAGTATCTACAATTGGAAGATCGGGCAGATTCTCTTGAATCCACTCTGAGCTATTCCAGTTATGGTTTTGGTGAAACTCAATCATGGTGTGATTAAAGATAAATCCGTCGGGATAGTGCTCTTGGACGTATGCGTCGATTTCGTCTTCAATATTATCTGGAATAAACACCTCCAAGGCCAAATCCTCGCTTGAAAGATTCGCCTCTTCAAAATTCTTCTTTATTTTATCATTAAATGGCCCCTGATGTATAGCCCCACTGAACCAATCGTATGACGGACCCAAGGTTTGCAGCAAGTTTACATTGTGTTGTGCGCATGGCAAAAATCCTTTTGGGGATCTCCACGGGTTATCAACAATTATCAACTTATCAACATAAGGACAGTCATCAAGAAGCTTTGAGGTTCTCACAGACTGTCGACACATTAAATCCACCACATATCCATTATCATGTAGGTGTCTTAGCAATGGCGATAGGATGATAACATCCCCTAATCCGTGCCAATATAAAAATAATGCTCGATTCATTTTAAAAATATCATATCCGCTATGGGACCTTTCTTGTCTACTGATTCATGGACATAGCGCAAGCTAAATCCATAGGGTTGTAAAAACTTCTCAATTTCTTCATAGGTGGCGCGATGATTGTTTGGCGCAGTGTTATTGCGAAGATCAATCTCCACCAGCACTCCCATAATTTGACCAGCATCAAGAAGACTATCAGCACCTCTCAACATTCGAACCTCGTCTCCTTCAATATCTGCCCAAATAAATGCATTTTGAAATTTTCTTTCGGTCCTTTGAACGAGATCATCTAGGCGAACAACGGGGCATGGCCATACAAAGCCCTCCTCAACTTGATTCTTACATTCAGGAGGAGGAGGAGTAGAGGAACACATGTGACCCTGACTAATGTAGAAATCCAGAGTACCATTGTCTTCCCATAGCCCAAGTCGATACAAATCTCCCGGATATTTTTGTTCTATAAGATACTCGTATCTGGGTGGGTTGGGCTCAAAGCCCACAATCGGCACTTGGGGATGATGTAGATTAAATATCTTAGCTTCACATGTTTGTGTCTCGTGGATTCCAGCACCCACATGAATAAAATAATCTACTTCGGGAATTAGTTGGGGCCACGTATCCATATTGAACCTCGGCTTGGAGAGGATCTTGTCGGGCCATAAATATTCCTTTCTTGGTTTTGTGCTCATTGTGTTATCTCTCTTATTCGAGTTGCCCAATTGCGAGGCATAAATTTTTGAACTGTTTTGTATCCGTGGAGTCTAATTTCGTCTCTTTTTTGATCATCACTAAGGTAAAAATCAATTTTTTCCTGCAATTCTTTTGGAGAAGTAAAAATATCTAAATCCTTTCCTGTTGTAAACAAATCGTCCATTCCTTCCCATGGGGTTGTAAGTAAGAAACCTCCAGATGCCAGTATCTTAAAAACACGAACTGAAGCGCCAGAGGTAGACGTGTGTGCGAAATTTAAATTGATCTTGCTCTGGTTAACTGCGGTATTATGTTCTAAGCCGTATACACCCTCCAAGTGCGTAAATCCGACCTTATCTTTATACTTTATTCGATCGCTGTGTGTTCCGGTGTGAGGTGAGATATTGCCGATAAAGGTTACATCATGTTGGTGTTGTATATCCTCCAGCATGAAATTCATTTCTTCATCGGGACATTGAGGTAAAAAATGAGTTTTCTCATTTATTTTCAGACCATGTTCTACAACCCCATCAATTCCACAAATAAAGTGATCTACTCTGCGGATCTTTTCTTGCAACTCTTCATCAAAGTTATTGAGAGCGTCCATATACCACAAGACGGTTGTAGAGTGTTTGTTGGCAGCATCTACTACGCGGGAACTCATATTGTTACATTTACTGAATATTGTTAAATCCGGTTGCCAAGTGTTGCATATATCGATCAGCTCATTATCGCGCATTTTAATGATTCCAATTTTAGAGAGCCTTACTCGATAGTCATATTCATATACTTCAGATCCTATCGCTTTAAAGGCTCTGGCTTGGGAGACGTTGGTTGAATTGGGAGCAAATACTCCCACAAATAAGACTTTATGCTTCATTAAACTTAAAACCAAAATAATCAATTTCTTCTTTAAAAAGATCAGAGATGATGTCTACGCTTCTATCGTTGTAGAGTGCCCGATAGTTTTTATGGCTATCTCCTTCTTTTCTTCCACTTGCAATATTAAGATGAGGAATGGTGTTCAAACTTTCTATGTTCAAAAACTCACAAAGGTGTATAATGTCTCGGTCGTAATGTTTAAAATCGCCTATAAAATACCTATCTTTGTCTTCATTAATAACATCTCTAATCCAATTCATCTGATTCAAATGCCGAGCTGGCAAGTGTGGTGCTCTATATGTGGTTGACTCAAGATCAAGGCCTTGGTGGGCGCGTACCGCAACCAAGGCATTAAGAGTAGGTTTAAACTCTGGACATCCCACAGAAATCCAATTATGAAAACATTCCTGTATCGTCGAATCGACAACACTAACTTCCAAATAGTTATCTTTTTCCTTGATTTCGTATTTCATTCCAAAGTATTGAAAAAACTCTATCTTTTCTTCTACAATCATTTCTTTGCGCGTATCAGGATTTTCGTCGATCCTGAAACGAGCATTTCGCAAGTGGGTGATGTCTAAAAACCAAGAAGCTATTCTATCATGTGTATTTCTCACCATGCAGACCTTTTTTGCATTTTTCCACTCTTCGGGGGTCAAAATAGCCTTTATCGTTGGAATACACAAATGAGGAAATGGGGATCCCAAAATCTTATTAAGTGAGGTGCTCCCGGTCTTGTGGATTTTAATATGTATAAATTCTCTGTTAGCCAACTCAAAAGCAATCAAAAACGAAATAACACCTTGTGCCACAAACAACGAACGCTGGTTTGACGACTCTACATCAAACCATCCCTCATTGAGCAGCGCGAGGTTGGGAGCGAGAGTGTTGCTCAAGTTGCAATATTTCTCGCTTCTCAAATAGTCTCTAATCGATGTCGTGAATGAGGGGTATTCATATGTTTTTTTGTTATCTCGCACATACGCACGGATGTCGGGGCGCAACAATTTCACTAAATTTAAAAAACTTTCTTCGTACACTAATCACCCTTTAAAATACGATAACTATCACTATCAAAATGTTGTGTCGAAAATTCAAACAATTCTGAATCCTCTAAAGCAACCATCTGGTGCCTTAATCCTCGGTAAACGTGGAAATTCTCTCCGGCTCTCAAAATTAATTGCTTGGCTTGCGTGATGTCATCATCTTCTGAATAGTATATCATCATTTTTCCAGATTGCAAATAGAATACCTCATCTTTAAGTTTGTGATAGTGCCATGAGCAGCGCTTCCCAGCATTGAAAAACAATAGTTTTCCGCAATATTCTTCACAATTTACAACCCAGCGTTCCCAACCCCAGCCTTTGTCAACGTGGGTCATCGGTAAAGAAGTCTTCATCTTTAATTCCTTTGTCATCGATGTATATATCTCCTGCGGGTTTCCCCATTAGCAACTGATCGTACTTGATACCCCAGTCACAAAGCTGCTTTCTTGTTAAAGCAAAGAAGTTATGGTATGCAAAGTGCATATTGTTGTTACTTCTTCCCATCCCTCTAGCAGTGAAAAAAATAATTGTATTTCCATCTGAATGTAATTTATTAATTTGTTCGATTCTTGTTGGGATTGGCTCGGCATTTTCGTAAGATCCGGAAGTTAAGGTACAGACAGTACCGTCTATATCAAATACATATGTCATAGTATATCTTTTAAGTCTTCTTTTGTTAAAACATATGTGCCCATTTTCGAAACTGAATAGCTAGCACATTTATTTGCTATGTCGATTGCTTTTTTCATATCTCCTTCAGTCAAAAAGCCATACACCAATGATGCCAAGAAAACATCTCCGGCTCCGCAGACATCAAACACTTCTGTTTTTTGGGTTTCAAATACCTCGTTATTATAGAGAGCACCACCCTCGCCAAGAGTGACTACGTATTCACAATCAGAGCCCATTTTCTTAATATTGGCAAACTCCTTCTCATTAATCTTAATAACGCAATTAGACAACATAGACAAATTATCTTTCTTTGTATCAACAAAGATAGGAGTATCTTTAAACTTCTCACAAATTTCAACTAAAGTATTTGTACGCAGAAAGCCCTTATTATAATCACTAACCACCACTGCGTCTATCTTCTTGAGATTTGTGATGTTGTTTAAATTAAACTCAGACAAGAGAGAATCTTCACCCTCGTCATAACGAATTAAGTGTTGATTATACCTACTGTCTACCAAGCGGTGCTTTCGTATCTTTTCATTATTATGATAGTGAATTACCTTCAAGCCTAGATTTTGCATGTTGTTTTTAACATTAGAAGACATGCCATCCTTAACCACTGTCTCCAACTTCTTTAGAACAGGAACCGGGGCTTCTGGACTTATTCTCTCACATACGCCGTAGTGATACACATCTTCGCAGTGATCACCCAGCAGGAGAACTTTCAATAATTTTCGTCGTGGAGTATCCATCTATCTTCTCAAAAAATTTTAATTCTTTGGCATGCTCGCTGCCAATAACCTCTCGGCCTCTGTAATCATTTCCCACCACCATGAGATCTGGTGAAAGTTCTTTTACAATATCTCTTAACCCTTGCTCCGAATCAAATATAAGCACATTATCTACGGCGGCAAGACCTTTAAGCATATAGGCTCTATCAGATTGGTGATTAAACGGCCTTAAAGGGCCCTTGAGCGACTTTACGCGGCTATCAGAGTCTATGGCTACCACTAGAGTATCGCAATGCTCTCGAACAAATTCAAACAACCTAAGATGCCCAACGTGCAATATATCAAAACAACCATTGGTAAATCCAATCTTATTTGTTCCAGAAGTCAACATATTTCTCAATTCCTTCTTCAAGGCTCAAAAATGACTTACGATATTGGCCGGCATGAATTAGTTTATTTAAATTAGCCTGAGTAAAGGCTTGATATTTTCCCTTTAAACTTTTAGGCATCTCAATCTCCTCAACATCAAATTGGTAATGATGTGATAAGATATTGGGAATGTCAGCGAAGGCGCGAGGCTGACCAGTACCACAATTAAAAATTCCGCTAATATGTGGGTTTTCAGCAAAATGTAGATTTACATCTACAACATCTTCCACAAATATAAAATCACGTAAATAATTTTCACTATTCTCAAAAATCTTAATGCGCGATGCATCTTTAATTTGATTATGAAATTGATTAACCACTGATGACATGCTACCTTTGCGATGTTCCCACGGGCCATAGACATTAAAATATCGGAGGCCCACAATTTGAGAGTCAGACTGCTCTATAAATTCCTGAGCGTACTGATCAAACAGTTTTTTAGATTTTGCGTAGATATTTTTAGGCATTGTAATCATATCTTCGTAAAACGGTGTCGTGCCGTCGGTGCCATAAACCGCGGCCGACGACGCATAAATCAAATTAATTCCGTTTTCTATGCACGCTTTTAAGAGTTTGTGTGAAAAATCAAAATTATGTTTCATCATATAATAAGCATCATAGTTCATGGTGTCTGAACATGCGCCTTGGTGATAGACAGTCTTAAATTTAGATGCAAAAAAAGGATCCTCCATTTTATGTAAAAAATCAAAAGGATCCATCACTCGTGTTGTTCCGTCTGGTGTGAACTCGTCTCTAAACTTTTCACGAAAATCAACCAGCAATATTGGTCCGGTGGCCTTAAGGCGCTGGTAGATGTTCCATCCAATAAAGCCGGCGGCACCCGTTATTACGATCATCTATTATCCTTTCTATCTCCCAAATGATAGGCTCGGGCATACATATTAAATCCCACCGGAAAGCCGGCTTCTTTTATCGAGAAGCACCAATTGACATCGGGAGCTTTCCCAAACACTCCATAGGGATGAACGCAATTATAGACATTTCGATGGACTACACAATTTGCCACATATGATGTGGGTGAGTGCTCCAAATATCCAGTTTCTAAATCATAGGCCAGGCCGCGGTGGGCGAGGTTGAATTTGGGACTTGGAAATTGCATCCAGTCTTCTCCAAATTGATGGCGGGCGCCCTCTTCATCAGTCAAGCGGAAGCCGTACTGGCCCGGATCACGCTCTACAAGGAACTCTTGCATTTTTTCGAGCCAGTCATCGTCTGGTAAAATATCATCATCTATGAAAGCTACCCATTCTTCTTGACGCTGCGGAATTGCCTCTCGGAATTTTCGAGACTTGTCCTTTTCCCACCCTGTATACTCTATAAAATTTCCACCATGATGTTCTGTGTGTTCTTTAAGGTGGGTATTTTCGGGGGACACCAACGTGTAACGACCGCCGGATATCTCAACACACTTGGGGATAATCTCGGTCATTAGTCTATGATATCTTTCGTGGCTTTTTACCTCCGAAGTAATTTGAATAATACCGAGTTCCACTACAACAATCCTACATTCGCCGCCAAGTCCGCTGATTCTGTCAAAGCTTCTCTCTCTATGTCGGCCACATCTTCATCGTTAGGTTGCCAAATGTGTGAAACAAACTGTTCATATAGTTTCTCTTTAGAAAACTTATCTGTCAGATGGGCGGCGTGTTCTTCTACTTTGTGAGGATCTCTACCTTCAATAATATCTTCATAACATTCTCTCATTTTTTGTTTGGCAGCGTGTTCTCGCGCATAAGCCCACATGCTTTCTTCAACAATTACTCCTTCCCAAACCACTGACTTCTGAACCGGCTGTACGTCAAACGCCACATTATAGAAGCGATCTTTTGCATTCTCATCTACCAAATAGTCCAATTGGCCCGACCAGCCGGCGGATACAACGGGTATGCCGCTGTATGCAGCCTCAAAAAACGGAAGACCGAATCCTTCACCATGAGGAAGACCCAAAAAGGCTTTCATTTGAGGGTGCTTATAGAGGGAATGAATTTCCTCATCAGTCATATCGCCGTGCAAAAGGTATATTTTGCATTTTCTATTCGGATAGTCCTGTAAAAGAGCCTGCAGCGTCATTTCAGTTTGCATTTTATCCATAAGGCAATTTTTTGCTTGATTAGTCTTAAGTACGAGTCCCACTTCGTCGTTTACAAACTCTTCAACAAACCATTTTATAGTATTCTCCATATTCTTTCGAGGACTCCATTGGGCAATTGTTAGAAAATTAAAGTCATAGTCTAAATCGATATTTAAATCGGGAGTGCTATCGTATGTTTTCACAGGATAATTAACTACTTCGACAGGCGTGGTGAGGGCATATTCAATGTCTTCTTTGGTCTGCTGATTATGTGCCATATATTGTGTCTTTTGATATACTTGCTTAGAGTGATTAGAAACCACAACAATTTTATCCATATGGTTCCCAGATTCAATCCATTGGTGGGCTACCATGGTGGTCTCAATTCCGGCGGTGTAGCCGATATTAACCGGAGCAATTGCCTCCCACTCATTGGGGATGGTCACCTGTATCGATAAATCGAAATTGCCGCCTTGGTGCATATGCATGATGGTTTTTTCAATCAGTTGATCGATTAGGGCCCTCTCTTCACTCAAATCATTGACCCATGAGGTCGCTCCCCATTGGAGAGGTTGAATGTATACATCGAACAAGTCTTGTCTTGACATCAATGCGCGAAAGGCAAATCGCGTTTGTTCCCCATAACCGCTACGTGTTAAAATGGGGCCTTTAAGAATTACTCTTTTTTTCATGCTACTTCCTTTATGGTCCACTTGGCATAACCCTTTCGCGTATCCCAAGAACCCAGTTCTTCTATTGTTTTATCCATCAAACTAACCCACCGTTGTTCATAATCTTCAAAATTATAGTTCTCTTTAACGTGCTGTAGGCCGGCTTCAGACATTTTCTTGTATGCCTTCGGGCTAGCCTTCAGGGCTTTGTTAAGAGTTTTTTCAAAATCTGCCTGTGAGATTCGATCTTCATAGATATAGGGTACCTCTAGAGAGCCAATTACTGAAGAGCTGGCCGGGGGCAAACCCCATCCAAACCAATCTTTTCCATTGGTGACTTGCTCTTTTAGGCCGCCTGTCATTGATACAATTATAGGAGTGCCACAGGCCAATGACTCCAGCGTGGCAAGGCCAAACCCTTCGGCATCTGAAATATTAATAGTATAATCTGCCACATTGTAAAGGACTGCTAAATCTTCGGGGCTGATTTTTTCTGTGGACAATAAGACTTGGCCGTCATCTATTCCCAAATGGTTGATTATATGGGGAAGATCTTGACCATGAGGATCTTGAGCGTCGGTATGCATCATTAGGCATGCCTTATCGTGGCCCACCTTGTCTAACCATTCCTTGAACCACCAAATAAGGGTGCCTGACTGTTTTCTCCTAGCATTTCGATTGTTCCAGAAAAAGATTTTCTTTTGTGGATTATTTCCGGCCGGAGAAGCTTCAATAATTCTTTGACGCATATTTTTTGCATTCTCTTTATTGCCGGCCTTTTTAAAGGGTTTGAATACTGTAGAGTTTACTGCATGAGGGATATACCCTCCATAGGATTCTGGCGATGTAGTACTGACAATTTCAGCTGTTACCTTTGATATTGCAACAACAACATCTGTAGAATCATAAAATGGTTTGTTAAAATACGGAATAGGGAAATTATCCCAAACATGATAATAAACCATCGGGACATAAGCGCGGACTTCGTTTTCGATTTCCCACAGCCATCCATAAAATCTCGGATCAGTCATAAACCAAAGTAAATCTGGTTTTTCTTTCTGGAGCGCTGAGCGGATCATTTCATGGGTACCGTAACCATCTACGGGTACAATAATCCAGTCTTCTCCCCATGGGCTAACTTTCACTGGGCTGTAATCGTTGTGACGTACGGCGCCGCCTAAACATACAAATTGATATCGGCCGGTCTTAAGCAGTGCCTCAATCATATATTTTGTCTGAGTACCCACACCAGAAGGCGATAATGGATGATCAGACAGTACTAAAATTTTCTTCTTTTTCATTTATTCCTCAAGGACAATTTTCAGTCTTATAAAACTTGCATCCATACCCGGAAGTGCAGGATGAACGATTCTTAATATACCTCTTTTTCTTTATATTGTATAGGGCCGTGTTTAAAAGTTTCAAAGCATTCTCGGTTTTTTTCTGGCCGCTAGTAACTCTAAAGAATTCTACATTATTTTTAGAGGCAGTTCTTTTAAGTAGTGCAAAGTGTGTTTCTACGTCTTTTGGGTCTATATTCATCTTCTGGCAAAAAAACTTCTTATACAAAGTTAGCTGATAGGTGATTATCTTGTCGTTCTTTTTGCGAGAGTCCCAGCCCCATGAACAGGTTTTCCAATCAAAAATATGGATTTTTCCATCGGGCGTTGAAACTACCGCATCGATGTATCCCTTAAATTTATAATTTTCTTCACCTTCGATGTCTTCCATTAAAGGCATTTCTACTGCTAAAACCTCGAACTCGGGAAAATATTCATACAAAGCTGCATCAACTTCTGGAATTATTCTTTTCCCTTGGCCGAACATGTTCAGGACGAGCTTCTTGTCGACCTCAACATCCTCTGGTAACTCAGCGATATTCTTTTTCAGTTCTTTTACAAAGAAGTCGCTTTCAATTTCCTCTTTTAGAAGTTTCTTCTCACATACAGAGTGCATTGTGGTACCGAAAGCAGTATAAGCGTTTCCTTTAAATCCGTCAATCTTGTCGACCCGGGTAAGTTTGTGATAAAAGGGGCAAAATTTCCAATCTTTTAATTCAGAATATGAAATATGGGGCATGTGTATTTCTCCACTTTATATTATAACACCGTCACACACTGTTGTCAAGAAAATCTGGCTTTTGTAAATCATTTATTTTCTTGTATACTTGTGGAGATACTTTTTTGAGAAAATTGTGATTTGAGTCCATATAATATTCAGTAAATGCTGTGGCATAGTATTCTCGTAATGACGTAGCAGCATATGCACTTACGAAGAGGCCCTGCAGCAGTGGTGATAGTTTTTCATAGCCCACCTTTTTGTGCAGAAAGTCATCGAACTCTTGACTAAATTCCGGATCCATAAAAAACGATAGCGGTGCTTTATATCCATGGGACCATAGAATATCATGAAGATGCTTGCGTTTTCTCAAGAATTCGTCCTTAATCTTTTCATCGGCATATATGTTATATCCATACTCGCTTTCAGTCGCATGAGCGATCTCGTGAATGAGATCGTCTAATAAGTCATCTTCGTCATCTTGAAGATTTGATATACAAATGGTACCCGAATCATAGAAAGCATTAATATCTCGTTTTGCGAACTCATCAAACCAGCCAATAATGATCATTTCGATATCGGCGAACAGGTGAGGAGGAATCTTAGATTCAAGATTACTAATAACTCTTTCGACATTAACGTCTTTGTTATCAACCGGATCTTTAAAATAAACGTGTAGCCCGGCAGGCGTATAAAAATCTATATTACTCTTCAGTGATTTCTGATGGATTTCTTGTAAGTGTTTCAGCATCGTCTAATCCTAATTGGTATCCACGTAAAAAATTCTCTTCGGCAAATGACCACACGAATTCAGGAAATTCTGCTGCCATTGTCTCTACAATCATATTAACCGTGACTTCTTCTTTATCAAATTTTGTTCCGACATAGGTTACTAACATATCCTTAAGATCGGTATCTGGCTCAACTATTAATCCCAAAGTGGGATTAGTGTGGAAAGCTTCTTCCGTAAGGGTTTTCTCTATATCTGCTGTTGGTGGTGTTGACATAACTTCTCCTTTTTAATAATGTAACATATTCTATTATGCATGTCAAAAAAAATTATAATACTTTAGAGGCCAAGGTCGCTAATTCTGAACGTTCACCCTTCTTAAAGGATACATGACCAGCTATGGGGTACTCTTTAAATTTTTCTATAGCATGTGCAAGGCCATTGGACGTTTCATTTACATATACATTATCAATCTGCTCAATATCACCCGTTAAGATAATTTTAGAGCCCTCTCCGATACGTGTGATAATCGTCTTTACCTCGTGTTTGGTAAGGTTTTGTGCCTCATCTATTACAATATATGCGTTAGCTATTGAGCGCCCTCTAATATAGGTTAGAGCCTCAACTTCAATCTTTCCCTTGTCTATATACATTTCTAAATTGGTTCTGTCACCCATTAGAAATTTAAGATTATCTTGAATTGGCATTAGCCATGGTAGCATTTTTTCTTCCATTGTGCCCGGGAGAAACCCTATATCTTTACCTAAAGGCTGTACGGGGCGCGATACGATCAGTCTATCATAGTGGTTTTCATCCGATCGTAATCCAATGGTCTGCTGTAACCCGGCCGCAATTGCCATAAGAGTCTTCCCAGAGCCGGCACGGCCAACAAGGGACACAATTTTGATACTAGGATCCATTAGCATATCAATAGCAAATGCTTGCTCTTTGTTCCTTGCTTCTATTTTCCAATCTGGGATCTTCTTGTGTAAAATCTTTTTAAGAGGCGTATGATGATTTTCAAATTTAGCCAAGGCTGATTTCTTTTCGTTTGCATTCGAAACCATCATTATATACTGGTTAGGGTGCCACTGTTCGTCTGTCTCGTCCTCTGTTATTAAAATCGACTCACCTTCATAATATCGATCGATAACCTGTTCATCAACTGATTGAATTACAAAGCCATTATAAAGTTCATCTGAGGACCTAACTGCTTTTTCTGAGGTATAATCTTCCGATGGCATGCCCACTGAATCACAGATAACGCGCATATTGATATCGCGCGATACTAAAATAGTCTTCCTATCTGGCTCAATAGTTTGAATTGCCTTCGCTGTGGCGATGATGGTGTGATCTGGATGGCGGATATCTAGATCGGGAGGAAATATAGTATTTTTAAGCGCACCATATGACATCACTTTTAATATTCCGAGACCCTTATCAATACGCACGCCTTTTTGAAGGGAACCTCTGATTCTTAGATCATCTAAAATACGAATAAAATGGCGCGCATTAGCACCGACCGAATCCTGACGTTTCTTGTGTCCGTCGATCTCTTCTAATACTTTGAGAGGGACGAAGATATCATTTCTTCCGAATTTGAATAGTGATGTAGCTTCTGTTAAGTATACGCTTGTGTCCAAAACGTAATTCTTCTTATGGGGCATATATAACCTGTTCGCAGTAATTAGTTACATTTTTTGATTATTTGCCAATCAAATACCCATACTTTAGGTTTTTCACCTTTCTTATAGGGTACTCCACGCTTGCGCAGTTTCTCTACTTCTCGTTGGCGTGTTATTTGTGCATCCCAGCCATCAACACCCAGCTTAAGTTCCGATTCTGCCGCTATGTGGCGCCTTTGAAGTGTAACACATACGTTGGGACCACCAAACGATTTAACCAGCACAATATCGTTTATTTTATATTTCATAGAATATGGAGCGGGAGACGAGATTCGAACTCGCGACATCCACGTTGGCAACGTGGGGCTCTACCACTGAGCTACTCCCGCAAGATGGCTGGGGCAGTTGGACTCGAACCAACAACGGCCGGGGTAACAACCCGGTGCGCCTGCCTGTGGCGCCTCACCCCATCATCGACAATCATCCTAGCTCAGACCAACGGCCTTCTTCTATTGCGATTCCCGCATCTTTTAAAAAATTAAGCATCTTCTTCCACTTCGTTCCTCCCGTCTGCGACGGATCAAAGCAGAGGTAGGTTTTGTCCCACTCGAAGCCACTTAGTCCTTGTACATAGCCTCCGCGCTCATACGTAGTATCAGCAAATTTATATGGCTCAATACCAAACTTTTTTTGAAAACCATCAAAAAAATCGTCTTCGTCATAGCTCATTTCGTATACATCGAAAGCTTCATTTAGCTGTAGTTTTTCAGCTATTTTATTATCAACAGCAAATCCAAAATAATGCTGAGGGCAATACTGCATCTTTTCTCCTTAGATATTATGCATCGACTTTGTTAGTGAGGTATTTCACATCACTAGCAACATTTTTCTTAAAATTGTTTAGTTCCGCTTTAACAGAGTGCAATTCGTCTACCAACTCATTTACACGATTGCGCAACTGATCTATATTATTAGAATGTGCAGTGATCTGCTCTTTGAGTTTGGTGGTTGTATTATTAGATGTCTTTGTTGTCATTTTCTTCTCCTTTGTGTATTCACACGTCTTTATTATATTGTGGTTTTCTTATTTTGTCAAATAAAATTCCATAAGTAATTTTTCCATTTTGGATTTATTTGATTTTTTTCTAAATTTTTTAAAACAGTGACCCTGGGTCTCATTGGCCGGCGGATAGGTCGCATGCTGGATTCATCAGGAGTTTTGTTTCCTTTTTTCTGGTTACATTTTTTACATGCAGCCACTAAATTTGTCCAGATATTTTGGCCGCCTCGCGATCGGGGAAGCACATGATCTAAAGTGAGGTTTTCCTCTGCAAAGTAAGCGGCACAATATTGGCATTGATTATTATCACGCCATAATATGTTCTTTCTGTTGCAGGAAATATAGGAAAATCTAAATTTTACATATCGATTAAGAACAATCACGGCCGGCAATTTAAACGATTCAGTGACTGAACGTATTTCTTTCGCATAATTCTCGATGACACGGGCTTTTCCAACAATACACAAGACTAACGCCTCAATCGCATCAATAACTGCTACTGGGCGAAAGGAAGAATCTAACTTAAGGGTCTTCACAGCTTCCATCACTATAACTATGACTCACTACATCGTCCAGTATTATCTTCCCGAATGTTTCTGCGGTGTCCGTACGGGAGGTGTGGAAAAATCACGAGTTCTTTCTATTAAGTCTGAGGAACTCTCTACTTTTTCGTCACCACCAATTCCCCACAAAAGCTCGATCCCCAATTCTTTGCATAATATGACTTCGGGGGTATTATTCTTACCTCGATCGCCACCATTTGCAAAATAAGTCGGTTTGTGTCTTCTTAGCGCATCACACACGGTACCATCGGCATCGTTAACTGAATCGACCAAGATTACTCCTTTTATGGAGTCTAGGATTTCATATCGCGACTTAAAGTCCATAAAATAAAATCCCTTTTTACGATGAAGCCAATCATCTGAATTGGCTATGATGATCACGTCCCCATACTCAGCAGCATCGCGGATCATGCGAATATGGCCAACATGAACCGGATCAAATCCGCCACTGACCATCACTGTGGGGTTCTTTTCTTTCTCATCAAACATATCTTTATGTATACTCATTATTTTCTCCAAATTTGGTTTTGTTATAACCAGCAACATTTAGTATATCATATAATGATGCCGGGGATAAATCACATCTATCAAATATTCTTATTACTTTCCAATCAATTATGTTGGAAATTCTCAAAGCATAGGCTATCCACTCACTACAGTACCACCTATTCTTTTGTTTAATATGAAACGGCAAAAATTGAGATAGTATCATCCCACACCAATCATAACCGCATCCGCGTGTTAAATCATAAAATTGCTCGATAATATCATGTTGCTCTTCTGTTATCTTTATTTCTATAAAATCCCACTCTAGTGGGCTGTAGATAATCTTTTTTGTGCTCGATACCGAAGCCTTTATGAACGGGCTAATGCTCAACCATGTTTGGGCATCTCCTAAAACTAATTCAGAATGACTATATGGGCTTTTGGTCCACCATCGTACAATTTTATTGATAAAGTTTCCCTTTCCCTTATAAAAAGCAATCCAAATTTTCATTCGTTTTCTTAAGACTCCCTATTCTTACTTATTAAAATAATCTATAAATTCTATTATATATTATAAAATATCTAATTTTTAGGGCCTTGAAACTAATGTGACGAGATCAGAGGGCAAACATTCTATATATGAATCCCCAAACCAAAGTATTGTTAATCTATCTTGTGAGTCATAATCTACTGAATAATAAAATTTATAATGATTTCTTTGTATCTGTACAACCATTCCGATTAGTGGACTCTTTTCGTGCCACGCTATAACCTCATTTTCGCGGATTATATCCCCAATTTCAAATTTAAAGTATTCAGATTCATGAGACACATATTATATAGATGAACTATTCATTCATATTTTTCTTTTTGAGAAATAACTCTATGCATGTATTCTAAGTTTTCTCTTTTATTCTGTACCATTGAGGCAACTTCTTCTGTTGGAAGATCATACTCTTCTTTTATTTCCCACAAGGACTCTTCAATCGCGTCTTGCGTCTCTATTTCTGGTACAAACTTTATAGATGGAACAGTCATCTTCTTAAACCAATTTTTAAACATAATCTTTTTCCTTATATGGTGGAGGTGGCGGGATTCGAACCCGCGTCCGCAATAAATCCAAAATTAAGTCATTCACAAGCTTAGTCAGTTTACTATCACCTACTGACAAAGATAGTCGGTTTCCGCTGCGCTTACCGACCTGTTGCGCTCCACCCCGCGAGGGTACCATTTGAGCGGTTTTTGTCCATTAGCACTGCTCACTGCTAGTTTGCTCAAATTGGATAGAAGGCTTTGAGCAGCCTCCCTACTAAGCGGCTAAGCGCTGTTCGAAGTGTAAGTTGTTATTTGCAACTAAATTATTTGAACTGTTAAGGTCGTATCTAACCTGCTTGCACTCAACTTCTTCCGTACCACGTCGAAACCTGTATCACCCCCTACTTTTTTTAACTATTACTCCCATAGGTGTATGGGCCGCATCATCTAACCAAATTAGGGTTTCCTTTCCTATTTTTGACTTTTCAGCAAATGTAAATCCAATTTCTTTTGCAGCCTTTTTAAGTGCGGCGTCTTCAGTTTTATGTTTGCTGATAAAATCACCTTGTATATAGTGTCCGTCCCATTTATAAATTTTCCACATTATAGACCTTCTTGAATCTTTTGATGCACATACTCTTCGCTAAAGCCAACATGGCCTGCATAAAACTTCATATCCCTACCAATGTAAATATAAGTAGGAAATCCGCTTAGAAGATATCCTTCAATGCCGGTTCCTGTAGAATCTAACATTTTATCTCTACTTCCTTGGAGAACTGGCGCGCTGGTAACGCTGTGTCCATAAGTCCATTCGCCGATTTCTTCGGTAGTTGGCTCTGTACTGTGTGTGTATCCGTCGAGCAGTACTGTAACAAATTGAAAACCTTCGCCTTCGTAAACATCTTGAATTCCCTGTGTGTGTTGGCCGGCCATTTGGCATGGATAACACCACATAGTTGAGAAATCTAGGAGAATTACATCCCCTTCATGCTCATATAAATCCCACGTCTCTCCGTTTTGATCTGTAAGCCTAAAATTACACGGCTTATCTCCAATATCAATATGCTGGCAATCAGTGGCCGGAATTACCCCAACCGGTTCTAGCTCTGTAGAAGAACTATTGGTTTGGGCGCCCGTGTCGACGTTGCCCGTTTTTGTTTCAAGTTTTGTCGGACTACAGGCAGTTGTTGCGGAGATTCCGATCATAAAAAGCAGTTTTTTCATATGTACCTCTACAAATAAGTAGACTTTTTCATAAAAAATATCACTCGGTTGTGGATCTTTTGCTCACCACAGCTAACCTATAGTTGATTTAATTTAACCTCGCGCGGCTTAGTGGCTCATAATAGACATGGAGCCCCTGTTACTTTTGTGTTTAAACCGAATGATTTTAGTATTTCAAATATCGTCTGTAAAAAACCTATCTACCTCATATTTCCGTGTAACACGCTTGAATTCCGCATAAGTTAACCCTAAAAATCTAGCAGCATCCTTTTTGGACTTTGTTGATGAAATAGCAAATTTGAGTATTGCTTCTTTAATAATATAGTTAGATCGCCGCCATATGTCAAATCCATAAAGTCGATTATTAAGCTGACCAGCAGAAAGCTCTAACTTGACTGCTATCACATCTTCTATTGACATTGTATTCATACATGTTAATATACTGTCGTTGATCTTATTTTGATCTTTTAATTTCTTAATTACACTTTTGCTTTCAGTTGTTATGTTTCTTTTGGCTTTCATTTGCAGAACACAATAATAGTGTAACCCTTCTCAGAGAACTTGTCAAGTGACAAATATGTGATTTTTTATTAATCGCCTTCTTCTATAAGGCCGTATTCCATTAACACCTCTGCGATCAGCGCTATCGTTGCTAGATATCCGGCGAGAGCCTTACTATCCGCCTCTGCAATCTCCGCTGCAGCACCACCTCTTGGGTCCGACGGGGGCTTTTCTGTGGCCAGGGGCAACCCGTCAGGATCATCATGGGGAATATCCAGTGCGTCTTGCAGTGCCCGTGCACCAAATACCTCGTTTTTAAGGAAATTTCTATATATGTCAATTCCAGCACCCATTTTATATCTCCAATTCTAAATCTTCTTCTCCAGCTACTTCTGGAGTCTCTTCTGATTTTGCCATATCATAAGCTTGATTTGTAGGCTCTTCCACAGAAGATGCCAATTCTCCTTCGAACTTATCGAAGTAAAGCTTAAGATTGGCAATCAGATAATCATAAAATAATTCTTGATCTTCATCGTTGCTCAATAGCTCATATGAGTCAATAATGTTTGCCTCAATCTTTTTGAAGCTTTGATAGGCCACATTCCGGCCGGTTTCATCGCCATCTACGCCGGCCCCAAATGAGTCGCGAGGATCTTCGTCCTCTTCATCTTCATCTGCAGCCTTTTCAGCGTCTGTCCGGATATCAATAAATTTATCATCACCGCCGACGCCGTCACCTACATTAATTTCAATTTCCTCGTCTACTTCAATTTCTTGCAGTGCGTCGAGTTCTGCCTCTTCGTCACCAGCGGCAGTATTGACTTTGGCTGGTGTTAGAGTGTTAATAACAGCATTAATGATATGTGCGCGAAATGACTCTCTTTGTGAATTATCTGTCGTTAAGGACTTGTAATCTGTTTCTAAAACTGGTATAATCTTCTTAAGGAGTTCTTCCAATACATTAATTCCGGTAGACTTGTTCGGCGATGGGTCAACATCAGGTGTCTGCCCTTCCAAGAGGTTTTTTAATTCAATGTCCATCATGTCGCGTATTACGGAACGCAGCGCATACTCATCTTTTTGCTTTTTTTGTTTGACATATCTTATCATAGCTCTTATATTCTCTCTAAGAGCTGTTTCTTCTTTTTCTGTGATCATCGCATCAATCCCTTTTCCATAATTAGTCTCATTACCTCATCAATCGTGTTTAAATCTATATTTTCTGTCACAGCCAAGCTCCTACCTACAAGCTTGCTCTGTTCTCTTTCCTTTTTATTATATTTCTTGACTGCCTTCGCATTCCAAGGTCCTCCATCAGCACCCGTCGCAGCACCTTGGACTGCGCCGGCGCCCATAGCCGACATTTCGTTAAGGCCTGTATTGACCCCCATTATGGAAAGGAGATCAAACACGTTCTCTTCTCCAACAAAATCTTCAAGCAATTCAATCGCCTCTTCATCTTCCTCTGCTTTACCCAGAAGATATCTCATGTCCGACGCATGGAATTCAACGGGATTTTTTCCAGACTTAATGCTTGGCATGTCATCTTTGAGAGGAGAGACATTTAAAAGTCCCATATATTGCGCGGAGTGTGATTGGGGTTCAACCGCAGACGATCGAAGATCTCTTAAGAGCACGCCATCCTTTACGTATTTGGGTGCTTCTTTGAATCGCTCCATATCGCCACCCTTAGTACTAACCCCCAGTACAACTTCGGTACCCTCTTCTACTCCTCCATCCTTTCCTATAAACTCATATGTAGATGTAATTGGGGAAGCATGGTCAGATATGCGTACGCGCACATTAGGAAGATGGCTAGCCATGAGTTCCCAAATTCGTTTTGAGTCTTCGGCGCTAATTTCGCGCCCATTGGGTAAATATCTCCCCTCCTTTGTGGGTCTGGATATCAACACCACAACTTCGTCAGCTTCGCTAGCATATTCTTCTACCATTGCAAGATGTCCCTTGTGAGGTGGTTTAAACGCGCCTGGAACTAAAGCTATTGTGCGTGAAGGGCCCACGGGATCGGCATCCTCGTCTTCTATTTCGATATCGATCTCCTCGTCTTCAAGGGTATCATAGTCAAATTGTTCCTCATCATCTTCTTCTGTTATCGCCGTATCTGCTTGAAATGCTGAGCCCATACCTCCAAGAATGAACTCGCCAGTAATCTTTACAGGATTTGGGCCAAATAATTTTTCATCTCGTAGCACAACCCCTTCATGATCCATAACATTGCCCATGGGACTAGTAAGACCTTGCAAAACAACATTGCCTAGCAATCTAGTTGCATGCATAATAACGGCACCATAAATGGCTGCTTCCGCATCTGCATCTTCAATAAGATCTACAATAGGAATATTTCCGTCTAGAATCGCTTTGTATAGCTCTTTGTGTAAGGGGTGAGTCTTCTTACCATTCTTGAGCTTAACGGTCTTGTAACGGGGATTGGAGGCCTCTGAGAGCCACTCTCCTAATGACTTTGTAATATCCCGGTCTTCTGACACTCGCACTGTAAAAGGTTCTGATAAAGTAGAAGAAAAATCGATGTCAACTTCTTCGGCCCTTTCGGTCGGGACAGAACCATAGACTTGAAATCCGTGCTCATTGGCAATGGGATTTAATTTCTCGATTAACCTCTCCATCACTGCGGGATCATATGACACTTCTACGCTCGGTGCTTTGACGCCTTCTGGTCTTTCTGCGCCCGGGCGCTCGGTTCCGTTTCTGCTGTGTACTTTGTGATAAAACTGATTGAGTCCATGGATGGCTAGGAAATTCTCATCGTATTGGGTGACGTTTGTTGTTCCCGCAACATATTCGGTATTTAAAAACATTGCTGGGTTGTCCCACATACCTAAAGTCTCCAACTCAGGCTGAATATCGGATAATGCGGTATTTAATATTGATAAGAGCGTTTTAATGGCCGGCCTCATTCCGTGGCCTTCTGGAAACCTGTCATCAACTCTGGCCATCGTGATGCCCTCGATATCAATAGGCTTAAGAGAGCCACGATCAACAGCAAATTCATGTCCGTTGGGGGTTTCTACTACTTTAAAAGAAACGTTAACGCCATCTATTTTTACGGCGCCGGCCCCTTTTTTCTCTACGTAGGTCTTTGCTCTATCAAAAAAATCGATTAGGTCAGGTCCGGTATTTACCCACCCTAGATCAAAGGGGTGGCTCATATGTCCAGCAGCACCACCCATTATCCGTCTCCTTGCGATTCTTCTAAAATATTAAGTTTTTCTTGAAGCACTTTCATTTCGTTTTGCATTCGACGAGCATAACGCTTTACTTCTCTTAAGTGTTGTTTAGCCAAAGATATCCTTCTCTTCTCGGTCATCGACCGCGGTTTAAGATTGGAAACAATTTCTTCCAAACCTTGAATGTAAGTAAATATAGTTTTTTCATCTAGATGTTCATTTAGAAAGTTCTGCCATTCTGAATTTAAAGACACTTCTGCACCTCCCATTTGTTGGATCCATAATAAGTCAAGTATAAATTTTTGTTTAATTTTTTTGAGTTCAATTCGAGTCTCAATTTTTGGATTTCCCTCTCATGAGATATTTCCTTAAAAATGTTTGCGTAATGCTTCCATTATAGCATTTTGTAAATCTGTGCTAAGCTTGATACCTTCGCTGGTAACTCGCTCACCGCCTGGCTTGGTCATCTTTCGACCAGCACCTTTAGGATGTGCGTCGTCCATGCTAGCTCTTTCATCAATGTGTTCGTCATCATAATCACGATCGTGCTTCAGAGCATCTAAGTGATGCTCAATTGCTCTAATATGATCTTCGTCATGCATAGCGTTGTCATGATAGTGTTTACCCTCTTCTTCACCGCTATCTTCTGAAAGGTCATCATCATCTCCGCAGCCCTCTTCAAGTTCTTCTTCCTCTTTTACATGACCCATATAGGTATCATCATCGTCATCGCCGTCAACACCAGACGTTCCAGTGTTTTTATCAGCGCCCTCATTCAACGCATTGAGGCTAAATTTAAATCCAAAAGCCTCAGAGAGAATTGTGGTTAATTCTCCGTTTTTCCAATCTTTAGTCGACATCTTATTTTCTCCTTTTTGTAGACGTTCAAAATAAATAGTGCTTTTTATGCTGTCTTCCCAGTCTCTAAAGCACATATTTCCAACTTCGTATGCTTCTCGCTCCATTTCTCGTAAATGTTTATCATTTTGAGCATACCCTTCTCCCATTTCACTTACTTTGTCAAATTTACCTTGACAATTCTGTTTGTGATGCACCAGTTCGTGTGATAATGAGCGCATTACGTCCTTGGGATGCCGGCCGGTAGTATAAATAGTTACTGCTCTCTCAGTAGGATCATAGAAGGCGGTTTTCCCTAATGGATTTTGTGCATTTTCATTATCACCTTTAAGAAACAGTCGTGGTGGTCGATCGAATCCCATCCTTTCTTGGGCGAAAGGCATAAATTTTTTAATTAAAGGTTTCAGAATATCAATCATACATACACCAATGGCTAACAATCTAAATAGTTGCTACTTAACTCTTTTACATTAAGAAACTTTTGGATCGCTCACTCGTCTTAGACTCATAGTAAAAAATTCCATTTCCATGTGAGGCTCGTTAAGAGGCATGACTCGCGAAATAGAAACTATATGATTTGATCGGAGCTGATTGTTCATCTCTAATAGAACTCCGTAATTATAATTCCAATCATCTTTTTCACCACTCCACGTGGTCCACTCTACAATATCTCCCACTTCTAAATCTGCTCCGAGCAATTCTCCAAACTTTTCTTTTTCATCCATAATATGCCACAAGCCACGAACAAATGCCAGCGCGCAAAAAACTAGAAAGCTTGATATTTGCCTCTTCTATATTCGTAAAAGGACCTTCCGACTGGACTTGTAAGGTTTCCGCGCCGATCCATTTTAGGAGGTATCCTTGTTGAATTGTCGCGACCTGATCCTTGTTAGCTTTAAAGTATTTTCTTTTTTTAGAGGGCATGCTCTAAATAGAAAAACCTATAGAAAATACTAGTTCATTTTATTTCTTTATAATTAAAAGCTATCAAGAAAGACAACATTGTTACTATAGTAAATTCAAAGCCAAAGGCTACAAATAAAGCCCAAGCACACAGAACAGTAAGAATAGTTTTCCAAAAGATTCCAAATCTAAATAACATTAATCATATCTTGTATGCAACAGCTCTTTGCGTTCGATTTCGACCAAAAATCCATCTGTAGTGTATATTAGCACACGGCCCTCATTTATTGTAGAGTCATCAATTACAAACACTTTAATGCCACGTAATATTTTTATAAATCTTCTTTTAGATGGACTATAACAAAAAATAATTCCTGTTCCAACAATGGCGGACTCTGGAAGTAGTGTGGTATCATCTTCAGTCAGTGTACCGCTCATCTGGCGGACCGCCAACTTAAGTCGCTTCTCTACTGTTGTAAGCTCTTCCATCTCTGTAATTAGAGTCGAGAGGGGATAAATTGAGGTGGCGGCTACCGCGCCGTACTGTTGTTGGACCTAAAAGGTGGGAATTATTTAGTTCCTTAAAAATATCTCCTTCTTTTTCCATAAAAAAATCTTTATTGTAAGACGTCCATTGAACTATGAATGAGCTTACACTATCTTTAATGACTATACCGATTTGAATTATTTGATTATTCGTAGGGTGTTTTTTGCCGACTAGATCGCCTGTTTTAAAATCATACATGTATACTTTATAACATGTTTTATAGCGTTGTCAATTTAAAATATTTCTAAAGCAATGGCCATGGCAACACCCATGATTGCCTGAACCACCATAAACATTGTAACAGCTTTTGTCTTAAAGATTTTTAGTTCTTCTACTTCTTCAAATTTAATTTGTAATTGACTTGGTGATGCTACTTCATCAATTTTTTCTTTCCAAGTCTTTATATCTTGTACTCGATCTTCTCGCGCTTTAAGTTCGGTTAGTTGTTCCTTCATATCTTGTAATTCGGATCTCAAACCCTCAATTCCGCCGGATAAAGTTTCTAATTGTTGTAATACTAATTTCGAGTAAGTTTCCCACCCATTCGTATCCGTCATATGTTGGCCCTCCACCGTTCTTAATTAGTCGGAAGAACCACATTCGATCGATTCAATATTACGCTCACTACCATTATTCACCACTTTGTTAATGATTAATTTAAAATTGGCGGGTTTAATGATATCTAAATTTGAATCATCACAGATCTTTGCGATCACATCGTCAATGTTTTTTTGAGAATCTTCGTAATATTCAACTCGATTAATGTTCGATTTTCCATTATCCATTATTTTATTTCTCATCATTGCAGCCATAGCATCACCCTTTGATTCGCCTTGTGTGGCGATAGGGCGCACTTGATTCGAATCAATTCCGATATCCTCAAGATAATCTAAAATAGGGCCAAGAGATTTGCCTCTACGAGCGGTCATAATATAGGTCTTGGAATCAGGCGGAAACTCACGCATAATGTCGGTGATGATCGTAATCTCTTCTGGTTCCTTAACAATTGAGAAATCACTCAGATCAATTTCATAGCCCAACTCCATCAAAGCATCCACAGCGTCAAAAGCCTCTATTCCTTCCTTTGCCGCGGCGCCGTGCATGTACTCTTCAAATTCTTTTTGGTCGCGCAGGGTGGCAGTTGAGCCATCGGGCGCCGTAACTCGCGTCTCTGACTCTGTGTGGGCTATTGTTTCATCGAAGTCGAAGATACGAAGGGTTGTGATGGGCTCAATCTCTTCTGTAATGAACTTTCGCCAATTTTCAAGTAGGAGTTTCATTGGTTAGCCCCAAAAGCATCTGCAAATGATTGACCTTGTAAATCTTTGGCTCGGAATCTTACGTCTGTATCCATGTTCCAGATACTTCTGATCTTGGTATCACCAGCATCAAATATTTGTATTGTGTCAGCCATAAGTCTGCCTTTCATCGTCGGATCTGAGTAATGCAAGCCACCGTATCCATTTTGCTTCAGCCATTTTCCAAATTCCTTAAGATTTTGTCTTGAGTGCTTCGCATCAGCGCTGAACCATTTTTTAAATCGTTTAATGTTCAACACGGCTACCTTACCGGGCGTTAATGTGACAGAATACATATAAGGGGTATTTCCATCTCCCACAAGCTTGTCTTTGTGCGGTCCTAATTGCTGATAATCTGGAACGAACATATGTCCGAGATAGCTGTCTAAGTTATATTTATCTTCGCCGGCTTTACCCATATCGGTATTGCTTCCTAATCTGCTATTATCAAACTGATCAAACACCGCGCTGGACACATGGTAGCCTACCATTTTTGGTATATTCACATCTCTTTCAATTAAGCCCTTGAACTGTCCGTGATGTGCAAGCCCTCTGCCATCTGACACCATTTCGTCTAAATACTCTCGCCAATTTTCAAGTAGGAGTTTCATTTAGTCTCCTCCGTAAGTAATCCAGAGTTCAATTGCTTCTTCGTATTCGGCAATACACTCGGGGCACTCCTTGGCCAAAATCATCAGTGCTCGGTCTAAGGGCTTCATAATAACCAATACCCCACAGCAACTCCGCATGCAAAAGCGCCCAATTTAGCAAGAGTTAGCACAATATACAGTTCTTCGCTAGCCTGGAAGGTGTAAAGTTCCTTCATTAATCTTTTGGTTTTACGCATTAGTCTCCTCCAAATATTTCATAAAGCTCTTCATCGTCGGGTCCTTTCCTATTAGTTAGTTTTTGAAGATCTTCGATCTTTGCTGATACAACATTGGTGTATAAAAATGGAAATATGGAATGGATGATACATTTAAGTTCGAGAGTTTTTAAAACATAAACGATCTTCCATGCTGCCAACATATGTTGAAAATAAGTTTCGTTTTGTTCTTGAGGGTGTTTGGTAAACATGTTTGACATTAGTTTTCATAAGCCTCTTCTTTCTTTTCTCGGATCATTGAAGTTGCTTGTAGCATATCCTCTTTGCCCACTTCTTTAAGTATGAGATCGCCAGTTTTTGGCTCATAATACATACCTATTAAATCTCCTTTGGAGACTGCTTTCAACTCTTCTTCCGTAATTGTTATTTTTCCATTGTTCTTTTTAACAAGGGCAGTTAAAATGCTAAAGAGGTACTCTGGGTCTTGTAGATATTTACTCATATTCTTCCTAAAAATCCTTTCCACGTTTTCACGAGGCGTTCATCTAAGTTTTGCTGTTGACTTGCCGGCAAACGAGCATTAAGCGTTTGCTTCATCGCCCAATTGAAAATGTTTCTCAATCTGTCCTCATCATCCATATCGCCAGTAACCAGTTCTCTAAATAATTCAATTACTGCATCTGGGGTGTCTTGATTGACCACAAACTCCATATTATATTGAACAAGATATCCAACGTGCTCACTACCAGAAATATCGGCAGAAGTGCCGTTGAGATCAACATTGTAGCTTATTCCCAGTTCATCCTTCGCCGGTTTGAGTAATTCTTGTCGAATCATCACTCTCCAGTCAGTAGAATTCAATATGTCAGCCAAAACTTGCGGGTTTACTCCCAATTCTTCCGGATCGAAGTCATGTGAGACCGATGCAGTCGATTCATACGACTCCGTGGGGTCTTCTCCGTCTGTGCGGACGTCCCACTCATAAGAACTGAGATCTCCGTCGTCAATCTCAATTGCTAGCTGCAGATATGCTGCGCCTTGAAGCCAACCTTCGCGTTTTAGGAATTCTGCGATGTATGCGGTAAATGCATCGTGCTTGTCATCTATATTAGCATCGAGAACGCTACAAAACTCATTAAACGAATCAGGGTCATACATCAGCGCCGATTCTCCTATTTCTGGGTGTTCTAAATTAAGATCACAGCCAAAAATCAGATTATCTCCTTCATAATTAATAAAAGCGTTGTCGACGAGGAAAATATCACCAAAAATATCAGTTATATAATCAAAAGCGTGCATAGCAGTCGGATATGAGTTTGGAGTTTTAACAAAGTCATCCTTAGAGATGGGAATACGAGCAACTGCTCTAGCAGCGATATATAAACCGCCATCTCCATCGTCTTCGACGTCTCCTTCTACTCTCACAATAGCATAACGCTGGTTCCATTCGTCTTGGGCTGCTTCGACCTCTTGTTCCCATCTTCCGGCCAGACCAGAAAGAGCGTTTGCATCCAGCGTATTTTCGGTGTCGGCATTTTGTTTCATAGAACCAACAAAGTCATCAAAGTGACTTATTCCCAATAATTTAGACATCAAAGCTCGTCTTCCGGCCGGATTGGGAGTATCTTCATATGATCCGCCAAAAATCATAAATCTACTCAAATCAACCTTGCCATCTTCTTTTGGCATGCTTTCTATGACTTCTTGTTGGTTTTCTCGCGCCCATGCGGTCACTCTGTCCATAAAACCGGGTATATTTGCCCCGTAGACGCGTTTTTCGGGCATTGCTACCTCTGTACCTTCATCATAGCGCTTGGGGCTGTCAGTGTCGTAATAACGCACCTGACGGAGCCTGCCGCGGCTTACTGGCTCCAAAACACCCGAATCGTAGGCTCTTTCGCCGTCATAGAAGACTTCTCCCGTCTGTAAATCGTCTTCTGCCTCTTGTAAGTCCTTTGCACCGGTCGCTTCGAGTATTTCTTCGGTTTTAACGACATATGCGACGGCTCCATGGCCATGAGCTTCAGCTACAGCGCATTTATAGTAATTTCCTTGGGTAGATCCGCGACTTGGGGGGCTATGGCAAGAGGTAATCTCGTCAAAATCACTCATTCTCATCACATCAATCGGAGATCGGGTCAAAATGATGGAATATGTGTCATCATCTAGCTTATTTATCTCTTTTTTGATATATCCGGCATTTGTTTGCCAATATTTCGCCATTTTAGTTACTAAATTAGTCAAAGCGTAGCCTGCAGGCCCAGCAACGCCCGGATTTGGGATATATAAGCTGATTTGAGTATTTATTCGGTTATAATCTTCGTGTTCTTTTTCATCAAGCGCCGCTTTGACCATTTTCCCGCTTACTTTCCATGGAACGTCTATTTTGCCGTGTGCACCGATATAATTCATCTTGTCCATGTGATCATACACTTTTTGATACAAAATATCCCTTTTTGAACTCAATTCTGCCACTTTTGCGAAGAATTTGCCGACTTTCATCTGAATTTTCTTCATTTTGGGCTGACCTGCGGGACCACCCATCAGCTGGTTCACCAGATCCTCAGCACTGGGACCGATTTCGCGCGCGGCTGAGACTAATCCTTTTTCCCAATCTACGTCAAAATCTTGCTTTTTGAAGAATTCTCCGAACTTTCCAAGCTCCGTAGAGTTATTCATGGTCGGAAAATTAATAATAAGTCGCATTTTGCCGGCAAATAGCTTATTAAACGCCAATTCGTCGGGGCTTAGGTCTTCTAAGACGTCTTTTACTATCTCATACTCGCTTTCATCGAGTTCCCGAAGCAATTTTTCGGGTTTTTGTTCGGAAATATCGAAATTTTCCAATAATTGTGCTGTTTTTAACAGAATTTCTTCATCATTTAACATTTTTTGACATCTCTAAAGCTTTCTCCAATAAATAGATCGGAATTTCACTATTCTCTATGTCTTTTATCTCTTTAATCGTCGCCCATTTATAGTCATCATGTTCAATTTCATCTGTTTCTGGGTTTGGTTTATCAACGTTAACACTGCCGCTCCACTCGGTGGCCCAAAAATAGTATTTTTCAGTCTTTGGTTCTCCTAAAAAAGCCAAATCTTGTACATTACAACAAAGATCGGCTTCTTCCTCGAGTTCTCTCACTGCTGCATGCTCAACTGACTCGTCTTTTTTATCAATATGACCGCCGGGTAATGTCCACTGACCTGCTCGATCGTCGATATCAGACCGCCGAAGGATCAAAAATAGATCTTCTTCTTTGATACACACAACAATGGCAGCTGCTTTTAACTCTTTCTCAGTGAGAAATATGTTCCACATGTGATTCATCGGCAGGCTTTGAGGGGTTTCCCTTGGTATCCTCTACAAAAGGCGCCCAACGCCTTATCTATTTTTAATTTATTAATTGGGACTACCCATATCATGTTTTCTTGTACCTGCATATCGGGATAATATTCGACATCTACCCCATATAATACCCCAATTTGCTCACCTTTTAAAGTATAAATTACAGATCCTGAGCACCCAAACCATCCGTAAGTTTGCAAAATTATTTGTTTTCCTATCCCTGGACCGTCCGCATAGCCCGCAACACGCCCAGTGAAAGACATGAGTTTGTGTGTGGAAGGGTACCCCGAGTAAACAACGTCGGTTCCTATCGAAGCGGTCTCTGAGAGGGGATTAAACTTCATTGGTTTAATCCTACTGAAAGGGTTACCAACATATAATACTGCAATATCATTAGTGGGATCCGAATATATCAAAGTTGCCAAATGAGATTCTTCTTTATACGTGGCAAGATAAGTCATCCCTAATGGCCCCGAAGCTACATGCTGAGCCGTGATCACCAAATGTACATCTTTATATAATATGTAAGAACCTGATCCATGACCTCCACTAAAGGGAACAGTAACCCTCACTGCAGCGTCTCTAATTTTCTTTTCAATATTTGGCATTTCGGCGTGGATGCTGTCAACCGGCTTAGATATTGGTGGTGTGTTGGCGGCGGCCATGGCCGGCCAAAATACTAACAATAATAATTTAAAATACTTTTTCATTATGTTTTCTCCTTTCTATGCGCCGGTATCGGCTGTGTCGACTGTTTCATAATATCGGTATCCAATTTCCACCAAGGTGCTTCCGGGCGGTATTGTATGAAAGTAGACTGTATTATCTGTTGCCGAATATGTCCACGTAGTCATTCCGGAATCCTGTACTGTACCATTTAGGAAAACCCTAACCGAATCTTCAATGGCAGTATGACTTAAAACCCATGACTCATGAGGTTCGATTGAGGCCGCGGCATCAGCCACTCCAGCAGTCCAATCATCCGCGCAAATATCAATGATATTGCCGCCAAATGCATTGGTTGCGTCCATATATCGTGTACCCACATCAATGGGGCTCACAGATGTACACAAAGACTCAGTTGTGTCATGATTAACTATGCTAGCCGCAAATACCGAACCTCCTCGAAGGCCCCCGTACCAACTTACAAAATCAGGAACGTCTATAAAGTGATCATCACTTTGTTCTTGCTCGTCTGAAACAAAAACAACTAAAAGGCCGGCATCGGGTCTCATCCATGTGGCAGCGTAAGAGTTATTAATAACATATTCATACACTGCGTCAAAGCCCTCTTCTCTTCCTCCGCGACCCATTGCACTATACATCATCTCGGCATCTAAAATGTCATCGCCTGGGACTAATGGAAATTGTGATTCAAGAACAGCACGGCTTGGATCATTTGATATCATAGCTAAGCGCCAGCTTGTGGGAGGCAGTGCGCCCAGCATCACCTCGATCCCGGCCATTAATTGAGCATCGAAGCGGTGCATTGAACCAGAAGTATCAATAACCCATAAAATATCGATGCCGTCGACAGTATTTGGTTGAGTAAAGGAGTCGACCCATATTAGACCCGGATCATCAAACCCAGTGTCGATATATACCGGCACCTCCACTTCAATATAAACAGGAATCTCCACTTCTTCGATAATGGTCTCGGTTTCAGTCACTGTTTCTGTAACCGTCTCAGTTACATATATTGTTTCGGTTTTTCCGGCGACGATTCCATACTCATAAGTGCAGGCCACCAAACAAGATAAAAATAATAGTATATATTTCATGCGGGACCCTCTTATAGTAATTATGTTCAGATTTATATTTATGTCTTTTATTCTCGCAACAAAACAAAACTCAATAGCATCATATTGATTATTGCCAACAATTGCAATTCATTTACTCCACGCATGCTGGCAAACACCAACAAGCCTATATTAACAAACCAAGCAATATAACATGAAGCAAAATATATCCGCTTCAGTGATTCTAGTAATTGCTTCACATAGTAACTATGCGCCAGCCACAATTAATTCTATATCATAACAATAGTATTTGCGGGTGCCGCGGGCCTTTGAATCATAAACCACCACTTGTGGGAAGATTCTTAACTGCTCTCGTGACGGGGTGCACCCCAGCACAATCCCAATCGATTCATGGGGGCGCCCATCCCATTGAGAGGATTTAATTCGCACAAGATCGCCCGGGAGCCATTCGCGAGATGTTATTTTTATTGATTTATTCAAGTCGTAAATTTTTTATATTTTTTTCTAAAAATTTTCCCTTAAGAGACATGCAGATTATAAAACCCAACAAGTATCGAAAGTTTAAGGCCTTCCTCTTCCATCCAAATTGGATTGATAACTTGAGTCACATCCACAGCAGGGCCATCAGACCATTTCACGTGCCAAAAATAAATATCGTCATCAGTCATGGATATGCGACGGTCGCATGCCACCAATAAGCCGATTTGACCAGAAACAGTGTCGACAATCATATCGCCGATACTCAATGTAACATCTTTTACGTAATTACGCAAACTCTTGGGGAACATATACTAACTATTTGCATACAAGAGCAAATAACCATCTTCAATCATATTAATGATCCCGCTTTCGGTGTATATCGTGGCCCCCTCATGGAGCCAAAAAATCTCCCATACCCACAATTCAAACAATGTCTCGTAAGCAGGGCCGGACATGGTGCCATCTGTGCGCGCGAGCAATATACCAATATCCTTGCCACGAGGATCATATACAATATCGCCCACACACAAACTAACTTGATTGCCCACATATTAACTATGAGCTTAAATTTTTAGCCAACCTACTCGTTGCTTTTTGCATTGCTTGAGTTGTTCGACTATTGGCGCCTTTTCATCTTCTGTCTTACACAGGGTAGGCTGCATGAACTTATCAGACTGCTGTAAAGATACATAAGGTGCTAGCACCTCCCCGTACAAAGCTGGGGAAGGGATGCTCGCGCGCGGATCAGATAGCTGCAGATATGGTTGTATGCTTAGCATAGCTATAGTTGTCCCGGTAATTACAGCATGTTTAATCATGATTAACTCCTATTAAGCTTTAAGCTTATCGATAATAAAGGAATGGTGCAGCGACATATCCCTATAAAGTTGCTTGAGGATTTTCTTCGTGATATCCCCTAAATCTTGTTTCACCTTATTTTTGCCAATTAGCTTAACTAGTTCATCTTCAATTAACTTTTTCGTATTACGCGATTTAAGTTGCTTCTCTATTTCTTTCGCTATTAGTTTTTTAATTTCCGCTTTATCTGATCTTGTAATTTCTTCATTAATCAGCTGCCGCAATTTGGTGGGGGTTACGTTCATTATTTTATCTCACACTAATAATTAGTTCTTTTATTTCCTTCTACCATCGATATATGTGATGAAACTGTCTCTGTTGTTTTATGCGTCTTAAACCAATACACACGATAAAGCCACGATCCCCTTAATCCAACCGTTGGCAATTCCTCAATGATTATTCCAAGGGATCCCTCACGGTCATCGATATGATAGTAATCCGGACTATAATGGTAGCCCATGAACCTTACCAAATCACCGACTCTATATCTTGTTGGCACAACATCATAAGGAATATCAAACGGCATTCTGTTATAACTATTCTGGCCAATGTTCTCCGTACTTGTTTAATCGGCCGATTGTGTGCATCCATGATCTCTCTTGCTTCGTATACGCCGGGCTAATCCACCATATTTTTGCCATGTTCATTTTTATTTCCTCTCCGGTATCGTATAGCTCAACCACGATGGCCACGCCTCCATGGCACGTGCATGTGACTAAGTCGCCCACCTTGAGGTCGTGTGTAGGCGGTTGCTCGAAGAAGTCCTTCATTCTCTCCCAATAGCTCACTCTATAATTAGTTTGCTATTGGATTGCTATATCTCAAATTTTTAGGCGCAGATCGTGAACGACCTTAACCCACGTCAGAGAGCATGCACAATGCGCCGCGACATACATCCCGGGTAGGGGGGAGGGGGGTGCCACCACGTCAAATAAATGTCAAGCAACATGTCAAAAGAATGTCAAACAATACTGTCAACTCTTTGTCATATCCTTACTGTAACATTTAATACCTTTATATAACACATAACTGTATACGTAAACAATCACTGGCGCATAGTACCCTATGATAAGCAGCTTAGAACCTACCTTATTTAATAGTCTCTTAGCTCTCGGCAATCTCTGTGTCATCGTACAAGTCTGTGTCATTCATTAGTTTAATACTGTTTATTGTTTCAGTATTCTCGCGCATCCAACGCGCTGCAATCGGAGGCACACTAACACGTCGACCGGTAACGTCGCACTTAGGCGCATTATCAAGCAGGCCATGAAGGATGAGCATGTCAACCGCTGCGTGTGCATCTGTCGTAAACAGTCTGCATTTGTGTGATAGTTCGTCTACGCTCCAGTCTGTCAACGTCGGCAGCCAACTGTCAATAAAATGTATTATATCAATCTCGGCCTTGTTTAGCTTGGCGGTCAGGTCGGGCGTTGCGATGGTGTGGATGGTTTCCATATATAGTGTGTCTCCTTTTAGATACACGGGGATTCGCTAATGATTTGGGAAGGCAGACACTACGGGTAGTGTGCCGCATATAGTGTGTTGGGCCTCTTTTCACTCTATGCATACATTATACCACCGCATGCGGTCAATGTCAAGCGCACGATGTCAAGCGTTTGTCAGCATATGCAGATGTCAATTGATTGTCAAAAAGAAACTTGCAAGCCGGACACATTCTGACTTGACACGAATAAAAGGTTGACGATAGGGTGTGTGTGCATATACTAAACACCAAACACATTTAATACTAATACAAACACACCACTATCAAACAAGAACAAATACAATCACATAAGCGAGTACCCAACCACTACCTAAACACACTTATGAATGTTTTGTGTATAGATTGTTTATTACTACACATGCAACTGTCTGTAAAGTCTTTTTAGAGTTATTGTAAAGAGTGTAGTTGTCCTCGGACTTATCCACAACAATACACAACGCTCTTGATCGACCGTCTGATATTGTTTTTCTCTTTACTAACTCTCCAACCTCAAACATTAGAGTTCTACGCCTTTCCTTTTATAAGCGTTCTCGGACTTAACCGGGATACGCTCAAGTTGATATTGAGCCTCAAACACTGAGCGGATACCGCGCATTTCTTTAGCGATCTCGGCCAATGCCATGACTATGAACATAGCAGCCAGACCAGCCACTATAACAACAAAAAAATCCATCTTACTCACCTCCTACGGTTTCGAGTTCTTGGGCTTGCTCCGTCATCTGAGCAATATCAGCAACGGTCAAGGGGTTTTCTTTTCGTCTCTTGTTCTGCTCTCGCATCAGCTTCTTGAAACGCTTGGCTACGTGTTTGCAGACATGTACATTCTGAGTACCCAAAGCACGGAACCGGCGAGCGCCTTCATGCGCTGCTTTCTTCTCGCTGGGCTTCGTCAGGATCGTCTCGGTGCCGGTCAGCTTGCCGTCCACGATCTTTAGGTCTGTTCTGGTGACGTAGTATTTTGCCATAATAAAGGGGGAGAGCCTTGTTTTTATCCGCGCTCTCTGACGGTTCTATTATTTTGCAGCTTGATTGCTGCGTTGGTTATGAGGGTGGCTAAACCTCTTATAGCCATTGGCCGGGGGTTTTCATTATCTTCTACCTCTCGCGCTTGGCGCTGCTCGGATTCTTGGAGTTGCTTACAGGCTCATCATCAGGAAGATCATCGCCATCCACATCGTTGCGCCAAGGAAATCGTAAATCTTTTGTTCGGTCGAGTATTCCATTTAGATGCCCTCGCCAGCAGCAAGCGCAGCAAGATCGGCCTTTTCTTCGTCGCTCAAATGCTCCTTGGCTTTGTTGCGGAGGCTTGCCGCGCTCATCTTGGTGGGGTTCTTATGCTCGCCGTTGCAGCCATCAGCAAAACCTTGTGCGCCTTCCTGCGTCGGGTAGTCGATGATCGCCTGCTTGCCCTGCGTTGTGGAGTTGCGGAACACGCGCCACATCTTCGGACCCACTTGCTCGACGGTCCACCCGGTGAGTTGCTTCCGCGTTGGCGGTGCTGGTTGTGGCCGATAGACCTTCTTGCGATTTGATACGATCTCAATGTTATTGATCATCGGGTCAGGCTTGAAGGTCAGAGTTTCGTCGAGTTGGGTCTGAGGCATGTATATATCTCCTTACTTGATATACTATATTATACACGAAAAATGGGGGAAAGTCAACAACTAAGTTGTCAAGAGAATGTCAGTCGTTGCAGCAATCGGGGTGTTCCCAGTTGCTCACTTGCCAGTCGCTGATCTGCTCGTCGTAGTGCAGGCCATCAACGAAGTTGCTCCATGCCTCGGAGCGTGCGGGGATGTCAACGTGACCAAGGCGCTGCTCGCTCTCTTGGATCATCGGAAGGATGCAGTCAGTAAACTGCTCGGTTGCTTGGTCAAAGGTCAGAACGGTGTCGAGTTGTGAAGCCATGTAGTGTTTTCTCCTTTCTACACCTATAATATAGGCACGAAACAGGGTGGTGACAAGGGTTAAGTTGTCAAGGAAATGTCAGTAGCACAAACTTTCAAGCAGTACCATCGTTGTGAAACTCCAGACGTTGAATCTCCACATGAGCGCACACCAAGGGTTAGCATCCATGACTTCGCTCCAGCTTCCGAGTCGAGTACCGCCGATCATGATGTTCTCGATCTTCACGCTACCACCTTCAAGTCCACAACAGAGCAAAAGCCGCTTGTTTGAGTTGAAGCCCAGAACACGCGGGCGATCTTGCCGTCTGCTAACATGCTGATAACAAGCCCGTGGTTTGAGTTGCTGCGGCCTTGGATGAATCCCACGTTAGTCACGATGCTACCGATCTCGATGGTCATAGTTTTCTCCTTTCTACACCTATAATATAATCCCCTCGGAGGTCTTCGTCAAGGTCTGAGTTGTCAAGGGAATGTCAACAACGAGGTTAATCGTCGTCGGGTCGAACACGGTGCCAGATCCCGGCTTTGACATGATGGCTAAAAAAGCTAATAGTTTCATATACTTACCAGTTCTTCGGGTCGTTGGCGTCCCACACATCAACGTCCTGCATTTCGGATCGGTCTGTGGGTTGTGGCGCGGGTCTGTCACCCTTCGCCCCCAGCGGTCCCGGCGGCACAAACTTTAACGCACGCCGATCGGCGGCTCGGCTTGTCGCCGTTTCCGCGTTAATCTCCGCATCGCAGATCACAATCGAGATCGGATCGGTGTCATGCTTGGCAGCAAAATCAACCGGGTCCATGAACAGATCAGGATCTTCGGGGTCGCCCCATCCGTCACCTTTGCGATGCAAAGCCTCACGCATGTCAGTCTCCAGTTCAAAAAGTTCTTCGATCAGTTCGGCAACCATCGGATCGGTAGGATCGTGCCTGCGCTTGATGGTTTCGATATTGGTGCCAATGCACCCCATCAGCAACTCAATCTCTCGGTCTGTCAGGTTAAAGTTCATTGTGTGGCCTCCAGCGCATCGCCCAGCTTGTTCGTGAGTTCTTGCAAGTTTTCAATCTCGCCTTCGATCTCGGCAGCATCGCCAAACATCGCGCAATCTTGCAGATCGTCGATCCGATTGCCAACGCAATCCATCAACTCGATCAGTTCGTCCCGTGTCAAATCAATGTTCATTTTACGCTCCACACGTACAAGTGATCCACTTGAATCCAAGAAAAATAAGCGATCCCCAGCAAACTGCATCCACAACAGCAGCACAAAGCAGCACACGATTTTGTAAAATAGTCATAGCTGTCTTACCCATCCATCACCTCGCTGCGCCATTGGCGATCCATTTGATCGCGGGTTCGCGCAACACCGATCCCGATCCCGGTCACAAAACCGGTAACCCAGCAAGCTGCCATCCACATCAGCGGTTCAAAAAGTTCAAGCATTTTTCTCCTTTCTATACATATAATATAACGCCGAAAGCGGTGATCGTCAAGGTTTAAGTTGTCAAGGACATGTCAACAAGTCTAAGGTGATCACTTTTCTGTGTGATCGCGTAGGGTGCTGCGGCACCCGGACCCATCCACAAAACTTTAACGTCGGCGTTGCCTGTGTACTTGCCTGTTTCAACAACCAGACCCACATCGACCGATTGACCTTTTCGCCATCGTGCAGCTTGGAAGGCATATGTCACCAGATCACCGACTTTCATTCTTCTGAGCCTCCACGTGCTTGCACTTTCGTCGCCAGCCAAAGCCGGGACACGTACAGGTCCACGTTCCGCCGTTGTCGGTCACAGTGTAGGTATTCCCCTTGCTGCCTTGAACCTCACAGGAGCGAACGTCACGCGATACAGCGGGTGTTTCACGCTGCTCCACGATCATATACTTGCCAACCTCGTCCAGCGTCAGCGTGTCAGGCACTTCCACCCAATGCTGACCGGACACCGCCCACTTTTGACCGGATCGATCAGTGTAGAGCATCGGCGGCCATGTGACAACGATGGGTAGATCCACTCTATGCCTCCGCTGGGAAAATCACTGCGGCCAGCAGCAGGGTATAAACTTCGCGCTCGGCAGAATCCACCAGATCGTTGAGGGTTCCGGCTGCCATCAGTGCCGTGATCAGAGTCTCGCAGTTAAGTGCAGACTGCTCCATCGGAGTAAGGTCGGGGCTGTCAGTACGAATCAGCGGAAGGGCAAGCATGTATTTTCTCCTTTCTACACCTATAATATAGTCACTCAGGGCCATATCGTCAAGGCTTAAAATGTCAAGAGGATGTAAAGTGTTCCAAGAACATTTCGTGAAACTTTAAGTGTATATCGGTGCCGAGAAAGACGACCGTGTAAGCCTCGGTGTAGTTTCCAGAAGCCTCGCCGCGCTCGATGACCATGCCGACCCGATGATCGGGGATCTCAGCCGCATGGGTTCCATCGCGGATCTTGACCAGATCACCGGGCTTAAACTTTCTCATCTCAAAAGGGCTTGCTCTCGCTAAGGGGCGAACACTCCCACACCAGCGGGTTCATGATCACCGGGTTGCCAGTCTGGTACTTGGCAAGGTTCACATGACAAGATGTTGTCATAGATCGAAAGCCCTTGGCTGGCGCTGTAAAGTCAGCGATGACGTAAACTCCTGCCGGGGTTCGCTCTCCGATCTTTAAGTCATAGCTGAACAACTCCGCGCTGCCATTCGGGTACGATACGCTACTCAAAGAATACCTGTGATTACGCGCACTTAGGCCATTCTGCCATGCTTTGATAACACCATCGTTGTTAAGTCTCGGTCCTGTGATTGACATTTTATACTCCATGTCCTGGGAAAGTTTAACGTACCCTTAGCTGTCGATGGCTATGATACGTTCGTTAGTTGAAAAGTAGGGACGGGCCGCGTATGCCTTGGTAGTCATCCACATGCGTTGGCATGCAGACGGCACAGGCTTCGGCGCGCAAAGGTCAGTCAAAACGATGTGACCATCAAAACCGCGCTCATTGACGTACTTGGTAGGCGCATCGAAGCATGTGCCACCAGTTAGAACGCGCTCGGTTTTCTTGCTCTGTCCTTTCTTCCAAGTATAAACCTTGTCCTCGGCAACGCGAGTATCAAAGGGGATCACGGTAAACTCCGCAATCTCGGCCAGCTTGTTCAACTCAGAGAAGAACGCGGCGAGCATGGCATCATCCACAGATCCAGATTGATCGATGCTGATCGCGATCTTGGCTTGGCGACGGACGCGCTTGCCGGGATGGACGCGAGGATAACGCTTGTTCAGTCGGCGCGGTGTACTCCGCTTGTCTGCGCGTTGGCTTGTCTTGACAAAATAGCGCAGCACCTTGCGCCAGTCGATTTTAGTCTGGATGCGGTCAAGAATGTCTTGACGCATGGATGAGGATACCGTTCCCCAGTTTCTCGCCTTCTCAGCTTCCTCGGCAGCTTTCTTGATCGTGTCCTTCATTCGCTCCTTGGCAATATCCTCAGTGGTGCCATCGGCCTCACCGAAGCCCTCATGGTCATCCAGAGAATCCATACCACCGAAAGGATCGCCATCGCCCGGTTCACCGGGCTGGCCCTTGCCGCCTTCGCCCTCTTGTTGCTCTTGTTCATCTTGCATCTTCTTGAGTGCTTCAAGATACCACTCATAAGACTTGAACGATGGCAGATCCTTGAACATGCCTTCGCCGGGGATGCACGCCTTCATAGGCTCCTTGCCGATAGTGGGGCCGGGGTTCGCATCGCTCGGCAACTCATTGGAGATATGGCAGTTGATAGCCAGATCCATAGCTATGTTATCGATCCGCTTGAGTCCATCGGCGGGCTTGCGGTTTGTCACATGCTCAAAAATCAAGTGGTAAAACTCATGCTTGAGAATACCCAGCTTGTGATCATCACTCAGTTGTGCGAAAAACTCAGGGTTATACAGCAACTCAAACTGAGCAGAATCGGGATTCACGCGCACACCAGCGGTAGGGATCGCGGTCGATGCAATCTTGTCAATCCGGCGCGAGAGCGCAGCGAAGAACGGCTCGCGCATAAGCAGGCGAGCGGTGTGCATGTTCAGGTTGAAGGGCTTGTTTTCGTTGTCGGCCATGTTCTTTCTCCTTACCCTTATAATATAGTCACTTAAAGGCTATCAGTCAAGGTTTTTTGTGTTAAGGAAATGTAAAGGAAGTTTATACTGCATCCTTAATCGAACCTCGTCCAGCCACCCCTGATCTCCTTCAATGTGCAACTTAAACCTGAGTCTTTTGTTTGCCACATCCCCGTATCTGGAGCGCGCTGTTTCTTCTTTGTCAAGAACGATAGCAGGCTTCCCATCGAGGTCATAAAGCAGATCACCCACCTTCAACTTGTCGGTCCACATCCGAGACAATGATCAAATCCTCCTCATGGAAGCGCATGCGCTCCTCACTTTTTAACCACTTGACTTCGTACAACTTTCTGGCGTGTTCAGGCTTGTGGATTTGGGTCACGATACCAACACCGTGAACCCTTGCGTACTGTCGGCCCATCCCGCCGGGACCGGAGAGTTTAACGATGTCTCCGATCATCGGCGGTCTAAGCGGCGGTCGCCTGACGCTACTATGCATCGCCCCCACCAAGAATCTCGACAAGGTGATCACTCACTCGCGTACCCTCGGAAGTCTCTGCCTTGTGGAGAGCCACGACGTTGTTGATGTTGTCGGTGTCACCGAGAACCGTCCACAGCTTCATGGCTACCTCGGAAGGCAGGGACACAAAATACTGGGCGAGGTTGCCGATCTGTTCTTCGGTCAGATCCTCTTTGAATACCTCGGATGCCTCAAACTTCTCGATCATGGCAGCGTGGTCATTGATACCCCACTTCTCACACTTGGAGAGGTCACCGGCATCAAGAATGTCCTCGATGGTTACCTGCCATTCGTACTTTTCAACGAAGTCGCGGAGCGATACGGCAGCTTCAAAGCCAAGGAACGCGGTCGCGAGGTTGAAAAGCATGTCACGATCACCATCCTCATCGAACACACCAACCGAGTCGGCGGTGTCACAGTATCGCTTCCAAGAGCGGCGGGACGGGTAAACCTTGTTAGGCTCAAAATCGCCCTCATGCTCCAAGTGCTTGCGGTTATGGTTCACAAAGTCCCACACGACGGAAGGGATCTTGCCATTCGCCCACTTCAACCAGTCCTCTGTGGAAGGCTCAACGTCGAACACGGTCCAGCGGTCAAGTTCTGCCGGGTCCATTTCACCGACTTGATACTGAGCGCCATTTTCGCCACCGTTGACGGCAGCGACAACCAGAGTCTCAGGGTGCAGGTGCCAGCCATTGATCTTGCGGCTGTCAGTCAACTCAAACAGACCTTGACGGACTTCTTGAGTCGCACGGTCAACCTCATCCAAGAATAGCAACACAGGCTGCTCACAGGCTGTTACCAGCCAGTCAGGGGCGTTCCACGTAGTCGCCTTGCGACCATTGATAGACGTGTCAGCCGTGTCAGGCAGACCAAGCAAGTCGCCCTCTGTCATCTGTGAAGCACGGCGCTCCACCACTGGCAACTCGCGCTGCTCCGCGATCATATAGACCACCTCAGACTTGCCGACACCGTGGCGTCCACGGATAAGCACCGGAAGGCGCGAGTTAAGGACGTGTGGGGCGACGGTCAGGAATGTTGCGAAGTCGATAGCCATGATGTGATTCTCCGTGAGAGTGTTTGAGTTCTTTGCCTTACACTATAAATATAGCACCGAATGGGCTTTTAGTCAAGGTTTTTGTTGTCAGGTAAATGTCAGAGGTTTTTGTTATCGGCTGACAACTTTTATTCTCTTTCTTACCCTTATAATATAATCGCTTAACCCTCGCCCGTCAAGGCGAGAGTTGTCAGGTGAATGTCAGGTCTACAAACGACCCTTCCAGTGTTCTTCAAGTCCGAGATCCCGGATCACTTGCGCGGTTTCGCCAGAAGGCCACGCATAGGTGTGCTGACGTTGCTTCTCATACTTGCCGCCCTTGGTAGGGAAATGACCGGCAACGTCGATGGTGGAAGGATCGCAGTCCAGCCAGCCAGCAGGCGGGTCAAGGGTCGGGATGAGCGAAGCGGCGGGTGCCTTTTGTCCCTCGGCGGCTGCATAGCCGCGAGCATCCTCAAAGTTTTCCAGCATCTTCGCAACCTTATCGCGAGAAGTCCAGCGGCTCTGATTAGCCGATGCCAGCTTGCCTGCCTCGACGTGATATATCCACATGGTAGGGCGCTGCGCTGTGACTGCGCTCCAGTCCACACTTTTAACGTAACGGAGTGATGTGTATGTCGACCACTCGTTATCTGGCCCATGATAGCCAGTGGTGCGGATAGGGATCATCGAACCCACGCCGATACCCATGTTGACTGCACCCTCAAACGCAGCAGCGCGAGCGCGCCGAGATTCCTCGACAAATACCAGCTTGTCGCGCTTCACTGTCTCGCACACGCGGCGGGTGTGTCCTGTCTCGCAACAATAGCCACATGTCACGTTCTTCATGCGCTCGGCTTTCGCTGTCTTGTTTGTGACCTTCTCGCCTGTCGCGGGATCGATCTTGGTACGCTTCATGTATTGCTTGCGAAACCGATCAGCCTCGCGCATGTACCGATCTGCTGTGTCCTGATCTTCTGTGTCGCGAGCGATCCGCACGTAACGCGCATACTTGTCAAGATAATCCTGTGTGAGTTTGGGACACTTACGCTTGTTGTGTCCTTGGCGGTAGCAGTGTGAGCAGGTAACGGTTCCAGACCAAGACATAATGATTTCTCCTTTCTATACCTATAATATAGCACCGGATGGGGCGCTTGTCAAGGTTTGAGTTGTCAAGCAGTTGTCAAGTGATCTAAGCCACTTTCACCGCACCACTCTTTAGATCCGGGACCGAACAAGGAATGTCCTTGCGTAGTCCATAGCACACGATAACTAACGCCATCACAGCGAGAAGCCTTCTTGTCAATAATCATGCCGATCTGATCGGTCAGAAAATGTTTAACCAAATCACCGACTTGCACTAAGCACCTCCAACAATAGACCAGACTCGATCTTGGGCTTGCGTTCATCTGTCCACATCACCCACACATCGGCAGGCTTTGCCCATCGCTTTTTGCAAGCGCCCAAAACAAGACCAACCGATCCTCTCCACGTTACTAATGTTCCTGTTTTAAGCATATCTCTCCCTTACCCTTATAATATAACACCCATACAGGCAAAGTCAATCAAAGTTGTGTCAGGAGAATGTCAAGAAGTATTTATAATCGACAACCATTTGATAGGCTCCCACGATGACTCAGCATCCTCGATCCAATATACTTGCACGCGATCCGTCTGTAAATGTCCTCTTGGCTTTGTTCGCAAAACAATACCCGTAGTTGGTTCAATAGAACCGGGCATGTGTACCAGATCACCGACTTGCATTGATCACCATTAAGTTTCGATCACTAATGATCTCGGATTTACCATCGGACCATTGAACCAGCCACCAAGCGACAGGAACACTATCCATTCCAGTGTTCTTGACAACGATACCGACAAGGGCCGAAAGGTTAAACATATTGCGCCTGTACTTTACCAGATCACCGACTTGCATTTAATACCTCCAAGTGTTGCCGTTGAAAGCAACACATACGATTGTTGTGTGTCAGTATGACACCCCACAAACCGGACACCTTGAAGAACTCAACAATGATGCCCGTAGCACCATCGCTCACCGTCCGACATTTAACTAAATCACCAACTTTCATATATATAATATAACACAGGGGAATGGGGTTTGCAAGGGTGATCGTGTCAGGAGAATGTCAAGAAGCATTTACTAACTGCATGTATTCGATGGCTACTTTGTTGCCATTGTGAAGTTTAACGAACCTGCCGGTTTCCTTTCTGCCCCACAC
>Ga0080013_1000137_pt1 | contig 96894 bp, 104 predicted proteins | sample ETNvirenome_6_85_FD_69236 | JGI IMG/M metagenome (GOLD analysis project Ga0080013, IMG submission 69236) | Marine viral communities from the Pacific Ocean - ETNP_6_85 (SPADES assembly) (version 2) | ecosystem: Environmental > Aquatic > Marine > Oceanic | place: Pacific Ocean | collected 2013-06-19
CAAAAAAGATTTGAAAATACATATTATTTAAATTTAAATGCTAATAAAAAAATAACCAATGAACAAATTAAATATATAAATTTACATACTTTAAAATTATGGTATAATGAAAATATAACTGATAGAAAATCAAACATATAAATTTAATGAGAATAACTGTAGGTCAATTTAATTAACAAAAATATGTTAATTTATAGAATTTAGATTGGAATATCAATTATAAATGTGACTAAAGCTATTTTTTTATTATAAATAAGATTGTATAAAATTGATTCTATTATACGTTTTTTAAAAATGGAACAAAACTCAAAAATGATATTTGATAATAATACAATACCTTCTACAAGAACTATTGTATCAAATTATTATGAAAATTCAAATAAAAATCGAAAAGTAAGAACAAATTTAAAATCTATCGCATTTCATCTAATTGAAAAATGGGACGATTATGAAGATAGAATTATGTGTTTTCGATATAGTTATAAAGATGACGATAAAAATATTATATTATTGAAAAGGGGGGATAAAAATAACAAAAAATTAAATAAAAAAGAAGAGAAAGTTTTTGGGAATTCGTTATATATAGAATTGATAGGAAATGATTGTATATTTTCTGTAAAATTATTTACAAACGGGTGTATAGTTATCACTGGATTGGGTATCAATAAATATGAAGATTTTACTGAAAAAATGAAATATTTGTTGAATAAGTTTGACGATATATTGGATAATGTTTTTGATGGTAATATTAAAATAGGTAAACCAAAAGATCATATGATTTTATGCGTTGTTAAACAAATAACACATTATAAAATCAATAATAAAAAATTATATAAATTTGTGAATAATTTGAATGATAATAAATTATCTGCGGTATATTTATCTGATAAAAAGCAAATGGTGAAAATAAAAATGGTGAATGACGAGGTGGTACAACATTTTGAAATTACCCAGAATGGAGTTATTAAAATAACCGTACCGGATATCAAATATATATCCAACGCAGTTCGATTTATAACATCATTCATTTCAATGAATTTAGAAAGTATAATTATGAAAGATAGAGTTGAAATTGTATTGGATATATTGAATATGAATAAATATGCACCAGAACAAGGATCTGTAGAATGGCATAAATTGAGAGAAAATGCAATAAATGCTAGTGAAGTTTATATAGCATTGGGGTTAAATAAATACGAATCGATAAGAACATTCGTAAAAAAGAAAAAGGAAAAATTAAATCTGAGGTATGGTGATAGTAAAATACCCGAAGCGTTTTCGATTAATTATGATAAATTGAAAAATAAAAATATCATAAAAGAAACGACTTATAATGATTCAACTAATAATCTTAAAGAACCGATGCATAGGGGAACTATATTAGAACCAGTTGCTCGAGATATATACATGACTTTAATTAATCAAAGTACTGGATCACGATTTCCATTTAAAATTATGGTTTATGAAACATCATCAATTAGTCATTGGAATAACAAATATATTAGAGCATCACCGGATGGATTAGTATTCCTATTTCCAAGAAACAAATACCCCAAAAATATACCTAATGTATATCATCCAACTATCGATGAATTATATAAATGGCATAATGAGGGAATTATTCATGATGTTATCGCGTTGGAAATTAAATGTCCTATGAAAAATTGCAATTATTCACATTATTCTAAAGATATGATGACCGAATGTAATTCCGGAACCAAAATGATTCCGACTGGTTATTGGTGGCAAATTCAACAACAATTATATGTGATGAATATATTTGATTGTCATTTCTTTCCAATTAAATTCAAGATTGTTAATAATCCAACAATATATCATAAAAAAATTAACAACTCAAGAGAAAAAGAATTATGTAAAGGTGTTTTTGCTAAGGTATATACCGATCGAGAGAAAGGCGATTTTATATATGAATATCCAAGTAATGTTTTATATAAAATAAAACCATTCACAGATGAGTTGGGTGAACTAGATTATGATTTGATATATTGGAAAATGATGGATTATAATATTATTCCAGTCCAATTTAGTCAAGATGAATATGATGTGGCTCTCATCAAATTAAATAAAATTTATAAAAAAATAATTGAATAAATTTATATTTTTTTTATGAATTAAACATTTCATGTTGTGTAGTTATAAATTTAAGATCAAATGATACTTGATGTTTTGCAGGTCGTAAATTAGCATTTAATCCAAGTGTATATGGGGCTTGGGTATCTGTCAATTGTTGTGTAGCTAACTGCGCTGAAAGATCAACCGGAATTGAAAAAGTTGATGGTGTCAATACAGTCACCACATTTACTTGATTTACCAATTGATTTATAAATTGTGTTGTTCCATTATTAAATTCTTTAATTTGAACTTGATCACCAGTTGTTAATCCATGTGTAACCGGTGATACATCAATCACTGTTGGGTTTGCTAATGAAAATGATGATGTACCTGGTGTCCATGTTATTTGACTAGTACCGGGATATTTATATATAATTATATCTCTTCCCAATTGATACACATTTTCAACATTTGTATCATTTTGATTAGCCGATTCAAATGATAAATCTAGAACTCCGAGAGTTGAATTAAATGTTAAAGTAGTTGCAGTGACTGCTGAAACATACCACCCACCTTGTTGTTCAATATAATTTTTTACAGATTTTGAACTAGCATTATTAAAATTTTCGATATATATCAAATCTCCAACATTTACACCATGATTTACCGGAACTGTTACGACAGTCGGATTAGCATTGGTGAATGATACAGCACTTATATTGTCATTACCAAAACTAAAAAGATTACCATTATTATCATAAATTTGTACACGTAATTGTCTTATTCGATTCTCATTTTCAAATGAATAATACAAATTATCAAATTTAACATTTATAAATTCCGTAGTTAATGTACCCACAATAAAATCCCATCTTAATACAGCTAAAGCTTTATTATCCAATCTATTTGAATTTACATTTGAACCATCTAGATCTTTTATCACAAGAAATAAATACGGAGTAACTGTCGTTCCATTATTTACTGAAACTGCAACATGATTCGGAATTGATCCACTTAATAGTTCTACTTTCCGGATATTTTTTAAATATTGAAAATTAATTGGGAAATAAAAAGTGAAATCAGTAGAGCCGTTATATGATCCACCATTACGATGCATACTAGATATAGTTAAATGATTGGTTAATTGAAGAAATTTCCTTCTATCATGAGTTAATCTATCTATAAAGAAATGATCTCCCTGATTATTCTTATTCCTATCTAAATCCCTCATTTTTTATATATATAAAATAAATATTTTAAATAAAAAACACGAAATATAAAAAAATTGATTTAATATTAATAAAAAATAAAATAATATATATGTTATTATAATGAAACGTTATGTTGATAGAATCAAATTAAATTCATCAAATATATCCAAAATTCTAAATATCAATGATCCTATACGAAATGATATAAAGAGAGATAATTGCGATATCTGTGGAGGAGATGATATACTTTATGAAGATTCTAATTATGTTTGTAAAAATTGTGGATCAACGCAAATTGAATTTAATGCGAAATCTTTAAATTCAATTGACACACATGAATTCAATACATATTCATATAACGGAAATATATCAGATAATGGCTCAGTTTTAACCGATAGTAATCTAAAATTGAAATTTAGATTTATGGGTAGGTCGTCTCGCTATGGATCAGGTTATATATTACGTAATGATCAATCATGTTATTTGGATGGATTATTTAAAAAATTATCTACAGAACTTGAAAATTATATGATCAATTTTATAAAACGGAAAGCTATTCGAAAATTATTCAAAAATTTTCCTGATTATAAAGAAGAGATTCTAATTAAAATTAATACAGAGAAAAAGAATATAGATCCAGTTGAATATGTGTTGAAAAATTATACTGTTGAATATGCAAAACCAGATAATATAATTATCAAAGAAACCATAACTTTATTTATGAAAGTTAGAAAAATAAAAACCTGCAGAGAGAAAAAGAAATGGGGCGTTATAGCCGGTTGTTTAAGATGTGTATCCAAAAAACATGGGATAATTTATAGATCAAGTGATTTATGTGAAATATTTAATATTTCCATTGATTATTTGAATAGAGGGAATAGTTTTATTACGAAACGTTGTAGTACATCTTTTGAATTAAATAAAATATTTATTGAAAAGAATAAGATATTTTTGAATGATTATAAAGATGCAATTGAAGTATTATTTCCAAATATTCAAAGATTTGATGTGATAAATATGTTTATAAATAGATTAATTAATACCAAATATGATAATCAATCAACTGCACCTAGTGTTATGGCATGGATATTGAAAAGTTGTCAAATGAAATTTAAAAATTTTAATGTAACTGATGATGATATCAAAAATGTATTATCAGTATCTCCAACTATTATTCAAAGATATAAAAATATTTCTGTTTATATATACATATGAAAATTCCTACTAGATTCTTATCTCGACCACCGGTTGATGTATATAATATTCCAGTGAATAATATTAGAAAACAACCGACAGATTCACGTAAAATAAATGAATCAATTATGGTTGGTATTAATTCCGCTGTAGCGGGGGTATTAGTCGTAGTTTTAAATTCTTCTTATTTTAATTCTTTTATTTATCAATTATTGAAAATAGATGATCCAACTCAAAAAGATATCAGAATTAAAATAACTTTATTTAAATTTATAATAGCTGTTAGTATTTTTATACTGATTCGAACTATAATCATGGATTAATAAAAATAATCTTTTTTTTATTAAACTAATTTTATTAATATATAAAATATGGATCTATTCGATGATCATGATTTAATTATCATTTTATTGGAATTTATAAATGATATCAAAACATACATGCAATTCCGTCAATTATCAAAAGAATCTAGAAAAAAGGTCATTGAAATACAAACGAATTATCATGAACCCAGTTTTGAAATAGGTTATAACTTAAATCTTTTATATAATTTAAATATAAAAAAAGTTAATCTTCCATACTGTCCATCTGATTATAGATATATTGCACCATTTTGGAACAAAGTGATGTATAGTATCAACATTACCAATAGTTTGATAAATGATATCAGTGGTCTTGTAAATTGTAAACATTTAAATTTATCGGGGTGTGTAGCAGTCACAGATTTCACCCCATTGAATGATAAAATATTTGAAACATTGAATTTAAGTAAAACAAGAATAAATGATCTGTCGAAAATAACAATAATCAATGAATTGGATATCAGTTATTGTGTATTTATAGATGATTTTACATTTCTTGATGATGTCGATTTGGATAAATTGAATTTACAATATACATATTTCCGCAGAAGGAAATCTGATTTTACTCATAATATTATAAAAACTTGTACGAAAATAGGACATATCAAAAAATTATATATAGAATCATCTCATGATAATATGTCACCCATGATAACGATACCGGTACGCCGGTATGATACACTATCATTTTCACCAAGTTTGGAATTAGATAACAATTTAACCGATATCGAAAATTTTTTTCGATTAATCCATTTAAAAAATAATGATAAATTTAAAATGGAAATAATAGATTTGATACAACTAGATATTGATACAAATGAAAAAATAATTGTGGATAATTTGATATTCCCGAATATACTGGGACGAAGATTAGATAAATATCTTAAATTCACAAATCAGAAAAAATTCGATACATTCGATATATCCAATTCACCAATATATAATTTGAATATTTTCAGTAAAGATAAATATTATATATCTAAATTAGTATTAAATGGATGTTATAATTTAGCAAATATGGATTTTTTAAATGGTATGTCTTTTATATATCTGGATATAAGTGATACTCCAATATCCAATTTAAATAATTTTGATGTTTCTGAAACATTAATATTAAGAAATTGTTCCGGGATAAGAGATTTTAAACATATATACGATAAAAAATTTAAATTACTTGATTTGACAAATACGAAAATTAAAATATCAGATATTCAATATTTTAAAGGGGAAACCGTAATAATAACTGGATGTAGATATTTAAATTTTAAAAATATCGATTGTAGAATAGAAAAAAAAGATATATTCGAAGATGAGAATGAAATTGTTTATTTATAATTTAATAACCATTTCTGTTTTATGATTATACATAAATTCATTATTGTTTATTATATTTTCCAATTCGTTATCCAAAACTTTCTGTCTTATAATAAAATTATTGACTAATTGATAAGAAATTAATTTCATAAAGTTTTCAAACATATTTTTATTGATACGTAATTTATCATTTTCACATTGGTTTACTACGGTTGTAAATGATGTTGGACATAATTTTCGAATTGTATTTTTCGTTAATTTATAAACGACTTTGGAAAATACAACATGAGGTTTAATCAGATTGTATATAAATTTATACATGGACGGTTGTTTTTTGATATTATATAACTTTAATTTATTTTCTTTAAAAAAATCCATAAATTGATATTTTTTCTTTACCAATAAATTATAATCATTTTGATAAAATGGAGTATCGATAATTTCTGTTTTATCTACTATTCTAAATTTTTTTGTAGGTTTATTAATATAATATGTTATATATAACATTAATAATTTATAAATTTCTAAATTGGTGTCGATATCGGTACCCCATTTTTCTACAATTTTCTGAGTATTGATAAATAGTTCATCTCGCGGTAGTTTCGTTTTAATTGAAGTAGGTTCAAATAATATTATAAATGATCGATTTTTTACATTTGGATAATGAACATTTACACCGATCTGTTTATCATTTATGTCAACTATGATATTTTTAAATTTTATATTATATCGTTTAATTAATATGATGATATCTGATATTTTATTTACATGATTTGAATTTTTTATTATTGGTAATAATTTATTAGGTGATATAGGTATTATTGGGAGAATCACTTCATCAATCATTATATGTTCAACCATATTATCATTATCAAGTATTTGTTTATATTTTTTTATCAATTGTAAAAATTTTATCATATCATTCGGTTTATATTTCATATTTAAAATATTAATACTTTCCAAAATTATTTCACTTTCTGGTTTAAATTTTATAATATTTTTATATTTTTTAGGTTTTATAGAACTAACTTTTTTGATAATATTATATCTAATATTATTCGATTTTACAATAAATAGTGTTCTATTATGTTTCATAATATTAATCATTGATGGTATATTATAATGTGTGACTATATTAATTACATTATTGAATTCGGTGTATATAAATATAAATGTTTTATGTTCATGTAATACATACTCAACAATATCAAAATCTTTTGTGATATCAGCTGGTATATTGATATATTGTGAAATTACATCACGTATAGTATTATCAGATCTACTTCCAACTAGAAAATGGCATCCTGCTCCTATTTTTATCACATTCTTATCAATAATACATAAATCCACACCACCATTAAATAATTTATTCAATTTATCAGGTAAATATGAAACTCGCATATTTTCAAGTTTAATTTGAGGATTATATTTTTTAACATAATAAACATTCGTTAATTTCCCAACTTTTGAAATATATTTCTTTCCCGTAGCTTCTTTAAATATTTTTGTATCACTGGGATCTTTTTTCACAGCACATGGTAAATTATAACCAAGAGGATGTTTGGATTTATGAATATATGATATATATGGGTAATTTTCATTGGATGATATATATGCCATAGTTTTAGATGGATATGTGTAATTTTTATTATAAACGATATTTTTCGGTTTATGTTTCAATATATAATATTTAAATATATTCGAATCAACATCAAAAACTAATGGTTGTCTGTTCTTTTGACATATTCGCGTATATATATTATATGGTGACCCATCCACAATATATTTGTTATAATTAAATAAAACTGGATCAATATCATCGTAATTTTTCATTCTGGTGGTGTTTATTTTATTGGATGTAAATTTGATTTTCTTTGCCCATTTGAATGTATATAGATGTAAAATTCTCAACATAAATAATCCTATTTTTTTACCGTCTTCGATTGAATCTACATTATACATTTTCAATGTTAATAAATTTTCTCCAGAAACATTAACCCGTATACCTAAATTATCATCATAAAAATTTACTCCTCGATAATAGAATTCCAAACTCCTTTTTTGTCTCATTTTATAGACCGGTTTCCATTGTACTATATCAAAGAAATCAACTAATGTTCTTCTCAAATATACATAATTGATACTAAATGGTATTAATATATTGAATAATAAATTATAATTTAATGTTGTACTTTCGATATCATTATTTATTATCAAATTAGATATCCTTTTGATAATGTCATTATTTTTTCCAATTATATTATTTATAATTTTACCATTTTCAAATATTTGTGTATTATTAGCAACAACTAGCGATTGTATATTTGGTATATCAGAAAATGTCGATTTTACCTGTTTATTATATTTTTTATAAATGTTATTATCGTCAATTTTCAATATCAAATTTGAATATTTTGTTTTATCTGTATTGAAATTGTTAAATATAAATTTTAAATTAATCGGTTTTCTAAATTTTATCAATTGAATTTCACTGATCATATTTATTTTCCCAAATGTGTAATAATAATCTTTTTCAGTAATTCTGTATAATTCACTTCTCATATCGGAAAATTTATAATTTATATTTTTTTCATTGAATTTATCATAATAAATCATATTTCTAAATGATTCCATACTAATTAATGGAAAATATATTGATATTAAATTATTATATGTTTTATCTATATTTATTTCTTCCAAATCAGGTATCATATCACGAATGTCTATAACTTCCATATCGCGCCATTTATGTATTTTATATCTCATATCAACATATTCTCCATATATTTTACGATCCATTATTAAATTTTGATTTAATTTTATATTCTCTCCAATAAATTCATATCCAAGTGGTTTTCTTGTATCGGTGAAATATAATAACTGATATTTATATGGTATTTTTCCATTTTTTTCTATTTTTTTCTTAACGATATCGACGTTATCATCAGGATATATATCTGTATTGGCATATATAAAACTTACGTCAACTTTTTTAATTTCAACACTATTGAAAAAATCATCGAATGTATTAGCAGTTGTGGGTTTATATTCGGTCTTTTTTACAGAACCAAAGGAAATTATTTGATTTGTGTATTTATTGGTGACTGTTAAATCTATTTTTTTATATTTTATTATAGTGATATCCATTTCAATTTACAAATTATAAATGTTATATAAATATGAACTAAAAAATAATATAAAAATAAAATACGAAGGTACCGATGGATTTAAACATGGTATGTTTGAAATAAAAGCCGATTATGATATTATTGGATTTATAATTAACCGCTATTATTTGATGAATTGGCTAGAAAGGTTATTAAATGATATGAATATTATTGAAGAATATTTTTCAATATCCATAAAAAATATCAAATGTAAATCGTATTATAATTTGGTATATCGATATACAGATTTATTTATATATTTAAAATTCACTTGGATAATGACGTGCTATAAAGTTATGATGTTGAAAATAAAAAAAGGAAACAAATTTTATGGATTTACTATTGATATATATACTTGTAATCCATTTCATAAAATATATAATTGCAATTATCCGAAAATAAAAAAATATGCAAGGAAGATAAAATCATTCGATAAAATTGGAAAAGAAAATAGAAGAATAAAATCAATTTCAAAATTTGTATATAATATTTATAAAAATTCTCCAAAATATGATGATATATCTTTATTTATATCAGATGAAAAAATAAAAATACCATTTAAAGAATATTTTTAAGATTCCTCTTTCAAATATAAATCCATCATTCCCGTTCCAACCGGAATCAAATCATTCACAAATATAGCTGCGGTTGGATCATTTATATTAGCTAAGCGGCCTTGTTCTGCCGATTTTATTAAACTAACGGTTGTACGTTCAAATGCCAACGTATTTAATATACCTATATCATTTATTACCATACCGGAATGTTCAACTCCAACTATTTGTCCACTCATTGTAAGACGACATATTATATTATATATATGATATGGTGATATATCAGCATCGTTAGTTCCATATATTTTAATCAATTCACTAATCATAACATCAAATGCAGCTTCAATACCTAAAATTTTATATGCTTCCCATATATCATTTGTTAACGTATTATAGCGATCGATAAAATCCAATTGTAATAATTCCAAGAAATTTACCCCTTTGGTATACAATATAAATTTTTTATATGTTTCAATTTCTCTATTATCATTACGTCTCACATGAATTTGAGTTGATACATCAACCCCACTTATACCCTCATATCCAGCAAGTGTAAATTTCCGTAATTTATCATCTATAAACTTCACTTTAAGTATATTTAATAAATTATCATATCTATACTTTTGCTTTTTACTTTTACTATCCATGAAACTGTAAAAATCATTCTCAATTATAAATAATCTCATAATTGATAACCCATCTGATATAATATATAGAAATGGAAATGCATTTATCAATTCAATTTCAATTCTACTTTGATCGAGACGTCTATCAAAAATAACATTGGTATCAAGTATCAATCTAATAGATAATTTTGAAACAGCCGATTTATTATCTACCGTGTTATATTCAAAATGGTGTTTAATCATTTTTCGATCACTTACCTCACTACTTTTAGTAAACGCATCGATATCTTGTACTATTTCGTAGCGCTTTACAAAATCGTCGAGTATATTTAAATTAAATCTTTTTCCAATTCGATCAGCGTATTCTCTCGAATCATGTTTCAATAATGCAATTGTATTAAATGCATTTTTAGCTTCTTTACTCGCTCGAAATATTTCCAATAACCTTATCATTCCAACATTCACATTTGCATTTTCTTCAAGTCCAGCTAAATGAAATGTATTTAATGTCAATTGAGTTGTGGGTTCTCCTGCACTCGTAGCAGATTGAGTTCCAACAGGTTCACCAGCATCAATTATATTTTTTCTAACATTATGGAGTATTTCAATTAAAATACGTTTCAAATTATTCATCGATATCCGTTTTTTATATATTTGTTTTGATGATAAATTTTCTCTAATTACACATTCAGATAACATTAATCTATCAAATATCAATGATTTTTGAAGAAATGGAATATTATCACCAAATATCATTTGAAGATGGTTATTACAGAAATAATCAACAGTTTTTATCACATCTGGTATATCATATAAGGTTATAGGTAATTCATTCGGAAATTTAGATACATTACTATTTATAATAAATTTTATATCAAATGGAATATAACAATATCGACTAAACATATGTGACTGTGTATACATCATATAATATTCTAATGTTTTAAGTTCTGATATTTCAATATCACTTAATTTAGATAAAATTTCTTTGGGTACAAATTCCAATCTATTTCCGGTTACTGTAAATTCTTCCAATTTTGGAATAGATATATCTGTCTGTGGTAATTTTTCTAATAAATCTGTATTGTAAAAAGATTCTTCAAATGATATTTCGTTATCATCATCCATTTCCATATTTTTTGGTAGCGGTAATCGAACTTCCATTTTTTGATATATGATATTTAAATCAATTTTATATATATAATAATTTATTTTTTAATACGATATTGAAATTAAAATTGATTTATATATATCATAAATAACTAATTTATTATCCAATGAGTTTTTTTACATATCCGAAAATATTATCATTAAATAATAATGTAATTAAATATATGGACACCGGTATACATTTTTTCCAAGTTGAAATTTCAATTCAAGAAGTTTGTAGCGATAAAAACAAAATGAATGATATAATTCTTGATAAATTGAAAAGGATGAATGGAAAGGTTAATGAGATAGGATTGATAAATAATATTATCAAGATAGTATCAAGAACTCCGGGAATCAGAAATGATGTTAGATCGAGTGGGGGAATCATTTATGGTTGTATGGTATCATGTACAATTTCTGAATTTGATAATGATATGATTTTATGTGGTGTAGAAATAATAACTTCGGATTCTAAAGGATTATTTTATGGGAAATATAATGATAAAATAAATGTAGTTATTGATGGCGTAAATCTAACAGATATTCATGTTGGAATGAAAGTTAATATTAGAATAAAAGATGTAAAAGGTCTACGATTGGGATCATCTGCTAATCAATTAGCGATATTGGCTGCACCATTTATCATGTATGATATACCATTATCAAAAAGATCGATATCGTTTTCTACTGATGGAAAGCGTAATTTCAAATTTAATCCGAAATTTGATACATCTGGGGCATTATTATTAAATAAATATGGATATTTCGCTAATAATTTTGACGAATTGGAAAAAATAATGACCGGGATGCAAAAATGGGATAATTGTTTAAAAGCTATTATCAATCCGTATGATATGTTGAAACCGATATCAAAATATAAAAAAATGGTTGATTCCAAAAAATTATATGATATTTTAAACAAAAAATATAAATTAAACATAACTTCACCATTGTCGCGTGGATATTTTAAATTAATCGAGATATTATATTTCAATAATTTAAAAACGGATAATTTAAATTTCGCAGCTATAGCTGACGCTCCAGGTGGATTCACACAAGCATTTATGGATACTTTTGGATCTAAAGCAAAAGTATTGACTACTTCATTGAACGGCGGTTATGATAAATCTATCAAAGCCGATATGCTTAAAACAGGAGATGGTGATATCACAAAGATAGAAAACATCAGATATTTTGAAAATATGGGAAATAAATATTCAATAGTTGCATGTGATGGTGTATTTGATCATGACAAATATCATCAACCAAAAGAAGTATTACATACACAACTATTATTAGCGGAAATGGTTTGTTGTTTGTTGATTACCGAACTTAAAGGAACATGTATTGTCAAATTATATACCAGATTTACAGATCCAACTGTTAAATTGATATATTGGTTTTCAACTTATTTTGAAAATTGTAAAATATATAAACCGAGATCTAGTAGAATTTCATCTGATGAAGTATTCTTTATCGGTAATAAATTCAAAGGTAAAAATAAATTGATACAAACAGCAATCAATTCACTATCGATAATTAAATCGCAAAGTGGAAATTATAAAAGGTTCTTCACAAATATTATTGAAACTGAACTACCAGATGATTTTTTGGTGATGATATACAAATATAATAAATATCTAAATGGTGTAAAGAAATTCTGTTACAATTTTGCTAATGAACTTAATCAAAATCAAATTGATATTCATAAATATATCAATTATCAAATTAAAAAATGTGGATCTTTTCTAAATTGATTTTATTCAATATATATTTTTTTATTATTAAAATATGTCTTTAAATTATTTAAGAAGAGATGTGATTGATCTTATAGATGATTTGAGAATTGGACAACATGAACAATTATATACAGAAATACATGAACAAATACCAAATGTATTGAAAAAAGGTAAAGAAGTTGGTAGAAATACAAAAATAAATTCTGAATTATTGACGAAAGACGAATTATTAAAATTGAAAAAAATAATTTTATCAATCAATAAATAATATTTATGATTTATTTTTTCTATATTTTTGGAATTTAAGTTTACGTGCTTTATATGAAGCATCAAGATATTCTTCTTTCATAACATGTTTATATCCAAAACCTAATAATGAAGCTTTCCACCATGATAAAATATTTGTATTTTCTGGTAAATATTTCTTTTTCTTATAGTAACGCAATAATAAAAACATAGAAAACCCGCTTAATAAATGTATAAATATTATTATATATATAATTTCTAGAAATTCTAATGTAGCTAAAGGAATAAGGGGAGCTTCGAGAGGATCGAATATAGCTATCATGGTAGTTATAATAATAACAATTATCATTAGTATTATCAATATCAATAATACTATAAATATAGGAATATCATATTTCAATGCAGCTTTTATTTTTTCAGATACTTTATATTTATCCAAAATTTTATCCATTATATATAAATAAAAAAAACAATTAATAAACGATATTCATAATCTACGTTTTTTCAATCTGTATTTATATCGATTATCAAGATGTTTTTTTGTTTTTTGTAATTTAAGTTTATGTATTTTATATCGAGTATCAAGATATTCTTCTTTCATAACATGTTTATATCCAAAACCTAATAATGAAGCTTTCCACCATGATGAAATATTTGCATCTTCCGGTATAAGTTTCATTTTTTTATAATTATACATTTTTAAAAACATAAAGAAACCACCCGATAAATGTACTATTGTTGTCACCAATATAATAATTAAGAGTAAAGGTGTGATAACATAAAATACAGGATTGATTAAACTTGTCCCACCAGCTATTAGAATCCAAATTATTGTTATTATTATCAAAATTAATAGTACTATAAATATAGGAATATCATATTTCAATGCAGATTTTATTTTTTTAGGTGTTATATATTTACCAGAATTGGTAATTGAAGTTTTATCCATTATATAAAATATTTTTAAAAAAAATATTCTATAATTATTTCGATAGTACATCAAATTCTTTTTTCATAACATGTTTATATCCAAAACCCATCAATGCCGCTTCCCATCATGATGAAATATTTGCATTTTTCGGTATACGTCCTATTTTTTTATACTTTTGCATTAGTAAATAATCGAAAAAACCTGTTTGAAAAGGTAATATTAATGGATATAATATAAAAGGTAACATAGCTAAAAATATTATAGCCACAAAATTGGTCATACTTATACCAATGATTACTATAGTCCAACCAAGCGCTATTATTATCACTAGAATTAATAATATCACAAATATTTTAATATTATATTTCAATGCTTTTTTTTATTTTTTTAGGCGTCATATATTCATCTGAAGTTGTATCCATTATATAAAATATTTCTATATATTATGAATTATTTTATTTATCGGATTTAATTCCTTTTAAACTGGTTAGTTCGACATAACCCCATCCTGTTAATCCAGCTTGCCATAATGGTATTATTTTCCGATCCGGTATAAGTCCTTCCCGTTTGTAGTTACGTAATTTTACATTTTTATTGATAGCCCTGGATAAACCATATGTTGGTATAAATATCAACATAAACACCGACAATATAAATATAATAGGAAATAATCCAGTTAGAAATGTGACTGTAAGAATATTTATGATAATAAATATCACTAATAAAGTGATATTAGTGATAGTGTTTAATACGAATGCATCGATTACTTTTGACATAATTATATAATATAAAAAAATTATTATTTATAATATTAAAATAGTTTTTTATATTATTTTAATAGTTTTTTATACACGTAGTACCAATTTTCTAATCCAGCTTTCCATATTGGGGTTTTATCAGTTTTAGAAAATAGACGTATTATGAGTGCAATTACTATACCCCAAATACCTACAATAATCATTTCAGGTATGATTGCAACAAATAAAGCTATTATTATAATCGCAATAATTGGATGCTTTCCCATCCAATTAAATAATGGTACAAATATCGGTTCTAGTTTATTCCATACTCTTGTTGAAGTTTGTTCACCTACATCAAAAGAAAGTGGCTTTGGTTCATTTTCTGACATTTTTTAAATCACCGATTATATAATCAAAAAAATATTTTTTTATTTTTTATTTGATATTTTAAATATTTTTTATTTAAATTATACTATTTCAATAATGACTATTTATAATATTAAAATAGTTTTTTATACACGTAGTACCAATTTTCTAATCCCGCTTTCCATATTGGGGTTTTATCAGTTTTAGAAAACAGACGTATTATAAGTGCAATTACTATACCCCAAATACCTACAATAATTAATTCAGGTATGAATGCAACAAATAAAGCTATTATTATAATTATGATAATTGGGTTTAGTCTTTTTATCTTATCAATTAATATTCCTATCTCATGTTCCATAGAACTAAAACCTTCAAGAGTAAAATCGTCGGTATTATCATCAGTTATTTTAGTCCAATGATAATCTTTTTTTGGAATATAATGACCTTCAAAAATATCATCATGTTTAAATTCTAAAAATGGCATTTTTTAAATTGATAATTATATAATTGAAAAATATTTTTACATATATCGTATAAAAAATGATACTATTAAAATATCCATGCATATATTCCTAATTTGAATAAAAATACCAATATAATCATTTCAATAATTATTATTGAAATAATTATATAGTTTTCCCATAAATTTAATTCTGATTTGTTCATTTTTTAATTATATAAAAAAATATTTTTTAATTTGGTATTTAAGATTTTTTTACTGCTTTTACAACATAAAACCAACTTTGCAATCCAGCTTTCCACCAATGGTTTTTATTATTATGTAAAAGTAATGCTACCGGAATACCCCATGCATATATCATTGCTATTTCGATTCCAAAGAAAAATAATGCAGATATTGATATCACAATAATAAGTAAAATTAAAAGTGCATGTTTTTCTAATGGTGGATAAATCCAATTATATGCTTTTTCAAATATATTCTGTGCTGGTTCACCGAACCCTTCTATGAATGATATATCATCCATACTTTTTGATAATGTAAATAATTCTTAAATTGATTGACTACAATTTATTAAATATATAATGTTGTTAAAATAATTATATATCGTTTTATAAATTTGTATATAATTAAAAAAATATTTTTTAATTTGGTGTTTAAAATTTTTTTACTGCTTTTACAACATAAAACCAACTTTGTAATCCAGCTTTCCACCAATGGATTTTATTGTGATGACTAAAATAATGTAGAAGTAATGCTACCGGAATACCTCATACATATATCATTGCTATTTCGATTCCAAAGAAAAATAATACAAATATTGATATTAAAATAATCGATATTAATAGATATGAATATTTTTTGAATATTTTTTGAATATTTTTTGAATATTTTTTGAATTATCATTCAATAAAAAATAAAAAATTTTTAAAAGTTGAGTTAAAATAACCAATTAATTTAATTAACAGATTAATAGAAAGTTGTATTTGATATAACAATCTTCGGATTCTAATTTTGAAATTCATAATAATCTTTCTTCAATAGTATATGTTTTCTCATAATCCTCCTCATCAGGTTCGTAAAATAATGTCCATCCAAAACCATCTTTTATGAATTCTTCAATTTCTGTATGATTATTTTCGGATGCTGCTTGAAGTGTAGAATTATACCAATCATTTGAATCAACTCGTTCGTCCCAACATAATAGTTTAACAACGTTTAAATGACCATTTTCAGCTGCCCATCTAATTGCTAAATTATCATAATCACTTGGATCAATTTGTTTATTTTTTAATAAAAGTTCAACAATGTCTGAATACCCATTTGCAGCTGCCCATTGAAGTATATCATAATTAGTATATTTGTTTGACGCATTTATGTATTCATCTTTTACCAGTTTTGCATATTTATCTAACATATTTTCACTAATTATATAATTTTGGCAATTTAATGATAAAAATCAATTTATATTTTGGTAAATGATAAAAATATTTTTACTTCAACAAAAATGATACTATTAAAATATCCATGTATATATTCCTAATTTAAATGAAAATACCAATATAATCATTTCAATAATAATTATTGAAACAATTATATATTTTTCCCATAAATTTGATTCTGATTTACTCATTTTTTATATAATTAAAAAAATATTTTTTAATTTGGTGTTTAAAATTTTTTTACTGCTTTTACAACATAAAACCAACTTTGCAATCCAGCTTTCCCCCAATGGATTTTATTGTGATACGCAGTATAATGTAGAAGTAATGCTATTGGAATACCCCATGCGTATATTATTGCTATTTCGATTCCAAAAACAAATAATACAAATATTGATATTAAAATAATTGCTATTATCAAATATGGATGTTTTTCGAATGTTTGAATTACTCTTCCTAAAATATTATTTAACTTTGTTTTTTTCGATTTAAATGCAGTTTCCCATAAATTTAATTCTGATTTACTCATTTTATATATTTTTTCGATAATATATAAATATATAAAAAAATAGTTTTAAATTATTTGATCACAATTAAATTACATAAACCCAACCTCTCCATGGATTTACCAATAAATCTTCAGTTGTATGTTTTGAAAATATAGTTTTAATTAATGCAACCATAAATCCAACACTCAAAAAGGTATATACTATATCATTCACCACAGGTATATACCAAGTAATTAGTGTTATAATGATACTTATAATGACTATCGACCATGTTGGAATTTGTTTTATTTTTTGTATAAATTTATTCATTGTATATAATAAAAATTAATTATTTTTTTAATATTTTATATTTATTCCAATATTATAAAATATTAAAATATAATTAAATATCATATTATTAAAGTAAATTTCTATTTATGTTTTGAAAAAATTGATTTTTATATAGATATATCAAAAATGGATATAGGTTTAATCGATTTAGTTTATAAATATGTGTATATTGGAAAATTTCGTTCTAAATTATTTCAATTAAATAAATACATATACAATCACCTAGCTTCATTTGTTGAAATATCGGATTGTTGTTTAACTGATAAAATTATCAAACAACCCAGATTTAATAATATCTATAAATTGAATTTAAATAACAACAATAATATAACCGATAATGGGATTAAACATATCGATATATATTCCTTGAATTTAGAAGATAATTGGATAATTACTGATGAAGGAATTAAACATATGAATATTCGTGAATTAAATTTAAGTAATAATGATAATATTACCGATGAAGGTATCAAATATATGAAATTACATACATTAAATCTGTCATATAATTACAATATAACGGATAAAGGGATAAAAAGTATGAGATTATATAGTTTGGATTTAACTTCAAATGTTAAAATAACCGATGAGGGGATACGGTATATGAACTTACATACATTAATATTGGATAATAATTCCAATATAATCGGAAAATATATGAGACGGATGACTGGATTACGTATTCTAAATTTAAACAACAACCACAAAATAATTAATAAAATAATCAAACATATGGAGTTGGATGAATTGGAATTGGAATCTAATAAATTGATCACAAATAATGGAATAAAGCATATGAATTTGATAAAATTAAATCTTAATAAAAATGATAATATCAGAGATCATGGAATTAAACATAGAAATTTGGAAATATTATATTTGGATTATAATAAAAAGATAACTGATAAAGGAATTGAAAATATGAATTTACGTATATTATCATTGTGTGAAAATGATAATATAACTGATAATGGCATACGATATATGAATTTGAAAAAATTATATCTAAGCGGTAATAAAAAAATAACAAATAATGGAATCAAACATATGAATTTGAATACCGTTGATTTAGTAAATAATCAAAAAATAACGAATATTGGTATTTTACATATGGATTTAAAAGTTTTGAGTAAATGTGGATATAGTTTAATTACAGATGATGTATTAGTTTACCTACAATTGAATAAATTAATCATCGATAATATTGATGATTGTTATCTCGATATATTGAAAAAGATGAATAGTTTTTATGAAATTCAAATTAACGATGAAGAACATATCATAACATATTATTAATTTTTTTATAAACAGAAAACTTTTTCCAATCTGGTTGATATTTCTGCAATTTTTAATTTCATATTATGTTGCGTTTCGAAAAATATGAATCCCATTCCAATCTCAGCTAAAATATTACTGGATAAATAACTTACACCAAATAATTTCTTACCACCTAACTGAAATAATCTAACGATAAAATATATAACAAACAAATCCAATAATAATTGAACAATTATATCTTTAATTAAAATATCGGTTGGAGCATTATTTGAAAATTTTATAAACCAACACTCCATAACCATACCTAATATAGCAAAAATGATTATAAATATTGCAGCATATAAAAAGTTAAAACCTGTTCGTAAAATTTCTTTATTTATAAAAAATTCGAGTTCTTTTATTTTTTTCATTATTTTTTATTTTATTTTATTTTTTTATATATACGTAAAATAAAATAAATATGGTATCACCAGCAATCTACGCATTTTTAACACTCGGCTCCGGAATAGGTGGAATGCTTATTACACCTCTATTACTTCTTTTCTTTATTCTAATTATTGGATATATTGTTGCAGGAATGCTATCATTACTATTGGTCTTTGAAAAGAAAATGGATTATAAAGATTTGATAAAATCAACATCTGGTAATTGGACAACAGTCAAAAATATTATTCATAATAAAGCGATAAAATTTTAAATATTATCAAATAAAAAAAATACATATATGAATTATTGACAATTGATACATATTTCATATGCATCATCTAGTATTGAAGATTTTTCTTGATTTCCAATATCGAAATTTATTTTTTTGTCTGTCGATTCCTTTTTATTAATTTTTTTAGTCGATGCTTGGAATGCACGATTAACTAATCCATTTTTCAAATAATAACAAAGTGTTTTAAGACCACGTTTATATGCATAAAAATACATACTATTTAAATATTTAATCGAATATTCTTTTGGATATAGATTTAAACTCTGACTCTGACACACAAACCAACCTCTTTCTACAGACATATCTATATATCTTTTCATACTTATCTCATATGATGTTTTATATATCACTTTTAAATTATCTGGAATTGATGATAATAAATTTGAATAAATTTCATTACTAAAATGGTCAGTACTATCGAAATATAACTTTCCACCATTTTCTATTATCGCGTGATACATATCTTCAGACCATAATTCAATTTCTTTCAAATCATCCACTAAATCGGGAACTATCATTCTGGTTTTTCCGGTACCGGAGTTGATAGCATGTATAGCTCCGAATAGAGGTTCGAATGATTTTGTTATACTTCCAAGTATATGTCCGGTACTAGCAGTAGGCATTAATGCTATAAGCGTGGAATTTCTAAGACCATATTTCTGAATTTCATCTTTTAACTTTTCCCATTTATATTTTGGAATTTTGAATTTAATTTGATGTTTATCATATTTCTCCCAAAGATCGAATTGTAATTCTCTATTGTGAGCCGGTGATCCTTCAAAATATGGATATGGTCCGTCAACTTGAGCTAATTTCATTGAAGTACTTAATGCGTGAAAATACATCTCTTCCATAATTTCACGATTCAATTTGAATGCCTCATCCGATTCATATGGTATTTTCATTTTTATAAATAAACCACCCAAATCTTGTATACCTAAACCGATCGGCCTATATGCATTTACACAATTTGATACCTCTTGTCTCGGGTATTTACTTGTATCCAACACTCTATTTAGAGTCATAACAGCCAGATATACCGTATATCTAAATGAATCCCAATTAAAGATTTTTGTGTGTTTATTGTAAAAATTGGATACTTTTATGCTACTAAGACAACATACCGATGTCATATCTTTTGAAGTGTTTAATGTAATTTCAGTACATAAATTACTTAATTTGATAACTCCCCGATTTTTTTGATTACTTTTTATATTGCATTTATCCTTCATCAATAAATATGGTTCTCCGCTTTGTTGCTGCATTTGTAATATTTTATCCCATAAGTCCCGGGAATCAATCTCAAAAATTATACCATCAGTTATTATTTTTTCACCATTTCTTATTTTTCTTTTATAATCATTATATTTCATAACATTTTTTTGTTTGATAGCGGTATTCACAAATTTATAATATATATCCTTAAATTTTTTACCATAAACTTCCTCCAATATTCCATAGTATTTAGGACACATCAAATACCACGGTTTTTTATTTATTACAGCATCCATGAATACATCAGATATCCATAATCCATAATGTAAAGATAATGCAGTTTCACTTTCCCTACCATTTAATTGATTTTTCATTTCAATAAAATCGAAAATTTGAATATGCCACGTAGCCATATAGGGGGAAAAGGCTCCTATTCGTTTACGTCCTTGGTCTACATAACACGCAGTTCCTTCAAACAATTTAATTGGATGAGTTATACTTTTTGCATAATAGTGTGTATTACCGATAACTGATTTATTTGATCTAAGTTTTGTAAAATTTATACCAATTCCCCCTCCACCTTGTGATAATAATGCACATTCATGCATCGTTTCATAAATACCATCAATTGAATCATCTTTCAAATCTAAAGTATAGCAGCTTATAAGTTTCCCATTAATCGTACCGGCATTCATCAAAATTGGTGTTGCACATGTAAAATTAAATACACTCAATGAATTATATATTGATTGGATCATATCTATAGAATACCATAAAGATACAGCAACTCGCAACCACATATATTGTGGTATTTCCGATAATACCCCATCTTTAGTTTTCAAAAGATAAGATTTTTCAAGAATATTCAATGTATTTTGATTAAATTTATAATCTCTATCCAAATCTACCATTTCATCCAACTCTTTCGCATTATTCCTTACGAATTTTATAAATTTTGGTTGAAGAATATTTTTGTTGATTTCACACATTTCAGAAAATGTTCCTATATTCTTTTGCATATTATGTACTCGAATTCTCGCTGCCAGCAAAGAATATGCATAATGATGTTGGGTTGATAGAAAATATATAAGATTTTTATCATCGATATTTATTAATTTATCGAAATCGATATGTTCATAAATTGATGGAAATTTTTTTGATATATTTTTTAAAATATCCATCGTTATTATAATATGATAATTAATTTAGAATAAAAAAATATAAATAATTATCTGATCACATTATTTATCATTGGAGTGTATCCTGCCTCCGGGTATGTACCATATCCGTAGCTCATATTAGTATATAAACATTTTTTAGAACAAATGTGGTCCATTCCACGACATACATTTTTACAATGATTAATTGTATTTTCAAATGGTTCTTTTTTATATAGAAATGCAAATAAAATTGCACATATAATTATAATAAGATATATCCATACAGTCATTATATAGTTAAATAAAAAATAAAATTACATTAATCATATATACTCAACACCATTCCAATATTTCTGCTTTTGCTTTTGAATTATCCTGATTTTTTTAGGTTTAATTGTATCTTTCACTACACATTGATGCCAATCGTTTGCATTAAATTTTAAATTCTTTCTATCTTCTTCTATTTTCTTCAATTTTTTATTTGTCTTTTTCCTCATTTTTCTAATCTTGTTTCTTAGTTTTTGTTTTATTTGTTGTTCTTCTGTTTTATTATTAGTCATTTTTTATTATTATGTACGCAAAATCAATTTTTATTCCAATAAAAAAATAATTATCAATTAAAAAACCAAATTCATATCATCAATTTTTTTAGTTTTCTCGAAATCGAATATCTTTTTCAATGTTGATTGTTTAATTTTCGTTGAGTTAATCGATTGAATAGTTATCATATATGTATTAGATACATTTTTAATAACTTTATTAGTAAATAAATTTTGATATTTTATATGTTGTTTTGGAAATATCAAAGTGTTTGTTATGTATCGATCATTTTCACGTATTATCCTCATTCCTTCATAAACACCAAATTCTTCTTTATATTTTTCTTTTAATATTAACTTTCCAATTTTATCCCACACTGGAATAATTAATATATAGATAATATCATCATATTCCTGTACCAACTTGATAATTCTTTTAACTGTATATTCAATTAAAAATTCATCAAATGGTGGATTTACCTCCATTATATCACCTTCTTCTGGTCTATAGTTAAAAAAATTACCCATACTACCAAATGGTTTTTCAATATCCGGAAACATACTACAGAAATTGAGAAATTGTGAATTAAATGGTGAAGCGAACATTTCGTTGTCAATATCTAAATATTTGGTTAATCCTTCCGTGATATAATTTGCGATACTTAATTGAGTATTATCATTCCAGAGACCAATATATTTATATCTAAACACCAATATAAATATATCCTCAATATAATTTTTCGATTTATTGTTTTTAATAGCTAAATTATAAAATGTTTTTTTATCAACTACTTGTTTAATAGATTTATATTTGAGAAATACTTTATTCCTCTCAATTTTTGTAATCTCCGGTTTTAAAGTATCGGCTTGTACTTTTTTACATTTGGGATAAGATTTTTTAAAATCATCAAAGAATTTTTCTGGATTATCTATTTTAATTTGATCTTTGATAAATTCAAGTTGTTTATTTTTATGTTTCAATATTGGAATAACTTCTTCATTACCCAATACAAATTGGAAATAATACCATTTTCTGAATGATAATTTCATTTTATTTTTTGTTATGTTTAAATTTTTTTTGAGAAGTTTATCAAATAGTTTTTTTAATTCTTCAAAACATCTTCGATTTTCAATTTCGATATTCATTATATAATAAAATTAATTTTATGTTTATAAAATCAATTTTTATTGTAATTATTTTTCAAAAAAAAGTTTATCGATTATACAGATATATTTAAGTTTTCTAAAAATGAACATTTATTTTTATTTTTTATCAACATTGTAAAACAATCAACGCATACAGAAATACCCCGATTAGATATATCAACAATATCTTTTGTATCTGTACAACAACAAATACAACAAATCGCTCTATTTTTATTTGTATAATTATTCAATAATTTATTATTCGATAATTTATTATTGATAGATAATTTATCACAAATAGAAATTCCAATTTCATGTAGAGTTTTTTTATATGAAGTTTTTTTATCATTGTCTGTTTTTTTATCAGTCGTATCATTATCTTGCATATCCTTTACAATTTTTTTCGATGATGTATTACATGATTGATCTACTTTAGGTGATACATATCCAGTATGTAGATTCGATTTTCTCTGATGATACAGTTTTATCAAGGATATGTGAATTACATAATTGTTTGAATTGATTTTTATCTAATATATTCAAAATATCATTTAAATCTATTATTGGTAGTTTTTCTTTATTACCCATTATATTATCGTTTATTTTTTTTATAAAATATTAAAATATCTTTAACATATTATCGATTATTATCTAGTAATTGAAATATTTTATCTAAATCAATTCTTTTATGTAATTTATATGTTTTGATAGTGTTTTCTTTATAAATTTCCAAATCAGTTTTATCGAGTTCAGGATCATCATTTTCATCGGGTTCAGGATCATCATTTACGTTCAATTTATCCAATTCTAGACCAACTCCATCGAATTTAAAATTTTGTTCATTTTCAATCAAATAAAATCGTTTTTGTTTTTCTCTGTCTTCATTAAAATAAACTTTCTGAAATTTTGATATATTATTTTTTTTCGTTTTTATTTTTAACCTAATTATATTTTCAATTTTATGATTAGGTACAAATCTGGGTGGTTTTTCTTTTTCTTTGAAGAAATTGTATTTTCCTATTTGTTCAGCGAGCCATTTTATACTCATTTATATATTATATCAATAATTATTTTTAATATATTCTCATTATTCCTTTTTCTATTTTCTTTCTACAAAAAGGACATTCTTTTTTGAATTTTACCAATTCTCTCGAACACGTTACACATAATTGAACATGTCCACAATCTAAAATAACTGTGTTTTTTCCTCGTTCCATACATATACAACATGGATCGTTTTTTTCATCGTCTGGTTCATCCTCATATTCTTCTGGTATTTGTATTTCTATTTTTTTTGGAATTTTACTTTTTGAACATTGATCTATACTCTCTTCAATTACCAATGGATAATTGTATAACCCAGTTAATAAGTTGGATATCATATTACGGTTCAATGAAGGTCTGTGATATTCATGTACAGGGTTGTTATCACTTGAAGAAACTTCATTATCTAAAGGTTGATAGACACGTTCATCATATTTTTGAAATCCCAAATTTACTAGAGCTGTACGATTATTTGTAATATTACCTATCTTCGTTCTTCTTCTTGAGAGAATTTTATTCTCGATAAATTTCTCTATACGGTCTGTCGGCATTTTTATATATTTAAATTAAAATTATTTTCAATATATAAATGTTTGGTTCAATTAGACGTAAAAGAAGAAATAAATTAGTTCCAGCTTCGGGAGCTATTGAAGCTAGACAATGGTTGGATAGTAAAGAGTTTTCTAAAGCTGATCGTAGACATGACTACAAAAATGATTATAAATGGACTGATATAGGTAATTTATTTTGGTCTGATAAAAACATGGAATGGTTGAAAAAAGCTATAATAACTGGTGTATTGAAAAAATATAATGTTAATTTAATTAATCCGGATTTCAGGTTTTTACGTGACGCCATGCATGAAACATTTTATGATATGTTTGATCGTAAATTACAAAGAAAAAGAACGACAACTAATGCATTAATGATGATGAATGCTACCCGTGAATGGAGATATGATCCAAGTAAAGATGAAGAGCGTGGTATAATGGTCAATCCAAAAAGAGTAAATATAAAACCACAATATCCATTAAATGATACATTATCAGATAAAGTATCTCAACCATTAATGACTCTACCTGCATTATTATCACAATTAAATTTTCAAACAATTGAACATGCTTTATCGGAAAGATTAGCTGGGAGACATATAAAAGATAAACTATGGTTTAATAAAATGTATAATATGACAGTATTTGAAAAAAGATATCCTACCGGATTTATGGTTAGAGGTGGTGGTAAGGGGTTAAATGTTCGACGAAATAAATTTGAAAGTATGAATATTAGACAAGTACCACCAATAATGCATGACGATAGGTTTAAAAATAATTTATATGATTGTAATTATCGCCGGAATCGAGCTTGGGAATCTTCTCCAATCAAATGTAAAAATACCGATTTAATACTTAGAAACTTAAATATGGGAATAAATAAATCTTCCAGTAGATATAATTGATAATTATATTTATCGTTAAATATATAATTTTATTTTTTTCAATATACTAAAATGTTCAAGCATAAAAAAATTAAATGGACTCATAGTAATCTCGAAATTGAGAACATCACAATGGATAACGGTAATGTTACATTTTATAAAAAAATTGGAGAAGGTGGATTTTCAAATGTGTTATTAGCCAAATTATCCGATCATGAAAATACTAATTTAGAAGTCGCAGTAAAAATAGAAAAAACAAATAAAAAAAATATATTGGAGCATGAATATAAAATATATCAAAAATTGAAAAATATAAGTGGTATTCCTATCATATATGGATTTATAGTAGGTAATAATCATCGATATATGATTATGGAAAAAATGGATAAGAGTTTGACTGATATAATAAACAAAAAACATAGGTTTAAATTAATTGACGTTATAAAATTAACGATTTGGTCATTGGTTATAATAAAAAATATACATAATGCGGGTTATATACATAGAGACATCAAACCTTCAAATTTTATGATTAAAAATAGAAAATTGAAATTAATAGATTTCGGATTATCCAAAAAACATATTAAAATATTCAAAAGATATAAACATAATCATATAATCGGAACTTTAAGATATTGTTCTTTAAATTCTCATTTATATAATGAATTAAGTTATAGGGATGATCTTGAAAGTTTAGGATACACTATTTTATATTTTCTAAAAGGTAATTTACCATGGCAAAAAATAAAAACAATAGATAGCTTAAATATCAAAGATAAAGTATCATATTTAAATACAAAAATAAAAAATATAAAATTAAGCATAACACTCGATGAATTATGCAATGATGTACCGGAAATTATAAAAAATTATTTTAAGATGATAAGAAAATTGAAATTTGGTGACTTACCAAATTACAACAAACTTATAACAAATTTTAAAGAATATTTATACGAATTGAAACAATATGAAAAATCTGGTAAGAGTAATTATAATAGATTATCATACCATATCAAATATACCAATGATTAATAGTTTAAGTATATGTGTTCTCTTTTCTTTAAATGTATTATCATACATCCAACCAATGTTATAATTACCGAAAATCCTAATATAACTAACATCGGAAATAGAAATGTTACCAAATCGTTTAAGACATTAATCAGATCAGTTTTATATTCTTTTACAACATTATTTATAATATTATTTTTAACAATCGTTTTATTAAATTTTTCAGTTGTATAAATGGTATTTGGAATAGGATATTCATTATAATAATAATAAAATGAGGCAATTTCTATCTTATGATTTACAACTATGATATCATATTGTTTGATATTTTTATCGCAGTTTTGAGATCGATATAAATATAGTTTATCAACATTTGTTGAATTTAAATATCCATTCCCGGTTATTGTTACACTGACATTCGTATTTTTTATATAGTAAATATTTATTGTATTATTGGGTTGAACAAAGAACATATCATAATAACTATGTCCAGGAATTATATCAACGTGATACGTATTCGCAGATATAAATAATAATAAAAAAACTATAAAATTCATTTTTTATATAATTAAAAATATCTTTATCAAATTATTTTTTTATATTGTCGTTCTAAATGATTTAACCAAGGTAATGATAACAATGTGATGACAGACATAACAATACCCCATATTGGTCCTATTAATAAAGCGACAGCAGGGATTGATGATGATAAAGCTACAATAATTACATATAAAATTACATAAAAATAAAATACAAAATTCAAACTACCATGTAAAAAACCCATTGTATTATATATAAAATATTAATTAATATTTTATATATATAAAAAATGTCGGATGTTATTCGAACTGATTTTACAACCAAAATAAATGATATTTTTAAAGGTTATATCACAAAAAAGGATGAAAAAATCAATAAAGATTTTTGTAAAAAGGCATTAGATAAAATTGTGTTGAAGAGTTATCAAAAGTTCCCCGCAGAATATTTAAAATATAGTAATATGCGAGGAATATTACTATATTATGGATTAGGTAGTGGTAAAACTTTGACTGCAATTAATATAATGAATAGTATAAAAAAGGATGTTATTTTAATGTTACCAGCATCATTGAAACCTAATTTTGAAGTACCTATTAGTAAATTTTATACAAATGGTAAAAATGTAAGATATATATCATACAATGCTCCAAATGTAGTTGAACAATATGAAAAAATTGAAAATAAGGATAAAGGCATATATAATTTCTTCAATAATAAATTAGTTATCATTGATGAAGCCCATGTATTTTTCAAAAATGTTATAAGTGGTAAAGCCAAACAAGCAATTGAAATATTTTTTAAATTGATGAATGCAAAGAATATTAATTTGATTTTGCTAACCGGTACACTTATAAGTGGAGATCCATTTTCATTAGTTCCAATTTTTAATGTATTGAAAGGATATATAGTTGAGAATGATAAAAAATATGAATTATTCCCATCTGACCGAGAGGAGTTTAATAAATATTTCTTATCAAATGAGTTTAATTCTATAAAGAATAGGGATATATTTCAAGATAGAATTTCCGGATTAGTTCTATATTATAGAGGAATAAAGGATGAAAAACAATATATAGTTCCTAAAAATATGGGTATGAAAATAATCAAATGTCCAATGGGAAAGGTACAATTTATCAATTATATGACCGCAAGGAAAAATGAATTGGATTTTGAACGTAAAGCACAATTTCAGAAAAAGAAATTTGAAAAATCAAAATATAAAAAACCGGTTAGGGAGAGTATCGGAACATATAAAATAAATACCGCTCAAATATGTAATTTCGGATTTCCTGATGATGTATTGAAAGAATATGATATTATTATTCAACGATTAGGTGGTAAAAAACCCAAAAATTTCAAAGTTACAGAACGACGTTGGCAAATAATGGAAAAATTATATAAACCGAATCAAATATGGAAAATGATTGATAAATTATCTGGAAAAATATTGACATTGTTTAATAATATAAGTAAAAATGGAAAAGAATTTATATTTTCAAGATTTGAGATACTGGGGACCAGAATTATAGGATTAATGTTGGAAATGGATGGATATACTGAATTTACTGAAAAGGATACTTTTGAAACATTAAAAAAGAAAAAAAGATTTATGATTATCGATGGTGATACAAAAAATAAGAATAAAATGACATCTATTTTTAATAATCCAAAAAATAACAATGGTGACTATATTCAAATTATAATTGGTACCACTGTTGTATCAACAGGTGTAAGTTTTACAGGATTGCGTAAAGTGCATATATTTGAACCACAATGGAGATATATTGATATTGAACAAGCTATTGGTCGGGCGATAAGAACATGTTCACATGAAAACCTTCCAATTAATGAACGAAATGTTAAAATCTATTTATATATTTCAACATTTCCAAAAAAAATAATAATAGACCGTGGTAAAACAACAGATGAAACTTTATTTGAATCCAGTTTGAAAAGAAATAAGTTAAATAACACTTTTCTTAATGCTATAAAAGAAGCATCGGTTAATTGTACATTGAATTTTTATGAAAATTCTACAGAAGATGAACCATTAGTATGTCGACATTGTTTGAATACAACGCAAGGTATAAAATTATATCCGGCTGATATCAACCAACATATGATTGATGGATCTAAATGTTATATTGAAGAAAAAAAGATTGAACTTTTAGATAGTAAATATTTTAAAGATGGAAAAAGATTGAAAAAGGACAAAAATGGTAATGTATATCAATGGAATGGTGAATTAATGGAACTGGTTGGATTTATCAGGGATGATGAATTTATATTAAATAGTCAAGATGATATGTGGAATTAGAATTTACATTTTATAATATGGGAAACTTATAATATAATATATCACATAATACCATGAAAATAAACCAGATGTCATAACGATATATTTCTTTTTTAATGGGAACATTTTTTCATTTCTGTGATTTGATAGAAATAAAGCTACAACTATTCCTGCTAAATAAACGATATTGAATAAAGTTAATAAAATCCATATTAAAATTATAAAAATTAAATTTAGTATTTCGGGGTTAAAAAGTTCTGTCATAATTCCCGTTTCACTACTAGTTTTCGCAACATCACCCGTTAACTTTTCAGATTTACCGAATATTTTTTTCAATATTTTACCCCCGTCTTTTTTTATCGATTTTAAACCATCCGAAATTCCACGGATTGTTGCTGTTGTACCAATCACTAAATTATTAAAAAAATTAGTATCACGTACTGCTATATTTTTTGACATCTTTATATATACAAAAAAATAGAAAATTATCTTATATTTTTTAATTCCCGATTTCCGATTATACAATTATATAAAACTCAATGATAATTATCTATCTCCCCAATACTCATCTACCGCACCAAATTTAAGATCATTTTTGATAGAACCATTTGCCCATCTATTGGATCCAAGATTACCTGGATTTCTATCAACGACATTGTTCATTATCTTAGCTAAATTATCTACGATTGGTATTTTATGTTGATCAAAATATGAAGCTAAAGCCTCGTCGGTTTGATAATTATTTGACGCACCTCTTCCAGATTCAAGGATATCAATAGGATTATAATTAACAGATTGATGTAATGAATTTGGATCTTTACTTGATTGATGTTTCATAATATTCTCAATTAATGCAGGTGGCATACCACGGAAATCAGTTGATGCTCTTACTACAGTTTGTGGTTTCTTATAATAACGACGTTGTTGTGCTAACAAATTTGATATTTGTAAATTTAGAGGTTTCTGATTATTATTTGGAAGAAGACTACCATTTTGTCCAAGTAAAGGATGGTCTGTATCAACAGCATTAATAATATCATCGGTTCTATTTTTTATTTTTTTCAAATGTGGAGCATCATCTTTCGGTGTTGGTTTAACTCTACGTATAATTTTATCATTAGGGGTTTGTCTTTTCAAATGGAAATCCATAAGTGCGTCCATTGTTGCTTGATTATTTTGAGTTATTTTAAAAACCGATAAATCATTATCTGCATGTGACGCAAAATTCAATATATCCGATGTTGTTTTATGAACAACTTTTCCAACTTTATCTGCAACTCCTTCGGCTATTCCCGCACGAATTTTATATTTAGCTAAAATAGCTTTTGTAACATTTGATGCTGATGCTGCGTAATATATTGGACCTTTTTCACATAAAACTGATTCGATATCAAATTTATTTTTTCCAGCCATACTATCCACCATTCTATTCAAATTCGCCGAAGTTTTCATAAAAATCCCATTAACATATGTAGAATCCGATGATGTCATTGGAGCTACATGTTTTAACATATCCATAGTTTCTTTTGAAGCCGTATCTTGAGCATTTTTGATAATCGATGAAATAGGATGTGTTGTATTAATAACAACACCTGTTGTCATATTCTCCTTATTATCCACAATTTTAGTCAATTTAGGGTAAAGAAAGTAGATCGCCAAAATGGCAATCAAAACCAATATTATCACATTTATCGATTGACTATACATGATGTAATTATATATTAATAAATAAAAATAAAAAAAAATAAATGCTGATAAATAAAATAAATTAATCACTAAAATAATCGCTATCATTATTATTCGTTCCCAATCTTTTTAATTCCGCTTCCCATTCCTTTTCAGATACATCACTATCCGATGTATCACTATCTGATTTATCATTATCATTATCCGATTTATCACTATCTGTATTATCACTATCTGAATGACTTTTCACAATTGGTTTTGGTTTTGATCTCGATTTTGGTTTTGATTTTGATTTTGATTTTGATTTTGATTTTGATTTTGATTTTGATTCACTACTTTTGATTTTAACTTTTTTATTAACTCGTTTTCTAACTCGTCTTTTTCGAATATTTTCATTCTCGGAATCATCAGAACTACTATCATCCGATGATACAACAACATTATTCTTATCTGTTCCTTTTACAATACATAATTGATCTAATTCTACGAACATTGAAATTTTATTTCTTTTTGTTTTGGTATAGAAAATTGTTATTACCGGATATAGATCAACATTATCTAAATCATTCATCAATTTACCGAAACCCCTAACGGTTGTCTGGTTAACTTTATTGATATTACCATTTTCATCCATAAATACTGATACATTAAGAGATTTTGTTTCTTTATTTTTCCAAATTTCAAATTTGATAGAATCATTTTCGTATATTGGAATTAAAAGTTTTTGTAGACTACGTGAACTACATTTTTTATTATATTTCTTCTCGAAATATGGTACAATAGATTTTAAATATTTTCTTTGAATTTTATCCAATTTATCAAGAAATTCTTCATTATCAAATTTCAATTCAAGTATCGCTTTATTTCTTCTATTATGAATTTTAAATGATTCCATTTGAGCTTTTGGACCGGAAAATGATAAATATGATTTATCATCGCCATAATGAATTTCGTGGAATACTTTTTTATCGTCTGTGGTGGTTTCACTTACTATAATTTTCGAAGTATCGATATCGGTAAATACTGGAAAATCTGACATTTTTATATTTAAAAAAATAAAAATATCTTTAATAAATTATATCGAATACCCATAGGTTATCAATACTCTTTTCAAATTTAATAATTCATCTATCCAAATTTCAGTTGGAGTAGTATTTTCCAATTCTCCATAAATTTTTAGTTTATCTTGAACTTGTTTCTCAAATATTTTATAATTTTCATCAGTGAATGATCTAACTCCCATTCTAATAAGAAATTCATATTTTCCTGGTTGTAATTTTGCTATTTGAGTAGCCAATGGAATATATGTATCTATCTGAGCAATAATTTCGTTAGTTTTAAACGTTTTCTGTGTTGATTGAATAATAATCTTATGTTTTCTTATGCATGAAATATAATCCAATTTACATTTCAATATATCAATCTCATCTTTCAATATTTTAAGTTGTTTATTTCTTCTCACAACATAACCAATTAAACGCTGCTTCATAAATTCACTCATAATATCATATATTGATTTATATTTTTGCAATTTCAATTCAGTATTGAATAGAACCATATTTGTTAATTTGAATATTTTCACGAGTTTAAAATCATCATATATTTTTATCATTCGTGACATTTTATCCAATTCATTCAAACGAGTGATATATCCATCACTTAATTCAATTTCAAATCTTTCATGCCAATCATTTTCATTGGTTATTGTATCGGTATTAAATCTTTTGAAATCAATAATCTTATCATCGTAAAATGTTTTCAAGAATTCCATATAACGTTGTGTCCATACTGTTGGAGGTAATTCCGTTATTATCAACATTTTATTTTTCAAATCAAGTGAAAAATCTCCATAAGTTCGATATTCATTAGTATAAATCATATTTAAATTATTAGTTTTCAAATTTCTCCAATAAGGTCTTATTACCGGTAAAACATTCTCACCTCTATTATGAGCAAGTATATAATCGATAATATCAATCGGATTATGTGGAGGTATTGTTGAAGAATAACCTACTCCAATTCCCATAGTTCCTTCAACTAATACAGTGGGGATTATTGGATAGTAATTCTCCGGTTCTCCAATTTTACCATCTATTTTCGATGATTTTAAAATAATATTGTCTTTCTTATTTATCAAATATTTCATCATTATAGATGGTGCGACTGAGATATATCTCGGTTGTCCATGACCCTCTTCACCTTGCCTCTTACCGGGACCAGTCAATCTAGAACCAAATTGACCTATACCAACTAACCATGGGATATTATGTGCACCAATAAAACTCTGAGCCATTCTGATAATTGTTTGAAACAACGATGCTTCACCGTGATGATAAATATCTTCAGCGATTATTTTACCACCTAACGCATTTACTTTAATTCCTGTTAATTGAGATATAGTCGATTTTGATACCATATATAATACCTTTCTCTGAGATGGTTTAAGACCATCCATTATATGTGGAACCGATCTTATACAATCATCGATAGCATATTGAATATGTAATACGTTAGCATGTTCTTTAAATGTTGCTACTTTTCCATTAATTTGTTTAGTAATACCTTTTTGTGAAAAATTACTGACCCATTCTTTTCTTTTCTTTGTGTCCCTACCAAGAATTATATCAAAGTATTTTTCTCCTTCTGAACAATTATTCACATCTTTTGTATCTTTATATTTCAATATATTTCTATTTATATCATTGAAATAAATGGCCATTTCTTTTAAAGTATATGTAGCTAATCCCTTATAATATTTGGCTTTATATCCTTGTGGAATTACACCATTATTTTTAGAAATCCAATTTTCAAAGTTTTGTTCAGTATAAAACCCTATATCTTGTTTTTTACTTGATAAGAATTTAACTATATGAGTTCTTAAACTTGTGATATACCCATGTTTAAATAATAAATTCGGCCAATATTTTCTGAAAAAATTCATTATCAGTGATACTATATGATAACCATCTGAATCACTATCAGCAGCAATACAAATTGATCCATATCTTAATTTTTCAAGTGATTTTTTAGTAACGTATTTCGAATATGGATCTACATTTCTAACATCAAGGTTTAAAATTTTAACAATTCCTAATAATCTATCATCACTGGATGTTAGAACTATGTTTTTCTTTGCGGTAACATTTTTTACTTTTCCTTTAACTGGATATACTCCAAAATAATCGCTTATACTATTTGATACTTTAGCGAAACACCCTGTAATAGAAGTCATCGCAGAATCTCCTTCCGTTAATATTAATCCACATTTACTTCGTCTTTTACTTGCACCTGGACCTTTTAAAGCATTGGCTTCAATATATTTATCCACTTTAATTCTAGTTCCAATACTCTTTTTGAGTTCTTTATTAAATGGATTAGTAAAGTTTTGTTTTTTACTCGCTAAATATATATCTATTTCTTTTTTGATATTAATCATAGACATCATTTTTTTAACTTCTGTAAAATCTGGTTTTGATCCGAATTTAGATAATTTTGTACCCAATTTAGATTTTTTCTGATCATCGAATATTGGATTAGGTATTAATGTATTGATAATTACTGAAAATATCTTATTAATATCATTACGTTTTAATAATTTTTGATCTCCATCTTTTTTATCATTTTGATAATATGTATTAGGAAGTATATCACAAATCCTGGTTAATAATTCTTTTCTAACATATTTGATATGTGTTGACTGTTCATCCGATGTATACATTCCATTGACAAATCCCATTGAAAATTTATTATATTTGTTTCCGATTTTAGGTGAAATAAACACCGATATTTTCCAACATTTTGATTTAAATATATAAACCGGAGATACAATTCCTGAAATTAATGTTGGATAATAAGCAAAATGATCTATCTTTGGATTTATACATTTGTTATTATAATATATATCAACATCATCACTAAACAATAGTAAATCATGAACTCTTTTACGTATTAACGGTTCTATATCATTCAATGTACAACCATCAAATTTAGTATAATCAGGGTAACATACAACTCTAGTTTGATCTTGTCTATCAATTTTTCCAATGATAGGTTTAGATATATTAGTTTTATTATCTGAAAATGTTTGACGATAATACATACCATTATTAATAGTCGATAACTCAAACTTTTTCGAATATATGACGGTTATCTTTACACCTAGTCCATTTCTACCACCTGAATATCGAATTTGATCATCATTGAAATTTGAAGATCTCATTGGAACAGTAAATATGATTTCTGGAATATATTTATTTGTTTTTTCATACTTTTCAATATATATTCCCAATCCATTATTTAAAACTGTCACACTATCTTTTGTCACCGTAATTTTAATTATGGTAACCGGTTTATCCGATTCTTTAACTCTCCATACATGATCACTAGCATTTGATATCATTTCATCAATTATCTGGTATAATGGAACAGATATATTTAATTTATCTTTATAAATTTTACCATTTTTCATTATAAACGCATGTTCTTCTCGTCGATCCAATGCACCAATATATGCATCTGGTCGTTTATCGATATGTTCATCGATATTTAAACCACTATAATGTATACGGAAATCACTCATTTTATTATATATAAAATGAAATCAATTTTAATAAAGAACCTCTAAAAAAAATCGTTAAATTGATCAATTTCTTTATTCAATGGTGTACTACGACTTACACGATATTTTGCATTCTTATTATCATTAAAATTTTTCAAATCTAATATCAATTCATCGAGTACAATTTGATTTTTGATTGGTTCTTCATCAGTATCATTCAATAATCTGACTATTCTACTTTTATGAGAATTATGAATAACCAACGGAAATTCAAGTCCGGTTACAAATTTGATTCCATTTAAATTATGAATTAATTTAAATTGCTTTTCGGTAAGATCACCCATCCATTTTTTCATATGGTGTCTATCTGGAACTCTCGTTATTTTAGTATTCAATCCAATTTTATCATGAAGAAGAAAAAGATAATTTTCACATTTTTCTCTGTTTTCTTCATTAATTTTTAAATTATAAGTATATGCACAACTAAATGAGCAGAAATGACCTTTGGTAACAAATATATTTTTATTAAATCTAATTGGTAATCCTATACATATATCTGTGATATTGGTATCACACCACCAACATAATGATTTACAGTTTTGATGCCATGATTTTGGTGATATATTTTTCTTTATTTCATTGATAATGTAATCATTTTTATTAATTACATTACCATAAACATGATTAACATCAATATATTCTTTATTATCAACTTCATTTTTCATAATATTTTTAATTTCTGAATTTGGTTTATTGGTATCGATTATTTGATCATCGCCAATTGATCTTAATATATTATTTTGATTTATATTATTATTATTACTATTTAAAATTTTTGAAGTTGCTTTTATAATTATTATTAGTGACATTTTTTTTTATTTTATTTTATTATATATATTGAAAATGGTTAAGAGAAAATATAAAAGAAAAAGTAAAAAGCGAGTTGTTTGGGGTGGTGAATATAAATCAAAAAAGGCTGGATCACTATTGATGAACGGTGGATCTAGTCTTAATCTATCAATGATAGTGATACTTATTATAATAGCAATTATCGGATTCTTTTTATTTAAAAAATATTTCAAAACCGAACCACTTCGAATACTAGGATCTGGCGGAAATGGGATACCAAATGAATCTCCTAATCCACCTGATATTACAGATTATGATACACGTCAAATGAATCATGGTCCAGGTGCCGGATTTGACAATTTTAGAAAATATTCTAATCCAAATAAGTGGATTCTGGGAGATGATGGATCCGGTAGAATAATTACAGCTGAAGATGAAGAGAATCACAAAAAATGGGTAAATTTACAAATTCCTACTATTCCACCATTAGCATTACGTCCTAATCAAGCTGGAAGAGCAACAGATACATTAATTGATACTATGACAGAACCAGAAAAGCAATTATCTGAACAAAATATTACCAAACATTTTAATAAGGATTCAGTAAAAAATTCTCTCAACAGACATATTGAGAATCATATTACTACATCAAAATTAAAAAAAAACTATAAAAAAACAAATAATTTAAAAGAAGGATATAAATCTCAACTAGGTGGTCTTGATGTTTCTAATTATATGCCTGGATATAATACAGTTGGTAATATTAATCAATCGTATTTAGCTCTTATTGACGGTAGAAACAAACATAAAAATTTAAGTTCAGATTTGATAAAAGGTCAAACAAGAACATTAGATAATATTTTATCAACTGGTTCAAAGGAAAATTTTAATCTTTCAATGGGGGGTCAAATGAATGGACATTTAAAATTAGATACTAAGTAAAATTTTATAAAAATTTTTTTTACTAATATATATAAAAATGTTCTTAATTATATTAGTAATAGTATTGATATTATTCGTCATGTTTACCAAAAAGGGAAAAAATATATTTCATGAAATATTAAAAAAATTAAAATTGAAAGAAGATTTTTCATCATTTGAATCATATAATGAATGTAAAAAAGCTGGACATACAGATACATTTTGTAGTTATGCTTCGGCAACTCCACCATATCATACTGGAATAAATCATAGATTTGATGAAGGACAATTTAATTATCATAATACCAATTAATTTATTTCAAAAGTTAATGATCCCCAATTATTATAATCAATTAAATCGAAACTTTCTAATTTGAATAAATTGATATCTTTGATTTGATTTTTTTTGATTTTCAATTTTGGAAATTTAAATGGTTTTCTTGCTAATTGTCTATTTAAATTTTTTATATGATTTAAATAAATGTGCGCATCACCCATACTATAAATAAATCTATCCGGTGTTAAATCACATATATATGCAATCATAATTGTTAATAATGAATATGAGGCTATATTAAATGGGGCACCGCATGCCAAATCTACAGAACGTTGATATAGATGACATGATAATCCTCCTGAGTTAGATACAAATAATTGAAATAATACATGACATGGTGGAAGTGCCATCTTATCAATATCAGATGGATTCCATGCTGAAACTAATATCCTTCGAGATTTCGGATTCTTTTTTATTAAATTTATAGCATTTTTTAATTGATCGATTGGTTTATCTTTTGTTCCAGTTGACCATTTTCTCCATTGGTGACCATATATCGGACCAAGTTGACCCTCATCATAATCAACTAATCCCACTGAATCTAGATATTCTCTGGTGCTATTTTTATCCCAAATATGTATCTTTTTATCCTTCAATAAATTTGCGTTGGTACTACCAGAAATAAACCACAATAATTCTTCAACTATACCTCTATAAAACACCTTTTTTGTTGTCAGTAATGGGAATGTATTATCTCTTAGAGAAAATTCTATATTTTGTGGAGAAAAGTAAGCTATAGTATCGACTCCAGTTCTATTTACCCTTTTCTCACCATTTTTTAAAACGTACTCCATATGTTTTAAAAATCTGGTTTCATCTGTATTGATTTTTTTATTTTTTAACATTAAATGAAATGAATATTCTCTTTTATTATTGATATTACGAATATTTTTTATACTATAATAAAATCCAATTGAAAAGGCTAAATTAATTGGAAAATGGCAATCAAATTTATCGGAATCTCTTTCTTTTATTATTGTCACATGTATAACATCAATATATTTAAGTGCTAATTTATATATTTTCTCTCCTCCAATAATAAAAATTCTTTTACCTGGTATACTATCACTATATATGATTGCTTTTTCAATAGTGTTGAATACCATTACTCCGGGTATAGTGGATGTTTGTCTAGATATAACTAAATTTATTCTATTTGATAATGGTTTTCCTATACTATCATATGTTTTCCTTCCCATAATAACTATATTGTTGATTGTTAATTTTTTAAAATATTCCATATCCTCTTTCAAAGTTAACCATGGTAATTTATTTTTGTATCCGATACCAAATGATTTATCACTGAATGCCACTATTGCTTCTATTAAATAATCACGTATTTTAGTTGAATTGTTTGGTTGAGTTATGGTATATTTATCATATCCATGGACTCTCATCGCGATATCAATATTATTTTTAATATTCGGTATATTTTTTTATATAATAAAATTAAATTCATTTTAAATATAAAATGAATTTAATTAGAATTATATCATGGGATATAGGATCTAAAAATCTGGCTTATTGTATAATAGATATTGATAGCAATTTAAAAAATTGGAAAATAAAAAAATGGAATGTTTTTTCATTAATGGATAAACATAAATCAGATTCTATATTAATTGGAAAATGTGTTTATGAAAAGTTTTGCAAAATAAAATCTGATATAGTTGATGGTATAGATATTGTATTGATCGAATCTCAATCAAATATACGAAGTGGCATGGAGGCTATATCATCGGCAATTACAGTTTTTTATCGATGTTCCGGTATTGATATAATTAATTCTATAAATCCCAAAGATAAATATAGAGTTTTTCCTAATGTCGATTTTCCAAAAGGGAAATCTGGGTATTATCAACGAAAAAAGAAAATATCAAAGTACACAGAAAAAATGTTGGAAAAATTGAAATTATATAATGAATTAAAGTATTTAAAAACACACAATGGGAAAATTGATGATTTATGTGATGCATTTGTATTGGCATTGTCATTTATTGAATATAAATTTATTTCTGATAATATATAAATCTCAATATGTCTAATTTAGAAAATAATATAGGTGGAATGGAATGTTTGGTCAACGATGAAAAAATTAGAAATGTTAACCAAAAGGAATTGGCGAAAATTATACATGGAGCCGAAGCATCTACAATAAATCCAGATAAGGATAATCAAAGTATGACAACAATATTAGCTGAAAATAAAGCAAAAATTAAACACACAACTCAAAACATTAAAACTACAAAAACCAAAATTCCTGTAAAACGGACGATACCAAATGATGAAAATTCAATTGATATTAAAACTGAAACGGAGTTTTCACGAGTTTTTGATGATATGAGGAATATGGAAAAAAATGATATATCGTCTATAGATTCTGTGAATGATGATTTCATTGACGATTACGATGAAACTGTTACAAGAGAAAAAGTTACTCATAATAACAATAGATCTAAAGCTTCCATTAAACGTTTACTATTAGCAAGATTAAATAGATTTAATAAAGCAAATCATTATACATCAAACAAACATAAATATTCCATGAAAGATAAACTCTCATTTTTACAAGATGAAATTAAAATAATTCAATATGATATACAATTACAACAAAAAGTTTCATTTTATAAAATAATTTTTTGGATTGTGGCCTGGGGTACCGAAAAAACAGTTTGGTTTGTATATGGTCGTAAAAAAAATCACCCTTTGAAGGATTGGGCTTCACATATCACAAACAATCCAGGTGATATTAATTTACATTTGAGTAATCTTGTTGATTCAAATAATGTTGAATTTGATATCGATGAAAATGGTGATATTATAAAGAGTGATAAAAAATCTACTGGATTAGATCGACTTTTCCAAACTCCCATGTCAGCAATGATGACCGAATATTTTAAAAGTATGGCTATGTACATGTTTGCTTCCAATATAGGTAATTATTCTCAAGTTGGTAGTGATGTAGAGCCTGGATTTCCGAATCAAAATGACTTTGATAATTTATAATTTTTCTTTAGATTTCAATTGTCTTTTCTGACTTCTTTTTTGATATTTGAGTATACGTTTGGAATAATATTCATTACTTCTCGTTTTATTTATCATTTTTTTTGTTTTATCCCATTTGATATAAAGAACATTCGGTTTTTCATATTTTGTTATCATTTCCGGAATATCTAATTTCTTCAATGTATATAATATAGGACCATGATAATTCCAATTTTTCCCAATATAATTTGGATTTATTAATGGGAAAATCCATTTCAATTGATATATACCTCTTTTTGTTTTTTCAACTATATTTTTTCTAATTTTTAACCATTCCTTTTTATAATCATTTTTCACATCGATATTACGTTGTTGTTCTATTTTTAAAAGATCATTCATTATACCCATTATATTCTTATAATATAATAGATTTAATATAATAATGACGAATTAAAAAAATAATTAATATTAATTATTTTTTAATATTTTCTAATGTATAATATATAACACTCTATACTTAATTATTATATAAAACAAGATGACTGGAGGTGGAGCACAATTAAGTTTAACTGGTGTACAGGATAAATACCTACATTTTAAAGCAGAACATTCATTTTTCGAATCTTCCCATGTAACATACGAAAATTTCGCAATTGAAAGCATGGAAATTACATCAAACGGAAATGCAAATTTCGGAAGAACAGTAGATTTCGTATTGGCAAGTAATGCTGAACTAGTATCTGGAGCAGCAATGGAAATTACATTACCAGCATTGACAGCACCTGGTGGAAATACCGTCGCATGGATTCGTTCTATTGGTATTTATATTATGGATAGAGCTGAATTCAAAGCCCAAGCTTCAACATTGGAACTACACTATGCTGAATATACGGACATGTGGTCTAGATTAATTATCCCAGCAAGTAAAAGATCAGGATATAATGATTTGATTGGTGAATTGAATGTAATTACCACTGTAACCGGTGGTGGAACAGTAAATGCAAACCAAATTTCAACAGATAGTCTTCAATTATTGGCTGCAACCAAAGCACAACAAACAATTCTCGTACCATTCCATTTCTGGTGGTGTCAAGATTACACACAAGCTATCCCAATTGGTATATTACTTTATACCAGTTTAAAAATTAGAATTTATTTCAGAGATGTTGCACAATGTTATATTGTGAGTGGAGGTACATTAGCAACTACCCCTGCGCTAGTTGAAGTAAGAATGTTTGTCGATTATGTATTCTTAGATGATTATGCTCGTAATAGATTGGCAAGAGAAGCTTCATTTTACGTGATTACACAAGTACAACATGACGGAGGAGTAGCTGTAAGTGACAGTACAGTTAATTATAAAATGCCATTTATGATGCCTGTACTTCATCTAATGTGGGGTGTCAGAGAAGATGCTGCTATTGCAGTAAATGTTCGTAGATTTGATTGGTGGGATAGATATACTGGAAATGCAACTCAACTTCCTGATCAACCAATGACCCAAGCAAGAATCAGAATCAATTCAACTGATCGTATTGAACCACGTGATTATTTGTATCATGCAAGATATCAACCATATAAACATCACACTTCCATTCCAGAAACTAGAGGTGTTTGGTTGTATTCATTCGCTCTATTCCCAGAAAATTCAGATGCCACAGGTGCTGCAAATTTCAGTAGATCCGAGAATAATAATTTGAATATCACTTTCAATACAGCAGGAGCTGGTGGTATTGGTACAGCCAATCCCGGTGAATTATACGTATTTGCTAAAAATTACAATTACCTATACATTGAAGCAGGTTATTTGACTCAATTGTATAACGCATAAATTGATTAAAAAAATAATTATATCATCAAAATATTGATGATATTAATTTTTTAAATGTTTTTCAGATAATATAATTATTTTTTTTAATTTAGTAAGATAACAACCTTTAAAATATAACATTGGATTGATATTAAAATGAGATTGGAATTTTATTTTATAGTTTAACGTAAAATAGGATATAAGTTTGAAATTTAAATTTCTGCATGAATACCAAAATGCCAAATTATTTTCACCAGTGGGATCAAACTCACCATATCTATCTAACAATTTTGCTAATGTGGTATAATTTAATCTACATGCAAGTATAAAATCAGATAATTTAGGAGTGTATTTTTTAAGTATTATATGTTGTTTTACTTCTTTGAGATTATTTTTCCAAATGTCATTAACATCTACACCCATTTTATATAAAAATAAAAATAAATCAATTTTTTTATAAATATATGTCATATAATGCAGTCATTTTTTTATCATTTATACAATAACGTTCATATAATTCATTAAACCTATCAATATCAACTCGACCATCTGACAGTAATAATTGTATAACCCCATAATATTTTCCTTTCATAGCTTTGGTTAGGGCTAATGAACCGCATGCACTCGGATCAATATTGTCAAATTTCAATAAATATTTTACTATATCAATATATCCCAATCCCGAAGCTCTTTGAATAGCACAGTTATTATCCAATCCTAAATTTATATTGTAATGTTCAGATATATGTTTGACAATTCTCACATGACCATTTACCACCGCTAATTTAAATAATTTCTCAATTATACTTCCTAAATTGATAAAATTTTCACAATATTTTAGTACATGTAAATGCCCAGCAGATACTGCTTTTTGAATTGGCATAAAATTGTTAATTGAAAGCGTGGCTCGATTATTACAAAGTAAATTAATCATTTGTAAATCTCCATTTTCACATGCATTATATATAGCGGAATTGTCGTTAATACAAGCATCAATACCATTTGTTATAAAATATTTCGCTAATTTGATATTTCCTGTTTTAACATTATTGATAAATAGGTATTCTTTATCTAGAGGATCATAATATTCTATATCTATATTATATTGTATTAATAATTTATTTACGCTATTAGTTAACTGTGAATATAGAATTATTTTTTTATTTGATGTCGCACCATTTTCAAATAATATTTTTAAAATTTCATAATAATTTCCATTTGTAGCCCATGATAACATCTGATGTGAGTGATTTGATATCGCATCACTCAATAATTCGGGAGTTAAGTTTTTTACATAATTTAAAATATGTATTGATCCATATTTGGCTATTTCTCGTATAACTCGATGATTATGATATATCAGTGATAAATTTCCATATAAATGATATCTTTCAAATGCCAATAAATCATCATTTTCCAATATATCAACTATTTCTACTGAAAAACTATTATAGTTTATAATTTCTTTTATGATTTGTTGAATTTTTTTATTTTGAATATTTTTTAATGTATTGTAGCGCGGAATATAATTTATTTGTTTAAATTCATCTTTTCTTTTTTCAATAGTTTTCACATCATCTATTTTAATTAAATTAATTAATGTATTGAATAATAATCTGGCAATATTGGTGGTATTCATATTTTTATTTGTATAAACCAAAATCAATTTTTATGAATATTGTATAAACTTACATATTTTGAATTTGATTCTTATCAGATAAAAATAATTTATTGTATAACATAATAATGCGAGTCTATATTGCCGACACGATAACTAAATTAAATAAATATATACAATGGATAAAAGATTCATCTCGTATAAATACAATATGTTCTGTTGGATTTGATGTTGAAATGACCAATGATATCAACAAATGTAATTGGTGTCCTAACCCAATTATCCCAATTCCATGTATTATACAGGTTGCAGTGGAAGATCTTTGTGTAATTATCAATTTACCCAAAATAGGAAAAAATTTACCCAATTCATTAAACAAATTAATAACTTCACAATCCTGGGTTAAATTTGGAGTTGGTATTGAAAATGATCTTCGTGTATTATCAAAAAATTATAATCTTGGACATTGTGGTGGAGCTATTGAATTACAAAATATAGCCATAATGTCCAATATAGCTAAGCCAAATTTATCAGCATTATATAGTATATATAACACTGCAATAAATAATGAGGTACATTCTGGATCGGATTGGACTGGGGAATTGTCGAATGATCAATTAAATTACGCTGTTTTGGATGCATTAATGTCTTATAGACTTGGAATTAATATATTATCACCATCAATCAAAACTATAAAGGAATTGAATTTAAAAAACAATATAATAATTGAATTTCCAGAAATAAATGATAAACAACCGACCGATAATTATATTGGTATATTACAAGAATATTCACAAAAAAATAACTTATCATTTCCTGTTTATTTAGAAATAAAAAATGGTTCTCAATTTACATATCAATGTTCGTTAAATAAATTAACTGTTATCGGTGATGGTGCATTGAATAAAAGAGATGCAAAACAACAATCAGCTAAAACATATTTCAATAAATATTTACAATAAATTTTAAACTCTTCCTGGATTATGATCATAATATCCCATGGCATCCATATATGACATCTTTGGTATTCTTCCATTTAATATAGCAGTTTCCTGTGGAGCACCATATCTATACCCATCCATAGTTAAATTATTATTCCCAATCGCAGCTCTTAATCTATTTCTGTTATATTGATCATCGTAAAATTTCTCGCTATGATCTTTCATAATTTGATTAGGATCCGAATTGTAATTCCTAACAGCATTAAGCATATTTTCTGTATTGTAATGACGTCCACCGATATAATTTAAATTAAATTTATTTCGTTTCTGATAATTACGACCTCTACAAAATTTATTTTTTATCATATCTTCAATCCTATTTGTAAATTTCCTATCCTCATTTTTTTCTTTGTTAAATGCACTTGTTTTCCAAAGTTCTCTATTTTGATCCAATATATCAGTAACAGGATATTTAGATTGATAATTTTCTGGTTTATATGAAGTCATATTTTCTTTTGTATTATTATATTCTTTTTTTAAACAGCGATTATCGGGATGTGAACAATAATTTGATATAAATGATATTTCGGTGATTACCAATCCTATAATTGCTAATAATAAAAATGATCTCATCGATTCATTAGACCAAAATATCAATATAAATATAAATAAATATATTATAGATCTCATAATAGAATTTATGAGATCGACTTTACATGGTTTTTTTTCATTTGTTAAATAAATGATAGGAAAAACATCGGTCATCTTATTAGCCGATAATAATTCTTCTGGTTTATGAAACCATAATGGGTTTTTCATACAATCCATTATATATAAAAAAATAAAAAACATTTCATATCTTAAAAATGAAATTATATCGAGTTTACGATATCCTTGATAAATCCTGGTCTTGTTCGTTTTATTTGAAGAAATACATTATAATCATGTAAATATTTTATATGATTGTGAAATGAACCATTCTTCTCCAATAATTCTATCATGATATTTCTTGCTGCATCCCAAACATAATGTTCCGCGGATACATAATATTTCGGATATCCCATATCATATGATTTATAAGTATAAGATATAACTGATCTGAAAAAACTATTTCTTAATCGTAGATTTGTTTTCGTACACATTTTTTTATATTGTATAAAAATCAATTTCTATTTTTAAATTTACTTCTAACAATTATCAATATTTTAGTGATACTAAAAACAAAACAAAATGGGCTAATACATATAAAGCCTGAAAATATTATAATCAAAAATATAATCAAATTATGAAACTTCCAATGACATTTTTCAATATCTGAACATCTTGTTTTATTTTTATTTATACAATAACTATCTCCATTTATTCTTGAACATAAATACATATCATCTCCACACCCAGTATAACCATTTTTCATTATGATTACACAATTATCAAATGTTGAAGTTATTTCATTAGTATCGAATGTTATATCTAAACAAAGTAATCCTATCAATAATCCGAACATTGTTGTCATTAGAATTATAGTCAATATGGATATTACGATATATTTATCCTCATCATTTCCCATTTTTTAAAATATTATATAATAACTTTTAATTTGATATATTACCCAATACTTTCATAAATTTATCATATAATTTTTTATTTTTACCGGTGAATTTTCCATTAGCTCGTATTTTATTTAATTTCTTGTTTAAATCGGACATTGGTCCTCGTATCATAGGATCTGAATTCATTTTCGATCCCATATTTTTTGTTGCAGCGTCTACTATATCGATCATATTATTGGCTTGTTTAGGATTCGATTTCCAATCGTTGGCTTTTCGTTTAATCATATCATTTACTTTATTTTTACTTTTCATATCCATTAAATTCATTATAAGTTGTCGGTTGTCTAATGATCCATCTTTTTTAGGTACAGCTTCCATCACATCATGTATAACATCGTCTATTTCATTATTCAATTCTTTTTTACGTTCATCCGTTGTATCGTAATTTTGAATCATATTATCTATATGTATTTTAATATCATGTCTTTGTCCATCTAATTTATCATTAAATTGAATAAAAAATTGTTTTAAACTAGCCTCATCCGATATTTTTTTATCCATTGACATAAGAACACTAAATTTTATTGAAGCGCGGTATAATTTTTCAATCAATGAAAGTAATTCAGATCTATTGTCGCCAGCTCGAACCCACAAATTATCAAATGTGATATTATCACAAACCAGAAACAGTTTTAAATCTCTGTCTTTATTTAGTTGTAATCCCTCATTTACCGAGTTTGCGGTTATTCTATAGGGCCATACTTCGGTATATTCTAAATCAACGATATCATAATATTCAATAGCATTATAGAAATTTATCATAAATAAAGATAAATCTAATTTCATTATCTCTTTTTTACTCAATGTTTTTTTCAATCGAAACATTTCTTCCAAATTATTTTTAAATTTTTTCTTACAACATATCGAATTAAATTTTTGTAATTCCGATATATCTTTATTTTTTAAAATTTCCAATGATAGATTAGTTAATTGTCTAAGATTTTTTAAGAAAATAGTACAGTAATTAGTAAAATCTTTATTTTTCATTATTATATTTATACATAAAATAAAAAAAATCTTTAATATAAAAAATAAAAAAAATCTCTATTATAAATAATTATTTTTTCAAATCACTCATAAATATATGATTATAATTATCCGGTTGTTGAGGTATATCGTCTAATTCAGCCATATTATAATATTCTTCTACTTTAAATAAAAGGAGATTCATATATAGAAATATTTTCTTTTTGTATACTTTTGATGATTTTAAATACATTGTTTTTATAGGATTCATAAAATCTGCAACATTTTTATTTTTTGAAATATTTTTATTAGATAAGAAGAAAAATTCTTTATGTTTTGAAATTGCTACTTTAAATTTGTTATTATAATATACATATTGCATAAATATCAATAATAATTTATTGGTGTGGGTTTTCATTAATTGTTCTATATAACCAAATGCATCTTCTACTTTTTGAGGTGGATCACAATTGGATCTAAGCATGGTTATGAGAGCTTTAACTTTGTTATTAAATGATATTGAAATTGTATGTAGATTAACCATTATTATAATGATAATTAAATTATCTATAATATATTATTTTTCGGATTCGTTTATTGGAACCGGTCTCTGTACAATATTTCCATCTTTATCCTTAACCGAGGTCATTTTAAATCCACCAACTTCCCGGAAAATATTATTTTTTCTAATTGTGTTAATTTTTCCTTTATTTGATATCCGTTTTTTTAATGGTCCAAAATTTCCAGTTGAACTAACACCACCCATTAACATTGCATTAATATTTAAATTGGAAACTCCGTGGGTGTTTGATTCTACTTTTTGAATAGATTTAGGATTATTTCTTTCTATATACTTATTCCGCTGATTTACAATAGTGTCATAAATATTTTTTTTATCCACATCGACCGTTTCATTTCGTGATGGTTGTCTATTTACAGTTAATGAATTTTTTTCACCTTTAGAAAAACATTTATATATAACTTTACAACATTCATCAATCCCTTCATATATACTCTGTTCACCGGATATTTTATTTTTTATCAATATAGCTGGTATATTTTCAACCCCATAAGGAACAGTCATACCATATTTTGCTAGGGTATTTAAAGATAAACATTTAATTTTTGTTATTCTATCTTTTTTAATAGTTTTTACCAGCGATACAGAATCTTCAGATTTCAATGACCAAAATAAAGTAAATTTATAACTATCGAGTGATTCACTAACCATTATATATATTCAATTAAAATTGATTTCTTTTTAATTTAATATAGAGATGAAGTTGAATAATATCAAAATTAACCCAAAACCAAATACTGCTGAATTTGATATAACATACACAAATGGATCTGGATTATGGAATTCTTTAAGGTCAGTATTACAAATTCATATTCCTATATGGTCATTTTCGAATGTAAGTATAAATAAAAATAATACTATTTACAAACCAGAACAATTAATTCATAAATTGAAAACAGTACACATCAATCAAGAATTAAAAAATTTCAATTATGGAAATTTCAAATTTTCTGCCGATTTAAAAAATGACACCAATAATTTGAAAATAATCACCATAGATGATATCGTCGATAACTCCAAACATCTATTCACGAAAGATATATATTTTATATCATTGGAACCTGGATGGAGAATAACTATATCGGGAAAAATGAAAAATTCTACCAAATTTATTGAGAATAATGGTTTTCATAATTCCATTTCCAATATTTCTCAAAAAGAAATTATTCCCGGTAAAAAATATCACATAACATGTCAATTATTAGAATGTTATAAATTCAAAAGACTGTTGAACTATGGAGTAGATGAACTTATCAAGTTATTTGAATATTATAAAAAGAAAATAATCCCATTAGATGATGACGCACATGGAGGGAAAAAATATATCACAGATGATAATAAAATCGATAATATAATTTTCGAACCAATAAAAAATATATTATCAAAAAGAATTAAATGGTGTGGGTATTATTGGGTACATATTAGGGAAAATATATATACATTGATATTAATTGATGATAAACATGACGAAACGCAAAAATTAAAAAATACAATTGACGAAATTATCAAAACATTAAAAAATATCAAAAAAAATATTAATTAATATATTTTCATTTTTTTATCCAACAATCAAATTGTATTCGATGAACTTGTCTTACCAGATGAACGTGTCTTACCAGATGAACTTGTTTTACCAGATGAACTTGTCTTACCAGATGAACCAAATCCTTTTTTATTTCTATTACTTTCGGATAATTCAATATCTGTACCAATTTGTATCATACCAGTTATATGTTTTAAAATTACGAGTTGTGCAATTTTATCATGTTTGTTGATATTGAATACTTTTTTAGAATTATTTACCATTAATACCTTAACTTCACCACGATATCCGGAATCAATAACACCGGCTCCCACATCAATTCCACGTCCAGAAAGTCCACTTCTAGCGAATATTCTTGCAAATGTTCCTGGTGGGATTTCCATGCTAAACCCAGTAGATACCCATTGTCTCTCACCTGCTTCAATTGATGTTTTTTCAAATGAATAGATATCCAATCCAACATCATATTCATGAGCGATATCTGGTTTGGTTACTTTATTATTTGATAATTTAATTTTTGCTATGACAGAATATTTTTCAGGTTGTTTTTCAGGTTGTTTTTCAGGTTGTTTTTCAGGTTGTTTTTCAGGTTGTTTTTCATGAAATTTATTTTTGAAAGTTATAAATTTTTGAAATTCTAAAAAATTTTTATAATCGGAATTCATATTTTATAAATATAATATTCGATTCTTTTCAACGAGAACACTCACACCAACATGAAATGAATAAACATTAAATTTACCTATATGTTCAACTGCCATCATCGGATTTTCAGTAATATATCCAGTTTCACATAGATATTTGAAATTAGATTTATCGATTTTATTTTTCAATAATCTGCTAATATCACCATTTGAAAATATATTTTGTTTTGTTTTTAATGCCCGTTTTAGTCTTTTTAAATATGCCTTTGCGCGATCATTCCTAGGTTCATCATGTTTATCTTGGAAATGATACATCGTTCCATATTTTGTAGCTTTAGCATCATGATTATTTCCAACATTCAATCCAAATATATTTATAAAATAGACTCCTTCGTGGTTCATTTTTTGATTTTTGACAAATACTTTTTTGAATTCCGGATGCATATCAAATGTATTTGGAATAAGTATACGATTATTATCAAGTGCATATCCGCATATATTTTTTACAGTTCCAATTTCAAAATTTTTCAATTGTCGTCCAATGTAATCTGTTATATCTCTAATTTTACAATTATATTTTATAATATTTCGTAATCCATTGATAATTTTATTAATTTGTATAATTTCATTTGTATAAATATTATCAATGGATCGTGCAAACGCAATTTTAATTTTATTTGATCCATCTTGATCCATTATTCCTATGGTGAATGAAATACATGAGTTTTTCTTTACAATCATACCTTTTATTGGTGAACAATTACATATTATATTATCAATCTCGACTGTAATTGGTTCTATCAATAATTTACCTTTTTCTCTAATTTCATTTTCTGCATTGTTGATAAGTGGAAAAATATCTTCATTTATTCTTATATTACTATATATTTTTTTCGCAATAGAACGTGATAAATTTGAATTATCTTGTAGTTTTTTTAGTAAGTATTTTTTACCCATTTTACATATAAATTAAAATAGTTTGAAATGGATACTTATGATATTGATAAAAAACATAAAAATATGATGGATTTATATGATCGAAAAATTAATACATTTATCGTCAATAAAAATAAATATATCCAAACAAAAAAAAGAATTGAAGATAAAACTGTAAAATATGAAAACATCAAAACAGATTTAACAGATCCAGTTGAACTAATGAGAAATTCATTGAGAATTATTTCATGTAAGAAAAAACTTAAGAACTTAAATACTATGTTTGAATTTAATGATAAGAAATCTTTGAAAACCAGAGATAGATATATAAAACTTGTATATCCATTTTTATCAACATATTATATGAATTCGAATAATAATAAAAAAATTGATGCTGTGAAAAAATATATTTTGAAAGTTGATCCTACATTATATACATCAATAAAACAACAGCGAATTTTATATTGTGATATATGTCAATCTAAAAATTTGAAATTTATAGAAACTGGTCAATATTTTTGTGATTCATGTGGAAATATAAATAATCAATTTTTGGATGAGACAAGTTTCGATAATAGCTATGATTCTAAATATAGTAGATCATCACCTAGTTATTCTCGTAAATCGTTTTTCATCATTCATCTTAGTCGGTTATTTTGTATTACACAAAAAAATAAAAAACATATGAGTAGTAAGTTAATTGAAAGATTGATAAAAGAAATGGAAAATGATGATATATATCATCGAGATAAAATATCATCTGATTTAGTTATAAAATATTTGAAAAAAATGTATTTAAATGACTATACATATGATGTACCATATATTATTTCAAAAATAAAAAATGAAAACCCCCCGGTAATATCGGCGATTGATTTTGATAAATTAATCAAATGGTTTCAAGAATTTGAATTAGTTTGGCCATATATAAAAAATGAATCACAAAAATCTATTAATTATCAATATATTTTAAGAAAATTATTGGAACTAATAGAGAATTATGATGAATATCTTGATAGAATAAAAATTTCAAAAACGCAATCAAATATACAAAAATTAGATAAAATTTGGAAAAAGGGATGCGAATTTTTAAAATGGCAATATATTCCTACTTATGCATTATAATAAATGGGTATATACATTATTTAGATCGTATATATTATACAATATATCATGTATCATTTGGTTTTGCTTTGGGGTGAATTCACGTTCCATGATAATTTGTTGAATAACAAGTAAAACAATTGTGTTTACATATCTATCTAGATCCAATTTCATAATAAAATTAATTAATTTATTTTTTTAATATATAATATAACAAATTATTTATACTATGAGGAGAAACAGACAGCCATGTAATATATTGGAACAAATCAGGAATAATGAAAAATTATATCCTAATAATTACAGAGATATGCAAAATTTCAATAGATTTATGGATGCTCCAATATATAATGATGCAAAATTACCAGAATGGAAAATTAAAGCTATCAATGGACCTAGTAGAAAAAGTTATTATCATCCTAAACCATTGGAAGATAGATTTTACAGAAATAAAGTAGGACCATATAATGATAATGTTAAAGTTATTAAATTCAACAATTGGCATAGAAATAGAGATCCTTTTTATGAAAATGGATACAAAGGAAGAACACAGAATTGGGAACCAGGCACACGCAAAGGAGATATGAATTTTAGATTACCGAGTTCATTGATAACACAAAATTCTATGAGGCCATTATTAAATGGCAATTCAAGTTGGGAAAAAACGATTGAAGAAAAGACCGGTATTGTATTACCTACTGGAGCTGATAAAACGTCCGTTCCACGTAAAAGAAATATATCTGTATTAAATACACATTTAAATAAATATACCAGTCCAGTTTCTGAACCACGTGGTAGACGAGATATAAAAGTTAGAGATCCATATCTCAACGGAATAAGAGAACATGTACATAAAAATAACCATGTAAGCGAACGTAGAAATATTATATATACTTTGAATAAGATGAGAGAACAGCCAACCACAAAAGCAGAACATAATCGTGCTAATAATATCAGTTTATTGAATACAAGATCGACTAATTTGACATATGCACCAACCGATGAGTCCATGTTCAATAGGAGACTTGAAGTAGATAGACAAAAACAAAATAGGATTAATAATTATGAATTTGAAAAAAGAAATCATTATACTGAAGGATATACAACCCAAAAAGAAGTATATATTGGAAATCAAATCAAACGACCTCCACAATTCCGAGTTAATCCTACATATTATGATATGGTTCAAGGAAATTTAACAGGTGTAGCGAATTATAATTCAAAAATAACAGAAAAAAAATTAAATCCTATAAATAGTAAAATAGATTTTCTGTTAGAACAAAAATTAATGCGTGATAATACTTTCCCATAATAAAAAGATATTTTAATGTTTTGGATATTTTAATTTTACATATTGTGATGCTAAATCAATAACAGGATAAACCTGATTATTATCGATTGGATATTTTGTATATTTATGTGAATCTGATTGATACAATCGTCTACCACCATTTGCTGAAATATCATATGTAGATTTTGGACGGATATTGTAAATATTATAATTAAGATCTTCTGATTCATATTTTTTAACTTTATTCAATCCGTGAATTGGATCGATATGTTTATTTTTTTTGATAAACCAATCATACATATTTTCATGATTGAATGTATAATGTGTAGATGGAACATCAGGTTCATAATTTTCAGCTATATAATTATCCCACCAATTTAATCTGTTGATTCGTTCTGTCCATATTTCATTTTGTAATCTTTTTCGAACAAAATTAATAGGTGCTCCGGCCATATATTCACTTGTTTCTGTTCCTGTCCATTTCGGTGCGGGAATTTTAGAATTTCCATCTTCATCGGTATATTGTAAATCATTTTTAAACATATTGATCATATCATTCTCAACTTTATGGTGTTGTCCACTTATATACCCCATTGAAGGTGATTGTCTTCGATTCATTTTATATAATATAATAAAAAAATTTTATCATAAAAATGGAAAACTAATTTAAATTTAAGATTTTTCCATCTTCGATTTTTGGTTCGAGTTTAATCTTTTCAATGAGTGGTCCATATTTTGCAACGATTTGTGGATGATTATTATATTTTGCCAACATGACACATGGTGTTTTAGTTAATGTATCAAGGATATATTCACATTTTACATCATCCCCGGTACACCATTGGAATAAATAATGATTAATAATCTTTTCATTTCCGCATTTAAATCCCCAAATTAATGGATTATCTTTACGGAAATCGGCAATTTCAATTTTCCCGGATGATAGAATCAAATCAATCATATCATTATTATCTGTTTTGATTGCATGACATAGAATGTTGGTTTTGATTGATTCCAATTTTTTGATAATATGATTTACATTCAATAATTGTCCATGTTGAATCATATAATGTAAGAATGATGTATAATCACTCTGTTCGAAAGTTACACGATTGAATAATTCCGAGGAATTGAAATATTCTACAATTGTAGAATATGCGAATGAATCGAAATCTTCCATTTTACAATATCCAAGAATAGAAATAACAATATTTAAATTCTTTTCGATACATGCATACATCAACATATTATATGTGTTGAAATGATCTTTTTTAACTGTAATAGTTAAAATATTATCTGCTGTTGATTCAATATTTAAATTTTTAAATAATGATAAACATATTTTTTTGATTGATTGTTTTGTTAATTTTGATTTATATATAATAGTTAATTTAACTAAATCATTCTTGTAATCAACGATAGATACAAGACCACTTTTAGAAAAGCTTTCTAATAAAATTAACACCTGATCCATTATATATATAAAAATTTTTTTAATCAAAATTGTTTAATTAATATCTATTTATTTTTCTATTTTAAAATATAGATATGTCGGATGATATAATTATTGAAACTGATTATGAAGGGCGAATTAACTTGGAATATTATCAATTACGTTATGAATATAAATTATCTTATGATTTTTTGATATTGATACAATATATAATTAAAGATATGTTCCGGGATTCGAAATTTAACTGGAAAGTAATGAAAGGATTATTGAAAGAAAATAAAAAACGATTTATGATAAATCCCGAATTGATATATAATGTTATTGGTGAAACCAAAAATAGAGTTAATTACGATACTCTAAGATCGGTTGTAAAAATGATGTCCAAGAATTATATTGCTATGAATTCTACATTAAATCCTCGAGATTTTCATAATATAACACCCGAGATATTATTTGGACAAGTGTTTGATTTCGTTTCAAGGGAAATATACCATTATGTTTATTTATTTGATAAAAATGGATTAACTGAAATTGAAATTATAAAAAATAAAACTAAACTAAGACATATAATGAAAAGAGAAACAGAAAAAGCTGTTAAAATGGTTTTTCCATTAATTATGCCAAAACATGAAAAGGAAAATGATATGGACGTGATAATTTCCAATAATAAACAAATGTTAATCGCGCATGATAAATTAAAGCATATTATAGAAAATAATGATATTGAAGCTATAGAAGATATGGAAGATTTAAAGAAAGATGATGAAAGTAGTATCGATACGATTGAAAATATAGATCCACCAGTACAACAAAATGTACCGATGCCAATATCGGCTCCACAAATTGTATTGAAACAAGATCGAGAAAAAGTGGAAGAACCCATTCAGGATGGTGGTAATTATAACCCAAATATGCATGTCCCTAAATATGTTGAATCAACCAAACCGCGTCGTGGAATATTTGATTTTGGTAAAAAATTCTTGGGTAAAATAACTGGATAAAAAATAAAAATCAATTAATTTGAATTATTTTTCTTACTACCACTATATTCTTCTTTTACGGTGTTCTTTTTATTTTTTTGATAATTTTTCTTATAATTTTTCTTATAATTTTTCTTATAATAATTTTTTTTAAATTTCTTTTTCGGAATATATTTCTTTTTTGGAATATATTCTTCGTCATCCTTTTTCAATGTTTTATTATTCGGTTTATTTATACCAAATTGAATATTGGTATCATTATATTTTACACCAATATTCACACCATTTACATTTTTAAAAATGTTACTGATTTGATTTTTGATTTCATCCATATTTATATAAATGAATAATAAATCAATTTTGATAATTGATATATTATTTAAAAATTGATTTCAATCTTATATTTAAAAAAATGAATAAAACTGTTTTAAATTCTACGATTGGAGAAATAAATAATATTGATTTTATGACAGATAGGATATCTGAATTTAAAAGTCGTCAATTTGGAGATTTTTCATCATATAATGATAAAATAATTACCAAAATTATAACATTCATTAGAACTGATTTGATAAATATACAGACTTTTGAATCGCATGTAGATGCTATAAGAGTTGATGTTGCTAGTAAAAATAGTGAGTATGTGGAAAATTTTAGAAAAAAAATATTTTATGATGAAATTCGAAATACAAATGATATAAAAATGGGAAATGAAAATAATCATGTATTCATAAGAAAAATGGAAAATGGATCTGGTTCTGTATTTCATTATAGAAATGATAAATTCAATTCATCAACCGATTATTTGAAAATATCGAAACAACAAATATACGATATCGTATTTAGTAAAATCAAAAATATAAGATATCAAAAATATCTTATTGTATTAGAAAATAAAGAAATTTTGAAATATATTCAATCATATATTGAAAATATGATAAACGGGAAAATAAAAAATAAAATGAGAAAAAGAGTATTTGCAAAATATAAATCACACGATTATGATGAAAATGCCGATTACTCATTTACACATTTTCGACCAATAGTGTACAACGTATTTATAACTGATAATATAATAGATATATTAGTTTCCGATATGTTAAAAACACAAATTAGAAATGAGACAATAGATAATCCAGTAAATAATATTGTATTTGATAAAGGTGCAATACATAATATGGTAAAATTTAGATTCAATTTAGCGTTAGAAGTTAAAAAAAATATAGACAGGAGCCAAGTAAATTTTTGTTATGTGTTTGTCGACATACAAAATGCGTATCCTTCATCAGATATCAATAATGTGATTAATTTAATATCTGATGTATATAATGTAAACCAATATTTATTAGATTATTTATCGAGTATGTATCATAATATTGATATATCATATAAAGATAATAAATTGAGTAAATGGAACGATGGTTTATTTCAAGGGGTAACATCATCCCAGACATTGTTTGTTGTGTATTTGGATATTATATTAAAAAATATAATTAAAACAGGAAAAAGGTGTGGTATATTACCAAAATCATTAAAGGTGGTTGGAGCGTACGTGGATGATATTGTTTTATATTTCGATAATTTCAAATCTCCTTCTATAATATCGGATGTATTTGAATATGTAAGGGAACAATTAAATCAATTTAATCTCTCATTAAATTTGGAAAAAACAAAATTAATATTGAAATTCAATGGTATATTTAAATATCTATGTGAAAATAAGGAACAATGTAAATATACATTTAACCTAATGGATATTGTGGATAAGTTGATGAAAATGAAATCGAGATATGAATATACCTTAAATGAACAGTCATATTCACGTGAAAAAATGATATTTTTAGGATTGGAATGGTATTTTCTACGATTGAATGATGATACCAAATTTGAAAAAAGATATTTAAATTGTATTGGAACATACAGAAAATTGATTGATTGTTTGAAATTTTATAAACGCGATAATAAAACCAAACCAATTACAAGTAGTTATTTTATACAAAATGATCTATTGTATAAATTTATAAAATATGGATTATTATACTATTTTATAAATGGTTCTTCCGAATTATCTATAATTATTGATACTCATTTACCAGAATTGAAAATATTGAAAAAATATATATTTAAATATATGTTAGCTCAAATTATCAAAATATCTACACGAAAAACATTATTTGATTATAATATGGGTTATCATATATCGGATGATGCATTCAAATTATCCAATTATGCATGTCGAAAATATGGCACTGGATCGAGAATAATAGATTTAGAGGATATTGAAATTATACCAAGTATATATAAAATTCCAGAACCAAAAATGGAAAATATCATGTTTGATAAATATGAAGCTAAATTGATTAAAGGTTCAATAAAATTTAATTATTTCACAGATATAGATATCGAATATATGGATCATGAATTTGGAATAACAAAAGAGGATATCATTAAATATAGTAGTAAAATAGTTTATATCGACGATGAAAATATAAAAAATGATAATGAATATTTGAATTAATTCTTTATTTTTTTCAAAATTAGTTGTCTATTCAATTCAATCCATTTTTTCTCGTTTTTATTTATTTTTCTGTCCGTAATTTTGGCTATGTCGAATAATTCATTCGATACTATTTCATATCGATCCTTAAATATTGATATTAAATAATCAACGTTGACTAAATATTCATCATGACTTCCAATAGATACAAAATATACTCGTATTTTTTGACCATATTTTTCAAATTTTTCGGATTTGTTATACATACGGATTATAGAATATTGCGTTTTATTTTGTTTTTTAGCTATCAAATCCCCATTTTTCAAAATATCAAATATTTTTTGTCCATCCAAAAATGTGGCCATAAAAATCCCATTTTCATTTAAATATCTGTCTATATTTTGAAAAAGTATATTAATCATACTTTCATTTCCCAGAAAATAATGAATCGCGAATTGTATACTTACCGTGTTAAATGATATATCTGTTTTCAATTTCAATGGTTTTCTAAGATTTCTTTTGAAAAAATACACTTTAAAATCACTCATATATTCTTGTTCATATAACTTCTTAGCTTCATTCAATGCATCTTTATCAATATCTATAAAATATATTTTTTTTATTTCCGCGTTCTTATATTTATATAAATCTCTACCCCTTCCACCAGATAATTCTAAAAGCGGTGATTTTGCATATTTTATATATAGATTTTCTTTAATTCTATTATGGATAAATGGTATAGATTTAATCAAATTCCGATCACGTTTTCCTCTATAATATGGTGTATATTTTTTCGACATCTTTTAAATATATATTTATTATCAATTTTATTATAAATAAAAAAAATATTTAAATTAAATTTAAATTTTTATTGAAATTACCATCATATATGCAACAATTGGCGTATCAAGATTCATGATTATCCGTCTCACATCATTTAATTGTATATTTCGTTTTTTCGTTATGTATTGATTATGTAAAATCATACAGGATAGTTGATAATTGGTTTTGAGACCTTTGATATATTTTTGAACATATTCAGTATGGATAGTTTGAATAAAACTATCAAAGTCGGCTTTCATATCATATAATCTCGTCTCCCATGTCTCTCCTTTATAATATTTCACGAATTCATTAATCCTTTTCTTCAATATGATATCTAATAAACAATAATATATATTATTGGAATTACACAACATATTTTTTTTATCCATAAATTTTTGTGAATATAACAATACATTTGTTTTTTTTCTTACAACGATAATACCGCATTCTTCATCTTCCAATTTATTTTTTATAAAATCCCATGTATTACCTTTTCCTGTATATGACATATACTTACGTTTTTTAGATTCCATATTAACATATCCAAGTTTTTTTATAATAGGTTCTTTACCATAAATAACATGACTTATCATTTTTGGTGAATAGAATGAATAAAAGTATGTGTATTTTTTATTTCTTTTATCTCCATTTTTAATTTTGAAATCATTTTTAAAAATATCCGCTATTTTTCGTATTTCAGGTTCTCCGTCATAAGTTTTATTAGTGTTTCTAGTATTCAAATTTATATTGATACAATTTCGAGTTGCATAATTCCATGTACCATTATTCCAATAAGCTCGTAATGTTAATCCATTCAACAGTGAACTATAATGATACGTCATTTTTTCTTTAAACATGTTATTATTTAATGTTTTCACATTAGATGCAATAAGGGTTTTACCAATATCAGCACAAACCAGATTTCCATTGAAATCATAAATATTCGATTGTCCAACTATATTTTTATTTTTAGGTATTTGAATAAATAATTGAGTGTCATTATCCCATTTAACACTAAAATCTTTATTACCATAGATACCAATAATAGTTTGAATATCCATTTGTAAAAAAGTGGGGATAAAATCAATTTTAAATTTTCCAATTTATAATAATAATTAAATTATCTTTATATAGAAAGATGATTAAACAACCAATCAAATTTAAAATAAACAGAGGAAATATATTACAGAAATTAAATTACGAACAAAGATTAATTAAATTTAAATCATTAACACGAAATGATAAATCTGCATTCGATTTTAATATTGTTTATGAAAATTTACAAAAAAATAAAAAGAAAATGATAATATATTTTTCAATTGTAAAAAAATACAATAATCTTTCTAATTTGAGAAAACTTGAACTGTTATCAGAAAATAATAGAATGGTAATTTATGATGTTATCAATTATCCAACAAAAGAATCATTAAATATCAATTTATCTACATGGAATATGATAATTGACAATAAGCAAATTAGATTTTCTAATAATGAAATTATTATTGATAGTATGTTTACATATAATAAAAAAGATATCGATTTATTTAATAATATCAAAAAAATAAATTCCGGTAAGTATTCAGATATCAGAAATGCAATTTTACTTCCTGAATTTGTCATTTCTATGAATTCATATAATATTTTAAATATAAATGATGGAATTGAAAATATGTTTCAATATGTAAAATATTCTCATATAAATATGACTGATGATCTATTTATAGAAAGCGTGAATGATATAATTGATACTATTTATTATGAATCATATTTCGTAAAATCAAAACCGACTTTTGTAAAACTAGATATTCCATTGTATATAAGAAATGTTGATACCATTTTCAATAGTGGAAAAACTATATATAAAAGTATTAATGGAATAAAAATAACTCCTAGAATGAATATGACCGAATATTATAATCCATTTTTTGTTGAAAAAGATTATGAATATGGAGTATTTTCAGAATTTTCAGAATTTAAAGATATGAGATTAATTGAAAAGAATATCGATTTTATTATAGAATCAGAAGCATTCATATTGCAGAATTATAATAAAGATAGATTACTCGGAATAATTGATGATGAATTTGAAACAGTTTTAAATTTATTTCGTAGTAAATATGAACAATTGACTGATATCGTTAAAGATGGAATAATAATATCATCAATATTTGGTGTATTGATTAAGGAGATAATAGATGGAAGAATATCAATCGATGTTAATTCAACGATATACGAATCATTCACACAAAAAGGTGTAGGATTATCTATTATCAATTATTATATCGAATATATGAATCATATATTTAATGTTATTTATTCCAAGAAAATATCAAGCGTTTTTAGATCATTGAATTTAAATAAAAAACAATTGATAAAATTAATTTATAACGAAATATCGGATGTCAACATTCCCAAAATAGCATATAGAATAACTAATTCCATTTTATATACACCACTAGATAAACAAGATAAGGCATATATCAAATATATGATATTATCAAATAAAAACGCTATTGAAGCTATAAAAATTAAACCTAATAAATTTTATACACCTGAACAATTAACAAATATCATATTTGGAAAAATTGCAGAAAGAACGCCGGCACGTAGAATTAAATATAATGAGAAATATTTAAATACCGATGGATTGAAAAATAAAAGAAAACATAAAATTAAAAATGTGGAATTAACAAAAAAATTTATAATTGATGATAATATCGATTATAAATTTGAGAATAAATTTGATGCTTTGATAAATATAATGAGAAAATATAATGTTACATTAAGTCCAAATGTGCAAGATATTACGAAACGATTGGGGTTTATGATAAATAAAATCAAAGGAAATATGAAATATGAGGGTGATATCGGATATTTAAGATCCAATTATGTTCGATATGCTACAACATTTACGTTAACTACCATAAATGAATTTTTTATAAAAAATGTTTCTGATAATAAATTTATGATTGCTGATATTGAAAAATTAGATATGTTATGGACAACTAATAATAAAATTTATTGGAAAAGATTAAAATATTTTTTATTCAATTTAATGGTAAAATTCATCAAAAAAAATAAAAAGAACGGTGCAATTATTACTCAAAAATTTATAATTGATAAATCTAATGAAATTTTAAAAATGGATATTTCACAATTCTCTATTGCGCGAAAACAAGCAAAAGAATTGGAATTGAGAGAGATGAGAGTCAATACATTTTATAATTTAACACCGGATATAAAAATTGAAGCTGGATTTGATAAAATGTCACAAGAAGAAAAAAATAAATTTTTGGATCATATCAGAATTGAACAAATAGAACAATATAATATCGATAATTAATTAACCAATTCTGAATCATCTTCTATATCATCAATTGATGATGGATTCTCAGTTTGATCAAAAGTAACTTTTGGCTTATTGTAAAATTTATCGATTGGTGGTTCGCCCGTCGATTTATTCAATTCATCTTCTATATCTTGAATATGTTTTTGTGTTTCGGGTTTATGTTTACCTTTCATAAATGATAAAATACTATTCATTACCCCAGATTTATTAGAATCATCGGATTTATTTAATGTCGACATTATCAATAATGTTGCTATTGCAATTATAATTATCACAATAATTGTAATTATCAAAGTTTTTAAATTTTTATCAAAAAAATCCCAAACTCTACTATTATTATTTGTTTTAGTTTTTTTCATATTTGAATTTTCATTTTTTTTATAGAATTTTTTATATTTATATTCGAGTTGTGGTTCTATTTCAGTGGTGTCCATATTCGTAAAACTATATTATCAAAATATATTATTCCTTCAATAGAATATTATTCCATTGAATAACCAACTATTTTACTACTCCAAAATGTATAATAATTTTTAAACGATATCGATTCTTTACCTAATGATTTATTAACCTCATTATGAAATTTATAAAGCCAATCTATAAGAGTTTCTCTACTGATTAAATCACTTTTTCTCAATGGACATTTATCGAAAATATTTTTTGTGTGTCCTCTACAAATTGAACACGGAAATGTTTTAAATGAAGATATAATATATTGTTCAAATAATAATTGATTTTTTTTATTTAAATATTTTGGTGCACCGAAAACTCGTATCGATACATTTGCCCACGTTAAATTTCCAGAATCTTTACTACTAAAATTTGCCCGTTCGTATTTTTTTACCATTTCCCAAAATAAAATTAAATATTTATATATAATGATAAAATATTTAAATAATTTAGATTTTAAAATAAAAACAGATTTATCATTAATGAATTACTCAATTGTTCCAAAAAATCCAAATATCCATATTATCAATCTTGAATTTAATGGTGAAATAATTGGAGAAGTATCATTTAATAAAAGTAATAATAAAGATATTAAATATAGAATAAATTTAAATAAATATACTCTTCTTGCTAATTATTTTATAAAATAATTATACTATTAAAAAGTAATTATTTTTTTTAAAAAAAATGGAAACAGAAAGTGTTATAAAAAAAAGACCACGTGGAAGACCAACTGGAAGTGGAAAAAAGAAAGATAAAAATGTTAAATTAAGAGATATTGAATTGAATATCAATGTCAAAAATAATTTTCCAATATCCGCGATTGATATGGATAAAGTTGAATATACTGTTAATAGCGATTATTTATTGAAATTTAGAACCACATCAGTTGATGCATTTAAGTTACTTTTTTCAGTTATTCGAAGTAAATTTGATCATGTTTATATTTACGTTGATAATTCTGGTATTGTTATTTATCATCCAAGAGGTGAATCTGATATAGAAAGTTTTGCTGTAAAAATATTTGCCGATAAATTTACAGAATTCAATGTAGTCAAAAACTTTCATAAATGTTTAAATACTATACATATCCATGATATTCTTAAAAAATTTACGAAATTAAAAGAAATGGGAATGAAAATTTTTGAAGATGATAGCAGTCAAATGACATGTCATTTAAGTATAGAAATTGGTATGGATGGCGGTATTACACGTCATTTTGATATGACATTACCAAATAAAATATTAACATTATATAATCGAAATAAATATTCAACTATATCGGAAGTTATACCAGATTATGTAGCATTATTAAATCCCAATGAATTTGAAATAGATATGCGACATATAAAATTGACATTAGGAGCTGAACAGGTACAGATTAAATGTGAAGATGGTAAATTCTATATTACCGCTAAAAACAAAGAAAAGATTCGATATGAGAGTACCAGATTAAGTCAGAATGGTACATTATATATTATAAAAGAAAATGACGATAGTTATAATGGTAAATTCGATATATCTGTGTTGTATAATTATGCAAAATTACATAAAATGAGTAAAATTGTCAAACTATATTTAACTCAAAATAAACCAATTATTATCGAATATCATATAAATGATATGGGTGCTATACAAATATTTCTTGCTTCCAAAGTATAGTGAAATAATTTCTTTATTTTTTTTTTCTTTAGCCAATAAAATTTAATTCAAGAAAAAATAACTTGCACCAAAATTGATTTTGTGTTAAAGGTTTAACAACTGATCTTATATAAAAAGAAAATATGTCGGATATCAAAAAATTAACACCTGAACAAGTTGAAAAATTAGAGCGTGCTTACGAGCATCATGGAGTAAATGAGAAGAGATTTAAATGGGAAACTGTTGATAATGTTGTAGGAAACATTAGTGCAATTATGAATTTCGTTTCAAAACTTAGACAAGTTGGAGATGAATATAACTTATCATTCAAAAATCAAACTGTCACTAAACCCAATCCAGACGTAAAAACAGAAAAACAATTACTACGTGAAATGATAGCTTATGCTAAGAAATATCCTGGTAATATTAACGGTGAAAAATATATTAATGTTCTTGGAGGTCATTCATATTATAAAGAGAAAAGAAAGAATAAAGTAGATATAAGTGGAAATCTATGCGGTATTAAAGAAGAACTTACGGCACTATTAATTAACAATAAAGAAAAGAATGAAAAGAATATTGCACAATATGGTAATTCATCTGATGCATATAAAGTTACCGAAAAACTAAAAACATTATGGAGTAATAAAGAAGTTTTAAGTGATCCTCGAAATCCATTATACGACCAGAAGTTAATTGATAAATTCAATGTAGCATATAATGGAGAAACAGTTTCAAAAATGAAAGATGGAGTAATGGTTCAAGAAAGAAAAGAAGGTTTAGCTGAGATGATTAAAAATCTTAAATTGACAAATGAAGGAAAAGTTCCATCAAAGTTGATAAGTAAAATATTACAACTAGAATGGATGTTAGTTCCAAAGAGATTAAAGAATATTGGTGGTATAGATTTCGAAAAAAGAAAGAAGAATGCTAAAGGAGTTAACGATAGAATTTTAAAATCTGAACATTTTAAGAAATGGATGCAAAATGAACAAAACAGACCAAAAACAAAGAAGAAAAATACAAATGCAAATGCAAAATTAGTAGGTGATATTGAAACAATTATTGCACGAAAACAAGGAAAACAAAACATATTGGATAATTTAACAGAACGTGGAGAATTCAATTTTGATGATGGTGCATTCGCATAATTATAAAATTTAATAAAAAAAATTATTTTTTTTACAATTTTGTAATTTTTATAAAATATAGTTCTTGAGTTAATAATTCAATTATATCAGTAATTATAGTTTTGAGAGGTATTTTTATTTCAAATAATAATATTTTTTTAAGTATTGATGAATATTTTTTTATAATTTCATATATCGGGATTATATAGCTATATAAATTTAAAGATAGTAAATATTCCAATGATTTCATAAATTTATAAATATCGAAATAATCTATTGTTTTAGTTAAAAATTTGATATTATCGATATACATGAGATAATAAATAGGGAAATAATTTTTATAAAACTTTTTTATGTTATATTCATTTATTCCAATTGTAGAAAATTCCCAATCAATTATTGTAGTTTGAAATGACGAATCTTTAATTTCATTTACCATTATATTTTTTATATGTAAATCATTATGGTAAATATCATATTTTCTCAATTCCAATATATATATTAGTACCGCTTTGATAATATCAACTATATCCGAAACAGAATTATATGTATTAATAGGATATTCGGTTATTATTTGATAAAAATTAAATGAAATATATTCTCCAAAAGTTATTAATTTATCATTTTCAGTTTCCATTTTGAAAACAAACGGGGAACAATATAATGATTTATTTAAAATTAATTTATTTAATAATTCAATAACCCGAATTTCATCAGAATTCTTATCCAATTTCTTTACCTTTTTATAAAATATTATATTCTTTTTTACATTTTCATATATTTGTATAGGAAAATTATCAAAAATTATAGTTGAATTTTTTAAAATAGATAAAAAACTATTTTTAATTGAAATAAATTCATTAAGTTGATCTTCTTTATTTTTATATATATTGACAACTTTGAAGGTTTGTCGCGTCGATTTTTGTTTGATCTGTTTCAAAATCTTCGTACTCAACTTTGATTTCATATCCGATAATTATACCTCTATCTCTTATATAATGTTTATCAAATTTTCTTTCTAATTTTTCTTTTAAATCAGATCCTTTAAGTCTATAACCCTCATAACCATTTGTTTTAATCCATTCGTTAAAATTTGTTGTAATTTGTTTTATTGATAATCTATGTTTAGGGTTTGGAGATTTTATTATCATATTGTTAATAAAATTACCTATATAATCATCCCTGATAACATACTTAGCTGACATTTCCTTTACCCGTCTTGGAGGTATTATCTCTTTTCCATATACTTCATTTCGATATATATGTATCAGATAACTCATAAATATCGACCCCCAATTATCCAATTTTGCTATCATTTTCCGATCTAATTTTTCATGAAGTGGTTTTTTGAGAAGTTCAATGTTATCTGTGAATGTAGTATCATAGAATGATACCAAAAATCTTCTCAATGATGATTCACCATGTTCATCCAATTTGGGTAATGCATTAACCAGAAATACTAAACGCCATTTCGGTATAACTTCTATACCTGTTTTATATAATGTTCTGGGTTTAATTGGTTCCAATCCACTTTTTTCTTTAATTTCACGCATATTAAATTTGGATCCTTTGGGTGCTTCGGTTAATAATACGATATGTGCATAAACCGCTTCTGCCATTTCAGGTGATGCCTGTCCACCTTTTGATTGTTTTCCAATAAAATATTCGACTGGAATTACTGCAAATAATTCTCCAAATGTTGCTCTAACTAATCTCCAGAATGCTGTTTTTCCATTACCACCAAAACCATATTCCAAATATACTCTTTGATCCGATTCATTACCTTCCAAAAATGAAGCTACAATTCTCATCTTAAATTGCTTCATATCAGGATCGGGAAATATTGCATCAATGAATGACATCATTATCAATGCATCATCGGTGTCTTTCACATCATCCCATTCCGGTGGGTAATCATATTTAATTGCCTGTGATATCAAATCACTTTGTCTACCATCTCTAAATCTACCTGTATTCAATTCATAAACTCCGTTTTTGAATGCTAATAAATATGAATATGTATTAAGTCTACTTTGGAAATTTTGAACTTTTATTTTGTTTGCAAACATTTTTATAACTGCACTTGATCCTCCATTACTCCTAAGTTTTTTAATTTCTCTTTGTAATTCCTTCATAATATAATTATTTTGTTTTATTTTGGCCGCTGAATCGGCATCTATACTATTTAATTTATTTGTTAATACTTTAGGATCAAATGTGGAATTACATCTTTGAGTCATCATATTATTTGATATATTGTGTTTCTTTGTCATTGCTTCATTCGATAATTTAAAATTATCCATATAATATAAAGTCCAAACTTTATCGTATATACTCGCTAATTTTAAACATATTATCTCAATCAATGGACCATCTGCTGCATATTTCTTCCAAATGTGATTGGAAAATTCAAATATATCATATGATTTGTTTTCATAAAATTGAGATCTAAATCTATCACCAACTAAATCTTGTAAATTGGTAGCATAATCCCATTCCGATGACCAAGATTCATTGTTCTTTATTTTCAGAAAAATTTTATAAGCCATATGTTTTATCATAATATGTTTATGATTTTCCGAATTATCCACTTTAGACCATTGAATTAATCTATCTATTTGCCAATTATATTTATCTGGATTAGCAGTTTTGATATAATTATCAATTCGTTCATCAATTCTCTTCTTATTTCCAAATAATCTCCTGAGTTCATTTAAAACAGTAGAATCGTAATCCGTTATTTTTATACAACATAATATCAGATCATTAAATCCGGAAGTTTGATCATCTCTACCACCATATGGTTTTCTTTTCTCTAAATTTAAATTTTTCAATAAATCGATAACAAAATTTATAAGTGCTTCGTCACTATTCTGACGACTATATTTTTGAGGTTTATCATTATTTATTTTCTTTTGAGCTGATATTTTATCTATTTGCATTTTAGTTGACTCATTTATACTGGTGTGATGAGTGTGACCATGTATACTTAAATAACTGGTTAACTTATATTTTTCAAATCCTGGAATAGATCCATCTCTAGTAATCACATGTTCACCAACTAAATCATATACATATTTTATAAGATATGGTTCATCAACAATATAATTGTTTTTTCCATTTTTTCTTTTACCGCTAATTTTCGATTTTGATGAACCATATAATGTCCATCCTTTTTCCAATTTATATATTGATGAATCAACAACATCGTGAAGTTTTTGATCGGATAAAATATTTTCTTCTATCAATAATGATTCAATTAGTAGTTCTCGAATATATAAATGTAGTTGTTCATCAACAATTAAAGAAGGCATCATCAAATGCAATCCATCTTTACATATTCCATCATGTTCTTTTCCAATTTTAGTTTTTGACATAAATACCACATATCTATTTTTTTTATCTAATGAGAAAAAATCTTTTCCAAAAATTGTGATAATAATTGATTTTAAAATTTTCAACAATTCCAAACAGTTTTTTTCATGTGTATAAATTGGAGATTTATCATCCGAATAAAAAGATTTATTTTTTTTTATATCTAAATCTATTCTAAATGGTCCATATTTATCATTCTTTTGAATAATATGTTCATCAAACCCATCAACAAATGCTAATCCGCAATATTCCAAAAAAACTTTATCGGTTTCGCGATCTAAATTGAAACTGTATCCTCTTAACTCATTATCAGGCATTCTTCTATAATTATGAGGTTTCCCGGTACCAGTGACGTCATATTTTTTACCACTATATATTTCAATAACTTTTGAATATGCATCATTAGTCATTTATTTTATATATGGGCTGTTTTGTAAAAATTGAAAGATTACTTCAACTTTTATAATATTACAAATTAAATCAATTTTAATAAAAAAAAATAATATTCAATTTTAATTAAATATATCTATATATCGTCTTTTTCATTATCGATATCTGTAATTTTAATATTTTTAAAGTTCTTGGATAGCCAATCTTTCATCTCCTCGCCTGCTTTTTGCAATAATTCTAAATATTCTTTTTCAATATTAATTTCCGATTTTCGTCCCCTCTTCATTATTCTATTTAATGATTTATCGATACTCGTATTGATGAATACATACGTACAATTAGACCATATGTATGAATTTTTTTGACAATTGATGTAATTCTTTTTCAAAACTTTACATTCGGCTTTATTTAAAGCCGGTATCATTTTTCCAGTTTCCACCCATTTACCGGAAACAAATTTCTTTTCTGGCCACGTTTCTGTTTCCAATACAGAGGTGAATATTTTATAACAATCGTGTATTCCGCGTTCAATTAGATGAATAGAATCTGGTTCATTTTTTAAAATATCCATTACATTTTCTGCAATATATTGTTTACCATTCCACGATTCACTTTGAATATTAAATGCACTTCCGGGAATTTTGTTATAAAACATTGATAAACAGAACAAGTATGCTCGTTCAGTCCAAATGTATACTTTTTTACCTAACTTTCTTAATCGTTCAGCTTCTTTGTTGATAAGATATGTTTTACCGACTCCGGGTATACCGGAATATACAAATATACTAAATTTCATTATATATATATTAAATAGAGATATAAAATCAATTTTAAAATAAAAATTTATTTATATTTAATTTTGATATGTTCAACTTCAAAACCACATTCTAAATAATAATCTCTACGTAATTTTTGATGTATCGCGAAAAATGTAAACATATCATTTATAGCCCATATTATCGGTTGTATTTTCCAATTTTGTCTTAATATACGACCAGTTAATTGATCCAATGATTCTTTATGTTTTCCCCCGTCTGCGGTTTTGAAAGAATTTGATAATATCATACATCTCGCATTCAATATATCCAATCCTTTTTTACCAATATTTAATGAACAAAATATCAATTTTTTATCATATGCAGCGACAACCTTGTCAGTTTCTTTTTTCGTCTTAGCTCCGATAATCAATCCTGGATTATATTCTTTACATTTATCAAATAATAGTTTCAATTGATTTATACGTAAACTCATAACCAATATCACACCCGGATTTTTTATTTCCTTTTTGATAATACTTAAAATCATATTATTTCTATATGGATCTTTTGAAATCTGAGTAACCATTTTTGAACATTGGGTTTCATTTTTTGTCCCTCTCAAAATTTTTGTAAATTCATCTGGTCCATGATAATTTATCATTTTGACCAATGGATATACACCAGTATAGCAATTATTTTTTTCATATATTATTTTTCCAACAAAATATGGAATCAAATAATGTAATTTATCTTGTCTGGTATCAGTTGCAGTCATACCTAATATAAATCTCCGACTTATATACCGAAACATTTTTATATAACTCATGGTCATATATGTTTGCAATTCATCAATAATAACTAATCCTATTTTATAAAATGAACTAACTTTGAATTTCCCTCGATATAAAGCATGATGCATTGTTATTATCACATTATTCTCATCTATCTTTTTAATCATTTCTTCTTGAGTATCACTCGATAAAAGGCAATCTACACAATTTCCTATAATTTCTTTAGATACTTTTATCCATTTTCTTTGTTCTTCTTTATTATCTGTAATGATTAATGTTTTTTTCCCAATTTCAGCAGCAGCACACAATGAAGTATATGTTTTTCCACTCCCGGTACTCATTTTCAATACACCTCCCAATAACCCGGAATCATATGCTTTTTTGATTGATTTAATAGCATCTTTTTGATAATCTCGCAGTTTAATTGATGATACATCTATATTAATATCATCACCATTTTTCAATCTATGTGTATTTACATTTTCGATATTTAACATTTCGATTGCTCTCATACGAGGAATAGCTATAAGTTTTTGCGTTTTTGTATTTATAATTCTACATACAGAAAACGTTTTTACTTTGTCTTTATATTTTTCATTATCAATAAATTTCTTTACATACAATAATTTTTGTTTATTATTTTCAGATACATTTTTTTCAAAATCTGAAAATTTCATATATATCCATCCGTCAGATTGTAAATTTAATTTAATTTTTTTCATATTTATACTATAATATCAAAAAGATTTTATTATAAAATTGATTCTATGTTTATATTACGAAAATGTTTGGATTATTAAATAATAGAATTTTTCAATATGATGATAGAACACGTGTATGGAAATGTATTGATATAAAACGATCAAATGGTAAAATCATCGATATAAAAAATAATAAAAATAAAATAATTACATTTCAAGGAAGTAATTATTGTTATGATATATCAATTAAAAAATATCGAGAATTAAAAATGGACGATTTTATATTGGAAACAAAAATGAATTATAATTATGATATCATCGATAATTTTTATATTCTCAAACAAAATATAAAATCCAAATTTTTAAATAATGATAACTTCGATAAATTTATTGAAATATGGAATGTTATATTAGGATATTCAAAAGAAAGGTTATTTGTGACTATATATTCGAGAAATATATTTGGATTATTATGTAAAACATTGAAAAGTATTTGCCAAATTATCAATTATAAAGATAATAAATATAAAATAGATCGACATATAAACAATCTAAATTTTGGTATCAGATTATTTAAAACAGATTCTAATGATGTCGATATATTATTTATACTTAAAAACATATATAACGATAAATCATTACAAATTGTTATATCAAATCAGATAAATGATTTTGATTGTATTGAATTTAAAAAATATAAGAAAAATTCTAATTTTCAAAAAATTAAAAAATATATCACTCCGTTGAAAGAAATTGGTATCAAGACAATACAAATATCTGAAGAATTTACGGATAATATAATTTGTCTACCTAAAAATTACGGTTCATTGATTCAATTGTTTATCTATGAATGTCAAAGGAGATTTAAGAGAAAAAAGGATTGTATTTAAATTTAAATCGTTTTGATTGTTCTTTCATATGTTTATGTATTTTATTCCAATTTGTTGGTTTAAATCTTTTTGTTATTTTTTTATCATTAGCGTGCCAAAGATTATCATCATTTTCAATATTGTTGGTAAATTGACATAATGCTACCCTCATTACCGGTCCTTTGTAATCGAATGTATAACATGGTACAGTATTATGATGCTCATACCCCAACTCAACATAGTATTCGAGCAGTTGAGGTAAATATACTAAATATAATGTTTCCAATGTTAAAAAATGAAATTCTTTAAATTTATTTATCAAAATTTCTACTAATTTTAATCTGGCTTGTTGAATAGTTTTAAAATCTTTAACTTTAACTGTATTATCTATTATTTCAAATAATTCAGGTACACTTTTATCCATTTCTGACATTTTCATAAAATCATTATAATCATCCGATTCCAAATCCCTTTCAGTATGATATAACACTACAGACCCAAGAATTCTATGAGCTTTATTGAGAAATATTCCTAATTCATTATGACCACCTTTTTTTCCTTTAGCATCACCACCATATGTTCTAAATAAATCTATAAAATCAAGTTGTGTCCAAGATTTAGGTCGAGGAAATATAAATACCAATTTTTTATTATATTTATCTCTAAGTTTTCCAAAATATGGAAATGATATTTGAAGTGCATCAGTACCGAATATTTTATCTTTCATATATTTAGATCCATTAAATGCATTAAAATGAAATGGTTGAGGATATAATGAGTTTTTTAAAAGATCACTCGATGGTAATTCACTTTTCAATAATGATCTGATAATAATATTTCTATCATGGGTTATTTCTATACATTTAACTTTTTCTGAAGACATATTTATCACCAATGATATTATATATTTAATAAAAAACGAATATTCAATTCCTTATCAATAATATAATTGATATTGTTAATGAAAGGAAATATGATATGGGAACACTTAAAGCATAACCTATCAAGAATAATATCGAGGTTGGAGCCAGAACAATAGAAAAATTTGTTATCACTACATTTATCATTAACACCGTAAACCCAAACAAACATAAATTGATATTTTTGAGTTGTATTCCGTTAATAACCACACCTAAACCGACTATAGTTCCAAATGTTAAAAATGGAAGTAATGCATTAAATAATAACCCAACCATTATTTGTTTCAATGATATATCCGGTTTGACATCATCAATATATTCAAATGATGAATGATAAGGTTCACTAATTACATAACTCAACCTATCTTTTAAAAAATCATTTATCATTTCTGTGTAATCACATTCAACTAATGTTATTTTACCGGTGTCTATCAATAAATTTTTTACCATTTTATCTATTTTCGCATTTTTAATTGTTGCCAATATCATATTATCAATATGTAAAACATCTTTTGCATATGTTCGAAAATTACAAATCTTACCCCATGTTATACGAGATTTATCCGGTTTTTTAACTTGAGCACATACTTTATAATCCAAACTTATCAAATCAATTCCATAATCTCTGGTATGTGGAAGATTAAATTCTTTAAAAAAAGATGCAGGAAGATCACTCCATAATATCATTTTAAATTTTAAAGCATATAATATTTCATAAATTTTATTATTTGACAAAAAATCTGGTTTTGTGACATCATTCTTTTTTATCATATTTGTATATTTGATTTTCCATTTTTTATATCTATTCATTTTATATAAATAAATAAAATTTGATTTTATCAAATTATTTTATAATTGATCATTTAATTTCTTATCAATAATATTATCGATATTGTTAATGCAATGAGATATGATATGGGGACACTTAAAAGATAACCTATAATGGAGAATCCTGTAAATGGAGATAATATGATAGAAACTGCTGATATTATTAAATTGGTAAACATCATTATAAACCCGAATATAGCCAATTTACGATTTTTAAGTTGAACTCCATTTATAATTACACCTAATCCAACCAACATTCCAAATGTCACGAATGGGAGTAATGTATTGAGTAACAATCCGAGCATTATTTCACCTAATGATATAGCCGGTTTGACAGTATTATTATATTCTATATCCAATATTGATTCCAATTCAGGTTTCATTTCCATTTCAGTTTCCAATTCAGGTTCCATTTTGAATTTCATTTCAGGTTCCAATTCAGGTTCCAATTCAGGTTCCATTTGAAATTTCATTTCCAATTCAGGTTCCATTTGAAATTTCATTTCCATTTCAGGTTCTATTTTTGAAAAAGTTTCAGTAAGATAACCTTCGATAATTGAATTATCACTTAATATTCCTTTCAAAAATTCATTCATCATATCAACATAACTATATTCGATTAATTTTATTTTACCTGTGTCTAATAGTAACTCTCTTGCCATTTTATCTATTTTCGCGTTTTTAATTGTTGCTAATATCATATAATCCATATTCAATATATCTTTTGCATATGTTCGGAAATTACAAATTTTATTCCATGTTATGCGAGATTTATCTGGTTTTTTAACTTGAACACAAATTTTATGATCCAAACTTATCAAATCAATTCCATAATCTCTGGTATGCGGAATATTAAATTTTTGAAAAAATTCCGTAGGAAGATCACTCCATAATATCATTTTAAATTTTAAAGCATATAATATTTCATAAATTTTATTATTTGACAAAAAATCTGGTTTTGTAACATCATTTTCTTTTATCATATTTGTATATTTGATCTTCCATTTTTCATATCTATCCATTTTATATAAATAAATAAAATTTGATTTTATCAAATTATTTTATAATTATATAGAACATGGGGTTTCCACATATTCCTTCAGTTAAAGAGTTAGAGGATGCGATTCTCGCACCTTTAAAAATTTTAATCAATTCAACATCTGGTGTTATTGATAATGATATTACCAGTTTGGAAAGTGCTGTAGATAAAAAAATTACTACTCTATCGACTGATTTAACCAATCTTAAAACTACCGTGAATACTATTAAAAATGATATTACTGGAATTCAATCAACTGTAACATCATTGGAATCAAAAATATTATCCGATGTAGCTTCCAAATTAGATATTATAGAGAATGGAATAAATGCAAATATCAAAAGTCATGCTCAAAATATTATAAATGATATTAAAACCGAATTATCAGATGTTGAATCTGGAATTAAATCATCGATATTGTCTGATATATCTAATTTTGTCACAGATATAGAAACATATTTTACTAAAAATATTCCAAGTGTGATAAATAAAATTGAAAAATCAGTCGTAGCTGGATTACAGGATGATATTAAAGCGGTGGAATCTGCGATAAGTAAAAACATAGAGCCGGTTATTAGTGGAGTTATGAAAATTGAAGGAGATATAGTTAGTCTAGCAACAGACATAGAAAGTAGTATATCAAAATTAATTAAAAAGACATTTGATGATGCAAAAACCATTATAATTAAAGAAATAAAAAATGCCGAAACCACACTTTCGACTATTTCAAATGATATTAAAAATGGAATTACTGATCTGAAAGGAGATATAAAAAATATTTATACCCAAGTTGAATCATTTATCTCCAAAATGTTAAAACAAATGTTATCTGAATTTACAACAATATTCAATAAAACAAAAACATTTTTGGAAACTCAGCTAACCAAACTTTGGAAAAAAGATATATATCCAGAATTCCAAAAAATCGAAAAAACTGTTATTACCGGACCGGAAAAAGCTATAAAATCAGCTATTGAAAAAATGATGGAAATATTAGTAATTGCGGTTATAATTGTTGTAATTATATCAATAACTGTGAAAGGTGTCGAATGGGGTAGTAAGAAATTATTGAAACAAGGTGTTAAGCAATATGCGATCAGTGATATCGTTGAAAAAATAAAAAATAAAATATAGTTTAATAACATTTATAACAAACTGGTTTATAAATGTTATAACTACCTATTTCTTTCAATTTATTATTATCATTTTTTTTCTTGGTATAATAAGCCGGTTTGAAACAATCAACACATATTGATTTTTTATGAATGATTTTGGTAGCAAGTGGAATTAAATTACTTATAATATCAAATGGTTTTTGCCGATAATCTCCCGATAGCCCAGCAACATGAATCGATTTACCTTCATTCATCATTTTTATTATAATATCTTCAATTCCAGGATAAAATTGAACTTCATCAATTCCAATCAAATCGTAATCTTTTGAATATTTATAAATATCATCAGCTGTTGATACAACTTTACAAGCTCTTTCAATATCAGAATGAGTTTTCACTGTGGTATCTGAATATCGGTTATCGATATTGAGTTTAAATAATATATATTCTTTATTTTTGAATAAATATTTACATTTTTCTAAACTTCCAATTAAACTTGTTGTTTTAGAAGCAAACATTGGTCCAATGATTAATTTTAAATAGGCTGGCATTTTCTATATATAGAATCAAATCAATTTTAATTAAAAAGATTTATATAAATTAATTTAATACAATATTGGGTGAATCTGTACCCATCATCTGAGCTAGTGCATCTAATTGTTTTGCACGTTGCCATTCCGGATTATATAACTTTTTTAACGATTTATGAATTGTTGGTGAACCCACAATCCATTTTTTAGGTAATTTATTTGGATGTGGTACATCAATATATGAAACGATATCGGAAATATCATTTATAGTTTCATTTAACATTTTTTTACGATTAATTACCATCATTTTATGTTTTTGTGTACAACTGGACATTACAGCCGCAAATGTTTTGAGATCATCAAATGTATCTTGCCAATAATATTTATATAATTTTTCCATAGTAGTTTTAGATAAATCTTGAGTAATAACTATATAATCTAAATTATCCCTATTTTTTGCTGGAATTAACATAGGATCATGTATGCATAATATAAGTGTTACTTTATAATGTCGTCCATTATATATAAATTCTACAAATTTTTGATCTTTAGACCAATTACCTTTTTTTGATTTAGTTTCCGCACTCATATCATCCATAATAATTATAATTCCGTCACGTTTTAAATTCATTCCCTTTTTCTTACGAATCCTATTATTTTCATTTGATATAATTTGTACCATTTCAATATTTGATAATATTTTTGGATTATATTCTGAATATTGAAATAAAGGATGTATACAACAATCATAATCATGATTCAATATAGAAGTTTTAGAAAATACAATAGATAATTTAACTTTCTTTTGCATATAAAATAATATCCATTTACATAATGTTGATTTACCAGTATGTTTTTTACCAAATATAGCTATATTACTACCGGGTTCGAAATCTTTAATTCTCATTCTTGTTATCACTGTTTTACCCATTTTTTAATTTTCTATATTGTATATAAATAAAGATAAAATTGATTTATAATTATAAAAATAAAAACATGCAATTTAGACCAAATATCGATAGATTTATATCAAATGAATCTACTAAATCGAAACTTAAATTACCAACAATATCCGATGAGCAAAAAGCTGTCGTTGATAGTTTGAGTGATAATAATGTTATGGTTGATTCTGTAGCCGGAAGTGGAAAAACCACAACCGCTTTACATATCGCAAAAAGATATTCAGATGCGAATATTTTATTATTAACTTACAATTCAAGATTGAAAATAGAAACAAGACAGAAAGTTAAAATATTAGGACTTGATAATATGGAAGTACATTCATATCATGCATTTTGCGTTAAATATTATGTTGGATATGATGCAATTACAGATAAAGGTATATATAAAACAATTGATAATGATGTAGATCCTGTTACCAAATTTAAATATGATATTATTATAATAGATGAAGCACAAGATATAACAAGACTATTTTATAGATTGATAAATAAAATAGATCAAGATAATATTAATAAAAATTGCAAATATTGTATTATTGGAGATAAATATCAATGTATATTTAAAGATTTACAAAATTCTGATAAAAGATTTTTGATTTATGCAGATAAATTATTCAATTTCAATAAATTACCATGGGTCAAGAAAAAATTAAGCACGAGTTATAGAATAACATCGGAAATGGCTCAATTTATAAATACTTGCGTATTGAAAGAACATAGAATTAAATCCGATAAAAAAGGTGATAATACAGTTAATTATATGATTATCAATTCATTTTCCACATATGATACATATAGTGAAATAGTTAGATATTTTAACAATGGCTACGGTCCAGGTGATATATTTATTCTAGCCCCATCAATTAAAAATAGATCGAAAAATTCGAAAAGAAAATCACCGCTAGCAAAATTGGAAAATAAAATATCACAGAATTATCCTGTATATGTTCCAATAAACGATGATCAAAATATATCAAGAGATGTTACGAAAGATAAAATTGTGATAAGTACATTTCATCAAATAAAAGGTATGGAAAGACCTATTGTTATATTATTCAATTTCGATAATTCATATTTCACTCATTATAACAAAACAGCCAATAAAAATTTCTGTCCAGATATATTATATGTAGCATTAACGAGAGCAAGTGAACATATTTCTATATATCATTCATGCAACGAGGATTATTTACCATTTATCAATAAAGATCAAGTATCCGATTATATCAGGAGTTCAAAACCTATAAAATTGAGGAAAAATAAAAAAACCGGAACTATCTTTAAAAATACGTCACCAACAGATTTGGTAAGTTATTTACAATCAGATATTATAACTAATGCATTAAATTTTATTAAAATTACAAAATTAGAAGAACCACAAAAATTTATAAATATACCTATTAAAATACGTGTTGATAATTCTATCGAAGAAGTATCAGAAATTAATGGATTGGCAATTCCATTTTACTTTGAATATTTAATGAAAGGTCATATAACATTATTGAAAAATGAATCGATGGATGAATTACCAATTTCCAAATTATTATTGATATCAAATAGCTGGAATGCAAAAAAGACAAAATATCAATTTAAATTAAGGCAAATAAAAAAATACGATTGGATGACCAAAGAACAACTCGATTGTGCGGTCAACAGATTAAAACGATATATTGATAAATCTTCAAAATTTGAATGTAAATTTGGTTTATGTGATAAAGAAGAATTGGAAGATTATGATTTACATGGATTTATAGATTGTATCACTGATGATACGGTATGGGAGTTTAAATGTTGTACAACAATTAAAGATGAACATATTCTACAATTAGCAATCTATATGTACGTTTATAAAACATTACACCCGGAAAGATCCGATATGAAATATAAATTAATAAATATACTATCTAATGAAGTATACGAATTATCAGCTGATTATGAATTATTGAAGAAAATGATAAAATATTTAATTAAACAGCGATATTATATAAACCAAACAGAAATTGAGGATAAAGAATTTATTTCCAATATATTGAAATTAAATGACGCATATGTCAATTCAGAAGAACGTAAATATACAGCGATATTAGATATAGAAACAAATTCTGTATTTCCGCCTGTTAAAATTATACAAATAGCATATTGGATATATGATGAAGAGAATAAGAAAATAATTTCGAAACAAAACTTGATAATACGAAATGACGCAAATTTGGTTGATTATTTTAAACAAATTTCATTAGGTGATATGGCTTATCGTGGTAAACGATTAGGTGATGCTTTAAAAATATTGAGAAATGATTTAAATAAATGTAAATATATTGTTGGACATAATATTCATAATTTTGATTTAAAACATATAAATAATGCATTTGATAAATGTTTTATCAAATATGAATTACCGATTGTTTTAGATACAATGAGATTAACAAAAAATTTGATTAATGTGAAAAATAAAAATGGAGGGAAAAAGGCACCAAAATTGGAAGAAGTATTTAAATTTATTTGTAAAAAAGATGTAGATGTTCAAAAACAACATGATGCATTTTACGATGTAGAAATAACGTTTGAATGTTACAAGAAATTACGCGAAGATGGTAAAATTCCACTTAATTAACATCTATTCTTGGGAGATATATATTTCATATTTAATATATCAAATATATCTTTTTCATTTTTTATAGTTATGTTCTTACCTTTTGCATTTTTCAAATTATATTCATTCAACTTATATCCAAGTTCCTTTAATTTTGTTCGAATTTTTACTCCAAAATTACCAGATCCAGTAAAATAAAATAATGCAGTGATATATGATTTAATTGGTATTTTACGTATATCAATTTGGATTATAGTATTTTTATATTCTATTATAAAAGTATATTTGGTATTCCCGAGTAAAAAACAATTTTTATATCTTTTATATTTCTTTGATATAATTTTTGATATTTTATTCAATGTATGATCTGTAACAATTAATATATCAATATCACCCAATTCTTTTTTCTGTCTTCTATAAGATCCAGCTACAGTAAATTTATTCAATTTTACACCATTCGAATTTAACAAACTTTCAATTTCGGTAGTTACTTTCGAAGCGATATATCTTGAAAATTTAATCATTCGTTTGTAATATCTCAAACCAAGTAATTGAATTCGGGTTAAACTAATAGTTTTTATTTTCAATAAATCTTCCGGTTTATTAATTGTAATTTTTTCATTTTTAATTTTTTTTATAAATGCCGGTCCAAATCCTTTTATACGTAATAACGGTAAATAACATTTTATATTTTTTATTTCTTTTTCCAATAATTCCGGATGTTTGATTTTTTCTTTGATACGTTTTCCAATTGATCCGGTACCTTTTGATAAATATTTTACAGCTTGACAATATGCTCTACATCTATATCGATCACCTATAATATAATACAATCTAGCTAATTCTCTCAATTTTTTTATAGGTTTCATATATAATAAAAAAAATATAATATTTTAATTTACTGTAATAAAATCTTTTATAAACTCACTATGAGTCATTGAATATAATTTCAATTCTATTCTGTTTATAAACGCAGTATTAAAATGACCAGCTCCATATGAAAATGAAGATATTCTATAAGCATGATCACGAATTAAATTATCATGTGAAGCTGTCAATCCTTCCATACTTTTAACAATTTTTCTTTGTAAATATCCAGTTGGTGCCGTTTTGTGTGCAGTATCATTCAATCCTGATCGCCCGGTTTTTGCATGAAAATATGCTTCCGATAAATTTAATCCGTTGTAAAATGAATTATATATAAATCCACGTGAACCCGGACTTTCGGAACCTTTAGGAAAGAATGGTAATGTTCGATTATCAAAATTCTTTATTGCTCTCTGTTTCATAATTTTTTGTTGTCCTAAACAATTTTTAAGTTGAATTATATGTTGATCACTGCCTTTTGAACCAGAATAAATCATATTTGCCAAATTGTTATCTTCACCAATATTGTTTTTATGAGTTGTTAAATAATCCTTCAACATTATGGCATTTTCCTTCATATATTTACCAGATACTGCGCTAATTTTAGATTCATATACTTCTTCTGGAGTATTTGTTAAAGGTATAGTAATCTTCTTTTGGTCAAAATCATTCAATAATTTAAAAACATCTCCGTCTATTTTATTTAAATTTTTTGTTACTTTATCTGTTATTGTTGTATCTATGATCAAATCATTAATAGATAATGTTGCTCCGTATAATTGAAGAAATTTATTTGTTATTCTAACCAAAGCATATATAATCTTACTGGTTAATTCACCACCAAAGTTTTGAAATAATGGTTTGATAATAGCCTTTTTTATCAATCCTTTGGTTAATATTCCGCGTTTAACAATTCCATTTTTTATAACAAAACCACTCATATCTATATTAAAATCTTTGGGAAATACACAAGTTAACATATCAATGATTTTATAATTCCCATTTTTCAATGGTTTTATCTTAGTTATATCAAAATATTTTGCAAAAGTAACTACTGTCATGAAGAAATCGGGATCTACTTCTTTATGACCATATTTAGTCATTAAATATAAACCCAATACATTATCCTGTATTAACGAAATGATTGTTTTTGATGCTCCTATACCAACGAAATTCTTCGATACATATGATATATTTTTAATTTCCGTTTGAGTCATGACCGAAATAGGATAGAATAAATTACTCTCATCACCATCGAAATCCGCATTTAAAGGAGATGTATTAACTATAAATAGACCTATACTTTGAGTTTCATCTTTATAAACCTTCGCTTTAAACCCCATAAATGAATATCTATGTAAACTCGGTTGTCTATTGATTAATACATAATCCCCAGATATCAACATTCTTTCAATTACATCACCCGGTTCCAAATCATCAGCAATAATCTGTCTCATTTCAGCATCGAAAATACTTAATTTAATCTTCGATTTTCTACCCGAAATTTTATTACCATATTTATCATGCGATGTTGTATATACATATTCAGCACCAGGATATGTATTAGCACCATTAAGTATATATTTTTTAAGATATTCTTTATTGATTTTATTAACCACTTCTGGGAAAAGAAGTGATTTTGCGATATATTTCGGTACTCCTATTTCATCTTGCTCAATATCATTATCCGGTGAAATAACACTTCTAGCTGTATAATTAACACGTTTACCGGTTATATTAGCTCTCATTAAACCTTTTTTAGTTTTAAATCTATCAGTTATCGGTTGAATTTTATGTCCTGGAATATGACTATATGCCAATCTGTATTTTTTATCAGCATTGGTATTCATGATATTTGATATTGATGAAGATAATATTTCATATCTTTCCCAAATATTTTTTGGAAGTTCAGGATTAATTTTTATTTCATTTTTATTTTCATCAATTAATTTTAAAATTTTATTATTTTCCTGTACTACCAAAACCAACTGTCTAAACATATCATCAGCAGATTTCTTATTATCACTCGTCTGCATTACTGGCCTCAATGATGGTGGAGCGACCGGGTAATATATAAATATCATCCACTCTGGTCTACTGAATTTTGGAGAAAATCCCAATACTCTTATTTGTTGATCAGTTAAATGACTAAATAACCATTTTATATATTTCGGTCGAACATTTGTAACATGTTTTTTCTCACCATCCGATTTATCTATAATTTGAATTCCGAACCCACGATATTTATCAAATGTTGGATTTTTATAATTACGACATGATGAACTTTTACATGCGGTCGATGATAGATTGGATATATCTTCACATTTATCCAATCTATATTTACTTTTCAATTCCAATATACTATCATATCGATTCGGTGGAATAAGAAATTGCCCACATTTAAAACACATACATTTGATTATTTTTTTAATTGAATTGATAAAATTTGTATTTATCACAGGTTCTGCTAATTCAATATATCCAAAATGACCCGCATCTTTATCCGCATTTAATCCACATGTTTGACAGTATATACCTTTTGTGGTAACTCCCAACCGCGGATCATACATAGAACCATTCTTATTTTCTCCATTTTGAATACCTTCCCAAGATGTTATTTTAACATGTGCCATATCTTTAATTTGCTTCGGACTCAATATTGTAAATTGAACACCGACAACCTTTCGATTAGGTACAGCTATATTTTTTGGAGAATCCATATTTATATATATCATAAATAAATCAATTTTATTAAAAAAATATATTATTAAAATTGATTTATTTATGATATATAATAAATGGGATTAATTAAAGTATTTACAGATGGAAGTTGTTTAAAAAATGGTAATGGAGGAATCGGAGTGTGTTTTCCAAATAAAGAATATAGTAATGCATCCATACCGATAGAAGGTAAAACCACAAATCAACGTACTGAATTATTAGCTATAGCCCATGCATTAGGTGTGATTGATGATAATATGGATATAGAATTGACATCAGATTCATTATATTCTATCAATTCATTGACTATATGGTATCCAAATTGGATAAAAAAAAATACAATAAAAACTAAAAAGAATTTAGATATTATCACGCCACTTTATAATTATATACAACGCCACCCTGGTAAAATAACATTTAAACATGTCCGAGGTCACCGTGGTAACATATGGAACGAAAAGGCCGACCAATTGGCAACAATGGCCTCGGCAGCTTTACAAAAAAAATAAAAAATATACATTTTTTAAATAAAATATTTTTTTGATTTTTTGTAAAATTTGAATTTATGAATTATCAAGAAATTCATTTATTCGTTGCTGGTCTTCATCAGATAGTGTATTCTCACCAGTAGGTCCACTGATTTTAGTGTTATTCACATCTTCGATAGCTTCTTTCCATCCGCTGTTCCCTCCCCGATTGGTTCTTCTTTCTCCTTGATTAGTTCTTCTTTCTCCTTGATTGGTTCTTTTTTTCTTCTCAATTGGTTCTTCTTTCTCCTTGATTGGTTCTTTTTTCTTCTCAATTGGTTTTTCATTCTTGATTAGTTTTTCTTTCTCCTTGATTGGTTCTTCTTTCTCCTTGATTGGTTCTTTTTTCTTCTCAATTGGTTTTTCATTCTCAATTGGTTCTTCTTTCTCCTTGATTGGTTCTTTTTTCTTCTCAATTGGTTTTTCATTCTTGATTAGTTTTTCTTTCTCCTTGATTGGTTCTTTTTTCTTCTCAATTGGTTCCTTTTTCTTCTCAATTGGTTCTTCTTCATCCTTGATTGCCTTATATTGTGCTATCAGTTTCTCTTGTTCTGCGATTATATCATTTTTAGATTTTTCCTGTTTAGTAATTTCCATTTGCAAATTTTCGAGTTCATTATTTAGATTTGCGATTGTCCTATTACTATATACCATATATTGTTTTAAATATTCAATTTGATTTAATTGATCTTTAATCTCAACTTCTCCATTGGCAATTTTCTGGTCATACTTCTTCAATTTCTTAAACTGTTTAAATAATTTTTCAATTTTCAATTTTAAACAATTTATATTTTGCTCACTATTAAATTGTCTGATTTCAGTTTGATTAAATCTCACATTTGTTGAATCACCTTTATATATATAACTGAATAATACATCAGATTTACAACCAGCGATTTTTATAATGATATCTCTATTATAAACTTTCAATTCTATACAATATATAGTTGGAAGTTTATCTGATGTTAGATTGATATTATCGTTGTCTTTTACATAATCTGTGATTGTGTTTAGTATTTGAGTATTTTTACTACAAAGTTTTTCGTAATTAGTTTTAAATAAATTGAATAACATCTTTTAATTTGTACTTGTTATAGATATTAAGATAAAAATCAATTTCTATTTATGGTCGACAATATTTATATATAATTGATATTTTTTCCTTTTTCAATCTAATATAACTCTTTGTAATTTATAAAAAAAATTAAAAAATGTATATTTTTTAAATAAAATAATTTTTTGATTTTTTTTTGTAAAATTTGAATTTATAAATTATCGAGAAATTTATCCATCCCCCTTCTTGCTTGGTTTTTCTTCTTTCTCTTCTATTAGTTCTTTAATTTTCTTATATTCTGCTACCAGTTTCTCTCGTTTTAAAATTATTTCAACTTTAGATTTTTCGTGTTCAAGCCGATCTATTTTATATTGTTTAATTTTTTTTTAGATTTGTGATTATCTCATTGTCTTTTACCTTAGATCGTTTTAAAAATTCAATTTGATTTAATAGATTTTCAATCTCAACTTTCCCATCGGCAATCTTCTGATCATTCTCTTTTAATTTCCTAAACTGTCCAAATAATTTTTTAATTCTAAGTTTTAAACAATTTATATTTTGCTCACTATTAAATTGTCTGATTTCAGTTTGATCAAATCTCACATTTGTTGAATCACCTTTATACATATAACTGAATAATACATTAGATTTACAACCAGCGATTTTTATAATGATATATCTACCATAAACTTCCAATTCCATATGATATATATTTGGTTCTTTGTTTCGTATCAGCTTGATATTATCGTCATCTTTTATATGAACTATGATTGCGTTCAATATTTGAGTATTTTTACCACAAAGTTTTTCGTAATTAGTTTTAAATAAACCGAATAACATTTTTTAATTTGTACTTGTTATAAATATTAAGATAAATATCAATTTTTATTTATAATCAGTAATATTTATGTATAATTGATATTTTTCCTTTTCAACCTAATATAACTCTACGTAATTTATAAAAAAATTAAAAAATATACATTTTTTAAATAAAATAATTTTTTTGTGTGTTTAATGAAACTTTAATTCGATGAATTCGGATCTATTCCGCGTTTATCTTTTATATTGTTTAGTTCTTCAGTTTGTTTGTCTCCTAATTATTCACGTAAATCGGGATTTGAGGCTCGTAGTAATCTCGGTATTTCACTGTACAAGAGATTATTCAATTTTGCATACATGATTTTTGTTTTGTCTTCATTTTTTGTTGCTTCATTATAAGCATTCCCTTTGTTCTCTAAATTGAACTGAGTATATGAATCAAGATATTTTGGTTCATAAAATAATCCCCATAAATGTTTCTTAGCTTCACCGAGTATACCATAATTGAACATTTCTGATGATGACCAATTGAATCTCAATACCATTGTTAAAGGTTTTTCGATACCCTTCAAGTTGTAAGCTAACACTACATTTTCACCTACTTCAGTTATAGACATGTTGGTATCGAATGATGTTTCATATATGTATTGGCAAACCATTTTTCTTATAAAAGTTTTATTCATGCAAATTTTTTCGTATTTTGTTTTAAATATAAATCCCATTTTTGTTTTGTTTTTTGTATTTGTTGTTACAAATAATACACAAAAATCAATTCCTATTTACGGAAAAATTGATGCATTTTCAAATTAGAAAAATAAAAAAATTGTGATTTATTCACATCGCTCATCTAGCGTTCTTTCAATTATTATTTGTACATTGTGAACCATCTTCTGCATCATGATATTCAACTTCTAGTTCATCATTCTTGTGTTTTAGTTCTTTATTTCGTTTTTCTAGTTTTTTATTCTCTTCTAGTAAACTTTCAAATTGTTGACGTCGTTCCATGAAGTTTTCAACAAATACCTCAACCTCTTCAACATTTTTATCCCAGTCATTTCGTAATTTCGATGCTACTTTCTTATGAATTTCTATGTTTTTATTCCATTCTTTATTCTCTTGTTTTAGTTCCCTGTATTTTGCACGTAGTCTATCGAGTTCTTCAGTACATGCTTTAACTTTTTCAATCCGCATATTTTCCAATTTTGATATTTGTTTCTTATGCTCTTGTTCTAGTTTTCCATTCTCTTGTTTTAGTTCCTTGTATTTTACACGTAGTTTACCAATTGCTTCAACACCTATTTTAGTTTGCGATTTGATTAATTTGTTGTTTAGTGCAATATTTTGTTTTTGTTTAACAATTTTATCTTCATTTGACTCAATCTCATATTGTTGAAGAGTAATCTTTGTTTTGTTAAGCTCCATCTCTCTGTTCTGACTAATCAATGTATTTTGAATTTGATTTTCGAGTTTAATTATATTTTCAATTTTCATAAAAACACTTTTAACCTTTGTGTTCAATAATTGATCCCGTGTTGCCACATTATCAGTTTGATTAAATATTTTGATTTCCTTTTTGGTCATTCTCACATTTGTTGTATTTCCATTATATGAATATGCGAATAGTACATCAGATTTGCATTTAGCAATTTTTATGATAAATATTTTATCATAAATTGATATATGACGAATCTTTGATTCTGCTGGTTTTACATTACAAAGGTAATTGTGCATTGACACTGTTTTATTAATTGATTTCAATACATTTCCGTTGTTGTTACAAAGTTTTTCATATTTAGTTTTAAATAAATTGAATAACATCTTTGATCTGTTGACGATATCAATTAAAAATCAATTCCTATTTTCAAAAAATATAAAAATATTATATATATTGTTCAACCATTTGTGTTCTGATAATATATTTTATCTTCTCGTCTAATATTTTTTGAACCCCATAATTAGATATATAATTGATTTTTTTGATTATTTTTCTATTCATTTTTACATGTGTGGTATTTCCTTTATATTTATATTTAAACAATACATCGGGTCTACAATCGGTAATTTGTATATTAATATTCACATCAGAAATTGGTAAATTTATACATATATTATGTATAGTGGATTCTTCAGGTACAGTAATTGATTTTTTAATTGATTTAAATATCCTATCATTATCATTACAAAGTTTATTATATTCTGTTTTAAATAATTTAAATATCATATTTTGAATTATTATTATATTTATTCATTGATAATCAATTTCTATTTTCGATAATTATAAAAAAAATAGAAAATAATTTATTTAATATATTTAATGTCTGTTTCTAACATTTCTAAAAATTTTTTATGATTGACTTTTTCCAATTTCTCATTTCTCTTCATTAAATTTGCAATAATTTGATTTTGAATATTTAAACGTTCTTTTTGATCGTCTTTTTCCAATTTCTCATTTCTTAAATTTGCGATTGTTTGATTTTGAGTATTTATAAAATTTTCACATTCACGATTTTGATTTTTCAATTCCATATTTTGAATCGCCAATCCACGAAAAGAATATATTAATGAATTTTGGTATTCTAACAAATGTTGATGACGTATCTTATGTTCTGCAATTTCTTGTTGTAATTCACTCACCGTAGGGGTAAATGGATCGTATTCTTTCAATTGATTAGTTATTTGAGTACATATGATATGATAAATTTTTTGATGTAATATCCATTCAATTTGCTCATCACTTGAATTATTAATCTTTTTTATCTCTTTCTTATTCAACACTACATTTGTCATATTTCCATTGTACCCATATTTAAATAATACATTAGATCTACATCCAGCGATTTGTATAGTGACAGTTGTATTGTCATATTTCAATTTTATGTTACGTATAGTAGAATCAGCTTTTAAATGTTTTATACTACTTATTTGTTGAAATATTCTGTTGTTGTTATTACAGAGTTTTTGATAGTTCGTTTTCTTTAAGTTAAACCACATTTTATAATTATTAAACATAAATCATTTCCTATTTACGAATAAAATTAATTAATACAAAAAATAAAATATTTAATGATTTTTTATAATTTTTAATTTAATGTCGTATTCAGATGGTAATTGTATATTAAATAATTCATCAATTTTACCGCAAATTAATACTATGGTGGTTGCCTCGGATGTAATTATACCCAAATTATTAATCTTATCAATATCATCATCATTCAATTTTATATACGTAGTTTTCCCTATAATAGAACCAAATATATTACTAATGGTATATTTAAATAATACATCACGTTCACAATCGGTAAATTGAAATTTAACATACAAACTTAAACACGGAATTTCTTGACGGTAAACGAATGATAGGTCTGAATTATATATATTTTTTAGATTTATATGGTAATTATACATCATATATTCTGTTAGCATATTTCTCAATAATAATTTATTTTGACATATTTTTACATATTCAGTATCTGGTAAATTATACATTTTATTATATATAATTAACAATCAATTTATATTTTTTAATATACTTCTTCCCAATTTGCACCACCAACATATGCTCCCGTTCCGGTAATTGTTTGTACAGTGAGTGTCAAAATATCTGAAGCCGATCCATCAATATTTGTTGATAATGAAACCAAACCGTTAGCAATTTCACCCAATTGATTCGCATTATCGGATGAAAATATAGATAATATTTTTCTTGAATTCGTAGATGTGAACGCAGTAGCAGATATATTTGCTTCAATAGCACTATCTGCATCCACACTAACGAAAGAACCACCGGTTAATGGGTTATTACTTGAGGTAGTTGCGAAATTAATATATACTTCGAATAATGAATCCTCATTTCCCGTAGCTATAGCAGATATAGTATCCAATATTATATTTGTACGACGGTGTGCATTGGTATCCGTTTTCAATCTTATTGCAACTAATGGTACCGGAGTTGTACCGGCAGTAATAGTTGTACTTCTATTAACAGAGAATTTTTCACCTACTTGATCATAACCACCGTCACTTTGTACCGAAGCACAAATTTGTTTCATTGATCCAGAACCACCTGTTGTTGATAAAGAATATCTTATAGGTAGATTTGCTGTGGTCATATAAGTAGTTACATTAACATTGGAATTGAAGAAGAAATGCGCAAAACACACACTATCACCTATAACAAATCCACATCTTACAATTCCAACACCGAGCCATTCTAAATCAGTAAACATAATTTGTGCTTTCGTTATATCCAATACCTGTCCACTTGATCCATTACCATCAAATTTATCTATATTCCATGAATCCTGATTAATTATCTGATCTACTGGGGTTCCAGTGATACTACTTCTTAATACGAATGATACATTAGTTCCGTCGTATTGAAGAAATATACCATTCTCATCATCAAAATATCCTGCTCGAGAAGTAACAGTATTTGCATTAGATCCTGAATTAAGTACAGTTGTAACATATATTCCCAATGATCTAGCCGGTTGGTAAATGGCATATTGCCTCGATTGTCTGGTTATACTATCTGTACCTCCGATAACACTCATATTTATAGTACTATCATTCACATTAGCAACAGCACTTCCACCACCACTATTAATTTCATATTCCCTCGCTTCGTTTTTACCTTTAGTATGTGTTAAATACAATAATCTTGTTGGTAAAGATACTTTTAATCGTGCGAATGCATCGAGTTGATTTGAATTTATTTGTATTTGCTGCGGTTTCGTTTCAATCATATTGTAATTTAATATCGTTTGTATTAATAAAATCGATGATCCTGATGATCCATTGGTATAAATTAAACGGAAAAATCTACTTTTGACACGTATTGCTTCTGCAAATTTTTCATTTGCAGTATAAGTAAAAGTAGAATATGTTGTCCATGTATTATTATTTTGGCTAAATTGAATTTGTAATCCTCCCGATGCACTACTAACATTGGATAAAATATTTATTGAAACAGAAGAATGATGTTGTACATCCTTTGCTATACCGGTATATACACCACCGATACTAGATTAACAATAGTACTGTTTCCGTCGTCCATTATATAACTAAAAAAATATTTATAATTTTAATAAACTTCTGTCCAATTAAATCCCCCTAGATAAGCCTGATTTCCACTGATTACCCGAGCGGTTAATGTTATGATATCAGAAATGGATTGACCCATATCCACTGAAAGTCCTGTTAATCCCTGAGCTACCAATTGAGTTTCATTATTATTATTTGATACATATGTAGATTGTAATCTTCTTGAATGTCTACTTGAAAAAGCCGTAGCTCTGGTATCCACTTCAACTGAACTATCTGCCGATGATAATGAGAATGTTGACGCGGTTAACGGATTTCCAAATTCATGTCTAGTTATCCAAAGTTCGATTAATGCATTAGCGTTACTTGGTGTAATAGCGGTAATTGAATCTAATAACACATTTGTTCTTGCGTGTGATGTAGTATCTACTTTCAATCTTATTGATATTAAAGGAGTTATAGTTGTTGTTGCATTTATAGATAATATACCTCGATTTTCCGAAAATATAATTCCTTTTGGATCGTAACCACCATCACTTTGCACCGAAGCACAAATTTGTTTCAATCTTCCAGAAGCAAGTCCATCATTTCCAATTAATTGATATCTAACTGGTAAATTCGCGGTGGTCATATATGTAGTCGAATTAAGATTAGAATTGAAGAAGAAATGTGCAAAATTAACGGTACCACGTATGACAAGTCCAGTTCTCACTATTCCAACACCAAGCCACTCAAGATCTATAACAAATATTTGTGCAGATGATATATCTAAATTCAATCCTGATGGACCACTTCCATCAAATGTATCTATATTCCAATCACTTTGTAATATTTTATTATCAACTGCGGCACCAGTTATATAACTTCGTAGAACAACTGATATATTTGTTCCATCATATTCTAAAAATATACCATTATTATTATCAAAATATCCCATTCGAGAAGTTAATGTTGAAGTATTATTATCTGAATCTAAAACACCCGTTAAATATATAGTCAATGATTTACCGGGTTGATATATAGAATATACCCTGGATTGTCTTGTGATAGATCCAAGTCCGGTAATCGTCATGTCAACCGCACTTTCATCTTCTTTCCAATCTTGAGACGGAAGACCACCGGAATTAATTATACTTACCGTTTCTAAATTTTCATTTAATCCTCTGGTATGTGTTAAATCAAGAATTCTTTGAGGATTTGAAACCTTAATTCTACCGAATGCATCAGCTTGTTCAGTTGAAAACATAATTTCTTGAGATTCACTTGATACCACAGCACCTTCTTCAGATAATATAGATTGAATATTTAAACTTGTTGTCGGTATCGATCCATTTGTAAATACAATTCGAAAATATCTGAATTTTATTCCAATAGATTGCGTCATATGTTCATTAGCAGTATATGCAAATGAATGAAATGTTACCCATAATGAATTATCTGGACTAAATTGTATTCTTAAACCATTGGATGCACTGGTTTGATCAGATATAACTGTGATTATTATGGATGCAAATTTTTGTACATCAACAGCTATACCGGTAAATATTGCACCATTACCTAAATTAACATTTGTACTATTATCATCATTTATTTGACTGATACTAACCATAATGAATATATATTAAAAAAAATATTTATAATTTAATTATTATATGTGAACGATATCATAAGTACCAACAATAGTAGTATCATTACCGGAAACCCTACCACATGTAAGTCGAATATCGGATTTTGCTGGTAATTCAATTGGACATGATAATATAACATCAAAATTACTACGTTCAACTACAGTGGTTAATGTTTTAACTGCAAATCCACTACCAAACTCACGAACTTCTACAAATATATCACCATCTCGTATTGAACCACTAAATCCAATAATACTTGCTCCCCATTGTATCATATATCCAGTTTTGTTAGCGGGAATTGTATGACATGCAATATGCGTTTGATTACCTCCAACGGGCATCACCGCAAAAACAATTCCACTTATATTGTTTGTTACAGTTAAACTCCCTGCATTTTTTCCGCCACTTCCTACCGTTTTAACAGTCGCATCTGCCATTCGTATAAAAAGTTTTGTTGTTATTGCAGTTGGGGTAAGTCCAGTTAATGTAACTAATTCTTCAATTTCATCATAATTTTCATCTAAACCTTTCAATAATATAGTTCTTGCACCAGTCCCTGTCCCATTATCAGCGGCATTATCTGAAACGACAGTTAGTGCTTCTGCACTCGTGGCATCGAATCCAGTATAAACTCCACCTCCACCCCATATATCTTCAGGTGTTGATCCTGTGTCTATATCTGTATTTCTACCGAATTTATGTATTGCATGTTTCATTTGTGATCTTTTTATAAAATATGACGATTGTAAATCACTAAATTCATCAGATGAATGAACTATTAATTTACTTTGTATGGATATATTTGTCGTTGGAGATCCTCCATTTATGTATGTTAATTTATAATATCTATATTTAATATCAACTTGTTGGAAAAATTTGGTGTTTGCCAAATATGTAAATGTATTAAAAACGGTCCAATTTAAATTATCTGCACTAAATGATATTTGTACACCGGTAACATCACTATCAACATCGGATAATATTGTTATTGATAACGAATCATATTTTTGTACATCCGATGGTATACCAGTAAAAACCACCGATGCATTCAAATTTATAGATGTACTATTATCATAATCAATTCTATTGAAATTAGGTATAATGGATGGTATTATATAATAAATAAAAAATATAATTTCAATATCAATTAACATTTTTTAAACTATTTAGTTTAATCTGATCTTTGTTTATTTTAAAAATAAAAAAATATAAAATCGATTTTTTATTTATATAAATAACAAATATTCATATGTCTAATCCCTTCGTCAGTTATATTTTTATTTCCCCACATATGTAAAGTATGTAAATTCATATATTTAATCCCTTTATCAGTTATATTTTTATTATCACCTATTTGTAAAGTATGTAAATTCATATGTTTAATCCCTTCATCAGTTATATTTTCATTAAAATTTAAATCTAAAGTATGTAAATTCATATGTTTAATTCCTTTATCAGTTATATTTACATTCTTAAATAAATTCAAAGTATGTAAATCTATATGTTTAATCCCATCATCAGTTATATTTTTATTACATTCTAAATTTAAAGTATATAAATTCATATGTTCAATCCCATAATCAGTTATATCCTCATTAGAATCTAAATTTAAAATATATAAATTCATATGTTTAATCCCATCATCAGTTATATCCTCATTAGATCCTAAATCCAAAGTATGTAAATTCATATATTCAATCCCTTCATCAGTTATATTTATATTATCAGTTAAATATAAAGTATGTAAATTCATATGTTTAATCCCATCATCAGTTATATTTTTATTTTCATATAAATACAAAGTATGTAAATTCATATATTTAATCCCGTCATCAGTTATATATCTATTATCATTTAAA